>FWPV01000117.1_pt1 | contig 280167 bp, 263 predicted proteins | sample 2228371 | NCBI WGS metagenome assembly FWPV01 (sample SAMEA103939776, study PRJEB20133) | metagenome
GTGATGCGCCGCCCCTGCTCGATCAGGTCGTCGCGCACCCGCTTGTTGCCTTGCCAGGAACCGACGACCGAGGAGAGCAGCGCCAGCAGCAGGATGCCCAGCGTGACCGTGATGCCCAGCTGTCGCTGGAAAGTGAGCTTTTTCGAGAATGATGAGGCGATCCTTCTCATGGCCTGTGCATTTGACCTGCCTGGAGCGTCAGGGCGGCGGCAGGCCGCCGGCAGCGCCGAAGCGGGGCCGGCTTGAACCGGCATCGTGCTGCGAGTTTCCCCATGACATTATTCTTCGGCATCACTCTTCGGGTATGGTCTGGCGGGCAGGCGTCCGCGCACGGGCCGGCCGATCATGCTTTGCGCGCCAGGCATGGCGCGATGCGGAAAGGGCATGGCTGTCCGCTTGTTGTTATTGTCCGTCCGCTTGCGGGCTCGACTTATAACCTTGCCGGGCGCATGGGGCAATAGGCCGGAATGTCTATGCATTCCGGCCTAGGGAAATCCCTAGAGCAAGCCCATCGCCACCAGTGCGATGAAGGCGGCGAACAGCACGAAGTGGCTGATGCCCTCGATCGCGTTGGTTTCGCCGTCATGCAGATTGTTCATCACGGTGAGGAAGGTCAGCAGCAGCATGCCGGCCTGAACCGGCGTCAGCGCCATGTCGATGCGTTCGCCGCTGACGAGCGCGATGGCCTCGATCACCGGCAGCGTCAGCAGCACGGTGGCGAGCGAGGCCCCCAGCGCGATGTTGACGGTGGTCTGCATGCGGTTGTCCTGGGCCGCCCGGAGCGCCGTGAGAATTTCCGGGCTGGCGGAGATCAGCGCAACCAGCACGGCCGGGATCGCCTTCGGCAGATCGCTGCCCTTCAGTCCGGCATCCAGCAGCACGGACAGCACTTCGGACAGCAGGCCGACCAGCACGATTGCGCCGAGCATGATGGCGACATGCAGCCAGTTCGGGCTGTGGGTTTCGTCGTGCGCCTCTTCCGCGGTGCCGCTGGAATATTCGAAGAAGTTGCGGTGCTCGACGGTTTGCAGGCGCAGGAAGGCCAGATACATGATGGCCATGATTCCGATGGAAAAAGCCGAGTAGATTTTCCATTTTTCTGCCGGCACGAAGTCGGGAATGAACATGCCGACGCCGATGGCGACCAGCAGCATGGCGATGAAGGAGTTCGCCGAATCCACGTTGTATTTGGTGCTGCCGTGCTTCAGGCCGCCGACGATGGCCGCGAGGCCGAGGATGCCGTTGATGTCGAACATCACCGCGGCGAACACGGTGTCGCGCGCCAGCGTCGGATTCGGTTCGCCCATCAGCAGCACCACCAGGATCACCACCTCGACGGAGACCGCGGCGAGGGTGAGTATCATCGTGCCGTAGGGTTCGCCGAAGCGGATCGCCAGCACTTCGGCGTGATGCGCGATGCGGAATGCGACGCCGATTACGGCGGCGAGTATCACCAGCAGCAGGCCCCACAGCATTCCGCCGCCGTGTTCGACGGCGCCGTGTTCCAGGGAAATGCCCAGTCCGAGGACGATCAGGGCGATGGCGATGGGGAGTTCGGAGCGCAGGTATTTCATGGATGCGGGTATCGGAAAAGAATGTCGCGCACACTAGCGGCTCGATGCCATGACGTCAACAAGAAGCCCGTGCCTCTGTTGACCGCCCGACCCGGCGGCCATATGATGCCGCGGCGGACGGACTTTTTTCGTCGGTTCAGACATTTACAAGGAGACATCATGGTAGAGCAAAAAGCAAAAACTGCTGCAGGCAAGAAGACCGTCGCGACTGCCAAGTCGAAGACGACGGCTGCAGCACCGGCTGTAAAGAAGGCAGCCAAGGCCGCAGCGCCGACTGCAAAAAAGACGACCGAGGCCGCAGCGCCGGCAGTGAAGAAGGCGGCGCCCCGCAAGGCCGCGGCGCCCAAGTCCAAGAAGGTTGCGAAGCCTTCCCCGGAAGAGCGTTACCGTATGGTCGAGATGGCCGCCTACTTCATCGCCGAGCGCCACGGATTCCAGGGGAACTCGATCGAGCACTGGGGCGAAGCCGAGCGCCAGATCTCGGTCATGCTGGGAGAATGATCCGGGCGCTCCATCCGCACGGCCAGTCGCGCGGATGGGGAATGTCCTAGATGTCCGCCCCGATGAACTTGTCCGCCGGGTGCGGCCTGGCGATCTCGGAACGCCGGGTTTGGGCCTCGAATTCCGCCAGCGGGACGGCCTTGCCGAACAGATAGCCCTGGAAGGCCTGGCAGCCGTTCTGTCGCAGTATCTCCAGTTGTTCCCCGGTTTCCACGCCTTCAGCGATCACCTCCAGGTTGAAGTTGATCGACATGTCGATGATGGTCTTGACGATGATCGCATCGCTCTTGTCGGTCACGATGTCGCGCACGAACGACTGGTCGATCTTGATCTGGTCCAGCGGCAGCCGCTTCAGGTAGCTCAACGAGGAATAGCCGGTGCCGAAATCGTCCATCGAGAACTGCACGCCCAGCTTCTTCAGGTCCAGCATTTTCTGCACGGTCTCTTCCACGTCGGTGAGCACGACGCTCTCGGTCAGCTCCAGCTTCAGGCGCGAGGGATCGAAGCCGTATCTCTCCAGCATTTCCCCGACCTGAGCGACGAAATTCGGCTGGCGGAACTGCCGCGCGCTGACGTTCACCGCCAGTTGCAGATGGCGGGTTTCGGGCGAGTCCTGCCATTGCCGGAGCTGGCGGCAGGCGGTCTCCAGCACCCACAGGCCGATCGGCAGGATCAGGCCGCTCTCTTCGGCCAGCGGGATGAACTGCGCCGGGGAGACGAAGCCGCGCTCCGGGTTGATCCAGCGCAGCAGCACTTCGGCTCCGATGATCTGTCGGCTGCTGTTCACCTGCACCTGGTAGTAGAGCTGCAGTTCTTCGCGGGACAGCGCCTGGCGCAGTTCCTTCTCGAGCATCGCGCGCGACTCGACGCTCTTCTGCATGTCCGTCTCGAAGAAGCGTACCGCGTTGCGTCCGGCGGACTTGGCCTGGTACATCGCGGTGTCCGCCCGCTTGAGCAGCTCGTCCACGGTGATCTGGCGTCCATGGAACAGGCCGACGCCTATGCTCACGCTGCTATGGTGCTCATGTTCGCCCAGGTGGTAAGTCTTGCTCAGCGCCTCGACGATCTTCTCGGCGATGTCTTCCGCCTGGTTGGCGGCCAGCAGTTCGCTGCTGCCCAGTCCCTGCAGGATGACCACGAACTCGTCCCCGCCCAGGCGGGCGACCGTGTCGCTTTCGCGCACACAGGCCTTCAGGCGCTTTGCGACCTCGATCAGCAGCATGTCGCCGACATCGTGTCCCTGCGTGTCGTTCAGGATCTTGAAGTTGTCCATGTCCATGAACAGCAGCGCGCCGAACGCGCCGCTGCGCTCGCTGGCGATCAGCGACTGGATCAGCCGGTCCATCAGCAGCCTGCGGTTGGGCAGTTCGGTCAGCGTGTCGTAGAACGCGAGCCGCTGGATTTCCTCCTCGGCGCGCTTGCGCTCGCTGATGTCCATGAAGATCGCCACATAGTGGGTGATATCGCCCGCGTCGTCGCGCACCGAGGTGATGGTCAGCCATTTCGGGTAGATGGTGCCGTCCTTGCGCTTGTCCCACATCTCGCCGGACCAGGTGCCGTGCTCGCGGAGCGAGTCCCAGAGCTTCTTGTAGAACTCGGGGCCGTGCTTCCCGGACTGCAGGATGCGCGGGTTCTGGCCAAGCGCCTCGGCGGCGCTGTAGCCGGTCAGGCGTTCGAAGGATCTGTTGACGCTGATGATGCGCGCCTGCGCGTCGGTGACGACGATGGCCTCCTGTGTTTCGAAGGCGATCGAGGCGATGCGCAGCTTCTCCTCCGCTTCCTTCTGCACGGTGATGTCCTGCACCGTGCCGACGGAGACCAGCGCCTTGCCGTCGCGGTCGTAGTGCGTCATGCCGCGCTCGCTCAGCCACTTGACACGGCCGTCGGCGAACAGCAGGCGGTGCTGGATGTCGTAGCTGCCGTGGTTGGCCACCGCGTCCGCATAGCTGCGTTCGACCAGGCCGCGGTCTTCCGGATGGACCAGCGACAGGAAGGTCTCGTACGACGCGCCGAACTCGTGCGGGTCGATCTCGAAAATGCGGAACACCTCGTTCGACCAGTCGAGTCTGCCGCTGACCAGGTCGAGCTGCCAATGACCGATCTTGCCCAGGCGCTGGGCTTCCTCCAGTCGCTGTTCGTGCAGCTTGGCGGCGGTGATGTCGGTGCTGATCGCGACATAGGTCTCGGGCTTGCCGTTCGCATTCAGCATCGGCACCAGCGTGTTCATCACCCAGTACAGGCTGCCGTCCTTGGCGCGGTTGCACATCTCGCCGTGCCAGACCCGGCCGGCGGCGATGGTGGCGAACATGTCGCGGTAGAATTTCGGCGACTGCACGCCCGACTTGACGATGCGGTGATTCTGCCCGAGCAACTCCTGGCGGCTGTACTGGCTGATTGCGCAGAACTTGTCGTTGACGTAGGTGAGGTCGCCGTTCAGGTCGGTGACCGCGACGATGGCATGCTGGTCGAGCGCGAACTTCTGCTGGTTCAGTTCGCCTAGCAGGTGTTGCAGGTCGATCTGCTGGTGCTCCTGCTCCAGTTGCGAGCGGCTCAGGCGGATGCTGACCGCGAAGGCCAGCGCCAGCACGAAGAACACCAGCAGCATGACCTGTTGGCGCAGCGACTTGTTCATCATGCCCAGCTGGGTCGCGTCGATGTGCTTGACCATCTTCAGCCTGCCGGCTTCCGGGTCGTGCTGCGGCGACTTGCCGGCGATTGCGCGATGGGGGTAGATGGTGTCGAACAGCCACAGTCCCCCGTCTTTGTCGAAGAAATGGCCGGAGGGGGCGTAGGCGATCTTGTTCCAGATGTCCGGCTGTTCCGCGGCCATGCCGGCGCGATGCGGCAGCATGAAGCCGAACTCCTGCGCCCGGTCGCGGCCTTTCAGCCAGTAACCCCGGTCGTTCAGCAGCATCCAGGTGGAGTGTCCCGTTGCCGAGACGCTGTCGATGCGGTCGAACAGATCCTGCGCCGAATACGAGATCACCGCGATGCCGCGCCTGCGGCCCGCCGGGTCGAACAGCGGCGTGGCGGCGCGCAGCGTCGGGTTCGGCGGGAGTTCGAGTTTGCCCTTCTCGAAGTCGAGATCCAGCGGGGAAAGATAAGTCTCGCCCCGCCGGAGTTTCATCGCCTGCGCGAAGTAGTAGCGCGCGGACTTGCTGCCGGTCCGGTCGGGCGGGACGACGATGCTCTCGCCGTCCACAAGGTCGGCGCGCGCCAGCTCCCGGCCCGATTCGTCCAGCCAGCGCACCTTGTGATAGATCCGCTTGGTTGCGACGAAGGCGGCCATGTCCTGCGCGGCGCGTGCCACGGTCGCGGGGGTCGTGCGGGCGACGGCGTCGGTGAGCAGGCTGGAGCGCGCAAGATACTGGGTGTCGCGCTCCAGTTCGATCAGGATGCGGTTGGTGGTCTCGACCCCGGCATGGACATGGTCCGACTCGTGGTTGATCAGTTCCTTGAGGTCGTCCGAGGATTCGAACGCATAGAACACGCTGCCCAGCGCGACGATGAACAGCGCGGCGGGTACGAAGTTGCGTATCAGGCGATTGGCGAATCCAGGGTGCACGACGAGCCTTGTAATTTGAGTGTATCCCGTTGTCGGGGGAGCGTATTTTACCCGTTATTGCTGCCGTGCGAGGCAGGCGAGATAAATTGCCGCATCGGGCTGGGCGCGGTTGCGTTGCGCCTGCCAGATCATCTCGCCCAGGCACTCCATCATCGCGTGCTGCGCCTCGTGCTCTGACTCGTATTTGTGCGTCAGCCGCACGAAATGCGCGCGTATGCCCGGCGGCTGGTCGATGGAAATCTGTTCCTCGATGGTGAGGTGCATCATCAGGTGCAGGAAGGGGTTCATCACGCTGCCGTCCGGCGCATAATCCCTGTCGCGGTTGCGCTCCGGGTCGTCGAAGAGTTCGTGGTATTCCGGGTGCTTGTCGATGAGTTGCGCGGTCAGGTCCTCCAGAGGCGTCAGCAGCAGGCCTGTGCGGCGCTTGCGCCAGGACTCGAACAGGAAGTCGCGCGCTTCGTCGCGGGTCGGGTTGAACAGCATGTCAGAACGCCTTGTCCCGGAATTCGCACAGGCTCTCGACGATGCACTCGCCGCACTTCGGCTTGCGCGCCCGGCAGACGTAGCGGCCGTGCAGGATCAGCCAGTGGTGGGCGTCTTGCTTGAACTCGTCGGGAACGACCTTGAGCAGTTTGTGCTCGACCTCCAGCACGGTCTTGCCGGGCGCCAGGCCGGTGCGGTTGCTGACGCGGAAGATATGCGTGTCCACCGCGATGGTGGGCATCCCGAACGCGGTGTTCAGCACCACGTTCGCGGTCTTGCGGCCGACGCCGGGCAGCGCCTCCAGCTCCTCTCGGGTTCGCGGCACCTCGCCGCCGTGGCGTTCGAGCAGTAGCCGGCAGGTCTGGATCACGTGCTTCGCCTTGGTCTGGTACAGGCCGATGCGCTGGATGTACTCGCGCAAGCCGGCTTCGCCGAGTTCCAGTATCGCCTGCGGGGTGTTGGCGACCGGGTACAGTTGCCGGGTTACAGCGTTGACGCTGATGTCGGTGGCCTGCGCCGACAGCATCACCGCGACCAGCAGCTCGAACGGCGTGCGGTATTCCAGTTCGGTGGTGGGGTGCGGATTGGCCGCTTGCAGGCGCAGGAAGATCTCGCGGCGCTTGGCTGCGTTCATGCCGCTTCGGATGCGGGTTCCGCCGGGATGGACTGGGCAGCCCGCTGTTCGGCGCGCAAGTTCAGCCAGTTGCGCGCGGCGATCAGCAGGCCGAGCACGATGAAGGCGCCGGGCGGCAGCACCGCCAGCAGGAAGCCGTGGTAGTCCGGGATCACGGTGATCACCCAGGATTTCGCCGCTTCCCCGAACACCATGTCGATGCCGGAAAGCAGCGTGCCGTGGCCGAATATCTCGCGCACCGCCCCCAGAGCCGCGAGCACGGCAGTCAGGCCGAGGCCCATCGCGATGCCGTCCAGCGCCGAGGCGGCGACGCCGTTCTTCGAGGCGAACGATTCTGCGCGCGCGAGGATGATGCAGTTGGTGACGATCAGCGGGATGAAGATGCCCAGCACCACATACAGCGAATAGACATAGGCGTTCATCAGCAACTGCACGATGGTGACCAGCACCGCGATCAGCAGCACGTAAACCGGAATGCGCGCCTCGTTCGGGATGAAATCGCGGATTGCAGCGACCGCGGCGTTCGACAGCGCCATCACCAGCACGGTCGCCAGCCCCAGGCCGACGGCGTTGACCACCGAGCTGCTGATCGCCAGCAGCGGGCACAGGCCGAGCAACTGGACGATGCCGGCGTTCTGCTTCCACAGGCCGTTATGGAAGATGTCCCGGATTTCCTGATAGGTCATTTTTTCTTCTCCTCGGCCGGCGGCGCAGTCGTCGGGAACAACTCGCCGTGATGCAGTTCGGCATATTTCAGCGCCTTGTGCACCGCCTTGACCACGGCGCGCGGCGTGATGGTCGCTCCTGCGACATAGTCGAATTGTCCGCCGTCCTTCTTCACCTTCCAGTCGGCGTCCTTGCGTCCGGACAGCGACAGGCCGTCGAAGCCGGCGATCCAGTCGTCCTTGGCGATCTCGATGTAGTCGCCCAGGCCCGGCGTCTCCTTGTGAGCGACCACGCGCACTCCGCCCAGCCGGCCATCGCGGCGAACGGAAACGATCAGGTCGATGCGGCCGCTGTAGCCGTCCGGCGCGACGGCCTGCATCACCACGATGGAGGGTTCGCCGTTCAGTCTGCCGCGATAGAGCGCGGTCGGCGTCTTCGTGCCCAGCAACTCGTCGGCCGCGAGTTCGGCGGTGTCCTTCATGATGTCGTTGTCGTAGGCCGAGGCCGGGACGATCTGCGACACCAGTTTCAGTTTTTCCTTTTCAACGCTCTGCGCGATGGTCTCGTGCGTCAGGTCGTAGGTTAGCGCCAGCAGCGCGGTGCCGACCAGCGCAAAGAACAGCAGGTTGGCCGCGGTATGCAGCGAGGCCTTGACCATCGTGCGCCTCATTGTGCGCCTCCGTGCTTATTGTCGAACTTCCCGTTTTTCTTGCCGAACACCCTGGGCTGGGTATAGAGCACGATCAGCGGCACGCACAGGTTCATCAGCAGCGTGGCGAACGCGACACCGTCGGGGAATGCGCCGAAGACGCGAATCAGATAGGTCAGCAGGCCGGCGCCTGCGGCGAAGATCAGCTTGCCCAGGTTCGTGGTCGGGCCGGTCACAGGGTCGGTCAGGATGAAGAACGCGCCCAGCATCGCCGCACCCGAGAACCAGTGGAACAGCGGCGCGGCGTAATGGGCCGGATCGGCCAGGTGGAACAGTCCGGCGGTGGCGAACAGCGCGCCCAGGAATGCGACCGGGACATGCCAGGTGATGATGCGCGCGGCGATCAGGTACAGGCCGCCGGCGAGGAAGCCCAGGGACACCATCTCGCTGCCCTGGCCGGCCAGCCTGCCGTAGATCGGCATGTCAAATATCTGTTTGATCGACTCGTCCAGATGCAATCGCGTTTTCAGCGTGTCCAGCGGCGTCGCCGTGGTGATCGCATCCAGCGTCATGCCCGGCGGCAGCGAGCCCGCGAACATGTAGAGCAGCTGGTCGAGGAAGCCCAGTTCGGCCTGTCCGAGGCTGTGCGGCGCCGGCCAGTGCGTCATATGGGACGGAAACGAGATGATCAGCACCGCGAAGCCTATCATTGCCGGATTGAACGGATTGTTGCCGAGGCCGCCGTACAGGTGCTTGGAAACGCTGATCGCGAATGCGGTGCCGACCACCACCAGCCACCAGGGCGCCAGCGGCGGGATGGACAGCGCCAGCAGCCATCCGGTCAGCAGCGCGCTGTTGTCCTGCAGGAACGGCGCGACGGGGCGGTTGCGCAGCTTCAGCATCGCCGCCTCGGTCGCCAGCGCGGTGACGCTGGCCAGCGCGATCGATACCAGGATCGCCGGGCCGAAATACCAGACGTAGAGCGCGATGCCCGGCAGCAGCGCCAGCATCACCCTGAACATGATCCGGGAGACGGTGTCGGGCTTGCTGATGAAGGGGGAGAAGAATGCGGACATGTTATTCCTTCGGGGATTCCACGTCGGACTTCGCCATCTCGCGGATGCGCGCGCGGCGGGCCTCGATCTCGGCGATTTCCGCCAGTTGTTCCGGCGAGAGGTTCTCGGTGTTCTTCGGCTTGACCGCGGCGGCCTGCTCCTTCGCGTGGTCGATCGCCGCCTGGATCTTCATCTGGGCGGTGTTTTCCGGATCGGTTCCGGGCTTGGTCTCGGCGACGGGCGGATTGGCCGGTTTGGCTGCTTGCGCGGCCTTTTCCTTCGCGGCCAGGCGTTCGGCCTTTTCGCGCTTCTCGCGCTCGATGCGGAATTCGCGGTATTCGTGGCGTTCGCGCGCCCGGTCGGCCGCCTGCTTGTCCTGTTCGCGCGCGCGGATTTCGCTCTTCGCGAAGCGGAAATACTGCACCAGCGGGATGTGGCTGGGGCAGACATAGCTGCATGCGCCGCACTCGATGCAGTCGAACAGGCTGAACGCCTGCGCCTGGCCGAAGTTCTTCGACTGGGCAAACCAGTACAGGTCCATCGGCTGCAGGTCCGCCGGGCAGGCCTGCGCGCAACGCGTGCAGCGGATGCAGGGCAGCGTGGGCGGGGGAGGCGGGAACAGTTTCTTCGTGCCGGCGATGATGCAGTTGCCCGCCTTGACCAGCGGCACGGCGGTCGATTCCAGCGGCATGCCCATCATCGGGCCGCCCATGATGCAGCCGTCGGTGTCCGGCAGCGGCTCGCCCAGCGCGATCAGGTCGGCCAGCGGCGTGCCGATCAGCGCCTCGTAGTTGCGCGGCCGTGCGACGTTGCCGGTCACGGTGACGACGCGCGAGACCAGCGGCTCGCCGTATGCGACGGCGCGCCAGGCGCTGTAGACGGTCGCGACGTTGAAGCACTGCACGCCGATGTCGGTGGGCAGCATGCCGGAAGGCACCTCAAGCCCGGTGAGCACGCGGATCAACTGCTTCGCGCTGCCGCCCGGGTAGATCGTCGGCACCGCGACCACCTCGAACGGCAGCGCGGCTGCGGCCACCGCGCAGCGCATCGCTTCGATGGCTTCCGGCTTGTTGTCCTCGATGCCGATCAGCACCTCGCGCGAGCGCAGCATGAAGCGCAGCATTTCCGCGCCGCGGACGATTTCCGCCGCGCGTTCGCGCATCAGCATGTCGTCGCAGGTGATCCAGGGCTCGCATTCCGCGCCGTTCAGGATCAGCGTGGCGATTTCGCTGTTCGGATGGTCGCGCAGCGGCCGCAGCTTGATGTCGCTGGGGAACACCGCGCCGCCCAGGCCGACGACGCCGGACATGCGCAACAAATTGCGCAGTTCGTCGGCGGGCAGGATGCGGTAATCGACCGGCGTGCGCGCTATCCATTCATCCTTGCCGTCCGGGATCAGCGTCGCACACAGGTCGGGCAGGCCGGATGGGTGGGCGACCGGCTGCATGTCGATCGCGGCGATCGTTCCGGAGGTCGGCGCATGCACCGAGCTGGAGATGAAGCCGGCGGGCTCGCCGATCAGCTGGCCCTTCAGCACATGGTCGCCGACCTGCACCACCGGCTTTGCCGCCTCGCCCGCATGCTGGCGGAACGGGATGACCAGTTTCGCGGGCAGGGGCGCGGACGCAATCGGCTGCTGCGTCGACTGGGCCTTGTTGCCCGGGGGGTGCACGCCGCCGTGGAATTTATGCAATGTCCTCATGCGGCAGCTCCGCCATTGGATTCATGGGGCAGGGGTTTCAGGGTGAAGACCGGGTATGCCCATTTCCAGCTCTCGATGCTCTCGCCCAGCGGCTCCATGCTGATGCAGTCCACCGGGCAGGGCTCGATGCACAACTCGCAGCCGGTACATTCCGAGGCGATGATGGTGTGCATCTGCTTGGCCGCGCCCATGATCGCGTCCACCGGGCAGGCCTGCAGGCACAGCGTGCAGCCGATGCAGGTGTTCTCGTCGATGAAGGCGACGGCCTTGGGCTTGGGCTCGGATCCGGCGCCGAAAGGCTTGAACTCGACGCCGAGCAGGTCGGCCATCTTCTGGATGCCTTCTTCGCCGCCGGGCGGGCAGAGGTTGATGTCGGCTTCCCCGCTGGCGATGGCATCCGCATAGGGGCGGCAGCCGGGATAGCCGCACTGGCCGCACTGCGTCTGCGGCAGCAGCGCGTCGATTTTGTCCGCCAGCGGGTTGCCCTCGACGCGGAATTTGATCGCCGACCAGCCCAGCACCGCGCCGAGCGCGATCGCGATCGCGGACATCACCAGCAGCGCCGAGAGCATTATTCCGTCCGTCCCATTAAGTGGTCAGCCCGGGTCATTTGATCAACCCGGAGAAGCCCATGAACGCCAGGCTCATCAGCCCGGCGGTGATCATCGCGATCGCGGAACCCTTGAAGATTCCCGGCACGTCGGCGCCTTCCATGCGTTCGCGCATGCCGGCGAACAGCACCATCACCAGCGTGAAGCCGAGCGCGCCGCCCATGCCGAAGAACAGCGATTCCATGAAATTGTGGTTGGCCTGCACGTTCAGCAGCGGGATGCCCAGCACCGCGCAGTTGGTGGTGATCAGCGGCAGGTAGATGCCCAGCACCTGGTGCAGCACCGGGCTGGTCTTCTGGATCACCATCTCGGTGAATTGCACGATGCCGGCGATCACCACGATGAACGACAGCGTGGTCAGGTAGGACAGTTCGGGGCCGAGCAGGTATTCGTTGATCAGGTAGCTGGCGCCAGACGCCAGCGTCAGCACGAATGTGGTCGCCGCGCCCATGCCGATGGAGGCCTCCAGTTTCTTGGAGACCCCCATGAACGGGCACAGCCCGAGAATTTTGGTCATCACGATGTTGTTCACAAACACCGTGCCGACCAGAATCAATAAATATTCTGTCATTGTTCGCCCACAAAAACAGCCGCGGATTATGCGCTTATTCGACTCTCCCTTCAACCGCGCCGGCGGCATATCCATATGACGGAAAGTTTGGCGACAACCCGGCCTGGCAGCCACGGGCGGCCGCTTGCGGTTAGAATCCGCGCCAGATTCCCCTGATTTTCGCATGGACTATGGCCAAGGACCCCGCCGATTACAGCACCGTCGATTTCATCGCCCCCGCGTTGCACGTGACGCTGGGGCAGGTGCTGATGGATCGCCAGCGCCATATCGCGATCGTCGCGAAGAAGGGGCGCAACGGCGCGCATCTGGTGCGGGTGAAGGCGGGGCTGCTGCGGATGACCCGGCACAGCGCGCAGGAGATCGTCGAGGAATGGACGGAGGCGGACTATCCGTTCGAGCGCGCGGTGGCAAAGCTGCAGGAAATGGGGCGGCTGCACGGCATCACCGACGACGCGCGCCGGGCGCTGGACGAGCTGTCGCGCTCCGGGCGCGAACCGACGCAGCAGCGGCTGTTCGGCTGATCCCTCCGCAAGCCGGGCGCCCGGCCAGTACAGCCTGCACCGTATGGACGAGGGGATGTCCCGGTGCAATGATGGCAAGCATCCGACGGATCCATCCTCGAAAGGAGCAAACCATGACAGGCAAAACCGCAAAGCATCCCTTCCTGACCGACATCCAGACCCTGCGCGAGCGGGCGCGCAGGCACATCGAGCAGGGTGCGGTGACCGACGGCTACAAGGCCGACCGCAAGTTGGTCATCGACCTGCTGAACGAGGCGCTGGCCACCGAGATTATCTGCGTGCTGCGCTACAAGCGCCACTATTTCATGGCCAGCGGCATCAACGCCGATTCGGTCGCGCAGGAGTTCCTGCAGCACGCAAACGAGGAGCAGGTTCACGCGGACCAGATCGCCGCGCGCATCGTGCAACTGAAGGGCGAGCCCAACTTCAGCCCGAACGGGCTGGCGACCCGGGCGCATGCGGAATATGTCGAGGGGGACTCGCTGATCGACATGATCAAGGAAGACCTGATCGCCGAGCGCATCGCGATCGACTCTTATCGCGAGATGATCGACTACCTGGGGGCGAACGATCCGACCACGCGGCGCATGCTCGAAGGCATCCTGGCGATGGAAGAGGAACACGCGGACGACCTGTCCAACCTTCTGGAAGACCTGTCGCGCTAGCGCCTGGCCACCCGCTGGGGCGCAGTCATGCGATGTTGCACTTCGGGGGGCATTGCTCAAATGTGTTCCGGTAAGCGTCGGCTGTTCGGCCATAGCGGTCACCGATAACTAAGGGGCTTTACTTCCGCTTCCGCCCCTGAACGGTCATCCAGCAGCGCGTTTCTGAGCTTCCGCTTCTCGGCGCGGACGCCGAATAGCTCGATTGCCAATTTATGATTCCGGCTTAAAGCTGCCATTTGCAGGATATATTAAATCCTACACTAGCCCGAGCAAGGAATCGGGGCGCAACAATATCAAGTTATTCGAGCCGGAATTGATGCGTCCCGCTTAATAGTTACACAAGGAGGTGCTCAGGGTGTTTGCGTCGTTCTGATGCTGAATATCTTGTTGAAGTTCGCCACGTTCAGAACTTGTTCGACGACACCCGCCGAAGTCGCCAGCGAAACGGTCTTGTGTACTTTTCCTGCTCGTTCCCGCAGCAGCATCAGCATGCCGAGGGCAGAGCTGTCGATGTAATTCACCCTGGATAGTTCGATCTCGATAGCGTTTAACTCCCGGTTGTCGATCAGAAGTTCATATGCATGTCTGAAATGACGGTGGGTATTGAAGTCGAATCTCCCGTGAATGGATATCTGGCCTGCCTTTTCGTCAGTTTCGAGTCTGAATTTCATCGTGCCCTCGTAATGGTGGGTAGCCTGGCTGAGCAAACCTTTGATCGACTCGCTCAAAGAGGCCCGGCGATATCATGGCTGGTGCGGTTATTTGTCGGTCCCATCGTTCTTCAATGCCGGGTGTTTGCAATATTTCAAGTCGCCGTAGTTCATTTCCCATGTACACCAGCCTTTGTCCATCAGGCATCTCGTCAATGCGGTGTCGGAAACCTTCAATATCAGGCAGTCAGGTTTGGTCATGTCCGATGGATTCGGCGGTTGGCTGCTCTGGCCGAGTTGCTTTGTCATTGGAAGTAAGTGCGGTGTCCGAAATGGGGATGGGATCTCAGGCTCTGAGCGAGTGTTCAAAACGCTTCACCAGATGAGCCAAGCCTGCGGACGTAACGGAAAGACCTTTTACCCCCCCTCCGATTGTCGACAGGCTTTCGTTATTGGATTCGGCGATTGCACAAATCTGTTCCATGTTTTGCGAGACGTCATTGGCTGCCATTATCTGCTCGGCAAAGGCTGACGCTACCGATTGGCTCATTTCGGCGGCGGAGTTGGCCGTCATGTAAATCTGGTGCAGCTTGGCGTCGCTTGCATGGATATGTTCCATGCCGGACTTTACGACTTCGACGACCTCGCTCATGGTTCCGACAACAATGTCCGTTGTCGAGCAGATTGCCTCGACCAGTTTGCTGATGTCGATGGTGCTGCTGCTGGTTCTTTCTGCGAGCTTGCGCACCTCGTCTGCGACAACGGCGAAGCCGCGTCCTTGCTCGCCCGCCCTTGCCGCCTCAATGGCGGCATTCAATGCCAAGAGGTTGGTTTGATCTGCGATCTCCTTGATGACCTGGGTGACTTGGCCGATCTTCTGTATTTCAAGATTGAGGTCGTGGATCATATTGCTGGCGCCCATCACCGACTCCTCGGTGCGCCGGCTGGAATGCAGGCTTTGGGACATCAGTATTTTCCCCGATTGTGCGACCTCGGTAACCTGCGAAGAGAAGTCCGTGGCGGAATTGGTCGTGTTAGAAACTTCCGCAATGGAGGCACTCATCTGCTCAAGCGCGGCGCTTATGGAAGCGACGCGATCCGATTGCGCCGCGAAGTTCTCCGAGAGTTTTGCGATCAAGGATTCGGTCTCGGCTGCATTCTCTGCGACCCAGCCCGATGCGACGAACACATCGACGATCATTGCCCGCAGGTTGATGCGCATCGACTCGATCTCGCGCGCCAATTGAGCGAGCTCGTCGTCTCGATCCGTCTTGAGACTTTGATTCAGATTGTCTTCGGCCATTGCGCGGAGGGCTTGGATGGCATTTTTCACCGGCTGGCCGATAGAGCGATGGATAGCTAGGGCAATCAGCCCGGCAATCAGGATGCCGGCGCCGAGGAATAGCAGGCCGAGCTGTTGATCTCCGCCCCAGATAACGCTGGCGGCAAGAAGCATCACCAGCATGACGAGTCCGGCGCTAACGGTAGTCAGCAGAGACAGGCGTTTGAAGAGATTGGTTTCGAGGGTAGAGGGAATCTGCGCCTTCTTGTCTTTTACTTGACGATAAAGCGCCTCGGCAGCTTGGATGTCGGATGCGGTGGGTTTGCTGCGAACGGACTTGTAGCCGGACAGTGTGCCGTTATGAAACGTTGGAGTCGCATAAGCCTCAACCCAGTAATAGTCTCCATTCTTGCAGCGGTTCTTGACGATGCCGCGCCATGGGCGACCCGCCTTGAGCGTTTCCCATAAGTCCGCAAAAGCCTCCAGCGGCATATCCGGATGACGGACGATGTTGTGATTCTTTCCGATCAATTCAGCCCGATCAAAACCGCTGATGGCGACAAATGCATCATTGACGTAAGTGATAATGCCTTTTAAATCCGTTTCGGAAACGATCGGTCTGGCCGGATCAACTTCATGCTCTATGTGAGTGACGGGTAAATTTACTTTCACTTTGATACTTCCACTTAGTATTTAGTGGAGGTGGAGTGTATAGATTTGGCGTCAATTGAAAATATGCCGAAATACATAGTTATAAAGGATTAGGCGATTACTTAAACTATATGTAACTATCTAATCTGGAATAATTAAAACGGCAAAATTCCATGTGTGTGATGTGGTTATTGCCGTGCTTGCTGAGGCAAAACTGCCGCCGGCAGCAATGGTTAAGGTGCGTTCAATTGCATCCAGCCGAACGATGGCTTCTGGCACGAAGCGGAAGTAATCACCTCCAGATATCAACGACCGCTCTGGCCGACAGCCAGCCGTCCGCATGCGGTGCAGCGAGTCCTGCCGCTCCGCATGCGTTTGTCGAATCAGATCGGATCGCCGTTTTCGTCGAGATAGAATTCGTTCAGCGCGCGCTCGACTTCGGCCATATGGGTCAGCACGGGGCCGCCGCCCATCATGATGCCGATGGCGCAGATTTCCATGATCTCTTCCAGCGTGACGCCGGCCTGTTTGCAGGCGCGCACATGCAGCGCGATGCAGTAATGGCATTGCTGGGTCAGCGCCATGCCGAGCGCGATGCGCTCCTTTTCCTGCTTGTCCAGCACGCCCGGTTGCATCGCCTCGGCCATGAAGGCCTGCACCTTGCCCATCAGTTTGGGTTTGTATTCGGTGAGCAGCTGGATGCCGCGATGGGCGTGTTCCAGTATCTTGCGTTCGCTGTCCGAACCTTTGGTCTTCTTGGTCATGGCATTTCCGTTGTTGGGGTTGAAAAGGGTCAGCGCAGCTTGCGGATCGCGTCGGCGCATTCGGCGACCAGCGCCGGGCCGCGGTAGATAAGGCCGCTGTAGACCTGCACCAGCGATGCGCCCGCCTGCATCTTCTCCGCCGCATCCGCGCCGCTCAATATCCCGCCGACGCCGATGATGGGCAGCGCACCCTGGAGTTCGGCGGCGAGCGCGCGTATCACCGCGGTGGACTTGTCGCGCACCGGCGCGCCGGACAGGCCGCCGGCCTCGTCGCCGTGGCGCAGCCCCTCGACGCCCTCGCGCGACAGCGTGGTGTTGGTGGCGATCACGCCGTCGATGCGGTGGCGCATCAGCAGCGAGGCGATTTGCCTGATCTGCTCGGCGTCGAGGTCGGGCGCGATCTTCACCGCCAGCGGCACGTAGCGGCCGTGTTGCTGGGCGAGCTTCTCCTGTTCCGCCTTCAGTTGCGCGAGCAGCGCGTCGAGTTCGTCGCCGCCCTGCAACTGGCGCAGGTTCTTGGTGTTGGGCGAGGAGATGTTGACGGTGACGTAGCTCGCGTGTTCGTACACCTTGCGCAGGCCGATCAGGTAATCATCCGCGGCGCGCTCGATGGGGGTGGCGGCGTTCTTGCCGATGTTGATGCCCAGCACGCCCTTGAAATTCGCGCGCTTCACGTTCGCGATCAGCGCGTCCACGCCCTCGTTGTTGAAGCCCATGCGGTTGACGATACCCTGCACCTCGGGGATGCGGAACAGGCGCGGCCTGGGGTTGCCGGGCTGCGGCAGCGGCGTGACGGTGCCGATCTCGACGAAGCCGAAACCGAGTGCGGCGAGCGCATCGATGACTTCGCCGTTCTTGTCCAGGCCGGCGGCCAGACCAACCGGGTTGGGGAAGGTCAGGCCCATCACGGTGCGCGGGTCGGCGGCCGGACGGCTTGCGGCCAGCGACATCAGGCCGAGTCGGTTCGCGGCATTCAGCCCGTTCAGCGTGAGGTAGTGGGCGGTTTCGGCGTCGAGCGCGAACATCGCGGGACGTAGCAGGGTATAGGGATTCATTTCTTGACGACGGGTATGGGGAAGGTTTTTTTCTTGAAAAGCTGCGTGCGGGTGGTGCCGCGCCATTGTTCGGCGATCACGTCGCCGAGCTGCAGGCACAGCAGGCCGAACAGCAGGAAGCCGGCTTGCGCGGACAGGAGATCGTCCGCCGCGATGCCGCCGGCCGTACGGTAGATCGCCGTGCCCAGGTTGCCGACGACCAGCCCGGACAGCGCGGCGCAGGTCAGTCGGCCCCAGTCGCCTTCGCGCAGCACGTCGAATATCGTGCTTTCGTGCCACATCAATTGCAGCGTGAGCAGCAGGGGAAGCGGGGCGATCCACAACAGCCAGGGAAGGGAAAGTGCCGCGCCGCCGAGCAGTCCGAACGCGGCAAGCGCTGCGAGTGTCAGCGTCGCGGCTTCACCGCTGGGCGTGGGCAGCGCGGGGCCGCGCGCGAGCGCCTTCAGCAGGCCGCGAAAGGAACCCAGCAGGGCGCGCGTGACCAGCACCGCCGGCATCGTCAGCGCGAACAGCAGGGTGTCGAGCCCGATCTGCGCAAAGCCGTACTCCTGCATCGCGGGCCAGCTTTGCGCGAACAGGTTCAGGTAAGTCAGCAGCCAGCAGAGCGCGGCGCCGGCCGCGCCGAGGGCGAGGTAGTAGTTGCGCTGCGAGGTCAGCGGGTTGTTGCCGGTGCGCAGCATCACCAGCACCCCGGCCAGCAGCGTGTAGCACAGCAACGCGAGCATCGTCAGCACGGTCGGGGCCAGCATGTTCTGCGTTCCGCCCATGGCGAGCCCGGCCCATTCATGCCCGCCCAGCAGGAATCCCGCCGCCGGCAACAGCAGCAGTGCGGCGGCGAGGGCCAGCAGCCGGGTCTTCATGCCTGTGTTCCTTCCTTCGCGAGGGGAGTCCATTTCCCATCCACCAGTCCCTGCGCCGGCTGGTATTGAGTCTTGTAGGACATCTTGCGGCTCTCGGCGATCCAGTAGCCGAGATAGACGTAGTCCAGTTCCAGCTTGCGGCAAAGCTCGATCTGCCAGAGCACGCCGTAGACGCCGAGCTGCGCCCGGGGCAGCTCGGGGTCGTAGAAGGTGTAGACCGCGGACAGGCCGTCGTCGAGCAGGTCGATCACGCTGACCATGCGCAGCTCTCCGGACTCGGGCTCGCGGAATTCCACCAGCATCGTGTCGACGTGGCTCTGCAGCAGGAAGTTGCGGTACGACTCCGGATCCTCGTTGTCCATGCCGCCGTCCTTGTGGCGGGCGCGCTGGTAGCGTTCGTAGAGTTCGTAATATTCGGGCTTGTCCTGCAGCGGCTGCAGCGAGGCTTCCAGCTGGATGTGTCGCTTCCAGGCGCGCAACTGCGAGCGGTTCGGCGCAAATTCCTGCGCGTTCACCCGCAACGAGACACAGGCGCGGCAGCCGTCGCAATGCGCGCGGTAGGTGTGGGTGCCGCTGCGGCGGAAGCCGCGGCGTACCAGCTGGGAGTAGACCGGCGTGCTGATCAGGAAGGCCGGCGTTGCGACCTGCGAGCGCGCCTCCCGCTCCGGCAGGTAGCTGCAGGGATAGGGCGCCGTCAGGTAGAAATGCAGCGCGGTCAGCGGGATGTCGTGCAGCAGGTTCATGCGTACAGGTCGGCGTCGAAGCGCCAGCGGGTTACAGGTTCACAGTTTACCAATTCCCGCAGCCGTTCGACGAATTCGGCGCGCGGGATCTCGCGTGCGCCCAGCGAGGCGAGGTGGGGCGTATTCATCTGGCAGTCGATCATGCCGAAGCGCCAGCGTTCGAGCTGGCGCGACAGGTGTGCCAGCGCGACCTTGGAGGCATTCGCCTCGCAGCTGAACATCGACTCGCCGTAAAACATGCGGCCGATCGCGACGCCGTACAGTCCGCCGACGAGTTCGTCGTCCCGCCAGGTCTCGACCGAGTGCGCATAGCCCAGTTCGTGCAGCGCGCAATAGGCCGCGATCATGTCCCCCTGTATCCAGGTGCCGTTCTGGCCGGCGCGCGGCGCGGCGCAGGCGCGCATCACCGTCTCGAACGCGGTGTCGCAGCGCACCTCGAAACCGGCGTTGCGTATCACCCGCGCCAGCGAGCGCGACAATTTGAATTCCGCGGGGAACAGCACCATGCGCGGATCGGGGCTCCACCACAGGATGGGGTCGCCCGGGCTGAACCAGGGAAAGATGCCGTGGCGGTAGGCGTCCAGCAGCCGCGCGGGATGCAGGCCGCCGCCGGCCGCGAGCAGGCCGTTCGGTTCGCGCAGCGCGGTCTCGACCGCGGGAAATGGGGTGTTGCCGATCAGCCAGGGGATCACGTCCGGCATTCCTTGTTCGGGTGTTCATCGGTGGGGATTTGGGGTTATATTGCCACAACGTATCCGGCTGGAGAGGTGGACGATGTTTTCGAGTTTGTTCGGCAAAAAGTCAGATCACCCGCTGGCGGACCTCAAGTCCGCGGCGGCCTTGCTGGAGGAGCTGCCGAGGAACGACGCGCACAAGGCGCTGATGGAGCTGACCGAGTGGGTCGAGTCGGTGGGAGATAATGCGGATTTCAGGCTGGAGCATCGGTTCGCCGTGCTGCGCCTGCTGGATGAAGCCGCGCAGCCCCATCTGCGCAAGCTGGCCCGGGAGTATTTCTCGCCCCAGGAGTTGAGCAAGTTCCACGAAAACCGGCTGTGGCTGGCGCTGGTCAACTGGTCGCAACATGCGGCGAATGCCTACATGGCGTTGTTCGAGCGGTACTGCAACGGCGAAAAGGGGGCCGGGGCCCTCAAGCCGCAACTGCCCCTGCTGGCGGCGCGTGCGGCGCATGCGCTGAACGCCTACGCCAAATGCGCCAATGCGCACTATGGCCCGGTGGATTCCGCGCTGTGGGGCAGGGTAGCCCGGCTCTACCGGCATGCCGAGCAGCAGCAATACCTGGATGCGCCGCTGGAAATTTATTCCGGCGCCGCCACGACCGTTGGCCGTGAACTGGCCCTGCTGCTGGGGTGGTACGGCTGCGGAGCCGGCAAGCTGAGCCCGTTGTCCATGCACCTGACCGAGCGCATCGTCGCCCATCATGCCGACCGTGTCGCCGTCGCCGTCGCCGCGCAGCAGGCGGCGGACAGCCTGTTCTGTTTCGACCTGGATCGTCCCGCCGCACCGCTGCGTGTCAAGGCGGGAGGTGGCATGTCGCCTTCGATGCGCTTCATTTCGATGGCGGCGATGCTGCCGAGACTGGAAGAGTTGCTGCGGGAACTGTCGAGGAATGCGGTGCCGCAGGAGCTCAACCTGGGCGGAATCTACGCGGCGGAACTGGTGCGCGAGGCGGCGCAGTACCTGAGAGACTACCTGGTCGACCCGCCGTTGCGGCGTAGCCCGCGGCGCGGCATCAAGGTCGGCCTGAATGTGGCGAACGGCTTCGACGGCATACTCGATCACACCGATTCCGGACTGAGTTTCAGTGCGGCGCAGCAGTGGGAAGTCGAGGACATCAGCGCCACCGGCTTCCGTACCACGATCCCGCCGCAGGGGACTGACGGCATACGCATCGGCAGCCTGCTCGGGATACAGCCGGAGGGCGTGACGCACTGGGGCGCCGCCGTGGTTCGAAGGCTGATGCGCGACGACGATAACCGGCTGCATGTGGGCGCCGAGATGCTGGCCAACCGGGTCGCCGGCGTGAAGCTGGGATCCGGCCGCGACGACAGGCAGCATGCGCTGTGGCTGATGGCGAAGCCGGGCGACATGTCCGGGGAGGCGCGCCTGCTGATGAAGGCGGAGACGTTTTCTGCCCAGCGCAGCCTGCAGACCAGCCTGGAGGGCAGGAATTACCTGCTGATGCCGGTGCAACTGGATGAGAGGGGGCTGGATTACGACCTGGCTCGCTTCCGGGTGATCGAGCAGGAGGCGGGCGAGGGTTGAGCGCTCACTCGGCGCGCATGCGCGCCGCCAGCCAGCGCTGGATGTCCAGCAATTCCTCGGGGCACACCGAGTGCGGCATCGGATATTCGTGCCATTCCACGGTGCATCCCAGCTCTTCCAGCATTTTCCGCGAGGCGGCACCCAGCGCGTAGGGCACGACCTGGTCGCTGCGACCGTGGGCCATGAACACCGGCGTGCGCAACGCGTCCGCAAGGGCTTCTTCTGGAACGCTTTCGGCCAGCGGCAGGTAGGTGGAGAGCGCCAGCACGCCGCCAAGCGGAACCTGTTGGCGCAAGGCGGTGTGCAGTGCGATCGCGCCGCCCTGCGAGAATCCGGCGAGGAAGATGTGCTGCGGCGCGATGCCGCGCTCCTCCTCTTGTGCGATCAGTTTCTCGATTTCCGCCTGCGAGGCGCGGATGCCGGCCTCGTCCTGCCTTGCGCCGATGTCCTGCGTGGCGATGTCGTACCAGGCGCGCATCATGTAGCCGCCGTTGATGGTGACCGGGCGCTGCGGGGCATGCGGGAAGATGTAGCGGACTGCGGCAGGCAGCGCCAGTTCGCCGGCGACGGGGACGAAGTCCTGCCCGTCCGCGCCCAGACCGTGCAGCCAGATGATGCTGTGGCCGGGGTGTTTCCCCGTGTCGAGTGCAATGTGGGATAGAGTGGTATTATTCTGCATGTTTGAGTGGCGTTCGGCTGGTGGGGAAGAACTGCAAACGCCATATTAGAACATTACAAGATTTTCCGGTGCCGGCGGCAACCGGGAACAGCCAGAGTCAGCAGGGAGAGAGAGTAATGAAGAGAGCTATTACCCCTACCTCGGTGGAGCGGGTCATGCGCGAGAACGATTTTATCGTTTCGATGACCGATCTGAAGGGGCGCATCACCTACGGCAACCGGATATTCATCGAGTTCTCGGGATACAGCGAGAAGGAACTGATCGGAACCCAGCACAACATCATCCGTCATCCGGACATGCCGCGCGCCGTATTCCAGTTGTTGTGGGACAAGATACAGAAACGCGAGGAGTGCTTCGCCTACGTGAAGAACATGGCGAAGGACGGCAGTTTCTACTGGGTGTTCACCAACGTCACGCCGACTTTCGACGAGTCCGGCAACCCCACCGGCTACCTGTCGGTGCGGCGCAAGCCCAAGCGCAGCGGCGTGGAAACCGCGAGCGCGGTGTACGCGGCGATGCTCGAGGCGGAAAAGAAGGCCGGGCCGGCCAACGCGATCGCCGCATCCACCAAGGTACTGGTCGATATATTGAACGAAAAGGGACTCAGCTATGACGAACTCGTCCTTGCAATTTAAGCTGGCCGCGCTGCTGTGGTCGTTCTCGGTCGGCACGCTGGCCATCATCCTGACCAGCTTTGCGCTGCATGGTGTCGATGCGTTCATGGTGACGTTCCTGGTGGCCAGCATCGCGGTGTCGGCATGGGGGCAGATGCTGGTCCGGCGCTGGCTGGCTCCGGTGCAGAAACTCAAGAAGGTCATCGACGATGTTGCGCAGGGGAAATTCAATAACCGTGTGGTCGGTATCGCCGAAGACAAGGATGAAATCAGCTTGTTGTGCTGGAGCGTGAACGACATGCTGGACCAGCTGAACACCTTTTTCCGCGAACAGGAGACCAGTTTCCGCGCCAACCTCGCGGGCAACTTCTACCGTCATGCGGTCAGCGGCGGTTTGCACGGCGGGTTCGCCAAGGGGCTGGAAAACCAGAACATCCTGATCGACGGCATGGCCGAGCAGAAGCTGGGAGCGATGCGCGCACAGATGCTGTCGCGCGCGCATTCGCTGAACACCGAGAATCTGCTGAGCAACCTGATGTCGAACCAGCGCGACCTGAAGACGATCACCGACAACATGGAAGAGCTGGCCAAGCTGGCCCGCCGTACCCGCGAGGATGCGGAAGACAGCCGCGAGTCCGTCAAGGACGTGGTGCAGCGTTTGTCCGGCATCGTCGAGCGCGTGAACCACGCCAACGTCGCGATCACCCAGCTGAACGCGCGCAGCAGCGAGATCAACAAGGCCGTGGGGCTGATTACTTCCATCGCCGACCAGACCAATTTGCTGGCGCTGAACGCGGCGATCGAGGCGGCGCGCGCCGGCGAAGCCGGCCGTGGCTTCGCGGTGGTCGCCGACGAGGTGCGCAAGCTGGCGGAAAACACCAAGAACGCGTCCGAGTCCATCGGCCGCATCATGGGCATGCTGCAGCTTGAGGCGACCAAGATGCTGCAGGACTCCGACGAGATGCACGAGATCGCCAATTCTTCGCAGGGGGTGATCGGCAGGCTGGAGCAGAAGTTCGGGCAATTCTACGAATCGGCCGTCACCACTCTGGAGGGAGCGCGTTATGCGCAGGATCTCAGCTTCGCCTCGCTGGTCAAGGTGGATCACGTCATCTACAAGCAGCGAGCCTATGTGCTGATCGACGAGTCCGGCAACGAGGAGTGCAGGAAGGCGGTCGGAGTCGATCACAACAGCTGCCGCCTGGGCAAGTGGTATGCCGGCGCCGGCGCCGAGGTGTTCGGCGGTACCTCGGCCTTCCGCAGCCTGCTCGAGCCTCACAGCAAGGTGCATGAATGCGTGCACCAGATGGTTGGCTACCTCGACCAGAACTGGGAGCGCAGGCCAGCGGTTCAGGACCAGATATACGATGCGCTGGATTGCGCCGAGAAGGCCAGCCAGGAGGTGATGACGGTGCTGGACCGAGTCGTCGCAGAGAAGCACGCGCACATGATCAGCGCAGCATAGTTTCCATACTCGCCGGAATGAAAAGCGGAACCCTTGCGGGTTCCGCTTTTCATTGGGCATTCCGACTCGAATTTAGGTCTATTCGTGCTCGGGAATGATTTCGCGCAGCACCTGAAAGATTTCACGGTAATTCTTGGGAGGCTTTCCGGCTACCTTTTCCTTCTGTGCGTTGCGGATCAGCGCGCGCAGTCGTTGCGCATCGGCTTGCGGATGCGCGGCGAGGAATTCGGTCAGCGCGCCGTCGTCCTCCAGCAGCCGGTCGCGCCAGCGTTCCAGCAGGTGCAGGTGCGCGGTGTGCTGCTGCGACACGCCTTTCCATGAATCCAGCTTTGCAACGATGGGGGCAGTATCCTCGATGTCGCGCATCAGCCGGCCGATGTATTGCAGTTGGCGGCGTTGCGCGCCGAACTTGTTGATCCGGTGCATTTCCCGGATCGCGTCGCGCAGGCTCTCCGGCAGATCGAGTTGGGCGAGCTGATCCTTGCCCAGCGCGACCAGTTCGGCCCCGAGTTCCTGCAGATCATGCATCTGCTGCTTGATTCTGGTCTTGCTGGGAGGAAGGTCGAGTTCCGGGTCTTCCTCTTCGTTTCTGAAATGCTGGCGGTCGCTCATGGCGGGGATAGGGTGATTGCGATGCTGCTATGATAACGCCTTTCTTCGCTTCGTTCGCCCAGTCATGACTCATTCCGTCCCGACCGCCCCCAATTCCCCCGCGAGGTTTTCCCATGCCGCCGACACCCTGCGCGACATCGCGCAGGACATGCTCTCCTATGCCAGGCAGCGGGGTGCGAGCGCGGCGGCGGCCGAGGTGTCGGAAGGCTTCGGGCAGTCCGTCACGGTGCGCCACGGCGAGGTCGAAACCATCGAATACAACCGCGACAAGGGCTTGGGCATCACCGTCTACATCGGCCGGCGGCGCGGCAATGCGAGCACCTCGGACTTCTCGCGGCAGGCGGTGCGCGATACAGTGGATGCCGCGCTGTCCATCGCGCGCTACACCGCCGAGGACGACTGCGCGGGCCTGCCGGACGCGGACATGCTGGCGCGCGACTGCCCCGATCTCGACCTGTACCATCCGTGGGACCTGCCGGTGGACGACGCGATAGAACTGGCGCGCGAATGCGAACAGGCCGCACTGGCGCGCGACAAGCGCATCAATAACTCGGAAGGTGCGACGGTGAACGTGCACGAGGCGCAGTTCGTGCACGCGAACAGCCTGGGGTTCGTCGGCGGCTATCCTTCTTCGCGACACAGCCTGAGCTGCGCGGTGATTGCCGGTCGCGACGACGCGATGGAGCGCGACTACTGGTACAGCGTCGCGCGCGATGCCGGCGAGATACTGCGCGCCGACGAAGTCGGTCGCATCGCCGCCGAGCGCACCGTGCGCCGGCTGAACGCGCGCAAGCTGGATACGATGCAGGTGCCGGTGCTGTTCGAGGCGCCCATCGCGTCCAGCCTGCTCGGCCATTTCGTCGGCGCGGTCAGCGGCGGCAGCCTGTACCGCAAATCCTCGTTCCTGCTTGGGCAGATGGACCAGGCCGTGTTCGCGCCGCACATCAATATTTCCGACGTGCCGGACATTCCGCGCGGGCTGGCCTCCAGCCCGTTCGACGATGAAGGCGTGCGCGTGCGAAATCGCCGTATCGTCGAAGACGGCGTGCTGCGCGGCTATTTCCTGGGCAGCTACTCGGCGCGCAAGCTGGGCATGCGATCCACCGGCAACGCCGGAGGCAACCATAACCTGATCCTGCAGTCCGGCGATCTCGGCTTCGACGGATTGCTGAAACAGATGGGGCGCGGCCTGCTGGTCACCGAGCTGCTGGGCCAGGGCGTGAACCATGTCACCGGCGACTATTCGCGCGGCGCGGCCGGCTTCTGGGTCGAGGGCGGCGAGATCCGGTATCCGGTTCAGGAGATCACCATCGCCGGCAACCTGAAGGACATGTACCGCAACATCGTCGCGGTCGGCAGCGATGTGGTGGTTCAGGGCTCGCGCCAATGCGGCTCGATCCTTGTGGACGGCATGACGGTCGCGGGCCGTTAGCCGCTTGCGGGGCGCTATAATGCGCTCCGTTTACCGTATTCGCCGAACCATGCGTCCATCCTCGTCTTCTTCGTTGTCGCCTGGCAGTCCCGCCGACTGGCAGGCCATTCGCTCGCTGTTGCCCTACCTGCTGGAATTCAAGTGGCGCGTCGCGATCGCGCTGTCCCTGCTGGTGTTGTCCAAGCTCGCCAACGTCTCGGTTCCGCTGGCGCTGAAGGAGATCATCGACTCGCTGGACGCCAAGCAGGCGATGCTGGCAGTGCCGGTGGCGATGATCGTCGCCTACGGGCTGCTGCGGCTGTTCAGCACGCTGTTCGGCGAATTGCGCGATGCCGTGTTCGCCAAGGTCACGCAGCGCGCGATCCGGCGCGTTGCGCTGCAGGTGTTCGAGCACCTGCACAGCCTTTCCCTGCGCTTTCACCTCGAACGCCAGACCGGCGGCGTGTCGCGCGACATCGAACGCGGTACGCGCGGCATCGGCTTCCTGCTGAACTTCATGCTGTTCAACATCCTGCCGACGCTGCTGGAGATCGGCCTGGTCGCCGCCATCCTGTTCACCAAGTACAACGTCTGGTTCGCGGTGATCACCTTCATCACGCTGGCGATCTACATTGCGTTCACGTTGTTCATCACCGAGTGGCGCATGGTGGTGCGCCGCTCGATGAACGACCTGGACTCCAAGGCGAACAGCCGGGCGATAGACAGCCTGCTGAACTACGAGACGGTGAAATATTTCGGCAACGAGCGCTACGAGGCGGGGCGTTACGACGAGAACATGCAGCGCTGGGAAGTCGCCGCGGTGCGCAACACCACCTCGCTGGCGCTGCTGAACGCCGGCCAGAGCTTCATCATCGCGATCGGCATCACCGCGCTGATGCTGCTGGCAGCAGACGGCGTGGTGGAGGGCACATTGACTCTGGGCGACCTGGTGCTGATCAATGTGTTCATGATCCAGTTGTACATGCCGCTGCATTTCCTCGGTTTCGTCTATCGCGAGATCCGCCATGCGCTGGCGGACATGGAGAAGATGTTCGGTCTGCTGCATGAGCATCGGGAGGTCGCCGACAGTCCGGCCGCGCAGGCGCTGCGGGTCGAACGGGCCGAGGTGAGCTTCGAGCATGTCGGATTCGGCTATGCGCCGGATCGGCAGATATTGTACGACGTCAGTTTCGCCATCCCGGCAGGGCAGACCGTCGCGGTGGTCGGCGCGAGCGGTGCGGGCAAGTCCACATTGTCGCGCCTGCTGTTCCGTTTCTATGACGTGCAGCAGGGGCGCATCCTGATCGACGGGCAGGATATCCGCGAGGTGACACAGGCCAGCCTGCGCGCGGCCATCGGCATCGTGCCGCAGGATACGGTGCTGTTCAACGACACGATCTATTACAACATCGCCTACGGCCGTCCCGATGCGTCGCGTGCGGAAATCGTCGCCGCCGCCCAGGCTGCGCATATCCACGACTTCATCGAGTCGCTGCCGCAGGGCTACGACAGCATGGTCGGCGAGCGCGGCCTGAAACTGTCCGGCGGCGAGAAGCAGCGCGTGGCGATCGCGCGCGCGATCCTGAAAAATCCGGCGATCCTGATCTTCGACGAGGCAACTTCCGCGCTGGATTCGAAGTCAGAGAAGGCGATACAGGCCGAACTGCGCGGCATATCGCAAAACCGCACCACGCTGATCATCGCTCACCGCCTGTCCACGGTGGTGGATGCCGACCAGATACTGGTGATGGACGGGGGGCGCATCGTCGAGCGCGGCACCCATCGCGAACTGCTGGCGCAGGGGCGGGTGTATGCGCAGATGTGGAGTCTTCAGAAACAGGAAGAAATAATTAACTCTGCAGGTTGATTTAATTGGGTATAAAGGTATCCTAACGCCTGCCGAAAACACTAGTGTCTTCGAAAAGATGCTTCAGGGAGCCTGAATGAAAAAACGATTGATATTGCCTCTGCTGCTGGGGGCATTCGTCTCGCAACAAGCCTGGGCGGATCGCAACATCGAGCACTTGCGGATGGATCGCGAACTGTCCGGTTCTGTCCATCGCACCACAGCCGCCCCCAAGCTGCGTTCAAATATCGCATTGATTCTGGACGAGAAAAGCCAGCAACCCCTGTATGCGAAGAATGCCGACGCAGTCGCGCCCATCGCCTCGATCACGAAGCTGATGACGGCGATGGTGGTGCTGGATGCGAACCTGCCGCTGGATGAGGAGGTGACCGTGGACGTGGCGGATCTCGATACGCTCAAGGGCACCCATTCCCGTTTGCGCATCGGCATGTCCTTCACCCGCAGCGAGATGCTCAAGCTGGCGCTGATGGCATCCGAAAACCGGGCGGCCTCAGCGCTGGCGCGCACCTATCCGGGCGGAACCGCCGCAGCGATCGCTGCGATGAACGCCAAGGCGCGCGAACTGGGGATGTACGACACGCAATTCCATGACTCGACCGGACTCAACAGCGAGAATGTTTCGACCGCCCGCGATCTGGCCAAGATGGTGATGGCCGCCAGGAAATACCGCTTGATTCAACAGTACTCGACCTCGGCGTCGCATTCCGTTGACGGCTGGAACGGGCGCGAACTGCGTTTCAACAACACCAATCCTCTGGTGAAGAATGCCTCCTGGGACATCGGTGTCAGCAAGACCGGCTTCATCAATGAGGCGGGGCGCTGTCTGGTGATGGAGGCGAAGATCAACCGCCGTCCGGTGATCATCGTGCTGCTGAATTCCTGGGGCAAGAGCACGCGTATCGGCGACGCCAACCGTATCCGGAAGTGGATGGAAAGCGCCAACGTCCGCGCCACGGCGACTCGCAGCTGACCGGAACGCCGCCATGATGTTCGTCGAACTGATCATCCTGGCGGTGCTGGTTGCGATCGTGGTGATCGCGCTGCGGGGGCGTTAAGAGGCGTATTCCAGATTTCCCCGAATCCCTTCCTGCGTGTTTCACGTTAGCCGACTCGCCCGCCTGAGCTGGGCTGCCTTTTTCATCGTCGGGCTGGCGTATGCCCTGTCGTTCTTCCATCGCTTCGCCCCTGCCGCGATCTCCGGCGACCTGCAGCAAGCCTTCCATGCCAGCAGCGCGCAACTGGGCGGACTGGCGGCGACGTATTTCTATGTCTACACGCTGATGCAGATTCCCGCCGGCGTCCTGGTCGATACGCTGGGTTCGCGCCGCGTGGTAGCGGTCGGAGGCCTGGTTGCAGGCGCAGGTTCGATACTGTTCGGCATGGCGGACACGCTTGCAATCGCTTCGGCCGGGCGGTTGCTGGTCGGGCTGGGCGTGTCGGTCACGTTCATCGCGCTGCTCAAGCTCAATGCCTCATGGTTCCACGACCGGCATTTCGCCACCATGACGGGCGCGACCATACTGCTGGGCAATATGGGCTCGCTGCTCGCCGCGGCACCGCTGGCCTGGGCGCTGACTTATGTCTCGTGGCGTACCGCGTTTGTCGCGGTCGGAGTCCTTTCACTGCTGCTGGCCTTGCTGGCATGGCGGCTGGTGCGCGACCATCCGGGCGAGGCCGGGCTGCCCAGCCTGCGCGAACTCGACGGCAAGGCCGCGCATCCGCCGCATGAAGGACATTGGTATGACGGACTGCTGGTCGTGCTGAGGAACCGCGCGACCTGGCCGGGGCTGTGGGTGAACATGGGACTGGCGGGGTCGCTGTTCGCCTTCGGCGGATTGTGGGCCGTGCCCTTCCTGCGCGACGTGTACGGTATGGACAGGGCCGCGGCCGCCGACCATACCACCCTGTTGCTGGCCGGATTCGCCGTCGGCGCATTCTTCATCGGTGCGCTCTCGGATCGTATCGGGCGGCGCAAGCCGCTGATGATCGCTGGCGCACTGTTCTACAGTCTGTGCTGGCTGCCTTTGCTTTTCGGCGTGGAACTGGGTGCGGGCGCCAGCTATTTGCTGTTCATGGCGATGGGTCTGTTCGCCCCCAGCTTCACGCTGAGCTGGTCCTGTGCCAAGGAGGTGAATCCCCCGGCGCTTTCCGGCATGTCCACCAGCGTGGTGAACGTCGGCGCTTTCCTCGGCACGGCCATCATGCAGCCGCTGATCGGCTGGGCCATAGATCGTGCGCATGCCGGTTCGCCCGGCGCATCGTTGGGGCTGAGCGACTATCAGGGCGGCATCGGCATCCTGCTGGCTTTCTCGTTGATGGGGCTGGTCGCCACGCTGTTCGTCCGCGAGACTCATTGCCGGTATGTGGGGACGGAGGCGTGAATCGGGAAGGCGACTTGTTATAACGGCCCATTGAAATGGGTGCTGTATTCCGCCGTAACCCCGGGATGTCCGATGTCTGTTACCCGGAATTTGAGTGGCGTCACTTGCCGGGTGATGCCGTCGCTCGGCGCCCTGATGAAGATCGTGAAGAATGCGCCGCTCTCGCGGGGAACGAATATCGGTTTTTCGGGGCCGATGATGACCTGATTCCTTATCCCGTCTTCTGCCGTCACGACGATGCGCATATCCCCGGCGGTCTTGTTCATCACCTTGAGTTCGTAGCGGTTCTGGATCGAGCCGTCGCTCATGCGCACGAACAAGGGCTGCCGTTCCGGAGTGACGCTGATGGATAGCGGGGTCATATGCGTCAGTCCGTACACGATGCCCAGCAGCGAACCGGCAATGATGGCGACATAGGCCCAGATTCGCGGATTCTGGTGCAATTTTTTCACCGGCTTGCCTTGCATCTCGTCCAGCGAGGCGTAACGGATCAGGCCGCGTGGTTTGCCGATCTTGTCCATGACCGAATCGCATGCATCTGCGCACATGCCGCAGGTGATGCAGCCTAATTGCAGTTGTCCTCGGCGAATATCGACACCGGTCGGGCAAACCTGCGCACACTGGAAACAATCGATGCAATCGCCCTGCGGTGTTGTTTCTCCGCCGCGGCGCAGTTTTCCGCGCGGCTCGCCGCGCCTGGAGTCGTAAGTGGGCATGATGGTTTGCGAGTCCGTCATCACCGCCTGGATGCGCGCATAGGGACACATCCAGAAGCAGGTCTGTTCGCGCATCCATCCTGCCAGGAAATAAGTTCCCGCCAGGAACATGGCGAGCACTACCCAGCCGACGAGCGGCAACTGGAAGCGGATTAGTCTGTCCCAATATTCAAACGCATCGACAAACCAGATGGAGAAGCTGATGCCGGTGAGCAGCGACAGTGCAATCCAGATCGCGTGCTTCGCGGTTTTCTTTCTGATCTTGTCGAAACTCCAGGCCGCATCGTCCAGTTTGCGCCGTGCCGCAGGGCTTCCCTCGATCTTTTCTTCGACCCAGGTGAACCAGTCCGTCCAGGCCGTCTGGAAGCAGAAGTATCCGCACCATACGCGCGATGCGACGGCATTCACCGCGAACATGGTGATCGCAGCCACGAGCAGCGCCAGCGACAGCACCCAGATGTCTTCCGGCAGTACCGTCAGGGCAAAGAAATGGAATCGGCTGTGGTCGATGTCGAACAGGACGGCCTGCTTGCCGTTCCAGCGCAGGTAGGGAAGCAGGAAGAACGGCAGCCACAAGCCGAGTTGCGCCCAGCTCTTCAGCGAACGGAAAAAACCTGGCATGCGTTTGGCATGAATGGTCTTTTCGCCGACATTCACTTTCCAGTTGTCGAGTTCGTTGTATATCTCCGTGACCGAGCCACCGCTGGCGCCCCCCGACTCTTTTTGATTGCATGCGTTCATTACTGCCCCTTCCTGATTGATGGCAACAGCGGGCATCCTAGAGGGGCGGGGCGATCAATTACAGAATCAGAATCGATAAAAAATACCGTATCAGATGCATAATCCCCCCTCCAATCTCAAACTCATCGGAGCTGGACGTGAAACGATATGAGCAACTCGCCGAAGACATCGCCCGCTCGATACAGGAGGGGGTGCTTGCACGCGGCGAACGGCTGCCGTCCGTGCGCGAGGCGAGCGCCAAGCGCAAGGTCAGCCCGTCCACCGTGTTCCAGGCGTACTATCTGCTGGAGGCGAGGGGGCTGATCTCGGCGCGCGAGCGTTCGGGGTATTTTGTGACGGGCGGCGGGGCGGGGTTGCCACAGCTTCCCGAGCCTGTCCTCGATGCCGTTCAGGAGGCCACCGAGGTGGATGTCAGCGAGTTGGTGTTCGAGGTGCTGGATTCGACGCGGGCGCGCAAGGTCGTGCCGCTGGGCTCGGCTTTCCCCAGCCCCTTGCTGTTTCCGATGGCGCGGCTGTCGAAGTCGATGGCTGCGAGCGTGCAGGCGATGGACCCGTGGCGCAGCGTGGAAGACATCAGTCCCGGCGACATCGAGCTGCGCCGCCAGATCGCGCTACGCTACATGATTGATGGGCTGTATGTGCCGAACGAGGAAATCGTCATCACCAACGGTGCGCTCGAAGGGCTGAACCTTTGCTTGCAAGCCGTGACGCATCCGGGAGACACGGTGCTGATTGGCTCGCCGACTTTTTATGCCGCGCTGCAATCCATCGAACGTAACGGTCTCAAGGCGGTGGAGGTGGCTTGCCATCCGCTCGACGGAATCGATCTGGATGCGATGGAGCGCGCGTTGCTGCATCATAAACCCGCCGCCTGCTGGCTGATGACCAACTTCCAGAACCCGCTCGGCAGCCTGATGCCGGACGAGAAGAAGGGGGCGATGGTAGAGTTGCTCACGCGCTACGATGTGCCGCTGATCGAGGACGATGTCTACGGCGAGCTCTACTTCGGCGACAAACGCCCCAAACCGGCCAAGGCATTCGATACCGCGGGGCTGGTGATGCATTGCTCCTCGTTCTCGAAATGCCTTGCTCCAGGCTACCGCGTCGGTTGGGCCGCGCCGGGCCGATATGCGAAGGCGGTTGAGAGACTCAAGCTGACGACGACGCTGGCGACTTCGGTTCCCGCCCAGATCGCGCTGGCCGCGTACCTGAAGAAGGGCGGTTACGACAGGCATTTGCGCGGTCTGCGCCACACCTTGCTGCTACAGCAGCTCCGCTTTATCGAAGCGATAGAGCGCCATTTCCCGGAAGGAACGCGATTGTCCGCGCCGAGCGGCGGTTACTTTTTATGGGTGAAACTGCCGGACGGAGTGAACGCACTGGAGCTGCACCGCGCCGCGCTGAATCACGGTATCAGTATCGCACCCGGCCCGATATTTTCATCGCAGCGATTGTATGGTGATTACATCCGCCTGAATTACGGGCACCTATGGGACGAGCAGATAGAAGAAGCGATTGCGACGCTGGGGAAACTGATAGGGCGTTCTGCCAGGGCGGCGGAGAGATGAATCCGGCTAGCTGCGCAAGTTAGTCTGCACCGCAATTTGGTCCTGTTGTTTTACAACAGGACCAAATTGTCCCGGTGGATCAGTTCTTCGTCTCCGCCATACCCGAGCAGGGTCTCGATCTCCGGGCTGGGGTGACGGGCGATGCGACGGGCTTCGTCGGCGCTGTAGTTGGTCAGGCCGCGGGCGAGGTCGCGGCCGTCTTCCGAGACGCAGGAGACGACCGCGCCGCGCTCGAATTCGCCGAACACATCCCTGACGCCGATCGGCAGCAGGCTCTTGCCTTGATGCAGGGCATGCACAGCGCCCGCATCCAGCACCAGCTTGCCGGCGACCTGCAGATGGTCGGCCAGCCACTGCTTGCGTGCGGCCAGCGTCGGCGTCTGGGCGGTGAGCAGCGTGCCGATGGACTCACCCTGCAACAGGCGCAGCAGCACGTCAGGTTCGTGGCCGGAGGCGATCACGGTGTGCGCGCCACTGCGCGCCGCGCGTTTGGCAGCGAGGATCTTGGTGATCATGCCGCCGCGGCCGATATGGCTGCCCGCGCCGCCGGCCATGCGTTCGAGCTGCGGGTCGCCGGCCTGCGCCTCGGCTACCAGCGTGGCGGCGGGATCCTTGCGCGGGTCGGCGGTGTACAGGCCGGTCTGGTCGGTCAGGATGACCAGCACGTCGGCCTCGATCAGGTTGGTGACCAGAGCGCCTAGCGTGTCGTTGTCGCCGAACTTGATCTCGTCGGTGACGACGGTGTCGTTCTCGTTGATGATGGGTACGACGTTCAGCGCGAGCAGGGTGCGCAATGTCGAGCGTGCGTTCAGGTAGCGCTCGCGGTTGGCGAGGTCGGCATGGGTCAGCAGTACCTGTGCGGCATGCCGGCCATGCTGGCGGAAGCAGCTCTCGTAGGCCTGCACCAGCCCCATCTGTCCGACCGCGGCAGCGGCCTGCAGGTCGTGGATCGAGGTGGGGCGCTCGCGCCAGCCGAGGCGCTGCATGCCTTCGGCAATCGCTCCGGAGGACACCAGCACGACCTCATGTCCGGAGGCGTTCAGCGCGGCGATCTGCCGCGCCCACTTGCCCAGTGCGTCGAGATCCAGCCCTGCGCCCTGATTGGTCACCAGGCTGCTGCCTACCTTGACGACGATGCGCTTGCATTGGGTCAGTACGGTCTTCATAGTTATATCGTGCTTGCGTCGCTTTCCTGCGCGCTCTCGGCGGCGGCTTCCTGTTCCTGCGCGGCCATCTGCTGCAGATGCTCCATGATCGCGTAGGTCAGCTCCTTGCAGCCTTCGCCGTTGATCGCCGAGATCGCGAAGTGGCGGTCGTAGTCGGTGAATTCCTTGAGGAAGGCGGCGACCTTCGCGTCGCGGTCTTCCAGCAGGTCCAGCTTGTTCATGACCAGCCAGCGCGGCTTCTCGTACAGCGACTGGTCGTATTTCTTCAATTCGTTCAGGATCGCATTCGCCTCGCGCACCGGATCGGTCTCCTCGTTCATCGGGGCGATGTCGACCAGGTGCAACAGCAAACGGGTGCGCGCCAGATGGCGCAGGAACTGGTGGCCGAGGCCCGCGCCTTCGGCCGCGCCCTCGATCAGCCCCGGGATGTCGGCGATCACGAAGCTCTTCTCGTGCGAGACGCGCACCACGCCCAGATTGGGGTGCAGCGTGGTGAACGGGTAGTCGGCGACCTTGGGTTTGGCGGCGGAGACCGAACGGATGAAGGTGGACTTGCCCGCGTTCGGCATGCCCAGCAGGCCAACGTCGGCCAGCACTTTGAGTTCCAGCATCAGTTCGCGTTCCTCGCCGGGTTCGCCCGGCGTGCATTGGCGCGGCGCACGGTTGGTGCTGGACTTGAAGTGCAGGTTGCCGAGGCCGCCCTTGCCGCCTCGGGCAAGCAGGGCCTTTTCGCCGTCGCGCGCGAGGTCGGCGATGACTTCGCCGCTATTGATGTCGGTGATCACCGTGCCGACCGGCATGCGCAGGATCACGTCGTCCGCACCCTTGCCGTAGCAGTCGGAACCGCGACCGGGTTCGCCGTTCTTGGCGCGATGGCTGCGGGTGAAGCGGTAATCGACCAGCGTGTTGATGTTGCGGTCGGCCAATGCATACACGCTGCCGCCGCGCCCGCCGTCGCCGCCGTCCGGGCCGCCCTTCTCGATGTATTTCTCGCGGCGGAAGCTGGCCGCGCCATTGCCGCCCTTGCCTGCGAATACTTCGATTCTGGATTCGTCGATGAATTTCATGGTTTGCCCGGTGGAAATAAAAAAGCCCTACCTTGCGATAGGGCCGATTCGTTCCGAACGACGCTGCTTACGCTGCGACGATGGAAACCGTCTTGCGCTTCAGCGCGCCCTTGATCTCGAACACCACCTTGCCGGTGATCTTCGCGAACAGGGTGTGATCCTTGCCCATGCCGACGTTGTCGCCTGCGTGGAACTGGGTGCCGCGCTGACGCACGATGATGCTGCCTGCGTTGATCAGTTCGCCGCCGTAGCTCTTCACGCCCAGTCGTTTCGAGTGTGAGTCGCGTCCGTTACTGGTACTGCCGCCGCCCTTTTTCGATGCCATGTTATATGCTCCTTAACTAAATTACGCGGAGATGCCGTCGATGCGGATCTCTGTGTAGTTCTGACGATGACCTTGGTTCTTCTGGTAGTGCTTGCGGCGGCGCATCTTGAAGATGCGGACCTTGTCGCCGCGGCCATGGGACACGATGGTGGCCTGAACGGAGGCGCCGGTCAGCAGCGGCTTGCCCACGGAGAGCTTGTCGCCATCGGCAACCATCAGCACCTTGTCCAGTACGATGGCTGCGCCAACGTCGCCGGGGATGGTTTCGATTTTCAGGGTTTCGCCGGAGGAAACACGATACTGCTTACCACCGGTTTTGATGACTGCGTACATAACTACCTCGATTGAGTGCGTTTTTTGCGAAGGCGCGGATTATACATAAAAAACAGGTTCCGTCAAAAGCATTTTTTGCTGTATGCGGGAACCTGCGTTTCCTTGCCGGCCCGGGATAAGGGCAGACAGGGCATTAGCGTTTCATGGAGTCGAAGAACTCGTTGTTGTTCTTGGTCGCCTTGATCTTGTCCAGCAGGAATTCCATCGCCTCCAGCTCGTCCATCGGGTAGAGCAGCTTGCGCAGCAGCCAGATGCGCTGCAGGATGTCCTGCTTGATCAGCAGCTCCTCCTTGCGGGTGCCGGAGCGGTTGACGTTGATCGCCGGATAGATGCGCTTCTCGGCCATGCGACGATCCAGGTGGATCTCCATGTTGCCGGTGCCCTTGAATTCTTCGTAGATCACGTCGTCCATGCGCGAGCCGGTGTCGACCAGCGCGGTGGCGATGATGGTCAGGCTTCCGCCTTCCTCGATGTTGCGTGCCGCGCCGAAGAAACGCTTCGGGCGGTGCAGCGCGTTGGCGTCCACGCCGCCGGTCAGCACCTTGCCGGAGGACGGGATCACCGTGTTGTAGGCGCGCGCCAGGCGGGTAATCGAGTCGAGCAGGATTACCACGTCCTTCTTGTGTTCGACCAGACGCTTGGCTTTCTCCAGCACCATCTCGGCGACCTGCACGTGGCGGCTGGCCGGCTCATCGAAGGTGGAGGCAACCACTTCGCCGCGCACGGTGCGGCTCATCTCGGTCACTTCCTCGGGGCGTTCGTCGATCAGCAGCACGATCAGCACCGCGTCCGGGTTATTCGACGAGATCGAGTGCGCGATGTGCTGCAGCATCACGGTCTTGCCGGACTTTGGCGAGGCCACCAGCAGGCCGCGCTGGCCCTTGCCGATGGGCGCGATGATGTCGATGATGCGGCCGGTGATGTTCTCCTCGGCCTTGATGTCGCGCTCCAGGCGCAGCGGCTCGGTCGGGAACAGCGGCGTCAGGTTCTCGAACAGGATCTTGTTCTTGGTGTTCTCGGGCGGCTCGCCGTTGACCTTGTCCACCTTCACCAGCGCGACATAGCGCTCGCCGTCCTTCGGCGTGCGGATCTCGCCTTCGATCGTGTCGCCGGTGTGCAGGTTGAAGCGGCGGATCTGGCTGGGGCTGACATAGATGTCGTCAGGGCCGGCCAGGTACGAGGTGTCGGGAGACCGCAGGAAGCCGAAGCCGTCCGGCAGGATCTCCAGCGTGCCGTCGCCGTAGATGCTTTCGCCCTTCTTGGCCTGGCTCTTCAGCAGCGCGAACATCAGGTCCTGCTTGCGCAGACGGTTGGCGTTCTCGATCTGGTTGGCCGCGGCCATTTCGATCAATTCGGATACGTGTTTTGTTTTTATGTCGGATAGATGCATGGCGATGCGCAGATGGAAATCTGGAATTGAGCTAAGGGGTAGTTCGGGTTGAGGAAGCAGGGCAGTGCATTACCTGGGGTCTGGCCCGCATGGCCTGGAACGTATTCGTTTCTGATGGATTTAGGCGGGTGAATCTGGTTGAACGAACCGGAATAGGCGATGCGGGTGCGACAGTAAACGCTTTAGATGTGGCTGTCAATAAAGGCTGTCAGCTGTGATTTGGACAGCGCGCCGACCTTGGTGGCTTCGATGTTGCCGTTCTTGAACAGCATCAGGGTCGGGATGCCGCGGATGCCGTATTTCTGCGGGGTCTGCTGGTTCTCGTCGACGTTCAGCTTGGCGACGCCCAGACGACCGGCATACTCCTTGGCGATCTCATCCAGAATGGGGGCGATCATTCGGCAGGGGCCGCACCATTCCGCCCAGTAGTCCACCAGCACGGGCAGCGGGGACTGCAATACTTCGGCATCGAAGGTCGCGTCGGTAACGTAATTGATGTGTTCGCTCATGGTCTTGTCTCGTTCCTGGAAATATGGGGAAGGTGCTGCCTGAAGAATACGGGGTTCGCTGATTGCGATGCGGCATCCTAACCAAAAAAACGCCCGGTGTGAAGTATCGGCAATCTTCTCCCGCGGCGCGGCAGTTTCGGAGGTTTTTCCGATCCGCTCCCGTTTTGTCATTGCGTGGGCGATGTGGTTTAATCGCCCACCATGAAATCCCCCTTCCGGAACGTCGCGCTGATAGGCAAATACAAGGCCCCCGAGATTGCCGAGCCGTTGTTGCGCCTGGCCGCATTTCTGTCGTCCCGCGGCTTGCGGGTGGTCGTGGACAACCTGACAGCGGAGCACCTTGCCGGCAATCCTTATCCGGTGATGACGCTGGAGCAAATGACCGGGGAGGTCGATCTGGCGATCGTGATCGGCGGCGACGGCACGATGCTGAACATCGCCCGCACGCTGTCGCCATACCATATCCCGCTGATCGGCGTGAACCAGGGGCGGCTGGGCTTTCTGACCGACCTGTCGATGGAGAGCATGCAGCAGAGCATCGCCGCGATGCTGGACGGCAAGTATGTCGCCGAGCAGCGCCTGCTGCTCTCTGCGAAGGTGCTGCGCGAAGGCGTCGAGGTGTTCGGCGGGCTGGCCTTCAACGAAATCGTCGTGCACCGCAGCCAGATCAGCAGCATGGTCGAGTTCGAGGTGCGCATCGACGGCGAGTACCTCTATAACCAGCGCGCCGACGGCCTGATCGTCTCGACCCCGACCGGCTCGACCGCCTATGCGCTGTCCGCCGGCGGGCCGATACTGCATCCCGGCCTCGACGTGCTCGAACTGGTGCCGGTGTGCCCGCACTCGCTGAGCAATCGTCCCATCGTCGTGAAGAGCACCTCCGTGATCGAGATGCTGATGCACCGCACCGGCGACATCCGCGTGCGCTTCGACAGCCACACCACTTACGACCTGGAGCTGCACGACACGGTCGTCGTCACGCGCCATCCCGAGGCGGCGACCCTGCTGCATCCGGAAGGGTTCAGCTACTACCACACGCTGCGCGAAAAGCTGCTGTGGAACCAGACGCTGTAATCAAACGAATGAAACATCCCATCCCATGCTGAAGTTCCTCGGCATCCGCGACTTCGTGATCGTCTCCTCGCTGGAACTGGATTTCTCGTCCGGCTTCACCGCGCTCACCGGCGAGACCGGCGCGGGCAAATCCATCCTGATCGACGCGCTGACGCTGGCGCTCGGCGGGCGCGGCGACGCCGCGATGGTGCGCAACGGCTGCGAGCGCGCCGAGATCGCGGCCGAGTTCGACATCTCCGGCCTGCCGGCCTTGCGCGACTGGCTGCGCGAACAGGGTCTGGAAGGCGACGAGGGCGTCTGCCTGCTGCGCCGCGTGCTCGATGCCGGCGGACGTTCGCGCGGATTCATCAACGGCTGCAGCGCGACGCTGCAGCAGATGCGCGAAGCCGGCGAGCAACTGCTCGACATCCACGGCCAGCATGCGCACCAGTCGCTGCTGCGTCCCGATTACCAGCGCGCGCTGCTCGACGGCTATGCCGGCATAACGGCCGAGACGGAGCGGGTCGCCACGCTGTATCGCGACTGGCAGGCGCTGCGCCGCCGCCGCACGGCGCTCAGCGAGAACGCCGAGGCAGTCGCCGCCGAGCGCGAGTTGCTGCAGTTCCAGCGCGACGAACTCAAGGGCTTGAACTTCAATGCCGCCGAGTGGCAGGCGGTGCAGGACGATCATGCGCGCCTGTCGCATGCGGCCAGCCTGCTGGAGGCCGCCGCGTTCGGCGTCGACACGCTGAGCGAATCCGACAATGCCTGCCTTGCGCAACTCAACGCGCTGGCCGCGCGGCTGCGCGACGGCATGGAACACGACGCCAGCCTGGGCGAGGCGCTGCGCATGCTGGAGAGCGCGCAGGCCGAACTGCAGGAGGCGGTGTACGAACTGCGCCATTACCAGCAGCGGCTGGACGCCGACCCGCAGCGCCTGCGCGAACTGGAGCGGCGCATCCAGGACGTAATGGACGCCGCGCGCAAATACCGCACAGCACCCGAGCAGCTGGACGAGGCGCTGCAGCGCATCGAGGCGCGCCTCGCCGAACTCGGCGGCGACGCAGACCTCGCAGCGCTTGAGAAACAGGAGCAGGCCGCGCAGCAAGGCTATCTGGCCGCGGCGAAGAAACTGAGTGCTGCGCGCACCAAGGCGGCAGGCAAACTGGGGAGCGAGATCACCGCCTCCATGCAGACGCTGGCGATGCAGGGCGGCAGCTTCGCCGTCATGCTGCCGTCGCTGGCGGAGGGCAACGCGTACGGACTGGAGAGTGTCGAGTTCCAGGTCGCGGCCAATCCCGGCGTTCCGCCGCGCAGCCTCGCGAAGGTCGCCTCGGGCGGCGAACTGTCGCGCATCAGTCTGGCGATACAGGTCGCCGCCAGCCAGGTCGCCAGCGTGCCGACGCTGATCTTCGACGAGGTCGACAGCGGCATTGGCGGCCGCGTCGCCGAGATCGTAGGCCATCTGCTGAAGCGGCTGGGCAAGAGCTATCAGGTGCTGTGCGTCACCCACCTGCCGCAGGTTGCCGCCGCCGCGGACCACCAGTGGCAGGTCAGCAAGGCGGTGGAGGACGGCAGCACGCTGAGCCGCATCGCGGTGCTGGACGGAGAGCGCCGCATCGACGAGATCGCCCGCATGCTGGGCGGCGTGAAGATCACCGAAACCACGCGCAAGCACGCGGCGGAGATGTTGGGGGCGGCGGCTTGAGGTATCATGCTGCGGTTTTATGAACGAACGACGGGAACACCCATGCGCTTCACACTGATACTGGCCTCCGCGCTGCTGGCTTCGTGCGGCAGTCTCGACACGCCGCTCCTGTCGCCCTACAAGATGGATATCCGCCAGGGCAACTATGTCACCCCGGAGATGCGCGACCAACTCAAGCTCGGCATGACCAAGCAGCAAGTGCGCTATGTGCTGGGTACGCCGATGATCGCCGATGCGTTCCATGGCGACCGCTGGGATTATCCGTACCGGCTGGAACAGCGCGGCGAGATCGTCGAGAAGCGGCAACTGACGCTGTATTTCGACGGCGACAACCTGGCCCGCGTCGAGAGCGACGGCAAGGTGGTCGCCGACATGCCGGTGATGGTGGTGGAGAAGCCGGAAGAGCCGGTTGCCAAGGTCGATCCGTCCGCCGAGGTGCTGGCCCACGTCCAGGCCTGGGCCGCGGCTTGGTCGGCCAAAAAAGCGGGCGATTACCTGGCCGCCTACACCGCGGACTACGCCCCCGAGGGCATGAGCCGCGAGCGCTGGGAAAAGCAGCGGATGGATAGAATCAGCCGCCCCAAGACCATCGAGGTGACACTCTCCGGTTTCGCGGTGTCCATGCCGGACGAAAACCACGCAATGGTCGAGTTCACCCAGAACTATCGCTCCGATGCCTACCACGACGAGGTGGAGAAGACGCTGACGCTGGTGAAACAGGAGGGCCGCTGGCTGATCTCCGACGAGCGCCCGGGCCGGGTCATCGCGGCGGCGAACGCCGAAAAAGCCGTGCAGGCTGCGGTGAACCAGTGGGCGGAGGCCTGGGCTGCGCGCGACGTCGAGCGCTATCTCGCCGCTTATGCCGACAGCTTCAAGCCGGCCGGCATGAGCCGAGCCAGGTGGGAAGCGCAGCGCAAGGAACGCATCGGCAGTGCGCAGTCCATCGAGGTCAAGGTGAGTGAGCTGAAGATCGTGCTGCGCGACGACACGCATGCCAGCGCGACGTTCAGACAGGACTACCGCTCCGATGCCTACGGCGACAGCATGCGCAAGACGCTGAAACTGGAAAAGACCGGCGACGCATGGCTGATCGTCGCCGAACAGGCGGCAAAATAATGTAGGGCGGGTTGGCGCAGCGTAACCCGCCGATCGTTACGTTATTGATACAGTGAAATCAGGATTAACGAGCATGAACAAAATCAAGATCGTCATCGCCGGCTGCGGCGGACGTATGGGCAAGGTGCTGCTGGATTGTGTCGCGCAGGCCGACGATCTGCAGCTGCATGCCGCGCTGGAGCATGATGGCAGTGCGCTGCTGGGCGCCGACGCCGGAGGCGGCGTCAGAATCACTTCCGATATCGAGGCGGCATTGCGGGGCGCGCATGTGCTGATCGACTTCACCCGTCCGGAAGGCACGATGCAGCACCTCGAGGTCTGCCGCCGGCTGGGCGTGAACCTCGTTGTCGGTACCACTGGCCTGAACGCGCAGCAGAAGGCGCAACTGGGCGCTGCGGCGCAGGACATCGGCATCGTGTTTGCGCCCAACATGAGCGTGGGCGTGAACCTGGTGTTCAAGCTGCTGGAGACCGCCTCGCGCGTGCTCGCTCACGGTTACGACATCGAGGTGATCGAGGCGCATCACCGTCACAAGGTCGATGCGCCGTCCGGCACCGCGCTGGGCATGGGCGAAGTCATCGCCCGCACGCTGGGCCGCGACCTGGAGCAGTGCGCGGTGTATGGCCGCGAAGGCGTAACCGGCGAGCGCGATCCGTCCACCATCGGTTTCGCCACCGTGCGCGGCGGCGACATCGTCGGGGACCACACCGTGTTGTATGCCGGCATCGGCGAGCGCATCGAAATCACTCACAAGGCCAGCAGCCGCGCGACGTTCGCGCTGGGCGCGCTGCGCGCCGCGCGTTTCCTGCAGCAGAATCCGGCTGGTCTGTACGACATGCAGGACGTGCTCGATCTGAAGTAATCCGCACTCCGTCGCGCCGCCACTGGCGGCGCGATGTCATTTCCAATCTCTCAAGAAATCATCATGGAAGCCTTCCTCGTATCCACCGGCATCGTCGCGCTCGCCGAAATCGGCGACAAGACCCAATTGCTCGCCTTCATCCTCGCAGCCAAGTTCCGCAAGCCCGTGCCTATCATTCTCGGCATCCTCGCCGCGACCATCGCCAACCATGCGATGGCCGGCGCGCTTGGCGCGTGGATCACCACGCTGATGGGGCCGGAGGTGCTGCGCTGGGTACTGGGTGTGTCGTTCATCGCGATGGCGGTATGGACGCTGGTTCCGGACGAGTTCGATGAGGATGAGGCCAAGCTTGCGAAGTTCGGCGTTTTCGGTACGACGCTGGTCGCATTTTTCCTCGCCGAGATGGGCGACAAGACGCAGGTCGCGACCGTCGCGCTGGCGGCGCAATATTCCTCCGTCCTGTTCGTCGTGATCGGCACCACGCTGGGCATGATGATCGCCAACGTCCCTGCGGTACTGCTCGGCGACAGGATCGCCGAGAAGATGCCGGTGCGTCTGGTGCATGCCATCGCCGCGGCGATCTTCGCGGTGCTGGGCGTGGCGACATTGATGGGGGCGGGCGAGGGGCTGGGGTTTTAGCCTGCCTGGAAACCTTCAATAGAGGGGATGTCCGGCATCTGTTCGGCGGATAGCCGCGCCCCGGTTTGTGCCAATATGAATCCCTGAAAATCTCCGGAACGGAGGAATCGCCATGAATACAGCTCCCGCCCATATCGCCAACGCGATCGCCGAACTCAAGGCGCGCACGATGGTTTCGCTGTTCGGCACGGACTTCGACGACGTCGGCGATTTCGACGGCGTGTTCGCCCAGGCCCTGCTGACGCAGATTCCCGACATGGCCAGCGTGTCGGTCGGCGTGCTGGCCGCGCTCGACCTGCCCGAGAATGCGCAGGCCGCGATGCTGCATGCCGGCCGCAACATGACGTTGCCCGATCCGGAATCGGCTTACCGGATGATGACGCTGATCAACGACAAGGACGTGTTCTACAAGGCGCAGTTCCACGAGCTGGGCGAGATGGGCAAGGCCGTCGCCGAGATGCAGCAGGCGGGCCAGAAGCTGGCCGGTGTCGAAACCGGGCACGAGGAGATCGAGGCGGGGTTGCGTGATTTCGTCGCCAGCTACAACGACTGGATACGGCGTTTCGCTCCCGATCTCGGGGCCGACGGCCTGCTGGCCGGCACCCAGGCCGCGCAGATCTCGCGCTACGAACTGGAGCAGAGCGTGCGCAACATGTTCATCGGCGTCAGCGTGGGCTTGAGCGGTATCGACGACATCGGCGTCGACGTCAGGCCCGACGGCACGTTGTCGCTGGACGAGGCGAAACTGGATGCGATGCTGGATTCGAACATGAAGGCCGTCGCAAGCGCGACGCGCGAGTTCGGCGCGCACTTCGCCAGGTCCGCGGAACTGCTGAACGCCGACAACAACTTCATCCCGAGCCAGCTCGACAACCTGAATCGAGCCATCCGCTACATCAACGAAAACCTCGCCTCCTGGCAGAAGGAATTCGGTCTCGGCGATGCCGCGCGCCCTGCCGGGCAGGTCGCAAAGGCGCTGTCCGCCTACAGGCAGGCTGGCGGTCTCTGATTCGTCGTGTCGGTGTCCGAACCCCGTGTTTCTTGCGCCGCGATGCGCTATGCTTACGCACCCCAAGCAACCCCGAGCAGAGCCGGACAAGAGAGCGAACACCATGGATAAGACAGTCAAGCTTCACGCCTATTCCGACGCCGCAAAGAAACCCGCCGAAACGGGCAAGGCGGCGGACCCCAAGGCACTCGAACTCGCGATGAAGGATGCGCAGATCGAGGAAGAGCGCAGCCGTTCGCTGGAACACCTGAAGACCATCGTGCAACTGCGCGAGAGCCTGAAGCAGGAACAGGCCCGGACCGTCGAGGCCACCCTGAAGGTGAACGAACTGGAGGCCAGGCTGAAGGAGGCAGGTTCGCAGGAGGCGAGCGAACTGTCGAAGAAGACCGTACTGCTCGAAGAAGAGAAGAAGCGCTCGATCGAATACATGAGGATGATCGAGCAACTGCGCGAGAGCCTGGCGCAGGAACAGGCCAGGCTCTCCGAGGCGACCGACAAACTGGCCGCGTTCGAAGCCCGGATGGGCGAGATCGCCACGCTGGAAGCCAAGGTCAGGGAACTGAGCAACGCCCTGGGCAAGATCACCGCCATCGCGACCTCGGTGCAGACGGCCTGATACCTCTCCGATACCGTAGTTATCCCTCGGCCTGCCTGCCCTGTTGCGGCAGGCAGGCCGGCCACAGCACCCGACCGGTCGTTTCCAGGTGGGTGAGGTAGACCCGCAGGTCGAATTCCAGTTGCCGGTAGTCCGGCTCCATGTGCAGACATAACTGATAGAAGGCCTTGCTGTGCTCGCGCTCCCTGAGATGTGCCAGTTCGTGCACCGCGATCATCCGCAGGAAGGCCTCCGGCATCTCCCTGAACACCGCCGCGATGCGTATCTCGCGTTTGCTTTTGAGCCTGCCTCCCTGCACCTGCGAGACGGTGGTGTGCGTGCCCAGCGCGTTGTGGGCGACATGCAGCTTGCCGTCGAACGCCACCTTGCCCAGCGGCACCGCGCTGCGCATATGCGCACTCTTGAGATCCTGCACGTAGTCGTAGAGCGCCCTGTCGGTGCGCACCTCGTGCGCCTGCGGATACATGCGCAGCAGGCGCTCGGCCAGCTCGTCCCGGTCGATCAGTTGCCGCACCTGTGCGACCAGTGCGTCGGGATAGCCGGCGAGGAAGTCGGTGGCAGGGCGGGGACGCATGGTGTCAGCCGCGCTTCCTCAGCGGAGTCAGCAGGCCGGACAGTCCGTTGTGGTCGATCTCCTGCATCAGCGCCAGCAGCATCCCGAGTTCGCCGGGCGGGAAGCCCTGGCGCGCGAACCAGTTCAGGTAATTGCCGGGCAGGTCGGCGATCAGGCGTCCCTGGTATTTGCCGTAGGGCATGACGCGGGTGACCAGCAACTGCAGGTGCTCCGGACTCATCCCCGCGCTCAAGGCTGCGCGCTCCGGCGGACCTGTCGCAAATACAGCTCTTCCACCTTTGCTCTGGCCCAGGGCGTGCGGCGCAGAAACTTCAGGCTGGATTTGATGCTGGGGTCGTGGGTGAAGCAGCGCACCGGCACCGCCGCGGCCATCGCCTCCCAGCCGATCTGCTCGGAGAGTTGGGTGACGATGGTCTCCAGGGTGATGCCGTCCAGGCTGGGCTTTTTCTTGGCGGTTTCCATGCGCGCATTTTACCGCGGATGGAGACGCGGATTCAGAAACGCAGCTCCAGCGCACCGCACAGGAAACGCATCAGCGGCGCGGCCTCGCGGAAACGCTCCGCCACCTGCGGGCGCAGCTTATTCGAAGTTACCGTCGCCTCGGACAGCGGCGCGAGGCAGATGAAGTCCTTGCGCTTCAGGTCTTCGACCAGCGGGTGATCCCTGACGAAGCCGCGCGGCGCGTTGACGAGCGAGTCGCCCTCCAGCGTGAAATGCTTGCGGAACACCGGCTCGTCGCGCGCCGCGAGCCAGGCGTTGGGCTTCTGCGCGATGGCCTCGCGTATCCTGAACAGCGAGGCCGCATCGGGACGCCACAGCCCGATGGCGATGAAGCACTCGTCCGGCGCGATGTGCAGGTAATAGCCCGGCGCATGCACATCCTTGCCTGTCTCGTGGCGGAACTGGATGCCGATGTTGGTCTTGTACGGCGACTTGTCGTTGCTGAAGCGCGTGTCGCGGTAGACGCGCATCAGCGAGCCGCCCACCTTCTTCGGCTGCGCCAGGAAATGCCGCGAGATCGACGGCATCTCGTCCGACATGTCGGCGATGAAATCCAGCGCGGGCGTGCGCACGAGATTCTCGTATTCCTGCTTGTGCGCCTCGAACCACTCGCGCTCGTTGTTCCCGGCCAGCGCCGAGAGGAAGGCGAAGGTCTGCCTGCTGAAGTACCGGGTGCTCATGGCGTGCTGCAGGCCGGTTATTTCTTCAGCACCTCGGCGAGGAACGCGGTGGCCTGTTCCCAGGAGTCCTTGTCGGCTTCCGCGTCGTAGGCCAGCGGCATGCTGAATTTCTTGCCGTATTCGTCCGCATCCGGATTGGTGAAGCTGTGCATCGCGCCGGGATACGAAACCACCTTGTAGCTCACGCCCGCGTTCTCCATCTCCTGTTTGAACGCATCCACCTGCGCGGGCGGGATCATCTTGTCGTCCGCGCCGGTATACACGCGCACCTGCGCCTGCACCTTGCCGGCCTGCGCCGGGGTGTCGGTGCCCAGCCCGCCGTGGAAGCTCGCGACGCCGCGCAACGCCGCGCCCTCGCGCGCCATGTTCAGCACCACCGAACCGCCGAAGCAATAGCCGATCGCGGCCAGCCTGCCGCCGTCCACGTTGCGCAGGTCGCGCAACAGTTTCATCGCTGCCTCGAAGCGCGCCTTCGCCATCGGCCTGTTTTTCGCGACTTCTCCTGCGAACTTGCCCGCGTCGTCCGGGTGGTTCGCCTGCTTGCCGTCGCCGTACATATCCACCGCCAGCGCCACATAGCCCAGCTTGGCCAGCATGTCGGCGCGCTTGCGCGCATAGGCGTTGTGTCCCCACCATTCGTGCACCACCAGCACCGCCGGGCGCTTGCCCCTGGCCGCATCGTCCCAGGCGAGCCAGCCTTTCATCGTCGTGCCGTTGGCGGTGTAGCTCACCTCCTTGCCCTGCACGGCGGCGAAGGCGGGAACGGAGAGGCAGAGCAGCGCGAGTGAGAGGAATATCGTTTTCATGGGAATCTCCTTGTGCAAGAGGGCGGGGCTGGAATGTTCGATTCCGCGGCAACTTACAACAAGGCGCGGGGCTGGGCAATACGGGGAACTACGGAATGACTCGGTGAGCGAGGGGGCGAAAGGAAAGGTCGCCCCCTCCGGCGTTGGCGAATGGGAGAAAGGCTCAGCGTCCGCCGCCCTGGCGCATCCCGCCGCCGCCCATCCCGCCGCCGGGACCCATGCCACCGCCGGGCCCCATCATTCCGCCTCGCGCAGGCGGATCATCCGGGAGCGACATGCCGCGCTCCTTTGCGCGCTGCTGCATCTGCTCGTGATGTTCGTTCCTGATCCGCTCGCGCTCCTCGGCAGTCTTCGCAGCCCGCATCTTTGCGCGATATTCGTTGCGCTCCTCCTGCGTCATCAACTGGCTGCCGTAAATGCGCTCCTGATCCTGAGCCTGTTCCTGCATCCGCTCGCGGTCTTGCTCGGCCGCCAGCAGCGGCCCCGCCGAAACTGCAAAAGCGCCCGCCAATACCGATACTGCAATCGATCGTTTCAACATGATGCACTCCAATTCCTAGGGTTGATCGGAATGCCACTATGCGCCGTTGCCGGCCGGGCTGCAAGGTGGGTGGGGAGAGTATGTCGCCGCTCCCTTTTGGCCCTATCATTCCACCTGTTCAGATCGGGAGAGCCTGACATGCAAACGCATGAAAAGCACAACGATGGATGAGGACGCCTACCGCGCCGCCCGCGGCAGCATCAATCCCATGCCCTGCGCCTTCGAGAAGGCGCTGCTGGCGGGGTGTGCCGCCTGCGCGCAGGCGGAGCGCCACCTGTTGGCCGAGCGCGAAACGGTCAACTGCCTGGATTCACAAGCGCAACATGACTGCAGCGAATTGCGGCTGGCCCTGCACGAACACTTCGCCTTCGTGCTCAAGCTGGTGCATCCCGACCAGCCCGTGCCGCATGGCAAGGAACTGAAGGCGCAATGCGGCGGGCTGCGCGGACTGGCTCATGTGATGCATGACAGCGAGACGGTGGACGACGTGCAGGCGCTGGTGTCTGCGGCGCTGAAACAGGCAGGCGGCCTGGACGAACTGCCCTATGCGCAAATCACGCCGTTCGTCGCGGAGTTCAATATGCGGAAGCGGGATTGAGTGCAATGGGAATGCAAAGCTGCCCCATTTAGTTAAGGCTCAATCATGTTTAGCCCTATTAAGCCAAAAACGGGAGCCACTGGAGGAGCCTCTCCATCATTAAGTTTCTTCCAAGTGCGCTCAACCTGTTCAGGACTAAGCAAACCCATGGTAAACGAATTGGTGACAACGAGGCCGGTATGCTCGTCTAGAAAACCACTAATCTTCTCAATAGGAATTTGGCCAAAATATAGTTGCTGTCGAACTTGATAAGTTATGTATAAGGTAATAGGTACAAGAGTGCCATAGCCGTTATCAACAAAAGTTTGAGGTGTGTCGAATATTAGGCATTTCGTATGTGTTCCGAGCTCAATTGGAAATTTCGCGGCATTCCATTTCGTGCGGGCTACAGATATAGCGGTTCCAAGATTATTGTTGTTGGAATCGAATACTTCTAAATAAGCAGGATGTGTCTTGAGTGTAAATGGATGAGATGATGTGACCTCAAATCCTATGGAAAGCATTGCAGACCTGAAATCGCAAAGAGCAGGAAAGGATGCCTTGATTTTCCATTTGTGATTACCAGTATCTACTGGGCGATAAAGCTCAATCTGATGGGCTTTTGCGGTTCTCAAAGCGGCTTTTGTAAAACCTGAAGGACAAACAAGAACGCCCTTGTTTGCGCCAATATCATTAACAAGTCCGGAAAACTCCTCTACACCTTTTGTGTCAACTGGGCGCTTGGTATCTTTACAGTCGATTGCTATTGTCATTTTGTACTGGCCGACCTTTTGGGTAACCAGCACATCAACTTGACGTTCAACTTCCGTAACTCGTCCTTTTATGTGAACGTTGTGTTCAACGTTTGCAGTGGGTGCTAATTGTTTCTGGATATTTGCGACTAGCTCTTCCAGAATGAGCCAGTCCTGCTTGCGGTGGTCTTGTTTATTCTCTCGTGACATGTGGGCTGCTTGCTATATCAGCTTTTTCAACTGATATATCTTCTCCAGCGCATCCCTGGGGCTGAGGTCGTCCGGCTGCAGTTCGCGCAGTGCCGACACCAGCGGATGCTCTTCCGGCTCTTCCGCTTCGGGCGGCGGGGCCGAGGCGAACAGGTCGCCTTGCGGGCTCTGCGCGGCGCTGTTCTGTTCCAGTCGCACCAGTTGTTTCTTCGCGCTGCGGATGACGCCGTTCGGCACGCCGGCCAGCGCGGCGACCTGCAGGCCGTAGCTTTGGCTGGCCGCGCCTTCGTTGACGCTGTGCAGGAACACGATGCTGTGCTGGTGCTCGACGGCGGCGAGGTGCACGTTGGCGAGCTGGCGGAATTCCTCGGCGAGGCGCGTGAGTTCGAAGTAGTGCGTCGCGAACAGGGTGTAGCTGCGGTTGGTCTCCAGCAGGTGGCGCGCGATGGACCAGGCCAGCGCCAGTCCGTCGAAAGTGCTGGTGCCGCGACCGATTTCGTCCACCAGCACCAGACTCTTGTCGGTGGCGTTGTGCAGGATGTTCGCGGCCTCGGTCATTTCGACCATGAATGTCGAGCGCCCGCTGGCCAGGTCGTCCGATGCGCCGATGCGGGTGAAGATCTGGTCGATCTCGCCCAGCACGGCTTGCTGCGCGGGCACGAAGCAGCCGACATGCGCCAGCAGCGCGATGATCGCGACCTGGCGCATGTAGGTGGATTTACCGCCCATGTTGGGGCCGGTAATCAGCAGCATGCGGCGGCCGTCGTGCAGCAGGGCGTCGTTCGGCGTGAACTGTTCCACTTGCGCCTCGACCACCGGATGGCGGCCCTGCTTGATGTCGACCTGCGCGTCGTCGCTGAATTGCGGCGCGCAGAAGTTCAGCGTCGCGGCGCGCTCGGCGAACGTGGCGAGCACGTCCAGCTCGGCGATGGCGGCGGCGATGCGTTGCAGTTGCGGGATGAAAGGCGCGAGGCTGTCCAGCAACTGGTCGTACAGGTATTTCTCGCGAGCCAGCGCGCGGTCGTTCGCGGACAACGCCTTGTCCTCGAAGGCCTTGAGCTCGGGCGTGATGTAGCGCTCGACGTTCTTCAGCGTCTGGCGGCGGCGGTAGTCGTCCGGCACCTTGTCGGCGTTGGCCGTACTCACCTCGATGTAGAAACCGTGCACGCGGTTGTATTCGACCTTCAGCTTGTCGATGCCGGTGCGCGCGCGTTCGCGCGCTTCCAGCGCGAGCAGGAAGTCGCCGCAGTTGGTCTGGATGCCGCGCAGCTCGTCCAGCTCGGCATCAAACCCGTCGGCGATCACGCCGCCTTCGCGCAGCACGGAGGCGGGCTCGGGCTTCAGGGTCTGCTGCAGCAGTGCGACCAGTGCGACATCGGCCTGCAGCGCGTCGGACAGGCTGTCGATCAGCGGCGAATCGCAGGCGCCCAGCGCCGCGTGCAGTTGCGGCAAAGTCAGCAGCGTGTCGCGCAGGCCGGAGAGGTCGCGCGGCCGCGCGCTCTTCAGCGCGATGCGCGCGGTGATGCGCTCCACGTCCACGCTGGGCTTGAGCTGCTTGTGCACGTCGGCGTACAGGATGTTCAGCCGGTCCACCGCGTCCAGCCGGGCGCGCAATACGTTGCGGTCGCGCAGCGGGTGGTGCAGCCAGTTCGCCAGCTGGCGGCTGCCCATGTTGGTCGCGCAGGTGTCGAGCAGCGAGAGCAGTGTAGGCGCGGGTTCGCCGCGCAGCGTCTGGGTGATCTCCAGGTTGCGCCGCGTGGCCGCGTCCATGCGCACGTAGCGGTCGGCGCTGTAGACCTGCATGCCGCGGATATGCGCGATGCTCTGGCCCTGGGTGAGGCGCGCGTAGCCGAGCAGCGCGCCTGCGGCCTCGATGCCGGCGGTGAAATCGTCGCAGCCGAAGCCGGCGAGGTCCAGGGTCGCGAACTGCTGGCACAGCGCGCGGCGCGCGGTCTCCAGCTCGAAGTGCCACTCCGGCAGCGACTTCAGCGCGACGCGGCCCGCGATTTGCGGCGCGCGGTCTTCGGCGTGCAGGATCTCGGAAGGTTGCAGGCGTTCCAGTTCGGCGGCGAGATTTTCCGGTGCGGTCTCGCACACGGAGAGCTGGCCGGAGGCGAGGTTCAGCCAGGCCAGCCCCAGCTTGCCGCGGCGCTGGTGCAGCGCCAGCAGCAGGCTGTCGCGTTTCTCTTCCAGCAAGGCGGAATCGGTCACCGTGCCGGGGGTGACGATGCGCACCACCTTGCGTTCGACCGGGCCCTTGCTGGTGGCCGGGTCGCCGATCTGTTCGCAGATCGCGACCGACTCGCCCATCTTCACCAGCCTTGCCAGGTATTGCTCGGCGGCGTGATAGGGCACACCGGCCATCTTGATCGGGTTGCCGCCGGACGCGCCGCGCTGGGTCAGCGTGATGTCGAGCAGCTTGGCGACGCGCACCGCATCGTCGTGGAACAGCTCGTAGAAATCGCCCATGCGGTAGAACAGCAGCTTGTCCTGATGGTCGGCCTTCAGCCGCAGGTACTGCTGCATCATCGGGGTGTGCTTTTCGAGTGCGAGGTCGTTCATGTTCGTTCGGCGTTGCGCAGCCGCCAGCGGACCAGCCAGAGCGCGATGGCGGCGTGGACGGCCATCACCGGCACGCTGCTCCGGGAGTCGTAGGAGGCTTCGAAGGGAAGGAAGAAATAGCGCAAGGTTTCCAGGCCGGCGACTTCGGCGAGGAAGGGCAGCAGCATGTTCAGCACCAGCAGGTACAGCATCGTCGCGCCGACCGCGCGCTTGCCGTTGGGCGCGAAGGAGAAGAACAGCAGGATGCAGGCGTCGCGCAGCAGCATCAGCGCGATGGTGAACGCATATTGCGGCTGCAGCATGTTCACCGGAGAGAATTCGTCCTGCGTGCCGGACGAGGTCAGCACGACCATCAGCGCGAACGCGAAGCTCAGCGCCAGCGTGGTCGGCCACACCGGCAGGTGTTCCAGCCAGCCGCGGCTGTCGCCGCGCTCCTGCAGCAGGCGCAGCTTGCGCCAGCGCAGCAGCGTGCTGGGTTCGGTGAACAGCGCGGCATAGGTCATCGCGGCCGAGACGAACAGGCCGATCGGCCACAGCGCGCCGTCGCCCTGCGCGAAGCCCGCGAGATAGACGGAAAGCAGACAGGCGAACGCGGGCCATGCCCAGGGGCGGGTGCGCACCTGCAGGGCGTTGCAGACCACGCGCCAAGCGGCGAAGGTGGCGCAGGCGGCGAACAGCAGCGCGGTGTCCAGCCAGAACAGCGCGTGGCCGATCTCCATGCCCCACCAGTGCACCGGCTTCTGGTCGCCGAAGGAGAACGCGGGCATGAACATGAACACCAGGATGATCGCCAGCCAGCCCATGCCGCCGCGCTGGATGGCGCGCGACTCGAACTGGCTGGTGTGCAGGTTCAGCGCGATCAGCGCGGCGTGCAGCATCACGCCGACCGCGCACAGCGAGATCAGGTTCGCGAGCACGTCGGGCTTGCCCGCGGCGAAGCCGGCGGTGGCGACGACCATCAGGCACATCGCGCCGCCGTACCAGTTGAACGAGGTGGCGCCGAACAGCTTGCCCCAGGTCATCGTCCACGGGGAGAGCGCGCTCATGCGCTGCTGGTCCCAGGTCTTGTCGCGCAGTTCGTCGACGATGGCGGCGTTCGCGTTGCGCGCACCCCACAGCCAGACGATGAAGATGAACAGCATGATCGCCGCGCCGTAGAGCCGTTCGGCGACATTGTCCTGCGGGTCGGCGAGCACGGCGGCGAGGAAGGTGAGGCCCAGCAGCGCGGGCATCGCGACGAGACGATGCGTGGAGAACGACAGCCACAGGTTGCGCCTGAATTCCGGGTTGCTCATGGCTTGCCTTCCAGATGCGCCGCGACCGAGCGCAGATAGGACTGCTGCAGGTTCTCCTTGTGCGCGGCGAGGCTGCTGACCGCGTAGCCTTCGTGCACCAGCGCCTTCAGCAGCGCGGCCTGCGCGTGCAGGTCGCCGCGGAAGTCGAATTCGGCATGGCTCTCCGTCGCCTCCTTCAGTGCGACCTGCGCATGGGCCTTGAGCCATTCCGGCAGGCGCGCGTCCGGCTGCGCCAGGTCGAGCCGCAGCAGCCGGTGTTCGTCCGCCTGATGCGCGGATTTCAGCGTGCGGTTCTCCAGAATCCGGCCGTCGCGCAGCGCCAGCATGTGCGTGGAATATTCGTCGAGTTCGGCGAGGATGTGGGACGATACCAGCAGCGTCATGCCGTCGGCCTGCAACTGGCGGAACAGCGCGGCGAGGCTGGCGCGCGCCTCGGGGTCGAGGCCGGAGGCGGGCTCGTCCAGCAGCAGCATTTTCGGCTGGTGGATGATGGCCTGCCCGATGGCGACGCGCTGGCGCTGGCCGCGCGACAGGTCGCCGCTGAGCCGGTGCAGTTTGTCCGTGAGGTCCAGCCGTTCGGCGGTGCGCGCGACCGCGGCGGGGATGTCGTTGTCCGGCAGGCCCTGCGCCGCGGCGGCGTATTCCAGGCAGCGCGCGACGGAAAGGTCCTGGTACAGGCCGAAGAAGTCGGACAAATAACCCATGATGCGGTGCACTTCGCGCGGCTGCTCGACGACGTCCATGCCGTCCACGACGATGCGGCCTTCGAGCGGCGTCTCCAGCCCGGCGATGCAGCGCATCAGCGTGGTCTTGCCCGCGCCGTTGGGGCCGACCAGCGCGGTGACGCTGCCGGTTTCGACGCTCAGCGTCACATCGTCCAGCGCGCGATGTCCGGGGTAGTCGAAGGTCAGGCCGTCTATCTCGATCATGAGGCTAGCTGATCTTGACCACGATGTCGTGCAGCGTGTTCGCGCATTGGGCCATGTGCTGCGCGGCGTTGGTCAGGTGGCGGTAGATTTCGCGCCGCTTGAACATGTTCACATAGTCGTCGCCCTCGAACAGCGTGGACAGCGCGATGCGGTATTGCTTCTCGGCGCGGCGCTCGGCCTTGCGCGCGGCGTCGGCATATTGCGCCGCCTCGGCGGGCTTGGTGGCCAGCAGCGCGTAGCCCTGGGCCAGCGCGTTCACGCCATCCTTGATGTGCTGGGCGATGTCGCGCGTGAAGGCGTCCGGCTTGACGTCCAGCACGTCCATCTCGTGCACCGTGGTCTTGCAGTACATCACGATGTCGTCCAGCGCCATGATCGCGCGGTAGATGTCCTCGCGGTCGATGGGCGTGGAGAACGCCTCGTTCAGCTCGTGCAGGTTGCGCACCTTGATGACGTCGGCCTCGTGCACGTCCAGTTTCAGCGCATCGGCCACCGCAGGGCCGTCGTGCTCCATGTATTCGACCAGCAGGTCCACGGTGCGCGCGACCAGCACGTTCTGTTCGGTCAGCATGTGGAAGAAATCCGGCATCTTCGGGAAGACGCGGTCCAGGATGATTGCGAGCAGGGTCTTGGATGCTTCGGCCATGGTGCGTTCTCCTCAGAGGAATGCCTGTGCGACAAAATAGCAGCAGATCGACATCAGCGCTGCGCCGGGTATCGTGATCAGCCAGGTGGTGACGATCTCGCGCGCCTTGCTCCAGCGCACGGCCTTGGGTCGCTCCGACGCGCCTATGCCCATGATGGACGAGGCGACCACGTGGGTCGTCGAGACCGGTGCGCCCGCCAGCGACGAGGCGAAGATCACGCTTGCGGCGGTCATCTGCGAATCCAGCGCGTGCAGCGGGCGGATTTTGTAGATTGAAAAGCCCAGCGTGCGCACGATCTGCCATCCGCCGGACAGGATGCCCAGCGTGATGGTCAGCGAGCAGGCGAGCATCACCCAGAACGGCACCTCGAAGGTCGGGATGAAGCCGCCGAGCAGCAGCACGAGGGTCAGGATACCCATGCTCTTCTGCGCGTCGTTCGCGCCGTGCGAGAACGCGAGACCGGCCGAGGTGACGAACTGCAGGTGGCGCAGGTCGCGGTTGATCGACGGATGCGCGCCGCGCAGCAGCGCCATCATGGTCTTGTGCAGCGTATAGCCGACCCAGAAGCCGATGATGGGCGAGAGGATCAGCGCGACCAGCACCTTGGCGACCCCGGTCAGCTCACCTTGCATCAGCTCGGCGAATCCCCACGAGACATGGTCGCTGCCTGCGGCGACGACCACCACGCCGGCCAGGCCGCCGACCAGCGCATGCGAGGACGAGGAGGGGATGCCGCGCCACCAGGTCAGCAAATTCCAGCCGATTGCGCCCAGCAGGCCGCAGAACACGATGGTTAGCGCCGTCACGCGGTCGAGGTCGTCCAGCGTGATGAACTTGCCTATGGTGTTGGCGACGGCGGTGCCGCCGAGCAAGGGGCCGAGGAACTCGAAGAAGGCGACCACCAGCACAGCCTGTACCGGCGTCATCGCGCGCGAGGCGATCACCGTGGCGATGATGTTGGCGGCGTCGTGGAAACCGTTGGTGTACTCGAACATCAGCACCACAACGATGGTCGCGATGGCCAGGACGAGGATGGTGTCCATGTCGGCCGCCCCTTATCTTACTGGCCTTTCAGGCCGGGTGTCAGGTGCGGGGCGATGACCTTGAGCAGTTGCGGATGGATGTCCGGGTTGCCCGCGCACAGGTGGCCGCTCTTCAGGAAGGTGTCCGAACCATGCAGGTCGCTGACCATGCCGCCCGCTTCGGTGATCAGCAGGCAGCCAGCGGCGATGTCCCAAGGCTTGAGGCCGGTCTCGAAGAAGCCGTCGTAGCGGCCGGCGGCCATCCACGCCAGATCCAGCGAGGCGGCGCCGGGGCGGCGCAGGCCGGCGGTCTGCTGCATCAGGTCGCGCAGGATGCCCATGTAGGCGTCCATGTGCTCGAATTTCGTGTAGGGGAAGCCGGTGCCGATCAGGCTGTCGGCCAGGTTCACGCGCTTGGTCACGCGGATGCGCTTGTCGTTCAGGAACGAGCCGCGGCCGCGGGTCGCGGTGAACAGCTCGTTCTTGGTCGGGTCGTACACGACGGCCTGCGTCAGCACGCCCTTGTGCTGCAGCGCGATGGACACGGCGAACTGCGGCACGCCGTGCAGGAAGTTGGTCGTCCCGTCCAGCGGGTCGATGATCCAGACGTACTCGGAGTCGCCGTGGACGCCGCTCTCTTCTGCTAGAATCGCGTGGTCCGGATAGGCTTCCAGCAGGGTCTGGATGATGGTCTGTTCGGCGGCGCGGTCCACCTCGCTGACGAAGTCCGCGTGGGACTTCTTGGTCACGGTGAGGTGATCGATCTTGTCGGTGGCGCGGTAGATCAGATTGCCGGCGCGACGTGCGGCCTTCACCGCGATGTTGAGCATGGGGTGCATGGGTAACGACCTTTTTAATGAGCTGATCGGGAACGCGGAAGAGGTTCCCACGGCGCGCATTTTAGTTGGAATCACGCTTTGAATAAACAGAATCCTTTCGAAAACGTCAGGGTTGTGCTCAGCCACACCTCCCATCCCGGCAACATCGGCGCGGCGGCCCGCGCGATGAAGACCATGGGGCTGCGCCATCTGTACCTGATCAACCCCCGGCATTTCCCCGATCCGCAGGCGACCGCGATGGCGGCCGGGGCGGACGACATCCTCGACCATGCGGTGGTGTGCGCCTCGATCGACGACGCGCTGCGCGGCGTGGCGTTCACGGTGGCGATGACCGCGCGGTTGCGCGACATCTCCGTCGAGGTGAAGACGCCGCGCGAGGCGATGCCGGAACTGTTGCAACAGGCGGCGCACCAGCCGGTCGCGCTGCTGTTCGGCACCGAGATGTCGGGCCTGACCAACGAGGAGATGGGCCGCGCGCAGGTGCTGGCGAACATCCCGGCGAACCCGGAGTTCTCCTCGCTGAACCTCGCCGCCGCGGTGCAGGTGATGGCCTACGAGCTGAGCGTGGCCGCACAGGGCTTCGTGCCGAAAGTGCCCGAGTCGCTGCCGGCATCCCATGAGCAGATGGAAGGCTATTACGCGCATCTGGAGAAGACGCTGTTCGAGATCGGCTTCTTCACCACGCAGAACCCGGCGCGCATGATGCAGCGTCTGCGCCGGTTGTACGCACGGGCGCGGCCGGAGCCGGACGAACTCAACATCCTGCGCGGCATGTTGAGCGTGACGACCGGTTACAATGACCGCCTCAAGAAACGCTATCAGGAAGAGCACTCCGATGTTCAGGAACATTAGGGAAGACATCGCCAGCGTATTCGACCGCGACCCGGCGGCGCGCAGCACCTTCGAGGTGCTGACCTGCTATCCCGGCCTGCATGCGCGCATTCTGCACCGGCTGTCGAACAAGCTGTGGCACGCCGGGCTGAAATGGCCGGCGCGCTTCCTGTCGCATGTCGCGCGCTGGCTGACCGGCATCGAAATCCACCCGGGAGCGACCATAGGCCGGCGCTTCTTCATCGACCACGGCATGGGCGTGGTGATCGGCGAGACCGCCGAGATCGGCGACGATGTGACGATGTATCACGGCGTGACGCTGGGCGGCACCTCGTGGAAGGAGGGCAAGCGCCACCCGACGCTGGGCAACGGCGTCGTCGTCGGCGCGGGCGCGAAGGTGCTGGGTCCCATCCATATCGGCGACGGAGCCAAGATCGGCTCCAACGCGGTGGTGGTCAAGGACGTGCCGGCGGGGGCGACCGCGGCCGGCATCCCGGCGCGCATTCTCGACGAGGAGCGGAAAAAGACCTCCGGTTTCAGCGCATACGGCCTGAGCAACGACCAGAACGATCCGGTGTCCAAGGCGCTGCATGGACTGATCGGCCACAGCGTGACGGTGGACCATCGTATCGATTTCATTCTGCAGCAACTCGAAAGGATGGGCGTGCCTGTCGAGGAAGAGCGCGCCACCGCCGACAAATTTGACCCTAATCACCTGAACAAGATAGTTGATTAGAAAATTCAAGTATTCTATTATCCGTCCCTGACAACGCGGGAAAGTATCCCGATTGACAATGCCATCCTAATGTTGGGGGAACGATATGCGATTGACTACCAAGGGACGTTTTGCGGTGACGGCGATGGTCGATCTGGCCATGCGCGGCGGCAAGGGGCCGGTCACGCTGGCGGCGATCAGCGAGCGCCAGAAGATTTCCCTGTCCTATCTGGAGCAGCTGTTCGGCAAGCTGCGCCGCAAAAACCTCGTCGAGAGCGTGCGCGGCCCCGGTGGCGGCTATTACCTGGCGCGCGCGGCCGACACGATCTCTGCAGCCGACATCATCCAGGCGGTGGACGAACCGCTGGATGCGACCAGTTGCGGCGGGAAGGGCGATTGCTTCGACGAGACGCCCTGCATCACCCACAATCTGTGGATGGGGCTGAACGAGAAGATCTTCGACTATCTGGAGTCAGTCAACCTGCAGCAACTGGTGGACGGCTGCGCCCGGCACAACCCGGAAGCCGTGCCGGTGCTGCTCGACCGCATGCACAAGGCGCATGGCGCGCCAGTCTGAAGGGAAATAACGTGAAACTGCCTATCTACATGGACTATTCCGCCACTACGCCGGTCGATCCGCGCGTCGCGGCCAAAATGATCCCCTACCTGACCGAGAAGTTCGGCAACCCGGCTTCGCGTTCCCACGCCTTCGGCTGGGAGGCGGACGAGGCGGTCGAACTGGCGCGGGCGCAAGTCGCCGCGCTGGTGAATGCCGACCCCAAGGAGATCGTCTGGACCTCGGGGGCGACCGAGTCGAATAACCTCGCGATCAAGGGCGCGGCGCATTTCTACAGCGGCAAGGGCAAGCACATCGTCACGATGCGCATCGAACACAAGGCGGTGCTGGACACCGTGCGCGAACTGGAGCGCGAGGGGTTCGAGGCGACCTACCTCGATCCGGAGCCTAGCGGCCTGCTCGACCTGGAAAAATTCAAGGCCAGCCTGCGGCCCGACACCGTCCTGGTGTCGGTGATGCTGGTCAATAACGAGATCGGCGTGGTGCAGGACATCGCATCCATCGGCGAGATCTGCCGCGAGCGCGGCATCCTGTTCCACGTCGATGCGGCGCAGGCGACCGGCAAGGTGGAGATCGATCTTGCGAAGCTCAAGGTTGATCTGATGTCGTTCTCGGCGCACAAGACCTACGGCCCCAAGGGCATCGGCGCGCTGTACGTGCAGCGCAAGCCGCGCGTGCGCCTGGAGGCGCAGATGCACGGCGGCGGCCACGAGCGCGGCATGCGCTCCGGCACGCTGGCGACGCACCAGATCGTCGGCATGGGAGAGGCGTTCCGCATCGCGCAGGAAGAGATGGCGAGCGAGAACGAGCGCATCCGCATGCTGCGCGACCGCCTGCTGGCCGGTCTGAAGGACATGGAAGAGGTTCATATCAACGGCGACATGGAACACCGCGTGCCGCACAACCTCAACCTCAGCTTCAACTTCGTCGAAGGCGAATCGCTGATTATGGCGGTCAAGGACGTCGCGGTGTCCAGCGGCTCCGCCTGCACCTCGGCGAGCCTGGAGCCGTCCTATGTGCTGCGTGCTCTGGGGCGCAGCGACGAACTGGCGCACAGCTCGATCCGCTTCAGCATCGGCCGCTTTACCACCATCGAGGAAGTCGACTACGTGATTGCGCTGCTGAACGACAAGATAGGGAAACTGCGCGAGCTATCCCCCTTATGGGATATGTACAAGGAAGGTATAGACCTGAATACTGTGCAGTGGGCAGCCCACTAGAGAACCGCCCTTTGCCCGGCTGGCGGCGTTGTCGACCAGCTTGTTTACATTCAAAGTAAACGGCGCTGGCCTCCGCCTTGCCAGCCGGGCAAATCATCGGTTCTCTCGAACGATTTGAGGAGCACAAAATGGCTTACAGCGAAAAAGTACTGGATCACTACGAGAACCCGCGCAATGTGGGTTCGTTGAACAAGGACGACAGCGACGTCGGCACCGGCATGGTCGGCGCGCCGGCTTGCGGCGACGTGATGAAGCTGCAGATCAAGGTCGGCAAGGACGGCGTGATCGAAGATGCGAAGTTCAAGACCTACGGCTGCGGCTCCGCGATCGCATCGAGCTCGCTGGTCACCGAGTGGGTCAAGGGCAAGACCGTCGATCAGGCGCTGGCGATCAAGAACACGCAGATCGCCGAGGAACTGGCGCTGCCGCCGGTGAAGATACACTGCTCCATTCTCGCGGAAGACGCGATCAAGGCGGCAGTGGCGGACTACAAGGCCAAGCACGGCGAGAACGTCGAGACCGCGGCCTGCAAGGGCGGAGCGTAAGGAGGCGACATGGCGATCACACTGACCGAGAAGGCCGCGAAACATGTGCTGGGCTTCATCGCCAAGCGCGGCAAGGGCGTCGGGCTGCGCATCGGCGTGCGCACCAGCGGCTGTTCCGGCATGGCCTACAAGCTGGAGTTCGCCGACGAGATCGGCGGCGACGACCTCACCTTCGACAGCAACGGCGTGACGGTGCTGGTCGATCCGCAGAGCTTGCCGTATATCGACGGCATGGAATTGGACTATGCGCGCGAGGGGTTGAACGAGGGCTTCAAGTTCAACAACCCGAACGTCAAGGATACCTGCGGCTGCGGCGAAAGCTTCAAGGTGTAATGCAACCCGCCGGCTTCAACTTCCAGCAAGACCACTTTCAGCTTTTCGGGCTGCCGCAGTCCTACGCGATCGATGCGACGCAGCTCGACCAGCACTACCGCGCCCTGCAGGCGCAGGTGCATCCCGACAAGTCCGCGCATCTGTCCGAGTCCGAGCAGCGCCTCGCGATGCAGCATTCCACCCAGGTCAACGAGGCCTACCAGACGCTGCGCAAGCCGCTTTCGCGCGCGCGCTACCTGCTGTCGCTGCACGGCGTGGATACGCAGGAAGAGACCAATACCGCGATGCCGGTGGACTTCCTGATGGAGCAGCTGGAGTGGCGCGAGGCGGTTTCCGAGGCGGACGATGTTTCGGTGCTGGACGAACTCGAAGCCCGACTGCATCGCGAGACGCGCGCGCTCGAAAACGAACTCGCCGGCAAGCTTGATGACGAAAAGAACTACGCGGATGCCGCAGGCCTTGTGCGCAAGCTCCGCTTCATGGAAAAACTCGCGGAAGAGATACATTCCGCCTACGACGCAATAGACTCCTGATGGCACTCCTGCAGATCTCCGAACCCGGCCTTTCCACCGCGCCGCACCAGCATCGCCTGGCAGTCGGCATCGACCTCGGCACGACCAACTCGCTGGTGGCGACGGTGCGCAACGGCATTAGTGTGGTACTCAACGACGATAACGGCCGTGCGATGCTGCCCTCGGTGGTGCGCTATGCGGCCGATGGCGATGCGACCGTCGGCGAAGCGGCGCAGGCCGCGCAGAGCGAAGACCCGGTGAATACCATCGTGTCGGTGAAACGCTTCATGGGGCGGGGCTTGAAGGACATCGGCGACATCAGCCGCCTGCCGTATCGTTTCGTGGAAGCTCCTTCGACAGGCTCAGGACAGGCTCCGGGCATGCTGCAGCTGCGCACCGTCGCGGGCGCGAAGAGCCCGGTCGAGGTGTCCGCGGAAATCCTCAGGGTGCTGCGCGAACGCGCCGAGGCGTCGCTGGGGGGCGAGCTGGTCGGCGCGGTGATCACCGTGCCGGCCTATTTCGACGATGCACAGCGCCAGGCAACCAAGGATGCGGCGAAGCTTGCCGGGCTGAACGTGCTGCGCCTGCTGAACGAGCCGACTGCCGCTGCAATCGCCTACGGTCTGGATAATGCAGCCGAGGGTGTCTATGCGGTGTACGACCTCGGCGGCGGCACGTTCGACATCTCCATCCTGCGCCTGTCGCGCGGCGTGTTCGAGGTGCTCTCGGCGAACGGCGACTCGGCGCTGGGCGGCGACGATTTCGACCAGCGCATCCATTGCTGGCTGCTGGAGAAGAACAATCTTTCCGCATTGAGCCCGCAGGACACGCGATTGCTGCTGACCCATGCGCGCACCGCGAAGGAACAGCTCACCGAACATGCGGAGACGCGCATTACCGCGGTGCTGTCCGGCGGCGAGCTGATCGACAACGTGCTGACCCGCGACGAGTTCCACGCGATGTCGCAGAATCTGGTGCAGCGTACCTTGCAGTTGATGCGTCGCGCGCTGCGCGACGCGAAGCTGGGGGTGGACGAGGTCAAGGGCGTGGTGATGGTCGGTGGTGCGACGCGCATGCCGCAGGTGCAGCACGCGGTCGGCGAATTCTTCGGCCAGACGCCGCTGACCAACCTCGACCCGGACAAGGTCGTCGCCCTCGGCGCGGCGATCCAGGCCAACCTGCTCGCGGGAAACCGCGCGGGAGACGACTGGCTGCTGCTGGACGTGATTCCGCTGAGTCTCGGCATCGAGACCATGGGCGGCCTCACCGAGAAGATCATCCCGCGCAACAGCACGATCCCGACCGCGCGCGCGCAGGAGTTCACCACTTTCAAGGACGGGCAGACCGCGATGAGCATCCATGTGGTGCAGGGGGAGCGCGAGTTGGTCAGCGACTGCCGCTCGCTGGCGAAGTTCGAGCTGCGCGGCATCCCGGCGATGGTCGCCGGCGCGGCGCGCATCCGCGTGACCTATCAGGTGGACGCGGATGGCCTGCTGAATGTGTCGGCAAGAGAGATGTCGACAGGCGTCGAGGCCGCGATCGCGGTCAAGCCTTCCTACGGTCTGTCCGATGCCGAGATCACGCGCATGCTGCAGGAATCGGCGCAGCATGCGCAGGACGACATGCTGGCGCGCGCGTTGCGCGAGCAGCAGACCGAGGCGAAGCAGTTGCTCGAGGCGGTGCAGCAGGCTTTGGCGCAGGATGGCAGACTGCTCGACGAGGCCGAACGCGCCGCCATCCAGAGCCGCATGGACAGCCTGGATGCGCTGATGCAACAATCCGACCATCAGGCGATCAAGCGCGGCATCGAGGCGCTGAACGTCGCGACCACCGAGTTCGCGCAGCGCCGCATGGACGAGAGCGTGAAGCGCGCGCTGACTGGCCACAAGATTTCCGAACTGGAGAAGTGAATGACTCAGATCATCGTTCTGCCGCATGTCGAGCTTTGCCCTGAGGGCGCGCTGTTCGAGGCCGAGCCGGGTACGTCCATCTGCGATGCGCTGCTCGCCAACGGCATCGAGATCGAGCATGCCTGCGAGAAGTCCTGCGCCTGCACCACCTGCCACGTCGTGCTGCGCGAAGGCTTCGACAGCCTGAATCCGGCGGAGGAGACCGAGGAAGACCTGCTCGACAAGGCCTGGGGGCTGGAGCCGACTTCGCGCCTGTCCTGCCAGGCGATCGTCGGCGGCAAGGGGCTGGTCGTCGAGATCCCCAAGTACACCATCAACATGGTCAAGGAGAAATGAGATGAAGTGGGTGGACGTGCGCGACATCGCCATCGAACTGAGCGAGAAGCATCCCGACGTGGATCCGCGTTCTGTGCGCTTCACCGACCTCCACAACTGGGTGGTCGACCTCGAAGGCTTCGACGACGACCACAGCCGCGGCGGCGAGAAGGTGCTGGAGGCGATCCAGGCTGCCTGGATAGACGAGGCGGAATAACGATTCCTTCCTCCTTGCAGGGGGAAGGCCAGGATGGGGGTAGAGTTAGTGAGCTTCGGCATTCCTACCCCATCTCTAACCCTCCCCCTGCAAGGGGGAGGGGATTTTGAGCGGATAGCCCCGATGAATAAATTGCAAACACTTTGGTATTCAGTCTCCAACCGCTGGCTGTTCCTCGCCGGCGCGCTCTTCGCCAGCGGCCTGATAGGTTTCGGTTTCTACCTGCAGTACGTCAAGCACCAGGATCCCTGCCCGCTGTGTATGGTGCAGCGCGTGGTGTTCATCGCGATCCTCGCGCTGTTCGCGCTGGCCGCGCTGCACGGCCCGAAGCGCCTGGGCGAGCGCATCTATGCCGCCTTGATCGGCCTGCTGTCGCTGTCCGGCATCGGCGTCGCCGCGCGCCACATCTGGATACAGAACCTGCCCAAGGACCAGGTGCCCGCCTGCGGCCCCGGCTTGGACTACATGCTGGAGACGATGCCGATGTCTGCCGTGCTGAAGGAGCTGATGCACGGCTCCGGCGAATGCGCGGAGAAGGGCTGGACCTTCCTCGGTCTCGGCATCCCGGAGTGGTCGCTGCTGTGCTATGCCGCGCTGGGCGCATGGGCGCTGCTGATCGCGATGCGTCGCCGCTGAACGGCGGCTCCCTCATATCCATGATGTAAAAATAGTTGATAAAAATAATCAACTGTCGCACGATGACTGGACAGTCGGGGCATATCCCTTGCCCCTTTGTCAGCAGGAGGAGGTCATCATGCTAGACATCAATCAAGCCACGCGTAATCGTCAACGCTACGAAAGCGACCCGGAAGGCAACATGTCCGATCTAGCCCCCTGGTCGCCCCAGCATGCGAACCGTCTGGCCGACCAGGAGGGCCTGGAACTCACCGAAGAGCACTGGGACGTCATCTACTACCTGCGCGAACGTTACCGCCACAAGGGGAATGAGGATGCGGGCAGGGAAGTGCAGCGCGATCTGGAAGAGCGCTACCGCGAGTATGGCGGACGCCCTTATCTCTACGAGCTGTTCCCCCATGGTCCGGTGAGCCAGGCCAGCCGTCTGGCCGGGTTGCCGCTGCCGCCGCACACGCAGGACAGCTCGTTCGGCAGCACGATGTAGGTTCTGTCAGCCCTTTTCCATGAACCTTTCCAGGTGGGCGAGAAAGGCGCGGGTCTTGGCGGGCAGGTAGCGGCGCATCGGCATCACCGCCCAGGCCGGCACGACGGGCAGCGACCATTCCGGCAGCACCCTGACCAGCCGATTGAGCTTCACGTCCTCTGCCGCGAACCGGCGCGGGAGCATCCCTATGCCTGCGCCGTCGAGCAGCAGTTGCTGGATCATGTCGGGCGAATTCAGCGCGAGCCGTCCGGGCGGAACCTGTTCCCATGTATCCTTGCCGCGCGTCAGCCGCCACGGAATCGCGTTCCCCGCCGCGGACAGCATGCGCACCGACGCATGGTGCGCGAGGTCGTCCGGGTGTTTCGGCGCGTGGTGCAGGGCCAGGTAGATCGGGCTGGCGTAGAGTCCCAGCGTCAGTTCGTCCAGCTTGCGCGCGACCAGCGTCGCATCGTCGGCCAGCGCGCCCATGCGGATCGCGAGGTCGTAGCGTTCGCCGATCAGGTCGACGCGGCGCGAACTCAGGTCGATGTCGAGTTGGATCTCAGGGTGGCTTTCGATGAAGGTCGCGATCGCGCGCGAAAAGTAGAGTCTGGCGTAGTCGCCCGGCATCGAGACGCGCAGCCGTCCGCGCGGCAGTTCGTCCCGGCTGCGCACGAAATCCTGCACCGCGGCGACCTCTTCCGCGACGCGCCGGCAGTGATCGAGGAACTCCCGTCCGAATTCGGTCAGCGTCTGGCGGCGGGTGGTGCGTATCAGCAGCTTCTGTCCCAGCAATTCTTCCAGGTTGCTCAGGCGGCGCGAGACGGTGGCCTTGGGCATGCCCAGCCGTTCGGCGGCACGGATGAGGCTTTCCTGTTCCGCGATGGTGGCGAACAGGATCAGGTCATCGGCGGAGAGGCTGGTTTGTTCCATTTACGGGATAGTCTATCCCGGGTGGGTGGCTTTATCCAGACTTTCGCGACGATTACCATGCAGGCAAACCAGTCAATCAAGGAGGTTGCCATGAATACTCCGACTCAAGCTAACTTGCACCAATCGCGCGGCATAGAGCGCATCGTCGAAGGCGTCGCCACGTCGGACGGCGCGGGCGTGACGCTGACCCGCGTGCTGACCGGCAAGCTGCAGCGCCGCCTCGATCCCTTCCTGATGCTGGACGCCTTCGGCAGCGACGATCCGGACGACTACATCGCCGGCTTCCCCGACCACCCGCATCGCGGCTTCGAGACCGTGACCTACATGCTCGCCGGCCGCATGCGCCACCGCGACAATGCGGGCCACGAAGGCCTGCTGGGCGACGGCGGCGTGCAGTGGATGGTCGCCGGCCGCGGCGTGATCCACTCCGAGATTCCCGAGCAGGAGCACGGCGTGATGGAAGGCTTCCAGCTCTGGCTGAACCTGCCCGCGCAGGACAAGATGATCCAGCCCTGGTACCGGGACTATGCCAGCGAGAGGATCCCCGAATACCGCACCGCGGAGAACGTCACCGTGCGGGTGATCGCCGGCAGCAGCAACGGCGTGGCGGGGCTGGTCGAGCGCGAGGTCACCGAGCCGGTGTATCTGGACATCCATATTCCAGCGGGCGTATCGTTCTCGACCGCGCTGCCGGCGACGCACAACGCCTTCGTCTACGTCTACCGCGGCGCGGTGCGGGTCGGCGATACGCGGGTGGATTCCAAACGCATGGGCATCCTGGACAACGCGCCGGAAGCCGACGGCGTGACTCTTGCGGCGACCGAGGAGGCGCGCCTGATCCTGATCGCCGGCAAGCCGCTGAACGAACCCATCGTGCAATACGGCCCGTTCGTGATGAACACCGAGCAGCAGATACACCAGGCGATAGACGATTTCCGCAACGGGCGTTTCGCCTGAGTCATACATCGCTTTCAGGCATCACCTTCACCAACCACCATAGGAGAGCACCATGAACAAACTGATTCCGTTTGCAGTCGCAGCCCTGATGTCGTCCGCCGCCTATTCCGCCCCGGAAACCTATGTGATCGAGCCGTCGCACACGTTGCCGCGCTTCGAATACAGCCACTTCGGCTACTCCATACAGTTGAGCCGCTTCGACAAGACTTCCGGCACGATCACGCTGGATCGCGCGAACAAGACCGGCTCGGTCGATGTCGTGATCGACGCGAAGTCGGTCAACACCGGCTATGCCTTGTTCAACCAGCACATCCAGGAGGCTGATTTCTTCGACACTGAGATGTTCCCCACCATCACCTACAAATCGAGCAAGTTGAAGTTCGACGGCGACAAGCTGGTTGCGGTGGATGGCGACCTGACGATCAAGGACATCACCAAGCCGGTGACGCTGACGGTGAATTCCTTCCTGTGCATGCCGCATCCGATGGTGAAGAAGGACGCCTGCGGCGCGACCGCCACGGCCAAGGTCAAGCGCTCGGACTTCAACATGGGCAAACATGCGCCCTATGTCGGCGACGAAGTTACGCTGACCATCCCGGTCGAAGCCATCAAACAGTAAGCGACAGGATGCGGGTTGGAGTGAGGGCCAACCCGCGATTAGGAAGGGGAGCAGGAATGACTCAGAAACTATTTACGCCGGTCAGCCTCGGCGAACTGCAATTGAAGAACCGCGTGGTGATGGCGCCGATGACCCGCTCGCGCGCGACCGGCAACGTGCCGAACGAACTGATGGCGAAGTATTACGGCATGCGCGCCGATGCCGGGCTGATCGTCACCGAGGGCACCTCGCCTTCTCCCAACGGTCTGGGCTATGCTCGCATACCCGGCTTGTTCAACGACGAACAGGTGCGGGGATGGAAACGGGTGACCGATGCCGTGCATGTCAACGGCGGAAAAATATTCGTGCAGATCATGCACACCGGACGCGTCAGCCATCCGGCGAACATGCCGGCAGGCAGCCGTATCGTCGCGCCTTCCGCGCTCGCCTTGGCGGGCGACATGTGGACGGACAGCGACGGCATGCAGCCCTATCCGGTGCCGGAGGAGATGGGCGAGTCCGACATCGCCGCGGCGATCGCCGAATATGCAAATGCGGCCAGACTGGCCATCGAGGCCGGCTTCGACGGGGTCGAGCTGCACGGGGCGAACGGCTACCTGATAGACCAGTTTTTCAACACGGCGACGAACAAGCGCACCGACCGCTGGGGCGGCAGCGTCGAGAACCGTATCCGCTTCGCGGCGGAGGTGGCGAAGGCCACCGTCGCCGCCATCGGCGCGGAGCGCATCGGCATGCGCGTATCGCCCTATGGCGTATTCAACGGCACGGTTGCGGACGCGGAGATGGATGCGATGTATCTGCGGCTGGTGGACGAGCTGAACAGGCTGGGGCTGGTTTATATCCACATCGTCGATCACAGCTCGATGGGTGCGCCGGAAGTCAGCCCCATGCTGAAGGCGGGCATCCGCAGCGCGTTCAAGGGCAGGTACATCCTGTCCGGCGGCTACGACGCGGCGCGCGCGAACGCCGATCTCGATGCGGGGCGCGGCGACCTGGTGGCGTTCGGCCGGCCCTTCATCTCCAACCCGGATCTGGTGCAAAAACTCCAGAGTGGCGCGGCGCTGACTCCGCCGGATTCCGACACGTTCTATACGCCGGGCGAGAAGGGTTATACGGACTATTAGGCCGTGTCGCCGAGGTGGGCGGCGAGCGTGGCGATGCTGACGGGTTTGTTCAGCACCGGCCAAGGGCTGTCCGAAACGCTGGAGAGGAACCAGGACGAGGTTTCGCCGGTGAGGATGACGGCCCGGATTTCCGAGTGTCTTTTCTGTTTGAGGGCTTTGAGGAACTGGAGTCCGGAGAGCCGCCCGCCGAGGGAATGATCGACGATGAAAAAATCCGCGTTGACGGCATCGTCATGCTGCAACGCCTCTTCGGCATTGTCGAACAACCGCACCTGCGCGCCCATCGATTGCAGCAGCATGCTCATCGCATCAGAGACCAGGCGGTCGTCTTCCAGCACTACCACCCGCTTGTTGCTGGCGAAGGTGGCATTGGCGGCAGCCGGGAGACTTTCTGCGGTTGCGATCCGCCCGGCGGCGGCCGGTTGCTCGGCGAGCGGGAGACTCAACTCGAACACCGAGCCATGGCCGACGCGTGAACGGCAGGCGACCCTGCCGCCCAGCAGGGACATCCGGCGCTGGCAGCTGGACAATCCCAGCCCCAGCCCCGCCTCGCGGTCACGCTGCGGGTTGGACACCTGGTAGAACTCGTCGAAGATGTACGGCAGGTGTGATTCGGGGATGCCTATCCCGGTGTCCCATACCTGCAGCAGCACATGGTCGCCCCGCGGTCTGGCGCTGACCAGGATGCCGCCCAGTCTGGTGAACTTGATCGCGTTGGACACCAGGTTCATCATCACCGAGCGCAGCAGCTCGATGTCGGTGCGGACGATCAGCGGCTTGTTCCGGGGCAGGAAGAGTTCGAAGCGCAGCCGCTTGCCGCGAGCGACCTGCGCGAAGTTCTGGTTCAGCCATTCGAACAGTTCGGCCAGGTCTGTCTCGGCCATTTCCGGCTTGATCAGTCCGGCATCCAGCTTCGAGATGTCCAGCAGGCATTCCAGCAGTCCGGAGAATACGCCCATCGACTGCTCCAGGCGCAGGATCAGCTCTTGTTGCCGCGAGCTTGGTTCAGAGCGCTTCAGCGCGTCCACATACAGGCTGACCGCGGCGATCGGCTGCCGCAGGTCGTGGCCGGCGGCAGCGAGGAAGCGGGTCTTGGCCAGTTCTTTCTGCTCCAGTTGGTGCATCGATTCGTTGAGCGCGCGCCGGGCTTCGACGCGATCCTGGATGTCGTTGATGAGCAGCAGCAGGTATGGCTTTCCGGACAGGACGATGGGAGAGAAGATGCACTCCAGCGCCACGCTTTTGCCGAACGACGTGACGCCCTCGATGTCTTTCCGGACGATCGTTTGCGTTTCCATGGCTTCGTCGGCAAGGGCGAGCAGGCCGTTGCGCTGCCACGAGGCATTGTCGCGGAAATTCTGGCGCCTCACCTCGTCGAGCGTGGCGCCGATCAGCTTGGCATAGGATTCGTTGGCGATGACGGTGGGGCCGCCATACTCGAACACGGCGATGCCGGTCGGGGATTGCTTCAATATCGTCCTGAGCTGCTGTTCCAGTTCCTGGGTTTCGGTGATGTCCAGTCCGGAACTCAGGGTGCCGACGATCTTTCCCCAAGCGTCCGTCAACGTCGTATTGCGCCAGGCGATCAGCCGCAGGCTGCCGTCGCGGCACAGCACGGCGTTTTCGAATTCCAGCACCGATTGTGTTGCGCCGGCCATCAGCCTGAGGAACACCGGGTAGACGACTTCCATGCCCTCGGGCTGCGGCAGGCACTTCTCGAACCAGTTGCATCCCAGCAGCTCGTCCTGTTCGTAGCCGAGCAATTTGCGGGCGGTCTCGTTGATCATGGCGATCCTGCCCTTGTCGTCCAGTTCGACCATCAGCGCCAGCGTGCTGTCGAGATAGTGCTGATTCCGGTCGCGCTGGTTCTTCAGGGCGATTTCCGCCTGCTTGCGTTCGGTGATGTCCTGCACCGTGCCGCGCATTTTGACAGGGCGTCCATGCTCGTCGTATTCCAGCCTGCCTATGCCGTGCAGCCAGCGTTCCGCATGGTCGCTGAGGCGCAGGATGCGATATTCCTTGTCGAAGAGGGGCTGCCGGTTCTGGATGAGCTCCTTGTTGAGGTAATGCTCCATCGTCGGGCGGTCATCCGGATGGATCAGCGCCAGCCAGCCCGTCAGGGATCGATCGTAAGTTTCGTCCACCCCGAACAACAGGCTCGCTTCCTCGGAAAGCTCGAACAGCCCGGTCTTGCCGTTCAGGGAATAGCTGCCCAAGCCTGCGATGCGCTGCGACTCCCTGAGCAGGGCGTCGCCGGCGAGCAGCGCGCTCTGATGGCGGGCGACTGTATATATCCAGAACAGCACCAGGGCGACGAGCATCCCGGTCATCGCGGACAGGCCCAGTATGTCCGTGACCTTCCACCACGGCGCTTGCTGTTGCAGCGCAATCAGCCGCCAGTTGCCGGCGGGATCGTGCCAATCCAGCTCGACGGCGCGGACGATATGCCGCTCGCCGTTGATGACGGCCTCAGTCGCATCCAGCGCGAACGGCAGGTGGGGGTGCTGCAACAGGCCGTTCTCAGCCGGGCCGGTCTGGTGGAGAATCCAGTCCCGCCGTCCGGCGGAAAAGACTACGCCGTCGGGGGAAATCAGCACCGCGACGCCGTCCGTCCAGCTGTCGAGCAGCATGTCCAGCTTGTCTGCGCCGACTCTGACGACGACGGCGCCGATCGACCTGGAGCCGCCGTCCAGGGCGGCGCGTACCGGCGCGGCGAGATAGATGCCGCGCTCGTCCATCGTCATTCCCGTGTAGGGATAGACATTTGGCGTGCCTTGCAGGGCCAGCTGGACGTAGGGAAGCGCCGAGATGTCGCGCCCGGTGTGGCGGCCTTCGCGGTTGCCGCGATATGCGACGATGACGCCTTGCGCATTCGCCAGGAACGCCGCGCTGGCTGAAAACTGCCTGCCCATGGTTTCCAGCGCGGACAAGACGGCGGGGGCGTCCGGGGGCAGCTTGCCCAGCGCCAGTTCCTTGACTTCGGGGTGTTCCAGGCCGAACAGGATGGCGGCGCCCATTGCCCGGCTGTTGATCGTGCCGCCTTCGATGGTCGAGGCCAGCGAGGAGAGGCTGTTGATCAGCGGCAGTTCGCGGTCCGCCGCGAGGCTGCGGCCGGCTTGCCAGGCGACCAGGGCTGCCGTCGCCAGCGCCAGCAGCAGGGAAATCGCGAGATAGGGTTTCCGATGCAGGGCGATCCAGCGCAGCAGGTTCATGGGATCAGAACGTCAGGTCGTAGGCCAGCGTGAGCAGCCGCGAACTGCCGTAACGGGGATTGAATCCCGGCGCACTGTGATCGCTGGTCAGGTCGTATTGCAGTTTCAGGTCGCTGGATGTCGTCAGGTCGTAGCGCAGGCTCAGCGTGAGGGTCTGCTGGCTGTTCGCGGTGCTGGCCGGCGCGCCCGGCAGCACGCCCGTTGCGACCACCGTGCCGCGGTAATGGCCCCAGGTGACCATCGGTATCCATTGCCCCTGCCGGTAACCGACGGAAACGATCTGGGCGAAATCCCGGTAGGTCAGGCCGGGATGGTCGATATGGATGAACTCGTTGAACAGCAGCCAGTTGCCGTAATCGGCCTTGACGGTCAGGCCGTACACCTTCTGCTGCGCGACCGGACCGGCGCCTGCGGGCGGATCGTAGCTCAGCGTCGCATAATTCCAGACCGCATTGCGGTTGACGTCCTGGGTGCGGGATTGCAGGTATGCGAGCCGGGTCTCCAGCCAGTCGTTCGACAGGCTCAGGTTGCCGCCGGCGATGCCGGTCCAGTGCACGTCGGTGACGCTTTGCCGCCCGTTGCCGTAGACCTTCCAGTAGCCGCTGTCCTTGCGGTGCTCGTCTCCGGCCAGCAGGTTCAGGGTGGCCGTCCAGTCGCCGACGTTATCGCGATACTGGGCGCTGACGCCGTTGTAGTTCACCGCCTGCCAGCCGTACAGCCAGGTCGGCAGATGCGTCCATGGCAGCGCGACGCCGATGTCCTGCGCGTCTGAGTAATAGAACATCGGCAGGCGCTTGCGGCCCGCCTGCAGGCTGAGTTTGTCGTTGACCCGGTAGGTGGCGTACAGCCATTCCATGTCGGCGTGCCCCGTGCCGCGCGCGACCACCTGTCCCGTCACCGAGAACCTGTCGAACGAGACATCGCCCTGCAGGCCGAGCTTGGTATCCGGTCCCCATTGGAGTCCGCTGCGGCCGTCGAAAATGGCCGCCTGGGCATAGTCCGAAACGAAACAGGGGCAGTCGTAGTCGCCGACGTTGCCGCGGGTGCCCCCCAGCATCTTGCCGACCCCGACGGTCAGGAAGCCGGAACCCGAGAATTCGGGGCCGCCCCCTTCCGCCGCATGGCTTGCGGTCGCCGCCAGCGTGAACAGCAACGCAAGGAGTTTCGGCAGCGCGGAATCGTTCATGAGTGCGTTTCTCCTCTGGGTCATGGCGCGACGTAAAGAACCCTGACGCTGTTATCCAGCGACGCCCGGTCGAGATAGCCGATGGCGCCCGGCGTCGCATTGAGCGTTCTCTTGACGTCGTCGGCGTTCATGCATTGGCGCGGCGGGACGCCGCGCCCGGTGAAGTAGAGCTTCGCCCAGTGTGCCCTGGCCTGGGCCGCGGTCATGTTCGTCACTTTCATGTAGAACTCTTCGCGCAGGGGGCTGGAGGCAGGCTGGTCGACGGGGGCGGAACTGTTGCCGTCCGGCAGCGAGACGACCTTGCCGAGGAACAGATCGCGAACCTGGTTCCTGCTCAGGGCGGCCAGCGGGTAGTCCGCATCGGTCACGACCAGAACCTCGGCGGGCGCAGCGAACGGGAACGACAGCAGCGCCGCGAGGACCATGCCGGGCAAGATGCGCCGCTGTCGTGCAGGAATCATGTCTCGTGAGAGTGAAGTATCGGATGGGCAGGCCGGCAATCTAGCAGTGAAAAACCCCGCGAATCAAGCGGAAAAAGTATCTATGCATTTATATCTATATATTTTCGAAAGGCCGCTTTGGGGCGGCGGCGGGCAGGCGCACTACTTCCCGACGATGTATTCCTCGTCGCTGAAGTTCAGCACCGCCTGCGGCTGGAACACCGTGAACGCGGTGATCATCATGCCGGTGGTGAAGGCCTCGGTGAGCATGATGATGGGGGCGGCGATCAGGTAGTTGTGCTGGATGGACTGCCAGGTGTAGGGGCTGAGGGCGAGCATCGTCAGCGCGGCGGCGGCGACGGTCAGCATCATCGCCGCACCGCCGCACAGGAAGCCGTTGCCCAGCACGTACAGGAACAGGTTCTTCGGAACGTATTTGTGGCTGAGCCGCAGCACCCATTCGCTGAACAGCACCGGCACGGCGATCATCAGCAGTCCGTTGAGGCCGAAGGATTCCGGCGTCAGCCCCAGCCGCACCCAAGTGGCCAGCATCACCAGCGTGATCGCGGCGATGGCGATCTGCCAGCCGAACATCAGCATGAACAGCGTCGCGCCGAGGATGTGATGGTTGAAGCCGGGGCGGAAGCCGGCGTTGAGCTGCCACATCACGAACGCCCCCAGCGACAGCGCGACCAGTGCATTGGTGCGCGCCGCGTTGGCCAGCAATTCCTTCCACGGCGCGAACCAGACGGCGCGGGCGAGCAGCACCGCGAACAGCATGTTGCCCAGCCACAGCCAGTCTCCTGGAAATAGCTGGGCGGGCAGGTTCATGGCAAGGGGTAGGGCGGCGGCAGGAACTGCAGGCGGGGGCCGGCGAGCGAACCGAGGTGGATGGGGTGGGCGTCGTGGCTGGCGATCTGCACCACGGCCAGCACGTCGTGGCCGCCGCCGGGCGCGGCCGCTGCATTGACGATCATGCCGCTGGACTGGCCTTCCATGTCCGCGCTGTACAGTTCGTTCCCGGGCTGCGGCGCCGCGCCGTCGATATGCGCCAGATACATGCGCCGCTTCGGCTTGCCGAGGTGCTGCATGCGCGCGACGACTTCCTGTCCGGGATAGCAGCCCTTCTTGAAGCTCACGCCGCCGATCGCCTCGAAGTTCACCATCTGCGCGACGAACTGTTCCTGCGTCTGCGGCAGGATCGCGGGGATGCCGGCGCGGATGTTCAGCCAGTCCCAGCAGGCGGAGCCGACCGGCTGCGCGCGCAGGCTGATTTCCATCCAGAGTTCTTCGGCGCGTTGCGGCGCAGCATTGACCTGCCAGCGATGCTCGCCCAGCCGGATCAGCGACGCGGCATTGCCGTTCACGACCCCGAACGCCTGTAGCGGCAGTTCGCCGAACAGTGCGCGCAAGGCGGTTTCGGCCTGTGCGCCGGATACGCCCAGCGAGACGACGTCGGCGTTCTCTATCTTCACCTTGGCGCGCAGCACATACATCGTGAGCTTCTTGCGCATGGCCTCGCACAGGCTGCGCGGCAGTTGCAGCAAATAGTCGCCGCCGTCTTGCCAGACCAGCATGCTGGCGAGCATGCGTCCCTTGGGCGTGTTCAGGCTGCTGAGCTGCGCATGGGACGCATCGGCCGCGCGGATGTCGTTGGAGAGCATGTTCTGCAAAAAGGTCTGCGCCTCTTCGCCGGAGACGCGCAGCACGCCGAACTGGCCGAGGTCGCACAGCATGCTGCCGTCGCGCGTGGCGATCAGCTCGGAAGAGGCGTCGGTGAAATGCAGCGCGATGCCGTCCTGCAATGTCGCGCCGCGTTGCTGCAGGAACTCTTGCCAGTTCATGGTCATGCGTAGGTGTCGATGCGGCGGTTTGAGCCGGCGGCGCTTTCCGCGCGTTGGGTCGCGGCCGGTTCGGCGGCCTCGCGGGAGGCGGTCTCGCCGGCTTCCTGATTGCGTATCTCGGCCTGGTTCAGCTGTATCGCACGGGTGGACAGTTTCACCACCGATGACTCCTGTGCGGCCTGGGCTTGCGGCTCCTGATTTCTTGCGACCGGCAGCGACTGGGGGATGCTGCCGGGCTGGACGGCCGAGGTTGCGCTGTTGACGTTCATGATGGTGCTCACTATGGGCTGAATGTACGCCCGGAAAGATACCCGCTTTCATGGGCAGCGGCAAGGCGACGGCATGACGGCGCGGAGGCATTCCGATACACTCCGCGCCCATGAGAGTCGCGTTCGCATCCCTGCTGGTCCTGCTGCTTTCCGCCTGCGACGGCGGGCTGTGGAACAATCCCTATCCGGCGGAAGACGCGGGTGCATCCGTCTTTTATACCGCGTTCACCGAGCGGCCCAAGCATCTCGATCCCGCGCAGGCCTACAGCGAGAATGAGTACGAGTTCCTTGCGAACATCTACGCGCCGCCGCTGCAATACCACTACCTGAAGCGGCCGTATCAACTGGCGCCGCTGGCCGCGAACGCGATGCCGACGGTGCGCTACTACGACGCCAGCCGCCGCGCGCTGCCCGACGATGCGCAGCCGGAGCGCATCGCCTACAGCGTGTACGAAATCCGCATCAAGCCGGGCATGCGCTTTCAGCCGCATCCCGCCTTCGTCCCGGAGAACCTGCGCCTGACTGCAGAGGACCTGCGCGGCGTTCACGCGCTGGGCGACTTCGCGAAAACCGGTACGCGCGTCGTCACGGCAGCGGATTACGTTTATCAGATCAAGCGGCTGGTGCATCCGCAACTGCACACGCCCATCGCCGGGGTGATGATGGAGTACATCGTCGGACTGAAGGAATATACCGCGGCGCTGCAACAGGCAGCGAAGGAAAAGCCCGATGCCTTCCTCGACCTCAATGCGTATCCGCTGTCCGGCGTCGAGGTGGTGGACGACACGACTTTCCGCGTGACCATCAGGGGCAAGTATCCCCAGTTCGCCTACTGGCTGGCGATGCCGTTCTTCGCGCCGATGCCGCAGGAGGCCGAGCGCTTCTACGCCCAGCCGGGCATGAAGGAACGCAACCTGACACTGGACTGGTGGCCGGTCGGCAGCGGGCCGTATTACCTGTCGGAGAACGACCCTAACCGGCGCATGGTGCTGACGAGGAATCCGCATTACGACAGTGAGACCTATCCGGCGGAAGGCGAGCCGGCCGACGCGCAAGCGGGACTGCTGAAGGATGCGGGCCAGTCGCTGCCGCTGATAGATCAAGTGGTGTTCTCGCTGGAGAAGGAAACCATCCCGTACTGGAACAAGTTCCTGCAGGGCTATTACGACGCCTCCGGCATCAGCTCGGACAGCTTCGATCAGGCGGTGCAGGTCGGCGTGCAGGGTGAGGCGACCGTCACCGACGGGATGCGGACGCAGGGCATCAGGCTGTCCACCTCGGTGTCCACCTCGACGATGTACACCGGCTTCAACTGGCTGGACGCGACGGTCGGCGGCGACTCCGAGCGGGCGACCAAACTGCGCCGCGCCATCGCCATCGCGATGGACTTCGAGGAGTTCGTCTCCATCTTCGCGAACGGTCGCGGCATCAGCGCGCACTCGCCCATTCCGCCCGGCATCTTCGGCTACCGCGACGGCTGCGACGGGGTCAACCTCTACGTGTACGACTGCGTGAACGGCGAACCGAAGCGCAAGTCGATGGAGGAGGCGCAGCGCCTGCTCGCCGAGGCGGGCTATCCCGGCGGTGTGGACGCGAAGACGAAGCAGCCGCTGGTGATACACCTGGACACCACCGCGAACGGCGTCGGCAGCAAGTCTCGCCTCGACTGGCTGCGCAAGCAGTTCGACAAGCTCGGCGTGCAACTCGACGTGCGCAGCACCGACTACAACCGCTTCCAGGACAAGATCAGGCGCGGCGACACGCAGATGTTCTATTTCGGCTGGAATGCCGACTATCCCGATCCCGAGAACTTCCTGTTCCTGTTGCACGGGCCGCAGGGCAAGGTGAAGCAGGGCGGCGAGAACGCGGCGAACTATGCCAATCCGGAGTACGATCGATTGTTCGAGCGCATGAAGAACATGGACAACGGCCCCGAACGCCAGGCCATCATCGACCGCATGCTCGAAATCCTGCGCCGCGACTCGCCCTGGCTGTGGGGCTTCCACCCGAAGAACTACGTGCTGCAGCACGGCTGGCTGCACAACGTTAAGCCCAACGTGATGGCGAACAACAAGCTCAAGTACTGGCGCGTGGATGCGGGGCGGCGCGATGAGTTGCGCCGCCAGTGGAACCGCCCGGTGCTGTGGCCGCTGTGGCTGGGGGGCGCTGCGCTGCTGCTGTCGGGCGGGTGGATGTATCGGGTGTTGAGGAAGCGCGAGGAGCGGCGCTGAGGCTAGGTCTGCGGCATCCGCCGCCGGGTTTCGTTCTCGAATCCGGGCCGGTTCCCGCATCGGTTGCGAAGCGATAGAATCGTTCCGAACTGAACACGAAGAGTGCGGGTATCGCGCCGCATCGATGAATGGAGGAGAGTGTCATGAAGCGGCATCCCGGAAAACTGCTTGTATCCTTGTTCGTCGCCTTGAGCCTGTTGGCGGCGGGACAGGTTCATGCCGAGGGAAAACGGCTCGCCTATCTGGTATCGGATGCGCGCATCCCTTTCTGGGACATCATGAAGCGTGGCATCGAATCCGAGGCGAAATCGCTCGGTTACGAACTCGTCGTCTATAGCGCCGAGAACGATGCCAAACGGGAAATCAAGAACGCAGTCGAGGCCGTCGGCAAGCATGTGGATGGCATCATCCTTTCCCCCACGAACTCGTCCGCCGCGGTGACGCTGTTGAAACTGGCGGCGGATGCGGGCATCCCGGCGGTCATCTCCGATATCGGAACGGATGGCGGGGAGTATGTCAGCTACATCGCCTCGGACAATCGCGAGGGCGCCTATCTGCTGGGCAAGCTGCTTGCCGGTGCGATGCGGCACAACAAGATGGAACGGGGCAGCGTCGGCATCATCGCCATCCCGCAGAAGCGGGCTAACGGCAAGGCCCGCACGGCAGGCTTCATGAGGGCGCTGGACGAGGCGGGGATCAGGGCCGCCGGCATCCGCCAGCAGGTGGACTTCTCCTATAAGGAAACCTACGGTTTCGCCAGGGAGCTGATCGAGGCCAATCCGGAGCTGCGCGCGCTCTGGCTGCAAGGCTCTGACCGTTATCGCGGGGCGCTGGACGCCATCGCGGATACGGGCAAGGCCGGCAAGATACTGTTGATCTGTTTCGATGCCGAGCCCGAGTTCGTCGACATGATCGCAACAGGCAGGCTGGTGGGGGCCGGCATGCAACAGCCGTTCCTGATGGGCGAGGAGTCGGTTCGGGCGATGGATGCCCACCTGCGAGGCAAGCCGGTGCAGCGCGACATCAAGCTGCCGGTGCTGGCAGTTTCCAGGGACAACCTCGACGACCTGCTGCCGGCGATACGGCGCAATGTGCTGGGAGTGGCGAGATAGCATGCAGGGTTCATCGGAGAAGCGTCGCTCACTGCTCTTCCTTCTGGGTGGCATCGTCGTCGCGGCGGTCGTCTCGGTGGAGGGCGGCGGCGCCGCCTATGAGTATTACTCGCAGCGGCAAATGATGGTCGAGGCGATGCGCGAGAGTTCGGCGCAGAGCCTGTCCAGACTGGGAAAAAACATTGCGCCGTTCATGGAGGCGTATGCTCCCAGCGAATATGCCCAGCAGGTCTCGACCGAGTTCGCCCTGAAGGAATATTTCGCCATCGTCGTCCGCGATTTCAACATGGGGAAGATCGTGGGGCGGGCCGAGTATGTCAGCGGCAGAATACGCGACGCCGGCCGGGAGGCGCAGGACTTCGATTCCGACAATCCCGCCCACAGGGAAGCGATCAAGCAGGTTTTCTTCAGCGATACGCGCCCCATACGCGCATCCAGCGGCGAGCTGCTGGGAGACGTTACCGTCTATTCCTCTGGCGAGGCGCTGGAAAAGGAATTGCAGCGCATCCTGGAGCATGCCGTCATCACCGCCGCTGTCACGGCGGCGCTGCTCATCGGGTTGATGTTTTTTTCCATCCGGCGGCTGCTGATCGTCCCGCTGAGGAGGATACGGCAGAGCCTGGCCCTGCAGGATGCCGATGGTATTCCGCTGCGATCCCCGCCCGCCACGGCGATGGGCGAAATCTCGACGCTGACCGACACCATCGGAACCATGCTGGGGGTTATCCGGCGATCCCGCGACGCCCTGCAGCTTGAGCGCGCGCGACTGGCGAACGTGATCTCGGGTGCCAATGCCGGAACCTGGGAGTGGAATGTCCAGAGCGGCGAGCTGGTCGTCAACGAGCGATGGGCGGAGATGCTGGGTTATACGCTGGAAGAATTGGCGCCCATCGCTTACCGGACCTGGGCGGACAATGTCCATCCGGACGATCTGCGGAAAGCGACGGCGCTTATCGAGAAGCATTTTTCCGGAGAGAGTCCGGAGTTCCGCGTCGAGATCCGCATGCGGCACAAGTCCGGGCATTGGATATGGGTGCTGGCGATGGGGAGAATCGCGGTCTGGAATGCCGAAGGCAAGCCCCTGCTGATGTCAGGGACGCATATCGACATTTCGGAGAGCAAGCGGCAGGAGGCGGCACTGCTCGACCAGCGCAATCGCCTGAACGAGATCATCGCCGGCACCAATGCCGGAACCTGGGAATGGAATGTGCAGACCGGCGCGGTGGTATTCAACGAACGCTGGGCCGAGATCGTCGGATATACCCTGGCCGAACTCGAACCGGTGTCCATCGAGGCATGGACGAAGCTGGCGCACCCGGACGACCTGAAGCGTTCGGCAGAGTTGCTGCAGCAGCATTTCGACGGCGAGATGCCTTTTTACGAAGCCGAGGTCCGCATGCGCCACAAGCGGGGAGACTGGGTCTGGGTGCTCGACCGGGGCAAGGTTTCGACCTGGACCGAGGACGGGAAGCCGCTCCTGATGTTCGGGACGCATCAGGACATTACCGCCCGCAAGATGGCGGAGGAGGAGTTGCGCCAGGCAGCCATCGTCTACAACGCCAGCAGCGAGGGCATCATGGTCTGCGATGCGGAAACGCGCATCCTGGCCGTGAACCGCGCATTCACGGCGCTGACCGGTTACGAGGAGGACGAGGCTGTCGGGAACGATCCGCGCATCCTTAAATCGGGCCGGCAGGATGCCGAGTTCTACCGCGAAATGTGGAAGTCGATCAACGAGACGGGGCAGTGGCGGGGAGAGCTGTGGAACCGGAAGAAGTGCGGCGAGGAATTCGCGGAGATGCTTTCCATCAACACCATCTACGACGCGGAAGGCCGGCCATACCGCAGAATCGGGGTGTTCTCCGACATTACCGCCAGGAAGCAGTCCGAGGAGCTGATATGGTCCCAGGCAAATTACGATTTCCTGACCGGCCTGCCGAACAGGCGGCTGTTCATCGACCGTGTCGATCAGGAGATCAGGAAAGCATCGCGCCAGAAGGGGCGATTCGCCGTTTTCTTCGTCGACCTGGACCGTTTCAAGGAGGTCAACGATACATTGGGGCATCATGTCGGCGACGAGTTGCTCAAGGAGGCGGCCGGGCGCATCCAGAAGGCGGTGCGCATGTCCGACACGGTCGGACGGATGGGAGGCGACGAGTTCACGGTGCTGTTGTCCGATGTCCATGATCCGGGGGCCTCGGAGAAAGTCGCGCAGACCATACTCGGCCTCCTCGAACAGCCATTCCATCTGGGAGGCGAAGAGATATACATCAGCGGCAGCATCGGTATCGCCGTCTATCCCGACGATGCGCAATCCGTCGATGAACTGTTCAAATGCGCCGACCAGGCGATGTACGTTTCCAAGGAAAAAGGGCGGAACCGGTTCAATTTCTATACCCGGTCCCTGCAGGATGCTGCCCTGGAACGCATGGACATGGCGCGGGCTTTGCGGCGGGCTCTCGAACAGGATGAGTTCGAGGTGTATTTCCAGCCTGTAATCGAATTCGGGACGGGAGCGGTTTGCAAGGCGGAAGCCTTGATCAGGTGGAATCATCCCGAGCGCGGGCTGGTGGCGCCCAATGACTTCATCCCGCTGGCCGAGGAACTCGGCATGATTCACGATATCGGCGACTGGGTATTCAGGCGCGTGGCGCAGGAGGTGAAGCGATGCGAGGCCTACGTTCCACCCGATTTCCAGATCAGCCTCAATGCCTCGCCCGAACAGTTCCGGAAATCTGCGGCCTTGAGGCACTGGGGCGACATCCTGGAGGGGATGGATGTCGAGGGAGGCCGGCTCTGTGTGGAGATTACCGAGAGCCTGCTGCTCGACGATGAATTTGCGGTCGAGGATACGCTTCGCAGCCTGAGAGGGCTGGGGATCCATGTGGCCATAGACGATTTCGGAACCGGTTATTCCTCCCTTTCCTATCTGAGCAGATACAACCTGGATTATCTGAAGATAGATCGTTCCTTCACTAGGGAGCTGGCTGCCAGCGGGGAGAATATGGCTCTTTGCGAGGCGATCGTCGTCATGTCGCACAAGCTCGGTCTCAGGGTGATAGCCGAGGGCGTCGAAACGGATCGGCAGCAGCAACTCCTGACCCGGATCGGATGCGACTACGGGCAAGGCTACCTGTTTGCCAAACCGATGCCTGCGGCGGAATTCGAGAATTACCTGCAAGGGCGATCCCGGCACTGATGCCCAGGCGAGCCCGGGAACACGGTTCATGATACGCGGCCCCTTCCGCGGTGATGGCGGGCCCGGGATGCCCGTTACCACCTCAGCAGTCTTCTCCCCAGCAGCCAGCCGACGAATCCTGCCAGCAGCATCGGCAGGTAGTGCCACAGCACCACATGGGCGACCGAGTCGTTCGCTTCCTGCAGCCGCAGCCACAACGCGCCCGTGCCGAAGGCGGCGAGCAGGGCGATGCTGCCGGCCCAGCCGGGGTGCGTGCTGGCGTAGCCGCGCATAATGTAGAAAGTCCACGCGGCTGGCAGCAGCGCCACCAGCGTGATGCTGATCGTGCATTCGATGTCGTGCACCGGGTGCGGTGCGGTGTCCGCGCGCCATGCGAGCAGCATCGTCAGCGCGAACAGCGCGAATGCCACGACCGGCGCGTAGGCCAGCGCGCGCTTCTGGTGCAGGTCGGGGAAGGACAGCAGCGCAGCGCTGGTCGTCGCGGCGGCGAACAGCAGCAGCAACATCAGCAGCTCGGCGACATACCAGAGCTGCTGCAACGCCTGCGCCAGATCGGGACGCAGGCCGGAGATCGCCAGCGCCAGCGCAAGGTAGGCGGCGGCCGCGACTAACAGTTTCAGGCTCAGCAGGAAAGGGTGCGGGGCGGGGCGGGGATGGCCCGCCTTCGCGCTCAGTTCGTCCACCAGTCGTTCGAGGTCTTTCTTCATCGTTTCAATCTCTGCCTCAATGTCTTGTAGGCGCGGTGCGCCGCGACCTTGACCGCGGATTCGTTCATGCCAAGTTTCTGCGCGGTTTCCTTCGCGGTATAGCCCTGCTGGTGCATCAGCCTCAGGATGGCCGATTGCTTGTCGGGCAGTTTTTCGATCTCTCCGCTGATGGATTCGTAGTCGATGCCGGTTTCGGTTACATCCGCGTGCAGGATGTTTTCAAGGTCCGCAATGTCTTCCGCCAGGCGCAGGCGGTCGGCGTAATGCATGCGCAGGTGATCCTGCAGCCGGAATCTGGCGATGGCATAGGCCCAGGGCTTGTAGGGGCGCAGGCCATCGTAGGTGTGGCGCGCCTTGTGGATGGAGACCAGTATCTCCTGCAGCAGGTCGTCCACCTCGCCGTCGGCGCTCAGCCGACGGGACAGGAAGGGGCGCAGGAAGCGGGCGGTCTCGCGCAGCAACTCGGCGTAGGCGCGCTGGTCGCCGGCCTGCGCCTGCCGCATCAGTTCCGCCAGATTGTTCGTCGTATCGCTCACCCTTGCTCCGTCGTGTAACCATTTTTTCGCCCGGCCCGAATCAACGGGCAAGGCGGACGAATCATAGCTGCTTTGGCGTCCGGCTTTTGGCGGCATGCCCGTGAATGGGTAATGGACTGTAGGAGGAATCGTCATGAGAACCATCCAGTATTTTCTCGCCGGCCTGTTGTTGTCATTCGGCCCGGTCGCTGCCGCTGCGCCAGCCATGCAGACGGCGGTGTTCGCAGGCGGCTGCTTCTGGGGCGTCGATGCGGTGTTCAAGCATGTAAAAGGCGTGTCCGAAGTGGTGTCCGGCTACACGGGCGGCAGCGCTTCGACGGCGAATTACAAGCAGGTGAGCCGGGGCGATACCGGCCACGCCGAAGCGGTGCGCGTCCGCTTCGATCCGGCGCAGGTGTCCTACCACCAGTTGCTGCAGGTGTTCTTCGGCGTGGCGCACGACCCGACTCAACTGAACCGGCAGGGGCCGGACGTCGGCACGCAGTACCGTTCGGCGATCTTCTACGTCGACGACACGCAGCGGAAGGCGGCGCAGGACTACATCCGCCGGCTTGAGGGCGCGCGCACCTATCCCGCACCCATCGTCACGCAGGTCGTGCCGCTGCAGCAGTTCTTCCCGGCCGAGGAATATCACCAGAATTATCTGGCGCGCCATCCTACCCAGCCCTACATCGTCATCCACGACATGCCCAAGCTGGAGGCGTTGCGCAAACAGTTTCCGGCGCTGTATCGCTAGCCTTTTCGCGCGAAGGCAGACCATCTCAATGGAGGTTCAAATGGACAGACGCTCATTCATCAAATTCGCGGCGGCAGGGACCGGGGCGCTGGCCTTCCCGTTCGCCTTCGGTCAGGCCGTCGCCGCCGAACGCATAACAAAGCTCGTCAGGAGCGATGCGGAATGGAAGAAGCAGCTCACGCCGGAGCAGTACTACATATTGCGGCAGGAGGGCACCGAGCGGCCGTTCACCAGCCCGCTCGACAAGGAGAAGCGCAGCGGCATGTATCTCTGCGTCGCCTGCGACCTGCCGCTGTTCCCATCGAAGTTCAAGTTCGACAGCGGCACCGGCTGGCCCAGCTTCTACGACGTGCTGCCCGGCGCAATCGGCACGAAGACCGACTTCAAGCTGATCTACCCGCGCACCGAATACCACTGCGCGCGCTGCGGCGGCCACCACGGCCATGTGTTCGACGACGGCCCGAAGCCCACCGGTCTGCGCTACTGCAACAACGGCGTGGCGTTGCGCTTCGTTCCGGATAAAGCGTGATGAGCGCCGTCGACATCGGCCTCGCATTCCTCGAAGGCCTTGCGCTGATCGTATCGCCCTGCATATTGCCGGTGCTGCCGCTGGTGCTGGCGACTTCGGTGGACGGCGGCAGGCGCAGGCCTTACGGCATCATCATCGGTTTCGTGCTGGCGTTCAGCCTGTTCGCGATGGCGGCGCGCGAACTGGTGTCGTTGCTGGGGCTGAATCTCGACATCGTCAAGGATGCCTCGCTGGTGCTGCTCGCGTTGTTCGGCCTGGTGCTGCTGTCGGAGAAGCTGTCGGAGAAGTTCAGCGCGCTGACGCAGGGCGCGGCGAATCTCGGCAACGACCTCGCCTCGACCAGGGGCGAGGGCCTGCTCAGCGGCATCGTCATCGGCGCGCTGATCGGGCTGGTGTGGACGCCTTGCGCGGGGCCGATACTCGCCGCGGTGCTGGTGCAGGTGATACGCCAGGAGACCGACCTCGCGGGCAACCTCATCATCCTCTCGTTCGGCATCGGCGCCGGCATTCCGATGCTGCTCATCGCGCTGACCGGCCGCAAGCTCATGGGCAAGCTGGGCTTCTTTGTCCGCCACGCCGAGGCGGTGCGCAAGGGCTTCGGCGCGCTGATCCTGGCGGCGGTGGCCTATATCGCCTCCGGCGCGAACATCGAGTCGCTGTTCATGAACGCCAAAACAGCGGAAGCGCCGCGCGGCGAACTGGTGCTGCGGGAGGGGTTGAGCGCGCCTTACGCCGCACCGGAATTCGCCGAGATAGAGCGCTGGCTGAATTCGCCGCCGCTGACGATGAAGGAGTTGCAGGGCAAGGTGGTGCTGGTCGATTTCTGGACCTATTCCTGCATCAACTGTGTGCGCACGCTGCCCTACCTCACCGACTGGGACCGCAAGTACCGCGACAAGGGGCTGGTGATCGTCGGCGTGCATTCGCCCGAGTTCGAGTTCGAGAAGCGCACCGCCAACGTCGAGGCCGCGATCGCGCAGCACGGCATCCGCTATCCGGTCGCGCAGGACAATCGCCTGTCCACCTGGCTGAACTTCAAGAATCGCTACTGGCCCGCGCATTACCTGATCGACAAGCAGGGCCGGGTGGTCTACACGCACTTCGGCGAGGGCAAGTACGACGTCACCGAGAACAACATCCGCTACCTGCTAGGCCTGCAGGAAAAGGGCGAGACCCTCAGGGTGGAGGGATCGGTGTATGCGCCCGGACAGACGCCGGAGACCTATCTCGGCTACGCGCGGGCGGACAGTTTCGCGGGCGGAGCCGTGGCGCGCGATGCGCAGCGCGGCTACCGCTACCCCGCAAGCCTGTCGGACGACACATGGGCGCTGGACGGCAAGTGGAAGATCGAGCGCGAGAAGATCGTATCGGGCGGGAAGGGTGCGGCGTTGCGCCTGGACTTCAATGCGCGCAAGGTGTTCCTCGTGCTCGGCGGCGCGAACGGCAAACCGGTGCGCGCGACCGTCACGCTGAACGGCGAGCCCGTCGGCGGCAACGCGGGCAAGGATGCGCCCGATGGCACGGTGATCGTCGAACGCAACACGCTGTACGAACTGATCGACCAGGGCGCGCCGAAGCGGGGCGTGATCGAGATCGAGGCGCAGGAACAGGGGCTGGAAGCCTATGCGTTCACCTTCGGATCTTGAGTGGACCGGCGCGTTTAACCATCGATCCGGCACGAATAAAATGCACGTCATACCCGCGGAGGCGGGTATCCAGTGGCGCACAAAGTGCGCCGATGTCTGTTTTGACTGGATTCCGGGTCAAGCCCGGAATGACGAAGTAATACCATTTACGTTCCGGATCAACAGGGAGCATCCGGCCCGCCTTCCCGGTTTGGCAACGCCGCGTTTCCCCGTACAATACCGGCGCCCATGCTCGCCTACCTCATCCGCCGCATCCTTTACGCAGTCCCGATCCTGATCGGGGTGAACCTGCTCACCTTCGCGCTGTTCTTCGTGGTGAACACGCCGGACGACATGGCGCGCATGCAGCTCGGCATCAAGCGGGTGACGCCCGAGGCCATCGAGAAATGGAAGCAGCAGCGCGGCTACGACAAGCCGCTGTTCGTGAATGGCGAGGCATCAGGCACGGACAAGGTCACCGACACCATCTTCTGGCAAAAATCCGCGACCATGTTCGCGTTCGACTTCGGCTATTCCGACGACGGCCGCAGCATCAGCCGCGAGATCGCCACGCGCATGGGGCCCAGCCTCGCCATCGCGCTGCCGACCTTCCTCATTGGCCTGATCGTCTATGTCAGCTTCGCGCTGTTGATGACGCTGTTCCGCGCCACCGCGCTGGACATCGCCGGCGTGGCGCTGTGCGTGCTGCTGATGTCGATCTCCGGGCTGTTCTACATCATCGGTGGGCAGTTTCTCGTCAGCAAGTTGTGGCACCTCGTGCCGATCTCCGGCTATGCGGGGGGCGCGGACAGCTTCAAGTTCGTGGTGCTGCCCATCATTATCGGCGTGGTCGGCGGTGTCGGTTCCAGCAGCCGCTGGTACCGCACCATCTTCCTCGAAGAAGTCGGCAAGGATTATGTGCGCACCGCGCGCGCGAAGGGGATGTCCGAGCTGCGCGTGCTGTTCACCCATGTGCTGAAGAACGCGATGATCCCCATCCTCACCGGCGTGGTCGTGGTGATCCCGCTGCTGTTCATGGGCAGCCTGCTGACCGAGTCCTTCTTCGGCATCCCCGGCCTGGGCAGCTACACCATCGATGCGATCAACGCGCAGGATTTTTCCGTGGTGCGCGCGATGGTGTTCCTGGGTTCAGTGCTGTATATCGCGGGGCTGATCCTGACCGACATCTCGTATACGGTTGTCGATCCGAGGGTGAGGCTGTCATGAGTTTCATGCCGGTGATCCTCTGGAGCGATGCGCTGGTGTTCCTGCTGCTGGCGGCGGGTTTCGCAACGGCCTGGTACGTGCGGCGGCGCGAGCATCTGTTGCTGCCGTGGAAGCGCGTGGCGCAGAGCGGCACGGCGATGGTGTCGCTGCTGGTACTGTCGCTGTTCCTGCTGGTGGGGCTGCTCGACACGCTGCATTACCGTGTCGCGCTGCCGGACAAGCACAACGGTGAGACGGTGTATGCGCCCGAGGTGCTGAGCGTGCTGGATAAATTGGTCGAGCCACTGCGCACCCGCACCGAGAAGACCTATTCCGCGCCGCTCGCCGTCACGCTGTACGCGAAGGAGAGCGTGACCGACGCGCAGGGCAACGTGGTGCGCGAGTATCCGCGATTGCAGTACGGCGGGGCGCATCTGGCGGATGTTTCCGAGCGCGATGCTGACGTGGCGAAGCGCGCGGCGTCCGGCATGCTCGCCGGTCTGCTTGCGGGGCTGCTGCTGAGCTTGGCGGCGCGTGGCCGCATCCGTCATCGTGCCGTGCTCGTCGCCATTCCAGTCGTCGCGCTGCTCGTCGGCATGGTGGCGAACCTTGCGACCGCCTACCACGTGCTCGGCACCGACAAGGTGGGGCAGGACGTGTTGTATCTGTCGCTGAAATCCATACGCACCGGGCTGATCATCGGTACGGTGACCACGCTGGTGACCTTGCCGCTGGCGCTGTTCCTCGGCGTTGCGGCGGGCTACTTCCGCGGCTGGGTGGACGACGCGATCCAGTATGTCTACACGGTGCTGAGCTCCATCCCCAGCGTGCTGCTGATCGCGGCGGCAGTGCTGATGATGCAGGTGACCATAGACACGCATCCCGAATGGTTCGACACCGCCGCGTCGCGCGCCGACCTGAGGCTGGTGTTCCTGTGCCTGATCCTCGGCGTGACGAGCTGGACCGGACTGTGCCGGCTGCTGCGCGGCGAGACGCTGAAGCTGCGCGAGATGGAATACATCCAGGCGGCGCAGTCGTTCGGCGTGTCGTCGATGCGCATCCTGTCGCGCCACATCCTGCCGAACGTGATGCACATCGTGCTGATCGCGCTGGTGATGGACTTTTCCGCGCTGGTGCTGGCCGAGGCGGTGCTGTCCTACGTCGGCGTCGGCGTCGATCCCTCGATGATCTCCTTCGGCACGATGATCAACGCGGCGCGGCTGGAGATGGCGCGCGAGCCCATGGTGTGGTGGGCGCTGGCTTCGGCCTTCACCTTCATGCTGGTGCTGGTGCTCGCGGCCAACCTGTTCGCCGATGCGGTGCGCGATGCCTTCGATCCGAGGCTGAACAGGACGGAGGCGTGATGGACGCTCTGCTGAGAGTGGAGGGGCTGGTCGCACAGTTGCGCAACGGCGCGCGCATCGTCGACGGCATCTCGTTCGACATCGCTGCGGGCGAAACTTTTGCGCTGCTCGGCGAATCCGGCTGCGGCAAGTCGATGACTGCGCTGTCGCTGCTGCGCCTGCTGCCGGACGGCGTGGTGCATGGCGGAGGTTCGGTGCGGCTGGGCGGCGTCGAGCTGACTAGGCTGCGCGAGCGGGAGATGCGCGAAGTGCGCGGCGGCACGGCGGCGATGATCTTCCAGGAGCCGGGGCTGAGCCTGAACCCGGTGCTGACCGTCGGCCGACAGATCGCCGAGGCGCTGGCGCTGCACCGGAATCTGCGCGGCGCGGCGGCGAACGCGCGCGTTGCCGAACTGCTGGACCAGGTCGGCATTCCCGACTCGGCGCGGCGCGTCCACGAATATCCGTTCCAGCTCTCCGGCGGCATGAAGCAGCGCGTGATGATCGCGATGGCGCTGGCCGGGCAACCCAGACTGCTGATCGCCGACGAGCCGACCACCGCGCTGGACGTGACGATACAGGCGCAGGTGCTGAAGCTGCTGCGCGACACGCAGGACAGCACGGGCATGGCGATGCTGCTCATCACCCACGACCTCGGCGTGGTGGCGGAGAACGCGCACCGTGTCGGCGTGATGTACGCTGGGCGGATCGTCGAGCAGGCCTCGCGCGAGCAACTTTTTCGGCAGCCGCTGCATCCCTATACGCAGAAGCTCTTCGCCGCGATTCCCGACATGCAGCGCCGCGGCGAGCCTCTGGCCGCGATTCCCGGCAGCGTGCCACCGCCGGACGCTGTCGCGCAGGGCTGCTCCTTCGCCGAACGCTGCGACCGGGCCTGGGAACGATGCCGCGAACAGGCGCCGGAGTGGACGCAAGTGCAAGAGGGCAGGGGGGTGAGGTGCCATCTTTATGCCGAGCCTGTAGCCGGTAGCCCGTGGCCTGCAGCCAAAGAACCGGAAAGCGAACCGGTCGGCTGCAAGCTACCCGCTACGGGCTACCCGCTCTTGCAAGTCGAAGACCTGCGAGTTCATTTTCCCATCCGCAAGGGCATCCTGCAGCGCCCCGTCGGGCAGGTGAAGGCCGTGGACGGGGTGTCGCTGGAGATTCCGCAGGGGCGCACGCTGGCGCTGGTGGGCGAGTCGGGCTGCGGCAAGACCACGCTGGGCAAGGCGCTGCTGCAACTGGTGCAGCCTACCGCTGGCAGCGTGCGTCTGGCGGGGGGCGAACTGGTCGGCCTCGATGCGCGGTCGCTGCGCAAGCGGCGTTCGGCGATGCAGATGGTGTTCCAGGATCCCTACGCCTCGCTGAACCCGAAGATGCGCGTTGCGGAGATACTCGAAGAGGGCATGGGTGCGCTGGGCATCGGCGCCGACAGCGCTGCGCGGCAAGCGCATATCGACGGGCTGCTGGACAAGGTCGGCCTCGCGCGCGACAGTAAGTGGCGCTATCCGCACGAGTTCTCCGGCGGACAGCGCCAGCGTATCGCGATCGCGCGCGCGCTGGCGGTATCGCCGCAACTGCTGGTCTGCGACGAGCCGACCAGCGCGCTCGACGTGTCGGTGCAGGCGCAGATACTGAATTTGCTGAAGTCGCTGCAACTGGAACTGGGGCTTAGCTATCTGTTCATCACCCACAACCTTGCGGTGGTGGAATATCTCGCGCAGGAGGTGTGCGTGATGTACCTCGGGCGCATCGTCGAGCGCGGCGCGGCAGGGGAGGTGCTGCGCGCACCGAAGCATCCCTACACCCAGGCGCTGCTCGCTGCAGTGCCGCGCATCGACGGCTCCGGCCGCGAGCACGTCAGGCTGGAAGGCGACCTTCCCTCGCCGGCCGATCCGCCACCCGGCTGCCATTTCGCGCCGCGTTGTCCGCAAGCGGATGCGCGTTGCCGAAATGCATATCCCGGGGCAATCGAGTGCTCGCCGACGCATATTGTCAATTGTTTCCTGTACGACCGAACTGCGGGTTGACTCGGGTAGGGATTAGGATTACAAAGGGCTTGGGGTTGTCGAGGGTTTGCGGCAACCGGATTGCCGGAGTTTTCTTCCATTTCTAACCAATAACAAGGAGCAGATCATGAGTGCGAAAGTGGCAAGAGTTGAAGGGGATGTCAGCAAGGAGAAGCTGATGCAGGATCTGCGGGTGGTGGTGGCGGATGCCGAAGAGTTGCTGCGCGCGACAGCCGGTCAGGCCGGCGATAAGGCCGCTGCGGCCCGCGAGCGCATCCAGGAAAGCCTGATCCATGCGAAGGAGCGGCTGATCGCTGCGGAAGAAGCTGTGATTGCAAAAACCAAGGAAGCCGCAAAGGCAACCGACGAGTACGTGCACGAGAATCCATGGAAGGCGGTCGGCATCGCTGCCGGCGTTGGTCTGATCATCGGCATGCTGATTTCGCGCGGGCGCTGATCGATGGAGCAGGAGGCTCCCGGTCTGCTGGGTTCGGTAAAGCGTCTGCTTCACACAGGGTTGTCCGTTGTTTCGACGCGGCTCGAACTGCTGTCGAACGAATGGGAGGAGGAGCGTTTGCGCCTGGCGCAGATGCTCCTTTTTTCAGTAGCGGCCCTGTTTTTCCTGGCGACGGGGATATTGTTGCTGGTCGCTTTGGTCGTCATGTTCTTCTGGGACGAACATCGCCTCGTCGCGGTGGGAGTCTTGAGTCTGTTATTCCTCATGGCCGGAGGCGTCATGATCGTTCTGGTCAACGGTTTGCTGGTCCGGGGGACGAAGCTCTTTTCCGCGAGTCTGGCCGAACTGGCGCGCGATCGTGAGTCGCTGGGCGAGCGTCATGAATAAACGGATGCAAGCATTGAGGCAGCGGCGGGGCGAGTTGTTGGCACGGATCGAGCTGCAGCGCGGCCTCGTTGCGGAGTTCGGCGAACGTCTGGAAAAACCGCTGGCGCTGGCAGATCAGGGGGTGGCCGTATTGCGTTTCATGCAAGGCCATCCTCTGCTGGTCGGCGGGGTCGCGGCGCTGGCGGTGCTGCGTCGGAGGGGACTGGCTGGCCTAGCAAGGCAGTCCTGGTTATTGTGGAAAGGTTACCGCTATTTCGTTTCAGCTCGTCAGCGACTGATGGGGTGATGCGGCTCAAGTGCCTTTTGCGGACTTGAGTGCAGCCTGTTTGTGGTTGCCGCGCTTTGCGGTCGAACGGTATTTTGCCTTGGCTACCTGACGAGGTTTGCCCGAGGATGCCTTCGCGATAGTGAGCGTCTGGCCGGCGCGGATCATGCTCTTGCCCCCGTTTGCGCGTTTCAGGCTGGCAATGCTGACCCGGTAGCGGCGTGCGATGCTGCCCAGGGTCTCGCCGCTGCGCACGGTATGTCGAAGCGTGCGAGTGCCATTTGCGTAGGGGTGGAGGTGCATGTTGAATGCCTCGAACTCCTCCTCGGCCTCGCCTTCTTCGCCGTTGATCGGAACCAGCAGCGTCTGGCCGCTGCTGATGTTGGAGCGGCCAGACAGGCCGTTCACCGACTTGAGCGTTTCGACGGAAAGCCCCAGCTTTGGGGCGAGCTTGTCGAGCCGTTCGCCCTTCTTCGGCTGGTAGGGCTGCCAGCTCACCAGCGGTTTGTCGTAGGTTTCCAGATTGGCGCGGAAGGTTTCCACCTTGTCTATCGGCAGCAGGATCAGGTCGCTGTTGTCGCCCAGGATCACCGGCCGCGTGTGCGCCGGATTCAGCGCGGTGAATTCATCCATCGAAATGTCCGCGAGTTCGGCGGCCAGCTTGACGTCGATGTGCTTCGCGGTGGCGACCGCGGCGAAATAAGGCTCGTTAGGGATCGCCTGCAACACCAGGCCGAAGCTGGCAGGGTTGGCGATGATGTTCTTCACTGCCATTAGCTTCGGCACATAGTTTTGCGTCTCGGCAGGCATCTTCAGGCTGCCGTAATTCACCGGCAGGCCGCGCTTGCGGTTGCGCGCCTGCGCGCGCTGCACGGCGCCCTCGCCCCAGTTGTAGGCTGCCAGCGCCAGTTCCCAGTCGCCGAACATGTCGTGCAGCTTCTGCAGGTAGTCGAGTGCGCCATTGGTGGCGCTGACGATGTCGCGGCGGCCGTCGTACCACCAGTTCTGCTGCATGCCGAAATGTTTGCCGGTGGAAGGGATGAACTGCCAGATGCCGGAGGCGCTGGCGGTCGAATAGGCGCCCGGATTGAATGCGCTTTCTATCATCGGCAGCAGCGCGATCTCGCTCGGCATGCCGCGGCGCTCGACTTCCCCGGTGATGTAGTAGAGGTAGCGGCGCGCGCGGTCGGTCATGCGGGCGACATAGTCCGGGCGGCTTGCATACCATTGCTCATGTTTCGCAACCAGCGGACTGTCCAGATCGCGCATGGCGAAGCCGCTGCGTATGCGCACCCACAGGTCGCTCATCGCGAGGTCGTCGTCCTGGATCAACTCCAGCTTGATGTTGCGTGCTGTGGAAAGCGTCAGTGGGATCGTGTTCAGCGATTCGCTGAGGGCGAGTTGTTCTTCGGCTTGGGTGATTGGAGCGGCGAAAGCGATGCCTGTGGCGAGCAGTGCGGAAAAAATCAGTCGAATCAATGGCACGGGCATGACTCCGGGAAGTTTTTAACTTCCGGCATGGTAGCCTGCCAAGACTGGTTGGGTCAACCCAAAATGTGTAAACACAAGGAGTTAGCCGTGTTTTTTGTTGCGAAATCAGAGGGACGGCTGTAGGGATACGCTACCCAGTATCCCTACGTCCGGATGGCGTAGTTCTTTGAAGCGACTATTTAATGACTTCTTTACGTTGTTCGAGGATCGCAGGATTTTGGTTTCGGCAGCTACGCTTAACATGGCGCAAGTGCGCCATGTTAGCTTTCACCCAAACCCGGCAATCCTTTATCGAACAACTTCCTTAAGCTGTTCGAGGATTGCCGGGTTTTGGCTATGGCCGCCGCTGTGCGGCTTAACTTGCTGCGCAAGTTAGCCTGCGCCGAAATCCGGCCCGCACTTTGTGGGAAGTGGGCGGTAATTTCCTAGCGAACCACTTCTTTTAATTGTTCCAGTATGGCCGGATTTTCTAGGGTGGAAACATCCTGGGTGATTTCTTGGCCTTGGGCGATCGAGCGCAGCAGCCGGCGCATGATCTTGCCCGAGCGGGTTTTCGGCAGGTTGTCGCCGAAGCGTATCTCGTCCGGTTTGGCGATGGGGCCGATTTCCTTGCCGACCCAGTTGCGCAGCGTCTCGACGATTTCCTTCGTCTTGGCGGCATCGTCCGGGCGGTGGCTCTTCAGCACCACGAAGGCGACGACCGACTCGCCCTTGATGTCGTGCGGGCGGCCGACCACTGCGGCCTCGGCGACCAGCGGGTTGGCGACCAGCGCGGACTCGATTTCCATTGTGCCCAGCCTGTGTCCGGATACCTTCAGCACGTCGTCGTTGCGGCCCATGATCCAGATGTAGTTGTCCTCGTCGCGGTGCGCCGAATCACCGGCGAGGTAGTAGCCGCGCATTTCCTCGGGGAAATAGTTTTTCTTGAACCGTTCCGGATCGCCCCAGATGGTGCGGATCTGCGACGGGAATGGCTTCTTGATGACCAGAGAGCCGCCGTGCTGGCCTTCGACTTCCTGTCCGGTCTCGTCGACGACAGCGACTTCGATGCCGGGAATGGGAAGTGTGCAGGAGCCTGGCTTCAGCGCTTCGACGCCGGGCAGCGGGGCGATCATGTGGCAGCCTGTCTCGGTCTGCCACCAGGTGTCGACGATGGGGCAGCGCGAGTGGCCGACCTCGGTGTAGTACCACATCCAGGCTTCCGGATTGATCGGCTCGCCGACGCTGCCCAGCAGGCGCAGGCTGGACAGGTCGTATTGCTTGGGCAGGTCGCCGCCCAGCTTGATCAGCGAGCGGATCGCGGTCGGCGCGGTGTAGAACGTGGTGACCTTGTGATCCTGGATCATCTTCCAGAAGCGGCCCGCGTCCGGATAAGTGGGAATGCCCTCGAAAATTACCTCGGTTGCCCCCATCGCCAACGGGCCGTAGGCGACGTAGCTGTGGCCGGTGATCCAGCCCACGTCGGCGGTACACCAGAATACGTCGCTGTCCTTGTAGTCGAACACCCATTGCATTGTCAGCATCGTGCCGAGCAGGTAGCCCGCGCTGGAGTGCTGCACCCCCTTGGGTTTGCCGGTGGAGCCCGAGGTATAGAGGATGAACAGTGGATGTTCGGCGTCCACCCATTCCGGCTCGCAATGCGTGGGCTGCGAGTTGAACAGGTCGTGCCACCAGATGTCGCGGTCGTCGTTCCACTCGATGGCGGAACCTGCACGACGATAGACGATCACGTCCTTGACGCATTCGGTGCCCTCAAGCGCCAGTGCCTCGTCAACGATGGACTTCAGCGCCATCGCCTTGCCGCCGCGCATTTGCGCGTCGGCGGTGATCACGGCACAGGCCTGCGCGTCGACGATGCGCTCGTGCAGGCTCTTGGAGGAGAAGCCGCCGAACACCACCGAGTGGATCGCGCCGATGCGCGCGCAGGCCTGCATTGCGACGACCGCCTCGACGCTCATCGGCAGGTAGATCACGACGCGGTCGCCTTTCTTGATGCCGCGCGATTTCAGGCCGTTGGCGAACTGGCTTACCCGGCCGTGCAACTCACGGTAGGTGACTTCGGTAACCTTGCCGTCGTCGGCCTCGAAGATGATCGCGGTCTTTTCCGGCTGGGTCGCGATGTGCTTGTCCAGGCAGTTGTAGGAGACGTTCAGTTTGCCATCCTCGAACCACTTGTAGAACGGTGCGTTGTCTTCGTTCAGCGACTTGGTGAACGGCTGTTTCCAGACGATGTTTTCGCGGGCCAGTCTCGCCCAGTAGCCCGGGTAGTCGCGCTCGGCCTCCGCACACAGGGCCTTGTAGCCTGCCATGCCGGAGACGTTGGCCTGCCGGACGAATTCGTCGGAAGGGGGGAATACGCGGGTCTCATTCAAAACGGACTGGATATTGGGCATGGCTTGTTCTCCTGGCAGGTGGATATCTCGTGAGCGAGGGAAATGGTCGAAAACCGTTTGCCGGCTAATGTAGGTTTTTTCTGCTTGAGGTGTCAATAATCGCCGCGAATTATTCGAAAATAATCGCAGATTGGCGGCAATTGCGTAAGTTTTGCGTAAGAATCTACCGATCGCGCCCGGGCGATGCCTGCCCGCCTGATTTTCGCTTTCGGCGAACTGCGATCCGGTTTTGAGGGGCGCGGCTTTTGCAGTACAATCGCGCCCCATGACTAAGTACATCTTTATTACCGGCGGCGTTGTCTCTTCTCTCGGGAAGGGCATCGCCGCCGCTTCACTTGCGGCGATCCTGGAGTCGCGCGGCCTCAAGGTCACGATGCTCAAGCTCGATCCCTATATCAACGTCGATCCGGGCACGATGAGTCCGTTCCAGCACGGCGAAGTGTTCGTCACCGAGGACGGCGCCGAAACCGATCTGGATCTCGGGCATTACGAGCGCTTCATCAGCGCGAAGATGCGCAAGGCCAACAATTTCACCACCGGCCAGATTTACGAGAGCGTGATTCGCAAGGAGCGTCGCGGCGAATACCTCGGCAAGACGGTGCAGGTGATTCCGCACATCACCAACGAGATACAGGCATTCGTCGAGCGCGGCGCGGCAGCGTCGCTCGACGGGCAGGCCGATGTGGCCATCGTCGAAATCGGCGGCACCGTGGGCGACATCGAGTCGCTGCCCTTCCTCGAAGCCGCGCGCCAGATGGGCCTGCGCATGGGACGGCATCAAGTCGCCTACGTGCACCTGACGCTGGTACCCTACATCGCCACCGCCGGCGAGCTGAAGACCAAGCCGACCCAGCACAGCGTGCAGAAACTGCGCGAGATCGGCATTTTCCCCACTGCGCTGCTGTGTCGCGCCGACCGCCGCATCCCCGACGACGAGCGTGCCAAGATTTCGCTGTTCGCCAACGTGCGCGAAGAGGGCGTGATCTCGATGTGGGATGTGGACAGCATTTACAAGATTCCGCAGGTGCTGCACGAGCAGGGTCTGGACCGCATCGTCTGCGAGGAACTGGCGCTGGACGCGCCGCCCGCCGACCTGTCGGTTTGGGACAAACTCGTCACGGCCCAGCAGAACCCGCAGCACCAGATCACCATCGGCATGGTCGGAAAGTACGTCGACCTGACCGAGTCGTACAAGTCGCTCATCGAGGCGCTGCGCCATGCGGGCATCCACACCTCGACCAAGGTCAATATCGAATACATCGACTCCGAGGATATCGAGGCCTCGGGCATCCAGGGGCTGAAGCATTTCGATGCGATCCTCGTGCCGGGCGGTTTCGGCAAGCGCGGCACCGAAGGCAAGATCGCGGCAATACGCTATGCGCGCGAGAACAAGGTGCCCTACCTCGGTATCTGTCTCGGCATGCAGCTCGCGGTGATCGAGTACGCACGCCATGTCGCGGGCATGAAGGACGCGAACAGCACCGAATTCAACCTGGAATCCGAACACCCCGTGGTTGCTCTGATCACCGAATGGCTGGATCGCGACGGCAAGGTCGCCAAACGCAGCGCCGACTCCGATCTCGGCGGCACGATGCGCCTGGGCTCGCAGCGCTGCCCGATCAAGGCCGGCACGCTGGCGCAGCGCATCTACGGCGATGAGGTGAACGAGCGCCATCGCCACCGCTACGAGGTCAACAACCATTACGTCCCGGCACTGGAGCAGGCCGGGCTGGTGATCTCCGCGCGCACCCCGTCGGAAGACCTGCCGGAGATGATGGAGTTGCCGCAATCCGTCCATCCGTGGTTCGTCGGCGTGCAGTTCCACCCCGAGTTCACCTCCACGCCGCGCGATGGGCATCCGCTGTTCAAGGCCTTCGTCGAGGCTGCGCTCGCGCGCAAGGCGGCGGCATGAAGCTCTGCGACTTCGAAGTGCAGCCCGGACACGGCGGCGCGGAGCGCTTGGGGCGGGTAGGGCTTGCCCAACATCATCATGGAAGTTGAGAGTTATGAAGCTGTGTGATTTTGATGTTGGTCTGGATCGGCCGCTGTTCCTGATCGCGGGCCCCTGTGTGATCGAGTCGGAGCAGATGGCGATAGACACCGCCGGTGCGCTGAAGGAAATCTGCAACGAGCTGAACTTAAATTTCATCTACAAGTCTTCGTACGACAAGGCCAACCGCAGTTCCGGAAAGTCGTTCCGCGGTTTCGGTCTGGACGCCGGGCTGAAGATACTGGATGAAGTGAAGCGCCAGATCGGCGTGCCGGTGCTGACCGACGTGCACGACGAGGACGAGATCGCCCCTGCGGCCGCGGTGGTCGACGTGTTGCAGACACCGGCCTTCCTGTGTCGCCAGACGGATTTCATCCAGGCGGTGGCGAAAGCTGGCCGCCCGGTGAACATCAAGAAGGGCCAGTTCCTGTCGCCATGGGACATGCAGAACGTCGTCGAGAAGGCGCGTGAGGCGAGCGGTGCGGACAATCTCATGGTGTGCGAGCGCGGTGCGTCGTTCGGCTACAACAACCTAGTGTCGGACATGCGCTCGCTGGCGGTGATGCGCAACACCGGCTGCCCCGTGGTGTTCGATGCGACGCATTCGGTGCAGCTGCCGGGCGGGCAGGGTACGGCCTCCGGCGGCCAGCGCGAGTTCGTGCCGGTGCTGGCGCGCGCGGCGGTCGCCGCGGGCGTGTCGGGGCTGTTCATGGAGACGCATCCGAATCCGGCGAAGGCGCTGTCCGACGGGCCGAACGCCTTCCCGCTGGGGCACCTGAAGGCGATGCTGCAGACGCTGATGGTGATCGATGCGGCCGTCAAGCAGCAAGGTTTGATCGAAGAAAAGATTGATTTGAAAAACGTTTGATATAGATAGAACTGACAAGGAAAAAAGATGAGTGCAATCGTTGATGTGATCGCCCGCGAGATTCTGGATTCGCGCGGCAACCCGACCGTCGAAGCCGACGTGCTGCTGGAGTCCGGCGTGATGGGACGCGCCGCGGTGCCGTCCGGCGCCTCCACCGGCACCAAGGAAGCCGTGGAGTTGCGCGACGGCGACAAGTCGCGTTACCTGGGCAAGGGCGTGCTGAAGGCGGTCGAATTCGTGAACACCGAGATCGCCGAGGCGATCATCGGCCTGGACGCCTCCGAGCAGGCCTTCATTGACCAGACCATGATCGATCTGGACGGCACGCCGAACAAGTCCCGTCTGGGCGCGAACGCGATCCTGGCGGTGTCCATCGCGGTCGCGAAGGCCGCAGCGGAAGAGTCCGGCCTGCCGCTGTACCGCTATTTCGGCGGCGCGGCGCGCATGCAGATGCCGGTGCCGATGATGAACATCATCAACGGTGGCGCGCATGCCACCGGCGGCGCCGACATCCAGGAATTCATGATCATCCCCGTGGGCGCATCCAGCTTCCGCGAGGCGTTGCGTTGCGGCGCCGAGGTGTTCCATGCGCTGAAGAAGATCCTGCACGACCGCGGCCTCGCCACCACCGTCGGCGACGAAGGCGGTTTCGCGCCGGCGCTGGGTTCCAACGAGGGGGCGCTGAAGGTCATCGTCGAAGCCATCGAGGCTGCCGGCTACGTGCCGGGCGCGGACGTGGCGATCGGCATCGATGCGGCTGCATCCGAGTTCTACAAGGACGGCCAGTACCACCTGAAGGCGGACAATCTCACGCTGACCGCTGCGCAGATGATCGACCTGTACGCTGCCTGGGTGGACAAGTACCCCATCGTCACGCTGGAAGACGGCATGAGCGAGCACGACTGGGAGGGCTGGAAGGCGCTGACCGACCGCCTCGGCAAGACCATTCAGCTGGTTGGCGACGACGTGTTCGTCACCAACACCAAGATCCTGAAGGAAGGCATCAAGCAGGGCATCGCCAACTCCATCCTGATCAAGGTGAACCAGATCGGCACGCTGACCGAGACTTTCGCCGCGATCGAGATGGCCAAGCGCGCCGGCTACACCGCCGTGATGTCGCACCGTTCTGGCGAGACCGAAGACTCCACCATCGCCGACCTGGCCGTGGGCACCAACGTGATGCAGATCAAGACCGGTTCGCTGTCGCGTTCCGACCGCATGGCGAAGTACAACCAGCTGCTGCGCATCGAGGAAGACCTCGGCGACTGCGCATCCTACCCGGGACGCGAGGCCTACTACCAACTGGGCTGATGTGCGTGCCGTCACACTGATACTGGCCGCCCTGCTGATCCTGCTGCAGTACCCGCTGTGGCTGGGCAAGGGCAGCTGGTTGAAGGTGTGGGACCTCAACCGCCAGGTCGAGGAGCAGCAACAACTCAACCAGCAGACGCAGTCGCGCAACGCGCTGCTGGATGCCGAGGTGCGCGACCTCAAGCAGGGGACCGAGGCGATCGAGGAACGCGCCCGCAGCGAGCTTGGCATGATCAAGCGCGACGAAGTGTTCTTCCAGTTCATCGGCAACCCGCCGGTGTCGTCCGTCGTGCCGACGCCCGCGCCCAAGTCCGCGAGCCATTAGCCGCGTTTCATTCGATCGGCATTCGTGGCTACCCCGCAGCAAATCCTCCATGACGTGTTCGGCTACGCATCGTTTCGCGGTGCGCAGCAGGCCATCGTCGAGCATGTCGTGGCCGGCGGCGATGCACTGGTGCTGATGCCCACCGGCGGAGGCAAGTCGCTGTGCTACCAGATTCCCGCATTGCTGCGACCAGGCGTCGGTATTGTCGTGTCGCCGCTGATCGCGCTGATGCAGGACCAGGTCGATGCGCTGAAGCAGCTCGGCGTGTCCGCCGCCTTTCTCAATTCCAGCCTCGATGCCGACGGTGCGCGCGAGGTGTACCGGCAGATCAATCGCGGCGAGCTGAAGCTGCTGTATGTCGCGCCAGAGCGGCTGATGACGGAAGGTTTCCTGAGTCTGCTGGGGCGTCTGGACGAGGAGAAGGGCATCGCACTGTTCGCCATCGACGAGGCGCATTGCGTGTCGCAATGGGGGCACGACTTCCGCCCCGAGTACCGCGCGCTGACTGTGTTGCACGAGCGCTTCCCTGCAGTGCCGCGCATCGCATTGACCGCGACCGCCGATGCGCCGACGCGGCGTGAGATCGTCGAGCGGCTGGCCCTCGACGATGCGCAGCAGTTCGTCTCCAGTTTCGACCGACCCAACATCCGCTATCGCGTCGCACTCAAGGACAACGCGCGCCGGCAGTTGCTGTCTTTCCTCGAAAGCGAACATCCGGACGATGCAGGCATCGTGTATTGCCTGTCGCGCAAGAAGGTCGAAGAGACTGCCGCGTGGCTCAATGAGCAGGGCTGGGATGCGCTGCCGTATCACGCCGGGCTGGATGCCGCCACGCGCAATGCCAACCAGCAGCGCTTCTTGCGCGAGGAGGGCGTCGTCATGGTCGCGACCGTCGCGTTCGGCATGGGCATAGACAAGCCCAACGTGCGCTTCGTCGCCCACCTCGATCTGCCCAAGAGCATGGAAGGCTACTATCAGGAAACGGGTCGCGCCGGACGCGACGGCCTGGCCGCGAATGCGTGGATGGCTTACGGCCTGGGCGACGTGGTGTCGATGCGCCAGATGCTGTTGTCCGGCGATGCGCCGGAGGAGCGCAAGCGGGTCGAATTGCAGAAACTCGATGCGCTGCTGGGCTTCTGCGAATCCACCGAATGCCGTCACCAGACCATATTGCGTTACTTCGGCGAGGATCATCCCGGCGACTGCGGCCAGTGCGACAACTGTCTGGAGCCGGTGGACACCTGGGATGCGACCGAGGCCGCTCGGATGGCGCTGTCCTGCGTGTACCGCACCGGCCAGCGCTTCGGCGTCGCGCACCTGATCGACGTGTTGCTCGGCAAGGAGACGCCCAAGGTCGAGCAGTTCGGTCATCAGCAACTCAGCACCTTTGGCATCGGCAAAGAGCTGGCACAGCAGCAATGGAGCAGCGTCTATCGCCAGCTGGTCGCCGCTGGATACATCAGCGTGGACATGGAGGCCTGGGGAGGGTTGAAACTCGCCGAGGCGGCGCGCCCCGTGTTGCGCGGCGAGCGCGAGATCTGGCTGCGCCGCGATGCCGATCCGGTCAAGCGTCGCGCCCAGCGCGGCGAGCGCAAGTCGCGCGAGTCCTTCGCCGGGGCGGGCGCGGACTCGCTGTGGCAGGCGCTCAGGTCCAAGCGCATGGAACTGGCGCGCGAACAGGGCGTTCCGCCCTACGTGATCTTCCACGACAGCACCCTGCTGGAAATCCGCGACCGCCGTCCGCAGACGCTGGACGAAATGGGCAGGATCACCGGCATCGGCCAGGCCAAGCTGGCGAAATACGGCGACGAGTTCCTGCGGGTGGTCGAGGACGCCGCGAACCGAATATCCTGATCCGCCGGGCGGGGAAATATCCCACAAAAATGAGGGGAATCGCGCTATGATGGCGGCGCTTGCGCCCGCGTCGCTGAAATGCCACGAGCGTCCCCCCCGATCGCACGATTACCGGATTCGCCAACATGAAATCGTTCCTCACGATACGCGCGCAGATGCTGGCCCTGGTGGCGGCCTTCGCGTTGCCCGTGATCGCGATTTTCGCATTCACCATCTACGACGACGCGGAGCATCAGGTCAATGAGGCCAAGTCGATGGCGCGCACGCTGGCGGTGATCACTTCGACCGACGTGGACCGGGTGCTGGACGGCAATCGCGACCTGCTGGTGCAGATGGCGCAGCGGCCGGTCATCCGCAAGGTGGATGCGAACAACTGCGACCGGATACTGTGGGATTTCCGCCAGTTGTTCCCCAAGTCGGCCAACATGACGGTGATCGACCTTCAGGGCACCGCGGTGTGCTCGGCGGTTCCCCAGCCCGGCGGCAAGCCGGTTTCGATCGCCAAGTCCCCCTGGTTCCCGCGCACGATGGTCGAAGAGGGGTTGGTCGTCAGCGATCCCTTCTACGGCCCGATCACCGGGCGCTGGGTGACGGTGCTGACCTACCCCATCCGCGACGACCGCGGCAGGAAGACCGGCTATCTCGGCTTGCCGCTGGATCTCGCGCTGTACGAGCCCAACCTGTCCCATGCGCCGCTGGAGCCGGATACGGTGGTCGGCGTGGTGACGTCCAAGGGCGTGGTCGTGTGGCGCAACATCGACACCGAGCAGTGGGTGGGCCAGGACTTGAGCGGCAATTCCCAGGTGCGCAAGGTGCTGGAACTCAAGAGCGGCGAGATCGAGGCGACGGGGGCGGACGGGATTACGCGCTTCTATTCCGTCTCGCCGATCCTGGGGGCCGACTGGTATGCCTTCGTCGGCATACCGACGCAGACCGCCTATGCCAAGTTGCGCGAGGCGTTGTTGCGCAATGCCCTGTTCGGCTCGCTCAGCCTGCTGTTCATCCTCGGCGTTGCCTGGGTGATCGCGCGCCGGATCACCCGGCCGGTCGGCGCGCTGGCTTCGGTCGCACGGGCGATCCGCAAGGGGCAGGGCGATGCCAGGGCCGAACTGGACGGGCCGCCCGAGATACGCGAGGTGGCGCAGGAGTTCAACGAGATGCTGGATGTGAGGCTGCGCCACGAAGCCGCGCTGCGAGCCAGCGCAGCCTCCCTGTCCGAGGCATTGCGGATCGCCCGGCTGGCCTATTGGGAATACGAGGCGGGCAGCGACGAACTCGTGTTCAACGACCAGTATTTCTCCCTGCACCATGCGACGGTCGAGCAGATGGGCGGCTACCGCATGCACCCGGAAGACTTTGCCCGTCGCTGGGTGCATGCCGATGACGCGCATCTGGTGGCGGAATATCTCCGCCAGGCGATGCATGCGCACGATCCGGATTTCCTCGCGCAGTGCGAGGCCAGGATTTTGTGCCCGGACGACTCGGTGCGCTGGGTATCGGTAAGCTTCAAGATCGAGAAGGACGACCAGGGCGCCACCGCCCGCCTGATCGGCACGGCCCAGGACATCACCGAGCGCAAGCAGGCCGAACAGGCCCAGCAGCGCCTCAACCGTGCGCTCAAGCTGCTGAGCGACTGCAACACCACGCTGGTGCACGCGGTGGAGGAAAACAAGCTGCTGGACGACATCTGCCGGCTGGTGGTGGAGAGCGGCGGCTACCGCATGGCCTGGGTGGGATACGCCGAACACGACGCGGAGAAATCGGTGCGCGTCGCCGCCGAATACGGCGACGAACAGAACTACCTGGACGGCCTGGCGCTGTCCTGGGCGGATGTCGGGGTCGGGCGCGGGCCGACCGGCACCGCGATACGCACCGGGCTGACCGACATCAATCCGGATTATCGCACCAATCCCCGAATGGCCCCGTGGCGCGATGCCGCGCTGGCGCGTGGCTACCGCTCCAGCATCGGGCTGCCGCTGAAGGGCAAGAAACATGTGTTCGGCGCATTGACGATCTATTCCGCCGAGACCGGGGCCTTCGAGCGCGAAGAGGTGAAGCTGCTGGAAGAAATGGCCAACGACCTGGCCTACGGCATCGAGACGCTGCGCACCCGCGCCGAGCACGAGGCGGCGGAGCGCAAGCTGGAATTCCTCGCGCACCACGACATGCTGACCGGCCTGCCGAACCGCGTGCTGCTGCGCGACCGTTTCGAGCAGGCCGTCGCCCAGGCCGACCGCGACCGTTCCGGCGTGGCGATGCTGTTCCTCGACCTGGACAACTTCAAGCAGGTCAACGACACGCTGGGGCACAACTTCGGCGACCAGTTGCTGATCAAGGTCGTCGAGCGCCTGCGCTCCTGCCTGCGCGACAGCGACACCATCAGCCGCCAGGGCGGCGACGAATTCGTCGTGCTGCTTCCCCATCTGGCCGACCTCGGCGTGATCGGCGGCATCGCCCAGCACATCGTCGAGGCGTTCGCCGACCCGTTCGAGATCGACGATTATTCGCTCAACACCACGCTCAGCATCGGCATCAGCATGTATCCGTCAGACAGCCGCGAATACGACACCCTGATGCGGAACGCTGACACCGCGCTGTATCAGGCCAAGGACAGCGGCCGCAACACCTATCGCTTTTTCTCCGAGAAAATGAACATCGATGCGCAGGAGCAACTCCACCTGCAGGGGCAATTGCGCAACGCGCTGAACAACGGGGAGTTCCTGCTGCATTACCAGCCCCAGGTCGACATCGCCGGCGCGTGCATCGTCGGCGCCGAGGCGCTGGTGCGCTGGATGCATCCGGAACTGGGACTGATCCCGCCGGGGCGCTTCATCCCGCTGGCGGAGCGCAGCGGCCTGATCATCCCGATAGGCGAATGGGTGCTGCAGGAAGCCTGCCGCCAGGCGCAGGTCTGGCGCGAACAGGAGAACCCGCTGGTGATGGCGGTCAACCTGTCCGCGCTGCAATTCAAGCGCGGCACGCTGGTCGAGACCGTGACCCGTGTGCTGCACCAGACCGGCCTGCCTGCGGAACTGCTGGAGCTGGAACTGACGGAATCCATATTGCTTCAGGACATCGATGTCGCGGTCAGGACGCTGCACAGCCTGAAGGACATGGGCGTGAAGCTGTCCATCGACGACTTCGGCACCGGCTATTCCAGCCTGACCTACCTGAAGCGGCTGGCCGTCGACAAGCTCAAGATCGACCAGTCCTTCGTGCGCGACCTGGCCGAGGACAACGACTCCGCCGCGATTGTCCGCGCGATCATCCAGTTGGGACACACCCTGCAACTCAGGGTCATCGCCGAGGGTGTGGAGACCGACGCCCAGCTCGCCTTCCTGCGCAACAACGGTTGCGACGAGGTGCAGGGCTATCTGTACAGCCGTCCCGTGCCCGCGGCCGAATTCGTCGCACAGTTCGAGCGGGGCGTGCGGACATGAAGGCGGGCCTGGTATTCCTGGCGCTGGCGTTTCCCGGCGCCGCGCAGGCGACCGACTGGCTGCGACTTCAGGGCAACGAGGCCCCCGATGCGCCCGCGTTCCGGCATTTCGGCTTCGTCCAGCCGGTCTACACCCATATCGCCGCCCGGCCGGTGACGACGCTGCTTGGCGCGGCCGCGGCGCACAACGGCAAGTATTCGACGCTCAACCTCAACTGGCCGAATCTGGAGCGGCCCAGCCAGTTTCAGGTGCTGCGCGCCGGACTGGGCGCGCGCGGCAGGCTGGGCGAATACCTCAACTACCAGGTTGCGCTCGACGCCGGGCAGAACGGCACGACCTACTACAGCGACGTGATGCTGACCGATGCGTCGCTGACCGTCAGCCTCATTCCCGGCGCGCACCTGCGGGCCGGGCTGTTCAAGCTGCCCACCGGCGAAGAGGCCCTGCAGGCCGTCAACGTCTCTTCGCCCTATGTCTACAACTCCAACGCGGTGCTGTACCTGCTGGTCGGCCTGCCCGTGCAGTCCGCCGGTGCGGTCAATCCCGCCGGCGCCTCGGCCGCCGCCCTCGCCAGCGGCTTCTCCGGCTATCGCGACTGGGGCGTGCAGGCATTCGACACCTTCAAACGCGGGTCGTGGGAATACTCCTATGCGGCGATGGTTTCCAACGGCGATTCGATAGATCGGCCGCACGACAGCGACGGCCGCAAGGATCTGACGCTGCGCTTCCAGGCGTCCTGGCTGTTCGACGGCAAGGGGGCGGGAGGGCCCAACCGCGAAGATGTCAGCGCCTACGTCTGGCGGCAGGACGGTTCGCGGTTGTTCGGTGCGCAGCATTACGCGCTGGTGCGCGAGGGCGTCGGGCTCAAATACCTGCGGGGCCGCCATCGCGTCTCGGCCGAATACCTGCGCGCCGCCGGCATGGTCGTCGGCGGCCAGGCGCCGCCCTTCGTCGGCCAACCCTTCGCCGCGGGAGTGAACGAGAAGGCGGCAGGCTGGTATGTCGAAGGCGGCTGGCGCTTCCTGCCGCAATGGGAAGCCAACCTGCGCTACGACTACCTCGACTTCATGACGCAGACGTCCGCCAACGAGCGCGAGCTTGCGACGACCACGCTGGGCCTGAAGTACTTCTTCAATCCGGGCACTCATGTCATCTTCAATTATGAGTGGCGCGACATGAAGGTGTCCAATCCGGCCGCGATACCCGCCGGCGCGGCGCGCGACAACGCGCTCGTGCTCGCCGGCAACCTCGCCGACCGCGCCAGCCTGCAACTGACCTGGTCGTTCTGAATTTCTGCCCGGGAAATACCGAATAACTTCGTCATCGCGGGGCCGAAGGCAGTGGCGATCCAGTCCATCCCATCCCGAAAGCCGCTCTGGATTGCCGCACCCACTGCGGGGCTCGCAATGGCGATGCAGAATAAATCGGCGTTTCGTTTGGGATTGAAGCACGGCGGCGGTTCAGGCAAGATGCGCGCCTTCTTCATCCAACCGGCAGGGGACGACATGGGCGCACAGTGGAAATCCAAACATAAAGAAATCGCGGCGAACGCCAAGGGCAAGATCTTCGGCAAGTTGTCCAAGGAGATCATGGTTGCGGCCAAAGGCGGCGCCGATCCGGAACTGAACTCCAAGCTGCGGCTGGTCGTGGAACAGGCCAGGAAGGCCTCGATGCCCAAGGAGACGCTGGAGCGCGCGATCAAGAAGGGGGCGGGCCTGCTCGACGGCGGCGCACAACTGGAACGCCTCGTCTACGAAGGCTTCGCGCCGCACCGCGTGCCCGTCATCGTCGAATGCCTGTCCGACAACATCAACCGCACCATGTCCAGCATGCGCGTGCTGTTCCGCAAGGGGCAGCTCGGCGCGGAAGGCTCGGTGTCCTGGGACTTCGACTACGTGGGCATGATAGAGGCGACGCCGGATTCGAAGGATGCCGATCCCGAACTCGCCGCAATCGAAGCGGGCGCGCAGGATTTCGAGCCTTCCGATGAAGGCGCGACGCTGTTCATCACCGACACCACGGATTTGGACGCCGTGTGCAAGGCGCTGCCCGCCCAGGGTTTCACCGTCGTCTCCGCGAAGCTGGGGTACCGCCCGAAGAACCCCGTCACGCTGGGCAGCGATGCCGAGCGCGAAGAAGTCGAAGCCTTCCTCGAAGCGATGGACTCGGACGACGATGTGCAGAACGTCTATGTGGGGCTGGCGGGGTAGTGGTTTTGTCATTCCCGCGAACGCGGCAACCCAGTTAAATCAACAAGCCGGCTTCCCGCTTTGCGAGCAGTCGCCTCCCGACTTGCCTGCTTGGCCCGCTGCGCGGAAATGACGACTCGATTAAAGAATCCTTACAGCTTGTGCTGGATCTCCAGATAGATCGCCCGTCCCGGCAGCGGCAGGTCGGAGGGCATTCCGGCGGCGCGGAAGGTGGGCTCCCAGGCCTGGCGGTCGAACAGGTTGGTCACCGATGCTCGCGCATCCCAGTTGCCGGCGAATTTCTCCCTCCGCAGCGTCAGGTCCACCGTGGTGTAGTCCGGAACCGCGGCGCGCGCGTCGCCTGGCTCGCGCATCCGCCCGGCCACATGGTTGACTGTCGCACCCAGTTGCCAGAACGACGCGACCTGCCAGTCGGCGCGGCCGAACAGCCTGCGATGCGGGGCCATGCCGGCATCCTGCCCGGTGGCGCTGTCGATGGAGTGCTGCAGCGAGTAGCTGCCGGTCAGCCGCAGGTCGTGGCTCGCATCCCAGGTCGCCTCCAGCTCCATGCCGCGCCCAGTCTGGTCGCCGGTGTTCTGGTAGGTCGAGCCGGTGATTGGACGGATGATGTTGCGCATGCGGTAATGGAAGAAATTCAGATTGGCCTGCAAGTCGCCGCTCGGTTGCCAGGAAAACGCCAGTTCGTCGGTGGCGATGGTTTCCGGCCTGATGTTGGGGCTGCCGACGGACACTGGGTTGTTGATGTTGTGCTGTTCTCCAAAAGATGGGGCGCGAAATGCCGTGCCGCGCATCGCCTTGACGGTGAGGTTGTAGGCCGCGTCCCACACCAGCGCGATGCGCGGGTTGGTGGTGCCGCCAAAGTCCGAATACCGGTCGTGGCGCACCCCGGCGGTCAGCGTCCAGTCGCGGGCGAAATTCCATTCGTCCTGCGCGAATGCATAGGTCAGATTGCGCTTGTGCGGCAGTATGAAGACCAGCGCCGGATTGCCGGCCGCTTGCACCAGAGCTGGCTGCACTGCGAAGAACGCGTTGAAGTTCTTCAGCTCGCTGGTCTCGTACATGTCTTCCACCCGGAATCCCGCGCCGATGCGCACGCGATGCTGTTCGAAGCCGGAGTAGACCGCGGAAACGCTGCCGTGGGTATGGCGTTCGGAATGGCCGGGTCCGCCGAGCATGCCGTTCGGGAAACAGTTTGTAATGAGGCCTATGCAAGCTCCTGCGGGGAACAGCGTATAGAACTGGTTGCTGGGCTTTTCCTGGTTGTCGTAGAAACCGAGGACGGCGGACATGTCCCAATTCGGCGCCCAGTTGGCCTGCTCGTAGTTCAGGTCCAGATAGGTGCGCGCCGAATGTCCGCGCCCGTGGGGGTCGAGGGCGCCGGCGAGGCCGGCGCCGATGCCAATGTCACGTTGCTGGTAGGCAGCGCGGAAACGCCAGGCGTCCAGCGACAGCTCGGCGCGTGCATCGAGGGTCTTTCGGGTGGAGTTGATCGATCCGGGAGCGAGCGAGGCGGTCGTGCCGAAGACGCCATCCCAGACGGTTTGGGCATCCTGCCGGACGATGCCCTGCGAGCCGTCGGTGTCTCCGGCTCGGAGATAGAACGCGGCGTCCAGATCACCCAGCTTGCCGCCGTGCTGTATCCACGCGTCCCTGGTGTTGAACGATCCGGCGCGCAGGCCGTATTCGGTGCCGCGAATCTGTGCCGCGGTCTTGGTGATCACGTTGATCACGCCGGAGAATGCATCCGCGCCGTACAGCGCCGAGCCCGGTCCGCGGATCACCTCGATGCGCGCCACGTTTTCCAGCGGCATGCCGCCCCAGAGCTGGCTGCGGTCGCCCCAGAACACGTTGGTGATCGGGATACCGTTGACCAGCATCAGTACCTGCGGGTTTTGCTGGGTGGCGATGCCGCGAAAACCGTAGATCGGGTTCATCGCGAGATAGGTCATCGAGACATGCAGTCCCGGTACGCTCGCCAGCGCCTGATCCAGGTCGGTCGCGCCCATCGCCGCGATGTCCTGCGCGGTGATCACCGTGGCGACCGATGGCGCGCGGGCGATGGGCTGCTGGCTGCCGGTGGCCAGGCTGATCGTGGTCCGGTCGCCGTAAATCAGCGCCAGTTCCTCTTCTGCCGAGAGCTCCGCCGCGGCACTGCCGCTCCAGGCCAGAGCCAGCGAGACATAGAGTGTTAGATAGTTCGATGTTCTCATTGTGGCGCCCCTGGTTGGTGTTAACGGTGAATGGTCTGCATTCCGAAATCGATACTTCATATACGCTCCCGGATCGGATGCGGCCAAGGCCGGGACGATTTTCCCTCATACTGAACGTCGCGGCAAGGAACGGGGTATAGCGCTCCCGGGGGGCGTTCGGTCGCTTCGATATAGCCTTGCGGCATGCCGGCCAGGAAGGCCGGAAACATGAACTGGTAATACTCGCGTGGAGTCAGTCCGAGGTCGGCGCCCAGAGCGGCGGCCAATGCCCCGTAATTCATTTTCATGCGCCAGCGGCCCGCTAGCATGGCCTCCTCGATTTCGAAGGCGAGGTGCAGGTGCGGCCCCTGATCCAGTCCCAGCTCTTTTGCCAATGCCAGGATATGCCGGTTGCGCTCGTCGCCGTTGACCATGGGGCGGCCGTAACCGGCGATGCTGCGGCGAGCCTGCAGTTCCTTTCGTATGCATTCCGCGAGGTCTTCGCCGGTCTCGGTTTCCTGGCGGGTGCGAATCAGGAAATCTATCGCACGGATATCGATGCCGCGCCCGTATATCGATGCCTCGGAGACCGCCAGCGCAGCGGCGACGCCAAGGTTGCCGGTGCTGCGGGCGCTGCCGGCCAGCGCGGCGACGCGGTTGTTCCACAGCCGCACGTCCGGGTAGCTGGTGTAGGTCCAGATCGAGTGCATCAGCCGCAACTGCGGCTTCGTGAAGCGGCGGCCGGTGATGCCGAACATGTAGAGCTCGATCCAGTCCATGTCCTTCAGGTCCGCGTGCAGGTCATGGCCGCGGAAGATCGCATGGCTGCCGGGATAGACGCAGCCCATGCGGCTGGTCAGTTTGCCCACGTTCTGTTGCAGCAATTCGGGGCCGTTCATGCCTGTTCTCCTGCGGTTTCCAATTCCACGGTGCCGAACGGGAATCGCTTGTAGCCCAGCGAGCACTGTTCCAGTGCATGGGCCGCGGCACCAGGCAGGCGCAGCAGCAGGTGCAACATTTCCCCTTGTTCCGGAGTGCAGCCCAGGTCGGCGAAGGCGGCGGCGGCCACGCCGGAAAGCGCAAGCGGACGACCCGACGCTGCTTCGAGGTCGGACAGGTTCTGCTGCAGCCAGCGCAGATGTGTGCCGGCGCCGCAGGCGACCAGCCGGACGAGTGTCTGCTTCACCGGCGTGGTGGTGGAAACGCCATGCGGATCGAAGCCGGGAGGATGTTCCGGCGCGGGCCAGATGCTGCACGGGGCCTCTGCCTGTCCGCCCAAGCGACGGCGCCATGCGTCGAGGTCGCAGCCGCATGCTTGCCAGCTCTGCAGCGCGAGGTACACCTCCCGGCCGCCGGCGAGTTGTCCTGCGCCTACCGCAAGCGCTGCCATCAGCGAGGAGGCCGCGGTCGAGCCGCAGACGCCTCCGCACATCGCGGCATGCACCGACGCATCGCGCGGGCCCGGATTGGCCAGTGCGACCGCCAGCGTTTCCAGCAGGTCTGCCTGCGCGGGTGTTGGCAATTCCTCATGGAACAGCAGGTAGAGCATCTCGACCCAGCGCGCCTGCCCCAGCATTTCGCCGTAGACGTCGTAGCCACGGCACCAGGCGGCACGGGCCGCGAACGGGTTGTCCGGCTCCGGCTCCTCCCGCCAGATGTTCGTGTGAATAACGTTCTTGCTCATTCCCGCGTTCCCAGCGTTTTCATGCGTATGCCGATGGGTGGAACTTCCTCGCCGTCGATGCGCACGTCCAGCAAGGTGGGCCCCTTGCGTTTCAGGATCGCATCGAAATCGAGAGCGTCGAGTTCCTGAGGCGAGCGGATGATATGGCCGGGGATGCCCATGGATGCGGCGAGCATGCGGTAGTCCACCTGGGGCAACTGGTAGCCGATGGCTTCGGCCTTGGCGATGCGCTGCCCGTGTTTGACCATGCCCAGTGCGCCGTCGTTGAGCACGATGAAGACGACAGTCAGGTTTTCCATCTCCGCCACGGTGATCTCCTGTCCGCTCATCAGGTAGGAGCCGTCTCCGACGATGCAGACCACCGGGCAGTCCGGATTGCCGCGCGCGGTGCCCACCGCCGCACCCAGGCTCCAGCCCATTGGACAGAAGTCCATGATCAGGCGCAGCCAGCTGGCCGTACCAGAACGCTGGCCTTGCTCTTTCAGGGCGGGGCGCTGGCGCAGGCGCCGGTTGTAGGGCTGCAGGTAATGCGTCGTCCATACGATGCTGTTGCCCATGTCGGAGACGAAGCGGGTGTTGGGGGGACAGCGTTCCGACAGCGTTTTCATCAGGCGCTGGGGCTTGATCGGGGTGGCATCGGAGTCGTAGCTGGCGGGCGATTGCAATACAACTCCGCCTTGCTGCTTCTTGAAACCCGAGGGGCCGGCGGCATTTAGCAGCATCGACAAGCGTTCGCATATCGTCCGGATATGGCCGCGCACGTGGAGCATGGCCATCGGCGAACGCATCAGGTTCTTTTCGGAGTTGTCGATATGCACCAGCCGGTTGTTGAGTAGGGAATCGCACCAGCCGCTGCTGGCCAATTCGCCGAAGCCGGTGCCGAACGCCAGTACCATGTCCGGAGTGTTGGAAAAAATGGCATTGGCGCTGGCATGGCCGCCGAAGCCGAATACGCCGCAATAGGCAGGATGGCGGGGGTTGACGTAGCCCTTGGCATCCGGGGTGGTGACGAACAATGCGCCGGTCAGTTCGGCCAGTCCCATGATCGCTTCGATGGCATCGCCGCAGGAAGCCCCGATCAGGAATGCGACCCGTGGCGAGCGGCGCAGTTCGTCGTACAGTTGCTGTACTGCGCGTTCGTCGATCAGGATGGGGTCTTGTTCGAGCAAGGCCGCCAGCTTGTAATTCGGGGAGGCGCTCGGCGCCCGGCTGCGCAGGATGTCCAGCGGAATCGCCAGATGTGCCGGCCCGCCGGGGGCCTGATGGGCCGCCATTAACGCATTGGCCAGTTTGCGTTCGAACTGATCCGGATGGGACACCATTGCGTTGTAACGGGTGCAGTGGTCGAACATTGCGAATACGTTGATGCCGATGCCGGACGACTCCTGGAACGCACCCTTGCCGAAGGTGGGCAGCGCCGGCATTCCGCTGATCACCAGCAGCGGGATGTTGTTGTCGTGGGAACAGGCAACGCCGGTGATGAGGTTGGTGGCACCCGGGCCGGAGGTGGAGCAGCACACGCCTATCTTGCCGGTTTCGCGCGCATAGCCATCGGCCATGAAGGCGGCGCCGGCTTCGTGGCGAGCGAGGATGTGGCGGATGCCGCCGCGGCGTTCGCTCCTGGCCAGTGCGTTGTAGAGCGGTTCGATCGCGCCGCCGGGTACGCCGAACACGTATTCGACGCCGATCTGCTCAAGGTAGGCGACCAGCAGGTCGGCGACTTCCGGCGCACGGGCCGGTACGGAAGATACCCCTTCCTCGGCCGCATGGGTGCGGACGAGCGTAATCTTGGCGCCCATGGCGAAACTCCTCCTGTGATGCATGTTATTGTCGTCCGACTGTTGTCGGCGTCCCGGTCTGGGCCGGCAGTCCCTGCCTGGCGAAGCTGGAACCAGGCGGTTTTTATCCTTGATGATTATAGGGGCAATGTAAAGCCTGCTATCATTCTGCGCAAGTGGAATGAGTTGCGGGAGAGCGTTGCGCGAGTCTATGGTTTGCTTCGGCGTCCGCTGTCGGTGATACTGGCGCGGGTCGGGCTGTATGCAGGGCTCGGGGAGTCGTTCAGCGTCCGGCGCATGACGCCGGTCAGAAGAACACAGAACAAGAATGATAGAAGGCATGTTTTCCACATTTTTCCGTTTCGCGCCGTTCCGGCCTCGGGGACAGGGATTGCCGCTGGCGCTGGTGCTGCTGGCGTGTTCCGCTGCGGCATGGGCGCAGCCGAGTGCCGCGCATCCGGCTGCGCGCATCGCGGTTATTTATCCCGACATCGGCGAGCCCTATCGCAGCATATTTGCGCAGATCGTCGGGGGCATCGAAGCCAAGGCCGGAGGCAAGGTGCTTCCCGTCGCGATCAGGGCGGAGACCGATGTCGGCGCACTGAACGAGTCCTTGCGTCGCGAGGGCGTTAAGGTGGCGATTGCGCTTGGCAAGCAGGGGATGAAGGCGGCCTCCATGCTGGATCGCAGTGTTGGCGTGGTGGTCGGCGGGGTGTTGGCGGCGCAGCCCGAGGCGCAGCGAGACATGCTGGTAAACATCCTGACCCCGGCTCCGGCGCAGCTGTTCTCGCGGCTGAAGGAAGTGATGCCGGCTGCGCGCCGGGTGTTCGTCGTCTACGACCCGCGCCAGAGCGCCTGGCTGATGCGTCTGGCGAAAGAGGCCGCGCGCGCCCGCGGGATGGAGCTTGAGGCTCTCGAAGCGCAGGATCTGCGCAGCGCGATGCGCGCCTACCAGGAGATATTCGCCAAGGCGGATCCGCGCCGCGATGCCCTGTGGTTGCCGCAGGATTCCACCACTGTCGAAGAAAGCGCAGTGATGCCGCTGATCCTGAAGGAATCCTGGGCGCGCAGCGTTGCGGTATTTTCCAGCAGCTTCGGCCATGTCAAGCGCGGCGCGCTGTTCTCCATGTATCCGGACAACGCCGAGCTGGGGCGCAGCCTTGCCGTCTCGGCGCTCGGCATGCTTGCCGGCGCCGAGACCGCCGGCATGACGCCGTTGGGCGAGGCGCAGCTCGCAATCAACTTGCGCACCGCCAAGCACCTTGGCGTTGACGCTGCCCGCGCGCAGGGCGTCGACATGACGTATCCGGAGCGATAGGGGGCGGCCATGAATAAAGTGTTCGCGGCGTTCTTCCACAAGCTCACTTTCCAGCGCCAGCTGGGCATCACGGTCACGCTGGGCATTCTGTTGCTGGCGCTGCTCTCCTCGGTCGTCGGTTCCTGGCAAGGCAACAAGCGGGTGCGCGACGACCTGATCGAGCAGGGGCGGCGCATCACCGAGAACTTGGCGCGCCAGAGCGCGCTGGCGCTGGTGTTCGACTCGGCGGAGAACGCGGAGGATGCGGTGAACGCCACGCTGGCCTTCCCCGGCGTGGTCGGCGTGAAGATATTCCATGCCGACGGGCGCATGCTGCTGTCCCGCGGCGACAACGATCCCAAGCGTTTCCTGGCGCAACCGGAGCAAAGGCGTGGTTTGCAGGCTGCAGCGGTGCTCGATGTCGAGAACGCGGAGGCCTGGCTGTTCGCGGCCCCGGTCTATTCGCAGCCGTTCTCTGAGACGCCGTTCGGCGAGCCTGCGGCCCCGGAGTTGCTCGGGCGCGTCAGCGTCGCGATGAGCAAGGCGGCGATGGATCGGCTGACGACGGACATCTTCGTCACCAACCTGACCACTTCGATGTCCTTCGCGCTGCTGTTCATGCTGCTGGTCCGTTATCTGTCCCGCAACATGGCGCGACCGCTCGACGAACTGTCCGGCAGCATGGCGCGTGCGCAGCGTGGCGAGTCTCAGGTGCGCGCCCGGCCGGGCGGCCCCAGGGACATCGCCGCGATGGCCTATGCCTTCAACGACATGATGGCGGTTCAGGAAGAGCGGGAGGCGGCGCTGCGCGTCGCCGCGATCGCCTTCGAGACGGAGGAGGGCATGATGGTGACCGACGAGAAGGGCATCATCATCCGGGTCAACCAGGCGTTCACCCGGCTGACCGGCTACAGCGCCGAGGAAGCGATAGGCCGGAATCCGTCGATGCTCAAATCCGACCGGCAGGACGCTGCGTTCTTCGAACACATGTGGGCCAGTCTGCAACGGGATCATAACTGGCAGGGCGAGATATGGAACCGGCGCAAGAATGGCGAGGTGTATCCGGAATGGCTGAACATCACCGCCGTCATCGGCAAGGACGGCAGGGTCACCAACTATGTCGGCACCTTCATCGACTTCACCGAACGCAAGCAGGCAGAGAACGAGATTCACCATCTGGCCTATTACGACACACTCAGTCAGTTGCCTAACCGCCGCCTGTTGCTGGATCGCCTGCGCCAGGCGGTCGCGACCGGTGCGCGCAACCGGAGCGGCGGTGCGCTGCTGTTCATCGACCTTGACAACTTCAAGACGCTGAACGACACCAAGGGTCACGGCATCGGCGACATGCTGTTGATCGAAACGGCCAAGCGCCTGCTGGCCTGCGTGCGAGAAGGCGACACCGTGGCGCGTTTCGGCGGGGACGAATTCGTGCTGCTGCTGGAGGGGCTGAGCGACGAGCCCGCGGTGGCCGCGGTTCAGGCGCGGGGCGTGGGCGAAAAGGTGCTAGACGTGCTTACCCGTCCCTACATTCTGGAAGGCAGCGAGTTTCACAGTTCTTCGAGCATGGGCATCACGCTGTTCATCAACTACCGGCAGGAGCTCGACGAGCTGCTGAAGCAGGCCGATACGGCGATGTACGAGGCGAAGAAGTCCGGCCGCAACACGCTGCGTTTCTTCGATCCTGCGATGCAGGAGGAGCTGGAGGTGCGCGCCCAGCTGGAGGGCGGACTGCGCGAGGCACTGCGCAAGCAGCAGTTCCAGCTCTACTACCAGATGCAGGTCGACCACGGCGGTCGCATCCTGGGAGCGGAAGTGCTGCTGCGCTGGATGCACCCGGAACGCGGCCTGATCTCGCCGCTGCAGTTCATTCCGCTGGCGGAAGAAACTGGGCTCATCATACCGGTCGGCCAGTGGGTGCTGGAGCATGCCTGCCTGCAGCTCAAGGCATGGGAAGCCGATCCGCATGCCCGCGAACTGCAACTTGCAGTCAACGTCAGCGGGCGGCAGTTCCGCCAGGCTGATTTTGTCGCGCAGGTGAGCGAGGTCATCCGTCGCACCGGGATCGACCCATCCCGCCTCAAGCTCGAACTGACCGAGAGCATCGTGCTCGACGATGTCGCGGACACGACCGCCAAGATGCACGAGCTCAGGGAACTGGGCGTCACTTTCTCGATGGACGATTTCGGCACTGGTTATTCGTCGCTGGCCTACCTGACCCAGTTGCCGCTCGACCAGCTCAAGATCGACAAGTCGTTCGTGCAGCACATCGGCAGCAAGGCAAGCGATGCGACCATCATCCAGACCATCATCGGCATGGCCGAAAATCTGGGCATGCAGGTGATTGCCGAGGGGGTGGAAACCGCGGAGCAGCGCGACTTCCTCGAAGCCAACGGCTGCCTGCTCTATCAGGGCTATCTGTTCGGCAAGCCCGTGCCTGGCGAGGAGTTCGACGCGCAGCTGAAGGCAAACCGATCCGGCGCATGAGGAATGCCGTCCTGCTGCTGACCATGCTGGTCACACCGGCGTTCGCCGAGCCGGTGCGCTGCGGCACGGACGATTTCGGCAACACCGTCTGCATGGACGAGACCGGCGCGGTGACCGTCGCGCCGGCCGCCTCGGCGGTTCCTTCCGCCGATGGCGCCAAGGGCGAAGAGCGGCGCGTTCGCTGCGGCGTGGATCCGTTCGGCAACCGGGTGTGCCGCTGATGCAGGCTTTTTCAAGGAGGGCGACATGCGCTTGCTACACACGATGATCCGCGTCGGCAATCTGGATCGTTCCATCGACTTCTACACCAATGTGCTGGGCATGAAGCTGCTGCGCCGCAGGGATTATCCCGAGGGCAAATTCACGCTGGCCTTCGTCGGCTACGGCGACGAGAGCGAACAGGCGGCGATCGAACTGACCCACAACTGGGGGGTCGAGCGCTATGAACTGGGCGACGGCTTCGGCCACATCGCAATCGAGGTCGGGGACGTCTATGCCGCCTGCGACGAGATCAAGCGGCGCGGCGGCCAGGTGGTGCGCGAGGCCGGGCCGATGAAGGGCGGCACGACGGTCATCGCGTTCGCGGCCGATCCGGACGGCTACAGGATAGAGTTGATCGGCGCCTGACCGAGGGGACGGGCAAAAAAAGCCCCCAGTCTCGCGGAGTGGGGGCAGAACGTCCCGGCCATTTGAGGGAGCCGGGACTACACGCTCAGGGAGGAGAAACGTGTTTTGGCTTGCGCCAATACCGACATAGAGCGGCGGTTTCCGTAATAGTTCCGGAAAAAGTGAAATTTTTTTAGCGGCATGAAAAAGCCCCGACGAATCGGGGCGGGGAAAGACGAAGGGCGGCCATTGGCCGCCCGGTTCGTTCATGCAAAGCGGTTATTTTCCCGCCGCGCGCTCCGCCGACTGCACGGTGTTCGCCACCAGCATCGTGATGGTCATCGGGCCGACGCCGCCCGGCACCGGAGTGATCCAGCCGGCGACTCCCTTGGCCGATTCGAAATCCACGTCGCCGCACAGCTTGCCGTCCGGCAGGCGGTTGATGCCGACATCGATCACCGCAGCGCCCGGCTTGATCATGTCGCCGGTGACCATCTTCGGCCGGCCGGTCGCAACGACCAGGATGTCGGCGTCGCGGGTGTGCTTCGCAAGATCGACGGTCTTGGAGGTGCAGATCGTCACGGTGGCGTTGTGCTGCAACAGCAGCAGCGCCATCGGCTTGCCAACGATGTTGCTGCGGCCGACCACCACCGCATGCTTGCCTTCGATGGACACGCCGCTTTTCTGCAGCAGCACCAGCGAGCCGTAAGGCGTGCAGGGCGCGAAGCGCATGTTGCCGGTGGCCAGCGCGCCGACGTTGATCGGGTGGAAGCCGTCCACGTCCTTGTCGGGGCTGATCGCGTTCAGCACCTTGCCGCCGTCGATGTGCTTGGGCACCGGCAGCTGCACCAGCAGGCCGTGGATTTTCGGGTCGGCGTTCAGTTCGGCGATCTTCGCCAGCAGCGTCTCTTCCGAGGTGTCCGCAGGCAGTGCGATGTGCTCGGAATGCAGGCCCAGCTCCGCGCAGGCCTTCACCTTGTTGGCCACGTAGACCTTGGAGGCCGGGTCCTCGCCGACGATGATGACCGCCAGCCCCGGCGTGATGCCGCGCGCCTTCAGCGCGTCGGCGCGTATCTTCCATTCGGCGCGGACTTCCTGCGCGATAGCCTTGCCGTCGATGATGCGTGCGGTCATCGGTTTCTCCTTGGGTATCAGAACTCGGGTTTGACGTCGGCCTTCTGGTAGTTGGCGACGCCGGCCATGATCTCCTCGCGAGCGGCTTCAATGCCGTCCCAGCCGATGACCTTCACCCACTTGTTGGGCTCCAGGTCCTTATAGTGGGCGAAGAAGTGCTCGATCTGTTTGTGCAGGATTTCAGGCAACTGGGTATGGTCCTTGATGTTGCGGTAGACCGTGGAGAGCTTGTCGACAGGTACGGCCAGCACTTTCGCATCCATGCCGGATTCGTCTTCCATCTTCAGCACGGCGAGCGGACGGCAACGGACCACCACGCCGATCTGCAACGGGATGGGCGTGACCACCAGCACGTCGACCGGGTCGCCATCGTCGGACAGGGTGTGCGGGATGTAGCCGTAGTTGCAGGGATAGTGCATCGAGGTGCTCATGAAACGATCCACGAAGATCGCGCCGGAGTCCTTGTCCACCTCATACTTGATCGGTTCGCCGTGTTGCGGAATCTCGATGATGACGTTGAAATCGTCCGGCAGGCTTTTGCCGGAAGGCACCTTGTTCAAGCTCATGGGTTGTTTCCTTGGATCAGAATGGGTTGTAAAGGGGGCGAATTATAAGCGAAGCCCGAGGATGCCGCTAATTCGCTTTGGGTTTAGAATGGAACGGTTCCATCACTCCAAGGAGAATAGGCTATGCAGAGCAAACTGGTCGGCAAGATGGTCATCGGGCAGTCCGGCGGTCCCACCGCGGTCATCAACCAGTCGCTGGTCGGCGCGGTGCTGGCGGCGCGCAAGCAGCCGAACATCACCGGCATCCTCGGTGCAAGGCATGGCATCGCCGGGATCATGAAGGGAGATTTCATCGACCTGACCACGCAAAGTGTCGAGCAACTCGAACTGGTGGCAGCGACGCCGGCGGCCGCACTCGGCTCGGTGCGCCTGAAGCCCGGCCGCGCCGAATGCGAGAAGGTGTTCGAGGTGTTCCGCAGGAACGATGTGCGCTACTTCTTCTACATCGGCGGCAACGATTCCGCCGAGACCGCGCACATCATCGCCGAGATGGCGAAGGAGGCGAACTACGATTTCTGCACCGTCCACATTCCCAAGACCATAGACAACGACCTGAAGGTTACCGACCACTGCCCCGGCTACGCCTCCGCGGCGCGCTTCGTCGCACTCGCCTTCATGGGCGACGACCGCGACAACCGCGCGCTGGAAGGCATCAAGGTCAACGTGGTGATGGGGCGGCATGCCGGCTTCCTGACCGCGGCGTCCGCGCTGGCGCGCCAGGCCGAGGGCGACGGCCCGCACCTGATCTATCTGCCGGAGCGCGTGTTCGACGTCGACAAATTCAAGCAGGACGTGCGCGATGTGGTGGCGAAGCACGGCCGCTGCGTGATCGCCGCTTCCGAAGGCATCTCCGACAAGGACGGCAATCCGATCTCGACCAGCGGCGAAAAGGACTCGCACGGCAACATCCAGCTCTCCGGCACCGGCGCGCTCGGCGACACGCTCGCTGCCTTGGTCAAGGAGGCGTTCGCCGGCCAGAAGGTGCGGGTGCGCGCCGATACCTTCGGTTACCTGCAGCGTTCCTTCCCGACCATCGTTTCGGAGATCGACGCGAAAGAGGCGCGCATGGTCGGCGATCATGCGGTGAACCATGCCGTGACCAAGGCAGAGCCGGGTTCGGTCGCGATCCGCCGTTTGAGCAGCAAGCCCTATTCAAGCGAATGCTTCATCACCCCGCTGTCGTCGGTCGCGCGCGAGGCGACCCACATGAAGGACGAATACATCAACGCAGCGGGCAACGACGTCACGCAGGCGTGGCTGGATTATGTCGCACCGCTGGTGGGGGAGTTGCCCAAGATGGGACGGCTATAAACGGTGCCAACCGGCGAGATGCCGGCCGGCACGCGGATGTTTTAATCACTCGGAACGTAAAATACTCCGTCATTCCTGTGCGGGAATGACGGAGTTTTTTATTGCCGGCGACTTTGGGGGTTATTCCTTGACCCAGGCCTGCGCCTCGTCGTAGTCGGCGAACGCGCGGATGTCGGCATCGACGAACAGGCGCGACACCCAGGCCTGCCAGGTCAACCACTGATCGCTGGTGACGACGGCGATCTTGCTGAAGTCGTGGCTGTGTTCGCGGCTGAAGAACTTGATCTCTTCCCAGGCGACGTCGACGGTGTAGTCGACCATGCCGCGCAGATCGAACAGCAGGTTCAGTTCACCGGGCGACTTCAGCTTGTACAGAGATTGCTCTTCGAAAGTCTTGAAGTCGGCGAGGGTGAATTCGCCGATGACGGCGGCGTTGACGAGGTTGTCGGTCTGTTCGATGGTGATCATGTTTTTTTCCGTTTAATGCTGAATCGTTAATGCTTCGGTGACAGGCGCAAGCTTAGCACACCGCTGGCGACGATGAACGCCATGCCCAGCCAGCTGCCGGCGGTCAGCGCCTCGTCCCACAGCAGCATGCCGAACAGGCTGGCAAACACGATGGTGCTGTAGGCCAGGCTGCCGACCACCAGCGTCTTGCCGACGCGGTAGGCATGGGTCATCGCGAGTTGCGCAAGCGTAGCCGTGACGCCCAGGCCAAGCAGGATTGCGAAGCCTCGCGATGTGATTGCGTGCACCTCGCCGAAAAACAGCATCCATGCGCCGCTGCACAGCGAGGCGATCAGGCTGAAGTGGAATACTACCCTTGTCGCGGGTTCGCCCATCATGCCGAGCTGCTTCACGTTCAGGTAGGCGACGCCGGCGAGGAAGCCGGAGACCAGGCCGAGCAGTCCGGTGGTGAGTTGGTCGCGCTCCATCGTCGGATGCAGCAACAGCACGACGCCGCAGAAACCCAGCGCGATCGCGACGGTCAGCGGCAAATGGAACTTGTCCTTGAATACCAGCATCGTCAGTATCGTCAGGAACAGCGGGGCGGTGTAGTTCAGCGTGACCGCGGTCGCGAGCGGCAGCGCGGTGATGCAGTAGAAGAACAGCGCCAGCGCGACCGTGCCGGACAGGCCGCGCCACAGGTGGGGCCGCCAGTGGCGGGTCGCGATGCTCACCTGCTGGCGGCGCAGGATCGCATATACCAGCAGCAGGCCGAAGAACGAGCGGTAGAACACCAGTTCGACATGGGAAAAATGAGAGGCGCCCAGCTTGACGAACACGCCCATGCAGGCGAACAGCACGCCTGCCAGCAACATCCATAGAGCGCCCAATGATTGCTACTTCAGGTGCGGGGCGAGATTGCGCCGCAGGTATTCGTGGAAGTGCAGCATGCCGTCCTCGGTCGGCGACTGGTACGGGCCGTGCTCCTCGATGCCCTGCTGGTACAGCGCCTTGCGGCCCTGGTGCATGCGCACGCAGATCACGTCGTCCTCGACCGCGGTCTCGTTGTAGGCCTTCTGCTCGGCCTCGACGAAGTCGCGTTCGAACATCGCGATCTCTTCCAGGTAGTAGAACTCGACCACGTTGGTGCAGGCCTCGGGACCGCGCGGGATCAGGGTACTGATGACCAGCGTGCCCGGGTACCATTCGACCGTGATGTTCGGGTAGTAGGTGAGCCAGATCGCGCCGTACTTCGGCAGCTTGTCGCCGTAGTAGCGCAGCACCTGTTCCTGCCACTTGCCGTAAGCATCGCTGCCGACCTTGCGCAGCGCGTTGCTGATGCCGACGGTCTGCACGCTGTACTGCTCGCCGAACTGCCACTGCAACTGGTCGCAGTCGACGAAGTTGCCCAATCCGGGGTGGAACGGCACGACGTGGTAGTCCTCCAGATACACCTCGATGAAGGTCTTCCAGTTGAATGCGTATTCGTCCACCTGGATGCGGTCCAGCATGTAGCCGGAGAAGTCCAGGTCCTTCATCACGCCCATGTTGGCGAGGTCTTTCGCGATGTCGCGGCGGCCGGCGAACAGCAGGCCGTTCCAGTTTTGCAGCGGCGTCTTGTTCAGGTGCAGGCAGGGATTTTCGGGGAAGTGTGGCGCGCCGAGCAGCTTGCCGTCGGTCTCGTAGGTCCAGCGGTGCAGCGGGCAGGTGATGTGCTGCGCGTTGCCGCGCCCCTGCAGCATCGTGGCCTGGCGGTGGCGGCAGATGTTCGACAGGAGTTCCACGCCGTTCGGGTTGCGCACCAGCATCTGCGCCTCGCCGTCCAGCACATGATAGTCGCCGAGGTTGGGCACCATCAGTTCGTGGCCGACGTACTTCGGGCCCTGCTCGAACAGTACGCGCTGCTCGACCTCCAGCACCTTGGGGTCGAAATACCAGCTCATCGGTGGCTGCACCTGGGCCGGGGCGAGTTGGATCATTTTTGCGATATCGGACATACCCACATCATCCTTGCAGTGAATACGGATCGAGGAAAGGAAGGGGATTGTCCCCGAATTTTTTTTGCGGGGCAACCCGCATCGCCCCGCGCGGATGTGCGCCTGAACGTTGCGGCGGATGGGATGGGCGGCGGATGGTACAATCCGCGCCGTTTTTGCAGCGGCAACACAATACAAAGGATAGTCATGAGTTTGAAATGCGGTATCGTCGGCTTGCCCAATGTGGGTAAGTCCACCCTGTTCAACGCGCTGACCAAGGCGGGCATCGCGGCGGAGAACTACCCCTTCTGCACCATCGAGCCGAACGTCGGCATCGTCGAGGTGCCGGATCCGCGCATGGACGAGCTGGCCAAGATCGTCAAGCCGCAGCGCATGCAGCCGGCCATCGTCGAGTTCGTGGATATCGCCGGCCTGGTTGCGGGCGCATCCAAGGGCGAAGGCCTGGGTAACCAGTTCCTCGCCAACATCCGCGAGACCGACGCCATCGTCAACGTGGTGCGCTGCTTCGACGACGAGAACGTGGTGCATGTGGCGGGCAAGGTCGATCCGCTGTCCGACATCGAAGTCATCCTCACCGAGCTGGCGCTGGCGGATCTCGCCGCGGTGGAACGCACGATCCAGCGCGACGGCAAGAAGGCCAAGTCCGGCGACAAGGATGCGCAGAAACTGGTCGCGGTACTGGAGAAGCTGCTGCCCCACCTGAACGAGGGCAAGCCCGCGCGCACGGCGGGATTGAGCGACGAGGACAGGCAGTTGATCAAGCCGCTGTGCCTGCTGACGATCAAGCCGGCGATGTACGTCGGCAACGTGCTGGAGGACGGCTTCGAGAACAATCCGCACCTGGATCGGTTGCGCGAACATGCGGCGAAGGAGGGCGCGCCGGTCGTCGCGCTCTGCGCCAAGATCGAACAGGAGCTCGCCGATCTTGATGATGCCGACAAGAAGGAATTCCTCGCCGACCTCGGCCTGGAAGAGCCCGGCCTGAACCGCCTGATCCGCGTCGGCTACGACCTGCTCGGCCTGCAGACCTATTTCACCGCCGGCGTGAAGGAGGTCCGCGCCTGGACGATACACAAGGGCGACACCGCACCGCAGGCTGCAGGCGTGATCCACACCGATTTCGAGCGCGGCTTCATCCGCGCGCAGACCATCTCCTTTGCGGACTTCATCGCCTGCGGCGGCGAGGCGGGCGCGAAGGAGAAAGGCAAGATGCGCGTGGAGGGCAAGGATTACGTCGTGCAGGACGGCGACGTGATGAATTTCCTGTTCAACGTGTAGTCTTAACGTCTAACCGCACGGAGCGGAAGGAGGGCGAGATGACTGGCAAGTCTTTTCCTGTGGTGGACGGAGTGGATGAGTTGTTCTCCAACGACGACCCCGATGATGTCTGGCGCAAGGCCGAAGCCATTGTGCTGCGGATCAATCCGGATTACGACCTTGCCCGCATGCGCGCCGTCTTTGAAGATGTGAGCGCCCTGTTTTCCGGCGATTACCCGGGTTATGCGCCGGTGCGGACCCCCTATCACAACCAGGCCCACACGCTGCATGTGTTCATGTGTGCGGTGCGGCTGATGCACGGCGTGCATGCTTCCGGCATCGCCATGCGCGACGAGGATGTATTGCTGGTGGGCATGGCGGCGCTGATGCACGACATCGGCTACGCCCAGACGCTGGAGGAGGAGAGCGGAACCGGTGCGCAGCACACGCCTTGCCATGTCTCCCGCGGCATCGCGTTCATGCATCGTTATGTCGCGGAACGGGAATTCCCGGCAGGCTGGGGCCAGCGGCTCGAGCCCTTGATCCGCAGCACCGATCCGGGTTACCCGTTTGTGCAGATACCCTTTGCCGACGAGCATGCGCGCCTGCTGGGGCAGCTGGTGGCGACGGCCGATCTGGTCGGGCAGATGGCCGACCGGACTTACCTCGAGAAACTGCTGTTCCTCTATCTGGAATTCAAGGAGGCGCATTTCGGCAATTACCGCAACGTGCACGACATGTTGCGCCAGACGCGGCGCTTCTACGAGGTCACCAAGAAGAAGCTGGATGGCGAATTCCAGGGGCTGTATGCCAGGCTATCCGACCATTTTCGTGCCACCCTGGGGGTGGCGAACAACTACTACCTGGAGTCGATAGAGAAGAATATCGACTATCTCGACGAGGTCACCCGGCATGAGGAGGCCGAGCATATCGAGATGCTGAAGCGCGCCGGGATTGCTGACAGGGCGAGGGCGCTGCCCGGGTTTCAGCACTAGGGATCAGTCTTTTTCCAGCCAATCGAGCAGATACGCCCATTGCTCCAGCTCGCGCTCCGCGAGATAGGGCGGCAGGTCGAACAGTGATTTTCCTTCGAATGCGGCGTTTACATACACCTGAGTCTCGCGCAGGTAGGCCAGTATCGGCAGATCCAGCGTGGACAGAAAGTGTTCCAGCGCCTGTGCGGCGCGGGTGCGCGCGTCCATGCGCATGCCTACCACTCCGATAGTGTGCTTGCCCTTGCGCGCTGCCTTCTCTGCGCCGAGCAGTTGCAGGAAGTCGCGGCTGGCGGAGAGGTCGAACAGCGAGGGCGCGACCGGCACGACGATCTTGTGCGCCAGCTTGAGCGCATAGGCGAGGTTCTTGCCGTGCAGACCGGCGGGCGAGTCGATCACCAGCCAGTCGTTTTTCTGGTCGTGCTTCTTCTTCTCGTCCAGCATGCGTATCGGCGGCAGGCTGTCCGGACGCGTGGACACCCACAGCGCCGACGATTGCTGGCGGTCGAGATCGAGCATCGCGACGCGGCGGCCGCGGCTGGCGAGATAGCCCGCGATGTTTACCGACAGTGTGCTCTTGCCGCTGCCGCCTTTGGGATTCGCAATCAGGATGGTCTTCATTTTTCGCCTTTCTTCTTCAGGAGCTCTCTGTCGGCTGCGTGATCAGCGCCGGCCGCCCAGCAGCGATCCCAACACGCCTCGGATGATCTGTCGCCCGACTGCCGAGCCGATGGCGCGCGCGGCGCTCTTGGCCAGTGCCTCGCCCAGGCTTTCCCGGTTGGATGTGCGACCGGAGGTGCGCGCACTGTCGGAGGATGCAACCTGTTCGGCCGCCTGACTGGCGGCGCGCCCCTTCAGTATTTCATGGGCGGATTCTCGATCCACGGCCTTCTCGTAATGGCCTGCGAGCAGCGAATCGGCGATCACGGCCTTGCGTTCCGCATCGGCGATCGGGCCGATCTGCGCCTCCGGCGGTACGATCAGTGCGTGCTCAACGACGCCGGGCCGGCCGTGCTCGTCCAGGCAGGACACCAGCGCCTCGCCGACGCCGAGTTCGGTGATCGCCGCGGCTTCATCCAACTCCGGGTTGTCGCGCATGGTCTCGGCGGCGGCGCGCACCGCCTTCTGGTCGCGCGGACTGAAGGCGCGCAGCGCGTGCTGCACGCGGTTGCCCAGTTGCCCCAGCACCTTGTCCGGCACGTCCGCGGGATTCTGCGTGACGAAATACACGCCCACGCCCTTGGAGCGGATCAGGCGCACGACCTGCTCGATCTTGTCGAGCAGCACCGCGGGCGCGTCGTTGAACAGCAGGTGCGCCTCGTCGAAGAAGAACACCATCTTCGGCTTCGCGAGGTCGCCGGCCTCCGGCAGGTTCTCGAACAGCTCGGCCAGCAGCCACAGCAGCATCGTCGAATACACCTTGGGCGAGGTCATCAGCCGGTCGGCGGCGAGGATATTGATCATGCCGAGGCCGTTGGCGTCGGTCTGCATCAGGTCCTCGATGTTCAGCATCGGTTCGCCGAACAGCCTGTCGCCGCCCTGCGTCTCGATCTGCAGCAGGCCGCGCTGGATCGCGCCTATGCTGGCGGTGGAGATATTGCCGTACTCGGTCTTGAATTCGGCGGCGTTGTCGCCGACATGCTGCACCATCGCGCGCAGATCCTTGAGGTCGAGCAGCAACAGGCCGTTGTCGTCGGCGATCTTGAACACCAGCGCCATCACGCCCTGCTGCACTTCGTTGAGGTTCAGCATGCGGCCGAGCAGCAGCGGCCCCATGTCGGAGACGGTGGCGCGCAGCGGGTGGCCGGATTCCCCGAACACATCCCAGAACGTCACCGGATAAGCCCGGTGCGCGAAGTCGGCGAGGTTTAGCTGTTCCACGCGCGCGGCGACCTTGGCATTGCCGCCGCCGGTTTTGGAAAGACCCGACAGGTCGCCCTTGATGTCGGACAGGAACACCGGCACGCCGATGCGGCTGAACGATTCCGCCAGTGTTTGCAGCGTGACGGTTTTGCCGGTGCCGGTCGCCCCGGTGATCAGTCCGTGGCGGTTGGCCATCTGCGGCAGCAGGTGGAGTTCGTGTTCGTCGTTCTTGGCGATCAGCAGCGGTTCGGTCATGTCGTATTCCAAATGGCGTGTTATTGGGCTATCGGGGCGAAAATGATACCATCGCGCAGTTATTTTCAGGTCACGGAGCAAGACATGGCAGGACACAGCAAATGGGCGAACATCCAGCACCGCAAGGGCAAACAGGATGCGAAGCGGGGCAAGGTTTTCACGCGGCTGATCAAGGAAATCACCGTCGCGGCGCGCATGGGCGGCGGCGATCCGGGCGCGAACCCGCGTTTGCGTCTGGCAATGGACAAGGCCTATTCGAACAACATGCCCAAGGATAATGTCGAACGCGCGATCAAGCGCGGCAGCGGCGAGCTGGAGGGTGTGGAATACCAGGAGATACGCTACGAAGGCTACGGCATCAACGGCGCGGCGGTGATGGTCGATTGCATGACCGACAACAAGACCCGCACCGTCGCAGACGTGCGCCACGCCTTCAGCAAGTATGGCGGCAACATGGGCACCGACGGGTCGGTGTCCTTCCTGTTCAAGCATTGCGGCCAGATGATCTTCGCGCCGGGAACCGACGAAAACGGCCTGATGGAAGTCGCGCTGGATGCCGGAGCGGAAGACATCGCCACCAACGACGATGGCAGCATAGAGGTCATCACCGCACCGTACGAATTCGTCAACGTGAAGCAGGCGCTGGAGGCGGCAGGCTACAAGCCGGAATTCGGCGAGGTCATCATGAAGCCGAGCACCGAGGTGGTGTTTACCGGCGACGACGCGGTGAAGATGCAGAAACTGCTCGACGCGCTGGAAGACCTGGACGACGTGCAGGAGGTGTATACGACGGCGGTGATCGAGGACTGAGGATGCAGGATTCGGGATACAGGACTCAGGGGCGGTTCGCTCTCATGCCGCGTACATGACGCCCACTTCCCTCTCCCCACTCCCCACTTCCCATACCAGGATATTGGGCATCGATCCCGGGTTGCGAGTGACGGGTTTTGGCGTCATCGACAAGGAAGGCCAGCACCTGCATTACGTCGCCAGCGGCTGCATCAGGACGCCTGACGGGGAGCTGCCGGGGCGATTGCGGGTGATCCTCGATTCGCTCGCCCAGGTGATCGCGTTGCATCAGCCGCAGCTCGCGGCGGTCGAGAAGGTGTTCGTCAACGTCAATCCGCAATCCACATTGCTGCTCGGGCAGGCGCGGGGCGCAGCGATCTGTGCGGCGGTGCTGGCCGACCTGCCGGTCGCGGAATACACCGCGTTGCAGATCAAGCAGGCCGTGGTCGGCACCGGCCGCGCGAACAAGGAGCAGGTGCAGGCCATGGTGACACGCCTGCTGAAGCTGTCCGGTACACCCAGCCCGGATGCGGCGGACGCGCTGGCCTGCGCGATCTGCCATGCGCATGGCGGTCTGGGTAACCTGGGGGCCTTGGCGGGCAAGGGCTACAAGGTCCGTGGAGGGCGTATGGTATGAACCAACCGATGGAACCGACACTGGATGCCTTGCGCAATCCGTTCGCGCGCCATGTCGCCGCGACGCGGCCGGCCTTCCTCTCCGCGAGTCTGATGGCGGTCTTCGTCGGTCTGGCGATCGCCCGCCACGATGGCCTCGCCATCGACCCGGTGCTGGCGGCGGTCACGCTGCTGTTCGCGCTGATGGCGCAAGCGGGAACCAACGTGCTGAACGATTATTACGATGCGCTGAACGGCACCGACGCGCAGAACGCCGAACGCATCTTCCCGTTCACCGGCGGCAGCCGCTTCATCCAGAACGGCGTGATGACGCAGGCCGAGATGCGCAACTTCGGCTTCGCGCTGATGGCGGGCGTGGCCGCAGCCGGCCTGTGGCTGATGGCGCACTCCGCGCCGCAACTGTTCTACATCGGGCTGGCCGGGCTGTTCATCGGCTGGGCCTATTCCGCGACGCCGTTCAGGCTGAACAGCCGCGGATGGGGCGAGTTGTGCGTCGCCGCTGGCTTCTTGCTGGTCGCCGTTGGCGCCGATTTCGTGCAACGTAAGGGTTTTTCCGTCGCGCCGCTGATCGCCGGCCTGTCCTATGCGCTGCTGGTGACCAATTTACTGTACATCAACCAGTTCCCGGATCGCCGTGCCGATACCGCCGCCGGCAAGTTGCACTGGGTCGCGCGGCTGGACGTGAATCATGCGCGCTGGGGCTATGTGCTGATCGTGGTGCTGGCCTATGCATGGCTGATCGCGGCGGTGGCGCTGGGCTGGCTGCCGCTGCTCGCGCTCGCCGCCCTGCTGGCGTTGCCGCTGAGTTTTAAGGCGGCGCGGCAGTTGCTGCGCCATGCCGCGGAACCGCAACGACTGGGCGATGCGATCAGGCTGACCATCGCCGCGATGATGGCGCATGGTGCGCTGCTGTCGCTCGGATTGATACTGGGATAAAAAATGATAGGTCGCTTGACTGGAACATTGCTGGAAAAGAATCCGCCGCAGATCCTGCTGGACGTGCAGGGCGTGGGCTACGAGGTGGACGTGCCGATGAGCACGTTCTACAACCTGCCGGCACTGGGCGAGAAGGTGGTTCTGCACACGCATTTCGTCGTGCGCGAGGACGCGCAGCTGCTGTACGGCTTCGCCACGCAGGACGAGCGCGCCGCGTTCCGCCAGTTGCTGAAGATCAGCGGCGTCGGGCCGAAGCTCGCGCTGTCGGTGCTGTCCGGCCTGAGCATGGCCGAGCTGGCGCAGGCGGTGGCGACCAAGGAATCGGGCCGGCTGACGAAGATACCCGGTGTCGGCAAGAAGACCGCCGAGCGCCTGCTGCTGGAACTGCAGGGCAAGTTCGTCGCCGCAGTCGCGAGCGGCGCGGCGGCGGGCGTCACCGCCTCCGCCGACAACGACATAGCCAATGCGCTGGTTGCGCTGGGTTACAGCGAGAAGGAGGCCGACTGGGCGGCGAAGCAACTGCCCAAGGACGTGGATGTCTCGAACGGAATCCGCCAGGCGCTCAAGCTGTTGTCCAAGGGATAAGCGCGGAGGGTTGCCCGCCGCTGCGCAAACGCCATTCCGAACTGAAACTTGCCATGCTATCCCGCTCCTACACACTTGCCGATGTCGTGCGCTGGTACAGCGCCGGCGAGCTGCACAAGGCCAAGGCCTACCTGAATTCGATCGATCATCTCGCGATAGACGACGAGGTGATCGCGGCCCGGGTTAAGGGCTCGGCGCGCCAGCCCTACGAACTGGAAATATTCTTCTCCACGGATCGGACGGGCAAGCTCGAAATCAAGCCGTTCTGCAGTTGCCCGGAGGGGTTCAAGTGCAAGCATACTGCGGCGGTGCTGCTGTCCGTGCTGTCGCTGCCGCGCGAACGGGTGCCCGTGGTGAATCAGGCGGTGCTGGAGTGGGTCGAGTCATTCAGGAAGACGGCCGGAACACCGCCGAAGAGAAGCGCAAAACCGGCTGCGCGCCCGGAGCGCCTGCGTTATGCGCTGATGAGATCGCTCTACACCGGCCGCTACGTCATTGCCCTGTTCAAGGGCAAGGTGGATGCGGAAGGGAATTTCCTGAGCGGGCTGGAAGAGTGGTTCAACGTGGAGCGCGCGCTGGTCAAACCGCCGCAGTTCGTCATGGAAGAGGACTTGGCGATCTTCCGCCTGCTGTGGACGCAGCGCGACAGGCACGACGGCTTCATGGCGGAGGGCGCGCAGGGCAGCGAGATACTGACTCGCCTGCTGGCAAGCGGGCGGTTTTGCCTGATGGCGAGGCTGGCAGGCGGCAGGCATCCGGGCACACCGGTCACGCTCAGGCAGGGCGAAGCGCGCGAGGCGAGACTGGACTGGGGCGCTGACGAGTCGGGGCGGATGATCCCGCGCATCGTCCGCAGCGGCGATGCGGTGGAGGTGCTGGCGATGCCGGATGCGACCTGGTACGTGGATGGCGAGACAGGCGAGGTCGGCTTGCTGAAACTGGCGCAGGCGCCTGCGCAGATCGCGCAATTGCTGACCATGCCGCCGCTGGAAGAGGTTGACGTGCCGGTGGTGGCCGAAGTGCTGCGCGAAGTGGCGCCCGACCTGCCGCCGCCCAGCACGGAGAGGCTGCGCGCCATCGCCGCCCCGCTGACGCCAGTGCTATCGCTGGATACGGTCTGGCTGTCTTGGATGGGGCGGTTCCGGGACTATAAGCATGGGGCCCAGGAGCTGGATGTTGCTCGGGTGAAGTTCCGTTACGGCGACGCGGTGCTGAAGCCGGAACATCCGGGCGAGTTCGTCTCGTTGAGAAACGGCGAGACCGTGCGCGTGACGCGCGACCCCGAGGCCGAGGCCCGCTTCCTCAAATCGCTGGCCGGATATGGTTTCGAGCAGGTACCCAATTTCGGCCTGCCCGGCGATCTGCTCGACCGGCCCATCTATGCGTTGAACAGCGAGGATGCGTGGCCGTCGTTCATGCAGCAAATCGTGCCGCAGATGCGGACGGCGGGATGGGAGGTCGTCGTTCCGCAAGGTTTTCGCCACCATTTGCTCGAAGTGGAGGCCTGGGAGGCCGATTTCGAGGAAGAGGAAGACGGCTGGTTCAGCCTGAACATGGGCATCGTGGTCAACGGGCAGAGGCTGCCGCTGGCGCCGCTGCTGCACGAGCTGTTCAAGGTAGATGATCGCTGGCTGGATGCGATCCGGCTGGAGCGCATGAAGGACGACGAGGCCATCGAGCTGCGGCTCGAACAGGGCGGCAGGGTGCATGTGCCTGCCGGACGCATCAAGCCGCTGGCGCGCACGCTGATCGAGCTGTTCGACGGCAAGATGCGCGGCGACGAGATACGCATGTCCCGTTACGATGTTGGTCGCATCGACCAACTTGCAGGCATGGAGCGCTGGCAGTTCAAGGGCATGGATGCCGTGGCAAACCTTGCCGGCAAGCTCAGGAATACCGCAGGCATCAAGGCCGTGGCCGCGCCCGATGGCTTCGCCCTGCAACTGCGTCCTTACCAGCTAGACGGCCTGTCCTGGCTGCAATACCTGCGAGAGCAGGAGCTGGCCGGGATACTGGCCGACGACATGGGGCTGGGCAAGACCGCGCAGACGCTCGCGCATCTGCTGCTGGAGAAGCAGGGCGGGCGCATGGACAAACCCTCGCTGGTGGTGCTGCCCACGTCGCTGATCTTCAACTGGAAGCGCGAGGCGGAACGCTTCGCGCCGCAGCTCAAATTGTTGTCGCTGCACGGCAAGGAACGGGCGGAACACTTCCCGACGATCCCGGAATACGACGTCATCCTCACCACCTATCCGTTGTTGTGGCGCGACGAAGAGGCGCTGTCAGAACACGAATACCATCTGCTGATTCTGGACGAAGCGCAGACGGTGAAAAACGTCTCCAGCCAGGCCGCGCAAGTGGTGCGCAAACTTCGTGCACGGCATCGTTTGTGCCTCACCGGCACGCCGCTGGAAAACCACTTGGGAGAACTGTGGGCGCAGTTCGACTTCCTGCTGCCGGGACTGCTGGGTGACTCCAAGTCGTTCGCCCGAACCTGGCGCACGCCGATCGAGAAATACGGCAACGTATTGCGCCGCGACCTGCTGGCCAGGCGGGTCAAGCCGTTCATCCTGCGCCGCCGCAAGGAGGATGTCGCGAAGGAGCTGCCCGCGAAGACCCTGATCGTGCGCAGCGTCGAGTTGGAAGGCGCGCAGCGCGACTTGTACGAAACGGTGCGCATCGCGATGGATCAGCGCGTGCGCGAGGAAATCGCCGATAAGGGATTTGCGCGCAGCCAGATCGTCATCCTCGACGCGCTGCTCAAGCTGCGTCAGGTCTGCTGCGATCCGCGCCTGCTGAAACTGAGTGCGGCAAAAAAAGTGAAAGAGCGCGCCAAGCTGGACCTGCTGATGGAAATGCTGCCTGAGCTGGTCAGCGAGGGGCGGCGCATCCTGGTGTTCTCGCAATTCACCTCCATGCTCGAACTGATCGAGGAGGAGCTGGCGAACGAAAAGCTGGACTATGTCAAGCTCACCGGCGATACGAAAAACCGTGAAGAAGTGGTGCGTCGCTTCCAGGACGGAGAGGTGCCGATTTTCCTGATCAGCCTGAAGGCGGGTGGAGTGGGCCTGAACCTGACCGCCGCCGACACCGTGATCCACTACGACCCCTGGTGGAACCCTGCGGTGGAGAACCAGGCCACGGATCGCGCGCACCGTTTGGGCCAGACCAAAAACGTATTCGTCTACAAACTGGTTGTCGCCGGCAGCATCGAGGAGAAGATACTGGGGCTGCAGGAGAGGAAGGCCGAACTCGCCGCCGGCATTCTGTCCGAAGACGCGAGCGGCTTGGCCAAGTTCGGCGAGGCCGACATCGCCGCGCTGCTGGCGCCGTTGCCCAAGGACGACGATGCGTAGTGCAGAAAACCGGGCTCCGGAAGATGTAGCAGGCACTTGTCCGCCTGTTCCGCGAATCGCATGTGAGACCCCGGGCGGAAAATTGCGGCATAATTGGGCAGGCTTTCCCGCCCAAGAAATCAGACTCCGTTCATGATCCAACACGACGACCTCACCGCCGCGCGCGTCATCTCGCCCAAGCCTGCCTCGCAGCAGGAAGAGGCGCTGGAGCGCGCGCTGCGCCCGAAGCAGCTTGACGAATACGTCGGTCAGGAGAAGATACGCGGGCAGCTGGAGATATTCATCCAGGCTGCGAAGCGGCGTAACGAGCCGCTGGATCATGTGCTGCTATTCGGTCCGCCAGGCCTGGGCAAGACCACGCTGGCGCAGATCATCGCGCGCGAGATGGGAGTGAACATTCGCCACACCTCCGGCCCTGTGCTGGAGCGCGCCGGCGATCTCGCGGCCTTGCTGACCAACCTCGAGCCGCACGACGTGCTGTTCATCGACGAGATACACCGGTTGTCGCCCGTGGTCGAGGAGATTCTGTATCCCGCGCTGGAGGACTACCAGATCGACATCATGATCGGCGAGGGACCGGCTGCGCGTTCGGTGAAGCTCGACCTGCCGCCGTTCACGCTGGTCGGCGCGACCACGCGCGCGGGCATGCTGACCAATCCGCTTCGCGACCGTTTCGGCATCGTCGCGCGGTTGGAGTTTTACACGCCGGAGGAACTGCAGCGCATCGTGATGCGCTCGTCCGGACTGCTGGAAATGAACCTTTCTGCGGACGGCGCGCTGGAGATCGCCAGGCGTTCTCGCGGTACGCCGCGCATCGCGAACCGCCTGCTGCGCCGCGTGCGCGACTTCGCCGACGTGAAGGCGGGCGGCGACGCCAACCGCGAAGTCGCCGATGCCGCGCTGACCATGCTCGATGTGGACTCGCACGGGCTGGATGTGATGGACCGCAAATTATTGCAAACAGTCATCGAGAAGTTCATGGGCGGGCCGGTCGGCGTGGACAACCTTGCGTCCGCCATCGGCGAGGAGCGCGACACCATCGAGGATGTGCTGGAGCCTTACCTGATCCAGCAAGGCTATCTGCAGCGCACGCCGCGCGGCCGCATCGCGACCGCGAACGCCTATCGCCATTTCGGGCTGGCGGTCGCGAGCAATCCGGTGATGGGAGATTTGCTGGATGACCAGACATAAGGTCTTCGCGCTGCCGACGCGCGTCTATTATCAGGATACCGACGCGGGCGGGGTGGTGTACCACGCGAACTATGTGAACTTCATGGAGCGGGCGCGCACCGAGTGGCTGCGCACGTTCGGTTACAGCAACGCCGGGTTGATGACGGAGCTGGGCGTGATGTTCGTCGTGCGCAAGCTGGAGTTGAACTATCTCCGACCCGCGCTGCTCGACGACATGCTGAGCGTGACCGCACAGCTCAAGGAGGTCGGCCGCAGCCGCATCACGCTTGAGCAGCAGGTCGTGCGCGGCGAGGAGGTGCTGGCCGAGGGCGAGGTGCATCTGGTCTGCGTGGGTGCCGAGAGTTTCAAGCCGGTCAGCGTGCCGGCGGTGTTGAGCAAGCACTGGAAGATTTGAACGGGAAGGAAGAACAATGGAAGTGACACAGGATCTGTCTTTTATCCACCTGGTCGCCAATGCCAGCGTGCTGGTGCAACTGGTGATGGGCTTGCTGCTGCTGGTATCGTTGATGTCCTGGTGGTACATATTCCTCAAGCTGTTCGCGATCCGCGCCGAGGTCAGGCTGACCGAGGAGTTCGAGGATGCGTTCTGGCGCAATCCGGACCTGAATCACCTGTATCAGGGCGCGAAGAGCATGCGCGGAGGACAGGGAGCGCTGGAGCGCATCTTCGCGGCCGGTTTCGCCGAGTTCGCCAAGTTGAAGAAGCAGCATGGCGTCGACTCCAGCGCGGTGATGGACGGCACGCGTCGCGCGATGCGAGCGACCTACCAGCGCGAGATGGACAGGCTGGAATCGCATCTGGCGTTCCTCGCATCGGTCGGTTCGGTCAGTCCCTACGTCGGCCTGTTCGGGACGGTGTGGGGCATCATGAACGCGTTCCGCGGCCTGGCTAATGTGGGACAGGCGACGCTGGCACATGTCGCGCCCGGCATCGCCGAGGCGCTGGTGGCGACCGCGATGGGCCTGTTCGCGGCAATCCCCGCGGTGATCGCCTACAACCGCTACGCGCACGACATCAACCGCCTGTCGACGCGCTTCGAGAGCTTCACCGAAGAGTTTTCCAACGTGTTGCAACGCCAGCCGTGAACACCTCTCAAAACCTACTGCGCGGGCGTCTGGCTGCGTTGCTCGGTGCTCGCTCCGTCGCCTACCCGAACGGTATGCCTAGGTCGCTGCGCGTCTCGCGCCTTGCCAGCCATCCCGCTCGCTACGGTTTTGAGAGGTGTTCGATTATGAAAATTGATATGTTGTCAGCGAGGTTATTGTGAATTCCAACCGCCGCTCTTCCCGCCGCCTGATGAACGAGATCAACGTCGTGCCCTACATCGACGTGATGCTGGTGCTGCTGGTGATCTTCATGGTCACTGCGCCGCTGATGAATCCGGGGCAGATCGACCTGCCCCAGGTCGGCGAGGCGATGGCTCCGCCGGTAGCGCCGCTGGAGGTGATCATCAGGAAGGACAGTTCGCTGGCCTTGCGCGATCATGCTCGCGGCGGCAAGGAAAGCAGCGTCACGCGCGACGAACTGGTCGCGATCCTGAAGGGACGGCAGGGCGAGTTTGCGGATCAGGCGGTGGTGATTTCTGCCGACAAGAGCGTGCGCTACGAGGAAGTCGTCGACGTAATGGACGTGCTGCAGCGGCAACAGATCAAGAAGGTCGGCCTGCTGACGCAAGCGAGGAAATGAGCGCGCTCGCCCATCCCGCCCCCGAACCCTACAGGCTGCCGGCAGGGCTGCTCGCCGTCGCGGTGCACGGCGCGTTCTTCGCGCTGCTGTTCTTCGGCTTCTCCTGGCAGACGCAGCCGCCCGTGACGATGAGCGTGGAGTTGTGGGACAGCATCCCGGGCAAGCCGGCAGCGCCGCCTAAAGCGGCTTCTCCCAAGGTCGAAGAACAGCCGAAGGCCGAGCCGCCGAAGCCTGCGGTCGAACCCGAGCCAGAAATCGCGCTGCCGGAAAAAAAGGCCAAGGAGCCGGAGAAAAAAACCAGGCCGGTAGAGAAAAAGACGGAAGCCGCACCTCAGGAGGACGCAGCCGCGTTGCGCGAGCAGGCGGAACGCGCAGAGCGCGCCGCGGCTGCCCAGCGCGTGGTGGACGAATACACGGCCAGGATAGCCGCCAAGATACGCAGCCGCATCGTGATGCCGCCGGGGGTGCCGGACGATGCGCGCGCCGAGTTTGCGGTGACGGTGCTGCCGGGCGGTTCGGTGCTGAACCCGCGATTGCTCAAGACCAGCGGCAACGCGGCTTACGACAGCGCGGTGGAACGGGCTATCCTCAAGGCGCAGCCGTTGCCGCTGCCGCCGGATGCGGTGCTGTTCAACAGGTTTCGTGAAATGAAATTGGGCTTCAGGCCAAAGGAGTAAGGCTTATGCGTGTCATACAAATCATCGCCGGTTTGCTGTTGCTGATCCAGGCATCCGTTGCGTCCGCGTTGCTGGAGATCGAGATCGTCGGTGCGGGCGAGAAGCAGATACCGGTGGCGATCGTGCCGATGGGCGGCGACGCCGAACTGTCGAAAACGATACATGAAGTCGTGACGGGCGATCTGATGCGCAGCGGCCTGTTCCGCATGGTCGATCTGGCCGGCAAGTTCCTGACCGAGCCTTCGCAAGTCAGCTATGCCGACTGGCAGGTGCGCGGTGCGGACGCGCTGGCGATAGGCAATGTGACGGTGCTGCCCAGCGGGCATATCGAGGCGCGCTTCAGGCTGTTCGACGTGGTCAAGCAGGCCGAACTGGTCGCGCAGGCGGTTTCGGCAGGCGATGGACAGGCGCGCGCGATCGGCCACCGCATCGCCGACATGATTTACGAGAAACTGACCGGGGTTCCGGGCGTGTTCAGCAGCCGCATCGTTTATGTGAACAGGAAGGGGGCGAATTACCGGCTGATCGTGGCCGACAGCGACGGCCACAACGAGCAGGTCGTGCTGGCCCAGAACGAGCCCATCATGTCGCCCTCATGGTCGCCGGACGGCAGCCATCTCGCCTATGTCAGCTTCGAGACCGGCCATGCCGCGGTATTCGTGCAGTCGCTGTACACCAACCAGCGCAAGCTGCTGGCCGACTTCCGCGGCAGCAACAGCGCGCCGGCCTGGTCGCCGGACGGCAAGCAGCTGGCGATCGTGCTGACGCGCGACGGCAGTTCGCAGATATACCTGATCCGTCCCGACGGCAGCGGGTTGCGGCGCATCACCTTCAGCGGCGCGATCGACACCGAGCCGCATTTCTCTCCGGACGGGCGACACCTGCTGTTCACCTCGGATCGCGGCGGCAGCGCGCAGATATACCGCATGCCGGTCGACGGAGGTGCCGCCGAGCGCATGACCTTCGGCGACGGCAACAATTACTCCCCGCGCTACAGTCCGGACGGCAGCAGCTTTGTATTCGCGCACCGCAACAACGGAAAGTTCTATATCGCGTTGCAGGATTTCCAGACCGGGCAGATGGAGTTGCTGACCGAGGGCGGCTGGGAGAAAAAACCCAGCTTCGCGCCCAACGGCAAGCTGGTTCTGTTTGCCAGCGAGGCGCGAGGCCGTGGTATATTGGCAACCGTTTCCAGCGATGGCCGCGTCAGGCAGCACATGTTCACGCAAAGCGGAGACGCGCGCGAACCCGTGTGGGGACCGAATCCTTAACCAACCTTAACAAAAAGGGGATACACCATGAAGAAACTCGTAATCAGTCTCGTGTTGGTGAATTTGCTTGCCGCTTGCGCCAGCAACAAGCCGGCGGAATCCACTCAGGCCGCATCCGGCTCTGCAGCCGCAGGCGCAACCACCAAGGCAGCACCGGCGACCTCTGCCCAGGTCGATCCGCTGAACGATCCGGCGAGCATCCTGGCCAAGCGCAGCGTGTATTACCCCTTCGACGTCGATGCGGTGCAGGACGCCGACAAGCCGGTGGTGCAGGCGCACGGCCAGTATCTGGCGGCCAACCCGAATCGCAAGGTACGCCTGGAAGGCAACTGCGACGAGCGCGGCAGCAACGAATACAACCTGGGCCTCGGCCAGCGTCGTGCAGATGGCGTGAAGAAGATGCTGGAACTGAGCGGAGCGAAGTCGTCCCAGTTGGAAAGCGTCAGCTACGGCGAAGAGAAGCCGCGAGCCTCCGGCCACGACGAGGCCTCCTGGGCGCAGAACCGCCGCACCGACATCAACTACGCGAAGTAATCGCCCATGCTGAAGCAGCGCGTTCTTCTGTTGCTGGCCCTGTGTTGTGCCGTCCCCGCGCAGGCGGGGCTGTTCTCGGATGACGAGGCGCGCAAGCAGATCCAGCAACTCGAGGAGCGCCTGCTCAAGCTGGAATCCATCACCGAGCAGCAGACTCGCTCGATGCTGGATTTGCATACGCAGATCCAGACACTGAACACCGAACTGCGCAATCTGCGCGGACAGAATGAAGAATTGGCTCGCGGCCTGCAGGATGCAGAGAAGCGCGAGAAGGATTTCTATGTGGATCTGGACACGCGTTTGCGCGTCCTGGAGACTGCAGCCGCCGACAAGCAAGAACAGCAGGCGACAGCCGAGCCTGGCGCTGCCGGCGATCCGGATGATCCGGCCCGCGAGAATCGCGCCTACGAGGCAGCCTATGCCCTGTTCAAGGCGGGCGACCATCTGGCGGCGATCAAGTCGTTCGGCGAGTTTTCCAAAAAGTATCCGGCGTCGGTGCATGCGCCGAATGCCTATTACTGGACGGGCAATGCCCAGCTCGCAATGAAGAACCACAAGGCGGCGCTGGAAACCTACCGCAACCTGCGCAAGGAGTTCCCGTCCTATCCCAGGGATGCGGACGTGCTGCTCAATATCGCCGAATGCCAGCAGCAACTGAAGCAGGGTGAGACGGCCAAGAAGACCCTCAAGCTGCTGGTTTCCAAATATCCGGATAGCGACGCCGCCGCCAAGGCGAAGAAACAGCTCGCTACCACCAAGTAGTCCTCCATGTTGCAGTCCGGACGTGACGCGCAGCTGCGCATCAGCGAAATATTTTTCTCACTGCAGGGCGAGACGCGCCGCATCGGCCTGCCCACCGTTTTCATCCGCCTGACCGGGTGCCCGCTGCGCTGCACTTATTGCGACACCGACTATGCATTCAGCGGCGGTGAGAACATGAGCGTCGCAGCCATCATGGATCGGGTCGCCTCGTTTGTGCCGCGCTATGTCTGCGTCACCGGCGGCGAGCCACTGGCGCAGAAGAACTGCCTGACGCTGCTAGTCGCGCTGTGCGACGCCGGTTACGAGGTGTCGCTGGAGACGGGCGGCGCGCTGGACATCGGTGGCGTCGACGCGCGTGTGATGCGCGTGCTGGACATCAAGACCCCGGCCTCGGGCGAAGAAGCGAAGAACCGCTGGGACAACCTGCCGTTGCTGACGCCGCACGACGAGATCAAGTTCGTGCTGTGCGACGAGGCTGACTACCGCTGGGCGGTTCAGGTTATTGCACAGCACAACCTCGCGACGAAATGTGAAGTGACCTTCTCGCCGGCGCACGGTTTGCTGGATGCGACGCGGCTGGCCGAATGGATATTGCGTGACCGGCTGCCGGTGCGCATGCAGCTGCAATTGCACAAGATATTATGGCCGAACGAGGCTGGGCGATGACGAAGAAGAATGCGGTGGTGCTGCTGTCGGGGGGGCTGGATTCTGCCACAGTGCTGGCGATGGCGCGCGCGCAAGGCTACGACTGCCATGCGCTGAGCGTCGATTACGGCCAGCGCCACCATTCGGAGCTCGAAGCCGCCGGTCGCGTCGCCAGGATGCTGGGGGCAAAGGAGCATCGCGTCATTCACATCGACCTGACCGGCTTCGGCGGCTCCGCGCTGACCGACAACAACATCGCCGTGCCGCAACAGCCCGGCGAAGGCATTCCCGCCACCTACGTGCCGGCGCGCAACACCATCATGCTGTCGCTGGCGCTGGCCTGGGCGGAAGTGCTGCAATCGCGGGACATCTTCATCGGCGTCAACGCGGTCGACTATTCCGGCTATCCGGATTGCCGCCCTGCGTTCATCGAGGCCTTCGAGCGCATGGCCAATCTCGCCACCAAGGCCGCGGTCGAGGGGAACGCGCTGACGATACACGCACCGCTGCTGCACCTGAGCAAGGCCGAAATCATTCGCGAGGGCAGTGCGCTCGGCGTCGATTACGCGCAAACCGTTTCCTGCTACCAGGCCGACGAGCGGGGCCGCGCCTGCGGCCTGTGCGATTCCTGCCGGTTGCGCCGCGCCGGCTTTGTCGCTGCCGGCATTGGTGACCCTACCGTCTATCTTAATGCGTAGCGGACGTCGTGCCGTTAGCCACGAATTCCTTGACAATTCCGGTCGCGCCGCTAAAATGCGCGCCTTCACCTCGGGTCGTTAGCTCAGCTGGTAGAGCAGCGGACTCTTAATCCGTTGGTCGAAAGTTCGAATCTTTCACGACCCACCAACAAATCAAAGGGTTAGCCTATTTGGCTAGCCCTTTGTGCTTTCTGCTTGTGCCATATTTGTGCCATTGAGCCAATTGGCGACCCGTTCCGAGTGCTCGACGAGCTGGGGCGGTGCTAGATGAGCATACTTCCTGACCATCGTTTCACTCTCCCAGCCCCCGAGTTCCTGCAAGACATTTAGCGGCGTTCCTTGCTGGGCTAACCAGCTTGCCCAGGTGTGCCGCAGATCATGCCAGCGGAAATCTTCGATGCCCGCACGTTTGAGCGCCTTGCGCCAGCCGAGGGTATTCGCCCATGCGACCGGCTTGCCTCTGAACGTGAAGACCCGCTGCGGGTGCTTCCCAACTTGGCGTAACAGCACAGCCATCGCCGACGAGTTCAGCGGAACATGGATTGCCTTGCGTGCCTTGGCTTGGTCTGGATGTATCCAGCAAACCTTCCTGACCAAATCCACCTGCGACCATTCCAGATAAACCACATTGGCCTGACGCAAGCCGGTGGACAGCGCAAACAATACCAAGTCCTGCTGATGGGGCGGCAGTTCATCCAGTAACCGTTGCACTTCCTCCGGTGTGAGCCACCGGATTCTGCGCTTGGCTTCCTTGAACAGCCTGATGCGCGGCACTTTCTCGATCCATTCCCAATCAAGTGCCGCACGGCGAAGCACCGACCGGATCAACGCCAGAATACGATTGGCTGTTGCCGGGCTGGTTTCCTTCACCTTGATATCCCCGATGCGTGCGATCAGTTCTCGATCAACTTCCGCGAGCTTCTTGCCGCGCAAATAGCGCATCACCCAACGCATACGGCTGATGTCGTCTTTGTGCGTGGCTTTATGCTGCGTTTCCTGCAAGAACTTCAACGCTGCATCATCCCAAGTGTAGGAGGGCTTATCGCCCACTTTCTGCACGCGCCATGTTTCAGCCTTCATCCGGTCGTGCAATTCCTGCGCTTGTTTCTTGTCGGCGGTGCCAGCAGAGCATCTAATGCGCTCGCCGGATGGCGCAACGAAATCGATGTGCCATGTGTTACCGCGTTTCTTGAGTGACATGGTGAGACCTCCTTTCCAGAAGTCACTCGCAACGCTTGCCGAGGTGAAGCATAGAGCGAGCGCAGATAATCGACAAGGTCGGCTTCGAGGAATACCCAGCACTTGCCCACCTTGGCACCGGGTGCGCGGCCAGTCTTGGCGCGGCGGCGCAGTTCTTCGGGGTGCAGCTTGAGGAAGCGGGCGGCCTGTTCAAGATCAAGCGTCTCCATCGTGGTCATCCTTCTCGCGCCGGTAGGCTTCCGCTTCCTGGGCAAGCTGTTCGGATGCGCTGGCGAGGTTCTTCTGGTTGTCGATGGTGTTGTACCTCCGGCCCTTGGCCTTGACCTTGCGCCCGACGTATTCGAGGAAAGGTTCGCCCTTGGCGCGGTGGAATTCCTGCGCCTGTTGCAGGTACTCGCCCAGTCCTTCGCCAAAGTCCTCGATGCCGCGGCTTGCCATGAACGAGGTGAGGCCACCCAGACCATGCACGAACAAGCGCTCATCGGCGGGCAAGCGGGCGGGGCGGAAGCGATGCAGGCGGGGCTGGTCGAGGGCTTGGGCATAGACGCCGGCAATGGCATCCCACAGCGGATGATTCGGCCATCGGTCGCGCTTGCTATCTGCCGGGTTGGGGATGGACAGGCGCAACCAGTCGGCAGTGAGGTAATGCCACAGCGCGGCCTGCTTCTCCAGCAAGTCGGCCAGGCCGATGATGCCCAACTCCTTGAGCGTCTGTTTCCCGGTTTGGAATTCCATGCGCCAGACCTTTTCACCGGCTTGCCAGCCATTCCTGTACCACAGTTCAAACAGGTAGGTTTTGCGTGATTTGAAGACGATCTCCACGACCTTCTCGTACAGGCGGGCATGCAGGTTGCCACCCATGCCGATGACCCAGCCGGTGAAGGGGTTGGGCAGGCGGCAATCGTAGTATTTCGCCATCAGGTTTGCGCGCGTGATCCAGTCCGGCTGTTCGATGCCGGCGAGGTCATCGGCGCAGACGAAATCCAGAAACAGGTCGGCGCGGCTGATGCTGGCGGCCCCGTCGATCTTGCCCAGCGTCTCGATGATTGCGCGCAAGTCCTGTTCGGCAGCGACGAGGCCGACGGCGGCGAGGTATTCGCTGGAAATCTGCACATGCGCCATCGGCAGGGTCTTGGAGGGCTTGCGGTTGAGCTTGATGAAATAGCAGTTGTTCGCCAGCACATAGGGAAAGCGCGGCACGCCTTTGTCGCGCACTTCGAGAAGATGCGCGCCGATGCTGACCTGGGCGGTGGCTTGTTCGGCTTCGTCTTCCGATTGGGCCTTGGCTTTGAGTTCGTCCAGGCGGTTATTCCATTCGTCGGCGAGCTGGCCGTGATAGGAGAGGTACAGACTGTCCACGCCGAAGCGGAGCGGTTTGAATTTTTCGGGATTGTCGTTTGAGGGTACTGTGTTACAAGACAGCGTACCCTCCGGATCGCCACGCCTGCCGCCGTCGCCGGTGCGCGCCCCTGCGGGCGCATCCCCGCCGCCGTCGCCAAGCGTGGCTCGGTCGAGGTGTTCCTGGGTTTCGTGGTGATTGGTCACGCCATCGGACAAGTCCGAAGGCTTAATGCGGTGATTCTCCATTTTGGACTCCTGTGTGGTTGAGGGAGTCCGCAGAGTCTTGTTTTACTACGTGGCGAAATAGGGGATGGAGTGAATTACCGAGCCGAAAAATTCTGCACTGGTATTTTTTAATGCCGTGCCGTAAGGCTTTGCGCCTGATTGGCGGGATTATTCCTGGATGTCTTGATCCCCATTTTTGCGGGGGCGGCCTCGCCGTTTCTTCACTTCTCGCGGGGCAACTTCCTTGAGCCACTCGCGCACGGTCTCATCTTGGTAGAAGCTTGCCCCGCCATATTTTTGGACTAGTTCATCTTTGACCAGCGAGGCGATGGTGCGGCTTTTGTCCTCCCGCCAGATCACAGTGGCGATTTGTTGGCAGACCAGCTTGATTCGTTGGCAATCTCGCAGGGCTTTTTCATTTTTGGATTCTTCGGCGGGTTGGGGGGCCTGTCCTGCTAATGACGGAGAGCTATCGGATTCTCCGGTTGAAATGTCTGCATGAGCTTTCGTTTGCGATACCTCGACTTGCTTGTCCTCGTCCATGCAGGGAGGATTGTATTTTAGGCTTACCATGGTTTCGGGGTCATCCGGCTCTACATGCTCAACCCAGCAGCCGGGATGGCTTAATGGATCACGCGAGTCATATTCGAGTTTCCAGCCTGGAGGGAACCAGAATTCCGGCGGGGTGATTCCGCGCCTTTCGCACCATTGATGGAAGTCCATGCGGTCTATCGCGGCCCACTTGAGCAGCTTGCGGTCATAGCGCCGACCGTGGATGCAAGCATACACATCGTCGATATAAGTGCGGATATAGAAATTCGGATCGGCTTTCGAGTCGGGAGGGCGTTTGGCTAGGGCGAGATTGTCGCAGATGATTTCGCCGGACAGGATGGCTTCCATCATCAGGCGGAAATAATCCTTGGCCTCAAGGGGGAGGCGTAGCCAGATGCGGTCCGGATCGTGACCTGCCCAGCGCAGGCCAATGTCCCAGACGGAGAGTTCTTCGGTAATGAGAGGCATCATTTTCCCTTGATTGTTGTGATGCGCATGTCGTTCGTTCTAGGACGGAATAGCCGAGATACTATACACTCAAGCGCTAATAAGATGCTCAAGGGGAGAAACATGCAGCAAGCGAAACTATCCAATCTGTTACGTGATTCCGCGTACAAACTTACTCAGTTCAAGCCCGCGCAAATCGAGGCGCTGGAAGCTGCAATCACTATCAAGGAATCTGGCAAGAAGGAAGCCCCTTACGTTACCTGCCTGGTACGCGGCAAGCCGATCAAGCTCACGCCAGAAGAGGCAGTACGACAGCTTTATGTGATGGTCTTGCGTGACGATCTCGGCTATCCGGTCAGCCGGATGGAGGTCGAGCACGAAGTCACCTTCGGCCGCGAGAAGAAACGTGCCGACATCTGCATCTTCGACAAGGACAAGACCACCGCGCCCTACATCCTTGTCGAACTGAAAAAACCCAAGCTCAAGGACGGCAAGGAACAGCTCAAGAGCTATTGCAACGCGACCGGCGCACCGATGGGCATCTGGACCAACGGCGAGCAGATTTCCTACTACCACCGCAAGGACCCCAACTATTTCGAGGACCTCCCGGCCATCCCGTCGGCGCATGAAAAGCTGTCTGACGTTCTCTCGGAGCGCTGGACCATCGACGACCTGGTGAAGCTCGACAAACTGGTCAATGAAAAGAAATCGCTCAAAGACCTGATTCTGGAAATGGAGGACGAAGTCCTTGCCAATGCCGGCGTCGATGTATTCGAGGAATTGTTCAAGCTGGTGTTCACCAAGCTCTATGACGAAATGGAAGGCGGACGCGACAAAAAGCGGCATCTCGTCTTCAAGAACTACGGTGATACCGAAACCGAACTCAAGGCCAAGATTCAAGACCTGTTCGACAAGGCCCGCGCCAAGTGGGAAGGGGTGTTCCCCGAGGGCGCCAAGATCGAACTGACGCCCAGCCACCTCGCCGTCTGCGTGGCCTCGCTGGAAAAGGTCAAGCTCTTCAATTCCAACCTCGAAGTCGTCGACGAAGCCTTCGAGTACCTCATCAACAAATCCAGCAAGGGCGAGAAAGGCCAGTATTTCACGCCGCGTTACGTCATCGACATGTGCGTGAAGATGATGAACCCGCAGGAACACGAAACCCTGATCGACACCGCCGCCGGCAGTTGCGGCTTTCCGGTGCATGGCATCTTCCACGTCTGGGAGCAAATTCGTCGGGAGCGCGGCGACTCGATCAGTCATCTTTTCACGACGGAAAAGAAAGTCGGACGCTACGAGGACTACGTGCGCAACAAGGTTTTCGCCATCGACTTCGACGAGAAGGCCGTGCGCGTCGGGCGCACCCTGAATCTGATCGCCGGCGACGGGCAGACCAACGTGCTGCACCTCAACACGCTGGATTACGAGCGCTGGGACGAAAAGACCAGCGACGAGGAATGGACCGACATCTACGGCGAAGGCTGGAAGCGCCTGCGCAAGCTGCGCGCCGATAAGACCAGCAACCGCGATTTCGGTTTTGACGTGTTGATGGCCAACCCGCCCTTTGCTGGGGACATCAAAGAAAACCGCATCCTCGCCAAGTACGAACTTGCCCGCTCGGTCAGTTACGACAAGCTGGCCAAGGTCGAACCGACCGACCCCAACATCGTCGATGCCAGCAAACGCGCGCCCAGCTTCACCGAGGCATTGCACGCCAGCCACGAAACCATTTATCAGATGGCCGACGGCACCTATCGCAAGGTCAAGGTCAAGCACCAGAACACCGTCGGGCGCGACATTCTGTTCATCGAGCGCAATCTATCCTTCCTCAAGCCCGGCGGGCGCATGGCGGTTGTGTTGCCGCAAGGCCGCTTCAACAACGCCAGCGACAAAGACTTGCGCGAATACCTCGCCACGCACTGCCGCATCCTCGCTGTCGTCGGTCTGCACGGCAACGTTTTCAAGCCGCACACCGGCACCAAGACCAGCGTGCTATTCGTGCAGAAGTGGAACGACGACCCCAAGGCCGGGCCGCTGTGCCCGAAGCAGGACGATTACCCGATCTTCTTCGCCACCATGCGCGAACCGTCGAAGGACACTTCCGGCGACAAGATTTACCGGCAAGCCCCGGACGGTACGCCGCTGCTAGACGACCACGGGCACCTGATCGTTAAGCACGACCTGTTCAACCACGACGGCAAGACCGAGGATGGGATTGCTGAGGCTTTTATCGAGTTCGCCAAGAAAGAGGGACTCAGTTTTTTTCGATGAGCCCCTTTGACGAGGCGCGCTATGCGCGCCTGTTGGAGGGGCTAGAAGTAACCGTTTTGCCATATAGCGAAGCAATCTCAGCCGATCCGACTGGACGGCTGGATTCATCATTTTTCGAGAAGCGATTTATGGAGCTCCGCCAACGAGCAGAAGCGTGGGAACGTCTAGACATCCACGCTAAGTCTGTCGTCTGCGGTCCTTTCGGATCGAATCTCCTCAATGAAAATTATGTAGAACATGGGATTCCGATGATTCGCCCCTTCAACCTGCGTGACTGCCGGTCTGATCGAGGCGAAATCGCCTTTCTGGATGAGTCCTTCGTTAGTGACGCAGGGCTAAAGATTTTTGGACGGGGTACGGTCGTATTTGCTCGGGTTGGTGAAATCGGTGCTGGGGTCAATCTTTATGAACGAGCAACGATCAGCCCGAACATCATCGCCACAGAACTGCTTGGCACTATCAACCCGTACTTTGTCGGCGTATTTGCCAATACGAGATTCGGCAGGCTTCAGCTAGAAGCGGGAATGAAGGTCGTGGCACAGCCGACTATTTCGACAGATTCGATTCGTGCCCTTCGAATTCCTAATCTTGGTCGAAACTTTCAAGAAAAGATTGCCGAGACGTTCAAGCAAGCGATACATGCGGAAGATCAAGGAGGAAAACTACTCGCCGCCACTGATGAGTCTCTCCTTCATGCCCTCGGCCTCGACGGCTGGACATCCATCGAACCGCTCACCTACATTCGCAGTAGCCGCGATGCCTTTGCCGCCGGTCGCCTCGATGCCGAATTTTTTACCCCACGCGTGCGCGATATGCTCGCGCGCCTCGGGCGCGATGGCCTGACGATTCGCGATGTCGCCCCGGCCCGCAAGGAACGCTTCACGCCGACCGACAGCGGCGACTTCCACTACATCGAAATCGGCGGCCTCGGCTCCGATGGTACTGCCCAGGCCGAACGTCTGCCACAGCGGGAAGCGCCGAGCCGCGCCACGCAATACGTGCGGGCCGGCGATGTCATCACCTCGACCGTGCGCCCGATCCGGCGCCTGTCGGCAGCGATTGACGACACCCAGGACGGCTATGTCTGCTCGTCGGGCTTTGTAGTCCTGCAACCGTGTGCCATTTCCTCCGATGTGCTGCTGACCTATCTGCGCCTGCCGCCCGTTTGCACTTTGATGGACTTGCATACCAGCGCCAGCATGTACCCTGCGATTTCCGAGGCCGATCTGCTGGCGCTGCCGATCCCGGAAATTCCTGCGGCTGCCCAGCGGACCATTGAAAAGTCGGCGCTGGCGGCACGGCAAGCCAAGCAACGTGCCGCCCAACTTCTGGAGGCCGCCAAGCGCGCCGTCGAAATCGCCATCGAGAAGGACGAGAAATCCGCGCTCGCTTATCTAGAGGCTCAGGCATGAGCGCCGACTATTACAAGGAATGGCGTGCCAAGGCCGAAGTCGATTACTTCCCGCAGCTCGTGATTCTGTGGCTCTCGACCAATTCCTGGTATCGCTCGCACTACTCCGAAGAAACATCGAAGCAGGACCGCACATTTCTGAACAAGTTGCGCGCGGACCACAGCACACGGAACAAGCTTTACACCCGCTTCGATAAGCTACTCCAGGCCGCCGGCACGAAGGAGCATGCCGAACTTATCAGCTCCATCGAAGCGCTTTCGTTTGCGTTGAACAGAGCTTTGCTGCTCTGGGACGAAGCGCAAAGCGGCAGCGCGATCACCCTCGAAAATTGCCTCCTCGCGGTGAATCCGAAATCGTTCGGCAGCCTCGTAGTGAAGCGGAACGCCAGCGGCATAAAGATCAGCGACACACTAAAGCTTACGGCTGACAAGTCGGTTTTGTTCAACGGCCTGCTGGAAATCATTTACCAAGTTCGCTGCCAGCTTGTGCATGGGCAGATGGAGCCGACCGACGAGAATCACGAGGTGGTCAAGCAGTGCTATTTCCTGCTCTATGCCTTGATGAATTTCCGGTAGATCACCACATGCCACTGATTGCCATTTCTCTGGATGTTGTCGGTTCGACATCGATCAAAAGCAAGCTTGCGGAGTTTTCGGCTCAGCACGGCACCGATCTGGACCGGCATTATTCTGAGCTTGCCAAGCTGATGCTCGTCTCCATGAATCGTTTCATGGAGTTGCTTGATCTGGACGATATTTTGGACATCAATCGATTGTTTCTGGTTAAACGGATCGGTGATGAATACTGGTGGGTCTATGACTTGAACGATCTTGCGCAGCATGAGATTTCAAGGCATGCAACACACCTCGTGAAAGCTCTCTTGGCATATTTTTCAAAGACCCCGTTTGATCTGGTGGCGATGGTTCCAGAGGAATTAGATGACCCATACGCCGAGCCGATAGCCCCCGTCGCCATTCTTCGCCTACCGGTTCCCTGGAAGGCGACAGTGGACGTCCTGAATCACGTGATTGATTTATCCAAACTTGCGGAAGAGAAACTGGACAGTTTCTTGGCGGGGCTCACCTCGCAAGGGAGAGCCAGAAATTTCGTGACGGCGGGCGATGCAGAGTTTCTTGAACTAAAAAATCGTCTGGGCGTTGGATTCGGCATTACCAGAGAAGAAAGGCTTGTCTATGGAACGCGCAGCGATTTCATTGGGATTGAGGTTGATCGGTTTTTCAGAATTTCAAAATTTGCGGAAGAAGGAAAGATTCTCGCAGGCAGGGAATTCCTCTCGATTCTTACGATGAATGAAGTTGCAACTGGAAAATATGAGTTTTGCGATTCACTTGGTGGCGGCTCAATTACGACAGTCGTCAATCGGGTGCGCGTCAATCATAGAACGTTTACTGAAGATGAAATAAAAGGGATTAAAGGTGGCTATGCAGGGGCGCATATATTTGACGAGTACTCATCGGCTATAGCTATTGCTAATCCATTGGATTAGAATATTCCCATGATTACGATTGCCGAAGTGCCGGAATACATCCGCCAAGCGGAGAAGCTGCTGACCGCTGAGGAGCGCCAGGACATCTTGAGCTATCTGGCGGCACATCCGAAATCTGGCGATTTGATCGAAGGCACGGGCGGCATTCGCAAATTGCGCTGGGGCAGGGGAGGGCGCGGCAAGAGTGGCGGGGTGCGGGTGATCTACTACTACCACAGCGAAGTGATGCCGCTTTACCTGCTGGCGCTGTTCGCCAAGAACGAGCAGGCGAATCTGAGCAAGGCCGACCGGAACGGTTTGGCGAAGCTGGTGGATGTGTTGGTTGAGATATGGATTGAGAGGTGAATCATGGGAAAAGCTTTTGACAGTATTGCGCGCGGATTGAATGAGGCCATCGCTCACGGCAAGGGCGAGAAGGTCGCAGTGAAGACATATACGCCGGAATCGGTCGATGTCTCCGCATTGCGTCGGCGCATGGGCATGACGCAAGAGCAATTCGCTGCGCGCTTCGGTTTCTCTGTGGCGACGTTGCGCCATTGGGAGCGCGGGGATCGTTCGCCGCATGGCCCTGCATTGGTGCTGCTGAATGTCATCAAGCGCGCGCCGGATGCAGTCCAGGCTGCATTGAGTTGATCGGTTACAAATGCTGTCGCACTTGTGGGGAAGTCGTCACAGACTGACTCGCAGACTGTGCCATATTTGTGCCATAGCGACATTGGAAATGTCGCTTTTTAGGTTGTTTTAGATAGGTTTTGAAGGTTGGCAAGCGGCGCAAGTGATTGATTTAAAATAATTCACGTTTTGTAAAATTGCTGCTCTTAATCCGTTGGTCGAAAGTTCGAATCTTTCACGACCCACCAACACCAAAAAAGGCCCGATAAATTCGGGCCTTTTCATTTATGAATGGTCGCGGTCGTTGACGTGTCAGGCGGTGTCTGTATAATTCGCGCTCCTTTGCAGTGAGGGTCGTTAGCTCAGCCGGTAGAGCAGCGGACTTTTAATCCGTTGGTCGCGTGTTCGAATCACGCACGACCCACCACTCACCAGATTCTCGATTTCCCCATGCCGCTTTAGCTCAGTTGGTAGAGCAACCGCCTTGTAAGCGGTAGGTCGTCAGTTCGAATCCGACAAGCGGCACCATATATGACAGGGCCTCGCAGCGATGCGGGGCTTTTTGCCGTCTGCAGCCGCGTGCGGGCGTTCGCTAATAATGCGTGCCGTGATGGGGAATATAGGAATAAAATCCGACTGTATTCCGATGCCCGGGCTTTTCGGTGGCTATCGGGCCGTTGATTCCAATGGCCGAGACAGGTGAAGGTGAACATGAAGAATCCACATAAAAGAGCGACGCGAAGGTACTTGCTTCGCTCCGAACAGAACACGATCGAGCATGCGCTGATCAATCATCTGCTTTATACCGTAGGCAAGGGCAGCAAGGCTGCGACCGGACGCGACTGGCACGACTCCGCGACTCATACGGTGCGCGATCACCTCATTGAGCGCTGGGTGCGCACCGTCGACAATTACTATGCGCAGGATCCGAAGCGGCTGTATTACCTGTCGATGGAGTTCCTGATCGGACGCATGCTCTCCAATGCGGCGTTGAACCTGGATATCGAGCATCCGGTGCGTGGCGGTCTGCAGGCTTTCGGCCAGGATCTTGAGAAGATCGTGGAGATGGAAACCGATGCCGCGCTGGGCAATGGCGGCCTGGGGCGGCTGGCGGCCTGCTTTCTGGATTCGATGGCGACCATGGATATTCCGGGCATGGGCTACGGCATACGCTACGAGTACGGCATGTTCAACCAGCGCATCGAGAACGGCCAGCAGGTGGAGCATCCGGACAACTGGCTGCGTTATGGCAATCCCTGGGAATTCCAGCGCCCGGAGCGGCTGTATCCGGTGAAGTTCTACGGCAAGGTGATCTGCTTTGCCGAATCGGGCGGCAAGACCGAAAGCCGCTGGACCGACCCCGAGATTGTGATGGCGATGGCCTACGATGTGCCCATCCCGGGCTACAAGACCAAAACCGTCAACAATCTGCGGCTGTGGGCGGCCAAGGCGACGCGGGAATTCGACCTGGATTCGTTCAATGCCGGCGACTACATCGGCTCGGTCGAAGAGAAGAACAGCACCGAGAACCTGTCCAAGGTGCTGTATCCGAACGACACTTCGGCGATGGGGCGCGAGTTGCGCCTGAAGCAGGAATATTTCTTCGTGTCCGCGTCGATCCAGGACATCCTGCATCGCTTCCAGTCCGATCACGAAGGCTGGGGCCGGTTGTCCGAGAAGGTCGCTATCCAGCTCAACGACACCCATCCCGCGATTGCCGTCGCGGAAATGATGTACCAGTTGCATGACGTGCATCGCATCGACTGGGACAGCGCATGGCGGATGGTCACGGAGATATTCGCCTACACCAACCACACGCTGATGCCGGAGGCGCTGGAGACATGGTCGGTGGAGAAGTTCGAGAAGGTGCTGCCGCGCCATCTCCAGATCATCTACGAGATCAACCACCGCTTCCTGGCGCATGTGAACCACATGTTCCCCGGCGACACGGACTTGTTGCGGCGCGTCTCCATCATCGACGAGGAGCATGGCCGGCGCGTGCGCATGGCGCATCTGGCGGTGATAGGCAGCCATACCGTGAACGGTGTCGCCGCGATCCACAGCGAACTGCTCAAGAGCACGCTGTTCGCCGACTTCCATCGCATTTTCCCCGGCAAGTTCGTCAACGTCACCAACGGCATCACGCCGCGGCGCTGGCTGAATCAGGCCAATCCGTTGCTGACCCGGCTGGTCGAATCCCGCATCGGCGGGAATTTCGTGCGCGATCTCGAACAGCTCGGCACGCTCGCGGAATACGCGGAGGATGAAGTGTTCCGCAAGGAATTCCGCGCGGTCAAGTATGCCAACAAGCTGCGCCTGGCCGAATACATCGAAAACGTGGTCGGCGTGCGCGTCGATCCCCATTCGCTTTTCGACGTGCAGGTCAAGCGCATCCACGAATACAAGCGCCAACTGTTGAACGTGTTGCATGTGATCACGCTGTACAACCGCATCCGCGCCGGGCAGACCGAGGGCATCGTTCCGCGCACGGTGATCTTCGGCGGCAAGGCCGCGCCCGGCTACAGGATGGCCAAGCTGATTGTCCGGCTGATCAACGATGTCGCTGGCATCGTCAATCACGACCCGGCGGTGCAGGGCATGCTGAAAGTGGTATTCATCCCCAACTACGACGTGTCCACGGCGGAGAAGATCATCCCCGCATGCGAACTCTCCGAGCAGATATCCACCGCGGGCACCGAGGCTTCCGGCACCGGCAACATGAAGATGGCGCTGAATGGCGCGCTGACCATAGGCACGCTGGACGGCGCGAACGTGGAGATACGCGAGGAGGTTGGCGATGACAACATCTTCATCTTCGGCCTCACCACGCCCGAGGTTGCCGAGTTGCGTGCGCGGGGTTACAACCCGTTGGATTATTACAATGCCAATGCGGAGCTGCGCCAGGCGGTGGACATGATAGGCGGCGGCTTCTTCTCGGTGGAGGAGCCGGGGCGCTACCAGGCCATACGCGACAGCCTGCTGACACGGGGCGACCATTACCTGCTGCTGGCCGACTATGAAAGCTATGTGGCGACGCAGCGGCGGGTGGCCGAACTGTACCGCGATCAGGAGGAGTGGGCGCGGCGTGCGATACTGAACGTAGCGCGCATGGGGAAATTCTCCAGCGACCGTTCGATACGGGAGTATGCGGAGCGGGTCTGGGGCGTGAAGCCGGCTCCGGCGGCGGAATGAGGCTGTTGGATCGAAACGAATGGAAATCAAGCAGAGGCGATCATGGTTATGTTGAACGATGTGGAACGTAAGGACGGCGCGGATTTGCCCGGCGGAGAGGACAGGCGCTCCAATCCGCATATCCGCGCGATCTTCGACTCGGCGTGCAAGCTGACGGAGCCCTTCTTCGATCCTGCGCAAGGCTGGGGCGGTCAATCCTTGACGATGTATGCGCGCCAGGCGCTGCGCGAGGCTTATCCCGAGCTGACGCAGCAGGATACCGCGCTGTTGTTCGCGGCCGTGCAGCGCCATCACAGGAGCTTGCAGATCAAATAGCGGCTCGTTCTTCGGTGTCCGCTTCGTCCCGCCTTCACGACTTCTGCGCCGTTCTGGCACGGCTGTTCCTGCTGCTTCCCCTGTGCTGCACTCCCGCGGCAGCGGCCAGCCTCTCGCTGAGCATCGCCGACATCTCTCATCCCGATTTTTCCGCAAGCGGCATCGAACTGATGCTGCCGCAGGACGGCTCCGCCGAATTACGCATCGCCGAGCTGCATGTGCGGCGGCACGGGCTGCGCAACGCGAGACTCCGTTGCGCGCATTTCGATCTTTCCACTGCGGCGATGAAGTGCCGGGGAGGCAGCCTGGACAAATTGCCGGGGCTCGCGCTCGATTTCGAATACGGCTTCGGCGGCGCATGGCGATTCTCCGCCCGCCTGATGAATGCGCCGGCGAGCGGGGTATTCATGCCGGCGGAGCGGCCGCAATTCAGCCGGGGCAGGCTGCATGGCTCGTTGCAGGCGGGCGGAGACGCATCTGGCGCGAACAGGTTCGACGCCGACCTGCGCCTGGACGATGTCGGGTTCAGCGATGCGGCAGGACTGCATGCCGCGGAGAAACTGCGCGGCGTGCTGAAGCTGGGTGCCGTGCGCAAGTCCGGGCGGTGGCGCTGGCAGGGGGACATGGTCTGGCAGTCCGGCGAGCTGTTCTGGGAGCCGCTGTATCTGGCTGACGGAGGCGAGCGACGTCTGAGCGCATCGGGCAGCCTTGACGGGGCGAGCCTTGTGGTCGAGCGCGCCGAGGCCGAGTTGCCGCGGGTAGGCCGCTTGCATTTGACCGCCCGCTGGGATGTGGAGCGCGGCCAGCTGGCCGAGGCCTCGGTGCGCGGCGACGGCCTCGCGCTGGACGCGCTGTTTTCCAGCTACGCCAGGCCGTTCCTCGCCGGCGGGGCGCTGGCGGAAGCCGGGCTGTCCGGGCGCGCCGACGTGGACTGGCGTTATCGCGACGGCGCGACCCGGTCGCTGCGCCTGGCGTTGCGCGATGCGGGGATTACGGATGCGAAGAAACGTTTTGCGCTGAACGGGGTGAACACGGCATTCGAATGGCGGCCGGATGCGGCGCAGGAAGCCGAGCTCGCCTTCGCCGGCGGCGAACTGCTCGGCGTGGCGCTCGGCGGCGCGCAATGGCGGGTGCGGATGCGAGGCATGGAGTTCGGTATGGAGCGGGGGGCGCTTCCCGTACTGGACGGCAGGCTGGAGTTGCGCGATCTGCAGTTGCGGCGCGAAGGCGACGACTGGCGCTGGCAGCTGGGCGCCGCGCTCAGCGGCATCTCGATGGAACGATTCAGCGAGGCGGCAGGCTGGCCGAAGATGCATGGCACATTGGCCGGGAATATCCCCCGAGTGAGCTATGACGGTGCGGAAATCAGCACGGAGGGCGCGCTGCTGTTCAAGGTGTTCGACGGCACGGCGGTGGCGAGCCGGCTCAAGTTGGCAGACCCGTTCGGCCCCGCGCCGCGCCTGTACGGCAACCTCAACATGCGGGAACTCGATCTCGACCTGCTGACGCGCGCCTTCTCGTTCGGCAACATGCAGGGCCGTGTCGATGTGGACGTCAACGACCTCGAATTGCAGAACTGGCAGCCGGCGCGTTTCGATGCGCGCATCGCCAGCAGCGAAGGCCGGTATCCGAAGAAGATCAGCCAGAAGGCGGTGCAGAACATCTCCGCGCTCGGCGGCGCGGGCGCCGCGGCCGCGATCCAGCGCAGCTACCTGCGCTTTTTCGAGGATTTCGGCTACGACCGCATCGGCTGGCGCTGCAGGCTGCGCAACGGCGTGTGCGATATGGGCGGCGTGGACAACGGCGATGGCGGGGCCTATGCGATCGTCAAGGGCGGCGGCATTCCGGCGATCACCGTGATGGGCTACAATCGCGCCGTCGCATGGAACGAACTGGTCAGCCGCCTGAAGCGCGTGACGCAGGGCAACATGCAGGCCGTGGTCAAATAAAGGAGCAGCGCTATGAAAACGAACGAAGTGAGTTTCGCTAATAGAATCTGGATCGCAACGGCATCGCTGACGCTGGGCGCCTGCGTCACCATCAATATCTATTTTCCCGCCGCCGCCGCGGAGAAAGCCGCGGACAAGATCATCGAGGAAGTGTGGCAGACCCAGAAGGCCGACCAACCCGCAGAGAAGGAGCAAAAATGATGAAGACGATCAAATTTTTCGTATCGCTGTTTATGCTCGCCTTTTCGCTGAGCGCCTTTGCGGTCGATCTCGAAGTCAACACGCCGGGCGTGAATGCGATCAAGCGGAGCATGCAGGCGCGCCATGCGCAACTCGCGCCGCACTATGCCAGCGGCGCGGTCGGAATCGCCGCCGACGGCATGATCGCGCTGCGCGATGCGGGGGCCGTGCCGCTGGCGCAGCGCCAGTCGGTCAACGGCCTGGTTGCCGCTGAGAACCGCGACCGCAACGCGCTGTACGCCGAGATTGCCGACGCCAACGGCCACCCGGAATGGGAGGCTGAAATACGCAGCACCTTCGCGCAGCGCTGGATACAGCGCGCCCAGCCGGGCTGGTGGGTGCAAAGCGGCGGCGGTTGGTCACAGAAATAGGTCTGTTTCCTCCGGCCCGTTCGGGCTGAGCTTGTCGAAGCCTCATGGCATCGCCCTTCGACAGGCCCAGGGCGAACGGTTCGTTATTTTTAGGCCGACAACAAACAAATGAATCCCACCCTAGTTTTCGACATCGAAACCATCCCCGACATCGCCGGGCTGCGCGCGCTCTACGAAGTGAACGACGCGGTGAGCGACAGGGAAGTGGCGGAGATGGCCTTCCAGATGCGCCGGCAGAAGACCGGCAGCGACTTCCTGCCGCACCACCTGCAGAAGGTCGCGGCGATTTCCTGCGTGCTGCGCGAGGGAGACAATTTCAAGGTGTGGTCGCTGGGCGATCCGGGGGAGGACGAGGCCAGCATCATCAAGCGCTTCTTCGACGGCATCGAGAAATACACGCCGCAGCTAGTGAGCTGGAACGGCGGCGGTTTCGACCTGCCGGTGCTGCACTACCGCGGCCTGATTCACGGCGTCCAGTGCGCACGCTACTGGGACATGGGCGAGGACGACCGCGACTTCAAGTGGAACAACTACATCAGCCGCTACCACACGCGCCACCTCGACCTGATGGATCTGCTCGCGATGTACACCGGCCGCGCCAACGCGCCGCTGGACGAGCTGGCGAAACTGATCGGCTTCCCCGGCAAGCTGGGCATGGACGGCGGCAAGGTGTGGGATGCGTACCAGCAGGGCAAACTGGCCGAGATACGCAACTACTGCGAGACCGACGTGGTGAACACCTGGCTGGTGTTCGCGCGCTTCCAGCTGATGCGTGGCCAGTTCACCAGGGCGCGCTACGAGCAGGAGCTGGAACTGGTGCGTACTACGCTGGCAAAGTCAGACCAGCCGCACTGGGCGGAATACCTCGCGGCCTGGAAATGACGATGCACAAACTGCGCAAGGCCTGGCTCGCGCTGGGGTGGGGCTGGATCGCCGTGGTGGCCTACCTCTCGCTGATCCCCTATCCGCCCGAGTCGATACGTTTCCCCGGAGTGGACAAGCTGCAGCATGCGCTGGCCTACGGCCTGCTGATGCTGTGGTTCTGCCAGGTTTACGTGCGCCGGATGCAACGTCTGCTCGCGGGCGTGCTGCTGGTCGCGCTGGGCATCGTCGTGGAGTTCCTGCAGGGCATGACCGGCTATCGCCTCTTCGAGCCAGGCGACATGATCGCCAACGCCGCCGGTGTGCTGGCGGGCTGGGCGTGGGCGCGCACCGCGCTGGGAAATATCGGCAGCACGCTGGAAACGAAACTATTCAAGTAGCAGAACCATGACCGAACAAACCAAAACCTCCCCGATCGTGGAGATCGAATCGCTGGACCAGGACGGGCGCGGCATCGCGCATCACGAAGGCAAGGTGATCTTCATTGAGGGCGCGCTGACCGGCGAGCGCGTCACTTATTCCTCCTACCGCAAGAAACCCAGCTTCGAGATCGCGCAGGCGACGAGCATCGTCAAGCCGTCGTTCATGCGTGTGCAGCCGAAATGCATCCACTTCGGCGTGTGCGGCGGCTGCGCGATGCAGCATCTGGAGCCGGGCGCGCAGGTCGCGGCGAAACAGCGCATTCTCGAGGACAACCTGCAGCGCATCGGCAAGGTCAAACCGGAGACCATCCTGTCGGCCATCCACGGCCTGCCCTGGAGCTACCGCCAGCGCGCCCGCCTGTCGGTGCGCCATGTGGTGAAGAAGGGCAAGACCCTGGTGGGCTTCCACGAGAAGCGCAGCAGCTTCATCGCCGACATGTCGCGTTGCGAGATATTGCCCCCGAAGATTTCGGGACTGCTGCCGCTGTTGTCGCAGCTGGTGGGCGGCCTGTCCATCCGCGACCGCCTGCCGCAGATCGAGGTGGCCTGCGGCGAGAACGTGGATGTGCTGGTGCTGCGCATCATGGAGCCGCTGACCGCTGACGACGAGGCGGCGTTGCGCGCCTTCGCAGACGCACACGCCATCCAGTTCTGGCTGCAACCCAAGGGGCCGGATACCGCGCATCCGTTCCATCCGCCGGTCGCGCCGCAGCTGAGCTACACATTGCCCGAGTTCGGCATCGAGATGCCGTTCGCGCCGACCGAGTTCACCCAGGTCAACCACAAGCTCAACCGCGTAATGGTGCATCGCGCGATCCGCCTGCTGGCCCCGAAGCCGGACGAGCGCATCGCCGACTTCTTCTGCGGTCTGGGCAACTTCACTTTGCCGATCGCGAAGAGCGGCGCGCGGGTGCTGGGCATTGAGGGCAGCCCTGCGCTGGTGAAGCGCGCGCTGCAGGGAGCGGCCCATAACGGGCTGACGGACAACACCGAATTCATCGCGATGAATCTGTTCGAGATGGACGAGGCCGAACTCGCCAAACACGGCAGATTCGACAAGTGGCTGGTCGATCCGCCGCGCGACGGAGCGATCGAACTGGTCAAGGCGATCACGCCCGAGACCGCGCCCGAAACCATCGTCTATGTCAGCTGCAATCCTGCGACACTGGCGCGCGATGCGGAAGTGCTGGTGCATGTGAAGGGCTACAGGTTGAAGGCCGCGGGCGTGATGAACATGTTTCCGCAGACCGCGCATGTCGAGTCGATTGCGGTGTTCGTGAAGGAGTGACGGTTCGATGAAACGATACGACGACCTGGTGGCCGAGGCGCTGGCGCGCGTCAGGGAAGTCACCCCCTGGGATTTCGGGCGGCGCTACAAGGAGGGAGATATACCTCTGCTGCTCGACATTCGCGAGCCTGCGGAATTCGCCGCGTTGCGCATCCCCGGTTCGATCAACGTGCCACGCGGCATCCTGGAGCAGTCCTGCGAATGGGATTACGACGAGACCGTGCCGGAGCTGGCAGGCGGGCGCGAACGCGAGATCGTCGTCATCTGCCGCTCCGGCAAGCGCTCGGTGCTTGCGGCCGACACGATGCAGCAGATGGGTTTCACCGACGTGGTTTCGCTGAAGCTGGGCATCCGCGGCTGGAACGATGCCGAACTGCCGATGGAAGATGCAGACGGCAATCCGGTGGATGCGGATGCCGGCGACGAGCTGCTGGCATCGCGCATCAAGCCCGAGCAGCTAAAACCCAAGTGATCAGGCTTTTGGCTTGAGTGCATCCCCCTCGAACCGTATCCCTTCCCAGCCGCTCTGCATGAAGTTTCGGATGTTCTGGTGGTCGGCCCCGTCCGGGTTGCCGAGCACGTCCTTGCGGTAATAGTCGCCGAAGCAGGCCAGCGTCTGCTGCGGCGACAGGGCGTTGAGCTTCGCGAACGAGAACAGCTTGCACGAGCCGTTGTTCTGTCCGGCCTCGTTGCGCGTCGCGCCGTTGGCGAACGCGGTCGGGGTGAAATCGTAATGCGCTTCGATCACCGCCATGGTGTTGTTGAAGCCGATGCAATCCGGTGTCTCGTCCAGTTTCTTCAGAAATTCGTTCAGTTCCATCTTGTCTCCGTGAAAACAAAAGGCGGCCGCGAGGCCGCCTTGTCGTGTGTGCAGGATGCTTATTCGCGTTCGCCTGTGAATGCCATCAGCAGTTGCAACAGGTTGATGAACAGGTTGTAGATGCTCAGGTACAGACCCAGCGTCGCCATCACGTAGTTGGTCTCGCCGCCGTTCACGATCTGGCTCACGTCGTACAGGATGTAGGCGGAGAAAATCAGCACCGCGATGGCGGAAATGGTCAGCGACAGCGCCGGGATCTGGAAGAACAGGTTGGCCAGCGAGGCTGCGATCAGCAGGACCAGTCCGATGAACAGGAACTTGCCCATGAAGCTGAAATCCTTCTTCGTCACGGTGGCGACGGTGGCCAGCGAGAAGAAGATCACGCCGGTGCCGCCCGCGGCCATGCCGACCAATTGCGCGCCATTGGCCAGCTTCAGCGCGACCTGCAGGATGGGACCGAGAAATACGCCGGCGACGAAGGTGAAGCCCAGCAGGGCGGCGATGCCCCACACGCTGTTGCGCAGCGCGGACACGGCGAACATCATGCCGATCATCGCGCCGAACATCAGCAGCGCCGAGATGATCGGGCTTGCGGCCATGAACGAGAAATCCATCGAGGCGCCGACCGACGCGCCGATGACCGTCGGGATCATGGTCAGCGCCAGCATCATGTAGGTGTTGCGCAGCACCTTGTTTTGCTCGATTGAGGGGGCGCCGACTCGGGTTGCTGTCTGGTATTGCATGTATGGTCTCCTGATGTTGAGGTAATGCGGGCGTAAGACTAGCCGAGTGCGGATAAAGTTTCAATCGGCTGGCGAGGACTGTTTCGCGATGGACGGCAGCCAGATCCAGCAGGCCGGAATATATAGGTATTTCAGCCTATTGTTATTACGGCGGATTAGGTGCAGGATGGCGGCCGGCAAACTTGTCGAAAGGCAGGGACGCAATGCCACGGGGCTAACGGGAGCATCCCAATGCCAGCCGGGCTGCCGGTTCCGGATGCGCGAGGAACCGTCGGAATGATTCCATGTGGTGCATTCCTTGCGTTCGTTTGTTGATCGGCGACGAATTCGGTGGATTCGTCCATTCGCACAGAAAATCGATACGGGAGCACCACATGAACAGGGATCATTACTTGTCGAAGCGTCCGCCCCCCGGCTTGCAAACGCCTTCAAAATCATCCGGAGGGCGCAAGCCCGCCCAGCCGAACCCGCCGGATACGCGGGAACCGCTTGCGCCGCCGGAGCATCCCGATGAGAATCGCGTGGCGCATGCGGGCGATGTTGTCTCGCGGAAGACCCGCCCGGCGCATGGCGCAGCTGCGCCTTGAGTTTGCGCGGCAAGCCCTGCCGCCAACCCGGACTCGCCGGATCGCGGCAGGCATCTGAGCGATCCGGCCTGCTTCAAGTCGAGGAACCATGATGGACGACACCATGCATCACGCTTCGGGCTGGCTCGATACCTCGAGCTTCATGCCGCACGGCCATTGCTACCTGTGGACGCCGGAACTGCTGTGGACCTATGTGATCTCCGAGGCGGTCATCGTGCTCTCGTATTTCTCGATTGCGTTCGCGTTGATGTATTTCGTGAACAAGCGCAGCGACCTCGAATTCGACTGGATGTTCAAGCTGTTCTCGGTGTTCATTTTCTCCTGCGGCGCGACGCACCTGATGGGCATCTGGACCATCTGGCATCCCGACTACTGGCTGGACGCCGGCGTCAAGGTCGTCACCGCCGCGGTTTCATTGATCGCCGCAGTGCTGATCTGGCCGCTGATTCCCCGGGCATTGAAGATTCCCGGCACCGCGCAACTGGAGCAGGCCGTTCTCCGGCTGCAGCAGGAGGTGGCGCGGCGCGAAGTCGTCGAAGCGGAGTTGTTGCAACTGAAAAGCGCCAGCGACGAACGCTTCCGCGCGCTGTTCGATCAGGCGGCCGTCGGCGTGGCGGAAATGGACGGCGCCACGGGCGCGATCCTGCGCAGCAACCGCAGGTACGGCGAAATCCTGGGGTACCGTCCGGAAGAAATGCGCGACATCACGCATCGCGCCCTCGTCCACCCGGAAGACTGGCCGGCGGTGCAGGAGAAGCTCCGGGAACTGATGTCGGGCTCGTTGCAGGAGTTCTCGCTCGAACAGCGCCTCCTGCACAGGAACGGCGAAGTCATCTGGGGCGAACTGACGGTGTCTCCGCTGCGCGGTGCCGGCGGCGCGCCGACGGCCTATGTGACCATCATGCGCGACATCACCGCGCGCAAACAGGCGAGCATGGAGCTCAAGGAGCAGTTCGACGAACTGCAACGCTGGCACAAGGTGACGATGGGCCGGGAGGGGCGCATCATGGAACTCAAGCGCGAGGTGAACGAACTGCTGGCGAGCGGGGGACTGCCGCCGCGCTACACCATTGACGCCGCGAGCGGGGACGAGACGCAGGCATAGCCACGAGGACATCATGAAACCGCCCGCGCACTGGGAAAGCGACGATTTCTGGCTGGGGCTTGCCAAGGGGGGCGGGCTGTTTGTTGCTTTGATCGGCGCGCTCGTGCTGTTCGGCTGGAAGCTGGACAGCGTGCTGCTGAAATCGATACTCCCCCACTGGGTGGCAATGAAGGCCAATACCGCCGGCGGGCTGGTGCTGGCCGGCCTGGCGCTCTGGCTCAAGGCCGCCCCGGCCATCCGGAGCAGGCGCGGCGTTCGCATCGTGCGACGTCTGCTGGCCGGACTCGTCGTCCTGCTCGGCGCGCTCTCCCTGTCCGAATATCTCGCCGGCGTCGATTGGGGCATCGACCAGTGGCTGTTCCAGGAGTCGTCCGTTGCGGTCGGCCCTCTGGCGCCCGGACGCATGGCGGCCGCGACCGCGTTGGGCTTCATGCTGCTGGGTTCTGCGCTGCTGCTGCAAGGTGCGACGGAGCGCAGCGCGCGCGCGGTGTCGCTGCTTGCGGCGCTGGGGGCGCTCCCGGCGCTCGCCGCCGCGCTGATTTATCTCTACGACATCGACAACGCCTACGGGCTCGGGCGCTATCTGAGCCTGGCCGCTCATACCGCATTGGCATTCATGGCGCTTGCGGCCGGCATCTTGTGCGCACAGCCGGAGCATGGCGTGGTCGCGTTGCTCAGGAGGCACGACAGCGGCGGGGCGCTGGCCCGCCGCCTGTTGCCGGCAGTGCTGCTGCTGCCGCCGCTCATCGGCTTGCTGAAACTGCTGGGCATCCGGTCCGGCCTGATCGAGGCGGATCTGGGCGTGGCACTGGTCGCACTCACCTATGTCGTCCTGCTGGGGGCGCTGGTGCTGCGGAGCGCGCGCTTCCTGTCAAGCTCCGATGCCGAGCGCGAATGGATGACCGCGAGTGTCGCGCTGAGCGAAGCGCGCCTGCGCACGCTGGTCGCCACCATCCCGGACATGATCTGGCTGAAAGATATGGATGGCGTCTATCTCGCCTGCAATCCGGCGTTCGAACGGTTCTTCGGCGCAAAGGAAGCCGACATCGTCGGCAAGACCGACTACGACTTCGTGCCGCGCGAACTGGCGGACTTCTTCCGCGCCAACGACCGGGCGGCGATCGCGGCCGGCAGGCCCAGCCGCAACGAGGAGTGGCTCACCATCGCCGATACCGGACAGCGCATCCTGGCGGAAACCACCAAGACGCCGATGCTGGGCCAGCAGGGCGAGCTGCTCGGCGTGCTGGGCATCGCGCGCGACATCACCCGGCGGCACGAGGCGGAGGCGGCGATCCATGCCGCGCAGGCCGAGACCAGGCGCCTGCTTGCGGAGTCCGATTTGTCGCGTCGGGCGCTGTTGAGCGCGCTGGAGGACAGCCAAGAGGCGGCCAATGCGCTGAAGCGCAGCGAGGATTCGCTGCGCGACCGCAACGCCTTCGTCGAGACCCTGCTGGAGAATGCCCCGATCGGCTTCGCGGTGAACGCCATGGACGACGGGCGCTTCACCTTCGTGAGCCGGCGTTTTTCCGAAATCTACGGCGTGCCGCCCGGCACGCTGGAGGCGGTCGGCGACTTCTTCGACAAGGTCTATCCGGATCCGGCGCAGCGCGAGCGGATACGGGCGCGGGTGATGGCGGACATCGAAAGCGGCGACCCGGCGCGCATGCGTTGGGAAGACGTCGAGTTCACCGCGAACGGCGGCGGGCAGAAGGTGATCAGCGCCGCCAACATCCCGCTGCCGGAACAGAACCAGATGATCTCGATGGTGTGGGATGTGACCGACCGCCACCGGGCGGAGGCGGCGGTGCGCGAAAGCAATACCCTGCTGCGGGCGTTCATCATGCATTCGCCGATCTATGCGTTCATCAAGAGTGTCGCGCCGAACGAGAGCCGCACGGTGATGGCGAGCGAGAACTACCGAGACATGATAGGCATCCCGGGCTCGCAGATGACGGGCAAGACCATGGCGGAGCTGTTCCCGCCGGATTTCGCCGCGAAGATCACCGCTGACGACTGGGCCGTCGTTTGCGGCGGCGAGGTGCTGCGCCTGGACGAGGAGCTGAACGGGCGCAGCTACACCACGGTCAAGTTCCCTATCCTCGTGGAAGGCCAGAATTACCTGGCGGGCTATACCATCGACATGACCGAGCGCAAGCAGATGATGGACGAGCTGGAGCGGCATCGCGCGCGACTCGAAGAGCGGGTGGCGGAACGAACCAAGGAACTGCAGGCGGCCAACAGGGAGCTGGAGGCGTTTTCGTACTCGGTGTCGCACGACTTGCGCGCCCCGCTGCGCGCCATCGCCGGCTTCGTCGAACTGCTGCGGAAGCACAATTACGACGCCATCGACGACAAGGGCCGCCACTACATGGACGTGATCGCCGGCGCGGCGGTGCAGATGGGGCAGCTGATCGACGACATCCTGACCTTCTCGCGCATCGGCCGCGCCGAGATGGTCTGGACCCCGGTGGACATGAACCGGTTGCTGGACGATGCGCGCAACATCCTGCAGCCGCAGGCCGAGGGGCGCAGGATCGCATGGAAGGTCGCGCCGCTGCCCGAAGCCCGCGGGGAGCGCGCGATGCTGGCGCTGGTGTGGCAGAACCTGCTTGCCAACGCGCTGAAGTTCACCCAGACGCGCGAGACTGCGGAGATCGAGGTTGGGACGGTTGCGGGCGGCGCCGGTGAAACGGTGTATTACGTCAGGGACAATGGGGTAGGATTCGACATGCGGCATGTCGACAAGCTGTTCGGGCTGTTCCAGCGGCTGCACCCGCAGGACCAGTTCGAGGGCACCGGCGTGGGCTTGGCCAGCGTGCAGCGCATCGTGCAGCGCCACGGCGGAAGGGCCTGGGCCGAGGGCAGGGTCAACGAAGGGGCGACGTTCTATTTCGCGTTGCCGGGAATGAAGGAGGGGGGATGAAGACGCTGGCGCGGATACTGTTGGTCGAGGACAACCCGAACGATGAGGAGATGACGCTGGAGGCGTTCGCCGAATGCCGCCTCGCCAACGAGGTGGTCGTGGTGCGGGACGGGCAGGAGGCGCTGGACTACCTGTACCACCAGGGCGATTATGCGGATCGCCCCTGCGGCAATCCGGCGGTGATCCTGCTCGATCTCAAGCTGCCCAAGGTGGGGGGTATGGAGGTGCTGCGCCGCATCAAGGGCGATCCGGAATTGAAGACCATCCCCGTTGTCATCATGACCTCCTCGCGCGAGGAGCGCGACGTCGACGAAGGCTACGGGCTAGGCGTCAACGCCTATGTGGTCAAGCCGGTCGATTTTCCCAGCTTCGTCGAGGCGGTCAAGGACCTCGGCGTGTTCTGGGCGCTGATCAACCATCCGCCGGCAGGCAGCGTGAGCAGGGGCGTCTGACATGAATCAGACGTCGGCGAAACACGCCAGACTGCGCGTCCTCAACCTGGAGGACAACCCGAATGACAGCGAACTGATCCAGGCCGAGCTCGAAAACGCCTGGGACGAGGTCGAGTTGCTGCGCGTCGAGTCGCGCGACGCTTTCGTCCGGGCGCTGGACGAATTCCGGCCTGACGTGGTGCTGTCGGACTTCAATCTGCCGGACATGAACGGCCGCGACGCGCTGCGGTTCGTGCGCCATCGCCATCCGGACATTCCGGTGGTGATGGTCACCGGCGCGCTGGGCGACGTCGAGGCGGTCGAGCTGGTCAAGCTGGGCGCGCGCGATTATGTGATGAAGGATCACCTGCAGCGCCTGACTCCGGCGGTGCAGAGCGCGCTGTCCCAGGAGCGCGGCATACGCGCTCGCAAGGAGGCCGAGCAGGCGCTGCGGCAGAGCGAAGAGGAGATACGGGCGCTGGTCGAGCATTCCCCGGTCGCGACAGTTGTCTCCGTCGGAAGCGGTGAGGATGAGCGGATTGTGATGATGAACCGGCGTTTTACCGAGTTGTTCGGCTACACGCTGGAAGACATTCCCGACCTCCGGCGCTGGTGGCTTCAGGCCTATCCGGACGAGCGCTATCGTGCCCAGCTCCAGGCCGACTGGGCGGAAGTGGCCGAGCGCGCCGCCCGCAACCATGGGCTCGTGGAGCCGAAGGAGGTCTCGGCGACCTGCAAGGACGGCACGGTTCGCTATGTGCGCATCTCCGTCGTTTCGGCGGGCGGACGGAACATTGTCACGTTCGAGGACATGACCGAGCATCGGCGGGCCGAGGCGCATATCCAGCGGTTGAACCAGCTCTATGCGGTGCTCAGCGAGTGCAACCAGGCGATCGTGCGCAGCGCCGACGAGGCGGAATTGCTTGCCCGGGTCTGCGCCGCCATCACCGGGTTCGGCAGTTTCAGGATGGCCTGGGTAGGTATGGTGGATACGGCGACGCGCATGGTCGTGCCGGTCGCCAGTTGCGGCGAGGGAGCCCAGGAATATCTGCGCGACATCAAAATTTCGGCGGAGGCAGACAGCGAATTCGGGCGCGGACCGACCGGCATCGCGATCAGGGAGGATCAGCCGTTCTGGTGCGAAGATTTTCTCGGGAGTCCGGCTACCGCGCCCTGGCACGAGCGCGCGAAGCCGCTGGGCTGGCGCAGTTCCGCGGCGCTGCCGCTGCACCGCGGCGGCGAGGTGGTCGGAACGCTGACGATGTATGCCGTCGAGCCCTATGTATTCGACAAAGACGTGCGCGACCTGCTGCTGGAAATGGCCGCCGACATCGATTATTCGCTGGACTATTTCAGCCACGAAGCCGAGCGCAAGCGCGCCGAAGCAGAGTTGCGCAAGCTGTCTCAGGCCGTCGAGCAAAGCCCCAGCTCGATCGTGATCACCGATCTCGACGCCAGGCTCGAGTACGTCAACGAGGCTTTCGTCCGTGCGACCGGCTACAGCCGCGAGGAGGCGATCGGGCAGAATCCGCGGATGCTGCATTCCGGCAAGACGCCGAAATCGGTCTACGACGACATGTGGGCGCACCTGACGCGCGGCGACAACTGGCGGGGCGAGTTCGTCAACCGCCGCAAGGATGGCGGCGAATACATCGAGTCCATCCTGGTCTCGCCGATACGCGATGCGGACGGCATGGTGTCGCATTACCTCGGCATCAAGGAAGACATTTCCGAGCGCAAGCGCATGGAGCAGCAGGTTGTTGCGCAGCTCGAACACCTCACCTCGGTCAACGCCCAGCTGCTGGAGGCGAACCGGCAACTGGAGCAGGCGAGAAGCCAGCTGCTGCAGTCGGAAAAGATGGCCGCGATCGGCCTGCTGGCGGCCGGGGTCGCGCACGAGATCAACAATCCGGTCGGCTATGTGAACTCCAATCTGGGTACGCTGGAGAAATATCTCGCCGATCTCTTCGTCGTGCTGGACAAGTACGAGGCGGCCGAGGCGTTGCCGGAGAATGACGGGCAGTTGCTGGAAGAGTTGCGCCAGTTCAAGAAGAGAATCGATTTGAATTTTCTGCGCGAGGACATCAAGGCTCTGCTCGCCGAATCCCACCAGGGACTGGAGCGGATCAAGAAGATCATCCTGGACCTGAAGGACTTCTCGCGCTCGGATGCCGACGAGCAATGGGCCTGGGCCGACGTGCATCACGGACTCGATTCCACCCTGAACGTGGTATGGAACGAACTGAAATACAAGTGCGAGGTGGTCAAGGAATACGGCGAGTTGCCGAACATCTGGTGCCTGCCTTCGCAACTGAACCAGGTGTTCATGAACTTGCTGGTCAACGCCGCACAGGCGATCGAGGTGCGCGGCACGATCACGATACGCACCGGGGCGGAGGGTGAGCGCGTGTGGGTCGAGGTTGTCGACACCGGCAAGGGCATTCCACCGGAAAACATCCCGCGCCTGTTCGATCCGTTCTTCACCACTAAGCCGGCCGGAAAGGGGACGGGACTCGGACTATCGGTGTCCTACAAGATCGTCGAGAAGCACCATGGGCGGATCGAGGTGCGCAGCGAACCCGGCAAGGGCTCCTCCTTCCGTGTTTGGCTGCCGGTGCGTCCCGTCGGCGGGGAGGCGGCGGGGTGAGGCGGCCGGCGCCGTTCCGCGATCAGCCTGTCGGACGCAAGCTGATGCTGATCGGCTTGCTGACGTCCGCCCTGGCGTTGTTCTCCATCAGCCTCATCCTGGTCGCCAAGGACTGGATGGACTGGCGCGAAAAAACGGTGACGGAACTGAACGCCTATGCTTCGCTGATCGGCGCTAACGCCGCGCCGGCGCTGATTTTCGGCGACCACGACGGGGCGAAGGAAGTGCTGCGCTCGCTGTCGGCGAGTTCAGACATCGTCGATGCGGTGCTGTACGACAAGAACGGCGAAATATTCGTGCGCCATCGCGCCCCGGCTCACGCGCTCGATGCGCCGCCCTTCGTCGATGCCGGCGACTATCGGCAGACTTTCGGAAGCCTGGTCGTGACCAGGCCGGTGGAACTGAAGGGCGAGGTCTGGGGGAGCGTGCACCTGGAGTCTGACCTGCGCGGCCTGTATGCGGACGTCAGGCGCAGCGCGATCCTGACGTTCATCACCGCAGCCGGCATCTTCATGGTGGCCTTGTTCCTATTTTCCCGGTTGCAGCGGGCCATCGTCGGGCCCGTCGAGACCCTGTCCGGAACGATGCGCAGGGTGTCCGCCGATCAGGACTATGCGGTGCGGGTGCGGGTTTACGGCAAGGATGAGGTGGGTGTGCTGGCCGCGGCCTTCAACGACATGCTGGCGCAGATACAGGCTAGGGACGAGGCACTCGAACGGCACCGTGCGCACCTGGAAGAGAAGGTCGCGCAACGCACCGCCGAATTGCAGGCGGTCAATGCCCGGCTGGAACGGGAGCTGGCCGAACGCAGGCTGGCCGAGGAAACCATGACGCGGCTCAGGCACGAACTGGAGATGATTCTGGAGTCGGCTGGTGAGGGTATATGCACCATGGATCTGAACGAAAATCACGTCATGGTCAATCCATCCGCCGCGCGGATGCTGGGCTATGACGCGGAGGAGATGACAGGAAAAGCCAGTCATGCCCTCTGGCATTACGCAAAGGCGGACGGTTCGCCCTATCCTGGAGAAGAGTGCCCGATCCGCGCGACCACCCGGGATGGCGTAGTGCGGCGCAGTGAGGGGGAAGTGTTCTGGCGCAAGGATGGTACTAGCTTCGCTGTCGAATATGTCTGCACGCCGATCCGGAACAACGGCATCATTACGGGAACCGTCGTCGTGTTTCGCGACATCACCGAGCGCCGGCGCGCCGAGGCCGAGCGCCGCCGCCTCAGCGAAGCGGTGGATCAGTCGCTGGAGGCTGTCGTTCTGACGGATGTGGGGCAGGGTATCGTCTACGTCAATCCTGCGTTCACCCGGCTGTTCGGCTATTCCACGCCGGAGTTGGCCGGGCAGGCCATTGAACTGCTATCGGCGGAATCCGGTTACGGCCTCACCCCTGGCCAGGCCATGAAGGTCGTGCTTGCGCAAGGGGCCTACAGCGGCGAGACCCATTGCCGTGCCCGGGACGGCAAGTCCATTCCGGTGCTGCTCAACGTCGCGCCGGTGCGCGACGAGCGCAACGCGACCTCCGGCTATGTCGTCACGATGACCGATCTGACCGAGCTTAAGCGCGTCGAGATGGAGGCGCGGCAGCATCTGGTCGAGCTCACGCGCGCCAACGCGGAACTGCGGGAGCTCAACTCCAAACTGGCGCAGGCGCAGACCCAGCTGATGCAATCCGAGAAGATGGCATCCGTCGGCATGCTGGCGGCCGGCGTGGCGCACGAGATCAACAATCCCATCGGCTATATCCGCTCAAACCTGGGTGCGCTCGGCGGCTACATCGGAAATTTAATCGAGCTGCTCGACGCCTGCGAGCAGGCAGAGGGCTCCCTGAAGAGTCGCGGCGAGTCGTTCGCCAGGTTGGACGAACTGAAAGAGAGACTGGACATCGCCTATGTCCGGGAAGACGTGCTGGCGCTGCTGCGCGAATCCAACGAGGGAGTCGAACGGGTCACCAAGATCGTCCAGGACCTCAAGGATTTCTCGCGCGTCGAAACCGAGGAGAAATGGGTGCAGGAGAACATTCATCGCGGCATGGACAGCACGCTGAACGTGATCTGGAACGAACTGAAATACAAGTGCGAGGTCGTCAGGGAATACGGTGAGTTGCCGGAGATAGACTGTCTGCCCTCGCAACTGAATCAGGTGTTCATGAACCTGCTGGTCAATGCCGCACAGTCCATCGAGGAGCGCGGCATGATCACGATACGCACCGGACGGGAGGGCACGCAGGTGTGGGTCGAGATCGGAGACACCGGGCAGGGCATCGCACCGGAAAACATCCCGCACCTGTTCGATCCCTTCTTCACCACCAAGCCGGTGGGGAAAGGTACGGGACTCGGACTTTCGGTGTCGTACAATATCGTCGAAAAGCACCACGGCAGGATTGAGGTACATAGCGAAGTCGGCAAGGGTACGACCTTCCGGGTCTGGCTGCCGATACGACAAGTCAAGGAGAGCGCATGATGCAAGACGCCGTTCAGCCCGCAGCGACGCTGCTGTTCATCGACGACGAGAGCAATATCCTGTCCGCGCTGAGGCGGCTGTTCCGCCCGCAGGGCTACAACATCCTGACCGCGGAGAATGGCGCCGAGGCGCTCGCGCTGCTGGAGAAGGAGCCGGTCGACCTGGTGATCTCCGACATGCGCATGCCCCAGATGAGCGGCGCCGAGGTGCTGGAGCAGGTGCGCAGCCGCTGGCCGGACGTGGTGCGCATCCTGCTGACCGGCTACGCGGACCTGAGCTCGACCGTCGCCGCGATCAACCGCGGCGAGATATTCCGCTACATCTCCAAGCCCTGGGACGACAACGACATCGTGCTGGTGGTGCGCGATGCGCTCGAGCGCAAACGGCTGCTGGAAGACAAGCGCCGCCTGGAGTCGCTTACCCGGCAGCAGAACGAGGAGTTGCGCGTGCTGAATGCCTCGCTGGAGGACAAGGTGCGCCAGCGCACCGAGGAGCTGCGGCAGGCGATGGACTCGCTGGCTCAGGCGCACGAACACCTGAAGAACGATTACTTCGCCACCATCCAGGTGTTCGCCAACCTGATGGAACTGCGCAAGGGGGCGATGGCGGGACATTCGCGCCGGGTGGCGCAGCTGTGCCGCGACATCGCCGTGCGGATGGGGCTGCCGGAATCCGACATCCAGACACTGGAGTCGGCCGCGCTGCTGCACAACATCGGCAAGATCGGACTTCCGGATCATTTGCTGGAGCGCCCCTATTTCCAGCTGTCGTTCGCGGAGCGCGCCGAGTTCGACAAGCATCCGTTGCGCGCAGCCGCGGCCCTGATGGCGCTCGATCCGCTGGTGCAGGCCGCGGAACTGATCCGCCATCACCGCGAACACTACGACGGCATGGGCAACCGCTCCGGCCTGCGCGGCGACGCCATCCCGCTGGGCGCGCGCATCCTGTCCGTCGCCAGCGATTACGACGCGCTGCAGGAAGGATTGCTCGGCAATGAGCGCATGAGCCCGGAGGAGGCGCTGGAGACGATAGAAAAAGGCGGTGGCATGCGCTACGACCCCTCGGTCGTCGGCGCCTTCAGGGCCGTCGTCGGCAGCGCCGGGCACTACGGGCAGGTCAACGCCGAATTCCGGTTGAGCAGCAAGCAGCTGCACGAAGGCATGCTGCTGACGCAGGATGTGCTCACCAAGGATGGCATGCTGCTGTTGTTGAAGGACACTGTGCTGAATGCGATGCATATTCGCGAAATCAAGGAATTCGAGGCGTCGTCGGGAGAGCAGCTGGCAATCTTCACGCATTCGATCTAGCCGGAACCGTGAACAGCTACCGCATCCTGCTGCTGGACGACGACGACTTCATCCTCGCGGCGCTGCGCCGCGAACTGATGAGCCAGCCCTACATCGGGCACGAGGGACTGGAGATCGAGGCCTTCGATTCGCCGTCGGCGGCGCTGGCGCGGGCCGGCGAACCGGACGGCTACTTCGACGTGGTCATTTCCGACATTCGCATGCCAGAAATGAACGGCATCGATTTCCTGAAGGCGTTCGGCGAGATACAGCCCGATGCGGCGCGCGTCATCCTGAGCGGCTATGCCGACATGCAGGAAATGATGCGCGCGATCAACGAGGCGCACATCGATTTCTTCATCGCCAAGCCGTGGCAGGAATACGAGCTGAAGAGCGCGCTTTGGCAGGCGCTGCGGGATTACGAATTGCGCTACGAAAACAGGCGGCTGGCCCGGGAGTATCTGGAGCGTTTCGGGCTGAAGCACCAACTGAAACGCAAGGCCGCCTACCAGTTGATGATCGTGGACGACGAACCCAACATCCTCAGCGCGCTGAAGCGCGAGCTGGAGGGTTCCTACAGCCAGGGAGCGTTCGGGCTGTACCGGCTGGAGACGCAGGTGTTCACCCGCGTCGACGAGGCCTTCGGCGCGGCGCGCGAAAGGCAGTTCGACGCGATCATCAGCGATTACTCGATGCCGGGAATAAACGGCGTCGATTTCCTGCGCCAGTTCAGGGAAGCGCAGCCCGATGCGGTGCGCATCCTGCTCAGCGGGGTGGCCGATGTGAACGTGCTGGTCGCGGCGGTGAACCGGGCCGGCGTAGACTGCTTCGTCGGCAAGCCGTGGCGCGATTACGAGCTGCGCGCCGCGATCGACCGGGCGCTGACGCACCGTGAACTGCAGCTGGACAACCGCATACTCGCCGACCTGCTGCGGCTGAGACAAAAACATTGAGGGGAGGACGGACATGCAGCGGATACTGATAGTCGACGACGAGGCGAACGTGCTGAATGCGCTGCAGCGGGAGCTGCGCGGCATGTACCAGGTCGAGACGTTCGACAGCCCTGAGGCGGCGCTGGAACATTGCCGCGAAACGCAGTTCGACCTGGTGATCGCCGACTACAAGATGCCCGGCATGGACGGCATCGAGTTCCTCAAGCGCTTCGAGAGGCTGCAGCCGGACGCCGTGCGTCTGGTGCTGAGCGGGCAGGCCGATTTCGATGCGGTTGCCGGCAGCATCAACGAGGCGCATGTGTTCCGCTTCATCGACAAGCCCTGGAACAGCGCCGAACTCGCGGCGACGCTGGCGCAGGCGCTGGCCCACCGGGAGACGCTGCTGGATAACCGCCGTCTGGCCGAACTCTGCCGCCGGGAACGCAACTGGCAGCGGGCACAGGCCCCGGACAAGCTCTACCAGGTGCTGGTGGTCGACGACGAACCCAATGTGCTCAGCGCGGTCGTGCGCGACCTGAGCGTGCGCGAGAGCTTCGACGACCTGCACGCGGCGCTGCTGCATGCGGATGACCCGGAGTCGGTGACGCATCACGACTTCCGCTTCAACGTCCACACCGCAACGTCCCCGGTGCAGGCGCTGGAGCGCGCGGGACAGATGAACTACGACGTGGTGATCGCAGACTACCTGATGCCGGAAATGGACGGATTGCATTTCCTGGAGAGCATCCGTCGAATCCAGCCGGATGCGATGCGCATCCTGTTCTCCGGTCTCGTCGACAAGGAGATGCTGGTCAAGGCGATCAACGGTTCGGAAATCTACGGCTACATCGGCAAGCCCTGGCGGAGGCTGGAACTGCGCAACACCGTGTCGCAGGCCGTGGCTTACCGCAACCTGCTGCTGGAAAACCGGCATCTGGCGGGATTGATGGCGAACTGAACCCAGGCGCGAGCCAGACTGCGCTGCAGCTAGGCTATCCCCTGTTACCCACACTACAGAAGGATGGTATGAGCGCTTGCGGGCGGCATATACTGGAGCGCTCCAATTGTTATTGCCCGCACACAATCTGCCGGAACGAAGATATGGACGAAATCCTGCCGCCGGAATACCCGCAGCGCCACGCGCTTAATGAAGAACTGCACAGGTACTCCTACGAACCCCTGCATCCGCCCGAGCGCATCGTGCTTCTGGTCATGCTGGTGACAGCGGAGGAGCGCGCGTGCGAGGAAGGCCACCTGCAAGCCTTGGCACAGCAATGCCCCGTCCTGTCCATCGATTCCGCCGCCAACTGCTTGCGCTACGACTTCGGGACTTTCCGCCTGAAGATCGAGCGTCACATCGAATACACCCGCTACAAGTTCGCCTGGAAACCCCGGCTTTCGCAGAGCGCGGCCCCGCTCTCCGAATCGCTTGGCGAATTGCTGCCGGCAGGCTGGCTGAGCCATCTGCCAGGGCGCTTGCTCAACGGACTGAATGTCGCACTGTTGCAATACCCCTCTGACGCCACCGATGCCGCGCTCATCGAACATCACGGCGCCGGTTTCGATGCCGACCGGCTCTCCGCTTCGCGTGTCGGACGCAGTGGCGGGCTGGCCATGACAGACTTCCGCATCAAGGAGGAGGGCCTGATCCCGTTGCTGGTGTTTACCAAGGCCCGCCTGCCCGCCCAGAATGGCCGGCTGATCTTGCGCCTGCTGGAAGTCGATACCTATCGCTCGCTGGCAATGCTCTCCCTGCCTGCCGCGCGCGACATCCTGACCGTTCTGCCGGCGCTGGAAAGCGAGCTTGCCGCTCTCACCGAGGCGGTTGCTACGGGGGACGGCGAAGGGGACGAGCCGCTGCTCGAAGAACTGACCTCCATCGCCGCTCGCGTCGAACGCATGACGGCGGCAAACGCCCGCCACCTGTCAGCCTCGGCCGCCTATTTCAACCTGGTCTCGTTGCGTTTGCAGGAGTTGAGGGAGGAACACATCCCGCAAGTTACCTCGATAGGAGGCTTCCTGGAGCGGCGACTCGAACCCGCCCGTACCACCTGCCAAACGGCGGCCAGCCGGCTGGATCAGCTATCTCACCGGGTGGCGCATGCCAGCCAGTTGCTGCGTACTCGCATCGAAGTGCGGCGCGAGATACAGAACCAGAGTCTGCTGATGAGCATGAACGAGAACTTTCAGTCCCAGTTAAGCCTGCAAAAGGCGGCCGAACTTCTCTCTTTCGTCATCGTGCCTTACTACGGCGTGAATCTGTTGACATATCTGCTCGAAGAAATCGGCGAACTCGGCGGTCTTCATTTCGACCCGCAGACCGTCAAGGCGCTGGGCGTTCCGGTCATTGTTATCCTGATGCTGGTGGTGCTGCGGCGGGTGCATCGCGCATCCCAACCTTCCGGCAAGTGAAATCCCGTCCCATGAAAGACGAAAACAGATGAAGGGCATTTTTGCCCGCTTGGGGGGCAATTCCCGAATCGCCAGGAAGCGATGTCGGGTAGAGGAGTAAATTGGCGGAGACTGTGAGATTCGAACTCACGGAGGACTCGCATCCTCGGCAGTTTTCAAGACTGCTGGTTTAAACCACTCACCCAAGTCTCCAGATTCCCTGAAGCATCCGCAAGGAAGGCGCGCATTCTGAATCAAGCCTTCTGGCCTGTCCAGTTATGACCTCACGCAGTCCGCCCAGTTATTCGGCGTCTCGTACAGCCGCACCTGCTCCAGCCGCAGGTTGTTGCCGTAGACGTCCTGGTAGGCGGCGTCGAGGATGGCGAAGGCCGTTTGCGCGAGATGTTCCGCGGTCGGCACTACGTCGAGCACCACGGTCTTGTGGCCGGGCATGCCCGCGAGGAACTCGCATACCGCGCGGTCGCCGCGATAGACCAGGAAGGCATGATCCCAGGTGTCCACCACCTTTTCCTTGGCGATGCGCTTCACGTCGGAGAAGTCCATCACCATGCCCTGCTCGGACGCGCCCTCGGTCGCGATCAGGTCGCCGGACAGCGTGATCTCGATCGCGTAGCGATGGCCGTGCAGGTGCTTGCACTGGCTGTTGTGGTTGGGGATGCGGTGTCCGGCATCGAATTCCAGGCGGCGGGTGATGAACATGATGGGTGCGGTCGGTTAACTGGCGCGGATTATACCTCGCCGGACTTTGAAGGTCGCGGCGCGTTTCAGGAAGGCCTGCCGCGCCTGTTCGCCCTGCTCGGCGCCGTAGCGCAGCGCACTGTAGCGCGCCGCGAGGTCTGCTATGTCATCGGCCAGGTCGGGGCGCGCGACGGCGATGCGTGCGGCGTAGTCCTGCGCGCCTTCGTGCGGTGCGCGCGGCAGGCCGGTTTTCGCGAGTTTGCGGCAGATCTTGAGCCAGGCGGCCTGCACCTTGTCCGGCCGTTGCACGTACAAATGGCGCAGCATGTACAGCGCTAACCCGGCGATGACCAGCCCCAGGGCGAAGGTCATGTTCAGCGCGAGCTTCCGCCAGCCGAGGTCTTCCATGCCGAGGCGGGTCAGGAAAGCGAACTGGAGTTCCCGGTCGTACCCCAGTACCCACTGGTTCCAGCGGTTGGTCAGCGCGTCCCAGTTGAGGCGCAGGTCGCGCAGCCATTGCGGCGCGCTGCGCACCATGAACGGCAGCGCGGCGGTGTCCGGCACGGATTCGGACAGGCCGCGTTCGACGCGCGCCGGTGCGATCGCCGCGGTAGGGTCGATTCGCACCCATCCTCGGCCGGACAGCCACACTTCAGCCCAAGCGTGGGCGTCCGCCTGGCGCACGATGTAGTAGCCGCCGACGGCGTTGTATTCGCCGCCCTGGTAGCCGGTGACCACGCGCGCCGGGATATGTGCGGCGCGCATCAGGAACACGAAGCTGCCGGCATAGTGTTCGCAGAATCCCTCCCGGGTCTCGAACAGGAATTCGTCCATGCCGTGCGCCCCGGTCAGCGCTGCGGGCTCCAGCGTATAGCGAAAGTTCTCGCGGTTGAAATAGGCAAGGGCGGCGCGCACGACCGCGGCAGCGTCCCCCGCGCCCGCTGCGCGCCATTGGCTAGCGAGCTCCAGCGCGCGCGGATTCAGGCCGTGCGGCAGTTGCAGCGCGCGCTCAAGCTGCGCTTCGGCTTCCTGCAGGTTGGCGCGGAAAGCCAGGTGCGAGCGCGCCTCGTAGCGCAGCCTTTCCTTCAGCGGATCCTTGCGCAACAACTGGAAATCGCTGGTCAGCCTTGCGGGAACCGAGAGGCGATCCGGCATCTCCAGCGCGAACAGCCAGCGCTTGTCGTGGGGCTCCAGCGTCACGCTGTATGCGATCGGCAGCGAGGTTTCCGCGAATTGCGGGGCGGTTGCGGCATCGGTCCGGCCCGGCGTCCAGGTGCGCCCATCGAACAGCCACAGCACCGGGCCGCGCCAGTACATCTGTTCGCGGCGCGGCGGCGTGCCGTGATAGACGACGCGGAATGCGACCTCGTCCGACAGCGACAGCCGGCTCAGGCTGCCCGGGGACATCCTGTCGTCCAGTCCGCTTCTGGCGAAGGCGTCCTGCGGCAGTCCCCACAGCGGCCCCTGTACGCGGGGGAACAGCACGAACAGCACCAGCGTCAGCGGGATCGCCTGCAGCAGCAGCGTGCCGGCGATCCTCAGGCGCGGCCGGAGTGCGATGCCCTCGCCGTGCAGCTGCACCCACGCCGTGACGATGACCAGCAGCGTCGCGAGCATGTACAGCGCGGTGGGTATGCTCTGCGAATACAGGAAGTTGGTGATGATGATGAAGCAGGCGAGGTAGATTAGCACCATCGCGTCGCGCGGGCCGCGCAGCTCCATGAACTTCAGCGCGGTCAGCAGGATCAGCAGCGTGACCCCGGCTTCGCGCCCGAACAGCGTGCGGTATTCGGCCAGGATCGCGCCAACGGCGGCGAGGGTGATTGCGGTCAGCAACCAGCGTTTCGGCAGTGCGCCCTCGATGCGGGTTAGGTGGGCGCGCCAGGCGAGCAGTGCGGCGCACAGTGCGGTAACCCATGGCGGGAGATGGTCTGTGTGGGGTGCGATCACCATCAGGATGGACAGCAGCAGGGCGTAGATTTGCGGCTTGCTCATCGTGATCCCCCCGATCCGAACAGCGCGAGGCGGCGCAGGCATTCGTCGCGATGCGCAAGCCCGTCCCCGGGCGGCAGATCGCCGTCCGGCAGGCGCAGCCCATAGCGCAGTCCCTGGGCCTCGGCGTCCAGCACCCAGCGCGCCAGATGGGCCAGCTTGCCTTCGGTGTCCGGCTCGGGTGCTGCGGCGAAGTCCAGCCACAGTTCCTCGCCGACCTGCATTGCGAACTGCTTGACCTGCAGGCCGTGTTCGCGCGCGTAGGCCTTCCACGCGATGCGCGGCAGCGCGTCGCCGGCGGTATAGACGCGCAGTCCGGCGAAGTCGTCGTCGCCGGCGACGCTGCGTTTGCCGGAGCCGTCGGGCGCATCGCCCTGCGGCAGTGCAGCTTCGTCCAGCGGTTTCGGGTAGACCAGGCAGCGCATGTCGAAATGCAGGTAGGACCATGCATGGAACAGGCCGAGCGGGAATTCGGTGTACAGCGTCAGCCTGCCCGGTTGCAGCCAGCCGCGTTTCGTCGCGGGGATGGGGAATGAGACTGTGCTGTCCTGTTGTGCCGGTATGTCGAACGCGACCGTGCCGCCATCCTCGTGGCGCAGCACCAACCGGTAGCGCGCCAGCGCGCCCGGATTGCGGAAATGCAGCATGAAGCGCGCGGTCTCGCCGCGGAACACCGGCTCGGCGCGTCCGGCGCGGACCTCCAGATGCGCGAGGTTGCGGAACGCATGCAGCATGGACATCACCGCCATCATCGCCAGCAGAAAGGTCAGCACGTAGCCCAGGCTCAGGCTGTAGTTGATGTCGCCCAGCAGCATCAGCACCAGCAGCACGGCCAGCGCCAGTCCCTGCCGGGTCGGCAGGATGAAGATGCGGCGCTGGGTCAGGACGACGGTTCCGCTCTCGATCCTGGGGCGGAACAGCCAGGTGTTGAAGCGTTGTCGGAGTGCGGAGAGCACGGCGTTTAACGAAAATCCCGCGAAGCGGTTCGTTCGCTTCCTCTCCCGCTCGCGGGAGAGGATTGAGGAGAGGGGCTGGATATGGAAGTTTCCATATCCGTTACGGAATGGCCACCGCCGCGATCAGTTCATGCGCCAGCGCGTCGCTGTCCTTTGCGGCGCGTTCGTCCAGCGGCTGAAGGCGGTGGCTGACCACGCCGGGCAGCACGGCCTGCACGTCCTCCGGCAGCACCGCGTCGCGTCCGTCGAGCAGCGCCCAGGCGCGCGCGGCGGCGAGCAGCGCGAGGCCGGCCCGGGGCGACAGGCCGTGGGCGTAACGCGCCGTTTCACGGGTGTGGCGCAGGATGGCCTGCACGTAGTCGAGCAGCGCCGGCGAGGCGTGTACTTCGCGGACGCGTTGTTGCAGCGCGAGCAGTTCGGCAAGTTCCAGTTGCGGCGCGAGCCCGGCGACGATCTCGCGCCTGTCGCGGCCTTCCAGCAGGCCGCGTTCCGCCTGCGCGTCGGGATAGCCCATGCGGATGCGCATCAGGAAACGGTCGAGCTGGGATTCCGGCAGCGGGAAGGTGCCGATCTGGTAGGCCGGGTTCTGCGTCGCGATCACGAAGAAGGGCGTGGGCAGCGGCCGCGTCGTGCCCTCGACGGTCACCTGCCGTTCTTCCATCGCCTCCAGCAGCGCGCTCTGGGCCTTCGGCGTCGCGCGGTTCACCTCGTCGGCCAGCACCATTTGCGCGAAGATCGGGCCGGGATGGAACTCGAACTTGCCGCTGTCGCGCTGGTAGATCGACACGCCGAGGATGTCGGCAGGCAGCAGGTCGCTGGTGAACTGGATGCGCTGGAACTGCAGTCCCAGCGTGTGCGCCAGCACCTGCGCCAGCGTGGTTTTACCCACGCCAGGCAGGTCTTCGATCAGCAGATGGCCGCGCGCCAGCAGGCAGGCGAGCGCGAGGCGGATCTGGCGCGGCTTGCCGGCGATGACCTGTTCGGCCTGGCGGATGACGTTGTTCAGGGAGTGGTTCATGTCAAGACTCCGGGAGTGGGAAGTGGAACGACGCTTCGCGTCTTAGTGGGAAGTGGGGGCGGTTTTCCCACTTACCACTTCCTGCTCCCCACTTTCCAGCAAGATCGCCGCGATCACATGGCGGCCTTCCGCGACCAGGATGTTGTAGGTGCGGCAGGCCGCCGGGGTGTCCATGAACTCGACGGCGATGCGGGCGTCGGTCAGCATTCGGTACAGGCCCGGATGGGCGAATCGCTGTCTAGCTCCGGTGCCGAACAGCAGCACGTCGGGCTTCAGTTCGAGGAAATACGCGAAATCGGCCTCGGTCAGGTCATCGAAACCGGCAGGGTTCCAGTCGCTGCGCACCCCGTCGGCGCGCACGACGATGCTGGAGCCGTAGCGCTCGCCGTTCACGTCCACATGGCCTGCGCCGTGGGCAGTGAACATCCGGGTGCTGCCGGGATGGGTCAATTGCATCTTCAAGGCCGTTCTCCATATATCGCATGCATTATTCCTCGCCCGCTGGCGAGCGAGGGAAGGATTTGCCGCATCTTGGGCTGACAGGTAAAATCCCGCCCCTTGCGGCAGTTGCATCTTTGCGCCGGATTCTACCATCGTGCGGCTGTGCGACGGCCCGAACGAATCGCCCGAATAAATTGTGAGTGATCAAACGTGAAACCCATCCTGAAATCGACCAAGCTTTCCAACGTGTGCTACGACATTCGCGGCCCGGTGATGGAGCGCTCCAAGCAGATGGAGGAGGAAGGTCAGCGCATCATCAAGCTGAACATCGGCAACCTCGCGCCCTTCGGCTTCGAGGCGCCGGAGGAAATTCAGCAGGATGTGATCCTGAACCTGCCGAATTCGTCCGGCTATTCCGACTCCAAGGGTATGTTCGCGGCGCGCAAGGCGATCATGCATTACTGCCAGTCCAAGAACATCAAGGGCGTGGGGCTGGACGACATCTACATCGGCAACGGCGCGTCCGAGCTGATCGTCATGGGCATGCAGGGCCTGCTGAACACCGGCGACGAAGTGCTGGTGCCCGCGCCGGACTACCCGCTGTGGACCGCGGCGGTCACGCTGGCCGGCGGCACGCCGCGCCACTACATCTGCGACGAGGCCAACGAGTGGATGCCGGACCTGGCTGACATGCGCAGCAAGATCACGCCGAACACCCGCGCCATCGTCGTCATCAACCCGAACAACCCGACCGGCGCGCTGTATTCCGACGAGATGCTGAAGGAGATCATCCAGATCGCGCGCGAGCACCAGCTCATCATCTTCGCCGACGAGATTTACGACAAGATGCTGTACGACGGCGCGACTCACACCTCCATCGCCTCGCTGGCCGACGACGTGCTGTTCGTGACGCTGAACGGGCTGTCGAAGAACTACCGTGCCTGCGGCTACCGCTCCGGCTGGATGGTGCTGTCCGGCGAAAAGAAGCATGCGCAGGATTACATCAACGGCCTAACCATACTGGCGTCGATGCGCCTCTGTTCCAACGTGCCGGGACAGTTCGCGATCCAGACCGCGCTGGGCGGCTACCAGAGCATCCACGACCTGGTCGCGCCGACCGGCCGCCTGGCCAAGCAGCGCGACCTCGCGTACAAGCTGCTGACCGCGATTCCCGGCGTGACCTGCGTCAAGCCCAAGGCCGGCCTGTACCTGTTCCCGCGTTTCGACCCCAAGGTCTATCCCATCGAGGACGACCAGCAGTTCATCCTCGACCTGCTGGAAGAGGAGAAGGTGCTGGTCGTGCAGGGCAGCGGTTTCAACTGGATCCATCCGGACCACATCCGCATCGTGTTCCTGCCTATTGCCGACGACCTGGCCGACGCGATGGGCCGCATCGCGCGCTTCCTGGAAAACTACCGCAAGCAGCACGGCACCAACTAACTTTTAGGTATAGAGAACCATGAGCATCAAGCCAATCAATGTAGGTCTTTTGGGCATCGGCACAGTCGGCGGCGGCACCTTCACCGTGCTGCAGCGCAACGCGGAAGAGATCACCCGCCGCGCGGGCCGCCCGATCCGCATCGTGGCCGTGGCCGACAAGAACGTGGAACTGGCGAAGCAGGTCACCGGCGGCGCCTGCCGCATCACCGACGATGCGCTCTCGGTGGTGAGCGACCCGGAAGTCGACATCGTCGTCGAGCTGATCGGCGGTTACGGGGTGGCGAAGGAGCTGGTGCTGAAGGCCATCGCCAACGGCAAGCATGTGGTCACCGCGAACAAGGCGCTGCTGGCCACGCACGGCAACGAAATCTTCAAGGCCGCGCAGGACAAGGGCGTGATGGTCGCGTTCGAGGCGGCGGTCGCGGGCGGCATCCCCATCATCAAGGCGGTGCGCGAAGGTTTGACCGCGAACCGCATCGAATGGATCGCCGGCATCATCAACGGCACGACCAACTTCATCCTGTCCGAGATGCGCGACAAGGGCCTCTCCTTCGACACCGTGCTGAAGGAGGCGCAGCGTCTGGGTTACGCCGAAGCCGACCCGACCTTCGACATCGAAGGCGTGGACGCCGCGCACAAGATCACCATCCTGTCGTCGCTGGCGTTCGGCATCCCGATGCAGTTCGATAAGGCCTACATCGAAGGCATCTCCAAGCTGGACGCGGCCGACATCAAGTACGCCGAGCAACTGGGCTACCGCATCAAACTGCTGGGCATCACCAAGCGCACCGACGAAGGCGTCGAGTTGCGCGTGCATCCGACGCTGATCCCGGCCAAACGCCTGATCGCCAACGTCGAGGGCGCGATGAACGCCGTGCTGGTGCAGGGCGACGCCGTCGGCGCGACGCTGTATTACGGCAAGGGCGCGGGCGCCGAGCCGACCGCCAGCGCGGTGATCGCCGACCTGGTGGACGTGACGCGCATGCACACCGCCGACCCGGAGAACCGCGTGCCGCACCTCGCGTTCCAGCCGGACGCGATGGCCGACCTGAAGATATTGCCGATGGACGAGGTGACGACCAGCTACTACCTGCGCCTGCGCGTGCAGGACAAGCCGGGCGTGCTGGCCGACATCACGCGCATCCTCGCCGACGAACAGATCTCCATCGACGCGGTGATCCAGAAGGAACCGGGCGAGGGCGAGGACCAGACCGACCTCATCATGCTGACCCACCAGACACGCGAGAAGCGCATCAATGCGGCTATCGCGAAGATCGAGGCGCTGGGCGTGGTGGCGGGGAAGGTGACGAAGCTGCGGTTGGAAGAATTGGGGAGATAAGATGGCAAAGGCCGCAGGAATGACCTCTGCGAGGTTTCTGCAATTACTGCAGGCTCATACGGAGTCGTTTGCTGCGGCGGTCGCAACTAACGAGGGCGACTGGATCATCAAGGGTTTTATCGACGTTTATCAGCGGATTTACACCATCTCCGTTGATACGAAAATCGTTTCCAAGGTACTGGAGCTTTTGCTGTTTCCCATGTTTGTGGAGTTTGCGAAACAGCATAAATTGAAAATCGAGTTGTCCCCTCATCAGAACTTCTACCCCGACCTTACTTTCGTCGATAAAAAATCCGGAAGCAAGTTTGCAGTCGATGTGAAAAGCACTTACAGGGTTGATGTCGAGAATGTGAATGGCATGACGCTGGGCGCATTCACCGGGTATTTCCGCAACCGCGATAGCAATAAGAACACCTTGTATCCCTACGGTGATTATCAAGGTCACTTTGTGCTTGGCGTTATTTACTCGAAGGCCGATGGGGTCATCGACGAGAGGAAGCAATACGCGCTGAAAGATATTAAGAAAATACCCTCGGTTATCAGGGATTTTGAGTTTTTTGCGCAACCCAAATACCGCATTGCGGCGGACAGGCCGGGAAGCGGCAATACCAAGAATATCGGTTCGGCGACAAAGATCGCGCAGTTGGTCAAAGGGGGCGGTGTATTCGCCAAACTTGGCGAAGCGGTCTATGACGATTTCTGGATGTATTACCTGACCAAGGACATGGCAAAGGCGCTGGATATTGAGCGCCCCTACATCAACCTGAAAACCTATCTTGAGTATAAGCAGCGCGGCATGGATGCCTTGCGCAAATACGCGAAGGAAATATCGGCGCTTGAGGGCGGCACAAAAGAGGGTGACGAAGAATGAAGATTGCGCCTCTAGTACCTCCGATCAAATGTCAAGGCATCAAGACAAAACTGGTTGGCGAGATTGCCAGCTTGGCCGGCAAGCTGCCTGACGGCCGGTGGATCGAGCCGTTTTGCGGTTCGGGCGTGGTAGCCTTTAATCTTCAGCCCAGGCGAGCCTTACTGTGCGATACGAATGTCCACATCATTCGTTTCTATCAGGACATCCAGGCACATAGGCTGGATGCGCACGCTGTTCGGCAATATCTGGTCGAGCATGGTGAGAAATTGCGTACTGCCGGGGAAGAGTATTTCTACGAAGTGCGCGAGCGCTTTAACCAAACGCCCAACTCACTGGATTTCCTGTTTCTCAATCGTTCCTGCTTCAATGGTGTGATGCGTTTCAACCGCTCCGGAAAATTCAACGTGCCGTTCTGCCGCAAGCCGGATCGCTTTGCGCCTGCTTATGTGACCAAGATCGTCAATCAGGTGCAGGCGATCGCCAAGGTGTTATCCGTGTCGGATTGGGAGTTTCGGGTTGCCGACTTCAAGCAGGCGCTGGCCTGTGCGGGGGCGGATGATTTTGTCTATGCCGATCCGCCTTATGCCGGGCGCCACACAGATTATTTCAATGGCTGGTCGGAACAGGATGAAATGGATTTGGCCGACATGTTGGCCGGGCTTTCATGCAGGTTCATCTTGTCCACTTGGCATAGCAACGAATTCCGGACCAATCAGCTTATCGAGCAGAATTGGTCGTCCGGCAATTTTCATATTTTCACCAAGGCGCATTACTATCATGTTGGCGCGGCAGAGGAATTACGGCATCCGATGCTGGAGGCCTTGATTACCAATTTCGGTTATGAGCGAGTTGAGGCCGCGCGCGAAGGTCAGCAGCAATTCCTGTTTTTAGAGCAGCCTCGTGCTCATTACATTTCACTTTGAATGGTAGGTAAGTCATGAAGTACATCTCTACCCGCGGCAACAGTCCCGCGAAGACCTTCACCGAGATCCTGCTGGGCGGCCTCGCGCCGGACGGCGGCCTGTACCTGCCCGAGCAATACCCGCAGGTGACGCGCACCGAGCTGGATGCATGGCGTAAGCTGTCGTATGCAGACCTTGCTTATGCGGTGCTGTCCAAGTTCGCCACCGACATTCCGGCGGCCGATCTGAAGGCCATCGTGAGCAAGACCTACACCGCCGAGGTGTATTGCAACGGCCGCGCCGACAGCAACGCGGCGGACATCACGCCGCTGCGCAAGCTGACCGATAACGTCCATATCCTCGAACTCTCCAATGGTCCGACGCTGGCGTTCAAGGACATGGCGATGCAGTTGCTGGGCAATCTGTTCGAGTACGCGCTGGCGAAGCAGAACGCCGAATTGAACATCCTCGGTGCGACCTCGGGCGACACCGGTTCCGCGGCCGAATACGCGATGCGCGGCAAGCAGGGCATACGCGTGTTCATGCTGTCGCCGGAAGGCAAGATGTCGAGTTTCCAGCGCGCGCAGATGTATTCACTGCAGGATCCCAACATCCACAACATCGCCATCCACGGTTTCTTCGACGACGCGCAGGACATGGTGAAGGCGGTGTCCAACGACCACGCGTTCAAGGCCAAATACAAGATCGGCACGGTGAATTCGATCAACTGGGCGCGCGTGTCGGCGCAGGTGGTGTATTACTTCAAGGGCTATTTCGCCGCGACCAAGAGCAACGACGAGCAGGTGGCGTTCTCGGTGCCGTCCGGCAACTTCGGCAACATTTGCGCGGGCCACATCGCGCGCATGATGGGACTGCCGATCGGCCAGCTCATCCTCGCCACCAACGAGAACGACGTGCTGGACGAGTTCTTCCGTACCGGCGTGTACCGTCCGCGCGACACCCAGCACACCTACGAGACCAGCAGTCCGTCGATGGACATCTCCAAGGCCTCCAACTTCGAACGCTTCGTGTTCGATCTGGTCGGGCGCGATGCGGCCAAGGTGCGCGAATTCTGGGGCAAGGTGGATGCGGGCGGTTCGTTCGACATCAAGGGCACGCCGTACTGGGACGAGCTGCCGAAGTTCGATTTCGCCTCCGGCAAGAGCACGCATGAGGACCGATTGAAAACCATACGCGAACTGTGGGAGGAATACGGCGTGATGGTCGACACCCATACCGCCGACGGCCTCAAGGTCGGCCTGGAGCAGCGCCGTCCCAGCTTGCCGCTGGTCTGCCTGGAGACAGCGTTGCCTGCGAAGTTCGCCGAGACGATACAGGAGGCGCTGGGTCGCGAACCGGAGCGTCCCGCCAAGCTCGAAGGCATCGAGAACCTGCCGCAGCGTTGCGAGGTGATGGATGCGGACGTAGCGAAGCTGAAGGCGTATATCGCGGCGAATGCGCCGGACTGATTCGTTCTAGAACAAGACCGTCAGCGCGTGCCGCTTGAGATGCTCTTCAAGGAACGCCGGGTCATGATCGGTTGCGAACTTGAGGAAACTGACGCCGGTCCGGTAGCGCTGTTCCCGGGAATCGAACAGCGTGTAGACGACCTTGCACAGCACGCTGACGATGCAGGCTATCCTGGCCGGCGGGGGAGGAGACACATAGACCTGGAGCTTGATGAATTCCACCGAGCGGAAATTATGGTCATGCAGGATGGCGGCGCCCTTGATGGAGATGTCCTTGATGTGGCAGTGGTGCAGTTTTTCGGCGTCGATGGAGGCGGTGCAATGCCACTTGACGATATAGCGCTGCACCGTCCGGTGTTCCTTGCTTCCCTTGGGGGGAGCGGCGTGCAGAGGCTTGGCCCTGCCCAGCACGGAAGACAGGCCGGCGGCATCGCAGAGCGGGATTTCTGCGCTGTCCGGGGTGCTGAAGATGTCGAAGTCCTGGGGCATCATGCGTCCGTAGTCGGCTGGAGTCCGTTTTACCGCCGCCGCGGTGCGCGCCGGTGCGCCGTAACGAATGGTCCTGCCTGAAATGTCGAATCTGATACTGCTGGGGGTGTGCTTTGCGGCCGGGATTATACTCCGCCGCCTCGGCCGCATGCCAGAGAACGCGCCGGCCGCCCTTAACGGTTTCGTCATTCATGTTTCCCTGCCGGCGCTGACGCTGTTGTATGTCCATGAACTGCATCTTTCCGGCGAGGTGTTGCTGGCGGCTTTGATGGCCTGGCTGGTGTTCGGGCTGTCGGCCGGTTTCTTCTGGGCGGCGGGGCGCTGGCTGGGGCTGCCGCGCGCCACGGTGGGCGCGCTGATGCTGGTCGGCGGGCTGGGCAACACCTCGTTCTTCGGCCTGCCCATGGTCGAGGCCTATTATGGACGGGAGGGACTGGCGACCGCCATCGTGGCGGATCAGCTCGGCTCCTTCCTCGCGCTGTCGGTGCTGGGCATCACCGTTGCCGGCATCTATTCGAGCGGACGCCCGACGGCGGCGGAGATCGCGCTGCGCATCCTGCGCTTCCCGCCGTTCATCGCGCTGGTCGCGGCTTTCGCGCTGATCCCGGTCGAGTATGCCGACTGGTTCGCGGTGCTGTTGAAACGATTGGGCGACACCCTGGCGCCGCTGGCGCTGCTGTCGGTCGGGCTGCAGCTACGCTTCGGCCACCTTGCGGAGCATGGCCGCAACCTCGCGCTGGGGCTGGCGTTCAAGCTGCTGCTCGCGCCGCTGGCGATCTATTTGCTGTATGTGCAGGCATTCGGCGCGCATGGGCAGGCGATCCAGGTGACGCTGTTCGAGGCGGCGATGCCGCCGATGATCACCGCAGCCATTGTCGCATCGGAACACGATCTCGATCCCGATCTGGCGAACCTGATGGTCGCGATGGGATTGCTGGTATCGTTCGTAACGCTGCATGGCTGGTGGCGGATGCTCTCGGGCATCTGACGGAGATGCGTGATAATCGCGCCCCGCTCGGGCGCTTCGCGAGGACGGATAGGAATGGACATGACTGAATCTTGGCCGTGCAAGGGCCGCCCCCTGGGAGCGATCGTGCTGGTCGCGTTGCTGTTGCCGGCCTGTTCCGGCAAGGAAGACAAGGCGGAACCGGCCGCGCCCGCCACACAGCCGGCACTGACGGTGCGCGCGGTGCAGACCGCCCCCGCACAGTGGGCGCAGAGGCTGGCGGCCAACGGCAGTGTGCTGCCCTGGCAGGAGGCCGTGATCGGCGCGCAGTTGCCCGGGCTGCGCATCATGGAGGTCAAGGCCGGCATCGGCGACCGGGTGAGGCAGGGGGACGTGCTGCTGACGCTGGGCAACCGCACGCGCGACGGCGGCGATTACATCCAGGGCCGTGTCATCGCACCGGACGACGGCGTGATTTCGGCGGCCAATGCCAACGCCGGCTCGACGGTGCAGCCGGGCGCCGAGCTGTTCAGGCTGATCCGCAAGGGGCGCCTGGAATGGCGCGCCGAACTGACCGCCGAGGAGTTGATGCAGGTGCGCAAGGGCATGAGCGCGGAGATCACCGTCGGCGAGGGGCGCACCGTCAAGGGACGCGTGCGCGCGATCTCGCCAGCCGTCGATCCGCAAACCCGCTACGGTCATGCGCTGGTTGATCTGCCGAACGGCGCGGGCCTGATCGCCGGGCTGTTTGCGCGCGGCGAGATCATGCTGGGCGAAGCGCAGGAGATCGCGCAGACACTGCCGCAAACCGCGGTGATCCAGCGCGACGGATCGGCCTATGTCTATGTCGTCGGTGCGGACGGCAAGGTGAGCGAACGCCAGGTCGGCATCGGCCAGCGCTTTGGCGACCGCATAGCGATCACGTCCGGGCTGGAGCCCGGCGATTCCGTCGCCGAATCCGGCGGCGCGTTCCTGACCGACGGCGACCTGGTGATGGTCGTCAAGGAATAAACGCCATGAATGTATCTGCTTGGTCGATCCGCAATCCCATCCCGGCGATCCTCGCCTTCGTGATGCTCACGCTGATGGGACTGATGGGTTTCAAGGAGATGAAGATCCAGCAATTCCCGGACATCGACCTGCCGATGGTGACGGTCAACGCCTCGCTGCCCGGCGCGTCGCCCGCGCAGATGGAGACCGAGGTCGCGCGCAAGCTGGAGAACTCGCTGGCGAACACGCAGGGGCTGAAGCACCTGTACACCAAGATACTCGACGGCACCGTCATCATCACCGCAGAGTTCCGTCTGGAGAAGGACACGCAGGAGGCGGTGGACGACGTGCGGGCCGCGGTGACCCGCGTGCGCGCCGACCTGCCGCGCGACCTGCGCGACCCGACCGTGGCCAAGGTCGAACTGAGCGGCCTGCCGATACTGACCTACACCATCGCCTCGCCGAGCATGAGCGAGGAGGAGCTGTCCTGGTTCGTGGACAACGCGGTGACCAAGGCGCTGCTGTCGGTGCGCGGCGTGGGCGCGGTCGGCCGCGTCGGCGGCGTGACCCGGGAGGTCGCCGTCGAGCTCGATCCGGCGCGGCTGCTGGCGCTGAACGCGACCGCAGCCGATGTTTCCCGCCAGTTGCGCGACATCCAGCAGGAGGCCTCCGGCGGCCGCGCCGATGTCGGCGGCGGCGAACAGTCGGTGCGCACTATCGCAACGGTCGCCACGGCGGAGCAGCTTGCGACGATGCAGATCCACTTGCCGGACGGGCGCAGCGTGCGCCTCGGCCAGGTCGCCAAGGTCAGCGACACCGTGGCCGAACGGCGCAGCGCCGCATTGCTCAACGGCCGCGAGGTGGTTGGCTTCGAGATCAGCCGGTCGCGCGGCTACGGCGAGGTCGAGGTTGCCGAGGGAGTGGGAAGGGTGCTGGAGCGGCTCAAGGCAGACCATCCCGATATCGTCATTACCGAGGCATTCAACTTCGTCGACCCGGTGGTGGAGAACTACGTGGGCTCGATGAACCTGCTGTACGAGGGCGCGGCCCTCGCGGTGCTGGTGGTGCTGGCCTTTTTGCGCAACGTGCGCGCAACCGTGGTCGCGGCGACCGCCTTGCCGCTGGCGGTGATCCCGACCTTCGCGGCGATGTATTTCATGGGGTTTTCGATCAACGTGGTGACGCTGTTGTCGCTGTCGCTGGTGGTCGGCGTGCTGGTGGACGACGCCATCGTCGAGATCGAGAACATCATGCGTCATCTGGAGATGGGCAAGACGCCCTACCAGGCGGCGATGGAGGCGGCCGACGAGATCGGGCTGGCGGTGATCGCCACCACCTTCACGCTGATCGCCGTGTTCCTCCCGACCGCATTCATGAGCGGCGTGCCGGGCAAATTCTTCGTGCAGTTCGGCTGGACCGCCGCCATCGCGGTGCTGTTCTCACTGGTGGTGGCGCGCATGCTGACGCCGATGATGTCGGCCTACATCCTGCGTCCACGGGTGTCGCACGAGCTGCCGCGCTGGATAACGCTGTACCTGAAGTGGGCCGGGTTCTGCCTGAAGCACCGCGTGCTGACGACGCTGGGCGCGGTGGCATTCTTCTTCGGCTCGTTTGCGCTAGTGCCGCTGCTGCCGACCGGCTTCATCCCGCCGGACGACCTGTCGCAATCTCAGGTGACGATCACGCTGCCGCCGGGCAGCAAGTTCGAGGACACCTACCGTGCGGCCGAGCAGGCGCGCGCGATCGTCGAAAAGAATCCGCACGTGAAACTGATCTACACCGCCATCGGCGGAGGTAGCGCGGGCGGCGACCCGTTCGCGCCGCAGGCCGGCGGCGACGTGCGCAAGGCGACGCTGACCCTGAACTTCACGCCGCGGCAGGAGCGCGACATCAGCAAGCAGGCCATAGAGGCGCAGTTGCGCGAGGCGCTGACGGCGTTGCCCGGCGTGCGCGTCAAGGTAGGCCTGGCGTCGTCCAACGAGAAATACGTGCTGGTGCTGGCCGGCGAGGACGGCGAGGCATTGAGCCGGCACGCGCAGAAAGTGGCACGCGAGCTGCGCACGATACCGGGCATCGGCAACGTCACCTCGACTTCCGGCCTGGTGCGTCCGGAACTGGTGGTGCGCCCGGATTTCGCGCGCGCCGCCGACCTTGGCGTGACCTCGGCCGACATCGCCGACACGCTGCGCGTCGCCACCTCCGGCGATTACGACCAGGCGCTGGCCAAGCTCAACCTGCCCGACCGGCAGGTGCCTGTCGTTGTCAAGCTGCGCGCCGACGCGCGCCAGGATGTGGAGCTGCTGTCGCGGCTGGTGGTGCATGGCGCGCGCGGGCCGGTGATGCTGGGCAGCGTCGCCGACATGAAGCTGGAGAGCGGACCCGCGGAGATCGACCGCTACGACCGCATGCGCAACATCAACTTCGAGGTCGAACTCAACCAGCAGCCGTTGGGAGAGGTCGAGGCGCAGGCGATGGCACTGCCCAGTCTGAAGGAGCTGCCGCGCGGTATCAGCGTTGCGACGGTGGGCGACGCCGAGGCGATGGCCGAGCTGTTCGAGAGCTTCGGCCTTGCGATGCTGACCGGGATTCTGTGCATCTACATCGTGCTCGTGCTGCTGTTCAAGGACTTCGTGCAGCCCGTGACCATCCTTGCCGCCTTGGTGCTGTCGGTGCCGGGCGCCTTCCTCGCGCTGTTCGTTACGCACACCGCGCTGTCCATGCCGTCGATGATAGGCCTGATCATGCTGATGGGTATTGCGACGAAGAACTCCATCCTGCTGGTCGAATACGCCATCGTGTCGCGCCGCGAACGCGGCATGAACCGGGCCGAGGCGCTGATCGATGCGTGCAAGAAGCGCGCGCGTCCCATCGTGATGACCACGATGGCGATGGGCGCGGGCATGCTGCCCGTCGCGCTGGGCATAGGCGTGGATCCCAGCTTCCGCGCGCCGATGGCCATCGTGGTGATCGGAGGCCTGATCACCTCGACCTTCCTCAGCCTGCTGGTGATACCTGTGGTGTTCACCTATGTGGACGACGCGGTGCAGTGGGCGGGCAGGCGCTTCCGCCGCGCGTCGCCTGCGTAAGCCAGTTCACTCCGCCAGGCGGGAAATCAGGAATTCCTTGTCGGAATCCCGCTCGAAGTGCGTGAAATGGATGCCGGTGCGGAACATGTGCTCTTCAGCGTCATGGGATGTATAGACGATCCTGCCCTCCACCTCGACGATATGCTGGGGGTGCTTGTCGTCCAGCGGAGGCACATGGATGCGCAGCGCGACCGACCTGATGTGTTCCCGCTCCGGATTGAGATCCAGGAAGAGCGTCATGCCGTCCGCCGAAATTTCTCTCGCATAGCCCTCGCAGGCGATATGGTCGCCGAGCAGCACGTCTGCATGCCAGCGGACGTTGTGGCGGGGGTGGTTGCGCGAGTCCGGCTTGTGTGCCGGGGAGTCGGCAGGATCGTTTTCGGCCATGGGTATCATATCGGTTGTTGCGGGCGCGCCAAATATAATGGCCTCCGCGGATTTCGGCCAGTGCAGCCTGCATGGCGAGTGGCCCGGGGATGGCCGGGCGAGCAATTTTGGAGGACGGTATGAACATCTGGGACGAGCGCTATTCCGGCGACGATTACTTCTACGGCACCGAGCCGAACGCCTTCCTCATGTCCCAGTCCGGCCGCCTGCGGCCGGGCATGAAGTGCCTGGCTGTGGCCGACGGCGAGGGGCGCAACGGCGTATGGCTGGCGGAACAGGGGCTGGACGTGCTGTCGGTGGATGCTTCGCCGGTGGCGCAGGCCAAGGCGCAGAAACTGGCTCAGGCGCGCGGCGTGCGGATGCGCTTCGGACAAGTGGACCTGCTGCAATGGGCGGGCGACGAACTGTACGATGTGGTGGCCGCGATCTTCATCCAGTTCGTCGGCCCGGACCTGAGAGCGAAACAATTCTCCAATCTCAAACAGCACCTCAAACCGGGCGGCCTGTTGCTGTTGCAGGGTTACACGACCAGACAGCTCGAATACCGGACCGGCGGACCGTCACAGGTCGAGAACCTGTACACCGAAGCGATGCTGCGCGAACTGTGCGCGGACATGGAAATCCTACACCTCGCGGAACACGATAGCGTGATTCGCGAGGGCGTCGGCCATAGCGGCATGTCCGCGCTGATCGACCTGATAGCCCGCAAGCCTTAGATTGCGCTATTGACCCAGCGTACGATGTTCCCCGCATCCATCGCGCCGGCCTGCCGGGCGATCTCGCGTCCGCCCCTGAACAGCGCCAGCGTCGGGATGCTGCGAATGTTGTAGCGTGCGCCCAGCATCTGTTCGGCCTCGGTGTTCAGCTTCGCCAGCCGTACCCGCGGCTCCAGTTTCGCGGCAGCCTGTTCGAACGCCGGGGCCATCATCCGGCAAGGCCCGCACCAGGGCGCCCAGAAATCCACCAGCACCGGAATGTCGTTGCGGGCGACATGCTTGTCGAAGTTGCCGCCGTTCAGTTCGACCGGGTGTGCGGAGAACAACGGTTGCTTGCACTTGCCGCAAGTGGGGGAGGCATTCAGTTTCTCGTCAGGCACGCGGTTCACCGCGTCGCAATGCGGGCAGACGATATGCAGGGAGTCGGTCATGGCTATCTCGTTAATAAATTAGATATTGCTGATATATGGGTGCCCGGCTTCGTTTTCAAGTGGTCCGACCCTCGGCCAGCGATTTGACCGGGCTGGGCACGGTCAGGCGGTGCGCCACGGCCTCGCCGTCGTGGAACAGCCACAGGCTGCCGGGCGGCATCGTCACCCAGGGTTCGTTGTCGGTCAGCGGCAGCGTCGCGATTACCGCGACGCGGTCGTTCGGCGTCGTGACCTCGCTGAAGTCCACCATTACGTCCTCGTCCTTCAGGTGCGCCTTGGCGAACGGCGCGCGGCGTACGATGCAGGAGAGTTCGGTGGAGCAGTGCGCGAACAGGCAGTCGCCGTTCGACAACAGGAAGTTGAAAATGCCCATGCCCGCGAGCGGCAGGATGAGTTCGTGAATCGTGTCGAACAGCGCATCGCGTGCGGGCGGCTGATCCCCGAAACGCTGCCGCAGGCTTTGCAGCAGCCAGCAGAAGATGCGCTCGCTGTCGGTGTTGCCCACCGGCATGAAGCTGCCGTCGAGTTCCGGCTGGAACTGCGGCAGGTTGCCGTTGTGCGCGAACACCCAGTATTGCCCCCATAGCTCGCGCTGGAACGGGTGGGTGTTCTCCAGCGATACCACGCCCTGCGTCGCCTTGCGGATATGGGCGATCACGTTCAGCGAACGGATGGGGTAGTTGCGCACCAGCTCGGCGATGGGCGACTGCGCCGAGGGCTGCGGGTCGAGGAACAGCCGCACCCCCTTGCCCTCGAAGAACGCGATGCCCCAGCCGTCCGCATGCACGTCGGTTTCGCCGCCGCGCTTCTGGAAGCCGGTGAACGAGAAGCAGATGTCGGTGGGAACGTTGCAGTTCATTCCGAGCAGTTGGCACATGATGTTTTCCGTTGAGCTAGTAGCGGGTAGCCCGTGGCGTGTAGCCGAGCCCGCTTTTGCTGCGAGCCACAGGCTACCCGCTACAGGTTTTATTTATCGAATCGCATCGACAAATCCACCGCCCGGATATCCTTGGTCAGCGAACCTATGGAGATGCGGTCCACACCGGTCTCGGCGATGCCGCGCACAGTATCCAGATTGACGCCGCCGGAGGCTTCCAGTTCCGCGCGGCCGGCGGTCAGCGCGACCGCCTCGCGCAGCGTCTCCGGCGTGAAGTTGTCCAGCAGAACCAGTTTCGCGCCCGCATCCAGCGCCTCGCGCAACTCGTCCAGATTTTCCACCTCGATCTGTATCGTCACACCGGGCGGAGTAATGCGGAACGCCTGTTCCAGCACCTGCCGGATGCCGCCCGCGGCGGCGATGTGGTTCTCCTTGATCAGGATACCGTCGTAAAGCCCGACGCGCTGGTTGACGCCGCCGCCGACGGTGACCGCGTACTTCTGCGCCAGCCTCAGGCCCGGCAGCGTCTTGCGCGTGTCCAGTATCTTCGCCTTGGTGCCGGCGACGAGGTCGACGTAGCGCCGCGTCGCGGTCGCGGTCGCCGACAGCGTTTGCAGGAAATTCAGCGCGCAACGCTCGGCCGAGAGCAGCGCGCGGGAGTTGCCTTTGACTGTGCACAGCAACTGGTTGGGCTGCACGGTGCCGCCTTCGGTGGCCTGCCAGCGGATGTCGCAGTCCGGGTCCAGCGCGCGGAAGCACGCCTCCGCCCAAGGCGAACCGCACAGCACCGCCTGCTGGCGGGTGATGATGGTCGCGGTGGAGGCTGCGTCGGCGGGGATCAGTTGCGCGGTCAGGTCGCCGTCGCGCATGTCTTCGTCGAGAGCGGCTCGGACGCTGTCGTGGATAAGGCGGGAGAGGTCTGGATGCATGTCGTTACAAGGAGTGAATGTATGGCCCGGATGATGCAGCCGGGTCGGGATCGCGTCAATCTTGCGCGCCTGAAGCGAGCTTCTGCAGATAGTTCACGAAATCCGGGTCTTCGCCGCCGAGCTGTTCGGCCAGCGCATTGCGGAAGTCCTCGCGCTGGCACCACTCGCGCATGTAGTCCTCCCAGGAGCGCCAGCGGCGCCATTGTTTGGGCGACATGTCGTCGTCGTACAGCAACAGATAAGCGCGTTCGAACAGCGAGATCAGCATGCTGAAGATGATGTACATGCGTTCGCGCTGTACTTCGTCCAGATCGCCGGTTTTCTCGGTGGAGAACAGGCGCAGGTCGGAATTGTCCAGGGCCACCTTGAGGAAATCCTGGTAGTTGTCGGAGAGCAGCTGGTAGACCTCCTCGTCCTCGTTGTCGCGCTCCTTGCGCTGTTCGAAGATGAAGACGAAGATCGCCAGCGGCAGGCCGATGACGGTGACCACGTAGCTCAGCAGTTCCCAAGTTTCCAGATCCATGCGGCAAAAGTACCACGCCGGGCCAATGCGGTCGAGGTCTTGAAATGCCAGTCGTCCACCCCATATACCCGTCATTCGAATCCACCAGAGGAGTGCATGACCATGCGTTTCGACAAGTTCACCACCAAGCTGCAGCAAGCCCTGTCCGATGCCCAGAGCCTGGCCATAGGCGGCGACAACCAGTTCATCGAGCCGCAGCACCTGCTGCTGGCCATGCTCAACGATGCCGACAGCGGTGCCGGCTCGCTGCTGGCGCGCGCCGGCGGCAACGTCAATGCGCTCAAGAGCTCGCTCAACGAGGCGGTGAATCGCTTGCCCAAGGTGGAAGGTCATGGCGGCGAAGTACAGGTCGGGCGCGACCTGGCGAACCTGTTCAACCTGACCGACAAGGAAGCGCAGAAGCGCGGCGACCAGTTCATCGCCAGCGAGATGTTCCTGCTCGCGCTGACCGGCGACAAGGGCGAATGCGGACGCCTGTACAAGCAGCACGGCGTCACGCGCAAGGCGCTGGAAGACGCGATCAACGCGGTGCGCGGCGGCGAATCGGTCGGTTCGCAGGAAGCCGAAGGTCAGCGCGAGGCGCTGAAGAAATATTGCCTGGACCTGACCGAACGCGCTCGCTCCGGCAAGCTCGATCCGGTGATCGGCCGCGACGACGAGATTCGCCGCGCGATCCAGGTGCTACAGCGCCGCACCAAGAACAATCCCGTGCTGATCGGCGAGCCCGGCGTCGGCAAGACCGCCATCGTGGAAGGCCTGGCGCAGCGCATCGTCAACGACGAGGTGCCCGAGACGCTGAAGGGCAAGCGCGTGCTGTCGCTGGATATGGCTGCGTTGCTGGCGGGTGCCAAGTACCGCGGCGAGTTCGAGGAGCGCCTGAAGGCGGTGCTCAAGGAGCTGTCGCAGGACGAAGGCAGGAACATCGTGTTCATCGACGAGTTGCACACCATGGTCGGCGCGGGCAAGGCTGAGGGCGCGATGGATGCGGGCAATATGCTGAAACCGGCATTGGCTCGCGGCGAGCTGCACTGCATAGGCGCGACCACGCTGGACGAATATCGCAAGTACATCGAGAAGGACGCCGCACTGGAGCGCCGCTTTCAGAAGGTGCTGGTGGACGAGCCCAGCGTCGAATCCACTATCGCGATCCTGCGCGGCCTGAAGGAAAAATACGAGGTGCACCACGGCGTCGAAATCACCGACCCGGCCATCGTCGCGGCGGCGGAATTGTCGCACCGCTATGTCACCGACCGCTTCCTGCCGGACAAGGCCATCGACCTTGTCGACGAGGCCGCATCGCGCATGAAGATGGAGATCGACTCCAAGCCCGAGGTCATGGACAAGCTCGAACGCCGCTTGATCCAGTTGAAGATCGAGCGAGAGGCGGTGAAGAAAGAGAAGGACGAGGCCTCGCAGAAACGTCTGGCGCTGATCGAGGACGAGATCAAGAAGCTGGAGCGCGAGTACGCCGACCTCGAAGAAATCTGGAAGTCGGAGAAGGGCGCGGCGCAGGGTGCTGCGACCGTGAAGGAAGAGATCGAGCAGATGCGCGCCGAGATCGTGCGCCTGCAACGCGAAGGAAAGCTGGAGAAGGTCGCCGAGCTGCAATACGGCAAGTTGCCGCAGCTCGAAGCCAAGCTGAAGGAGGCCACGCAGCGCGAGGCCGAAGGTGGCGAGCAGAAGAACAAGCTGCTGCGCACCCAGGTCGGCGCGGAAGAGATCGCCGAAGTGGTGAGCCGCGCGACCGGCATTCCGGTTTCCAAGATGATGCAGGGCGAACGCGACAAGCTGTTGCACATGGAAGACAAGATGCACGAGCGCGTGGTGGGGCAGGACGAGGCGGTGCGCCTCGTGTCCGATGCCATCCGCCGTTCGCGCTCCGGCCTGTCCGACCCGAACCGTCCGTACGGCTCCTTCCTGTTCCTCGGCCCGACGGGCGTGGGCAAGACCGAGCTGTGCAAGACGCTGGCGAGCTTTTTGTTCGACTCGGAAGAGCACCTCATCCGCATCGACATGAGCGAGTTCATGGAGAAGCACTCCGTCGCCCGCCTGATCGGCGCGCCTCCGGGATACGTGGGCTACGAGGAGGGCGGCTACCTGACCGAGGCCGTGCGCCGCAAGCCCTACAGTGTGATCCTGCTCGACGAAGTGGAGAAGGCGCACCCGGACGTGTTCAACGTGCTGCTGCAGGTGCTGGACGACGGCCGCATGACCGACGGACAGGGCCGCACCGTGGACTTCAAGAACACCGTGATCGTGATGACCTCCAACCTTGGCAGCCAGATGATCCAGCAGATGTCCGGCGACGACTACCAGGTCATCAAGCTCGCGGTGATGGGCGAGGTGAAGAGCTATTTCCGTCCCGAGTTCATCAACCGCATCGACGAGGTGGTGGTGTTCCACGCGCTGGACGAGGCCAACATCAAGAGCATCGCGCGCATCCAGATGCACGGCCTGGAGAAACGCCTGGCCGCGATGGAGATGAAGCTCGAAGTGACCGATGCCGCGTTGGCCGAAGTCGCCAACGCGGGTTTCGACCCTGTGTTCGGCGCAAGGCCGCTGAAACGCGCGATCCAGGCCCAGATCGAGAACCTGCTCGCCAAGGCCATCCTCGAAGGCAAGTTCGCCACGAAGGATACGATCAAGGTGGATTGCGTGGGCGGGGTGATGCGATTCGAGAAGGGGTAATCCGAAGAGTCGGTCTGCAGCAACAGAAAGCCCGGCATCGCCGGGCTTTCTTTTTGCGCCGTTGTCAGCGTTCAGTGATGGGTGGTTTCGGGAGTGATCAGGGGCTGGACATCGTGCGCATGTTTCTTCGCGCGTTTGGCCATCCTCTTTTCCTTCGGCGTCATCAGCGGTTCCTTCTTCATGTCTTTGTCCCTGGGGGTATGGTGTGACGATTTTGGCATGACAGGACTCCTTATGGTGATTAAGGAAAAGTCATCCTACTCCGACGATAGCGCCTTGTCTGTAGGGGGTTCCCGATGCCCCAGCCCCATGATCGGCAGGCTTTCGCGGGGCAGGTTCAGGGCTTCCAGCACTTTCAGCGCCGCGTAGGCGTCGTTGGCCGCATAGCGAATTTGCTGCGGCGTGAGGCGGGGTTGGGACCAGTTGGAGGTGGTGACCGATCTCGACTTGGCGAAGCGCCGCTTCAGCACCAGGCCCACCGCCGCGCGCACCCCCATTTCCTTGTGGTAACCGTCCATGCTGAACACGGTGTTGAGATCGACCACCGCGTTGAAATGTATGCCCAGCCTCGCGAGGATGTGGCTGCGGTCCGACCTGAGGCCGAAGCCCACCTTGAGCAGCTTCCCGGACTGCAGCAACTCGACCAGGAACGGCACACACTCGGCACGGTGCAACTGGAACAGATAGGCCTTGTCGTGCAGCGCGAACTGCACCACATGAGGCCCCGTGCCGACCTCCCCGGTGACGAAGGTCGGCCTGGACTCGGTATCGAATCCGACTAGGCCCGCGGCTGCGATCTCGACGGCGGCGGACGCGAACCCGGCCTTGTCCTCCGGCACATGGATCCGATCGAGATCGAGGCCGACGAAGGGCTCCATCAGCGCGATCTCGGCTTTGCCGGGGGCGAGCTTCTGCATGCGGGGCGGTTTATTTTCGTGTTGCATGGTCTGCCAGCAACGTCAGCTCCTCGCGGTAGATGCGTCTGAACAGGAAGCGGATGATCGCATTGCCTAGCGTTCCCATGCTCCTCATGTCCGAGGAAATGGTCACGGTCGACGCCTGCCCGTCGTCTACCGGATCGACGATGAAGCGGGTGACGGCGAGGCCGTCGGTGGTGGACTCTACCAGCACGCGCCCCGGCTCAGGCTCGGCGACGGTGCTCTGCGCCTCCTGGACGATGCCGAACAGCACCATCTCGAAGCGTATCCTCGTGCCTGCACCGATACCGCCTTCCTCCACGACCAAATTGCGGAAATATTTCGGCGGGACGATGTGCGGATGGCCGTTCCGGTAGTCGGCGACGATGCCGTACACCCGCTGCGGCGCGGCGGGGATGACGGCGGAGGCGGAGATGTTGAATGTGCCCAAGTCAGAATCCTTTATGGCGGAAGTTCAATCGGGAGCGAGCGGCGCGAAGCGCGGCACCTGTCCGCCTTCGTGTTCCACCGTCTCGAAGAATATCGGCTTCGGCCGCGCCCAGATCATGCCGTCGGCTTGCGACTTGTAGATCATCAGCGTGACCGTGGGATCGGCTTCCAGCTTCGCCTCGCAGACCAGCTCGTAGACGCCGCCCTTGTAGTGCCTGTATCTCATGCCGCTGTTCCCGGAATCGTGCTACGCATATTCCCGGACAACACCTTGTTTCTCCCGGTTCGCTTCGCCTGATAGAGCGCATCGTCTGCGAGAGAGAGCAGCCTGTGGTCTATCGCCCCATTGGGGACGGTAGAGGCTACGCCCGCGCTGAGCGTGAGTTTGACTCCGTTCACGTCAGGCAGTTGGAGAACTTGTAGCCGAACATCCTCGGCGATTTTCATTGCGCCTTCCTGCGTGGTGTTGCCGAGCAACAGGATGAATTCCTCGCCGCCCCAGCGCACGGCGATGTCGCCAGCCCTGCGCGAAGCGTCGCGGATGATGTCCGCCACGCGCACCAGGCAATCATCTCCAATGCCGTGGCCGAAGCGATCGTTGATGTCCTTGAAGTGGTCGATGTCGAATATCACGAGACTGATCGAGGTTTGTTCGCGCAAGCATCGTTGCCATTCCGCGACGAAGAAGCTTTCGAAATGGCGACGATTGGACAGTCCGGTCAGCGGGTCGCGTATGGAGAGAGACTCGGCATGCCTTTCGGCGAGCTTTCTTTGCGTGATGTTCAGGTGAGAAATGACATACAGCGGTTCGTTCGATACCGACAGCGGCTTCATCTGCATCATGAACCAGCGCGATTCATCCGGGCTGTCGCAGGGATATTCGAAAGTAAAGGTGGCATCGACCCCGTCGAGCACGCGGCGGATGCCGCGCACCACTTCAGTAGTACCGTCGCCCGTGTCCTGCACGTTGCATACGCTCAGGTAGTTCGTATGCAGCCAATCCGTGATCATCCCGAAATTCTGCGTACCAAAATCAACCCAGGCGCGGTTCACATAAACGATGTCACCGTTATTGTCGATTACACAGATTTCCTGGTCCAGTGTATCCAGCACTGCAGAGCAGAGTTGTTGCTGAATTAAGGCCGATGTCATGTCGAGTCCCTGACGCGTGATGATCGAACGAAGATGGTATGTGGACACAGGGAATATAGCCGACTCGGACCGGTTTCACCACAAGAACGGTTATCGTTTCTGTGCCGCCCGCGCGCGCAGCTGGCCGCACGCGCCCTCGATTTCCTGCCCGGCCGAGTTGCGCAGCTGGGTGACGAGGCCGCGCTGCTTCAGCGTGCCGACGATGCGGGCCAGGCGTTCGGGCGAGGGGCGGCGATAGGTCAGGCCGTCCACTTCGTTGAAGGGGATGAAGTTCATGATCGCGTACTTGCCCGTGAGCAATTCGACGATGCGCTCCAGCTCGGTGTCGCTGTCATTCACGCCTTCGATCAGCGTCCACTGGTATTGCGTGGGGTAGTGCGTTGCGCGTGCATAGGCCTCGCAGCGCTCGACCAGTTCTTCCACCGGTATCTGCGGTGCGTTCGGCAGCAGTTCGGCGCGCAGCGCATCGTCGGTGGAGTGTAGCGATAGCGCGAGCGCGGGTTTCACTGTCCCCTGCGGCAGGCGCTCGAATACGCGAATGTCGCCCACCGTCGAAAGCACCAGGTTCTTGTGCGCGATGTCGCCCTGCATGCCCAATACGTCTATTGCTTCAAGCACGTTGTCGAGGTTGTGCGCCGGCTCGCCCATGCCCATGAAAACCACCTTGCCGACCTTGCGGCGACGGCGCGCCAGCGCCACCTGCGCGACGATCTCCGCGCTGCCGAGTTGGCGGATCAGGCCTGCGCGTCCGCTCATGCAGAACGTGCAGCCCACCGCGCAGCCCACCTGCGTGGAGATGCACAACCCGCCGCGCGGCAGCAGCACGCTTTCCACCATCTGGCCGTCGGCCAGCTTCACCAGCAGCCGCGCCACCTCGTCGTCGGCGGGATACTCGCCGTGCAGCCGGGCCAGCCCTTCCAGTTCCGCCTCGATGGCAGGCAGTTCGTCGCGCAGCGCGGCGGGGAAGAAGGTCGCGGCAGGGCTGCCTTTCCGGTCGTACGAACCCACCTGGCTCCAGCCGCGCAGCAAGCGGTCTTCGTGGCAGGGCTTGCAGCCCAGTTCGCGCAGACGTTGGCGGAGGTGGGCGATGCGCGGCGGTGAGGGAGAAGCAGGAATCAAGGCGGGCCTGGGAACGATGGCGTGTAGCGGTGCCGATTCTAACTGGAATGGCAGGGGAATGAATGCGTTCCGCCTGCCTCAATCGAACTTCCTGCGCAGCTCCTCGCGGTCGAACCACCAGTTGCCGCCGACGATGGCGTCGATCACCCCCGCGAGGCGCGGCAGGAACACCTGCGGGTCGCGCAGTTCCAGCCGATCCATCCAGGCGTTCAAAGCGGCCTGGTCGCGCACGTTGCTGTGGCGTGCGGCCACTTGCGCGATCAGGTGGTTGGCGAACAGGCCCAGATTCTCGTGCTGCGCGTCGTCGGCGCGCAGGTCGATCACATAGCGTGCGGCGACGGCGGCGAGCGCCGCACCGTCCGCATGGTCCGGCGTCTCCTCCACGACATGCATCAGCATCGCCAGCGTCAGCTCAGGGTCGACCGGGAAGCTGACCGCCAGCCACACGCCCATGCCCAGCGCCGCGGCGGAGCCCTCCTGTTCGCACTGGTACAGCACGTCGCAGGCCTCCACCGCATCTTTCCAGGCGTCTTGCGCCAGCGCGGCGGCGAAGGCCTCGCGCGCCAGCGTCCATGCCTCGGGCTTGCGCTCCAGCGCCACCAGCAGTTCCGCGACATCCAGCTGCAGGCGCGTACGCGCCAGCGGCGCGTCGCCGGTCAGGCTCTGCAATTCCTGCAACTTTCCGACCAGCAGCTTCGTCAGCTCCGCGCGCTCGTCGTTCTTCTGCGCATCATCCTGTTGGCCGACCGGCTTGATCTCGACGAAGTTCCTGTTCATGTGTGTTCTGCCATTTTCATGTGCCGTCATTCCGGCTTTCGCCGGAATGACGGGTTGTCGATTACGCTTTGGGCGGTTTCACGAAGTCGATCACCTGCGCGCCCTGCTGCGAGCCGTCGCGGTAATAGGGGCGGGCCTCGTCGAAGTCCAGCAGCCCGGCCAGTTCGCGCTCGCGTTCGGAGATCAGCGCGAAGCAGTCCTTGATGTCTTGGACGGTGCCGTCGGTCAGCGGATTGGGCCGCCCGCCCAGCGGCGTGACGTCGCGCACGATATTGCCCAGCGTCTTGCGCATCGCGCGCAGGATGCGTTGTTCCTTGCTCAGTTCTGCTGTGTCCATGATGAGGTCCCGGTGTGCATGTCCGGGGGAATCTACCGGAATGGGAGTCTCGCCGCCATGCCCCGTTCGGGTCAGGCCAAGCCCCTGCCATCGGTGGGTATATGGCGGGCGGATTTGCCGTTATCATCCGCCCCGTTCAGTCAGGAGTGAGTCACATGCAAACGCGCAAGCCCATCGCCATCCCCGTCGTCTCCGCATCTGCGCCGGCAGACGAACCGGCCGGCAGCAATTGCGACGACAAGTCGGTCGCCGCGCTCATGGTGCTGGGCGACAGCATGGAGCCCGAGTTCGCCGAGGGCGAGATCATCGTCATCCAGATGGGGGCGCAGCCGACGGAAGGCATGTATGTGATCGCCGAAGTGGCGAAGGAAGACTTCATCTTCCGCCAGCTCAGGCGCGATGAACAGGGCGGCTGGCTGCTGCGTGCGCTCAACCCCGCCTGGCCCGACACGCCCATCCCGGGCCTGGAGATCGTCAGGGGCGTGATCACCCACAAGCGCAATGCGAGATCGCGAAAGTCGTTGAAGAGCTACGTGTAGCAGGGCTGGCCGACGGATGCCGCAATGAAAAATCCCGGGGATTCCGGGCTTTTTCCTCGGAGCGGCGGCGGGATTGCCGGACGCTGCGTGCGCTCCCGCCGCCGGTGGCCCCGAAGATTGCCCGCGTCGGCGGATTCGGGGTATGCTCCCCCCATACAACTATTGAAGCCGCGCCGGCGCCATGCCGGTAGCTGCTCTCGGGGAGGGGTTCGTGAATCTCAACAGCAAGGTCACCTTGTTTTCGGTCGCGCTGGCCACGGTCATGATCGTCGTGCTGATCGTGGTCAGTCTGGCGTCTTTCCGGCATTTCTCCCTGTTGTCGGCCGAGGCCCAGGTCAGCAGCGCCGCGGAGATCGTCCGCGTCGCCCTGACGGAGGATATGGTCAACGGCGTCATCTCCAAGCGCGAGGGACTGCTGCGCCGCCTCGGCGAGGTGCCCGGCCTGCAGTCTGTGCACGTGGTGCGCGGCGGGCATGTCGAGAAGCAGTTCGGGCCCGGCTTCGACCGGGAGCGAGCTGCGGACGCCGCAGAGATCGGGGTCTTGCAGCGCGGCCTGCCGCATTTCGAAGTGCTGAACGAGGCCAGCAATCCGGTGTTTCGCGGCACGATTCCCTTCGTCGCGACCAGCAAGGGCAACCCCAATTGCCTGCAGTGCCACGATGTTCCGGAGGGCACGGTGCTGGGGGCGGTGACGGTCACGATGGAAATCGGCCACCTGAAGAGCAGCGCGGTATTCGTCTCGGCGGTGATGGTGGGCTCGGTGGCGTTCTTTATGCTGCTGATGCTGTTTTTCTTCCGCCGCCTGGTGAAGCCGATGATCTCGACGGCGAATGACGTGCAGGCGGTGGTCAGCGACGCGATCAACGGCGATTTCCACGCGGGCATCAAGCAGAGTACCGATGACGAGATCGGCCGCATTGCGGCGGACATGAACAAGCTGATGCAGTTCCTGCACGACGGGCTCGGCGGCATCCGCAACGATGTGACGCAATTGCTCAAGCACAAGCCGACGGAGGAGCGCGGCAACCTGTTGAACTCGACCATAGACATGGTGCATGGCCTGATCGACGCCTCGCAGTTCAAGCAGTCCATCGAGGAGGACGAGACCCGGGCGGAAATCTACCAGCGCCTGTCGCAGGCGGTGCGCAAGCGCTTCGGCATGGAGCATTTCTCGGTCTACGAGGTGGTGCCCAACCGCAACCAGATGACGCCGGTGCTCGTCGACGGCGAGGCGGGAGCGGACTGCCGCTGGTGCGATCCGCAGATACTGGTGCGTTCCGAGACCTGCCGCGCGCGCCGCACCGGCCATGTGATCGACTCGGTCGAGACGCCGGGCATCTGCTTCGCCTTCTGTCCGCCGGGCGGCGGACGGGAATACCGGCACGTCTGCCTGCCCATCATCCAGTCCGGCGCGGTCGGCAGCATCCTGCAGCTGGTCTTCCCGGCCGAGGAATCCTCGCGCGTCGAACAGCTGCTGCCCTACCTGAGCGTCTATCTGCGGGAGGCCGCGCCGGTGATCGAGGCCAAGCGGCTGATGGACACGCTGCGCGAATCCAACCTGCGCGACGCGATGACCGGGCTGCACAATCGCCGCTTCCTGGAGGAATACATCGAGACGCTGGTCGCGGCCAACCAGCGGCGCAACAGCCAGGTGGCGATCATGATGCTGGATCTCGACTACTTCAAGGTGGTCAACGACACCTACGGCCACGACGCCGGAGACACGGTGCTGAAGGCGCTGACCAAGGTGCTGGTGCAGTCGGTGCGCGCCTCGGACATCGTGATTCGCTACGGCGGCGAGGAGTTCATGATCATCCTGCCCGACACCGGCGGGGAACAGGCGGAAAGCGTTGCCGAGAAGATCCGTGTGGCCGTGGAGGCGCTGAAGATACAGCTGCCGGGCACGGTGCTGTCGAAAACGATCTCGATCGGGCTGGCGGTGTTCCCGGTCGATTGCGACACCTTCTGGCAGGCGATCAAGTTCGCCGACGTGGCGCTGTACAAGGCGAAGGAAAGCGGGCGCAACCGCGTGGTGCGCTTCACGCCCGATCTCTGGGCCGGCGAAGGCGTATCCTACTAGCCGGGGAAGATAGAGATGAGCCTGTTCGCACTGATCGCCGCGCTGCTGCTGGAACAGCTCCATCCGCTGTCGTCCCGCCGTTACCTGCACGGCTGGCTGTCGGGTTATGCCGGCTTCTTCGGCCATCACTTCAATGCCGGCGAGCGGCAGCAGGGCAAGGTCGCCTGGCTGCTGGCGGTACTGCCGCTGCTGCTGGCGGCAATGACCCTGTACTGGCTGCTGTATCGAGCCCATCCGGTGTTCGCCTTTGCGTTCAACGTGCTGTTGTTGTACCTGACAATGGGCTTCCGCCAGTTCAGCCACTATTTCACCGACATCCACCAGGCGCTGCGCGACGGCGAACTGGAGCGCGCGCGCGGCCTGCTGGCCGAGTGGCGCGGTGAACCGGCGCACGAACTGAACGCTGAAGAGGTCGCGCGGCTCACGATAGAGCAGGCGCTGCTCGCGTCTCACCGCAACGTGTTCGGCGTGATCGTCTGGTTCGTGCTGTTCAGTGCGCTGGGACTGGGTGGCGCTGCCGGCGCGCTGCTATACCGTCTGGCCCAGTTCCTGCGCGCGCGCTGGGGTGAGCGGGATGCGTTCGGCGAATTCGGCGGCTTCGCGCAGCAGGCCTTCCGTCTGCTGGAATGGCTGCCGACGCGGATGACCGCGATGACCTTCGCGATCGTCGGCGACTTCGAAGATACCGTGTATTGCTGGCGCACCCAAGCCGCGAGCTGGCCTGACGAGGATGCCGGCATCCTGCTGGCCAGCGGCGCCGGCGCGCTGGGCGTACGCCTCGGCATGCCCATCCCGCAGGGCGGCATGCCGTTCGACCGGCCCGAACTGGGCATAGGCGACGAGGCCGACGCCGACTTCATGCAAAGCACCATCGGCCTGGTGTGGCGCTCGGTGGTGTTCTGGCTGGCGCTGTTGCTGCTGCTGACGCTGGCCAGCCTGCTTGGGTGATGTCGCCCCGCTGCATGCCGTGCTGCCGTACAATCCGGCCATGCCAGCCCCTCACCCATTCGGTTCCCTTACGCCCGACGCCGTGCTCGACGCGCTTGAGGCCATCGGCCTGCGCGGCGACGGCCGCCTGCTGGCGCTCAACAGTTACGAGAACCGCGTCTACCAGGTTGGCATGGAGGAGGGGCCGCCGCTGATCGCGAAGTTCTACCGCCCGGAGCGCTGGCCCGCGGCGGCGATCCTGGAAGAGCATGCGTTCGTCGCGGAACTGGCCGAACGCGAGATTCCGGTGGTGCCGGCGCTGCGGATAGACGACCGCACGCTGCATGAATTCGGTGGCTACCGTTTTGCGGTGTTTCCGCGTCACGGCGGACGCGCGCCCGAACTGGACGACCGCGACACGCTGGAATGGCTGGGGCGCTTCATCGGACGCATCCATGCGGTCGGTCGGCTGGAGCCATTTCGCCATCGCCCGACGCTGGACATCGCGAGCTTCGGCGAGGAACCGGTCGAATACCTGCTGGCGCATGATTTCATCCCGGCAGAGTTGCGCGAGGTCTATCGCGGCGTGGTTGCGCATGCGCTGGACGGCGTGCGGCGCTGCTTCGAGCGCGCCGGTTCGGTGCAATACCTGCGGCTGCACGGCGACTGCCATGCCGGAAACGTGCTGTGGACCGACGCGGGGCCGCACTTCGTCGACTTCGACGACAGCCGCATGGGGCCGGCGGTGCAGGACCTGTGGATGCTGCTGTCGGGCGAGCGAGCCGAACAGACGCGGCAGCTCGGCGATCTGCTGGCGGGCTACGAGGATTTTTGCGATTTCGACCGGCGCGAGCTGCACTTGCTGGAAGCGTTGCGCACCTTGCGCCTGATCCACTACTCGGCGTGGATTGCGCGGCGCTGGGACGACACTGCATTCCCGGCCGCGTTTCCGTGGTTCGATACGCCGCGCTATTGGCAGGACCGCATCCTGGAATTGCGCGAGCAGATCGCGGCGATGGACGAGTCACCGTTGCGATTGAATTAGGGGAACGTGGAGCTCGATTCGCAAACTACTCGATTGCGTCCGCCAGCCTTGGCCTGATACAGGAGCCGGTCGGCGGTTTTGACGAAGTCGTCTACCGAATTCCCTAGCTGGTCGGTGAGGCCAATGCTCACTGTGTAGTGAATGGTCGCCGTTCCGCATTCCACTGGATTGCTCTCGACCTCCTGCCGGAAGGCATCGAAAAGCTCCCGAGCCTCTTCAGTGGTGGAGTCCTTGAGAATGATCGAAAACTCCTCGCCACCGAGGCGAGCGAGCAGATGATGGTCGAAGTGCTGCTTCAGCAGTTGTGCCAATTTCTTGAGTACGGCATCGCCGCAGTCATGTCCGTAACTGTCGTTGATTCTTTTGAAATGGTCCACATCCAGCATTGCCGCAATGGCCTTGCCGCGCTGGTGTATCTGCTTGTGCAGCTTTGCACCTTCCTCGAAAAAGTGGCGGCGGTTATGCAGGCCGGTCAGGAAATCCCGATAGGCGGCTTCCCGATTGGATCGAATCAGTTCCAGCATCTCGAGATTCTGGCTGACCCGGCAGAGTATTTCTTCATATGAGAAGGGTTTGCGGATGAAGTCGTTGGCGCCGCTCTTGAGGAATTGCGCAGACACTTCGTCTTCTTCGGAGGCCGAGATACCTATGAGCGCCAATTCCTCTTTGCTGCATTGCTTCCGGATTTCATGTATCAGTTCGTAACCGTTCATCCCCGGCATTTCATAATCGATCAGCGCGAGGCGAATGTCAGGTTGTTCGGCCAGAATGGAAAGCGCCTCCTCGGCGTTGCTGGCAACGATGACCTTGAACTGCTGCATTTCGAGGATATGCTTGAGCAAAGCGCGTGAACTGAGTGAGTCATCGACCACCAGAACGGCAGTATGGTGATTCATGTATATCCGGTTGGCCATTTCGATGGCGTACTCGATCGAGTGCGGGCTTTGCTTCGGGATATAGTCGATCGCGCCTTTCTTCAGAATGGTATCTCTCATCTCGCGACCGAATGCTCCGGTCAAGGCAATGGTGGAGATCCGGTGTTTTGACAGCAAGTCGATGACTTCGCCGTAAGGCGCATCCGGGAGGTTGAGGTCGGCGATCGCCAGATGGATCGGTTGCGCGGCTATGGCTTGCGACGTCTGTTCCAGAGAGTCGGCGATGACGGTGTTATAGCCGTAACGATCCAGGATGACAGAAGCCAGCATGCTGGCGATCGACATTTGATCCTCGACTATCAGGATTGGGCAGTCGCATTTTGCACAGTGGGTATGGCTGGTGGACCGAGATGAGCGCGTTCTGTTTCTTGTCTTGGACAAAGTCTTGTTTTCCTCTTGGCTGAATCTGGTCGGATCAGGAGTGAGTACGGTTGCGTCCAGAACCCTTGGCATTATAAAGCGCCTGGTCGGCGAGCCTGAGCAATTCAGCCGGCTCGGCGCTTGGTCGCGGGATGACGCAGGCGTATCCCACGCTCACGGTGACGTGGCTTGCAGCTTCGGAGTGGGCGTGCGGCAATCCCAGGCTTTCGACCAGACGCCGGAATCGCTCGGCGATATTGCGTGCGCCCCCGGCATCGGTTTCCGGCAGCAGGGCGACGAATTCCTCGCCGCCGTAGCGCGCCACCAGGTCAGAGGGGCGCTCTATGGAGGCTGCCAGCGCGCCAGCCACTTTTTTCAGGCACTCGTCGCCGACGCCATGCCCGTAATTGTCGTTGTATTGCTTGAAGAAATCGATGTCGGCCATGAGCAGCGACAGCGGTGCACCGGAGCGCAAGCCGCGTTTCCATTCGCTGTCCAGCGCTTCGTCGAAACGCCGCCGGTTGGGGATGTCGGTCAGGCCGTCGAGCATGGCCTGCGACTCCAGCAGGTCGGTCTTGATCTTGAGGTTGATATGGTTGCGCACCCGCGCCGTCACGATCGGCAGGTGGAAGGGTTTGGCGATATAGTCCACCGCGCCCAGTCTTAAACCAAACTCCTCGTCCGTCGCATCGCTTTTGGCGGTGACAAAGATCACCGGGATGCTTTTTGTTGTCGGCTCCTGTTTCAGCCGGCGGCAGACTTCGTAGCCGTCCATCTCGGGCATCATCACGTCGAGCAGGATCAGGTCCGGCGCGCCGAATTTTGCGATGATTTCGAATGCGGCTTTGCCGCTGCCGGCGACGCGGATACGGTAGTCGGTGCGCAACGCTTCTGCCAGCACCTGGATATTGGTCGGCGTGTCGTCGACGATCAGGATCATGGGCTTCTTGTCTTGCGATTTCATGAGGTCATCCATTGAAGTCGTGTCCCTCGATGCAGGGGATGTTCTCCAGCACCGCCAGGGCGTTGGCGTAATCGAGCTTGTCCAGGTGGCGCTCCAGTTCGTCCAGTCGTTCCCGGAACGGACGGCAGGCCACCGCGCCCTTTGCTTCGGCGATCAGATCGAAGGGCACGAACTCGTAGCTTTCCGCCAGTTTGCGTATCTGTCCGATCAATGCCGCCGCGCGTTGCCAGTCGCATTGCTGGCAGTCGTAATCCGTCGTGGCCGGCATGGCCTGCGTCTGCATGTCCAGATGTGCGATGCTGTCCAATGTCAGGGTCAGTGCGCTGTGGAAATCGCCGGCGTCGATGTTTCTTGTTCCCGTTTTCAAGACTCGTTCCAGCGCTTCAGCCTGACGATGCAGCTCCATGGCCCCCAGGTTGGCCGCCGCGCCCTTGATGCGGTGGATCAGGGCGGCAGCCGCTTCGGTATCACCCTGTACCAGCAGTCCGGCCAGTACGGACTGTGTATCGGCGAACTGCAGGCTGAACTTCTTCAGCAGATCCAGCAACAGCGCCTGATTGCCGCCCAGCCTGTCCAGCGCCGCCGGCAGGTCGAATCCGGGCAGATCGTCCGGCAGGGAGATTTCCGATGTGACCGGAATCGATTTGCTTGCCATGGGGTCCAATGCAGGCTTCGGTTCGATCCAGCGCAGCAGTGCATGCACCAGTTCCTGTGGCAGGATGGGCTTGGCGACATGGTCGTTCATGCCGGCCTCGGTGCAGGCGGCGCGATCCTCGGCCATCACCGCAGCAGTCATGGCGATCACAGGCAGGCCACGCAAGCGCGGCTCCCGGCGGATGCGACGGGTGGTCTCGAAGCCATCCAATACCGGCATCTGCAAGTCCATCAGTACCACGTCGAAATCGGCGTGCTGGAGTTGTTCCAGTGCTTCCTGGCCGTTGTTGGCAATGGTGACCTCCAGTCCCAGGCGCTCCAGAATATCCTTCGCTACAAGCTGATTGATGTCGTTGTCTTCCACCAGCAGGACGCTGGCGCCCCGTATCGATGTAGCGTCAGTTTCGAAGTCGGCATAGGCATTGGCATCGAAAATCCGGCGCGCGTGTCCGCTCTGGAAGCGCACGATGGTGTCGAACAGACCGGAGGAGGTGACCGGCTTGTTGAGGATCGCGTCTATCCTCAGGTCCGGTGCATCCTGCAGCAGCTGATCTTTGCTGTAGGCGGTGACCATTATGATCACCGGCAACTTTGCCGTTTCATTCTGTTCGGACATCTCACTGAGCCTGCGGGCGACTTCAACGCCGCTCATGCCCGGCATCTTCCAATCCAGCAAGACCAGCTCGAAATTCTTGTCGGGCTGGCTTGCACGTTGCTCGATCAAGGCCAGCGCTTCTTCTCCGGAAGAAGCTTCGCTGACCTCGAAGCGCCATGCCTGGAGCAATTCTCGCAGGGCCGATCTGGAAATGTCGAGGTCGTCCACTACCAGCACGCGCATCCCTCGGAGTTCGGCGGGGGAGCGGTCGATGCGGGCGCGGGTCGAGACGGCCAGCGTGATGGTGAAGCTGAACGAGCTGCCTAGTCCCGGTTCGCTGACGACCGAAATTTCGCCGCCCATCTTTTCCACCAGTTTCTGGCTGATCGACAGTCCCAGCCCGGTTCCGCCGAAGCGGCGCGTGATCGAACTGTCGGCCTGGGTGAATGCCTGGAACAGTCGCGCCGTCTGCTCATGACTCATGCCGATGCCGGTGTCGCGCACGGTGAAGCGTAGCGTGCTGCGGCCATCGTGAAGCACCAGTTGCTCGACCTTGATATGAATCTCGCCATGCTCGGTGAATTTCACTGCATTGCCGACCAGGTTGTTCATCACCTGTCCGATACGCAGCGGATCGCCGATGAGGTGCTCGGGAATGTCAGGAGCGACATCCAGCACCAGTTCGATGCCTTTTTCCTCGGCGCGGATATTGAACAGATCGGCTACATTCTCCAGCAGGTCGTTCAGGCTCAGCTCCGTCTGATCCAGTTCCAGTCGCCCGGCTTCCACCTTGGAATAGTCGAGGATGTCATTGATGATGGACAGCAGCGCCCTGGACGAGGTGTGTATCTTGGTCAGGTAATTGTGGAGCTTCGGCGTCAGGTCGGTGCCGCCCAGGGCCAGATCGGACAGTCCGATGATCGCATTCATCGGGGTGCGGATCTCGTGGCTCATGTTGGCGAGGAATTCGCTCTTGGCGCGATTGGCATTTTCCGCAGCCAGCTTGGCCTCGGAAAGACCGATCTCGGCCAGCCTGAATTGCGAAACGTCGGTGATGACCACCAGCAGGTGCGGCAAGCCGCCGCGCATCAGCTTGACGAAGCTGCAGTCGATCCAGGCATCCTTGCCATAGCTGGTCGTGAGCTTGGTCTCGATATGCTGCCGTTCGCCGGTGTCGAGGCAACGCAGCGCCGCATCGAGCAGACCGCTCGCCTTCCAGGAGGGGATTTGCCGGAAGTTCTGCGCCTTCAGCTGTTCTGGGGTGGCGCCGATGATGGATGCGGATGCCGCGTTGGCAATGACGCATTCGCCGTCTTCACGGTATACGACGATGCCGAGCGTGGATTCGGAGATGATCTCGCTGTTGAATTCCAGCAGTTCGGCAATCTGGCGCTCCGCCTCCTTGCGCTTGGTGATGTCCTCGGAAATGCCAAGCAGGTGGGCGGGCTCTCCCTGCTCGTTCCGGATCGCCAGTTTCTTGGTGTGCAGGATACGTTTTCCGTGAGGCGTTTCGATGGGCTCTTCCGCGATGTCCACGATGCCGTCCTGTGCCAGCGTGGCGCGGTCTTTCTCGGTGAAGAAGTCCGCCTCTTCCTTCGGGAAGAAGTCGTAGTCGTTGCGCCCGAGCAGGTTCTCGCGGGGCTGGCCCAGCAGTTGTTCTCCGGCACGGTTGAACAGTTCGAAGCGCAGGTCCGTGGCGCGCTTCATGAAGATCATGTTGGGGATATTGTCGATGATGCTGTTGAGCAGCAGGTTGCCGTCCCGAAGCTGTGCCTCGGCGCGCTTCTGTTCGGTGATGTCGCGCGCTGCGGCATAAATCCGTTCTCCGACCGGGACCGAGCGCCATTCGATCCAGCGATAGCTGCCATCCTTGTGGAGGTAGCGGTTGGTGAAATTGAGGATGGGATTTTGCCCGGACAGTTCGGTCATTGCCTGCAGCGTAGTCCCGATATCGTCCGGATGGACGTAGTCGAGGAACTTGGTGCCTTCCAGTTCGCCTACAGAATAACCCAGGGATTTTTCCCACTGCGGATTGAGCTTGCGGAAGTAGCCGTTCATGTCTGCAATGCAGAGCAGATCGAGTGCCGAGGTGAAGAAGAGGTCGAGCTCGCGGGATTTTTCCTCCAATGCGGCCTCGGCGCGCTTCTGGTCGGTCTGATCGTAGTTGACGCCGATCATCCGCACCGGTTTTCCCTGCATGTCGAATTCGGTATGCGAGGCCGCCTTGATGTGGTGGATCGAACCATCCGGCCATATCACGCGGAATTCGGCCGCGTATTCGCGTTCGCCTCGCAAGGCAGCCTGGAGTTCGGCTTCAGCACGGGCTTTGTCGTCCGGATGGACGGCGCGAACCCAGGCGTCGTAAGCACCACCGAAGTCTTCAGGGCGGGAGCCATACAGGCGGTACATGGCATCGTCCCAGTCCAGTTGGTTGTTCACAACATCCCAGTCCCAGATGCCGATGATGCCGGCGCGGGTCGCGATTGCCAGACGTTCCTCGCTGTGCTTCAGCGCTATTTCGGCTGACACGCGCTCGGTGACATCCTGCACCGTTCCCATGGAATGCACGGGTTTTCCTGCTGCATCGTAAACCGAGTGTCCGCGCTCCTGCACATGTTTGATCCGCCCGTCCGCCATCAGCAGCCTGTGGGTGATCTCGTAGGGGGTGCGCTGTTCCACCGATTCGGTGAATGCGGTATTCACCCGTTCGCGGTCGTCGGGGTGGATGCGTTCGAGAAAGGCTTCATAGGACGCATCGAATTTGGCGGGGTCGATCTCGAAGATACGGTATATCTCGTCTGACCAGATCAGAAGGTTGCTTGGCAGGTCCAGTTGCCAGCTGCCGACATGGGCGATGCGTTGGGCTTCGTTGAGGCTGGCCTGCTGGTCCAGCAGGGACTTCTCGGCATGCTTGCGCTCGGTGATGTCGCGGATGAATGCCACGATCAGGCCGCCGCGGGCATTCAGGAATCGGGTGCTGACTTCCGCGTCGAATACGCTGCCGTCCTTGCGGCGATGCCGGGTTTCGAAGCGCAAGGGTTCGCCACGCATGATGACCTGCATATTGTGGACGATCTGTTCCTCGTTCTGATCGGCCTCCACATCGGGAATTCGCAGGGCCAGCAACTCCTCGCGGCTATAGCCGCTCATCTCGCAATAGGCCGGGTTGACATCGATCAACTGGCCGTTCTGGCTGGAGACCAGCCAGAAGCCATCGGCCGTGGTTTGCAGGATGGTTCTGTATTCATATTCGGCCTGCTTACGCAGAGTGATGTCCTGCGCGAATCCGGTCGTGCCCAGGACTTGCCCCAGACTGCTCACGATGGGGGTTTTGTAAGTCTCGATGAAAATGCGATCTGCGCCGATTTCGACCCATTCCTCGACGACCGATTTCTCTTGTCTGTCCATCACGGACTGGTCGTCTGCACGGTATTTTTCCGCCAGGTCGTGCGGCCAGACATCGAAGTCGGTGTGCCCCAGAATTTCGTCCGGGCCGATCTTGCCGGTGGCGCTGAAGAAGGCCTCGTTGAAGGTCAGATAGCGCCCCTCCGCATCCTTCTGCCAGATCATGAAGGGCGAATTGTCCAGCGTGGCCTGCAAGCGCGCCTTGTGGGATTCCAGTTCCCGATTCGTTTTGAGCGTTTCCTCGCGGCTGCGCAGCACCATCCAGGTCAGCACCGACAGCAACAGGCTGAGCGGGAGACCGAACAGCAGGGTGAGGCGGGATCGGGAACGGTCCAGTTGCGCATCGAAAGAGGGGAGTGAGCGGATTATTACTGTCCAGGTACGCCCGCCTGCCGTCAGGGTCTGCCGATGCTGGTACATGGCGGGGGATGAGGAGAAGGAGAGAATACGGTCGCTGTCGTGCAGCAGGCTCGTCTCGTCCAGTTTCGCGCCATCGAACAACTCGATGTCCAGTTGCGATTCGAGTCCACCCAGTATGCCGACCATCAGATCGTCCATGAGGAAGGAAGCGGAGACCCAGCCGGCAAGGTTTGCCCGGCGCTCTGCTATTGTCGCATGCGGTTGTCTGTGACGGTAGACAGGCAAGGACATCATGATGCCGGCCTGGGGAACCTTTGCATCGTCGACCAGCAGTCTGAGCTTGCCGGAAAGGATTACGTCATCCTGGTCGCGCGCACGCTCCATCACCTCACGGCGGGTTGCCTCGGAATAACGGTCGAAACCGAAGGCGCGCAGGGGGTGTCCGGCAAACGGTTCCAGATACAGGACGGGGGCGTACAGCGGCCGGTCGCCTTCGGGTTTGATGGAGTATTCCGGAAAGCCCTCGCTGCGCACGGCGGCGATGTGGCCGGCCTTGGCGGCTGCGGAGACCAGCGGCGAGAATGCCACGTATTGAACCCCGGGATAGTGTTCGGCGAGCGACAGCGACTCGATGTGTTCCCGGAAGTGCTGGCGATTGACCTGGTCGTGAATGACGAACTGCACCCGTATCGCGAGCAGCATCTGCTCATAGCTGCGCATGCGCTGGCTGATATTCTCGATGGCCTCCTGAGCCTGCAGGTCGAAGCGGCTTTGCAGGCCGTGCTCCGCGTTGTGGCGTTCGGCCTCCCACAGCAGGTAGGTGAAACTCAAACCGACGAGCATGACCAGCAGCGGCAGCGGGCGGTCGACAAGAGTCCGTATGTAATCGGCTTTGAGGTTCATGGTCGCGCACTATCGATGTCCGGGATACGGGCAGTATATCCGTATCCCGGCGGGGAACGCATCGGGCGCACGGCTATTGCCGAGGTCAGACCGGGGAGTGTGCGGTCATTACCCCGGAGAGTGGCACAGCAGGCTGCTGTCGCCTTCGCCGGCGACCGCGATGCGCTCCAGGCCGGACAATACCTCCATGCTGGCCGCTTCCATTTTTTCCACCAGTTCCATCCCGCCCAACGGGTTGCCGGCACGGAATGCGGCGACCGCATCCTTGCCGTACTGGTGGAAGGCCTGATGCGGGGCCGCGACTGCCGCATAGCCGTCGAGCCGGGAGAAGCAATCCTTGCCTTCGCCCTCGTAATACCACTTGCCGAGGCGGCAGGAGGTGTGCGACGAGAAGCTGTCCGCCTGGCGATCCGAGATGTCCATGAATACCTTGTAAATCTCGAACTTGTAGAGGATGTGATCGATCTTCGCTACCTCGACGAAGCTGCGCAGCGCCGCCGCCGAGATTGTGCCTTCCATCTGGGTGGACAGGCCGAGCAGATGCTTCATGTTTTCCATCACGCCGCCGACGTTGACGCTGAATTCCTGGGACTTGCCGGCGAGGTCGGTCATCTGTTCCTTGGTCTGGCTGGTCTCGCCCTGGATCGCGGTGACGATGGTGGAGATTTCGCTGGTCGCACTCGAAGTGCGTTCGGCGAGCTTCCGCACTTCGTCGGCCACGACGGCGAAGCCGCGTCCCTGTTCGCCCGCGCGGGCCGCCTCGATCGCGGCATTGAGCGCCAGCAGGTTAGTCTGGTCGGCGATTTCCTTGATCAGCTGGACGATGTTGCCGATCTGAGCGGCGCGCTGGGTCAGGTTTTCGACGTTGTTCGACGATTGCAGCGTGTCGCTGGACAGGGCCTCCAGGCTGCGTGCGATCTTTTCCACGGATTCGCGGTTGCCGGCCGATACGTTTGCGGCTTCGATGGCATGAAGCTTTTCTTCGCGCAGCGATTGCGCGGCCGAGACCTGGGAGCGTTGCAGCTCGGTGAACGACTCGCCGAAAACCTGCATGCTCTGGTAGATCAGGCGGGCCGTTTCGCACTTGTCCTCGGCGTCGCGTTGCGCCGCACGCGCGAGGTTCAGCTCGTTCTGTGCATTGTCCAGCGCGCTGCGCAGGCTGGCTATTTCGTTTTCCGCCTGGGCCAGCCTGGCCTGCGCGGCTTGCAATTCCTGATTCGATTTTCCGAAAAACATGATGTCTCCTGAACGACGTGGCAGCCGGATGGCCGCTGCCTGCAGCCGGTTGAATCATAGCTGCGGAAGGAATTTGCCATTCGACGAATAGCGGGGGAAATCCGGTCTATTGCCGGGTTGAACTATTTTCGGTGTGCGCGGCGGAAGTCTTCCATGAATCCGGCCAGCCGCTCGACCGCGGGCAGCGTCAGCGCGTTGTAGAGCGAGGCGCGCACGCCGCCGATGGCGCGATGTCCGGCCAGGCCGGAGAAGCCTGCTTCCTGCGCATCGGCCAGGAAGCGGTGCTCCAGCTCGGGCGAGGGCAGGTTGAACACCACGTTCATCAACGAGCGATCCTGCAATGCGGCGCGGCCGCGGTAGAAGCCGTCGCTGTCGTCCAGCATGCGGTACATCAATCCGGCTTTGCTGCGGTTGATTTCATTCATGCGTGCCGTGCCGCCGACATCGTTCAGCAGCCAGCGCGAAACCAGCAGCACGACGTAGATTGCGAACACCGGCGGGGTGTTGAAGTTGGAGTGCGCCAGGATGTGGCTGCGGTAGTCCAGGAAACCGGGCAGGTCGGTGTTCGCATTCCCTTGTGTCGGGTCGGGGAGCAACTCATCGCGCAGCAGCACGACGGTGACGCCGGCGGGGCCGATGTTCTTCTGCGCATGGGCGTAGATCAGCGAGTAGCGTTCCGCTTCGCAGGGGCGCGACAGGAAATCCGAGGACATGTCGCAGATGCGCGGCACGTCTTCCCTGCCGGGCACGCGGTGGAACTGCAGCCCCTCGACCGTCTCGTTGGAGATGTAGTGGAAATAGGGCGCGTCCGCCGACAAGTCCAGTTCGTCGTCGGCAGGCAGCCTGTTAAAACCGCAGGGCGAGCCGCTCCATGCCACGCGCACCGGCCCTTCGCGCCGCGCTTCAGGGATGGCCTTGCCGCTCCAGTAGCCGGTGTGCAGGTATTCCGCCGGATGCAACTTGCCGCGCAGCAGTGCCATCGGCGCCATCGAGAACTGCTGCGTTGCTCCTCCTTGCAGGAACAGCACGTGATAGTCGCTCGACAGGCCGAGCAGCCTGCGGATGTTGTTTTCCAGCTCGGCGACGATTGCCGCGAACCAGTCGGAGCGGTGGCTGATGCCGAGGATGGACAGTCCGACCTCAGGGACTTCGATGACGGCTTCCTGAACCTGCCGCAATACGCTCTCCGGCAGGATGCCGGGGCCGCCGGAAAAGTTGAGGTCGTTGCGCGGCTTCATCTTTCAGCGCGCCTTCGGGTTTTCCACCAGGCCGAACAGGTAGTCGCGGAAGGCATGGAGAATCTTCCGGATATGCGCCTGCTTGGATGGGAACAGGTGCGCCGGATCCATTGCGTGCACCACCATGGCGTGATCGGCCTCGAATATCAGGAGCAGGCCATCCGGCATTTCCGCGCAGTCGATGCACAGGTAGTCCAGCCCGATGCGCCGATGCACGGCCTGCAGCGCGGCATGGTGGCGGCGCGCGAAGGCGCCGAAGTTTTCCAGGAATGAAGCTTCCTCCGCGCGCTTGTGAGCATCTTCGTACATGCCGGCGTTGACGTAATGCACCATCCAGTTCGAGGAGACCGCCATATGGCAGGCATAGGGAATGCCGTCGATCAGCACGATGCGGAACTTGCGGAACAGGCCGTCTGGGCTGCTGTAATCGATGAAGCGGGACAGGAAGAAATTCTCTTCGTCGACGCCGGCGAGGTAGGGCGCGATTCCTTCCGGGCCGGCGATCCTGGCCAGGTCGCGTCCGGCCTGGGAGTCGATCGGGCGCAGGAGGACGGGGAAGACCAGGCCGTCCGGCAGGGCGGCACGGCCGGCTGCGATTTCAAGCAACGCCTCGCGGCGGATGTGCAGTGTCGGCGGAATCAGTATGCCCGGCTCGTTGGCGAGCAGCGAACTGACAACCGAGCGTTCCGTCGCATGGATATGCCGCGGTGCGTTGATGACCGGCCTGTGCCAGCCTGCGAGCGCCTGCGTCAGTGCATCGAGGGTGTCGCGGTTTCCTTCGATCTGGCCGATGGCGACGAGCAGCGCATCGTGATCTGGAACCGGCTGCGCGAGCGGATCGCCAGGGGAGACATAGTAGTGGATCAGCTCGATGTCGCAGCGTTCCAGCAGGCATTCCAGCGGGGTGTTGGCGGACAGGTCGCCCGGGGCCATGAGCATCAGCAAACGGAACCGGGCCGGCCGCTCGGCGGCGGGGATACGGTAGATGCGGGACATCGCCAGCGCCTGTTGCTGGATCGCAAGGCCGAGTTTGCGTTGTCCCAGGCATTGCATCGCGATCGACAGGTTCATCCACAGTTCGGCATCGCCGCCTGCCGCGTTGTTCAGCAAATCCTGGGCTACTGCTTGCAGGTCGTCGCGGGCGATGCTGCTTCGCAGGAAGGGTGCGAGGCCGCGGAAGGACGTCCCGGAGTGCGGCGGTCGGTCGGAGGGATTCATCGACATGTCGGAAAGGCGGATGGCATGTCGTCAGGCCTTGCTCGCGGTGATTTGCTGGAACAGCTCCAGACGGCGTGCATCTATTTTTCCGGTCTCGGCGGCATGGCGTATCGCGCAGCCCGGCTCGTGCAGGTGATGGCAGTCGTGGAAGCGGCATTGGCCGAGGTAGGCGGCGAATTCGACGAAGCCCTGTTCGATGCCGCCGAAGCTCAGGTGGTGCAGGCCGAACGCCTGCACGCCGGGGCAGTCGATCAGCGAACTGGTTTCGTCCAGCGGGTACAGCCGCGCATGCGTCGTGGTGTGTTTGCCGGAATCCAGCGCGCTGGAGATCTCGCGCGTCGCGGCCTGCGCGCCCGGCAGCAGCGCGTTGATCAGTGTGGACTTGCCCATGCCGGACTGGCCGACCAGCACGCTGCTGTGGCCGGAAAGGTAGGGACGCAACGCCGAGGCATCCTGCGTCGCGCTGAGCTCCAGCACGCGGTAGCCGATGGCGCGGTAGGGTTCGAGGCGGGCGCGCGCCTGCGCGGCGGCATCGAGCAGGTCGCACTTGTTCAGCACGATCAGCACGTCGATCCGCTGATCCTGTGCGGCGACCAGACAGCGCGCCAGCAGCTCGTCGCTGAACGAGGGTTCGGCGGCGACCACGACGACGATCTGGGTGACGTTTGCGGCGATGAGTTTCTCGCGGAAGGCGTCGGAGCGGTGCAGCAGCGAGCGGCGCGGCATGATACGCTCGATCACGCCCTGCGCATCGCTATCCGCCGAGGCCGCGCCGGTGTGCCTGATCTCGACGAGGTCGCCGCACACGACCTCGCTCTTCTTGCCGCGCGTCAGGCAGACGATCTCGCTGCCGTCGTCCAGTCGCGCCAGATACTGGCGGCCGAACGCGGCGACGACCCGGCCTTGAACAGTCGCGCTCAAATCCTGAACAGCGCGTCCACTTTCGCGGCGCAGATGAAGTCGTTTTCGGAGAGTCCGGAGATCGCGTGGGTGGAATACTCCACCGTGCAGCTGTTGAACGTGACCTTTAGGTCGGGATGATGATCCTCGCGATGCGTCATCCATGCGACGGCGTTCACGAAGGCGATGACCTGGTAATAGTTCTTGAACGAGTAGGTCTTGACGATGGTCTGCTCATGCTGCTTCCAGCCTTCGAGCTGTTTCATCATCTCGTCGATCTCGGGCTGCGTGAGCGGAGGAACGCCGCCCTCGCAGGGTTTGCAGTTCTTGTTGGTCAGGTCGCACACGAAGCCCATGATGTCCTCCTACTTGAGATTGTAGTAACGGTTGAGATAAGCGCCGAGATGTTGCTCGTCCTGCGGCGTCAGCTTGATGCCGAGATTGCCGGTGCAGAAGTTCATCTGCTCGACCAGTTGCGCCACGCTCTTCACCTTGCGGTCCGGGCGGGTGAACATCGCGCTGCCGTCGCCGCCCAGCATCGCGATGTGGCAGCTTGCGCACTTGTACTGCGCGAACAGCTTCTGTCCGGTCCGCGCGTCGCCCTTCGGGAAGGGGTCGGCCGCCGCGGTCGTCGCGGCGAGCAGCAATGCGATGGCTGGTATCAGTCTCATGTGTATCTCCTATTGCGCCTGCAAGTGGGCGATGCGCACCGTCGCCGGCGGATGCGAATCGTAGAATTTCGAATACAGCGGGTCCGGCGTCAGCGTCGCCGCGTTGTCCTGGTACAGCTTCACCAGCGCGTTCACCAGGTCGTTCTTGTCGGTCTGCTGCGCCGCGTAGGCGTCGGCCTCGAACTCGTGCTTGCGCGAATAGGCCGACATCAGCGGGTGCAGCAGGAAACTGAACACCGGCAGGATCATGAAAAATAGCAGCAGCGCGGTGGCGGTCGATTGCGTCTGCACGCCAAGCCCCTCGTAGAACCAGCCGGTCTGCATCAGCTGGCCAAGCAGCCACAGGAAGCCCAGACTCATCGCGAAAGACATGACGATGCGCTTCATCACATGGCGGCGCTTGAAGTGGCCCAGCTCGTGCGCGAGCACCGCCTCGACCTCGTCGCCGCTGAGGCGCGCCAGCAGCGTGTCGAAGAATACGATGCGCTTGGTCTTGCCGAAGCCGGTGAAGTAGGCGTTGCCGTGCGCGCTGCGTTTGCTGCCGTCCATCACGAACAGGCCGCTGGAAGTGAAGCCGCATTTCTTCAGCAGCGCCTCGATGCGCGCCTTCATCGCCTCGTCCTGCAGCGGCGTGAACTTGTTGAACATCGGCGCGATGAACGCCGGGTAGATGAACAGCACCAGCAGGTTGAATGCCATCCACACCAGCCACACATACAGCCACCAGTAAGCGCCCATCGCGGACATCAGCCACAGCACGCCGAACAGCAGCGGCAGGCCGAGCGCCGCGCCCAGCAGCAGGCCCTTGAACGCGTCCTTGAGATAGAGCGCAAAGGTCATCTTGTTGAAGCCGAAACGCTCCTCGATCACGAAGGTGCGGTACAGCCCGAACGGCGCTTCCAGTAGCGAGGAGAGCAGCAGCACGGAAACGATGGTCGCGACGCCTTGTGTCATTGGTGTGTCAAACCAGCCGTTGCACAGCTCGGCGACAAACTGGGTGCCGCCCATCACCGTGAAGGCGAGCAGCAGCGCGGCGTCGAACAATGCCCCGATCATGCCGAAGCGGGTCTTGGCCGAGGTGTAGTCGGCGGCCTTGTGGTGTTCCGCCAGCGACACCTTCGCGCGGAAGGCTTCCGGCACTTCGGCGCGATGCGCGGCGATATGCGCCAGGTGGCGGCGCGCCAGCCACAGTTTGGCCAGCGTGGTCAGCGCGAGGGCGGCGACGAAGAACAGGGTGAATTGGGTAGCAGTCATATGTGGTGTGTGTTCGCAAGGCGCGCGGTTGTGACACAATACGCGCCTCACCGTTCAAATTGCAGGCGCGCGAATTATGGCACAAAACCAAAACCACCTTATCTGGCTCGACATGGAGATGACGGGGCTGTTGCCTGACAGCGACCGCATCATCGAGATCGCGATGGTGATCACCGATTCCAACCTGGAGACCGTCGCCGAGGCGCCGGTGCTGGTGGTGCATCAGCCGGACAGCGTGCTGGACGGAATGGACAACTGGAACAAGAGCACACATGGCAAGTCCGGCCTGATCGACAAGGTCAAGGCTTCGACGCTGGACGAGGCGGCGGTCGAGGCGCAGATGCTGGCCTTCCTGCAGGAATACGTGCCGGCTCGCACTTCGCCGATGTGCGGCAACTCCATCTGCCAGGATCGCCGCTTCATGGCGCGCTGGATGCCGAAGCTGGAGGACTATTTCCACTACCGCAACCTCGACGTCAGCACGCTGAAGGAACTGGCCAAGCGCTGGAAACCCGAGGTGGCCAATGGTCTGAAAAAGCACGGCAAGCACGAGGCGCTGGCCGACATCTACGAATCCATCGCCGAGATGCGCCACTATCGCGACAATTTCCTGAAACTGTAAACGGCCACCGCGCCGTCACGACTAAAGGAGGCCCATCATGTATAAACGCATACTGGTTCCTATCGACGGCAGCGAAACGGCCGGGCGCGCATTGCGCGAAGCGATCAAGCTGGCGGACGGCAAGGCGCAATTGCGGCTGCTGCATGTGGTCGAGGAAGTCTATCCGCTGGACGCCGAGGGCTACGCCTTCATCGACTACGCCGCGCTGCGCGAAGTGGCCCGATCCAGCGGTGAGCGCCTGCTTGCCAAGGCTGCCGAAACGGCCAGACAGACTGGTGCTGCGGTGGAAACCTCGTTGCTTGAAGCGGAAGGAGACCGGGTCGCGAACATGATCGACGCCGAAGCGCGCAACTGGCCCGCCGACCTGATCGTGATCGGCTCGCACGGCCGTTCCGGTTTCAGCCGACTGTTGTTCGGCAGCGTCGCCGAGGGGGTGGTGCGCGGTTCATCGGTTCCTGTGCTGCTGGTGCGCGGCACAGAGCAATAAGCTCAACGACTCCAGCTGACCCGCAGCAGGTTCTGATCCGGGTTGTAGTGGAATTCCAGTTCGCCCTGATAGGCATGATGCAGCGCATCGCCGATGCCGCGCGCCAGGTGGATGTCGGTGGTGGTCACCTGGTAACCTTGTTCCGTCTTCTCGATATTCATCACGCGCTGCAGCGGATGCTGGGCTTTCTCGCGGGCTTCCTGGTGCCTGATCAGCTGCATGATTTCCGTTTCGTGCTCCGCGAGGAACGCGCCGCCCAGCGAGATGTAACCGGCCGGGAAGCGGTCGCGCATGCGATGACAGGCGGGACAGGTCTCGTTGTGTGCGCCCTGCGGCTTTTCCAGCCATTGCCAGCGGCCGCCGTGGAACACAGCGCCGCATTCCGGACATACGGTCGGCTCCGGGAGCTTGCCTTTGCTCTTGTAGCTGTCGTGCACCGCTTCCTGCTGCAGGCGGTCGCGGCGGATCGGCTGGAAGCCGGGGGGATGGGTAGCGTGGTTCATGTTCGTCTCCTGGAATGTGGCACCCGCTCCCGGGCGGGAGCGGGCGGGGTTACGAGATCGAGACGTTGACCGCGTTGGAGCGGCTCTTTTTCGACTTGTTCAGCGTGATGTTGAGCATGCCGTCCTTGAATTCGGCCTTGGCCGCGGAGTCGTCGGCGTCGTCCGGCAGGCGGAAGCTGCGCATGAAGCAGCCGTAGGAGCGCTCGATGCGGTGGTATTTCTTGCCCTTTTCATCTTTCTCCTGTTTGCGTTCGCCCTGCAGCGTCAGCATGCCGTCCTCGATCGTGACCTTGACGTCGTCCTTGTTCACGCCGGGAATCTCGGCCTTCACCAGGTAGGCATTGTCCGTTTCGCTGATGTCGACCGACGGCATCCAGTCCGCCATCGACAACATTTCCCGGTCAGACTCGACCGGCAGGGTGGAACGTCCGAACAGACGGTTCAGGCGGGTGGAGACGTCTTCCAGTTCCTTGAAGGGATCCCATTTGACCAGATTCATGATGCACCTCCTCTGTGTAGTTGAGTGACTGCTCGAATGAGCGAGCGGAGCGATGATGTCACTCCGGGAGGCTGGCCTGCTATCGGATGGGGACGATTCCGCCATCAGGATAGTCTTATCGGGGAGGTTTCAGGTCTTCTGCTTGATCGCCAGCACGGCCTGATTGCGCAGCGTGCGCAGCAGCGACAGCTGCTGCTGCGAAAGTTTCAGTGCGTTGGCTTCTATCATGTCCGCATAGAACAGCCCGATCACCTTGTCCTTGACCGAGATGGGCAGCAGCATGAAGCAGGGGGCGTTGATGTTGTTCTTGTACCACTCGGGGATTTTGTCGGCGATGTTGGCGGCATTGACGTCCTCGATCGCGATGTCCAGGCTCTTCTGGATGCTCAGGTGGAACACGTCCGGCACGAAATGCAGCGGAAAGCGGAAAGCCGGAATCACCTTGCGCATGTCCGCGCCGAATCCGAAGCGCGCCGCCATGATGCCCTGCTGGTTGTCGCGGATCAGGATGATGGCGCGGCTGAAACCCATGCCGCGGTACATGGTTTCCAGCACCATCTGCAGCACGTCGTTGAGCTTGAATTCGCCGACCAGCGAGGTGGTGACGTCCTGGATACCGGCGCCGAGTATGGCTTCCGGGTTCGCCGGTATGCCGCCGCTCGCCTTTTCCTCGTCGGTCTGCGTGACCGCCTGATCGAGATCGGTGATGCCGTCGTCCGGCTTGTTATCGCCCTGTTCCTGAGCCTGGGTGTGGCCGGTCCAGTTGCGAGAGCGCCTCAGCATGGCGCTGTGATGGATGCCGATGCCCAGTATGCCGGCGCGACTGGAGAGTTCCCTCAGCCCGCCCTCCATCGCGGAGGATAGTTTGCGTTCGGATACCTTGATCGCATTTTCGTAGCGTTTCGACAGGTCGCTCAGCAGACGCTGCTTTTCCTTGACGTCGGTGTACGCGGCGATTTCGCACAGCTCATGCGCGAGGTTGACGTTCACCGTCAGTTGCTCCAGCTCACCTTGCGCAGGCATCACCTTGTCCTGGGGCAGCTTGCGCATGCCGGCGATCAGCCGGGCCGGGAAGTTCCAGCTGCGCGCGATGCCTATGCCCAGTTCGTGATAAGGCATGCCCAGCACCTTGAGCGCCGCGCGCTCCTCGCTTTCGCCCTGTTCGACCAGGCGGGTTATTTCCTGGCTCTCGTCGAAGAAATAGAAGATGCCCAGCATCCGGCCCAGGTTGTGGAACATGGAGCAGACGATGACCTCCTCGATGTCGCGGAAGTCTTGCTCGTCCGAGAGCTGGGCGGCGACCATGCCGGACAGGATGGACTGGATGACCTCGTCCTTGAGCTGGCTGGCCTGCGCCTTGTTCTGCAGGAACTCCAGAAGGATCAGCGTCATGGCGATGTTGCGCACGGTCTCGAAGCCGAGGATCACAACCGCCTTGGAGACGGTGTTGATGCTGCCGCCGAACTGTCCGTAGGATGCGGTGTTGACCAGCTTCAGCAGCTTGTTGGTCAGAGCGAAATCCTGCAGGATTACGCTGGCCAGCTTGTTGGCGCTTTCGGAGTCGGAGGCGACGATCTTGTTGATCTCGGAAATGATGTTGGACAGCGCCGGGAAGTCCTGCTTGCTGCGCATCCGGCGCAGCAGGAATTCCAGCGTGCTGTGGCTCTGCTTGTCTTGCCCCGCCTTCTCGCGCAATTCGCCGAGGTAGGCCTGCAGCACCAGCAGCATCGCCTCGCTGTTCGCATAGCGCTCGTCCGGGTTTTTCGAGATGGCCTTGAGGATGATGGTTTCGAGATGTTCGTCGATCAGCGCATTGTGCGTCGACGGGGCGGCGATGCGTTCGTTTGCCGCGCGGTTCAGCACCTCGTAAACATTGCTGCCGCTGACCGCGGCTTCGCCGGTCACCATTTCGTAGAGCATGATGCCGACCGCGTAGATGTCGGCCTTGGCGTTCGCCGGTTTGCCGGCGATGATCTCGGGGGCGATGTAGCGCGGCGTTCCGCTCAATGCATCGACGGCCTGGTCTTGCTGGCTGGCCAGTTTTGCCAGCCCGAAGTCCATCACCATCGGTGCGCCGGCTGCGGTGATCATGATGTTGGCTGGCTTGATGTCCAGATGGGCAATGTCCCGGGTATGCGCGTAGTCCAGTCCCTCCAGCACGCCGCAGGCGATCTCGGCTGCGCGTACCAGCGGCAGGGACTTTTCCTTCTTCAGCAGTTGCTCCAGCGTCTGCCCCTCGACATAGGCATAGACCAGGTAGGGGACGCCCTGATGCTCGCCGGCGTCGAACAGGGGGATGATGTTCGGGTGCTGCAGCTTGCCGACGATACGGGCTTCGTTGGCCAGTTGTTCGGAGTGGCGGGCCAGATTGCGCAGCGTCTTGATCGCAACGCGCCGGTCGAGCTGGGCGTCCCGCGCCAGGAATACGGTGCCCTGTCCGCCCTTGCCGAGCTCTCCGAGGATTTCAAAGCGGCCGATCGATTGTGCGGGCATGGCTGGGCGGTTAACGACGGAATTGCATTGGGTATAGCGGCAGGAGGTTCGATTTGAATACGCCGGGAATTCTACACCATGAGTCGTGGCGATCAGACCTTCTGTTTGATCGCCAGCACCGCCTGGTTGCGCAAGGTGCGTAGCAGCGCAAGCTGTTCGCGCGAGATGTCGAGCCGGTTGGCCTCCGGCATGTCAGCATAGATCAGGCCGATCGCCTTTCCGTCCAGCATCAGCGGCAACAGGATGAAGCAGGGGGCATTGACCGTGTCGAGGTACCAGTGCGGCACCTTGTCCGAGATGTTCAGCGAGCGCACATCCTCGATGGAAATGTCCAGCCCCTTCTCTATCGAGAGGTGGAATACATCCGGCTGGAAGTGCAGCGGGAAGCGGAATTTTGGGAGTATCTCCCCGATGTCCGGGCCGAAACCGAAACGGGCGAGCATCGCGCCTTCCTTGTTGTTGCGCAGCATGAATATCGCGCGCTGGAAGTTCATGCCGCGGTATATCGTCTCCAGCGCCATCTGCAGCAGGTCGGTCAGGTTGAATTCGCCCATCATCGTGTTCGTTACTTCCTGTATCCCGGCTCCGAGTATCGAGTCGGGATTGAGCGACAGCGTCAGCGACTCTTCCTCGCCGTAGCGTTGTGCGACCGATTGGCCGAGGTCGGTCATGCTTTCGATGTCCTGATTCCCTTTCTGGCGCTGGGCTGGTTGCAGGCGACCGCTCCACTGGCGGGCACGCGTCAGCAGCGTGCTGCCCGAAGTGCCTATGCCCAGTGTAGCGGAACGCTCGTCCATTTCGTTCAGGCCGCTATCGAGCGCCGCGGACAGATCGCGCTCGGAAAGCGTGCCGAGACTTTCGTAGCGTTTGGAGAGTTCTGCTAGTTTTTGCGGCTTTTCCTGGATGGCGGATGTGGACGAGATCTCGCACAGGTCATAGGCGAGGTTGATGGTGGCGGTCAGGCGATCCAGCTCGTTCCGGGGCGCAGGGACGGTCTCGGCCGACAGCTGCTTCATGCCGGCCAGCAGCCGCGGCGGGAAGTTCCAGCTGCGCGCCACATTGACCCCAAGTTCCGAATAGGGGATGCCCAGTATCCTGGCGGAAGCGGCCTGTTCGCTTTCGCCCTCGCGGGTCAGGCGCGCAATGTCCTGGCTTTCGTCGTAGAAGTAGTACAGCGCGAGCATCTTGCCGAGGTTGTGGAACATCGCGCAGATCAGCACCTCCTCGACGTCGCGGACGTCCGCGCGGGATGTCAGTTTCGCGGCGAGCTCCCCGGCCAGCACGGACTTTAGTATCTCCTCCTTGAGTTGCGCCGCCTGCGACTTGTTCTGCAGGAACTCAAGCAGGATCAGCTTGGTCGCGATGTTGCGCACCGTCTCGAAGCCGAGGATTACCACGGCCTTGGATATCGTGTTGATGCCGCCGCCGAACTGGCTGAACGAGGCGGTGTTGACCAGACGAAGCAGTTTGTTGGTCAGTGCGAAATCCTGCAGGATCACGCCGGCCAGCTTGCTGCTGCTCTCGGATTCCGAGGAGACGATGCGGTTGATCTGCGAGATGACGCCGGAGATTGCCGGAAAATCCTGTTTGCTGCGCATGCGCTGCAGCAGGAACTCCGTCGTCGCGCCGCGCGATTCGTCGAGGTATTCCTCCAGGTCCTGCAGCATCGATGCAGCGTTCGGGTAGCGCTCGGCCGGGTTCTTGGCCAGCGCGTTCATGATGATTGTCTCCAGCGTTTCGTCCACCTGGGCATTGTGGGCCGAGGGGGCGACGACCTGCTCGTGCGCCGCGCGGTTCAGCACTTCGAACAGGTTCTCGCCGGTGACGGCGTAGTGTCCGGTCACCATTTCGTAGAGCGCCGCGCCGATCGCGTAGACGTCCGCGAGCGGTCCGCCGGTCTGTCCGGACACGATCTCGGGCGCGAGGTAGCGGGGTGTGCCGTTGATCATGCTGGTGGCGCTCGGCTCCTCGGCATTGCCGGTCGTCGCCAGCCCGAAGTCCATCACCATTGCCAGGCCGCTCTTTGCGATCATGATGTTGGCCGGCTTGATGTCCAGGTGGGATACGCCCTGTTCGTGCGCATAGGCCAGTCCCCTCAGCGCGTCGCAGGCGATCTCCGCCGCACGCGCGAAGGGCAGCGTCTTTTCTTCGGCGAGCACCTGCGCGAGCGTGCGCCCCTCGATATAGGCATAAACGAGGTAGGGCGTGCCGTCATGCTTGCCTGAGTCGAACAGCGCGATGATGTTGGGGTGCTGCAGCTTGCTGACGATCAGCGCCTCGCGCGTCAGTTGCTCGGTCTGGTTGCCGTACTTGCGCAGCGTCTTGATCGCGACCTTGCGGTCCAGTTGCGGGTCGCGCGCGAGATAGACCGTTCCCTGGCCGCCCCGCCCCAGTTCGCCGAGGATTTCGAAACGGCCTATCGTTTTTTCGCCAGCCATGCCTAGCGCTTCGCTCCCATCGCCAGCGCGCGCAGGCGGGATTCCTCAAGCGCGGCCGCGTCGGTCTCGACCAGCCATCCCTGCAGGTTCTGCTGCACCAGATCGGTCAGCGCATGCATCCAGTCGTCGCGGTCGTTCAGGCAGGGGATGTAGTGATACTCGCCGCCGCCCGCATGCAGGAAGTCCTCTTTGCCTTCCTGCGCGATTTCTTCCAGCGTCTCCAGGCAATCGGCGACGAAGCCTGGGCAGACGATGTCGACGCGGCGGGTCTTCTGTCGGCCCAGTTCCTTCAGCGTCGCGGTGGTGTAGGGCTGCAACCATTCGGCGCGGCCGAAGCGCGACTGGAAGCTGACCGCGTATTGATCGTCCTTGAGGCCGAGTTCCTGCGCCAGCAGGCGGCCGGTCTTCCGGCATTCGCAGTGATAGGGGTCGCCCTGTTCCAGCGATTTGCGCGGCAGGCCGTGGAAGCTCATCACCAGTTTCTCCGGGCGGCCGTGCTTCATCCAGTAGTCGTTGATGCTGCCGGCCAGCGCCCTGATGTAGCCGGGGTGGTCGTGGAAGTGCTTGATCGTGCGGATCGCCGGCGTGTTGCGCATCTGCTGCAGCTCGCGGTAGACGATGTCGGTGACCGTTGCGGTGGTGCTCGCGGCGTATTGCGGATACATCGGCACCACGAGGATGCGCTGGCAGTTCTGTTCCTTCAGCTTGCGCATGACCTCCGGTATCGAGGGATTGCCGTAGCGCATCGCGTGCGCCACGACAAACGGCGCCTTGGTGCGCTGGCCCAGATAGCCCTGCAACAGCACGGCCTGCTTCTCGGTATAAACCCGCAGCGGCGAACCTTCCTTCATCCAAATAGACGCGTATTTCGCCGCGGATTTCTTCGGGCGGGTGTTCAGGATGATGCCGTTGAGGATCAGCCACCAGATCGCGCGCGGCATTTCGACCACGCGCGGATCGCTCAGGAACTCCTTCAGGTAGGTGCGCACCGCCGGCGGCGTCGGCGCGTCCGGCGTGCCGAGGTTGACCAGCAGGATGCCGGTCCTCTCGGGCGTGCCGTGGGTGAATGCGGGTTCGGTCTGGTAGCTCATGGGTTCTTCAATTCTGTGAAAGGGCGTTGCCCAGCAGACGTGCGGTAACGTCGACGATGGGGATCACGCGCTGGTAGTCCATGCGCTTCGGCCCGACCACGGCCAGCGTGCCGACCACCTGGCCGTCGGCGGAGTAGGGCGCGGTGATCACGCTGCATTCCTCCAGCGAGGCGAGGCCGGATTCGGCGCCGACGAAGATGTGGATTCCCTGGCCGCGGCGGCCTGCTTCCAGCAGCTGCATCAGCTCGGTCTTCTGCTCGAACAGGTTGAACAGCCCGCGCAGTCGGTTCATGTCGGCGGACAGGTCGTGCACGCTCAGCAGCTTGTGTTCGCCGCTGATCACGTAGTCGTCGGCCTTCTTCGCCGCAGCCTCGTCTCCGGCGGCCAGCGCCGCCGCCATCAGCGCGCTCATGTCCCGCTGCAGCTGGTGCAGCTCGCCGCGCAGTTTCTCGCGTATCTGCGAGAAGCTCAGGCCGATGTAGTTCTGGTTCAGGAAGTTGCCGGCCTCGGTCAGCTGCGACTGGCTGTAGTCCTTCTCGGTCAGCAGCACGCGGTTCTCCACCTCGCCGTCCGGCATTACGATGATCAGCAGTACGCGCTTCTCAGAAAGCCGCAGAAACTCGATCTGGCGAACCGTGACGGCCTCGCGCCGGGGCGAGGCAACCACTCCGGCGAACTGTGTCAGCTCGGACAGGATGCTGGATGCCTGTGCGATCAGGCGGGAGGGATTGTCCGGCAGTAACTGGCTCTCCAGTTGCTGGATGCGCGCGCCGTCCAGAGGCTTGGTCACCAGCATGGTGTCGATGAACAGCCGGTAGGCCAGCCCGGTCGGGATGCGTCCGGCCGAGGTGTGCGGGCTGCTGACCAGGCCGAGGTCTTCGAGGTCGGCCATCACGTTGCGTATCGTCGCCGAACTGACGTCGAGGCCGGAGTACTGCTGCAGCGCGCGCGAACCCACCGGCTGACCGTCGCTGATATAGCGTTCCATCAGGGTTTTGAGCAGTATCTGTGCGCGTTCGTTGAGCATGCGCGGATTCTATCATCAGGCGAGACGGTATCGGACGTGGAAGGCGAGACACAGTATGGGAAATACAATGATATTGCGCCTTGCAGGCAAAGCCGCTATATTCGCGCCCATGCACTTCTCTACCTACATCGCCTTGCTTCATTCCACGTTCAGCCTGCTGGCTGCGCTGCTGCTGCGCGGCGCGCGCTAACTCTTCCCCGTACAATCCGATGCAATGTGAGCGACAACCGTGAACGGTTGCGCAGGTTAAACCTATTCCGCGATGGAGCACAGACATGACTGACCAATTGATTATTTTCGACACCACCTTGCGCGACGGCGAGCAGAGTCCTGGCGCTTCGATGACCAAAGAAGAGAAGTTGCGCATTGCGCGCCAGCTGGAGAAACTCGGCGTGGACGTGATCGAGGCGGGTTTCGCTGCAGCCAGTCCCGGTGACTTCGATGCAATCCATGCGATCGCCGAGACCATCAAGAATTCCACCGTGTGCTCGCTGGCGCGCGCCAGCGAGAACGACGTGCGCCGCGCTGGCGAGGCGATCAGGCCGGCGAAGCGCGGCCGTATCCACACCTTCATCGCGACCAGCCCGATCCACATGCAGCACAAGCTGCGCATGACCGAGGATCAGGTGGTCGAGCGTGCGGTGCAGGCGGTGAAGTGGGCACTGGAATACACCGACGATGTGGAGTTCTCCGCCGAGGATGCGGTGCGTTCGGACATGGACTTCCTGGTACGCGTGTTCGATGCGGTGATCCAGGCCGGGGCGAAGACGCTCAATGTGCCGGATACAGTGGGCTACAGCATCCCGGCACTGTGGGGCGAACGCTTCCAGCAATTGATCGCACGCGTGCCGAATTCGGACAAGGTGATCTGGTCCACGCACTGCCACAACGACCTTGGCATGGCTTCGGCCAACTCGCTCGCGGCGGTGATGAACGGCGCGCGCCAGGTCGAGTGCACCATCAACGGCCTGGGCGAGCGCGCGGGCAACGCCAGTCTTGAAGAGATCGTGATGGCGGTGAAGACGCGCCGCGACGTTTTCACCTGTGACACGCGTATCGACACCACGCAAATCGTGCCGACCTCCAAGCTGGTCTCCAGCATCACCGGTTATCCGGTGCAGCCGAACAAGGCCATCGTCGGCGCGAACGCGTTCGCGCACGAGTCCGGCATCCATCAGGACGGCGTGCTGAAGCATCGCGAGACCTACGAGATCATGCGTGCCGAAGACGTGGGCTGGAGCACGAACAAGCTGACTTTGGGCAAGCTCTCCGGTCGCAACGCCTTCCGTACGCGCTTGCAGGAGCTCGGCATCGTGCTCGACGGCGAAGAGGCGCTGAATGCTGCGTTCGCGCGCTTCAAGGAGCTGGCCGATCGCAAGTCGGAGATATTCGACGAGGACTTGCAGTCGCTGGTCGGCGACGAGGTCGTGTCGCAGTTCTGCGAGCATTTCCGACTCGTCTCGATGCGTGCGCATTCCGAGACCGGCATCCTGCCGAAGGCGCAGGTCACGTTGAGCGTCGGAGGCGAAGAGCAAAGCGCCGAGATGCAGGGCGGCGGCCCGGTCGATGCGACGTTCAAGGCGATCGAGCAGATCGTGCACAGCGGCACGGAGCTGTTGCTGTATTCGGTGAACAACATTACCAGCGGTACCGACGCGCAAGGCGAGGTGACGGTGCGCCTGTCCAAGGGCGGGCGCGTGGTCAACGGACAGGGGGCGGATACCGATATCGTCGTGGCCTCCGCAAAATCTTATTTAAATGCGCTCAACAAGTTGCACAGCGCCGGGGAGAGGGCGCATCCGCAGGTGTGAACTTTTTCAGGATTGTCTGTCTTATCCAGCGGCGCACGTTTTGTGCGCCGTTTTTTGTGAATTCCATTGGAGGCTGTCTTGAAGAAAATTCTGTTGGGTAGCGCACTGTTGCTGGTCTCGTTTGCCGCCAATGCCGGCTGGGGCGAATGTTCTCTCATTCCGCACTCGCAGTGTCCGCATGCCAAGTTGTCCGGCAAGAGCGCGGCAGGGGCGAATATGCCGGAGGCGCAATTGGTCGAGGGAGACCTGTCCAAGTCCGATTTTTCCAAGGCCAACCTCAAGGGGGCCAACGTCTATCACGGCAACCTGTCCGGCGGCAATTTCACCGAGGCAGACATGAGCGGCATCACGCTGTACAACGCCGATCTGACCAATGCCAATTTGACCGGCGCCAAACTGGTCGGCGCCAAGCTCAAGGGGGCGAATCTCAGCGGTGCGAATCTGACCGATGCGGATCTGACCGATGCCGAAATCGAGAACGCCAAGTTCGTCAAGACCACATTCTGCCGCACGACGATGCCGAACGGCATCGTGAATAGCGGCGCTAACTGCCCGGCGAAGAAGTCGGCGAAGTCCGATCAGGCCGAGAGCGCAGAGGGTGCAATTAACGGTTGCCTGATCCAGCCGGGCAGCGTGTGCCTGAATGCCGCGCTGGCCGAAGCCAATCTGGGCTCGGCCAATCTGGTCGGCGCGCAGTTGTATATGGCCAATCTGGCCCAGGCCAACCTGTTCAAGGCCAATCTCGGCAAGGCCAACCTGACCGAGGCGAACCTGACCCGCGCGAACCTGACCAGTGCCAACCTGGCGCAGACCAACCTGACCGATGCAAACCTGAACAAGGCCATGTTGCGCGGCGCGCAGCTCGAGCGCGCAAACCTGACCGGGGCGATCCTGCTGAATGCAGATCTGACCGATGCGAATTTGACTGGCGCGAATATCACGGATGCGACACTGTCCGGTGCGACGTTCTGCAACACGGTGATGCCTAACGGTACGGTGAACAACAATAGCTGTAAGCGCTAGCCGGTTCCGGATTGGATGAAGAAGGCACGGAATTCCCGTGCCTTTTTTTGTTGCCGGTTATTCCGGGCCCAAACGGGATAGCGCCGCCAGCGCGCTCTCCGCATCGGCGACCGGTTCTGCGAAATCGACGCGCAATATGCGGCCGTCAGCGTCGATATCGAGGCCGTCGCAATCGATTCCCAGCAGCTGCGGCAGTCCGGCGGAAATGCCGCGCAGTTTCAGGATGTGGCGCAGGATGCTCGTGTCGATGCGGGCGAGTACGTCCTCTTCCTGCGTCATCAGCGGGCAGGAGGGCAGCATGAAGTTGCTGTTGATCCAGCGCGCCTGGCCGAAGCCGGCCACATGGCGCACGGCTTGCGGCACGATGCGGAAGAACGAGAAGTCGCCGAGCTCGAACAGTGGCGCGTTCTCCGGGAAGTGACGCAGCCAGCGTTTTTCATGGGGAGCACGCCCGTCGAGACGGCGCGCCTCGCCGATCACGGTCACGCGCCCCTGGGTCTGGATGCGCGGGTCGTTCTGGTCGTGCGTGACCAGGCTGACGCGCGGGTCGTTCAGGATGTTCTTCGTGTGTTCGGCCAGTCCGGAGATGAACAGCAGTACGCTGCCGTCCTGGTCGGCCAGATAGGGGGCGATGGAGCCGAACGGGTGGCCGTCGAACCGTTTCGACAGCGTGGACAGCACGCCGTAGCGGTGGGCGCGCAGCAGGCAGCGCGCTTCGCGGGCGTGACTCATCGTGGAGTCGTTCATTGCGCGAGCTTCAGCGCGGTCTGCGCCAGGCGGCGGCCTTGCGCCAGGCAGAGCCGCTTTTCGGCTTCGGTGATTGGCTGGTTTCCGGCAAGCCCGGCGACATGACTGGCGCCGTAGGGCGTGCCGCCGCTCTCGGTGGTGCCGAGTTCGGGTTCGGAGTAGGGCAGGCCTATGATCACCATGCCGTGATGCAGCAGCGGCAGCATCATCGTCAGCAGCGTGCTCTCCTGTCCGCCATGCATGCTTCCGGTGGAGGTGAACAGCGTGGCAGGCTTGCCAGCCAGCGCATGTTTCATCCACAGCCCTCCGGTGCCGTCGAGGAAGTATTTCATCGCGGAAGCCATGTTGCCGAAGCGGGTCGGGCTGCCCAGCGCGAGGCCTATGCATTCCTCCAGGTCGCGCAGCTCGACGTAGGGCGCGCCTTCGTCCGGGATGGCCGCTTCGGTGGCTTCGCAAACGGTGGAAACCTTGGGCACGGTGCGCAGCCGCGCACGCGCGCCTTCGACTTGTTCGATGCCGCGCGCGACGAGTTGCGCCATCTGGCGCGTCGCACCCTGCTGGCTGTAGTACAGCACCAGAATTTCTTTGTCGGTTATCATGCGGGCATTATAAGGAAGCGATACATTCATGCAAAAAAATAGTCGCGTTCTTGTCGACTTCATTTGGTTCATCGCGAGGCGCTTGCAGCAGGATCGCTGCGCACAAGTTGCGGCCAGCCTGACATTCACCACGCTGCTGTCGCTGGTGCCGCTGATCACCATTGCGCTGACGCTTTTTTCCGCCTTTCCGGTGTTCGAGAGTTACTCGGCACAGCTCAAGGGATTTCTCCTGAACAGCCTGATGCCGGACATCGCGAGCAAGGTGATTACGCAATACATGCAGCAGTTCACCGAAAGCGCGATGCGGCTTACGGCAGTCGGCATCGTGCTGCTCGGCGTGACCGCGATGCTGCTGCTGCTGACGATAGAGCAGGCGTTCAACGCGATCTGGCGCGTGGAACGCCCGCGTCCGCTATTCAAGCGGCTGGTCACCTACTGGTCGGTGCTGACCCTGGCACCCCTGCTGGTCGGAGCGAGCCTCGCGCTGACTTCCTGGCTGGTCGGCTCGTCGATGGGCTATGCCAGACATATCCCGGTGTTCGGCGCGGGCGCGTTGAAACTATTGCCGGTGCTGCTGACCTGGATGGCATTCACGATGTTGTTTCGCCTCGTGCCGAACCGCTTTGTGCCTCACACGCATGCCTTGATCGGCGCGCTGGTGGGGGCAGTCGCGTTCGAGGCGATGAACCGGGCCTTCGGTTATTACATCAGTCATTTCCCCACGTACAAACTGGTGTATGGCGCGTTCGCCAGCGTGCCGATCTTTTTGATGTGGATATACCTGTCCTGGCTGGCCATCCTGCTTGGCGCGGTCGTTGCAGCCTCGCTGTCGCACTGGCGCACGCCGATGGAGATGCGCCTCTCGCCGACCTTGCAACTGCTGGGAGCGTTGCGCATCTTGCGGGAGATGACGGCCGGCATGCGCGACGGCAGGATATGCACCCTTCAGGAATTATCCCGTTCGCTGCGGCTCGCCTACGACACGCTGGAAGACATCTTGGGCAAACTGGAGCGCGCAGGCATGGTCGGCCGAACCTCTGGAGAGGGCTGGCTGATGCGGCGCGATGCGGCACATATCACTACTGCAGAGTTGCTGCGGCTGTTCGTGTTCGATCCCGCCTCGCTGCAAGGCAAGGGGAATGACGATCCCTTGATGCGATGGCTCGCTGATAGCGAGGATCGGCTTGTGCATGACGCCGCTCTGACGCTGCAGGAGCTGTTCTCGCGCGAGGCGAGCTGACGGGCTTGCGCGGAGCGGATCATTACGTTTTAATGCGCGACGTTTTTTAATGGCAAGGAGCGACATCATGGGTTTGTTGGAGAAATTGTTCGAGGGCACGTTGTGGAACAGCCGTTTCATCGTGTTGACGGCGGTGGTGGGAAGCCTGCTGGCCGGGATTGCGATCTTCTACATGGCCACCGTGGATGTCCTCAATTTGTTCACTCACGCCTTGCACTATGGAGATTCCAGTCTGACCGCCGAGGCGCGCAAGGCGCTGCATGATGCGACGGTGTCGCATGTCGTCGAAGTTGTCGACGGCTACTTGCTGGCTACGGTGATGCTGATCTTCTCGCTGGGCATGTATGAGCTGTTCATCAGCGACATCGATCAGGCCCACGGCAGCAAGGCATCCAGTGCGATTCTGGTGGTCAACAATCTGGACGACCTGAAGTCGCGTCTGGCCAAGGTGATCCTGATGATCATGATCGTCACCCTGTTCGAGGAATCGCTGAGCATGCAGATGAGCACGCCGCTGGATCTGGTGTATTTCGGTGCGGCCATTGCACTGATTGCCATCGCGCTGTATTTCACCCATGCTTCAGAAGGCGGTGGCCATGGCGAAGCGGCCGCCGGCGGGAAGACCGACGACAAGCACGGGCATTGATTTGAACATGGCAGGCCTTCCGCGCTGGCTTGCCACCGGGCTGCTGCTGGCGGCATTCTGGCCAGCGGCTGCGGCTGATTTCAGGCTGCAAGACCTGTCCGGCAAGGCGCATAGTCTTGCCGATTATCGCGGCAAATGGGTGCTGGTGAATTTCTGGGCAACATGGTGTCCCCCCTGTCTGGCGGAAACGCCCGAACTCATTTCATTGCACGAGGCGCACAAGGATTCGGATCTTGTGGTAATCGGTGTCGCGCTGGACTCGACGCGCGCCTCGGTCGTCGAATTTGCGGCGAAGAGCGGCATCACTTATCCGCTGGTGTTGGGAAATCGAAGTATGGCGGCGCAGATCGGCAAGGTGGAAGTGCTGCCGACCAGCTATCTGTATGCTCCGGACGGAGAGTTGGTCAGTTACCAGGCTGGCGAGGTGACGCGAGCCAGCGTCGAGAGTTACATCAGGGATAAGCGACTAGCCGGCGGGAGGGCGGCCGCCGTCGGCGGTTCGGCTCGGCAATAGCCAGTGGTTGTGCCAGGCGGCACGCACCAGATTCGGATATTCCGGGCGGCCGAGGCTGCCGTTGTAGCGGCCCAGTGCGCGATAAAGGTTGCCTTTCTCGATGTCCAGATAGTGGCGCAGTATGGTGCAGCCGTAGCGCAGATTGGTGCGTGGGTGAAACAGGTTGTGGTCGGCGCTGCCGATGTACTTTACCCAGAACGGCATCACTTGCATGTAGCCGCGCGCACCCACGCGAGATACGGCGTATTTCCTGAAGCTGCTCTCGACCTCGATCAATCCCAATACCAGTTGCGGATCCAGCCCGGCGCGGGTTGCCTCGTAATGCACCATGCTCAAGAAGTCGTGCCGTGCTCCGGCATCCGGCATGCGCTTTTGCAGGCGGCGCGACATCTCTTTCAGCCAGGCCTCGCCATCGGCCTTATTGGCGAAAGCCAGTCTGGGGGCGGCAAGGTCGGAAACGCTGTGCTGCAGCACGGAACGCACGCTGGCCGAGAGCGCTTCTTCGCGTTGCGCGCCGGCCTGTGCACCGGGGGCGAACAACAACAAGGCAAGGAGTGCGGCGACTGCATGACGCCGCGGGGAAGGCGCCTGCCGTCCCCCGTGTTTGCGACCCTGTGTTCCGTATCCTGTGTTCATAATTTGGATTGTACGAACTCCAGTGCGCTTTGCAAGGGAATAGACTCCGCGGCGGCATCGCGACGTCCCTGGTATTCGATGTTGCCTTCCTTCAGGCCGCGGTCGCCGACGACGATGCGGTGCGGGATGCCGATCAGCTCCATGTCGGCGAACATCACGCCGGGGCGCTCGTCGCGGTCGTCGAGTAGCACTTCGATGCCGGCGGCCTGGCAGTCCGCATACAGCCGCTCGACCGCTTCCCGCACCGCCGCACTCTTGCCCATACCGATCGGCACGATGGCGAGCTGGAACGGCGCCATCGCGGAAGGCAGCGTGATGCCGCGCTCGTCGTAGTTCTGCTCGATCGCCGCGGCGACGATACGCGACACGCCGATGCCGTAGCAACCCATCTCCATGACCTGCGCCTTGCCCTGCGCGTCGAGGAAGGTCGCGTTCAGCGCCTCGGCGTATTTGGTGCGCAGCTGGAAGATGTGGCCGACTTCGATGCCGCGGCAGATCTCCAGCTTGCCCTTGCCGTCCGGCGAGTCGTCGCCTGAGACGACATTGCGCAGGTCGTGCACGCTGGCCTCGTCCAGATGCACGTCGCGCCCGAAATTCACTCCGGTGTAGTGGAAGCCGTCGTCGTTCGCGCCGCAGATGAAGTCGCTCATTGCGGCGGCGGCGCGGTCCACCAGCATGCGCACCCGGCTGCCAATGGGGCCGATATAGCCGGCGCGGCAGTTCATGTTGCGATGAATCTCGTCGTCGTTGGCGAAACGGAACTCGCCCAGCACCTTGCCCGCCTTGATCTCGTTGAGCTGATGGTCGCCGCGCAGCAGCAGCAGCACGAATTCGTCCTCGTGCGTCACGACCGCGATGGCCTTCAATACGTTCTGTGCGGAGACGCTGAAGAATGCGGCGACTTCCTCTATGGTCTTCTGGCCGGGGGTGATGGCTTTCTGCATCTCCAGGGAGGCAGGCGTGCGCGGGGTATTCGGTGCGACCGCCTCGGCCAGCTCCACGTTGGCCGCATAGTCGGAGTCCGGGCAGAACGCCAGCGCGTCCTCGCCGGCGTCGGCCAGCACATGGAACTCGTGCGAGCCGGAACCGCCGATCGCGCCGGTGTCGGCCGCGACCGCGCGGAACTGCAAGCCGAGGCGGGTGAAGATGCGGCTGTATGTTTCATACATCACGCGGTAGGTCTGCTCCAGGCTGGCGTAATCGGCGTGGAAGGAATAGGCGTCCTTCATCACGAATTCGCGCGCGCGCATCACGCCGAAGCGGGGGCGTACCTCGTCGCGGAACTTGGTCTGGATCTGGTAGAAATTGACCGGCAACTGGCGGTAGCTGCGGATCTCGCGGCGCGCGATGTCGGTGACGACTTCCTCGTGTGTCGGGCCGAAGCAGAACTGGTTGTCGTGCCTATCCCTGATCTTCAGCATCTGCGGGCCGAATACCGCCCAGCGTCCGGTCTCCTCCCACAGCTCGGCGGGCTGCACCGCGGGCATCAGCAGCTCGATGCCGCCGCTCTTGTCCATCTCCTCGCGCACCACGTTTTCGACCTTGCGCAGCACGCGCAGGCCGAGCGGCATCCAGGTGTACAGGCCGCTGGCCAGTTTCTTGATGTAACCGGCTCGCATCATCAGCTTGTGGCTGGGCAGTTCGGCTTCGGAGGGGGCTTCCTTGAGGGTGGAGATGAAGAATTGCGAAACGCGCATGATGTGACGATCCGGACAGAAATTGTGAGGGCGCGATTTTACAGGGAATGCGCAAAGTCCGGTACGGTTGCGGCTGATTTGCTTTCAAATAGGGGCGAAATGTGAAAGAATCCGGCCATTGAAATTAACCGGATAGAGCAGCAAATGATAGACCGAGACGGCTACCGCCCGAATGTCGGCATCATTATCACGAATGACAAGAATCAGGTGTTCTGGGGCAAGCGGGTGCGACAGCACGCGTGGCAGTTCCCGCAAGGCGGCATACAGCATGGCGAGACCCCGGAGCAGGCGATGTACCGCGAGCTGCACGAGGAAGTCGGGCTGTTGCCCGAGCATGTGAGGATACTCGGGCGCACCCGGGACTGGATGCGCTACGAGGTTCCTCAGAGCTGGAGCAAGCGCGAGTCGCGGGGCGGTTACCGCGGACAGAAGCAGATATGGTTTTTGTTGCGCCTGATTGGACGTGATTGTGATGTCTGTCTTCGCGCTACCGAGCATCCAGAGTTCGATGCCTGGCGCTGGAACGATTACTGGCTGGACATCAATGCCGTGATCGAGTTCAAGCGCGAGGTATATACCATGGCGCTCAACGAACTGGTGCGCTATCTTCCCGGGCCGAAACACGGCGCTCCGCGCCTACAGCAATCGCATAAGTGATTCCGTAGTCTGTCGTCAACTTGGTAAAGGAGCATCGTCATGATCAGAGCATACAATGCACTACAGGCTTCTCCATTGAAGACGGGCGCCTCTTTCGCTCGCCCCGTCCAGTCCTTGCCGGAGCATGTCAAGCTGGGCGACTCCGCGCTGGATGTGATGACCGATTTGAGCAAGGTTTCGGTGGTCAGCGTGCGGGCCAAGACCGCGATGGAAAAGGCCAACGCCAAGATGATCCGCTACGGCGTGCGCATGCTGCTCGTGCTGGACGACAATGACCAGGTGGCAGGCCTGTTGACCGCGAACGATGTGATGGGGGAAAAACCGATGCGCTTCCTGCAGCATATGGGCGGAACGCATGCGGACATTCTGGTTCGCGATGTCATGACGACACAGCGAGAGCTGGAAGTGCTGAAGATCGAAGATGTGCGCAAGGCCAAGGTCGGAGAAATCGTTGCTACGCTGAAGATGCACGATCGCCAGCATGCGCTGGTCGTCGAAGAGGGGGCGGACGGCAGGCAGTCTGTTTGTGGCCTGTTCTCCATCACCCAGATCGCGCGCCAGTTGGGTGCGCAGGTGCAGAGTTTCGAGCTGGCGCGCACCTTTGCCGAAATCGAGGCCGTGATTGCTCGCGGCTAACCTGTTTGAAAACCTGAGGTGAATCTTATGTATTTTGTAATTCGGCGCGCTGCGCTGGTTGTGCTCCTGTTTGCCGTTGCCGGCTGTTCCTCTGTCAAGGATGCCAAGGATTCTGTCGCCGGATGGATCAACGGCGGAGATAGCACGCTCAACACCCAAGAGGGGAAGAAGGCATCGGGAAATTCCGGCCCGCTGCTGAAATATGCGGCAACGCTGCGCGTCGCCAAGTACGTGGATCAGCGCAAGGCCGGTAATTCGCGTCTGCTTGGAACGATAGATGGACGGGTACGCGGGATAGACGGCAATCAGTTGCTTCTCGACCAGGAGGTCGCAACCGTGGTGACTGCGGCGATCAAGAAACGCTTCGATGCAGAGGGCTATCAAGTGATGGAAGGTAGTGGAGCCGCGAATGCGTTGTTCGAGGTGTCCGGCGTAATCAAGGAACTCACCCTGAACGTGAAGAACCGCGACGAAATCACCGTCGCCATCGAAACCACGCTGAAGGACCTGAGCAACGGCGAGGTGGTGTGGTCCGGCATGGTGACGGAGAAGCATGACCGTTTTGCCGGCGTGTCCGGCAACAACAAGGAGGATGTCGTCGCCTACTTCAACAAGGAGTTGAACGTTGTCACCACCAAGACGGTCGAGGCCGTCAGCGCGTCGCTGATGGCGTCCAAGCCGGAGTTGTTCAACCTGACGCCAGGCACCAAAGCGATTCCCGGGGTGACTGTGTATGTAGCCCCCAGTGCTCCGAAGCCTGCGTCTGCTGCGGCGCCGGGGGCTGCGATGCCGGCTTACGGCGTGCAGCAGGGCAGCCCGGTTCCGCCGCCGGCCTATGTGCCGCACGCCAGCGATACCGCTGGGCTGCTGCTGGTGAACACCAATCCGCAACGCGCCAAGGTGTATCTGGATGGCGTGTACTACGGCCTGTCTCCGCTGCGTCTGGAAATGGAGCCGGGCGTGCATGCGATCAGCGTCAAGCTGGAAGGTTACAGGATGGTCACCGAGAAGGTATCGGTGCGCAAGGGCGACAACACCGAGATGGAGTTGAATCTCGAACGTTGATGTCGCTATCTTTACAATGAAAAAGCCCGCAGAAGCGGGCTTTTTCATTGGATGCGTTCCAGTTCAGTGCTTGCCGGTGCTGCCGAAGCCGCCGCTGCCGCGTTCGCTTAGCGGGAACTCATCGACGATATTGAACTTCGCCTGCATCACCGGGACGATCACCAGTTGCGCCATGCGTTCCATCGGCATCAGCGTGAACGGGAGCTGGCTGCGGTTCCACAGCGACACGAAGAGCTGCCCCTGGTAGTCCGAGTCGATCAGCCCAACCAGGTTGCCGAGCACGATGCCGTGCTTGTGGCCGAGGCCGGAACGCGGCAGGATCATCGCGGCATAGCCGGGATCGTTGAGGTGGATCGCAATCCCGCTTGGAATGAGTTCGCATTGCTTGGGCTGGATCACCAGGTTCTGGTCGATGCAGGCGCGCAGGTCTATGCCAGCCGAGCCGGCGGTCGCATAGCCCGGCATGTTTTCGTGCAAGCGGGAATCGAGAATCTTGACGTCCACCGAGATGTGTTTCATTCATGCGCTCCTTTGTAACGTTGTGCAATGTGCCGCATCAGTTGTCTTGCCAGCGTGAGTTTGTCGGCGCGAGGCAGCGGATGACTGCCGGCGTCGTCGAACAGCACCAGTTCGTTGTCGTCGCTGCCTATCGCCTGCTGCGCGAGGTTGCCCACCAGCAGTGGCAGTTTCTTCGCGCGGCGTTTCTGCTCAGCGTATTCGACGAGCCGCTCGCTCTCGGCGGCGAAGCCGACGCAGAACGGCGGATTCGGCAAGCTGGCGACATCCGCGAGGATGTCCGGATTCGCGACCAGTTCCAGCGTCATCGGTGCGTCCGACTTCTTGATCTTCTGCCCGAAAGGCCGGGCGGCGCGGTAATCTGCGACCGCTGCGACGCCGATGAAGATGTCCGCATCGCTTGCGCGGCGGCTCACTGCATCATACATTTCCAGCGCGCTGTTGACCGCGATGCGTTCCACGCCGACGGGAGGGGCCAGCGCGACCGGTCCTGACACCAGCGTTACGTTCGCGCCCATCTCGCGTGCGGCCTGGGCGATCGCATAGCCCATCTTGCCGGAACTGCGGTTGGTGATGCCGCGCACCGCGTCGACCGCTTCGTAGGTCGGTCCGGCGGTCATCAGGAGTTTCACTCCCGTGAGCAGCTTGGGCTGGAAGCAGGCGACGATCTCATCTGCCAGTTCCGCCGGTTCCAGCATCCGCCCCATGCCTTCCTCGCCGCAGGCCTGCGAGCCGCTGGCCGGGCCGAGCACCGCCACGCCGTCGGCTGCAAGTTGTTGCACGTTGCGTTGCGTCGCCGGATTGCTCCACATCTGCTTGTTCATTGCCGGCGCGACCAGCAGCGGGCAGTCGCGCGCGAGGCACAGCGTGGAAAGCAGGTCGTCGGCCATGCCGTGCGCCAGCTTGGCGATGAAATCCGCCGTGGCGGGTGCGATCACGATGGCGTCAGCCGCCCGGCTGGAATGGATATGCGTCATGCCGCTCTCGTTCTGCCACTGGTTCAGCAGCACCGGCTGACCGGACAGTGCCTGCATCGTGGTCGGCGTGATGAATTGCGTTGCCGCTTCGGTCATTGCGACCTGCACCTCGAGTCCCTCCTTGACCAGCAGACGCGTCAGTTCCGCCGCCTTGTAGGCCGCGATACCGCCGGTGATGCCGAGCAGGATGCGTTTTGCTTGGGCTTGTTCCATAATGCCGCGCATCTTACAAGAAAATCACATCCCGCTGGATTCCGGTTTTACGTTCGTTCCCTCAACGACAGGAGGCGAAACATGGCGATTACCGATTGGCCCGAGGGCGAGCGTCCCAGAGAGAAGCTCATCCAGCGCGGCGCAGCCTCATTGTCCGATGCCGAACTTCTGGCGATCTTCCTGCGCACCGGTGTGGTGGGCAAGAGCGCGGTCGATCTGGCGCGCGAGCTGTTGCGGCAGTTTGGCAGCCTGACCCGGATGTTCGCCGCCGCCGAGGCGGAATTCTGCGCGATCCATGGCATGGGGCTGGCGAAGTACGTGCAACTGCAGGCGGTGCTGGAAATGTCGCGGCGAGCCTTGCAGGAAGAATTGCAGCGTGGCGACGTGCTTGGATCGCCTCGGGCGGTACGCGACTACCTGCAGTTGCTGCTCGGCGCGCGCCAGCAGGAGGTGTTCCTGGTGCTGTTCCTCGATACCCAGCATCGCGTGATCGCCTTCGAGGAGCTGTTCCATGGCACGCTGGGGCAGACCAGCGTCTATCCCCGCGAAGTGGTCAAGCGCGCACTGTCGCATAACGCCGCTGCGGTGATTCTCGCGCACAATCATCCCTCCGGCGTCGCCGAACCCAGCCAGTCTGACCGCTTGCTGACTGACGCGCTCAGGCAGGCGCTTGCCTTGGTGGATGTGCGCGTGCTGGATCACTTTGTCGTGACAGCCGGACAGACTCTGTCATTCGCCGAGCAGGGATTGATGTGATTCCGTCTGTAGGCATTTTCCTAGACTTTTAGACATATTGTTATATCCGGTCTGGGGGAGTAGCATCCACATGGCAAATAATTTAAACAGGGAGTGGGCTATGAAGCGTGTTCGTGCCGCAGGCTGGATATTTTGCGGGGTGGTATCTTTCAGTGCGGCGGCATTGTCCGCCCCTGCTGATGAAGTGAGAACCCTGCTGGAGCAGAATAAGGCCCAGGAGGCTTATCAGCTTGGGCGCGCCACTCCCGATCAATTGGGTGATCCGGCCTTCGATTTTTTCTATGGTATCGCGGCCATTGATGCCGGACATCCGGGCGAAGGCGTTCTGGCCCTTGAGCGATACATACTGACATACCCGAATAACGGGGATGCCCGCTTCCAGTTGGCGCGAGGCTATTTCATCCTCGGCGAGGATCAGCGCGCGAGGGACGAGTTCGAGGCCCTGTTGCCCAACAGCAGCGGCGACCAGCGCGTTGCGATCGAGCGCTATCTGGATGCGGTTCGCAGCAGGGAATCGCGCTATCAGCCGACTGCCACCATGTATGTGGAGGCAGGGGTGGGAGTGGATACCAACGTGAATGCGGGCCTGAACACCGGAGCGACTCCATTGATACCTGGGTTGGGCACATTGCCGGCCATTGCATCCAGCTCGATTACCGCGCGCGAACAGGATACTTTCTGGACCGGGAGTGCAGGGGTTCAGGGAACTCTGCCGATCTCCCCGGGGCTGTCCTTGTACGGCGCCGGCGGCGTTGATGTCCGTCAGCATTTCGGGCTTAACAACGATGTTTTCGATCAGCACAGCCTGGGTCTCACCGGGGGCGTCGCCTACCTTAAGGAAAAGAACCTTTTCAAGGGCGGGGCATTCCTGTCGCAAAGCTGGGTGGACAACCAGAGCTATGTCATGAGCTACGGACTGAACGGCGAGTGGAACCACCAACTGGATCAATTCAATCGTTTGAGCCTGGGTGCGCAACTGGCCCTGTACGAATATGACAACATGAATGTTTTCCTGCGGAAGGACAAGGTGGGCGGGACTGTGCTCAGCGTATTGACGGACAGGAACTCGGAGTTTGTCGGAATTTCAGGGGCTTGGGCCCATGCGCTTGCAATGCCGACCCAGCCGATCATCAGCGTTTCCGCGAACTATGGCGAAGACCGCAATCGGCGCGCTCGTGCCGACTTGTCCCGCAATATTGCGGGCACCCGAGTCTCGTTTGCAATGACGCCAGCCGAGCGTTGGGGGGTGAGCGCAGGTATCGGTTATCAGGAGGCAAGTTACCGGGCGCCCTTTGCGGTCGGCAGCGTAAATCGGCACGATACTACTTGGAGTCTGGATGGCTCGGTGTCCTATTTTTATACCAAGCAGCTGAGTGTGCGCGGCGAAGTGCAGGTCGTGGATCAGGGCTCCAACATCGGTTTGTTCCGCTATCAGCGAGAAGTGATGGCGGTCAAGGCTCGTTACGAATTCTAAGCGGGGTGTGACATGAAAAAGATCTGCGTATGCATGACCTCTGCGGTCCTGGTGTTCGGCTTGGGAGCGGCTCACGCCGAACCTGTTGGCAAGGTGCTCGTCGCGGTAGGCGATACTGCCGCATTGAGGAACGGAGCCGTCGTCGCTCTGAAGCGCGGCGACGAGGTGCACCGCGGTGACACGCTGCGCGTCGGCGACGCCAGCAACATGCAGGTGCGCTTCTCCGACGAAGGCATCACGGCATTGCGATCCAATTCCGAGTTCCGCATCGACGATTACCAGTTCGAGAGCGGAACCAATGCGGGCAAGTCGTTCTTCAGCCTGCTGAAGGGCGGGATGCGTACCATCACAGGCCTGATCGGACGTTTCAATCGGGACAATTACGCCGTCAAGGCACAGACTGCGACGATAGGGATACGCGGCACCCACTTCGTGCTGGCGCAATGCAATAACGACTGTTTCAACAGGGATGGAAGCCGGGCTGCGAATGGGCTTTTCGGTGGTGTGACCGACGGCCGTATCGCCGTCGATAATCAGGCGGGTTCTCGAGAGTTCGGCAGGAACGAATTTTTCCATGTGCCGAGTGCGGATATGCTGCCTAAGCCGTTGTTGGCCCCGCCTTCGTTCCTGCGCGACCAACTGGAAGGGCAGGCTCAAAACCAGAAGGGCAAGACGACTCTGGCCGCAACTGCTGACAGCACGGGTGGCAGCGCAGAGGGCGGCGAGACCGCAGCCGGTTCGACCGGACAACAGGCGAATACCGCGGTGACGACGCAGCCCTCTGATGGGGCTCCGGTCGTGGTTCAGACTGTGGTGACGTATCAGCCGGTCGATCAGACCGCGGTGCAGACCAATGTGTCCGGCGGCTTGATCAACTCGGTGGTGGTCGGGCAAGCCTACCCCTATCAGATTTCCATGGCGAATGCATGGGCGGGCACCAATGTTTACGGCTACACCGATCCGCAGACAGGGCAGGTATTCTCGGGCACTATGCTGTTCGGTTACAGCGATTCCTGGATGGATCAGGGCTCGCTCACCATCCTCGACCCGACCAAGCTGGTGCAGGCCGATCAGGCGATGTTTGCGGACTTCGTGATCAACCAGACGCCGGTTACGACTTTCCTGCGGAATGCTTACAGTCTGGCCGGTACGTCCGATTACTTCTTTTACCCGAACGGTTGCGTAGATGTCACTTGCGCGACACTGGCGGGAACGGTGAACTTCAATTGGTCCAAGACCGCTTCCACCAATCTCGGTTCGAACGCGGTAGCCAATCTCAGTTGGGGGCGCTATACGCATAATGCCAGCGGCACGGTGCTGACCGGCGCTTACGTGGGAAACACCTACAACGAGACCTCGTACGAGCACTGGGCGACGGGTGATTTGCTGAATGTTGCGGCGCTGCCGACGACCGGAATCTACACCTATTCCCATGTCGGCGGAACCCGCCCCACGGATCAGAATGGCAACATGGGCACTGTCATCAGCGGCGGTGTGGTGGGCATAGATTTCGGGCAAGGCTCGGTTACCGTTCTCGGTGCCAGCTGGTCTATGCCTACCGGAAACACCTATACCCTGAATGTCTACGGCGCGCCGGCAGGGCTTGCCCAGCAACCCTATTCCGTCACGAATTCCGGCTGGACAGATACCGGAACATCGACCTTTATCACGCCGATCAATGCTACTGCGAGCTGTAGTGGGACATGCGGCACTGCGGTTCCCGTGCCCGCGGTCGTTTCGCCGATGCTGTTCGGCGCCAGTGCACAAGGGCTGGCGGCAGGCATCCATACGAACAAGCCGCAGGGCGCTTCGCCCGCAGAAGTGACGGCGTCGGTGCAGGTGTACACCAAGGATGCCGTTCCGCAGAATCTTGCCTTCTGAGCGCAGGGTCGCTGAGTCCTGTTATACAGCCCCGCCTTGTGCGGGGTTTTCTATGAGGCTCGGGGAAGGCGGCAAGGGCGGTTTCAGGATATTATGATGAGCGAGATTCGCCGAAAATCAGGGAGATAGGGTTATGGTGTTGGTGCGTGCAGCAGGTTGTATTGGAGTCGGATTGTTGCTGGTGGCTGCTGGAGCATATGGTCAGGGGATGGACGGAGCCAATCCGGATGCTCGCGAGCGAACCGGAGGCGAGACGGCGCAACTCGCAGGAAAGGAAGCAAGGGAGCGGCTGCTGCACGATGCGGAGGCGCTTATGAAGTCGGGCAAGCCGGCGGAGGCTTACGCCCTGCTCGAACCGCATGAGTTCGAACGTTCGGGTGAAGTTCGTTTCGATTATCTGCTGGGCATCTCCGCGCTGGATAGCGGCAGGGCAGACAAGGCGACGCTGGCCTTCGAGCGTGTCCTGGCGGTCGATCCGAATTTTGCGGGAGCGCGGCTGGACATGGCCAGGGCTTACTTTCAGCTCGGAGACATGCCCCGGGCCAAAACGGAATTTGAAACGGTCATGGAGCAGAATCCGCCTGAGGCCGCAAAGGTGACAATCCAGAAATACCTGGACGTCATCCAGGCTCAGGCAGATGCGAAGAAGCTGCAGGTTACGGGCTATGTGGAAGCGTCCGCAGGCAACGATTCCAACGTCAACAATTCGGGGACTCAGTCCCAGATCGCGGTTCCCGCATTCGGGAATCTGGTGTTCACGTTGAACCCCACCAACCTGAAGATGGCGGATGACTATGTCGGTATTGCCGGCGGGATGGAGATAAACCAGATATTCGATTCAGGGTTTGCGATGTATGCGGGGGTGGATGCGCGTCAGCGGAGTAATTTTCAGCAAACCGCATTCGACTCACTGAGCGTGGATGGGCGTGCGGGAGTGGGCTATACCAGTGGGGCGGAAATGTTCCGTCTGGGAATATCGGCAGGTCAATACACGTTGAGCAATGACCGCAACAGGGATAGCACGGGGATTATGGGGGAATGGAGGCATACCTTCAGTCCTTCGGATCAATTGAATGTATTCGGACAGTACGGAACCAACCGGTTTGTCGATGCCGCGCTGCAGGTCAACGATTTCGACCAGTCCATCCTCGGCCTTGGATGGCTGCATGTCATGAATGAAGGCAAGGCGGTTGCATTCGCCAGTTATTTTCAGGGGAACGAAAACGATGTCGCCCCGATCACCGTAGCCAATCCCACCGGTGGGCGGGCCGATGGCAACAAACAGTTCGATGGCCTGCGGATCGGCGGGCAGGCGATGTTGAGCGAAACGCTGGATGTGTTTGCCAGCGTGGGGTTGCAGCAGGGACGCTACGACAAAACCAATGCCGCATTTCTGACCATGCGAAGCGACCGTCTTGAAGATATTGCCCTCGGACTGAACTGGCATCCCGAGAAGCTCTGGACGATCCGTCCGCAACTGGCCATGTCGCGCAACGCATCGAACATCGTTATTTACAGCTATGACCGGATAGATGTTTCGCTGACCGTGCGTCGCGACTTCAAATGATCGGGAGAATCATCATGCATGAAATCAGAAATTGGCGTTTAGCGGTTGTCGGTGCGATATGCCTGATGTCGTTGAGCCAGCAGACTTATGCGGCTATCGCCGGCCATGTCCAGTTTGTCAGCGGCAACGTGCAGATTGTCGCACCGACGGGACAGTCCCGTACGGCCCAGAAGGGGGATGCGATCAACGAAGGGGATACCTTGCTCTCCGCGCCGAAATCCACTGCGCAGGTCAAGATGCAGGATGGAGGTTTTATTGCCTTGCGTGCGGAAACCCGGCTGAAGTTCGACCAGTTCAGGTTCAGCGGTAAGGAAGACGGAGAGGAGAGAAGTTTTTTCTCCTTGTTCAAGGGCGGATTTCGCGCTGTGACCGGACTGATCGGGCGCATCAACAAACAGAATTACAGAATCAACACCCCGGCTGCGACGATCGGCATCCGCGGCACCGATCATGAAACCGTAGTGGTCGCGCCCAACGGCAATACCACGCCATCCGGCACCTACAACATGGTCAATGTCGGCGAAACTTCAATGACGACCGACATGGGGACGGTCAATATCCGTCCAGGCGGCGGCATGGGATATTCCTCCGGGATGGATCAGCAGCCGGTCATAAGACCGCTTAACCCGCAATTGTTCGGTTCGACCCAGGAGCCCTCCCCTCAGGAGGGGCAGGGCAACGGCGAGCAGGAAGGCCAGGGCAACGGCGAGCAGGAAGGCCAGGGCAACGGCGAGCAGGAAGGCCAGGGCAACGGCGAGCAGGAGGCCCAGAACAATGGGGAGCAGGAAAGCCAGGCAGGTGAGGCCGACGGAGAGCCTCAGACACAAAGTGGGGAAGGGGGAGCGGAAGACCCTGCGGCAGGCGGAGATGCGGCTCAAGGTGGTGAGCCGTCCGCAGGCACTGCTACTGCAGATGCGGGAACGACGGATACGTCGACTGTGCGCGAGAGCGCGGTGGTGGATAGCGGCGGTGGCGTCGCGACTGCAAGCCCGACGACCGCGACCGCCCCTGTGGGCGGGACTGGTACTGCGCCTGTGCCGGTACAGGATACCGTCCCGGTCACGTTGACCGACCCCAATCTGGGTACGCTCAATCTGACCACTACCACCCTGACGACGACGACCGGACAGACTGCGCCCGTCACGGTCGGGACGGTGGCAGTGCCGTACTCTCAGACTGACGTCGCAGTCGCCGTCGCCTACCACAGCATGTATGGGATGGGATATTACGGCAGTCAAAGTTTCGTGACGGCGCCGGCCAATATTTCGCCGACCGGGAATCCTCCGTCCTTCACCGGCTTTCCTACCTGTCTGGAATGCGGCCCGACGCCTTCCGTCAGTCTGCCAGGCGCGGCGGGGTTGATCGGCGGACAGGCCGGCGCATTTGCGACCACGGGAATTTCTTTCGGCCGCTGGAGCAATGCGCCTGTGCTGCAGGTGACCTCGCCGGCGTACAGCTTCGGCCCCAACACCATGTATGGCGTGGAAGGCCCGTGGGGACTGGGGGTGGAAGGTTACCTCGACAGTCCCATCGTATGGGGGACGAGTACGGGGCCGCTGTCCGGAACCGTGACGTATCTGCTGGAAGGAGGAAGCGCGCCGACGGACTGGATGGGCAATACCGGCACGCTGAATAATCTCGGCCTGACGGCGGATTTCACCAACCAGACCGTGGATGCCACGTTGAACGTGACCTTCAATGCCACCAACTATGTTGGCAGCGCCGTTGGGATGCCGATCAACACATACGGTCCGAACGGACAGGGCGGGACTTTCTACAGTTCGTCCGCAGGCATGACCGTCACCAATACCTCGTGTCCGAGTTGCACGGGCGTATGGGGCGACCTGAATGGTGCGTTTACCGGCCAGAACTATGCCGGCGCGCTGGTCGCGTATTACATCGGCGACAGTGATTTCGGACACTATTTCGATGGCACGGCAGCATTGAAGCGGAATAGTGCGGTGGCTAACGGCACGCCCGCTCCGACCGGGAACTTTGTGGTGGCCCAATATGGATATCTGAATACCGCAAACAGTGCAACCGTAAACGCGAATGGGATGTTGAGCAGCATGGGCTGGTCCTGGACCGATGCTGCGTCCGGAACGACCTATACCAGCAGCCGCACCGTGACCTGTGCGACCTGCACCGGCACGACAGCGCCGGTATCTGGGATAAAGTACGGCTCCTGGGACGGTGCGGGTTCGGTGACCTGGATGGACAGGAGCCCGTTGTCCGGCAGGCAGTTCCACTGGATCACCGGCCCGGCCGTCGATCCGCCCTATCTGCCCGAGGTGCTTACCGGCACCATTACCTATACGCTGGACGGGGCGACTGCGCCGACCAACCAGAACGGGGTGGTCGGGGTGTTGAATTCCGCCACGCTGACGGTGAATTTCACCAAGCAGGTGGTGGGAATCAATCTCGCGCTCGCCGTCAACGGCCATGCGTGGACTGCCTCGACCCCGGTCGGTGGCGAGTCGCCGCTCGAGTATATGGGCAAAGCGAGCGCCAAGTCGGGCTTCCATGCGACGAGCGGAAATCTCGGAATCGGTCAGCTGAACGTTGCACTCGACGGAGTGGCCTCCACTAGTTGGGGGCAGGTTTCCGGTCAGCTGACTGGGAACGGGTTGAACGGCGCGGTTTTGCAATACGACCTGTCCGGCCAGTTGCCGAACGGGACATTTGAAGAGGTCGCAGGCGTCGCGGCGTTGAAGGCGACGACGGCAGCGAACACCGCAACTCCTTACCGGATCGTCGCATTCTCGGCATATGACCCCGCGTGGATGGGGAGCGTGACCGATGGCGCCTACAACAATGCGGCCAGAGTGACTTTAGATGCGGCCGGGAACGTCACCGGGTTCGATGCGGCCAAGATGGGCGCCTATGGCGGGATGGCTGGCTATGCGGCTTCCGATGTCAGGGCCCTGATAGGTACGGCGACCGCCGTCAATCGTGGCGCAGATCCGGTTTCCGGCATCAGTTGGGGGCGCTGGCAGGGCGGCACGATCAACATAGTCGATCGGGTGACCGGCGCGGTGAGCGCCATGCCCAATGGGCAGGCGAGCCTGCACTGGGTAGCGGGCCCGCAGATGACAGGGCCGGTAGGATTGCCGATTTCAGGAACTTTCAATTATGTGTTGGCGGGCGGGACGACTCCGACCGACCAGAACGGCAATCTGGGCGTACTCAATTCTGCGTCGCTGTCGGCTAATTTCACCGCGAAGACCGTCAATGTCGGTGTCAACGTGACCATGACGGGGCATACGCTGAATGCCAGCGGTGTCAATGTGCCCATCCAGTCAGGCGGGATGTTCGGGGCTTCCAACATGATGATGGCGGTCGGCAACAACAATGCACCGCTGACGGCGACTTGTACAGGGCCGAGTTGCGGTGCTGTCGAGGCGACGATCCAGGGGGCGTTCACCGGGGCGACCGGGAATGGCGCCGGCATGATCTATGGCATTAACAACGGCATGCAGGTGATCAGCGGCGTGGCGGCCTTCCATCGCTAGAAAAATAGTTCTGTTGCAAGCAAAACGGGCCCGCATATGCGGGCCCGTTTGCGATGGGGCAGTAGGAAAAGGCCGGGTCAGATGCGCTTCGCCAGCTCCGCCGCCTTGCCGGTGTAGGTGGCCGGTGACAATTGCAGCAGGCGCTGTTTCTCGGCCTCGGGGATATCCAGCGTCGCGATGAAGGCGGCGAGGCTTCCCTTGTTGATGCCGCCCTTGCCGCGCGTCAGGTCCTTCAGCTTGTCGTAGGCGTTCTCGATGTTGTAACGGCGCATCACGGTCTGGATCGGCTCGGCCAGCACTTCCCAGCTGTTGTCGAGGTCTTCGGCCACGCGCTGCGGGTTGGCCTCCAGCTTGTTCAGCCCCTTCAGCAGCGATTCGTAGCCGAGCAGCGTATAGCCCAGCGCGACGCCCATGTTGCGCAGCACCGTGGAGTCGGTCAGGTCGCGCTGCCAGCGCGAGATCGGCAGCTTCTCGGACAGGTGCTTCAGCATCGCGTTGGCCATGCCGAGGTTGCCTTCCGAGTTCTCGAAGTCGATGGGGTTGACCTTGTGCGGCATGGTCGAGGAGCCGACTTCGCCAGCGACGACCTTCTGCTTGAAGTAGCCCAGCGAGATGTAGCCCCAGACGTCGCGGTCGAGGTCGATCAGGATGGTGTTGATGCGCGCGAACGCGTCGTACAGCTCGGCCATGTAGTCGTGCGGCTCGATCTGGATGGTGTAGGGGTTGAAGGTCAGGCCGCGAGCTTCCACGAACTTCTTCGCGAAGCTCTCCCAATCCACGTCCGGATAGGCCGACAGGTGCGCGTTGTAGTTGCCCACCGCGCCGTTGATTTTTCCAAGAATTTCGACGCCGGCGAGGCGCTGCTCGGCGCGCTGCAGACGGTACACCACGTTCGCGATCTCCTTGCCCAGCGTGCTGGGCGTCGCGGTCTGGCCGTGGGTGCGGCACAGCATCGGCAGGTCTGCCAGTTGCAGCGCGATGTCCTTCATCTTCGCGATCAGGCCCTGCAGCGCGGGCAGCATCACCGCCTCGCGCGCGTCCTTGAGCATCAGCGCGTGGGAGAGGTTGTTGATGTCCTCGGAGGTGCAGGCGAAGTGGATGAACTCCAGCACCTTGGCGGTCTCGGGATTGCCGGACAGTTTGTCGCGCAGCCAGTATTCGATGGCCTTCACATCGTGGTTGGTGCGCTTCTCGATGGCCTTGATCGCCTCGGCGTCCGCTTCGCTGAAGTTCGCGTTGAGCGCGTCCAGTTGCGCGACGGTCGCGGCGGAGAACGGCGCGATCTCGGGAATGTCCTTCTGGGCGCTGAGCGCCTTCAGCCACTCGATCTCCACCAGCACGCGGAAGCGGATCAGGCCGAATTCGCTGAAGTAGCCGCGCAGGGCGTCGACCTTGCCGGCATATCGTCCGTCGAGAGGGGAGAGGGCGGTGAGAGTGTTCATGGGCTAGCCTTGTTTCGGAAAGTTGATATTTTACGTGAAAGCGGCGACGGGTATCGGTCTACGAAATGATCCCGCCGCCCAGACAGACCTCGCCGTCGTATACGACGACGGACTGCCCCGGGGTGACCGCCCATTGCGCTTCGTCGAACGCGAAATGTGCCTGCCCGCCGTCGCCCAGCGCGATGCGGCAGGGCGCGTCGGCCTGGCGGTAGCGCGTCTTGGCCGCATAGGGGCGGGCCGTGTCGGGCGCGCCACCGCTGATCCAGTGCATGTCCAGCGCGTCCAGCTGCGGGTTCAGCAGCAGCGGATGGTCGTGCCCCTGTACCACGATCAAGCGGTTGTTGGTCATGTCTTTGCCGGCGACGAACCACGGCTCGCCCGACGAATCCTTGCCGCCGCCTATGCCCAGCCCCTGGCGCTGGCCGTAGGTGTAGAACGACAGGCCCATGTGTTGGCCCATCACCTTGCCTTCCGGAGTCACCATGTCGCCGGGTTTGGTCGGCAGGTAGCGGTTCAGAAACTCGCGGAACGGGCGCTCGCCGATGAAGCAGATGCCGGTGCTGTCCTTCTTCGCTGCGTTGGACAGCCCGTGCTGGTGCGCGATCTCGCGCACCTTGCTCTTGGGGATGCTGTTCAGCGGGAACATCGCCTTCGACAGCTGCTGCTGGTTCAGGCGGTGCAGGAAGTAGCTCTGATCCTTGCTGGCATCGGCTGCCTTGAGCAACTGGAACAGGCCGTCCCGTTCGCGCACGCCGGCGTAATGGCCGGTGGCGATCTTGTCCGCGCCCAGGCGCATCGCATGGTCGAGGAAGGCCTTGAACTTGATCTCCGAGTTGCACAGGATGTCCGGGTTGGGTGTGCGCCCGGCCTCGTATTCGCGCAGGAAATAGCTGAACACGCGATCCTTGTATTCCTTCGCGAAGTTCACCGCCTCGATGGGGATGCCTATGGTGTCGGCGACCGAGACTGCGTCGATCAGGTCCTGGCGCGACGAGCAGTATTCGCTGTCGTCATCGTCCTCCCAGTTTTTCATGAACAGGCCGACTACGTCGTAGCCCTGCTGCTTCAGCAACAGCGCGGTGACCGAGGAATCGACTCCGCCGGACATGCCGACGACCACGCGCTTAGTCATAGTGGGTGATCAGTTCCAGCGGATAGCGCTTGCCCGCGAGGTAATCCTCGATGCAGCGCAGGATCAGCGGACTGCGGTGGCGGTCCTGCGTGGCACGGACCTCGTCCGGCGTCATCCACACTGCGCGCACGATGCCTTCGTCCAGCTTGCGCTCCGGTTCGTGGCCGGTGATCTCGCCGCAGAAGGCGAAACGCAGGTAGGTGACGTTGGAATGATCGGAATGCCAGCGGTAGATGCCGACCAGGTGTTGCGGCGTGAAATGCCAGGCGGTCTCTTCCAGCACTTCGCGCGCCGCGCCCTGTTCCAGCGTCTCGTTCGGTTCCCAGTGCCCGGCAGGCTGGTTGAAGCGCAGGCCCTGCTCGGTCTCTTCCTCGACCAGCAGGAAACGCCCGTCCCGTTCGATGACGGCGGCTACGGTGGCATTGGGTTTCCAGATCATGAAGGTGACCTCAGAACTTAGAAAAGATAAAGGCAGACGAAGGTCTGCCTTTTGGTGTTGGTGCCGGGGGCGGGACTCGAACCCGCACGCCTTGCGGCACCGGATTTTGAGTCCGGCACGTCTACCAGTTCCATCACCCCGGCTTTTGGAGCCGCGCATTATCCCTGAAAGGGAAGGCGACATCAACTACAATCCCGCCTTTGCAGATTCACGTAGTAGCCCGATGCGTACCGAAGAATTCGATTTTGTATTGCCCGAGCGGCTGATCGCGCAGCACCCCCCGGAGAGGCGCGGCGCGAGCCGCTTGCTGCATGTGTGCGACGGTATGCTGGAGGATTGCACCTTTGCCGACCTGCTGTGCTTCATCCGGCCCGGCGACGTGCTGGTGCTGAACGATACGCGCGTCATCAGGGCCCGGCTGTTCGGCGAGAAAGCGAGCGGCGGCAAGGTCGAGGCGCTGGTCGAGCGCGTGCTGAACGAGCGCGAGGTGCTCGCGCAGGTGCGCGCCAGCAAGTCGCCGAAGGAGGGCAGCAGACTGATCCTGGCTGAGGTGCTGGAAGCCGAGGTGCTGGGGCGCGAGGGCGAGTTCTACCGCCTGCGTTTCGCGGGCGACGAGCCGGTACTGGACCTGCTGGAGCGTCACGGCCATCTGCCGCTGCCGCCCTACATCACCCACGCGGCGGGCAACGAGGACGATGAACGTTACCAGACCGTGTTCGCACGGGAGGCGGGCGCGGTGGCCGCGCCCACGGCCGGGCTGCATTTCGACGACGCCATGCTGCAGGCGCTGCGCGACAAGGGCGCGAAGCTGGCTTACGTCACGCTGCACGTCGGCGCGGGCACCTTCAAGCCGGTGCGCACCGAGCACATCCACGAACACGCGATGCACAGCGAGCGCTACGAGATCCCGCAGGTGACGGTGGATGCCATCGCTGCGGCGCATGCGGCAGGCGGCCGCGTGATCGCGGTGGGTACCACCAGCCTGCGCGCGCTGGAGAGCGGGGCGAGGGGCGGCGAATTGAAGGCCGGTTCGGGGGAGACCAACATCTTCATCACGCCGGGTTATGCATTCCGGGTGGTGGATGTGCTGCTGACCAACTTCCACCTGCCGAAGTCCACGCTGCTGATGCTGGTGTGCGCCTTCGGCGGCATGGAGAACCTGCTCGCGGCTTACCGCCACGCGGTGGAAAAGGAATATCGCTTCTTCAGTTACGGGGATGCGATGCTGATCGAGAGAAACGAAGGAAAGTAATGGAATTCACTTTATACAAGACCTCCGGCATGGCGCGGCGCGGCCAGGTGGCTCTGGCGCACGGCAATGTGCAGACGCCGGCCTTCATGCCGGTGGGCACCTACGGCACGGTGAAGGCGATGTCGCCGCAGGAGCTGAAAGACATCGACGCGCATATCGTGCTGGGCAACACCTTTCACCTGTGGCTGCGCCCCGGGCTGGAGGTCATCGAGGCCCATGGCGGGCTGCACCGCTTCATGGGCTGGGACGGCCCGATCCTGACCGACTCCGGCGGCTTCCAGGTGTTCAGTCTCGGCGAGCTGCGCAAGATCACCGGCGGCGGTGTGGAGTTCCGGTCGCCGGTGAACGGCGACAAGTGCTTCCTGTCGCCTGAGGAGTCGATGCGCATCCAGAAGGTGCTGAACTCCGACATCGTGATGATTTTCGACGAGTGTACGCCCTATCCGGCGGACGAGCGGGTCGCGGGCGAATCGATGCGCATGTCGCTGGGCTGGGCCGAGCGTTCGAAGCGCGCCCATGAGGGCAACCCCAACGCGCTGTTCGGCATCGTGCAGGGCGGCATGCACGAGCACCTGCGCGACGAATCGCTCGCAGGCCTGACCAGCATCGGCTTCGACGGCTACGCGATCGGCGGACTGTCGGTGGGTGAGCCCAAGGACGACATGCTGCGCATCCTGACCCACACCGCGCCGCAACTGCCCGCCGACAAGCCGCGCTACCTGATGGGCGTGGGCACGCCGGAGGACATCGTCGCTGCGGTGTCGCAAGGCATAGACATGTTCGACTGCGTGATGCCGACGCGCAACGCGCGCAACGGCCACCTGTTCACCCGTCACGGCGACGTACGCATCAAGAATGCGCAATACCGCATGGATACGGGGCCGCTCGACCCGGAATGCTACTGCTACACCTGCCGGAATTTTTCCCGCGCCTACCTGCACCATTTGCACCGCCTCGGCGAGATCCTCGGCGCGCGCCTCAACACCATCCACAACCTGCATTACTACCAGGACCTGATGCGCGACATCCGTGCTTCGATTGAGGCGGGCGCGTTTGCGGAATTCGTGGAGCGTTTCCACCGGATGCGAGCCGGCGGGGGCAAGTTGTAACAACCTTCATGCTAGAATGGCCGCCTTTCGTTTCATTACTTTCGGAGATTTAAACGATGTTCATCAGCAATGCCTATGCCGAAACCGCAGCCGCTGCACCGCAAGCAGGCTTCATGGAATTCCTGCCGCTGATCGCGCTGATTGCGGTGTTCTATTTCCTGGTTTTGCGCCCGCAGCAGAAGCGCATGAAGGAGCACAAGGCGATGGTCGAGGCGCTGCAGCGCGGTGACGAAGTCACTACCGTCGGAGGCATCGTCGGCGCCGTCACCCAGGTCTATGAGAACCATGCCGGCGTCGAGATCGCCGAGAATGTCGTCGTGACCGTGCAGAAGGATGCGATCCAGAACGTGCTGCCCAAGGGCACGATCAAGTCCATCAAGTAATACATCCCAACGCATGGAAAGCCGCCGCCAGTCTTGTGCGGCGGTTTTTGTGAGGTCGCCATGAACCGCTATCCCCTGTGGAAATACCTGCTGATCCTGGCCGTGCTGCTGGCCGGGCTGATCTATACCCTGCCCAACTTCTATGGCGAGTCGCCCGCGGTGCAAGTGTCGCCGTTGCGCGCCAGCCTGAAGGCGGACGAGGCGCTGCAAGCCCGCATCGAGGGCATCCTCAAGGATGCCGGCCTGCATCCCGAAGTGGTTGCGCTGGACGGCAACAGCGTCAAGGCGCGCTTTGCCGGGACCGACGAGCAGCTCAAGGCCAAGGACGTGCTGGCCGTGCAACTCGGTGAGGACTACATGGCCGCGCTGAACCTGCTGTCGCGTTCGCCGCAATGGCTGACGGACCTGCATGCGTTGCCGATGTATCTCGGTCTGGATCTGCGCGGCGGCGTGCACTTCCTGCTGCAGGTGGACATGAAGGCCGCGCTGGACAAGGCGCTGGAGGCGGCGACCGGGGACTTCCGCAGCACGCTGCGCGAGCAGAACATCGCTTATGCCGGCGTGACCCGCGAGGGCAACGCGCTGGTGGTGCGCTTCCGCGACGCCGATGCGCGCGTCAAGGGGGCGGAGGAACTGAAGCAGCGCTTTAACGATTACGCATTGGCCGACAAGGACGGCGGCGAGTTCCTGTTGCGCGCGACGCTGAAGCCGGAGGCCGAGCGCCGCATCCAGGATTCGGCCATCCAGCAGAACCTGATGACGCTGCGCAACCGCGTCAACGAATTGGGCGTGGCCGAGCCGGTGATCCAGCAGCAGGGGGTGGATCGCGTCGTGGTGCAACTGCCGGGCGTGCAGGACACCGCGCGCGCCAAGGACATCCTCGGCCGCACTGCGACGCTGGAAGTGCGCATGGTCGACGATGAACGCCAGATCAGCCCGGGCGCGGCGGCGCCGTTCGGCACCGAGATGTTCCGCGACCGCGAGGGCAATATGCTGCTGGTGAAGAAGCAGGTGATCCTGACCGGCGAGCGCATCAACGATGCGCAGCCCGGTTTCGACAGCCGCACCAACGAGGCCGCGGTACACATCAACCTGGACGGCGTGGGCGCGCGCAAGTTCAAGGAAGCGACGCGCGAGAACGTCGGCAAGCGCATGGCCATCATCCTGTTCGAGAAGGGCCGGGGCGAGGTCGTCACCGCGCCGGTGATACGCGAGGAGATCGGCGGCGGCCGCGTGCAGATCAGCGGCCAGATGAACACCGTCGAGGCGCAGGACACCGCGCTGCTGCTGCGCGCCGGCGCCCTGGCCGCGCCGATGGAGATCGTCGAGGAACGCACCGTCGGCCCCAGCCTGGGCGCGGAGAACATCCAGCGCGGCTTCGATTCGACCAAGATCGGTTTCATGATGATCGCGGTGTTCATGGTCGCCTACTACCTGATGTTCGGCACGATCTCGGTGCTGGCGCTGGGGGCGAACCTGCTGCTGCTGGTGGCGCTGCTGTCGATGCTGCAGGCGACGCTGACGCTGCCGGGCATGGCGGGCATCGCGCTGACGCTGGGCATGGCGATCGACGCGAACGTGCTGATCAACGAGCGCATCCGCGAGGAACTGCGCAACGGCGTCACGCCGCAGGCGGCGATCCATGCCGGTTACGACCGCGCCTGGGGCACCATCCTCGATTCCAACATCACCACGCTGATCGCGGGCATCGCGCTGTTTTCGTTCGGCTCGGGGCCGATCAAGGGCTTCGCCGTGGTGCTGTGCCTGGGCATCCTGACCTCGATGTTCAGCGCGGTGCTGGTGTCGCGCGCGCTGGTGAACCTCATCTATGGCCGGAAGGCGCGGTTGAACAAGGTGGCGATCGGTTAACGAATGGGCTGGGCGTGCTCGGCCCGCCATGTCGGGCGGAGCACGTCCAGCGGCAGTTTTATTCAGGGAAACTGAAATGGAATTCTTCAAGATCAAAAAAGACATCCCGTTCATGAGCTACGGGAAGTACACCACGACGATTTCGCTGTTGACCTTCATCCTCGCGGTGTTTTTCCTCGCGACGAAAGGTCTGAACTTCGGCGTGGATTTCACCGGCGGCACGGTGATAGAGATCCACTACGCGCAGCCGGCCGATCTGCCCAAGGTGCGCGAACATCTGACTGGAGCCGGACTGCCGGACGCGCTGGTGCAGAACTTCGGCTCCAGCCAGGACGTGCTGATCCAGATTCCACTCAAGGCAGACCAATCCGGGGCTGCGCTCTCGGAACGGGTGATGGCGGCGTTGCAGGCGCATGATGCCGGAGTCGAGAAACGTCGAGTCGAGTTCGTCGGCCCGCAGGTCGGGCGCGATCTGGTCGAGAACGGCGCGATGGCGCTGCTGCTGGTGTCCCTGGGCATCGTCGGCTACCTGTGGCTGCGCTTCGAGTGGAAGTTCGGCCTGTCGGCCATCATCGCCAACCTGCACGACGTGGTGATCATTCTCGGCTTCTTCGCGTTCTTCCAGTGGGAGTTCTCGCTGTCGGTGCTGGCCGCGGTGCTGGCGGTGCTGGGCTACTCGGTGAACGAATCGGTCGTGGTGTTCGACCGCATCCGCGAGAACTTCCGCACCATGCGCAAGGCCGAGACTTCGGAGATCATCGACAACGCGATCACCCGCACCATGTCGCGCACCATCATCACCCACGGCTCGACGCAGATGATGGTCGGCGCGATGCTGCTGGTGGGCGGCGAGACGCTGCATTACTTTGCGATGGCGCTGACCATAGGCATCATGTTCAGCATCTATTCCTCGGTGCTGGTCGCCAGCCCCATTCTGATGCTGCTGGGCGTGTCGCGCGAGGATTTCATCAAGCCGGAACCGACCGAAGCCGAAGAGGCGCTGCCGTAAATCATGGATCTGCTCGCCGCCTTCATCGACATCGTCCTGCACCTGGACGTCCACCTGCTCAAGCTCACCGCCGAGTACGGCGTGTGGATCTATGCGATCCTGTTCCTGATCATCTTCTGCGAGACCGGGCTGGTGATTACGCCCTTCCTGCCGGGCGATTCGCTGCTGTTCGTCGCCGGCGCGCTATGCGGCATGGGCGCGCTGCAGCTGGAGTGGCTGGTCCCGCTGCTGATCGTCGCGGCGTTTTCCGGCGACAACACCAACTACTGGATCGGCCGGCTGGTCGGCATGAAGCTGCTGAAGCGCACGAACGGCCTGATCAAGCGCGAGCACATCGACAAGACCCACGCGTTCTACGAGAAGCACGGCGGCAAGACCATCATCTTCGCGCGCTTCCTGCCCATCGTGCGCACTTTCGCGCCCTTCGTCGCTGGCGTCGGTCTGATGCGCTACCGGCTGTTCATGCTGTACAGCGCGCTGGGCAGCGTCGCCTGGATCGGCGGGCTGTCCGTCGCCGGCTACCTGTTCGGCAACATCCCGCTGGTGAAGGACAATCTCACGGTGATCATACTCGGCATCATTGTCCTTTCCATACTGCCCGCATTGCTTGAACTGACCCGGCAGCGCCGCCGCTGATCCGGCGTTCGTCGCCGGTCTGGCATTGGATTCGGAGTGAAGCGAATGAAGATGAACGTGCTGCTGGTCGACGACACACCGATCAACATCACGCTGCTGTCCCACCTGGTATCCAGGCTGGACGGCTGCGAGGCGACCGGCCATACCGAACCTGCGGCGGCGCTGGCATGGTGCGCCGCGCATGTGCCCGACCTGGTGTTGCTCGATTACATGATGCCAGGGATCGACGGCATCGAATTCCTGCGCCGCTTCCGCGAGATTCCGGGATGCGCCGACATCCCGGTGTTGATGGTGACCGCGAACGACGAGCTCGAGGTGCGCCACCGCGCCTTGCAGGCGGGCGCGAACGACTTTCTGACCAAGCCGATAGACAAGACGGAGTTCAGCGCCCGCGCGCGCAACATGCTGGCGCTGCGGGCCAGCCGGCGCAGGCTGGAAGAGCAGAACCTGATCCTCAGCGACGAGAAGGAGTTGCTGGAGGACATCGTCACGCGGATGCGTTCGGCGAGCCCGTTCGATGCGAGGGGAGTGAACTTCATCCAGCGCTCGCTGGAACGCACCGCGGGCGACCTGGCGCTGTCGGCGCGGCGGCCGGACGGGGCGCACCACGTGCTGGTCGGCGATTTCTCCGGGCACGGGCTGACCGCCGCATTCGGCGCGCCGCTGGTGTCGTGGATTTTCTATCACCTCACCGCCGAGGGGCATCCGCTCCCGCACATACTCGCGGAACTGAACGGAACGCTGTCGCGCCATCTGCCGACGCAGATATACATGGCCGCGGGCGCGCTGGAGCTCTCTCCGGACCGCAGGCAGGCGCGGCTGTGGAATTGCGGCCTGCCACCGGCGCTATGCCTGGGCGCGGCGCATGAAACGCTGCGCGTGAAGTCGGACGGCCTGCCGCTGGGCATCGTCGAATCAGCGGATTGCGCGGGGCCGCACGCGACGTTCGACCTTCCGCCCGGCGCGTGCATTTACCTGTATAGCGACGGCCTCACCGAGGCGGTGTCACTGTCCGGAGAGTTGTTCGGACAGGAGCGGCTGGAACAAATGATCGCGCGCATTCATCGCCAGCGCCTGCCGTTGGAGTCGGTCTGGGAGGCGCTGGACGCCCATTGCGGCGGACGCGGGTTGTCCGACGACGCGGTGCTGGTGGAAATCGCCGCCTGAGCCGGCCTACATTCCCCTCAAGTCCAGCTTCACGCCCGACGGCAGGTTGATCGAGAACAGCTTGTCGGCGTTGGCGATCTTCAGGACGTTCGCAACCGGCCCCGGCAGGCTGATCAGCGACACCGACTTGTTCGCGTTTTTCGCGGTTTCGTTCAGCAGCACCAGCATGCCCAGCGCGCCGCTGTCCAGATAGGCGACCTGGCTGACGTCCACCTCGATGGTTCGCACCGCTCGATTGTCGAGCAAGGGCAGGTAGGTGCTCTTGAAGTCCTGGTACAGGCCGGAATCGAAGCGCCCCGAAATCGTGATTCGGGCCGTGCCGTCGTGAAGCTCGCTGTGGATGCTCATGCGGTTCTCCTGAAGATTGAGAGGTAATTCGCCGGGGCCATGCATTCTGGCAAATGCACCGGCCAAAAGCCAGCAGCCGGCCTCGGCGCGCCGGTTTACTTATCCGGGCACATTCGCTAGGGTGGCTGCGGGTTTGGCATGATGACAGCAACGGATGACAGGATGAAGACGAAGAGCATGCGTAGTTTTTTGAAGCTTCCGGGGAAGTTGCGCGAACGGTTGGCGGTCGATCTGCCCACGGCGCTCGGGACGACGGCGGCGATGGCCGCGGCGCTCTATGTCTGGCTGGTGTCGGCCGGCGAGGTCGAGTTCCACCGGGATTCGGCGTTGCTGTTCGTCGCCGCAGCGGCGATGGCATCCTATGCGATTTTTGCGTTCTACCGCATGCGCGTGCTGCGCGAGCAGGCGCAGCACGCGCTGAACGAACTCGGCAACCAGAAGATCGCGCTGGACGAGCACGCGATCGTCAGCATCACCGATGTGCAGGGCAACATCATCTACGTCAACCGGCGCTTCATCGAGACCAGCCAGTACGGCGAGCAGGAGCTGATCGGGAAGAACCACCGCATCGTCAATTCCGGCTTCCATCCGCAGGAATTCTTCCGCGACATGTGGCGCGCCATCGCCGGCGGCAAGGTCTGGCACGGCGAGATATGCAACCGCGCGAAATCCGGCAGCCTGTACTGGGTGGATGCCACCATCGTGCCTTTCCTGGATGCGCGGGGCAAGCCCTACCAGTACGTCGCGATCCGCACCGACATCACGCCGCAGAAGGCGGCGCAGCGGGCGCTGGAAGACAGCCGCAATAAATACCAAGCCCTGGTGGACGACATCGGCGAGAACTTCATCATCTTCAGCCATGACGCGCGCACCGGCAGGATGCTGTTCGTCAGCGACGGCATCGAGAATGTCACCGGATGCCCGCGCGAGGAGGCGCTGGGCAAGACCTGGGTGGAGATCATCGACTGGCTGCCGGGCGAGATCGAGCGCGCCCAGGCATACCATGCCAGGGTGATGGAGCGGGGCGAGTTCGTGCAGTTCGAGCTGTCCTTCCGCCATCCCGACGGCGGGATTCGCACGATACTGGTTTCCGAACACCCGGTGGTGGATGTCTCCGGTGAAGTGAAGGCGCTCGACGGGCTCGTCGAGGACATCACCGGGCGCAAGCGGATCGAGGCGGAACTCAGGGCCGCGAAGGACGCCGCCGAGGCCGCCAGCAGGGCCAAGGGCGAATTCCTTGCGGTGATGAGCCATGAGATCCGCACCCCGATGAATGGCGTCCTCGGCATGACGGAGCTGGTTCTGGATACCGACCTGACTGCGGAGCAGCGCGAATATCTGGGGCTGGTGAAGTCGTCCGCCGATGCGCTGCTGGTCATCATCAACGACATCCTGGACTTCTCCAAGATCGAGGCCGGCAAGCTGGAGCTGGAGCGGGTGCCGTTCGACCTGCGCGAGCTCTGTTCTTCGACGACGCGGATTCTCGCGGTGCGCGCGGCACAGAAGGGCGTCGATGTGGCATGCCGCCTCGATGATGCGATTCCACCCGTGGTGGAGGGCGATCCGGGCCGTCTGCGCCAGGTGCTGACCAACCTGATCGGCAATGCGATCAAATTCAGCCATCGCGGCGAGGTTGTGCTGGGCATCCGCGCGCAGGGAGGTAGCGACGAGCGCATCCGGTTGCGCATCGAGGTATCCGACCAGGGCATAGGCATTCCTGCCGACAAGCTGGATCATATTTTCGAAGCCTTCAGCCAGGCCGACGCCTCTACCACCCGGGAATACGGCGGCACCGGTCTGGGGCTGGCGATCTCCAGCCAGCTGGTCGCGGCGATGGGCGGACGGCTGGATGTGAAAAGCGAGATCGGCCGGGGCAGCGTGTTCGGGTTCGAGGTCGAGTTTCCCGTTGGCGAACGCCCGCAGGCCGAGCCCGCCGCCGGGGCCCCGTCGAGCCCGGCACCCCTGAATACGGGCTCGCTGGAGGTGTTGCTGGTCGAGGACAACGCGATCAACCAGAAGGTGGCGGTCACGCTGCTTGAGCGCTGGGGGCACCGCGTGACGGTCGCGCACGATGGCCGCTTGGCGGTCGAGGCCGTGGCGGCACGGTGTTTCGATGTGATCCTGATGGACTTGCTGATGCCCGAGATGGACGGCCTGGAGGCGACGCGCCGGATACGGATGCGGGGCGATGCGACCCCGATCATTGCGATGACCGCGAACGCTACCGAAGAGGACAGGTCGCGCTGCCTGGCGGCCGGCATGGACGGATACCTCGCCAAGCCCATCGTCGCCGCGGCATTGCGCGCCGCTCTGGCGCGCATCGCGCCGCATAGCGGGACAGGAGCTCAGGCAGGCGGGGGGGATGCGCCGTTCGACTATGCGCAATCCATTGTCCGGGCGGATCCCGACGTGGTCGAAAGCATAGGCCACGCCTTCGTCGACAGTTGCGTATCCCAGCTTGCTGAGATCGCCGCGGCGATCGCGGCTCGGGACGGCGCGGCGCTGTTGCAGGGCGCGCACACCTTGCGCGGTCTGGCCGGCTACTTCGGCGCCGAGCCGGTCGCAACGCTGTCGCGCAGGCTGGAACGCATTGCGGAGCAATCCGACTGGGGCGCCGCGGGCGATGTGCAGGCGGCACTGAGGCGGGAGGCGGAGGCATTGAGCGTCGCGCTGTCGCGCTATCTTGCAGGGCAGGCCGGCTAGCATCCTGACTACAAATTCTTACAAATGTTGGCATCCCGGAAATTGAACCTGCGCTAGAGTGCCTACTCATACGGTCGTCTCGCAGATGCGGGCATTACAAGGAGCGATGAAAATGAAGAAGAGTGTGTTGGCGTTGAGCCTGATGTCCCTGTTTGGCGGCGCCTATGCCGCAGATTTTACCGATACCGCGCGCGTGATTTCCGCGACGCCGATCTACGAGCGTGTCAGCGAGCCCAAGCGTGAATGCTGGACCGAGACCGTGCAGGTCGCTCCCAAGGAGCGTTCGATGAGCGGCGCCATCGTGGGCGGCATCGCCGGCGGCCTGCTGGGCAGCCAGGTCGGCGGCGGCAGCGGCAATACCGCGGCGACCGGCGCGGGTGCTGTGGCCGGCGCGGTGATCGGCGACCGCGTCGCCAATCCGGACAGCAACCGCTCCGCCACGGGTGCTGTGGTCGGCGGCGTGGCAGGCGCGGTGCTGGGCAGCCAGGTCGGGGGCGGCACCGGCAACAAGGCGGCGACCGCCGTGGGCGGCATCGCGGGTGCTGTGATCGGCGACCGGGTCGCGAACCCGGACCAGCCGCGCACCGAGCAGGTGGAGCGCTGCCGCGAGGTGGAAAACAGCCGCGAGGTCATCAAGGGTTACACCGTGGTGTACCGCTACAACGGCAAGGAGGGCACCACCACACTGCCGTACCGTCCCGGTTCGACCATCCGCGTCGGCGTCAGCGTGATCGATGACGGCGCCGATGCGACCGCTTATCGCCGCAGCGAATACCGGGACGACAAGCACAACTACCGTTACAGCGGCGAACGCGACTGAGGTCGCACGCTTACCGAGCAGTGCTGCACAAGAAACCCGGCCCCGGCCGGGTTTTTTCATTCCGGGATATTTCCATCCCCGGAGTCGGGGGGAGCGCATTCAGGTGCGGCAACTGCAAGCAGCGAGGCTTGCTTTCAGGCCGGATATGAGCTTTCATCTGCCGATGCGCGGCCGGGGATGGCGTTATGGGCGCCCCGGTTCCGGAAGCCGAAATACGGGCTTTCGCGTATTTAATGTTTAACGATGAACGGATACAGTCTTCCCCGGAAAACCGGCAAAGTGAGAGAATGCCCCGACCTTCCGGTGTAGTACGTCATCAATCCTTTACGAGGAGCAGTCATGAAAAAATCATTGCATACGATAGTCCGCGCCGCATCCCTGACCCTGCTGCTTGGCGCCCTGCCGACCCTGGCCTATGCGCACCCTGGCCATGCGGACGGGCTGGCGCACGGATTGGCCCATCCTTTCGGCGGCCTGGACCACCTGGTCGCGATGGTCGCCGTCGGACTGTGGGCGGCGCAACTGGGGGGGCGCGCCGCCTTGCTGATGCCGCTGTCCTTCGTGGCGGCGCTGGCCGTGGGCGGGCTGCTGGGTGTCGCCGGAATCGCGCTTCCCTACGTCGAGACGGGCATCCTGCTGTCGCTGCTGGCGCTGGGCCTGCTGGTCGCCGCCGCGGCCCGCCTGCCGCTGGCGCTGGGCGCAGGCATCGTCGGCGTATTCGCGCTGTTCCACGGCTACGCGCACGGCGCCGAGATGTCGCCGGGCGCTTCGGCCTTAGCCTATGCCCTCGGATTCACGATGGCGAGCGCCTTCCTGCACCTGTCCGGCTACACCTTCGGCATGGCGATCCGCGCGCGGCTCCTGCGCTTCGCGGGCGCGGCGGTGGCGATGACCGGCGGCTGGCTCTGGTTCGCGGCCTGATACGGCCTGTTTGAACGGGAGACTGGCCATGCATGAAATGTCGCTTGCCGAAAGCGTGCTCGACCTGGTCGAGCACCGCGCGCGCCGCGAGGGCGGCCGGCGGATCAAGACCGTGCGGCTGGAGATCGGCAAGCTGTCCGGCGTCGAGCCGGATGCGATGCGCTTCTGTTTCGACGCGGTCGTCGGCGGCACGCTGGCCGAAGGCGCGGCGCTGGACATCGTCGAGGAAGACGGCCTGGCCTGGTGCTTCGATTGCGGACGGCTGATTCCGCTGGCGGTGCGCGGCGATCCCTGCCCGGGATGCGGCGGCTTCCACCTGCGGCTGGACGAAGGGCTGGCGATGCGCGTCAGCGAACTGGAAATCGAATAGGGGAATCTATGTGCACGGTATGCGGCTGTAGCGGCGAGGGAGCGAAGATCGAGGGTGCGGAGGGGCATGTTCATGCCGGCGGGCAGGGGCATTTCCACGTCCATGAAGACGGCACGGCGCATAGCCACGGCGGCGGCGCGCATCATCACCATCATCGCCAGGACATCCATTACGGCCTCGGTCCCGCGCGGGCGCATGCGCCCGGCATGAGCCAGGCGCGCATGGTCAAGGTCGAGCGCGACATCCTGTCGAAGAACGACGCCTATGCCGAGGCGAACCGCGCTTATTTCCGCGAGCGCGGCATCTTCGCGCTCAACCTCGTGTCCAGCCCCGGCTCGGGCAAGACCACGCTGCTGGTGCGCACGGTGAGCGAGCTGCGCGGACGCCATCCTGTCTGCGTGATCGAGGGCGACCAGCAGACTTCGCACGACGCCGACCGCATCCGCGCGACCGGCGTGCCCGCGCTGCAGATCAATACCGGCCGCGGCTGCCACCTCGACGCGCTTATGGTCGGCCAGGCGCTGGAACAATTGAAGCCGGAGGACAACAGCCTGGTGCTGATCGAGAACGTGGGCAATCTGGTGTGCCCGGCTTCGTTCGATCTCGGCGAGGCGCACAAGGTTGCGATCCTGTCGGTGACCGAGGGCGAGGACAAACCGCTGAAATATCCCGACATGTTCGCCGCGGCCGATCTGATGCTGCTGAACAAGTCCGACCTGTTGCCGCACCTGGATTTCGACGTGGATCTCGCCATCGAATACGCGCGCCGCGTCAACCCCGGCATCCGCGCGATCCTGCTGTCCGCGCGCACCGGAGAAGGCATGGCCGAGTGGTACGACTGGCTGGAGACGTTGATGGCATCGGTCGTCCGTGAGGAAATGGCCGTGCTGCGCGGCTGAAACGTCCGGGCAGTGCGCCGGCGATATTTGAGGAGCTGAAGGATGTGTCTTGCGATTCCGGCCCGTGTGGTCGAGATTCTCGATGGCGATCAGGCGGTGGTGGAGATGGGCGGGGTGCGCAAAGAGGCCTCGCTGGCGCTGCTCGACGACGTGTCCGTCGGCGATTACGTGATCGTGCATGTCGGCTTCGCGTTGAACCGGCTGGACCCGGAAGAGGCCGAGCGCACGCTGGCGCTGTTCGCCGAGATCGGCGATCCCGATCCGGCCGCGGCATGACGCATACGGCTCATCCATGAAATCCAGGGTGGGAATATGAAGTATGTCGACGAATTCCGCGACGGGGAGCTGGCGAAGAATCTCGCTGCCTCCATCGCGCGCGAGGTGCGGGATCGCGACTACAGCTTCATGGAATTCTGCGGCGGGCATACCCACGCGATTTCGCGTTACGGCGTCACCGACCTGTTGCCTCCCAACGTGCGCATGATCCACGGTCCCGGTTGTCCGGTGTGTGTGTTGCCCATCGGCCGCGTGGACATGGCCATCAAGCTGGCACTCGAACACGGCGTGACGCTGTGCACCTATGCCGACACCGTGCGGATCCCTGCTTCCGACTCGCTCTCCTTGCTTAAGGCCAAGGCGCGCGGCGCGGACATCCGCATGGTCTATTCCGCCTCCGATGCGCTGGCGCTCGCGCAGCAGCAGCCGGAAAAACAGGTGGTGTTCTTCGCCATCGGCTTCGAGACCACCACGCCGCCTACCGCCGTGGTCGTCAAACAGGCGCAGGCGCTCAATCTCAAGAATTTCTCGGTGCTGTGCTGCCATGTGCTGACGCCATCGGCCATCGCCAACATCCTGGAGTCGCCCGAGGTGCGCCAGTACGGCACCGTGCCGCTGGACGGCTTCATCGGCCCGGCCCACGTCTCCACGGTGATCGGCAGCCGCCCCTACGAATTCTTCGCCGAGGAATACCGCAAGCCCGTGGTGATCGCCGGCTTCGAGCCGCTGGACGTGATGCAGGCGATACTGATGCTGATTCGCCAGGTGAACGAGGACCGCGCCGAGGTCGAGAACGAATTCACCCGCGCGGTCTCGCGCGACGGCAACCTCAAGGCACAGAACCTGGTCGCCGAGGTGTTTGAACTGCGGCGCGAATTCGAGTGGCGCGGACTGGGACTGGTGCCGTATTCCGCGCTGAAGATCCGCCGCGAGTACGCGGAGTTTGACGCCGAGCTGCGCTTCCCGCTGGGTTACCGTGCGGTGCCCGACAACAAGGCCTGCGAATGCGGCGCGATCCTGCGCGGCGTGAAGCGGCCCTGGGACTGCAAGGTGTTCGGCACGGTGTGCACGCCGGAGTCGCCGATGGGCTCGTGCATGGTGAGTTCGGAAGGGGCGTGCGCGGCGCATTACACCTATGGACGTTTCAAGAATATCGAGGTGGTGAGCATATGAGCGACGTGATGAATGGCGGCAAGGTCCGCAAGGGTTACGTCCGCGGACTGGACATCAAGCACGGCCGCGTGGACATGAGCCACGGCAGCGGCGGGCGCGCGATGGCGCAACTGATCGAGGAACTGTTCGCGCAGGCGTTCGACAACGACTACCTGCGCCAGGGCAACGACGGCGCACTGCTGCCGCCGCCCGACGGCAGGCTGGTAATGGCGACCGACTCGCATGTGGTGTCGCCGCTGTTCTTTCCCGGCGGAGACATCGGCTGCCTGTCGGTGCACGGCACCGTCAACGACGTCGCGGTGATGGGGGCTGCGCCGCTGTGGCTCTCCGCCGGTTTCATCCTCGAAGAGGGCTTTCCGCTGGCCGATTTGCAGCGCATCGTGATGTCGATGGCGAACGCTGCGAAGGATGCCGGTGTGCACATCGTCACCGGCGACACCAAAGTGGTGGAGCAGGGCAAGGGCGACGGCGTGTTCATCACCACCACCGGTGTCGGCGTGATGCCGGACGGCGTGCACCTGTCCGGCGACCGCGCGCGCGCGGGCGACCGCATCCTCGTCTCCGGCACGATGGGCGATCACGGTATGGCCATCATGGCGCAACGAGAGAGTCTGGGGTTCTCCTCGGCCATCGTTTCCGACACGGCAGCGTTGCACGGACTGATTGCAACGCTGCTGGACAGCGGAGCGGATGTCCATGTGCTGCGCGACCCCACACGCGGGGGGCTCGCGACCACGCTCAACGAGATCGCCACACAGTCCGGCGTCGGCATGATGCTGGAAGAGCTCGCGATACCGGTCAATCCCGAAGTGGCGTCCGCGTGCGAGTTCCTCGGCCTCGATCCGCTGTACGTCGCCAACGAGGGCAAGCTGGTCGCCATCGTCGCGGCAGCAGATGCCGAGCGCGCGCTGGCCGCGATGCGCGCGCATCCGCTGGGCGCGAATGCCGCCATCGTCGGCACGGTGCACGAGGACGACCACCACTTCGTGCAGATGACCACCGGCTTCGGCGGACGGCGCATTGTCGACTGGCTTTCCGGCGAGCAACTGCCGCGAATTTGTTGATTAGATAAATCGCCGCAGGGCGGGCTCTGCCAACCATGCCTGTCCTGAGCTTGTCGAAACGGTCGGGCGGAGCCCGACCTGCAGTTCATGCGGCTTAAGGGATAAAGACTATGCGCATCCTGCTCCTCACACACAGCTACAACAGCCTCACGCAGCGGTTGCATGCCGAACTGATGGCGCGCGGTCACGAGCTGGCGATCGAGTTCGACATCGCCGATTCGGTGTCCGAGGAGGCTGTGGCGCTGTTCCGTCCCGACCTCGTCGTCGCCCCTTACCTGCGCCGTGCGATACCCGAGTTGATCTGGAAGAACCATGTGTGCCTGATCGTGCATCCCGGCATCGTCGGCGATCGCGGACCCTCGGCGCTGGATCGGGCGATACAGGACGGCGTGGCCGAGTGGGGCGTGACCGTGCTGCAGGCCGAGGCGGAGATGGACGCGGGGCCGGTGTGGGCCGCCGAGACCTTCGCGATGCGCGATGCGACCAAGAGCAGCCTGTACCGCAACGAAGTCACCGATGCGGCCTGCCGCGCGGTGCTGGCTGCGGTCGAACGTTACGCCTCGGGCGGCTTCGAGCCGGAGCGGCTTGCCGAATTGACGCCGATGCGTCCGCTGCTGAAACAGGATGAACGGCGCATAGACTGGCTGCGCGACGACACCGCGACCGTGCTGCGCAAGATCGCCGCGGCCGACGGCTTCCCCGGTGTCGCAGACCAGATGTTCGGCGAGCCCTGCCACCTGTACGACGCCCATGCCGAATCTTCGATACGCAGCGGCAAGCCCGGCGACGTCATCGCGCGCTGCGAGACCGCGCTGCTGCGTGCCACCGTGGATGGCGCGGTGTGGGTAGGTCATGTGCGGCGGCACGCGCACGACATGAAACTGCCCGCCGCATCGGCCTTTGCGGAACATCTGGGCGACTTGCCGGAACTGCCGCTGGAAAGCTGGTGGGCCGCGGACGGCGACACCTGGCAGGACATCGCCTACCGCGAGCAGGGCGGCGTCGGCTATCTGCAGTTCGAGTTCTACAACGGCGCCATGGGCACGCAGCAGTGCCGCCGTTTGCTGCAGGCCTACAACTGGGCGCTGATGCGGCCGACGCGCGTGGTGGTACTGACGGGCGGAGAGGATTTCTGGAGCAACGGCATCCACCTCAACCTCATCGAGGCCGCCGAGTCGCCAGCCGACGAATCCTGGGCCAACATCAACGCGATGAACGATCTCGCCGAGGCGATCATATGCACCGAGTCGCATCTCACCGTCGCCGCGCTGCGCGGCAACGCGGGTGCGGGCGGCTGCTTCCTCGCGCGCGCGGCCGACCGGCTGTGGCTGCGCGACGGCACGCTGCTCAATCCGCACTACAAGAACATGGGCAACCTCTACGGTTCGGAATACTGGACCTATCTGCTGCCGCCGCGCGTGGGCGAGGAGGGGGCACGCGCGATCATGCGCAACCGCCTGCCGCTGACCGCGAAAGGTGCGGTGCAATGCGGATTCGCCGACGCGCGCCTTGCCGGCGACCGCGAGGCATTCATCGCCGAAGTCGCGCAGCGCGCGCAGGAGTTCGCGCAGGCCGCCGACTTCCGCCAGCGGTTGGATGCGAAGAAGCTGCGGCGCATCGCCGACGAGGCGGCCAAGCCGCTGAGCGCCTATCGTGCAGAGGAACTGGAACAGATGCGGCGCAACTTTTACGGCTTCGATCCCAGCTACCACGTCGCGCGTTACCGCTTCGTGCGCAAGTCGCCGCACTCCTGGACGCCGCGCCACCTCGCGCCGCACCGCAATCCCGGCTGGCGGGTGCCCGCCTGACTGTACCCCTGCAGTATTGGCGGGCGGCCTTTCCCCGACGATCTTCCCATTCCCCGACCTGCATGTAGTTCCCCGCTACATGGCGCAGCAGCCGATTAACGCCGCCCGCATCAACGAATACGGTTTGCGCCTTATGGTTTTGCGGTTTTGCCGCGCCTAGCATTCGACCATCCAGCCATTCCCAACAACAGGAGATAGCGATGACGGTCGAGAGCGCAAAATCCATTTCTGCCGGCGACGGACGGCAACCGCATCCGGTCTTCTGGATGCGCCAGGGCAAGCCTGCCGCATCCGCCAATGCCGCGCCGGGCGCCTCGGCGCAGGCGCTGCTGTCGGAGATCGAGGACAGCGTCTCGCGTTACGCCGCAGGCGGCGATGAGGTCGCCATCGACTTGCGCTGCCTCAAGTCCATGCCCGAGGAGCGAGAAATGCTCGCCGACCTGCTGGGCCACGGCGAGGTGTCCGCCACGATAGAGGCGGGGGGGCGCACCGAACTCTACGAGACCTCGGTGCCCTGCGTCTGGTGGGTGCGCCACCGCAACGGCGAAGACGAGATCGTCGGCGAGATGATCGAGATCGCCGAAATTCCCGAAGTCATGTTGGGCGACCGCAAGGCGATCCCCTGCGGACTGGAGGCCCTGTGCATCGCATGGTCGTTCCGCATGCAGAGGGTGCCTGTCGTTACGACAAACTACAACGAAAGGTAACCGCCATGAACAATCAGACCACAGTATTGGATTCGTTGCAGAGCCAGGGCATTTCGCGCCGCTCTTTCATCAAATTCTGCGCGCTCACCGCCTCGTCGCTGGCCCTCTCCGGCGCGGCGGCGAAGGCATTCGCGCAGGCGCTCGCCGCCAGTGCGCGCCCGTCGGTGATCTGGCTGTCGTTCCAGGCCTGCACGGGCTGCTCCGAAGCGCTGCTGCGTTCCGGCAATCCGCTGAGCGACCGGCTGACGGTCGAGAACCTCATCCTCAATTTCATTTCGCTCGATTACCACGCGACTTTGCAGGTGGCGGCGGGCGAACAGGCAGAGGCGGCGCGCCGGGCGGCGATGGAGGCCAACTACGGCAATTACATCCTGATTGCGGACGGCGGCATCCCGACCGGCGATGGCGAATGGCTGTCGACGGAGAACGGGCAGTCGGCATTGAGCATGCTGCGCGAAACGATGGAAGGCGCGGCGCTGGTGATCAACATCGGCACCTGCGCCAGTTTCGGCGGCTTGCCCGCGGCGGCGCCTAACCCGACCGGCGCGATGGGCGTCGGCGAGTTGATGGCCGCCGGCCTGGTACCGCCGCGCACGCTGCTGAACATCTCCGGTTGTCCGCCGGTGCCGGAGGCCATCACCGGCAGCATCGCCTATTTCCTGGTGAACGGCGCGCTGCCGCCGCTGGATAGTCTGCAGCGGCCGCTACTCTATTTCGGCAAGACCGTGCACGATTGCTGTCCACGCCTGAATCATTTCGAGGCCGGCGAGTTCGCCGAGTCCTTCGACGACGACGGTGCGAGACAGGGGCACTGCCTGCTGCTGCTCGGCTGCAAGGGGCCGGACACCTTCAATGCCTGCACCACCAACAAGTGGAATCAGGGCGCCGGTTCGCCGACTCAGGCAGGACACGGCTGCATCGGCTGTTCCGAGCCCAATTTCTGGGATCACATCGGCGGCGTCTACGGATTCGTCAACGAGTTCGAACAGGGCGACGGCACGACATGCGCGCCGCCGGCCCATCCCCAACTGCCTGTGGTCTAGGCCGCCGGATTCGGCGCATCGCACCAAACCAGATAAGGAGCCCAGACTATGAGTACCGTGGTTATTGATCCCATTACGCGCATCGAGGGACATCTGCGCATCGAGGCCGAAACCGACAATTCCGGCAAAGTCACCAAAGCATCCGCCAGCGGCACGATGGTGCGCGGCATCGAAATCATCCTGCAGGGGCGCGATCCGCGCGAAGCCTGGGCCTTCACCCAGCGCATCTGCGGGGTGTGCACCGTAGTGCATGCGCTGACTTCGGTGCGTGCGGTCGAGGATGCGCTGGGCTACGCGATCCCGCCCAACGCGCGCCACATCCGCAACCTGATGATGGGCACGCAACTGGTGCAGGACCATGTCAGCCATTTCTACCAGCTCGCCTCGATGGACTGGGTGAATGTGGTCTCCGCGAGTCAGGCGGACCCGAACGCGACTTCCAGACTGCAGAAATGCGTGTCGGACTGGCACAACAACTCGCCCGAGTATTTCGAGGCGGTGCGCCAGAAACTGGCAGGCTTCATCGCCAGCGGCCAGCTCGGCCTGTTCGGCAATGCCTATTTCGACCACCCGGCCTACAAGCTGCCGCCCGAGACGAACCTGATGCTGTTCGCGCACTGGCTGGAAGCGCTGGAATGGCAGCGCAAGGTGCTGCGCGTGCACACCATATTCGGCGGCCGCAACCCGCATCCCAACTTCGCCATCGGCGGCGTGCCTACGGCGATCCACATGGCTCCCAACGCCGCTGGCATACTCATGCCTTCGCCCGGGCAGGAAGGCCTGGACCAGGCTGGACTCGACCTGGTGCAGAGCTGCATCACCGAGATGCGCGAATTCGTCTCCAAGGTCTATCGCCCGGACGTGATCGCGCTGGCCGGGCATTACAAGGACTGGTTCAGGCGCGGCGAAGGCCTGGGCAACTTCCTCACTTTCGGCGAATACCCGCAGGACGACAATGCGGACGTTTCGTCGAACCTGTTCGTGCCGCGCGGCGCGATCGTCGGTCGCAATATCAGGAACATCCAGCCGGTCGATCTGCGGAACCCTAACGAGGTGCAGGAGTTCGTTTCGCACAGCTGGTACGACTATGCGGCGGGCAAGAATGCCGGCCTGCATCCCTTCCAGGGCGAGACCATGCTGAATTACACCGGTCCGCAGGCCAATTACCGGAACCTCGATGTGGAGCAGTCCTATTCCTGGGTCAAGGCGCCGCGCTGGAAGGGCAATGCCATGGAAGTCGGGCCGCTTTCCCGCGTGCTGATGATGTACGGCATGGGCAACCGGGCCGCGCGCGACCATGTCGACCGGGCGTTGCGCGACCTCGACCTGTCGTTCAATGCGATGTACTCGACGATGGGACGCATGCTCGCGCAATCCATCGATTGCCAGCTCGTCGCCGACGAGCAGCAGGTGTGGTTCAACCAGCTCACAGCCAACATCGCAAGCGGCGACTTCCGCACCCACAACGCCGAGAAATTCGATCCTTCCACCTGGCCGGCAACGGCGCAGGGCGTGGGATTCAACGAGGCGCCGCGCGGTGCGCTGGGGCACTGGATGAGCATCAGCGGCGGCGCCATCGCCAACTACCAGTGCGTCGTGCCGACCACCTGGAACGCCGCGCCGCGCGACGCGACGGGCAACGGCGGCCCCTACGAGAAGGCGCTGGAGGGACATGTGCTCGCGATACCCGACAAGCCGCTGGAAGTGCTGCGCACGATACACAGCTTCAATCCCTGCATGGCCTGCGCAGTGCACCTGTTCGACCCGCAGCAGGAAGAAATCCTCAACGTCACGGTCAGCGCCTGAGCCGCCCCCGGACATACGCAAAGGAATCCGCCATGAACACAACGCTACTCAAATTCGGCCGGGCCCTGCTGTTTGCCCTTCTTTCCGCATCGGCGGGCAGTGCGCTGGCCACGGCAACGTTCGGCACCAGGGCCGACAACTATTGCGCCACCAGACCTGCGCAGGCCGCTGCGCCTCAGCAGAGCCGCCCGTACCGGGCCGCCGGCTTCTCCTGCGCGCTGTGCCATACCGGCGGAAATCCATCGGGTAACAACCTGAACGCCTTCGGCGATGCGAGCAACACCTGCACCTCGACCACCTGCGGCGCGGCGATGAACCCGTTCTGCGTGGCGACGCCGCCTAGCAACGCGACCATCACCGCGCCGCCGGTCGGCACGACCGTCGCGCAGGGGCAGTCGCTGACCTACACCGCCGGCAACGCGACCAATCCGGACGGTTTTCCGCTGAGCCATACCTGGCTGTTTACCGGCGGCATGCCGAACGCGACCGGGCAGAGCGTCTCCGTGCCGATGACGGTCGCAGGCAGCATCACCTCGACGCTGCAGGTGCGCAACTCGGTCGGCATGCTGGCGACCGGCACGACGCCGACGCGCACGGTTACGGTCACAGGCGGAACGGCTAATCAGGCGCCCACCGCGACCATAGTCGCGCCGACCGGCAACGTGACCGTCGCGCAGGGCGGCACGGTGAACTTCCAGGGTTCCG
>FWPV01000118.1_pt1 | contig 279837 bp, 257 predicted proteins | sample 2228371 | NCBI WGS metagenome assembly FWPV01 (sample SAMEA103939776, study PRJEB20133) | metagenome
CATCAGCGAAACTGATCTGGCTCATCACTTGGGCTCCTTTGATCACGTCAACGTGTCATGGGGGTGTTCGGTGGACTTGTTCAGAGTTTCCCTAACCTTTGCCGCTGGTTCACACGGGGGCGGTCACGACGAGGTCGCCATCGGTCAGCCTGGAAAAACGGCCAACGTCAGCCGAACCATCAACATCGACATGACCGACAACATGCGCTTTTCTTCGGCAGACATTGCTGTCAAACAGGGTGAAACCATACGGTTTGTGGTCAAAAACTCTGGCCAGATCAAGCATGAAATGGTGCTGGGTACACAAAAAGAACTCAAGGAACACTACGCCATGATGATGAAAATGCCCGAAATGGAGCATGCCGACGCCAATATGATCACGGTCGCTCCGGGCAAAACCGGCGAAGTCGTCTGGCAATTCACCAAGGCAGGCAAGGTTGACTTCGCCTGTCTGCAGCCTGGCCACTACGACGCCGGCATGAAGGGCATGGTGACCGTCGCCGGAACTGCTGGCGCCACTGGAGCCGCACCCAAAGCTGGTGCAGCCGCAGGCCACAAGCATTGAGGACAGCGCATAAACCTACAGCGTTTTGCGGGGTTTTTGCACCCTGGTGACATTCTTTTCGATATAAATCTACCATTCTTAAACTTTACTGAAATCGAGCACATTATGAAAACCTCTAATTCTTTCGCTGTTCTTGGCAGCCTCGCACTGGCAGCAGCTTTCGCAACCAATGTCTATGCCCAAACCACGATGAACAAGGACAGCATGCCGGGCATGGACATGTCGGGCATGAAGATGGCGCCCACGGACAAGGGCGGCATGGCGGGCATGAACATGCCAGGCATGGCCATGGGCACGTCGGTAACAGCCACCGCCACAGACGGTGAGGTTCGCAAGATCGACAAGGAAAACCAGAAAATCACCTTGAAGCACGGCGACATCAAAAACCTCGATATGCCCGGCATGACCATGGTTTTCAAGGTCAAAGACGCGGCCTTGCTGGACAAGTTCCAGGTGGGTAGCAAAGTCAAATTCAAGGCTGAAAAATTGGACGGCGCGATAGTCGTGACCAGCATGGAAGTTGCTCAGTAAGCAGAGGACAGGAGGAACGCCGACGCGGTCGACGCAACTTCTATCCCGTCACCTATTCAAAAAAATGAGATCGCCATGGATGAACTGAAACGCAGATCGCTGCAGTCGCTGCTTGGCCTGGGCGCCCTGGGGGCGCTTCCACCCGCATGGGCACAGCTGCGCGCTGTTGAGATTGACGCGGTACCCGTCAACCGCGCCTACGACCTGACGATTGCCGACACGGCGCTCAATATTACTGGCAAGCCTGCCATGGGCATCACCATCAACGGCACCATGCCGGGGCCGGTGCTGCGTTTCCGGGAGGGCGATGAAGTCGTTATTCGCGTGACCAATCAGCTCCGCGAGATCACCGGCGTTCACTGGCATGGCTTACTGGTGCCCAACAGCCAGGATGGCGTGCCGGGCGTTACCTTTCCGGGCATTCAGCCGGGCGAAACCTTTACCTACCGCTTCAAGCTGCGCCAGTCGGGAACGTACTGGTACCACAGCCATGCGGCGCTGCAGGAGGCGGCCGGGTATTTCGCCCCCATCGTCATCGACCCGATCACGCCCGATCCGTTCAAATACGACCGTGAATACATTGTGATGCTTTCGGACTGGAACGACACGCCACCGCAGCAGGTTCTGGCGAACCTGAAGAAGATTGATGGCTTCTACAACTACCGGCGCATCACGACGCCGCAATTCCTTGCCCAGTTACGCAATGCGCCCGACAAGAAGGCGCGTGACGCCATCTGGAACGACCGCATGGAATGGGCCAAGATGCGAATGGACCCGACCGACTTCAGCGATGGCGGCGACGAGTGGACTTTCCTGATGGCAGGCAGAAAGCCAGCCGAGAACTGGACCGCGCTTTTCAAGCCCGGTGAGCGGGTGCGACTGCGCTTCATCAACGCCTCGCCGATGAATATGTTCGATGTCCGGATTCCGGGCCTGCCCATGACTGTGGTGCAGGCCGACGGACAAAACGTGAGCCCTGTCGAAGTCGATGAATTCCGCATCGGCAACGGCGAAACCTACGACGTGATCGTGCAACCGAAGGAAGCCAAAGCCTACAGCATTTTTGTGCCCACCATCGCACGCATCGGCTACGCACTGGGAACCTTGGCGCCGGAACTTGGCATGAGTGCCCCCGTGCCGGACATGGGACCGAAGCCCGTGCGGACGATGGCAGACATGGGTATGGCGGGCATGGACATGAGCGGCTCAGCCAATACCTCTGGAGCGGCAGATGCTTCTGGCATGGCGGGGATGCCCGGCATGGACGCCAAACCCGCAGCGAACGCTGCCACGACAGGTATGGCCGACATGCCCGGCATGTCAGCGCCCGCCAAGCCGGCGGAGTCCATGGCAGGTATGTCTGGCATGGCCGGCGCGGCGGAGTCAGCCCCCATCGTTGCCCCGATGGACGAAGACGGACTGCGCCGACTGAAATATGCGCTGCTGCGCGCTGCCACCCGCAACGCCGACAACCGTGCGCCAGAAAGAGAACTTTTGGTACGGTTGACCGGCGACATGACGCGTTATTTCTGGTCGATGAACGACAAAAAACTTTCCAACGCCAAGCCCTTCAAGATAGGCCTTGGGGAGCGTGTACGCATCAAGATGGTCAACGAAACCATGATGGAGCACCCCATGCACCTGCACGGTGTATTTATGGAACTGGTCAATGGCAATGGCGTCTTCGGCCCGCGCAAGCACACCATCATCGTGCCACCGGCGCAAACGGTGGAGCTTGATGTCACCTACGAAGACGAAGGTATCTGGGCCTTCCACTGCCATCTTTTTTACCACGCAGCGACCGGCATGATGCGCCTCGTTGAAGTAGCCTGAACCTTGCCATGATGAACAACTATCCCCAACAAACAGCATCGCTGCGCTGGCTCGCCGCCGCAGCCCTCGGCTTGTCCGCCCTGTCTGCACAAGCCATGGAAGACGAATCGATTTACTCCTACACCAAGGTCGAAGCCGGAACCGGCAAGATACGCGGCCAGGCGGGCTCAAGCCAGTCACTCAGTGTGGACGGCTGGATCGGTGGCGACTTCAACCGCCTGTGGTACCAATTTGACGGAGAACGCACCGGGGGTCGAACCGAAGCTGCGGAACTGCAACTGCTCTACGGCCGCTACATCGCCCCGTTTTGGGACGCGCAGGTGGGCCTGCGTCACGACGCGAGACCCGGTCAGCGCAGCTACCTCGCCGTTGGCGTGCGCGGCCTCGCGCCCTATGCCTTCGACGTGGACCTGAAACTGTTTATTCGCGACGACGGCAAGGTGTCTGCGCGCACCCGGTTCGAGAACGACTTTTTGCTGACCAACCGTTTCATCGCACGTCCGTACGTTAATGTGGAGTGGTCGGCCTCGAACCTCGATGCAACCGTGCGCAGGGGACTCTACCAGGCCGATGTCGGCCTTCAGGCGCGGTACGAGTTCACCCGCGCGGTTGCACCTTATGTCGATGTTTCACGAACCTTCTATCCGCGCGCGCAATCGGGCGGGCAGCGTCCCGCAACCACGGTTCGTGCCGGCTTACGTGTGATTTTCTGAATTTCGACGGGAACCGCCCCTACACGGTCTGGCATACCTGATGCCTTGTGGGTATCCTGCTGGAACGATGGCCCTCTCTGCCTAGTAACTTACGAAGTTTTGCCGTGACAACGTGTGGGACACGACCGATTGCATATGACACACGACCTTGTTTTTTTGCTCGGATTTGTCGCGCTTGGCGCGTCGGTCCTATTGGGCGGCCGGTACCTACACCCATATGCCTACAGCAAGCTGCTGGCCGTAGTTGTCGGCTTGGCCATGGCAGTCATGGTCTGGTTTCATACCATCGCGATCAGAGTGGAGGGCGACAATCAGGTCCATTTTGTCGTGCTGGCGATCGCGCAACTTGGTGTACTTGCACTCAGCTTCAAACTCTGGTTCTCCTTCAACTATCCACGCTTCAACCGAACCTTGCGTGTATCGGTTCATGTGCTGTCGCATGCCTCGCTGGCAGTTTTGGTGTTTGCGGGTTATTGGCTTAAGGCAACTCATCCGGTGATTACCTTTCTGCTCTATCCCCTTTCGAGCCTGTCAGTTGCGTTGGTTGCTGAGACCATTGAAGAGGCAGCGGAGCGACGCGCAGCTAGAGCAAGTTCGACGTCCGGGACAAGCGTCTAACGATTCATTCAAGCCGAAACCGCTTCGGGGATCGGCTTACAGTAAGTCGCCGTGAATTCGCTTGGGCGATAATGGCTCCCTCCATGCAGGAACATGGCATTTATGCCTACATCTCCTTCTACCGCAGCCACCTACCGCTACAGTCGGCCCGCCCTGTTTTTTCACTGGGCGCTCGCCGCACTGGTCCCCTTCCAGATCGGCCTCGGCTGGTACATGCTGTCCATCGAGGACACACCCGGCAGCGCTGCTTACTTCGCATTGCATGTGTCCCTGGGCTTGACAGCCGCCGTGCTGATTGCCTTGCGCCTGCTGTGGCGGCTGCGCAATCGGCCGCACCCCTTGCCGCATGGCGTCCCGGCCTGGCAAGCAAAATCAGCAGGGCTGACGCATGTGATGATGTATGTCCTGCTGCTCGCCATGCCTGTGACAGGCTACCTCGGCGCCGCATTCAGCGGTGACCCCATGGCCTATTTTGGCCTTCCACTGCCTGCGTGGGCTGCAGCCAATGACGTGTTGAAGGAACAACTCTTCACGGTGCACGGCACCATGGCGTGGGCGCTGGTGACACTTATCGTGCTCCACGTCGGAGGCGCATTCAAGCATCTTCTGATTGACAAGGACGGCGTCTTCGGGCGCATGTGGCCGTGGCAGTCCTGACCCCACCGCCCAGGAGCTAGCCATGCCCCTCGTACACCGCGAACGCCACCGTTCCAGCCAGATCGGCTGGCTCAGGGCTTCTGTGCTGGGCGCTAACGACGGCATCGTCTCGACCGCCAGTCTGATCGTTGGTATTGCGGCAGCCAACACCGCCAGGACAGACGTACTCGTAGCGGGCGTTGCTGCACTGGTAGCCGGTGCCATGGCGATGGCGGCCGGCGAATACGTCTCGGTCAGTTCGCAGGCTGACACCGAACGCGCCGACCTGACCAAGGAGCGGCACGAACTCACCATCGCCAACGACCATGAACTCCAAGAACTTGCAGACATTTACATCAGTCGCGGTCTTGAAGCAACGCTAGCGCAGGAGGTGGCGCGGCAGTTGATGGCGCATGACGACATTGGCGCACACGCACGGGACGAGTTGGGTATCACCGAAACAGCCAGCGCCAGACCACTCACAGCGGCCGCCGCGTCGGCCCTGGCGTTTACCGCAGGTGCGGCCCTGCCCTTGCTGACGGTGCTCTGGATGCCCCAACGGCTGATGGTTGCCGGGGTCAGCATCACATCACTGTTTTTCCTGATGGTTCTTGGCGCGCTCGCTGCAAGCGCTGGCGGCGCACCCGTGGCGAAAGCTGTTTTTCGGGTGACCACCTGGGGCGCGTTTGCACTGGCGGCGACGGCAGGCGTGGGCATGATGTTCGGTGCCCGCGCCTGAGGCCTGCTGCCACGGCCATCACCGGTGGACGGCATCCGGCGCCCCTGTCCAAATCACCTTCTCGCGGCGCTACAGGGCACTGGATATCACTTCAACACCCACCCCCGACGAATCAATACAGCAAAAACGCGGCGATAGATGGCGCTGGTCCACCGGAAAACAGGCTCTATGAAGCGGCGCTCCTCGCGCAGACACAGCCAGGCGCTGAGCGCTGCGACGATGGCAGCGCCAAGCATATCCAGGGGGAAGTGCACGCCGAGATAAATACGCGCCCAGGCTACAGGTAGACCGAGGGCCGCGAGAAGAAGACCGGCCCAGCGCGGGCGGCGGTGCATCAAAAAGCTGAAGGCGACGGCCCATAACAAAGTCAGGTGATCGCTGGGAAAAGATGAGTCGACAGCGTGAGGTATCAGGGTATTGCCCAGTCCCAGCATAAAGGGTCGGGGATGCTGCCAGATCACACCGATGGCCTGGTTGATCAGCAGTCCCGCCATGCCGGCTGCCGTGGCCTAAAGCAGCAATTTGCAAGTCTGCTCGTTACCGCGTAGCCATGCACCGATCAGAACCAGAGGAATCAGCCAGATCGAATACTCCGCCAGCAACTTGGCAGTCCACAACAGCAGCGTGTTGGGATGTGCAGACGCATTGATCAGCAGGAACAATGCCTGGTTGATGTCATTCATGAATTTTTGAGGGAAAACGCCGGAACACCTTTAAGTCTTGATGTTCCGGCAACAAAGGTCAGTCGGCTTTGTCATCCCCGTCGTCGTGATCAGCCTTGTCCTCTCTGGAAGAAATAATGGTGCCCTTGTCTCCATCGACCTGGACATCAAAGACTTTTGCGCCGCTGATGACTTCGATGTCGTAGGCCCAACCGGTTTTGTTTTTTTCATATTCTGCGCGGGAAGCCTTGCCGCCCGCATGTTGTTCGGCAGTTGCAATGGCTTGCGTCAAGGACACTTTGGCTTGCGCCGCCGCGATGGCGTCATTGTCCGTGGACTTGGCGGCGAAAGCCATCGCGCCAGCCGTGGCAAGGGCGGCGGTGACAAGGGCGATTTTTGTGTAGCGAAGCATGTTGAAATCTCCAGTTGATACACGCAGAAATTTGCGTGAATTGAAGATTAATGGCACAGACTTAGCGCACACTGAGTGCAATTTTTTTACTTTTTAGCGGCCACAAAAACCGCGTTCGATGCAAACAGCGCCGCCAGCGCCAACACCGCCCACAGCGCGCCACCGGCGAATGCTGCTGCACTCCCCCAGGTGACCCACAACCAGCCTGCCAGCACCCCACTGGCCAACTGGAAAATACCGGTGACGAAATGGAACAGTCCAAACGAAGTTGCATACATGTCTGGCGGCGAAGATTGGGCAACTGCAGCGGACAGACCGCCCTGCGACAGGCCCATGTGCAGGCCCCACAAGGCAACGCCTGTCCAAAACCCCCAAGTTCCCGGATACAGCGCCAGAGCCAACTGGGCGCCAGCCAAGGCGATCAACGATAGCCCTAGAACAACTTGTCGATTGGTGCGGACGGCGAGTATGCCCGCAGGATACGACGACAAGGAATAGACCGCGCTCATGACGACCATGACCATGGGTATCCACAGCAAGCTCAGCTTCATTTCCTGAGCCCTCAGCACCAGAAACGCCTCCGAAAGGCGGGCGAGCGATATCAATGCGGTCAAAGCAAGCAGGCGCCAGAATGCGGGCGGCAAGGTGCGGATTCTGTGGACCTCCAGCCGCAGCGCTCTAGGCCTCTGGCTTCGGGCTGCGATCGGAGGCTCGTCGACGCCAATGGCCAACAGCAGGACTGCAATCGCAGCGGGCACCACGGCTACCCACAAAACGGCACGCAGATTGTCAGCCCAGAGCCATAGAAACAGCATGGCGAGAAGCGGGCCGAGGAACGCGCCTACCGTATCGAGAGATTGGCGCAGGCCATAGGCCGCGTCGCGCATTTCAGGTGGTGTGACGTCGGCAACGATGGCGTCCCGAGGGGCGCCGCGAATTCCTTTGCCGATCCGGTCCACAAAACGCGCAGTGACCACACCTACGGCCGTCTCTGCCAGCGGAAAAAATGGCTTCGTTAAAGCGCTCAAGCCGTAACCGAGCAAAACCAGAGGTTTGCGACGGGCAAACCGGTCAGACACAAAGCCGGATACCACCTTCAACATCGAGGCAGTGGCCTCAGCAATCCCCTCGATGATGCCAACCGCCAAAACCGACAAACCAAGAACAGCCGTCAAATAAACCGGGAGCACCGCATGCACAAGCTCCGACGACATGTCCATGAACAAGCTGACAAAGCCAAGGACCCATACATTCTTGGGTATGTGCTTCAACGGGCTTGACATCAGGGGGGAACCTTGTCGGTCCCATAGAAGCGGCGCCAGAGCCAATAGGCCAGGCCGACTGCGAAAATAATTCCAACAGCTTGCCACTCATAGTGGGCCACCTGGGACAGCACCACGGATATGGCGCGCCCAAACACATATCCCAGCGCAGAAAAAAGGACGGCCCAAATGATTGCACCCAGGGCATTGAAAATGAGGAAATCCCGCCAAGGCACATGAGCCACCCCAAGGGCAATTGGCCCCGCTGTGCGGAGTCCGTAGAGAAAGCGGACGCCAAACACAATCCAGCGGCGGTGGCGATGGATATGGGGATTCATGCGTGACACGCCGCGCTGCAAACCAGGAAACCTGGCCAGCAACTGCTCGCCGCGCCAGCGGCCCAGAGCATAGTAGGTTTGATCAAGGACAAAATTGATCAGGGCCGCCAAGGCCGTGACTTTCCACCACGGCGCGTAACCCTGATGGGCCGCAAACCCAGCCAGCACCACCGTGGTTTCTCCCTCAATCAAGCTGCCTAAGGCAATTGCAGTGTAAACATGGTCCTTGAGCAAGGAACTGATATCGAGAGAAATCATGAGGGAAAAATACTCACAAGATTTTGGCAATTGCGCCGGTCAATGGCATTTTGTTGATTGACGGTAGCAGCGCAGGGCTAGGAGTTTGGCAACGCAAAATTCGTCGGCTTTCTTGTTGTCGAGGTGAGCGACAAGGTTGAAACATATGCTTCTTGAGCGTTTCAAAACGCATGACAGTCGGAACGCTCAATCCCTCACCCCATCCCTCTCCCGAAGGGCGAGGGTGAGATCGATCCAATCACTGTCGTGTATTTGGAAAAGATCAATAGGACGACTCTGCGCCTTTCGGCAAACACCTTGAATACACATCCAACTCCTGCCGATAGACGGTGCTTTGAATTGCCAGTAAACCCAGTACGGAATGGAAATAGTAGTCGTGTGTGAGAGGCTGATCCACTGTGTCCGCCAGGCAGGATGGTATTGCACCTGTTCGAAGTTCATACGAACGCGATAGCCATGTGATCCACGGGACCCTCTTTTGCACGTCAGGAGCGATGAGGTAAGGCATTCCGTGCAAATACAGGTTTTTCTCCCCCAGGGATTCTCCATGGTCAGCAACGTAAAGCATCGCCGTATCGTACGCAGATTGTTGAGTTTTTAGCCAGTTGATAGTGGAAGAGAGAAAGTGATCGGTATACGCGACTGAGTTGTCGTACGCGTTGACCAGAGACGCGCGGTCACAATTTTGCAGGTCGTTGTCCGTGCATTCAGGGACAAATCGCTTGAAGGCTTGCGGAGAACGCAAATAGTAGGCGGGCCCATGGCTGCCCATTTGATGAAGAACGACCACCACGCCACGATTGCGGCGCTCCGCAGGCAGAGCGGCGATGCGTTGGTCGAGCCCCTCAAGCATGATGCCGTCGTAACATTCACCACCAGGGCATAAGGTCGGATGCGAAAGATTGGAGGTGTTGACACTTGCCACCCGGTCGCAAGCACCTTTGCAGCCCGATTGGTTGTCGACCCAAAGCACCGCCATGCCGGCTCGTTGAATGACGTCGAGCAGCCCCTCGGAGTCATTTTTCCTGGCCTCATACGCCGTACGCCCCAACCCTGAAAACATGCAAGGCACCGACGCAGCCGTGCTGGTGCCACAAGCCATGACGTTGCGAAAACTGGACACGCCTTGGCGCATCAATTCGGGTGTGGTGTCGCGTCCGTAGCCATTCAAGCCAAAATTACCGCTGCGCCCCGTTTCTCCGAGCACCAATATCAGCAGCGGCGGGCGCCGACCCGGTACCAGCGCTGCCCGCGCGTCCAGACCCATCGGCTGCAGCACAATGCTGCTGTGCCGCAGCGGCTGGCTGGCCAAGTGGCCCAGCGCATAGATCGCATTCAGCGGGTTCACGAGGTAACGCAACTCTTTGTGGTTGCGCATGGTGGAGGCCAGCGGGCTGAAACTGGCCAGTACCAGCAGTACCAGCGCCAGCAGCGCGGCGCCCGCCTGCAGCAGGTTGTGCACCGCGCGGCGCGGCCAGCGGCCGTAGTCCACCGGCCAGCGCCACACCACCGCGCAGGGCAACGCGCCCAGCAACAGGAGCGTCGCGGCCAACTTCAGACTCAACAGGTCGCGCACCTCGCGAGCATCCGTCTGCAGTGCGTTGCTGATCATCGTGGTGTCGATCACCACATGGTAGGCCAGCATGAAGTGCGCGCCGAAAGCCGATGCCAGCAATAGCAAGGCCAGCACCGGTTTGAGCGTCCAGCGCCAGGCCAGCAGACTTACGATGCCGGCCAGGCAGACGCTGATCATCAGTGCAAACGCAAGGGCAAACAGCCAGCCGCCGACCTGACCAAACAGGCCCAAATCGCGCAGGGCCAGCCACAGCGGCAGGTTGGCAGCCGACGCGAGCCAAGCGCTTGCGGCGAGGATCATCCAGCCCGGATGCAGCAGAGCGGTCCGCGCCCTCATACCACCTCGCCGGGATCGGCGCCTGTCGCCCTGGCGCGGATGCGCGCGAACAGGCCGTCCACGGCCCAAGCCACACACCAGCAGATCAAGGCCGTCCACAGCGTATGGCTGGTGAAATGCGCGCCGCGGATTTGCTGCGCCAGGCCCAGTGCCAGGCCTACCAACAGCGCCGCAGCCAGCCAGCGGCGCGCGATCGCGGGCGCGGTCTCGCGAAACGCGAAGTAACCGCCCACAAAGGCAAAACCCGACGCGGCATGTCCCGCAGGGAAACAGCGGCCACCGCCACCATCCGGCGCGAACACATGTTGCCAGTGCGGCGTGTAATGCGCCACGCCGCCAAAGTCGGCCAGGCTCCAGGGGCAGCTTGCGGTGCTGAACGATTTGAGCGCGCTGACCACCAGCACGGCCAGCAGCGTGGTGCTTGCCAGTTGCAGGCGGCGATGCATCGCCAGGCGCCGGAGCCAGCCGACCGGCCACCAGACCGCCACACACAGCGCCAGCGCCAGCAGCCAAGCCAGGCGTTTGGCGCCGTCGTGCAACACAACAGTCAGGAAAGCGTTGTCACGCAGCGGGAATCCGCCCGCCCCCCCAAACCCGTGTGCCAACGCCAGGTCCAGCCCCGAGAAGTCCCAAGCCAACAGCAGCAGGCCCAGCGCGGCCGTAACGGCCGCCAGCTGTCTGTTTGAAAAACTTTGCATGGGCGTAGCATCGGCGTCCTGTCTTAAGTCTTCCTTAAGGGAAATGTCTCTTACTTACGCCAAAGCTTGTCATCCCGGCCTTGAGCCGGGATCCATGGCATCGCGCAGGCCTATGGGTCAACGAGCATAGATTGCGGGTCGAGGCCGCAATGACAACGTCAGACGACATCCACGTGCCCGCCTGTCGGTCACAGCAAAAAAGAATCCCGTCTCAAGCCCGCGCGACAGGCTACTCGGCATTCGCGACTTGAGCAGGTGTCATTCTCCTCAAGCGCTGTCAAGCACAATACGGCATGCGTGTACTGGTTGTTGAAGACGATGAAGGCATTGCCACCGGCCTGCAGGCCCACCTGGGCCAGCTCGGCTGGGCGGTGGACATGACCGACGGGGTGGAGACCGCCTGGACCGCGCTGCGTGTCGAGCCCTTCGATCTGGTGCTGCTGGACCTGGGCCTGCGCGACGGCGACGGTGCCGAGGTGCTGCGGCGATTGCGCCAGGCGGCGCCGGGCCGCTTGCCCGATGCGGCCACGCCGGTGCTGGTGATGACGGCGCGCGACCAGGTCGCTGCGCGCATCGAATGCCTGGACATGGGCGCCGACGACTATGTGACCAAACCGTTTGACCCCGACGAGCTGGCGGCGCGCATGCGCGCCCTGCGCCGGCGTTCGGTCGGCCGCGCGCAGCCGCTGATCTGTGCCGGTGCGCTAGAGATCGACCCTGCCAGCCGCAGCGTGCGGCTGGACGGCAAGCCGGTGGATCTGTCGGCGCGCGAGTTCGGCGTGTTGCTGGCGCTGATCGAGGTGCGGCCGCGCGTGTTGTCGCGCCCGCAGATTGAGGCGCGGCTGTACAGCTGGAACCAGGCGCTGGACAGCAATGCGGTGGAAGTCCATGTGCACCACCTGCGCAAAAAGCTCGGTGAAACGGTCATACGCACATTGCGCGGTGTCGGTTATTTTGTTCCGGAGGACAAGCCATGAAGTTGCAACGCTCGCTGACGCTGAGTCTGATGGCCTGGGCCATGGGCGCCCTGCTGGTGGTCTGGGGCGGCTTTGTGGTGCTGGGTTACCAGACCGGCATCCATGAGGCCGACGAGTTGACCGACGGCCATCTGGCCGGGGTGGCCCTGCTGCAACTGGCGCAAAATCCTGGCCCGATAGGCGCGCGCGGCGACGCAGCCAGCCTGCCCGGCCTGTCCAGCCTGAAAAACCACGACTACCAGCGCTCCATGAGTATGGTGGTGTGGAATGCCGCCGGCCAGGTGCTGCTGCGCACCGGTGAAGCGCCCGAATTCGCATTCAATATGCAGGAAGGTTTTGAAACTCTGCAGCTAGGCACCCCCGCTGAGGCCTGGCGCGCCTTCTCGCGCTGGGACGGACCGGACCGGCAGAAAAAAGTCACCGTGCTGCTCAGCATCAGTGAACGCGACGACCTGGCGCAAGACATTGCCGAGCATATCGCCGAGCCCGGCTTCTGGCTGTTGCCGGTGGTGGCGCTGGCCCTGGGCCTGGCGATACGCCGCGGGCTGCAGCCGCTGTATGCGCTGGCGCGCGACGTGGACGCGCTGGACATCCACCAGCCCGCGCCGCTGCGCAGCCCGCACCTGCAGCGCGAGTTCACGGCGGTGGTCCACTCCATCAACACGCTGGCGGCGCGTTACCAGACGGCAGTCTCGCGCGAGCGGGAGCTGGCCAGCGAGCTCGCGCACGAGTTGCGCACGCCGCTGGCCTCGCTGACGCTGCAGGCCCATGCGCTGCGTGAGACCACCACGGGCCCAGCGCACAACGCCTTGCTGGTACAGCTCGAACGCGACGCACTGCGCGCCGGCCAGGTCCTGTCCAACCTGCTGGCATTGGCCCGCGCCAGCCGCACCGAGCTGGTCGAAGCCATGCAGGCGGTGGACCTGGATGCGATTGCCCGGGCCGAGGTCGGCAGCTTCGGTCAGGCCGCCCTCGACAGCGGCCATGAGCTGGCCCTGGCCAGCCCCGGGCCCTTTCCCCTGGCCGGCCATCCGGTGCTACTGGGTCTGGTGCTGCGCAACCTGATTGAAAACGCGCTGAGCCACACGCCGGCCGGCACCAGCATCGAGGTGCAACTCGACCCGCAGGCGCGCTGGCTGCAGGTGTGTGATACCGCGGGCCAGGTCAACGACGCGCCAGCCAGCGCCCCGCGCCACCCCGCCCTGGGCCTGGGCTCGGGCCATCGCGTGGTGGAAAAAATTGCGGCGATTCACAACGCCCGGTTTGCGCAGGTGCCGGCGCCGGCCGGTTTCAGCCGCTGCTACCGCGTGGTATTCGATGCCGCGCCAGCCGTGACCTGAGCCCCCCGCCCTCGCTCACTATCGAATTGATAGCTGGCTACGCATGGCGGGCGGGGGCTGGCGTGCGATTTGACCAGCCACAGCGAGCTGTGGCCGGACCCACGGGCCGGCCGACCTGCGCAGGCCTCACACCACGGTGAACAACACCAGCCAGAGCGCAGCGGCCGATGTCGTGAGCATGCTTGCCTGAGGTGAGCGCCAGACTGCCATGGCCAGGAACAGGTTGTAGGGCAAGGGCAGGACATGCAGCGCGATCGCCAGGCCCAGCGACACGCCCTGGGCGAGCAGCATCAGGACCACAAAGCCCGCGGCGAGATTGATGCCACTGCCGACCATCAGCATGTCGCGCCAGAACAGCACGGGCAGTGCCACACGTCCCTGCCAGCGGCCGGCAAAAAAGCCGAGGGGCTGCGGCAAGTTCACCGCCCTGGGCCGCTGGCCGGCCGTGCTGCCGCTGCGGGCTGGCAATGCACGGGGCGACCGTTCAGGGCTGTCCTGCCTGCGCAGCCCGCCGCTTGCTGCGGGCCCGGATATTCAGTGCTTCGACCACCAGCGAGAAGGCCATGGCCGCGTAGATATAGCCCTTGGGCACCGCCTGATCGAACGCTTCGGCGGTCAGCGCCATGCCGATCATGACCAGAAAGGCCAGCGCGAGCACCTTGACCGAGGGGTGACGGTCCACGAACTCGCCTATCGGCTTGGCGGCGACAAGCATCACACCCACGGAGGTGATCACGGCAGCCACCATCACGCTGATCTCATCGACCATGCCCACCGCAGTGATCACCGAATCGAGGGAAAAAACAATGTCGATCACGGCGATCTGGCCGATCACCATCCAGAACAGTTTTCTGCCGGCCGCCTTGATCGCGGCTGCATCCGCAGCGGGCGCATGCGGCTGTTCACGCGCCTCGACTTCCAGGAAAATTTCATGGGTGGCCTTGTAGAGCAGGAACAGCCCGCCCAGCAGCAACACCAGGTCACGACCGCTGATCCCTTGCCCGGCAAAACTGAAAAGATCCGCGGTCAGGCCGATCACCCAGCTCAGGGTAAACAGGAGCGCGAGCCGGGAGACCATCGCAAAACCGAGGCCGAGACGCCGCGCCTTGTCACGCAATTCCGGCGGCAGCCGGCCCACCAGAATCGAAATGAAGATGATGTTGTCGATGCCCAGCACGATCTCCAGCGCAGTGAGCATCGCGAAGGCGATCCAGATATTCGGGTCAAGAAGGAGGTCCATCAGTGCGTTTCCGTGATTAGGGCTGGCGCAAGCGCAAAATCACGCTGCACACGAGGCGAGGATAAAGCGCGGCAAGGCCCGCGTCAAAATGTTGCTGGAGACCCCTGCAACGACGTGGGGCCATGTTGTTCCGCCGAGTCGAGCGCGGGGCCCTGTTTTTCCGCAGGGCCGCCCCAAGGAAAAATGCGCCCCCTCGGGGCTGGTGGCTGCGGCTCCGAACCTGCTTGAGCAGGTTCGGACAGGCGCCAGAAGCGAAGCCTGCGGCGAGCAGCGGCCTGCAAGGTGCAGCGACGACACGCAGTGCGGAGCGTGGCCCTGTTTTTCCGCAGGGCCGTCCCAAGGAAAAATGCGCCCCCTCGGGGGGCAGCGACGACACGCAGTGCGGAGCGTGGGGGCCATTTTCACGATCCCAAAAACTCCCCCACCGGCTTCAGGTCATCCACCCGGTCACACACCGACTTGACCATCATCATGATCGGGATGCCCAGCAGCAGGCCCCAGACGCCCCAGAGCCAGCCCCAGGCCAGCAGCGCCACAAACACCGCCACCGGACTGAGCCGGCTGGCCCGGCTGGTGAGCCAGGGCGTGACGATGTTGCCGACGATGGTATGGATGACCAGCGAGGCACTGCCCACCAGCAGCGCCATGTTGAGCGAGCCGAACTGCAGGAAACCGACCAGTGCCGAGGCAGCCGCCGTGATCAGGGAACCCACATAGGGCACCAGGTTGAGCACGCCCGCGGCAATGCCCCAGACCGCTGAATTTTCCAGGCCGATGGCCAGCAAGGCCAGCCAGGTCAGCACGCCGACCAGCGCGCTGGTCAGCAGTTGCACCTGCAGGTAACGCTGGATCTGCCCGGTGATTTCATGCAGGGCCTGCAGCGTGATTTTTTTGCTGCTGAGGCTGGGGCCGGCCAGCTTGAGCATCTTGCGGCGGAAGGTATCGCCCGACAGCATCAGGAAGTAAGTCAGGAAGATCACCACCGTGGCCTGGCCGACCAGGGCGATCAGGCCGATGGTGCCACTCCAGAGATAGTCCTTGACGTTGAACCCGGCCTTCTCGACCACCACCCGCGTGACACCCCGGGTGGTGCCGGGAGCCGCACCTTCCTGGGCGGCCTGCTCGATTTGCGTTGCCGCCTTTTGCACGGTGTCCAGCGTGCTGGTGGACTTTCCGCTGGTCCGCTTGAGGGCATTGCGGAATTTCTGGGCAGCGACCGGCAGCGACTCCACCATGGCCACGGCCTCGTCGCTGAGCGCATAAGCGGTGGTGCCGATGGCGCCGAGGATGGACAGCAGCAGCACCGCCGATCCCAGCCAGCGCGGCACGCGCCGCAGCTCCAGCCAGTTGACCACCGGCGAAAACGCATAACTGAACAGCACGCTGAGCATCACCGGAATAAACACCGCCTTGGCCCAGTGCAGCACAAACAGCAGGCCCAGCGCCGCCAGCACCATCAGCGACATGCTGCGGATGTCGACCGGCATGTGCAGCATCAGGCGTTCCGGCTCCGGGAAGGTCGTGACCTCCTGGTCGGCAGGCGGGTCCCCGGGCAGATGGTTGTCGTTCACTTTGGTTTCTCCTCGTCGGGTCCCGGGGGTGGCGCGCGTTGATCCTTGCCTATTTCAGCAGAAGGCGGTCGCCGGCGGTGTAGGACGCCTGCGCGGGACGCTACCGGCTGCGGACGCAGCGGGTAAACACCTGCCTGGGCAGGCATCAACCCGCAATGGCTTCCCGCACCGTGCTGAGCTGGCGCCGCGATACCGCCAGCAGTTCGTCGATGCCGTTGAGGCGCACTGCCCAGCCTTCGCCTTCCTCCGGATCGAAGTGTTTTTCCAGCGCGCGCACGGCGCGCCTGGCCACCAGCGCATTGCGGTGGACACGCATGAACTGCGGGTAACGCTCTTCCAGCTCATTGAGGCTGCCGTCGAGGATGTAGCTCTTGGCATGGGTCCGCACGGTGATGTACTTGAGCTCGGCCTTGAGGTACAGCACCTCGGCCAACGGCACCCGTTCGGTTCGCCCGCGGTCCTGGATGATCAGGCATTCCTCATGCATATCGGGCTGCAGCCCTTTGCTCGCCTGCGAAAGACGCTCCACTTTTTGTAGCGCCTGCTGCAGTCTTTCGAGCCGCACCGGTTTGGTCAGGTAGTCGACGGCCTCCAGCTCGAAGGCCTTGACCGCATGTTCGGAATGCGCCGTGATGAACACCACCGCCGGCGGTTGCGGCAACTGGGCAATGGTCTGGGCCAGCGTGATGCCGTCGGCGCCGGGCATGCGCACGTCCAGCAGCACCACGTCGAAGACCTCGCGGCGCAGCGCGTCCATGGCCTGCACCGCGTGCGCAGCCTCGGCCGTCACGCTGGCGGCCGGCGCGGTGCAGTCGCCGAGCAGGGTACGCAGGCGCGACCTCGCCAGCGCCTCGTCATCCACGATCAATGCCCTGAGGGTTGTACTCATAGGGGAATCTCCAGCCTCACCTGAAACATGCCGTCGCGAAACACCGTCTTGAACTGCGCCTGGACATCGTGCAACAGCGCCAGGCGCTCCCGCACATTGGCCAGCGCCAGCCCGTGGCCGCGCTCACCGACGCCGGCCGGGGACGAATTGGTGACCTTGAGCACCACCATGCCGCCGCGGCGGGCTGTGGATATTTTCACCTGCGCGCCCGCGGCACTGGGCTCCACGCCATGGCGCACCGCGTTTTCGACCAGCGGCTGCAGCAGCAGCGGCGGCAATTTGGCGGCATTGGCCTCGGGGTCCAGGCTCCACTGCACCTGCAGGCGATCCCCGAAACGGATCTGCTCGATCGCCAGGTAACGCTGCGCCAGCGCGATCTCCTGCCCCAGCGTCACGGATTCGGTGGAATCCGCCAGCGCGTGGCGAAACAGCTCGCTCAAGTCTTCCAGCACCGACTCGGCCTTGGCCGGCTCGGCGCGCACCAGGGCGATGGCGCTGTTGAGCGTGTTGAACAGGAAGTGCGGCCGGATGCGCGACTGCAGTTCGGCCAGGCGCGCCGCAGTGGCCGCCGGGGTGCGGGCCTTGGCGCGCCAGACCAGGCCGGCCACCAGCACCGAGGACAGCAGCGCCCCGGCGGCCGCACTGGCCGCCCAGGGTGCAGGTGTGAGCAGGCCCATCACCGCCAGCAGGCCGCAGCCGTACAGGCCCGCCAGCGCCCCCATGACGATGCCGGCCACCCACTGCGCCGGCGTCGCCAGGCGCGCCAGCGTCCCCTTCAGCACGCAGGCCACGATCAGCCAGGACAGCGTGGCCGGCAACACCCCGCCGGTCAGCAGCGAAAACCGCAGCAGCCAGTCGACAAAACCTGTCGCCATGAACATGGCGCCCACCCCCACCACCGCCTCGGTGAACAGCACGGCACGCAGCACCACACCGACATTGCAGGCGTCGAACACGATGACCCGGGCCGCCAGCCGCACCGGCTCGTCGCCGGACTGGCTGACGCCGCCCAGCATGGTGGACTCGGCAAAGGAGGACAGGTCGGTCTTGGTACTCATAAAACAGTCAGCCGGCAGCTCCTGATCGGGGTCCTGGGGACAATTGGCGTGGCCTGCCGGCCGGCTTTCCGGCCCGTCAGGCACGCAGATAAAATCAGATTCATGAGTATTGCACCGGCCAGCCGCCTAAAACCGGCGCCAGACCCGTACTTTCCCGAATAATGTTGTCAGCGCGAGACGCCATCGCTGCCGCCAGACGGTCCTCCACAGAAAGCCTCCCGTGAGTCAACTCGATAAAAAATCCCAAGCCTGGTCCGCCCTGTTCTCCGAACCCATGAGCGACCTGGTCAAGCGTTACACTGCCAGCGTGTTTTTTGACAAGCGCCTGTGGCAAGCGGACATTGCCGGTTCGCTGGCGCATGCCGAGATGCTGGCGGCGCAAAAAATCCTGGGGGCCGCCGACCATGCGGCCATCCAGCAGGGGCTCGCGCAGATCACCACGGACATTGAATCCGGCGCCTTTGAATGGAAGCTGGACCTGGAAGACGTGCACCTGAACATCGAAGCACGCCTGACCCAACTGGTGGGCGACGCCGGCAAGCGCCTGCACACCGGCCGCAGCCGCAACGACCAGGTCGCCACCGACGTGCGCCTGTGGCTGCGCGGCGAGATCGACCTGATCAACGCACTGCTGGCCGACCTGCAGAAGGCGCTGGTCGACATCGCCGAAAAAAACGTCGAGGTGATCCTGCCCGGCTTCACGCATCTGCAGGTGGCCCAGCCGGTCAGCTTTGGCCACCACATGCTGGCCTACGTCGAGATGTTTGCGCGTGATGCCGAGCGCCTGCAGGACGTGCGCAAACGCGTGAACCGCCTGCCGCTGGGCGCTGCCGCGCTGGCCGGCACCAGCTACCCGCTGGACCGCGAACGCGTCGCCAGGACCCTGGGCATGGTCGATGACCAGGGCCAGCCGCAGGTCTGCCAGAACAGCCTGGACGCGGTCAGCGACCGCGACTTCGCGATCGAGTTCACCGCCGCCGCCTCGCTGGCCATGGTGCACATCAGCCGCATGAGCGAGGAGCTGATCTTGTGGATGAGCCAGAACTTCGGCTTCATCGAGATTGCCGACCGCTTCACCACCGGCTCGTCCATCATGCCGCAGAAGAAAAACCCCGACGTGCCGGAACTGGCGCGCGGCAAGACCGGGCGTGTGGTCGGCCACCTGATGGGCCTGATCACCCTGATGAAAGGCCAGCCGCTGGCCTACAACAAGGACAACCAGGAAGACAAGGAACCGCTGTTCGACACGGTGGACACGCTGAAAGACACGCTGCGGATTTTTGCCGAGATGGTGGGCGGCATCACCGTCAAGCCCGAGGCGATGGAACGCGCGGCGCTCAAGGGCTACGCCACCGCCACCGACCTGGCCGACTACATGGTCAAAAAGGGCCTGCCCTTCCGCGACGCCCATGAGGCCGTGGCCCACGCGGTCAAGGCCGCGATCTCGCACGCGGTGGACCTGTCCGAGCTGCCGCTGGCGGTGCTGCAGGAGTTCAACCCCAAGATCGAAAAAGACGTCTACGACGTGCTGAGCCTGCGCGGCTCGCTGAACGCCCGCAACACCCTGGGCGGCACCGCACCGGCGCAGGTGCGGGCGCAGATCGCCAGGCACCGCGCGCGGCTGGGCTGACCCCCGTCCTGCGGCCTTAAGCCCGGCCTAAGCGGCTGGCCGCATACTGTGCGGCAGCAAGGGACAAACAATGCGTGTATTGCTGGTCGAAGACGACGCCATGATTGGCGAAGCGGTGCTGAATGCGCTGCGAAGCGCCCACTATGCGGTGGACTGGGTGCGCGACGGTGCCATGGCCGATACCGCCCTGCGCAGCGAGCAGTACGACCTGATGCTGCTGGACTTGGGCCTGCCTAAACGCGACGGGCTGGACGTGCTGCGGCAATTGCGCGCGCGGCGCAACACCACGCCGGTGCTGGTGGCCACCGCGCGGGATGCGGTCGGCGACCGCATCGCCGGGCTGGACGCCGGTGCCGACGACTATGTGGTCAAACCTTATGACACCGACGAGTTGCTGGCGCGCATACGCGCGCTGATACGCAGAAGCGCAGGCCGGGCCGAGCCGGCGTTTGAACACAAAGGCGTCAGCCTGAACCCTGCCACCCATGAAGCCAGCCTGCACGGCAAGCCGGTGTCGCTCTCGGCGCGTGAATGGTCGGTGCTGGAGCCGCTGCTGGCGCGGCCCGGCACGGTGCTGTCGCGCGCGCAGCTTGAGGAAAAACTTTTTAGCTGGAAAGACGACGTGAGCAGCAATGCGGTCGAGGTCTATATTCACGGCGTGCGCAAAAAACTCGGCAACGACATCATCCAGACCGTGCGCGGCCTCGGTTACCTGGTGCCCAAACAATGAGCACAGCGACCGGCGCGGGTGCACATTCGCTGAAGGCCAGGCTGTTGTGGTTCGTGCTCGCAGCGATTCTGCTGGGCGCCGTGCTGCAGGCCACTACCGCCTACCGCAGTGCCCTGAAACAGGCCGATGCCCTGTTCGACGACCATTTGCGGCAGGTGGCGCGTTCGCTGCGCGGCGGCATCCCGCTGGGCGCGGCGCTGCCGGAGCTCGAGGACGAGGCGGGCTTCGACCTGTATGTGCAGATCTGGGGCCAGGACGGTACGCAGATCTTCCGTTCCACCCGTTCGGCTTTACCGCCGCGCGCCGTGCTGGGTTTTTCCGATGTCGAGGCGCACGGCAAGCACTACCGCGTGTACACGCTGCAAACCGCCTTCCAGACCGTGCAGATCGCGCAGGACCTGGACGCCCGCACCGCGCGCGCCCGCGCGCTGGCAGCGCGAGCGGTGTTGCCTTTTGCGTTGCTGACGCCGCTGCTGATGCTGGCGGTCTGGTGGGTCATCCGGCAGTCGCTGGCGCCGGTGGAACGCGCGCGGCGCCAGCTCGCGCAGCGCGCGGCCGACGACTTTTCGCCGCTGGGCGGCGCGGGCCTGCCCGACGAGGTGCGGCCGCTGGTCGATGAACTGAATTTGCTGTTCGGCCGGGTGCGCGATGCCTTCGACGCGCAGAAAACCTTTGTGGCCGACGCGGCGCATGAGCTGCGTTCGCCGCTGACCGCACTCAAGCTGCAGGCCCAGGCGCTGCGCGCCAGGGGCGGCCCGGACGAGGAAACGCCGGGCGAACGCGAAGCCGGCATCCAGCGCCTGAACCAGGGCATAGACCGCGCGATCCGGCTGGTCGAGCAGCTGCTGGTGCTGGCCCGCGAGGAAGCCGGTTCGGGACCGGCGCGTGAAACTGTCGACTTGCGCGATGTGATCGGGCTGGCCGTGGCCGACGTGTTGCCGCAGGCCAGGCGCAAGCAGATCGACCTGGGCCTTGCCGAGGGTCAGGCCGCCATGACGCAGTTGCAGGGCGAGCCCGAAGCGCTGCGTGTGCTGCTGCGCAACCTGCTGGACAACGCGGTCAAGTACACGCCCGCCGCGGGCCGCGTTGATGTGTCGTTGCAGCTTGTCCAGGGGCGACTGGTGCTGAGCGTGGAGGACAGCGGCCCCGGCATTGCGGCGGACGAGCGCGAGCGTGTGTTTGACCGCTTCTACCGCGCCAGCGACGCAGCCAGCGAAACCGGCAGCGGCCTGGGCCTGGCGATTGTGCAGGTGATCGCCGCGCGCCATGGCGCGACGCTGGAACTGGGCCAGTCCGAACGGCTGGGCGGGCTGCGTGTCAGCGTCATGTTCCCGGCCTCGCCCTCTCCAGGCTGAGCGGGCGCCATCACTGCTATTGAATTGATAGCTGCCGGCGCTTGCCCAGCAGAGGCCGGGACCGTTTTTGAGAATCAAAATCTGGCATCGTCTGGTTTAAGTTTCACCTAAGCCTGCCTCCCCATAGTTGTCCTGTCGGCACCGCGGTGTGCCTTACTCAAGGAAACTCGCCATGAGCTCTGCAGCACTCAAAAACACCCGCCTCGTTGTGGCCCTGCTGGCCGCTGGCGCCATAGGCGGCGCCGGTGTCAGCGCCTTCAACAGCACCCATTCCCCGGCAATCGCGGCAGCGCCCGCAGCCATCGTCGCCACGGCCCCCATCCAGGCGGTCGCACCACCGGACTTCTCGCAAATCACCGAGCGTTACGGCCCGGCCGTGGTCAACATCAGCGTTACCGGCAGCACCCGGGTCAGCAACTCCCCGCTGGCCCAGGGCGATGACGAGGACGGCGCCTCGGGCGATCCCTTCGCCGAACTCTTCAAGCGCTTCCAGCGGGGCCAGGGCCGGCCCGGCGGCGCGCCCCAGGAGATGCCGACGCGCGGCCAGGGCTCGGGCTTCATCGTCAGCGCCGACGGCATCATCCTGACCAACGCCCATGTGGTGCGCGACGCGAAGGAAGTGACCGTCAAGCTGACGGACCGCCGCGAGTTCCGCGCCAGGGTGCTGGGCGCCGATCCCAAGACCGACGTCGCGGTGCTCAAAATCGAAGCCGCCAACCTGCCGGTGGTGGCGATCGGCAAAACCAGCGACCTGAAGGTCGGCGAATGGGTGCTGGCCATCGGCTCGCCCTTCGGTTTTGAAAACACCGTGACGGCCGGTGTGGTCAGCGCCAAGGGCCGCTCCCTGCCCGACGACAGCAGCGTGCCCTTCATCCAGACCGATGTGGCGATCAACCCCGGCAACTCGGGCGGCCCGCTGTTCAATGCGCGCGGTGAGGTGGTCGGCATCAACTCGCAGATCTACAGCCGCAGCGGCGGTTACCAGGGTGTGTCGTTTGCGATCCCGATCGACGTGGCCGGGCGCATCAAGAACCAGATCGTGGCCACCGGCAAGGTCGAACATGCGCGCCTGGGCGTGATGGTGCAGGAGGTGAATCAGGCCTTTGCCGATTCCTTCAAGCTCGACAAGCCCGAAGGCGCGCTGGTCTCCAGCGTCGAAAAAGGCGGACCGGCCGACCAGGCCGGCCTGCAATCCGGCGACGTGATCCGCAAGGCCAATGGCCAGCCCATCGTGTCCTCGGGCGACCTGCCGGCGGTGATCGGCCTGGCCGCGCCCGGCGACAGCCTGAAACTCGAGGTCTGGCGCCAGGGTGCCAGCAAGGAACTGACAGCCAGACTGGGCAGCGCCGACCAGAAAGTCGCGCAGGCCGATGGCCCGAAAGCCAGCGCCGCCCAGGGCAAGCTGGGCCTGGCCCTGCGCCCGCTGCAGCCCGACGAACAACAGGAAGCCGGTGTCGACAGCGGCCTGCTGGTGCAGCAGGCCAGCGGCCCGGCCGCGCAGGCCGGCGTGCAAGCCGGTGACGTGCTGGTGTCCATCAACGGCACGCCGGTGCGCAACATCGAACAGGTGCGGTCCATGGTGGCCAAATCCGGCAAGTCGGTCGCCTTGCTGATCCTGCGTGGGGACAGCAAGATATTTGTGCCGCTGAATCTGGGCTGATCCCGGGCGAAGCGGAATCGATCAATTCCACATCGCTGGCAGCACGCTACGTCCCCGGCTGGCCCTTGCCGGTAGGGCTTGACTCCCCACTCCCTCCCCTAGCCCCTCCCTCGCCCCGCTGGGCGATGGAGGGGGACTTCATTTGGCCGCGTGCGCTGCGCTCGCGTGCACACATGACCGTTCGTTGGGAGTCCCGTCCTTGAAGCGCTGCGCGCTTCAAGGACTCCGGATTCGCATTGGTTGCTCCCCACCCGTCGGGCTGGGCCGAGGAGCGCAGATGGAGGCGGGATCAGGGCGGCAGTTGTCCGAGCGGAGCGAGTTCTGCCGACCCCCGTCGGAATCGAGCACCGCAGGTTGCCCCGGAGCGAAGCGCAGGGGACCCAGACCATCGGGTCGCCTTTCTTTTGCTTACTTTTCTTTGGCGAGACAAAGAAAAGTGCCTCGCCCGCCGGGGCGAGACCCGGCTTGTGGGCATACCCCACAACACGAGTCATCGCACATGGATCCCGGATCAAGTCCGGGATGACAAGCGGGGAGTCGATGCGGCCTCCGGCGCGCTTTTTTTGTGCACCGTTGTGCGGCCGGCAGCGCTTTGTTACATGGTAATCAGCTACGCTTTGCTTCCTCAGAGGGGGAACCGTGGCCTTATCCATTGCAAAAACAATCACCGCCCTGCTCGCCGCAGGCGCGCTGCAGGCCCAGGCGCTGCAGCTCACCAGCGTTTCGCCCCAGGGCGAAATTTCCCGGGTCCGCCAGGTCGTCGCCAAATTCGACGACAGCGCCGTCACCTTCGGCGACCCGAAAGCCCCCGCGCCGCTGAGTCTGAGTTGCAACGACGCACAGGCCACCAAGGGGACCGGCCGCTGGCTCAATGAGCGCCAGTGGGTGTTTGACTTCGAGAACGACCTGCCGCCCGGTGTGCGTTGTTCGCTGCAGGTGGTGCCCACTTTCCAGTCGCCCAAAAGCCAGGCCATCAGCGGCAAGGCCAGTTATGCCTTCAGCACCGGCGGGCCTTTCATCCAGACACTGCGGCCGTCGACTTACCAGCGCATCGACGAAGAACAGTACTTCGTGCTGCAGCTCAACGGCCCGGCTACCCTGGCCAGCATCCGCGACAGCGTCTGGTGTTCGGTCGAAGGCCTGGGCGAACGGGTGCCGGTCAAGTTGATCGAAGGCACGGAACGCGCCGCGCTGCTGAAATCGCTAAACCTGGAGAAAGCCGCGGCGGCCGACCCGCTGCGTATCGCCACCCTGGCCTGCAACCGCCGCCTGACCGCCGCCAGCAAGCTGCAACTGGTGTACGGCAAGGGAGTCGCCTCGCCCAGCGGCGTCGTCAACTCGGTGGAGAAACGCTACAACTTCCAGGTGCGCGAGCCCTTCACGGCCAGCTTCAGCTGCGAACGTGAAAACGCGCAATCAGCCTGCCTGCCAATACGCGCCATGCGCCTGGACTTCAATGCGCCGGTGCCGCGCAAGCTGCTGGAGGGCATTCGCCTCAAGTCCGCGAAGGACACACTCAAGCCGGTGTTCGACAGCGAGGGCGACGCTGACAATGTGCTGAACAGCGTGAACTTCAAGCCGCCACTGGCCGAACAAACGCCTTACACGCTGGAGCTGCCGAAAGATTTCAAGGACGCCTCGGGCCGCCCGCTGGCCAATGCCGGCAACTTTCCGCTCAAGGTGGCCACCGGCGCCATGCCGCCACTGGCCAAGTTTGCCGCCGCACCCTTCGGCATCGTCGAGCGGTTTTCCGAACCCGGCGCCAGGGCTGGCGACCCGGCGCTGCTGCCGGTCACGCTGCGCAATGTGGAGGCCGCGCTCAAGGTCCAGGGACTGGCGCCGGGCAAGGTCAGCGATCTGCAGCCCAAGACGGATGCGGACATCATTTCCTGGTTCCGCAAGGTGCAGCGTTACGACAGCTACCAGGTCGAGCGCAAGGTCGCGGCAGCCGACATCAAGGGGCCGCTGCCCAAAGTTGTCGATGCCGACAACAAGGAGTATGTGCAGTCGCGCATGCTCTCGCTTCTGGCCGGCCAGCCCGGCGTGAAAACGCTGGACCTGCCGCAGCCGGCCAGCGGCGACCCGCGTCCCTTCGAGGTCGTCGGCATTCCGCTCGCGCCCGGCTTTCACGTGGTCGAGATCGCCTCGCAAAAGCTCGGCAGCTCGCTGCTCGATGAACGCCATGGCGCCAGCCGGACCATGGTTGTGCGCACCTCGGCGCTGGTCACCAACATGGGCGTGCATTTCAAGCTGGGCCGTGAAAACGCGCTGGCCTGGGTCACCACCCTGGACAAAGGCGCGCCGGTGGCCGGCGCCACGGTACGGGTCTCAAACTGCAAGGGCGAGGAACTCGCCAAAGCCGTAACCAATGCGCAGGGCATTGCGAATTTCAAGGGCCTGGCGTCCGAGCCACCACGTTGCAGCGGCGATGACTACCGCAATGCCTATTTCGTCAGTGCGCGTTCCGCCACCGATGGGGTGGAAGACATGAGCTTCACCTGGAGCGACTGGCACAAGGGCATCGAGCCCTGGCGCTTCAATGTGCCGACCAGCAGCGAGACGCGGCCCGACCAGCGCGCCCACACGATTTTCGACCGCACCCTGTTGCGCGCCGGCGAAACCGTTTCCATGAAACATCTGCTGCGCACCGAAACCAGCCAGGGCTTTGGTCTGGCCGATGTGGTGCCCGACAAGCTGGTCGTGACCCACACCGGCAGTGGCCAGCAGTATGTGCAGCCGCTGGACTGGCGCAAAACCGCCACCGGCGGCCAGAGCGCCGAAAGCACGTTTGCGATACCGCCAGCCGCCAAACTCGGCGAGTACCAGGTCGAGCTGCGCCAGGGCACACGCGCCACCCCCACCGGGGTCTTCCGCGTCGAGGAGTTCCGCCTGCCCGTGCTCGAAGGCCGCATCCAGCCCAGCGAGAAAAAGGCCCTGGTCAAGGTCAAGGCTGTGCCCACCGATGTGCAGATCAACTATGTGTCGGGCGGCGGCGCGGCCAACCTGCCGGTGCGGGTGTCGGCGCTGCTACGCGGCAAGACCCTGAGCTACAGCGACTACGAGGCCTTCAATTTTTCGCCACCGCGCGTGCAGCGCGCCGCCAATGAAGGCGGCGAAGAAGAAGCCACGGCTTCACAGGACCAGCGTGTGGTCGCCGACAAGCTGGCCCTGACGCTGGACCGCAACGGCGCCGGCACCACCAGCATCACCGACCTGCCCGCCAGCAAACAGCCGCAGGAGCTGCTGCTGGAAGCCAGTTATGCCGACCCGAACGGGGAGGTGCAGACGATACGCAGCGTCACGGCGCTGTGGCCGGCCGCCGTGGTCACCGGCATCAAGACCGAGGGCTGGGTGTCGGCCAGCCAGAAGATCAAGTTCCAGGCACTGGCCCTCAGCCTCGATGGCAAACCGGCTGCCGGCGTGCCGCTGGAGGTCAAGGCGGTGGCGCGCATCGTCACCACCAGCCGCAAACGCATGGTGGGCGGCTTCTACACCTACGACAACAAGACCGACATCAAGGACCTCGGCAGCGTCTGCAGCGGAAAAAGCGACAGCCGCGGCCTGCTGCTGTGCGAGGCAAAACTCGGCGAGCCCGGCGAGGTCGAACTGGTGGTGACCGCCAGGGACAAGGACGGCAACAGCATCCAGGCCGCGAGTTCGGTGTATGTCACCAAACAGGGTGAACTCTGGTTCGGCGGCGAGGACCACGACCGCATGGACCTGCTGCCCGAGAAGAAAAGCTACCAGCCCGGCGAGACCGCCAAATTCCAGGTGCGCATGCCCTTCCGCTTCGCCACCGCGCTGGTCGCGATCGAACGCGAAGGCATCATCGAGACCCAGGTGGTGCAGCTCAATGGCCAGGACCCGACGGTGCAGTTGCAGGTCAAGGAAGGCTGGGGCCCGAATGTGTATGTGAGCGTGCTGGCCCTGCGCGGCCGGCTGCGCGAGGTGCCCTGGTACAGCTTCTTCACCTGGGGCTACAAGGCGCCGCGTGAATGGTGGACCTCGTTCTGGTACGAGGGCCGCGAATACGTGGCACCGACCGCGCTGGTCGACCTGAGCAAACCGGCTTTCCGCCTGGGCCTGGCAGAAATCCGTGTCGGCACGCAGGCGCACCAGCTCGCAGTGACGGTCAAGGCCGACAAGGAAAGTTATCCGGTGCGTGGCCAGGCCCAGGTCACCATCACGGCCAAGCTGCCCAACGGCCAGCCGGCCGCGAATGCCGAGGTCGCGCTGGCTGCTGTCGACCAGGCCTTGCTGGAGCTGATGCCCAACGACTCCTGGGATCTGCTGGGCGCGATGTTGCAGCGCCGCGCCTGGGGCGTGGAGACCTCGACCGCCCAAATGGAAATCATCGGCCGCCGCCACTACGGGCGCAAGGCGGTGCCGGCCGGCGGCGGTGGCGGGCGCAGCAACACGCGCGAGTTGCTGGACACCCTGCTGCTGTGGAACCCGAAGCTGCAACTCGACGCCAACGGCCAGGCCGTCGTCACCGTGCCGCTCAACGACGCGTTGACCACCTTCAAGATCGTCGCGGTCGCCGACAGCGGCACCGGTATGTTCGGTACCGGACAGACGGCCATCCGGGCCACGCAGGACCTGCAGATCATCAGCGGCCTGCCGCCGCTGCTGCGCGAGGACGACCAGTTCCGCGCGCAGATCACCCTGCGCAACACCACGAAAGCCGCGATGAAGGTGGAAGTCAGCCCGCGCGCGACGCTGTTAGACCTCAAACCCCAGCTTGTGGATATTCCCGCCGGTGAAGCGCGTGAAGTGGCGTGGATGGTGACGGCACCAGCGCAGCTCGCGCTCACCCGCGCCGAAGCCATCCTGTGGGAGATCGAAGCGAAGGACACGGTCAGCGGTGCACGCGACGGCCTGAAGGCACGCCAGCGCATCATTCCCGCCGTGCCGCTGACGGTGCAGCAGGCCACGCTGGTGCAGATTGACGCTACGTTCACGCTGGACGTCAACCCTCCCGCAGACGCTCTGCCCGGCCGTGGCGGCCTCAAGATGTCGCTGCAACCCAAACTCGCGGAAGGTTTGGACGGCGTGCGCGACTGGTGGGCCAACTACCCGTTCGCCTGCCTGGAGCAAAAAACCAGCAAGGCCGTGGGCCTGCGCGATGCCAGACTCTGGCAGACCGTGCTGGCGCAGTTGCCGGGCTACCTCGACGCCGACGGCCTGGCCAGCTACTTCCCGCCGCGGGACGGCGAAGCCTCGCGCGGCAGCGATACGCTGACCGCCTACCTGCTGGCGGCCACGCATGAAGCGGCGGCGATCAACCCGGCGTTTGCCATGCCCGACGAAGCGCGTGCGCCCATGGAGCGCGGGCTGATGGCGTTTGTCGAAGGCCGCATCCAGCGCGAGTTCTGGAGCCCACGCAAGGATCTGGACATGCGCAAGCTCGCTGCCATCGAAGCACTCTCGCGTTACGGCAAGGCCCAGGGCCGCATGCTGGGCAGCATCACGATTGCACCGAACCAGTGGCCGACGCATGCGGTGATCGACTGGTTCAACATCCTCAAACGCGTCAGCGATGTGCCGCAGCGCGAGCAGCGCCTGGCCGAGGCCACGCAGGTGCTGAAATCGCGCCTCTCGTACCAGGGCACCAAACTGGTCTTCAGCACCGAAAAAGACGACTACTGGTGGTGGCTGATGGTCAACGGCGACGTCAACACCGCGCGCCTGATGCTGGCGGTGATGGACGACCCGGCCTGGAAGGACGACATGGGCAGGCTCGCGAACGGCTTCATAGCCCGGCAACAGAAAGGCGCCTGGCACACCACCACCGCCAACCTGTGGGGCGGGCTGGCGCTGGACCGTTTTTCGGCGAAGTTCGAGGCCATACCGGTGGCCGGTGTGACCCGGGCCACCCTGGCCTCGGCGGCGGCCGCATCGGCCAGTGTGGACTGGGCCAAGGTCACGCGTATCCCGCCAGGCGATGCGGCGGGCCTGACCAATCAGACCACTTTCTTTGGCGCACCCGCCTCGCCAGGCAATCTGCGCGGCAACCAGATGTTCCTGCCCTGGGGCACAACAACACCAGGCGGCAAGGACACCCTGACCGTGACCCAGCAAGGCAGCGGCAAGCCATGGATCACGCTGCAGTCGATTGCCGCCGTGCCGCTCAAGGCGCCGTTCAGCGCCGGCTACCAGATCAAGAAGACCCTCACACCGGTGGAACAAGCCGTCAAAGGCATCTACACCCGCGGCGACGTGGTACGCATTTCTCTCGAAGTCAACGCCAGCGCCGACATGACCTGGGTGGTGATCAGCGACCCGGTGCCTGGCGGCGCGACCATCCTGGGCAGCGGCCTGGGCCGTGACTCGCAGATCGCCACCAGCGGCGAGAAAAAATCCGGCGCGGGCTGGCCGGCCTTCGAGGAACGCAGTTTCGAGGCCTTCCGCAGTTATTACGAGTACCTGCCCAAGGGCGTGGTGAAGATGGAATACACGGTGCGCCTGAACAACGTCGGCGACTTCGCGCTGCCGCCCAGCCGGGTCGAAGCCATGTACGCACCCGAGATGTTCGGTGAAGCGCCGAATGCGCGGGTCAGGGTGGAAGCCGTCAAATGACAAGATACCTTGCCAGGACGCTTCTGCCTGCTATCTTATTAATAGCTGGTTACGCTTGTCCTGCCTGGTCTGCAGCCACATTTGATGAGGTGAAACGCGAATTCCGCCCGTCCGACACGCTGGTGCTGGACCGCAGCGGTCAAGTCATCCAGCGCCTGCGCACCGATGCCACGGTCAGGCGCGGCCAGTGGGTGGCGTTGCCGGATGTGTCGCCGGCGCTGCGCACGGCGCTGGTGCTCAGCGAGGACAAACGGTTTTACGAACACAGCGGCGTGGACTGGCGCGCCGTCTCTGCCGCGGCCTGGGGCAATCTCTGGAACACCAAAACCCGCGGCGCCTCGACCCTGAGCATGCAGCTCGCCGGGCTGCTCGACGAGGACTGGCGCGCCGCCGCGGGCGGCCGCAGCATCACGCAGAAAATCGGCCAGACGGTGTCGGCGCAATTTCTGGAGCGCAGCTGGCGCAAGGACCAGATCCTCGAGGCTTACCTGAATCTCGTGCCCTTCCGCGGCGAGATCGTCGGCATTGATGCGCTGAGCCGCACGCTGTTCGGCAAGGCCGCGCACGGACTCGACGAACGCGAGGCGGCAATTGCGGCGGCGCTGGTGCGTGCGCCGAATGCCAAGGCCACCCAGGTGGCGCAACGCGCCTGTGGCGTATTGAAGGTCATGCAAGCCCCCACGCTTGTCGCTTCGCGTACTGCGCTGCCCCCCGAGGGGGCTGACCTTGCTAGTGTCGGCCCTTCGCGACGGCCGCAGGCGCCTGCCAAAGCTGATTGTGAAGGCCTGGACCTGTTTGCCAGCGCCGCGCTGCAGCGCCGGGCCTTCGAGGCGACAGAAGGTGTCGCGCCGCATTTTTCGCGGCGACTTCTGTCCGTTCGGGCTGAGCCTGTCGAAGCCCCGCAGCGCAAACAGGGAGACACTTCGACAAGCTCAGTGCGAACGGTTGTTTCCACGCTGCACGGCCCGCTGCAGCGTTTTGCCGTCCAGACCCTGACCCAGCAGTTGCGCGAGCTGCGCGGCCGGCATGTGGAAGACGGCGCCATCGTGGTGCTCGACAACACGACCGGTGAAGTGCTGGCCTGGGTCGGCTCTTCCGGTGAACTCAGCGCCGCGGCCGAAGTCGACGGCGTGCTGGCGCTGCGCCAGCCCGGCTCCACCCTCAAGCCTTTCCTCTACGCGCAGGCAATGGCCGAAAAACGCCTCACCGCCGCCTCGCTGATCGAGGATTCGTCCTCGCAGATCCAGACCGCCGGCGGACTCTACATTCCGCAGAACTACGACCGCCAGTTCAAGGGCATGGTTTCGGCGCGCACCGCGCTGGGCGCCTCGCTCAATGTTCCGGCGGTGCGCACGCTGGTGATGGTCTCGCCCGAGGCCTTCCACCAACAGCTCAGGTCCGCCGGCCTGCCACTGAAAGAAAGCGGCGACTACTATGGCTACAGCCTGGCGCTGGGCAGCAGCGAGGTCTCGCTGCTGGCGCTGACCAATGCCTACCGCACCCTGGCCAACGGCGGGCGTTACAGCGCCCCCGCCTTTGCGCCGGCGCGCAAGACGGAATTCAAACCCGCCATCGATGCGCGCGCCGCCTTCATCGTGACGGATATCCTGAGCGACCCGCTGGCGCGCGCCCGCACCTTCGGCACCGACAGCGTGCTGGCCACGCGTTTCTGGACCGCCGTCAAGACCGGCACCAGCAAGGACATGCGCGACAACTGGGCGATAGGTTTTTCGCAGCGCTACACCGTCGGTGTGTGGATCGGCAACGCCAGCGGCGCGCCCATGCAGAACGTCAGCGGGAGCAGCGGCGCGGCGCCGGTCTGGGCGGCACTGATGCGGCATTTACACCGGCACGAAAGCAGCCGCGCGCCAACGCCGCCCGCGGGCGTGGTGCACAGCCGCGTCAGCTTTGTCGCCCCGGGCGGCACGCCGCTCGAAGCGGCGCGCAGCGAATGGTTTATCCGGGGCACCGAGCAAGCCTTGTTTGCTATCGATTCAGGAGCTGCTGACGCACGTCCTGCAAGGGCTGGAGCCCAAAAAGGCTTGAAGCCCGGGACACAGGCGCAAGCTGCACCCCCGCGCATCACGGCGCCCGCTTCCGGCACCATCCTGGCACTGGACCCGGACATCCCGCCCACCCGCCAGCGCGTGAACTTCAACGCCGAAGGCCGCCATCTGCGCTGGCTGATGGACGGCAAGGAGTTCGCCAGGGGCAACAGCGCGCAGTGGTTGCCCTGGCCGGGCCGGCATGTGGTGCAGCTGGTGGACGCCAGTGGGCGGGTAGCCGATGAAATCCGGCTCGAGGTCCGCGGCGCCGGGGTGCTGGGCAGCCCGGCTTCAAAATAATTTCATGGCGGCGGCGGCGGAATTCACGCCGGAAGCCGGGCAGCCCGCTACCATCAGCTCTCCAAGGAGACAAGTTCATGCCCGTGATCACCACCATCGAAGACCTGCGCGTCCTCGCCAAAAAGCGCGTGCCGCGCATGTTTTACGACTATGCCGATTCAGGCTCATGGACGGAGAGCACCTACCGCGCCAATTCGGACGATTTCCAGAAGATCAAGCTGCGCCAGCGCGTGGCCGTCAACATGGAAAACCGCAGCACGGCGACCCACATGGCAGGCATGGCCGCCAAAATGCCGGTGGCCATTGCGCCGGTCGGCCTCACGGGCATGCAACAGGCCGACGGCGAGATCAAGGCGGCCAGGGCCGCTGAAAAGTTCGGCATCCCCTTCATCCTCTCGACCATGAGCATCTGCTCGATCGAGGACATTGCCGAACATACGCGGGCGCCCTTCTGGTTCCAGCTGTACATGATGCGCGACCGCCAGGCCATGGCCACCATGATCGAGCGCGCGCGCAAGGCCGGTTGCAACGCCCTGGTGCTCACGCTGGACCTGCAGGTGATCGGCCAGCGTCACAAGGACCTCAAGAACGGGTTGACCGCCCCGCCGCGCCCCACCGTGGCCAACATCCTCAACCTCATGACCAAACCACACTGGTGCCTGGGCATGGCGGGGACGCGCCGGCACACCTTCCGCAACCTGGTGGGCCACGTCAAGGGCGTGAGCGACATGCGCTCGCTGGCAGCCTGGACCAACGAGCAGTTCGATCCGCGCCTGTCCTGGGCCGATGTGGCCTGGGTCAAGGAGCGCTGGGGCGGCAAACTCATCCTCAAGGGCATCCAGGATGTGGAAGACGCGAAGCTGGCGGTGCAGAGCGGCGCCGATGCCATCGTTGTCAGCAACCACGGCGGGCGCCAGCTCGACGGTGCGCAGTCCAGCATCGAGGCCCTGCCGGCCATCGTGGCGGCCGTGGGCTCGGACATCGAGGTCTGGATGGACGGCGGCATCCGTTCCGGCCAGGATGTGCTCAAGGCTTGGGCCCTGGGCGCACGCGGCACGCTGATCGGCCGGGCCATGGTGTACGGCCTGGGCGCCATGGGCGAAGAAGGCGTGACCAAGGCGCTGCAGATCATCCACAAGGAACTGGACATCACCATGGCGTTTTGCGGCCGGACCGACATACAGACTGTGGACAGGAGCATCCTGGTGCCCGGGACCTATCCCGTGGCGGCGCCGTAGGAAGCTTCGATAAAGTCCTCGCCGATCACGCCGGCAGAAAGTTGCGCGGCCTCCAGGGCCAGCTGCTCGGCGCGGTTGATCACGCCGAGCGCATCGGTGCAGCTTCCCGCAATGCGGATCAGGCCGACACCAATGGTGGGCTCGAAGATATGCCGATTCTGCGCATCGCCCACCGACACCGGCTTGCGCAACTCGCGCCGCAAACCTGCCGCCAGCAGCTGGCTGCGCCGCGGGTCCTGGACCGCAGAGACCACGATGACAAAACAGCGGGGATGGTAGAGACCCACCACGTTGCGAAACCCGACGATGCGCCGGATGCGCGCCAGCAGCACCACCAGGATCTGCTGGTCCACACCATGGCCGGCCACCCCGCCGAGCTGGTAAAGATTGGAGATGCTGATGGCCGCCACCACACAGTCCCGGCCAACCCGTGCGCTGCGCCACAGGGCATCTTCCACATGGGGAAGCAGCCGGGAGCCCAGCGTCATCTCCACCCCCCAGGCCGGGTCTGCCAGACTCTGGGCCAGGCGTCTGAGCTTGCGCTGCTCGCGATTGCGCTGGAGCGTCAGCGCAATCACGATCAGGAAGTAGCCGATGGTGCAGCCCACGGTCAATACCGCCATGCCGGGGCTGGCCGCCTGAAGGCTCCTGGCATACAGGCCGCCCACCATGCCGGCCAGACACAGACAGGCCGCGACCATCCAGCGCGCCAGCGTGTCCCCCAGGGTGACACCGCGGACCGCCACGATCGCCGCGCACAACACCGACACGGCGTTCACCAGCGCCGCCGCTGCAATCACCTGGACCGGCCGCCAGACGTCCTGAAGCAAGGCAATGATGGCCAGCACCACGGCCGTCAGCACCAGAGCGAAACTCCCGCCCGCCACCATCCAGCGGATCAACCGGTCATCACGTGCGGCGCCCAGCCAGACCCCGAGGTAGGTCAGCGCCAGGGCACCACTGAGCGGCCCGAACGACGCCTTCAGGGGCAACACCACCCCGCCACGCAGCGCCGGCATCAGCATTTCGGGCAGGCCGGACAGCAGGATCGACGAACCGCCGGTTAGCAGGATGAACGCCAGGCCACGCACCGCCGAAACCGAGCGGCTTGCGACCAGATCGGCCGCCGCCACAATCGACAGCAGCAAGATGGCGCCGGCCATGGCAGACCAGAGGGCGAGCTCCGACGAGGTCACGCTATTCACGAGGCTTGGCCCCTTTGTTGCTCAGATCTGGACGGCTGGATTCCCGGCGCTGCCCTCCGCAAATGTGCGGTCGGCCTGGCCATGCACAGCCATTGTACGGTTGGTTACATTTAGGTCGGCAAACCTCTTTTCGCGAGCCCAGGACGGGGCCACTGAAGCTGCTGCGCAGGGCACGGCCCTGGCTGCCACCCCGCGCAGCCATTGATCACGGCTATGCTTGACGGGTGAGCGAATCACCCCCTTCTTCTGCGCCGCGGCTGCGCCGCATTGCCCATCTCGACATGGACGCTTTTTTTGCGTCCATCGAGTTGCTGCGTTACCCGCAGCTCAAGGGCTTGCCGGTGGTCATAGGCGGCGGCAGGCGCAAGGTCGACGAGGCGATACGCGCCGACCCGGAACGCGCCTTGCGTTTCATCCCGGTCGCCGAATTTCCTCTGCTCAAGGACTATGCAGGCCGCGGCGTCATCACCACCGCCACCTATGCCGCGCGCCAGTTCGGTGTCGGTTCGGCCATGGGCATGATGAAGGCCGCAAAACTGTGTCCGCAGGCCATCGTGCTGCCGGTGGACTTCGACGAGGTGCGCAAGTACTCGCGCCTGTTCAAAAGCACCATCCTGGAGATCGCGCCGGTGATGCAGGACCGCGGCGTGGACGAGGTCTACATCGATTTCACCGACGTGCCAGGCGGCCAGCGCGAAGGCGGTCGCGTGCTGGCGCGGCTGATCCAGAAAGCCATTTTTGAAGCCACCGGCCTGACCTGCTCCATCGGCGTCGCGCCGAATCGCCTGCTGGCCAAGATGGCCAGCGAGTTCAACAAGCCCAACGGCATCTCGATTGTTCACGAGGCCGACCTGCAGGAAAAAATCTGGCCGCTCAATGTGCGCAAGATCAACGGCATCGGCCCCAAGGCCGGCGAGAAGCTGGCCAAGCTGGGCGTTCACACGATTGGAGAGCTGGCCGCGCAGGACCCGGCCTGGCTCGTCGGCCACTTCGGCAAGGCCACCGGCGCCTGGATGCACGCGGTGGCCTGGGGCCGCGACGACAGTCCGGTCGTGACCGAGAGCGAACCGGTCAGCATGAGCCGCGAGACCACCTTCGAGCGCGACCTGCACGCGGTGCGCGATAAGGCGGCGCTGGGCGCGATCTTCACCGATCTATGCACGCGCCTGGCCGACGATTTGCAACGCAAGGGCTACGTCGCGAAGACCATAGGCATCAAGCTGCGTTATGACGATTTCAGGATCGCCACACGGGATCAGACCGCCGCTTCCTACACCTCGGACGCGCCAACCATTCGCAGGATCGCCGGACTCTGCCTGAAGCGGGTGCCGCTGACCCAGAAGCTGCGCCTGCTGGGCGTTCGGGCGGCAACCCTGGCGCGCGCAGGTGAAGAACCCATTCATGAACAGAAAAGGCCCTCAGCCATGGGTGGACAAGCTCAGGCAGCTCCTGAATCCATAACAAACGACCAGCTTTTCTGAGCCCCCCGGGGGGCAGCCCCCACGTCCAGCCCCAGCCGTACACGCAGCCTTATTTGAGCGTGGCCAGATACGCAATCAGGTCGGCGCGCTCCTGCATGTCCTCCACCTGGAAGCCCATGCGCTGGCCGGCGACCAGCGCTTCCGGGTCTTCCAGCCAGGTGTTGAGGGTTTGCGGCGTCCAGCGCAGGCGCGACTGCGCGAGTTCCGCAGAATAGTTGTAAGCCTTGAGGCCGCCGACGCGGCGACCCATGACGCCGCGGTGTGCGGGCCCGATCTTGTTGCTGTCCACCGCGTGGCAGGCGCTGCAACGCGCCTGGTACAAGGCCGCACCGCGCTGCACATCGCCGGCCGGCGGTGTGCGCCACTCTCGTGCGCCGGCGCCTATGCCTTGGGCCAGCACACCGCCGCCGGCCAGCACCCCCGCCAGCGTCAGCAACAGCCCGCGGGCGAAGGCGCTTGTCATGAAAGGGAAAAACATGCGGGGGGCGCTCCTCAAATGCGGGGCCGGTGAAACACCTGGGGTCAGATCTTTACGCGGCATTCCGCGCTCCGGATTCAAGCCCTGACGCATGGGGACGCAAAACAAGCTGTCAAAAGAATTTGAATCCGCCTGAATCCAGCGGGGTGGGGGCCCCGTATCAACCCGGTACATCTGATTACATATCCGCCCTGCAACGCTCTTCACCCGGGACCGCCCATGAAACTCAAACTTGCCCCCCATGTCATCGCCGCCTGCACCGCCATGGCTTGCGCCGGCGCCAGCGTTTCAGCCCAGGCCGAAACCGGCAAATTGCTGCTGACCGGCGGCGTCAGCAGCATTGACGGCGCAGCCGGTGGTGGCCTGACTCCCTGGGCCGTGATCGGCAGCAATGCCACCGAAGGCGAAGTCGGCGCCACTGCCTTTTCGACCGCTGTGCGTACCACCGACTATGGCCTGAACATCGTGGGCGCATCCGTCGGTATCCATGACCGTTATGAGCTGTCGATTGCCCAGCAGGACTTCAAGACCGGTGTCACCGGCACCGGGCTGGGCTTGCCAGGCCTGCGCCTGAAACAGACCATTGTGGGCGCCAAGGTGCGCGTCGCCGGTGACGCCATCCTCGACAGCGACTCGTTGATGCCGCAAATAGCCGTCGGCGTCGAATTCAAGAACCTCGGCTCCACCGGCCTGGACGGCACGCTGCGCACGCTGGGCGCCAAACGCGACGGCGTGGACCTGTATGTGAGCGCCACCAAACTGTTCCTGGGCCAGAGCCTGCTGGTCAACGGCACGCTGCGTGCGACCAAGGCCAACCAGAACGGCCTGCTCGGCTTCGGCGCCACGCTGGGCGGTGGCAACAACAACAGCTACAGCCTGCAGCCCGAATTCTCGATTGCTTACCTGGTCAGCAAGAACGTGGCCATCGGTGCCGAATACCGCTTCATGCGCAACAAGATGGAAACCGCCGGTCGCGCCGCCGGCCTGGGCAACGGACTGCGCTCGGAGGACTGGAAGGACATCTTCATCGCCTGGGCGCCGAACAAAAACGTCTCGCTGACGCTGGCTTATGTGGACCTGGGCGTGATCGTCCCGGCCACCACGGCCAGCCGCAAGCAAACCGGCTACTACCTGTCGGCCCAGTTCGCCTTCTAAGCGACCGCCAGCACAAGCCTTCAAAAAAATTCAAGGAACTGACATGAAAAAATCCCTCCTCTCTCTCGTGCTGGCCGCATCCGGCCTGCTGATGGCTGGCACCTCGTTCGCCCAAACAGCCCCGCAAAACGACCAGCTCTACAAGGCCTTCGGCGAAAAGGCCGGCCTCGTCACACTGATGGACGACTTCATGGTCCGCCTGCTGGCCGACCCGCGCACCGGTCCGCACTTCAAGCCGTCCAACCAGCAGCGCGTCAAGGAGCAACTGGTGGACCAGCTTTGTCAGCTCTCAGGCGGTCCCTGTGTCTACAAGGGCGCCGACATGAAAAGCGCGCATGCCAACCTGGACATCAAAAAGTCCGACTTCAACGCGCTGGTCGAGGTGCTGCAGCAAAGCATGGACGCCAAAGGCATTCCCTTCCGCACGCAAAACCAGATGCTGGCCTTGCTGGCGCCCATGCATCGTGACACCATCACGGTTCGCTGAACCCCACCACGAAAGCCATCCATCATGAAAAAAACCATCCTCTCCCTCACGCTCGCCGCCCTCGCGGGCTGGGCCAGCGCCGGCAACCTGCAGGTGCTGGTCATCGACAAGGACGGCAAGCCGGTACCCGACGCCGTGGTGGTGGTGGTGCCGGCCAACAAGGGCACGCCGAAAGCCGCGCTGCCCACCCAGGTCACCATCAACCAGGAAAAAATGCGTTTCGTCCCGGCGGTCAGCGTGGTCGCGGTCGGCGCGAAAGCGCTGTTTGTCAACAACGACCCCTGGGAACACCATGTGCGGGCCTCGGCCGCCGGATTTGCACAATTCGCCACCGCCAACAGCGGTGGGTTCGAGCTGCGGCTGGACGGCAAACCCGAAGGCAAGCCCGGCAAAAGCGCGGAGGCGGTATTTGAAAAAGCCGGCGCGGTGCTGCTGGGATGCCACATCCACGGCTCCATGCGCGGCCATGTCTATGTCAGCGACTCGCCCTGGGCCCTGCTGACAGGCGCCGACGGCATCGCCAATGTCGAGCAGATTCCCGATGGTGCGGCCCAGATCAGGGTCTGGCATGCGGACCAGCTGCTCGACATCGCGCCGCAGGCGGCCAATGTCAGCGCCACGCCGGGCAAAGCCACCCTGCAACTGACCGTGGTGCCGCGCCGCCGGCGTATCTAAGGCCTGCGGCCGGATCACCGTCCCAGCGGCGCGAGGTCGGACGCATACACGCGGTCGCGAAACCGGAGCTCGCCGCCGTTCTGCCGGGCGTCCCCGAAAGCGGCCAGTTCCTCTGCCCGGGCACGCCCCTGGCTGCGGTCCGGCGCTGGCAACTCCGGTGTCGCCGCGCCGGCGCCGGTCTCCGCGACAGGGCGGCTGGACTCGAAGCCCTGTATCTCCTCGTTGACCCGCCAGTACACGCCCGCCACCAACAGGCCGTAACGCGTGGCCGCATTTCTGGCTATCGCCGCGCCCAGCGCGACCAGTTGCGCCGGCCGGCCCTCGCGCTTGTGCATGAAGTCGGTGGACAGGTCCATCATGACCGAATACATGTGCCCGCGCCTGTCGTTGCGCACCACCCGGAAGCGGTAGCTGGCCGACAGGATGCCGTGGGCCTGCATGGTGAACCGGATGGCCTCATACAACATCTCGCGGCGAAACTCCATGCGCTCGTCGAGGTCCATCCGCACGGGTGCCGTCTCCGGTCCGACGGACGCGGACGCCGAACGCTTGCCCGGGGTGAACAGATTCCTGAGTACAGACATGGCGACGGCTCTCAGCGCAAACGGGGGCCAGAAAAACCGGGATCCGCGGCGCGGGCGCCACGCAGGCCTGCACACGGCGCCGCCCCGGCGATGTGCGGAGCCGGGGGCAAGGTGGCGCGAATCGGGGTCATGAACATCTCCTGAAGCAGCTTTTGGGAACAAGCCGGCCGGTCGGCCAACCCCTGACAAACGCCGGACGCGGCCTGGCGGATGCAGGCGCGCAAGAATATTTTTTCTGCGCAGAAAGCGGTTTGCCCTGCCGGCGGAACTCCCTATACTCGGCCGCATGAAACCGGACCCTGAAGCGGACACCCGCAGCCTCGAACACCTGATCGCCGCTGCGGCCCGGGGCGACCACGCCTGCTTCGCCGAAGTGTATGAACGGACGCACCTGCATCTGTTTGGCGTCGCGGTCCGTATATTGGGTCAAGGACAGGCGGCCGAAGATGTGCTGCAAGAGGCGTATGTGAGTATCTGGAAAAATGCCGGCGGCTACCGCAGTGAAGTGGACGGGCAAACCCTTCAGGCCATGACCTGGTTGATTGCCATCGTCCGCAACAAGGCGCTCGACGCCCTGCGGGCCCGCACACGCCGCCGTGAAAGCGAGCTGCCCGAATCAGGCGACATCGATGAGGACGATATCCAGTCCACTGGCCACCCGGCGCCCAGCGCCATGCAGCTGCTCGAGCAGGCCAGCCAGGCCCTGCATATCGAAGGCTGCATGAATGCGCTGGACGGCAGCCACCGGCAAAGCCTGGCGCTGGCGTATTACCAGGGTTTGAGCCACACCGAAGTGGCCGCGCACATGGGCGCGCCACTGGGTTCGGTGAAAGCCTGGATACGGCGCGGGCTGGAAAAGCTCAAGGGCTGCCTGGCCGCGCAGGGGGTGGTGGCGTGAGCGCCGCCGGACCGCTCCAAGGCGCGAAGGCCCCCCCGGGGGGCAGCGCAGCGGCTTTGCCGCAAGCGTGGGGGCTGTCATGAAATACACCAACCCCGAACTGCTGGAACACCTGGCTTCGTCGTATGTGCTGGGCACGCTCGCCGGTGGCGCGCGACGCCGCTTCGAACGCCTGCAGCGCGACCGCGCCGATGTGCGTGTGCGGGTCGCACAGTGGGAGGCGCGGCTGGGACACTTGGCAGCGTCGGTGCCGGTGCAGCAACCTTCGCCGCAGGTGTGGAAAGCCATTGCGTCACGCACACAGCCTGCAGCAAGCACCGTCGCGGCAGACGCCTCTGCGCGCGGCTGGCTGGGCTGGCTCAAGCCCGCAGGATTTGGCTTCGGTGGCCTGGCTGCCGGGGTGCTGGCTGCCAGCCTGCTGTTTGTGACGGCACCGGGCGTCTTCTTGTCCAGCGACCAGGTCGCCATGCGCACCGGTGAAAAACTTCCGCAAAGTTATGTCGGCCTGCTGACCGACGCCCAGGGCAAGGGCAAGCTGCTGGTCAGTTCGCTGCGCCACGGAAAAACCATGACGGTCAAGGTCCTCAGCCCCATCACCGCGCCGGCCAGCGGCACGCTGATGCTGTGGGCGCTTCCCGCCAGCGGGCCGGCCTTCGCGCTGGGGCCGGTTCCCGTGACGGGCTCGGCCGTGTCCATGCTGCCGGACACGTCGGAAAAACTGCTGTCCAGCGTCAGCAAGCTGGTGGTGACGCTGGAAACGGACCCGGCGCCCGCCGCCCCGAGCGCCACGCTGGTGTTCAGCGGCAACTGCGCCAAGCTGTGGTGAGGGCGCGCCTGCAGAAATAAATGGTCCGCCCCCGCATCCGTTTGGGGGGCTCCGTCGTTTGTCTGAGGTGCTGATCGACAGCGCACCCCATCAACCGATTTCAAGGAGCCCGACATGCAAACACTGACCCTTCGCCACGTCATCGCCCTGCACTTGCTGAGCCTGGCACTGGCCGGCGCCGCGCTGGCCGCCGACTTCCAGAGCACCCCCGTGGAAAATGCGCGGCTGGACGACTTCGCCACCGGCAAAAAGGCCCTGGAAGCCAAAAAATGGGCGGACGCAGCCAGCAGCTTCAGCAAGGTGGTCGCGCAGAACCCAAAAAATGCCGACGCCTGGAACTACCTCGGTTATTACAGCCGCTGGCTGGGGAAATACGACGAGGCGTTTTCCGCCTATGGCAAGGCGCTGGCGCTGGACCCGAAACACCGCGGCGCGCTCGAGTATTCGGGCATCGCCTACCTCAAGACCGGCCAGAAGGCCCAGGCCGAAGCGCAGCTGGCAAAGCTGCAGCTGATCTGCACCAGCTGCGAGGAAACCACGGACCTGGCCAAAGCGATTGCGGCGGCCAAATAAGGGCTGAGGCCTGCCTGCCGGAGGTGTTGCCGGCACCCGGGCGCACCACGCGGTGCGTCCCAGGCGTGACTGGCCGGATGCGGCCGGCTGAATTACAGTGGCAGGCATGAACCCATTGACCTGCTTTTCCCTGTCGACCACCGGCCACGTCGCGCACCTGGTGCTCAATCGGCCCGAGGCCATGAACACCATGCACCCGACCTTCTGGCGCGAGCTCGACGCGGTGCTGACCGAGATCAACAACGCCGGCGAGGCGCGCGTGCTGCTGATCTCCAGCACCGGCAAACACTTCAGCGCCGGCATGGCGCTGGAGACCTTCGGCGGCGCCATCAGCATGGACGACCAGAGCCCGGAGGGCCGCGCCGCCATGTTCGACCTGCTGGCCGGCATGCAGGCGACCTTCACCAAACTCGAGACGCTGCGCATCCCGGTGATTGCCGCCATCCAGGGCGGCTGCATAGGCGGCGCGGTGGATCTGGTCACCGCCTGCTGCATCCGGTATGCGACCCCCGACACGTTTTTCTGCATCCAGGAAATCAACATCGGCATGGTCGCCGACGTCGGCACCCTGCAGCGCCTGCCCAAGCTGGTGCCGCTGGCGGTGGTCAAGGAGCTGGCCTACACCGGCCGCCGCCTCTCCGCGCAGAAAGCCCTGGGCTACGGCCTGGTCAACGAGGTGTTCGATTCGGCTGAAGCCATGCTGGCCGGCGCACTGTTGTGCGCGCAGGAGATCGCCGCCAAACCGCCGGTGGCCATCTGGGGCACGAAACAGGCCATCCATTACGCACGCGACCACGCGGTGGACGACGCGCTCAAGCAGATGGGCTGGCTGCAGGGCGCGATCTGGAGCAACCCGCATGTGCGCGAATCGGTGACCGCCATGAAGGAAAAACGCGCGGGCGAGTTCCCGGCCCTGTCACCGCTCAAACATTTCAATGAAATCGGGCTCTAGCCCTTGTCCGGCGTGCGTAAACAGCTATTGATTTGATAGCTAGGCAGGCGCCTGTGTTTCGGCGCACTGGCGCTGCAACTGGAACAGGTGGGAGCGGAAGGCGACGGCGTCATGCCACAGCGGCGAGGCAAACACCGTCCGGCTCACCGGCTCGCCCGCATCGGTCGGGACCTCGATCGTGATGACCTGTTTGTCGCCCTGTGTCGCCATGGACAGGTCCAGGTCCAGCAGCGGCACATCCACGCTGGCCGGCTTCGCGCTTTCCCGCGCCGCGGTGAAGCGCAGCAGGCAATCGCCAATCAGTGAAATGTGCTGCCTCACCTTGCGCGCCGCGTCCTCACCCATCTGATTGAGCTGCGCCACATGTTCGGGCGGGCTCATCAAGGCGCCGTCCACCATGTCCTCCTCCGGGTAGCCATCGTGGCAGGCGCCCAGGCACAGCAGCAGGGCCAGGGCGGGGATGCCGCTGAAGCAGCGGGGAAGCAAACCGCCTGCCCGCATTTATTGCCGCGCCGTCCGCACGTTGGCCGGCAGGGCTTGCGGATGGCTGGTGCGGAAGGGGTTGATGTCGAGGCCGCCGCGCCGCGTGTAACGCGCATACACCGACAGGCGTTGCGGACGGCAGCGCGTCCAGATGTCCATGAAGATACGCTCGACGCACTGCTCATGGAACTCGTTGTGGTTGCGGAAACTCACCAGGTACTGCAGCAGGCCTTCCTGGTCAATCGGCGCGCCCGAATAACTGATCTGCACGCTGCCCCAGTCGGGCTGGCCGGTGACCAGGCAGTTGCTCTTGAGCAGGCTGGAGGTCAATGTCTCTGTCACCGGCGGCTCGTCGTGGTCGGCGAACAGCAGTTCGGGCGCCGGCGTGTAATGAACACATTCGACATCCAGCCGGTCCAGGGTCAGGCCGTCGAGCTCATGCACCGGCTCCTGGTCGAACTGCTCCGGGCCCAGGGTCTTCACGCCGACCCCGGCGCCGACAGCGGTGTTCAGGTCGGCCCGGATACGCTCGCGCACTTCGCGCGCATCGGTAAAGCGCGTGTTGTTGAAACTGTTGAGGTAGAGCTTGAACGACTTGCTCTCGACAATGTTCGGTGACTCGCAGGGCACGGTGATGTGGGCCAGCGCGACCTGCGGCTTGCCGCGCAGGTTGAGCCAGCTCAGCTCGAAGGCGGTCCACATGTCGGCGCCCATGAAAGGCAGGCTGCCTGCGAGGCCGATCTCCGCACGCTTGACGGCCCGCGGAATCGGGAACAGCAGCGAGGCGTCGTACTGGTCGATGTAGGCCGAGCTTTTGCCCAGTTGTGATTCTTCAGGAGTGTTATTGGCCCCCACGCTTGCGGCTGACGCCGCTGCGCTGCCCCCCGAGGGGGCGTTCGCGCCTTGGGGCGGCCCGGCGTCGCCGTTGGCCCCCACGCTTGCGGCTGGCGCCGCTGCGCTGCCCCCCGAGGGGGCGTTCGCGCCTTGGGGCGGCCCGGCGTCGCCGTTGGCCCCCACGCTTGCGGCTGGCGCCGCTGCGCTGCCCCCCGAGGGGGCGTTCGCGCCTTGGGGCGGCCCGGCGTCGCTCATGTCTTGGCTCCTTGTGCTGTGTTGAGATGCGGGATCAGGGGTTCGAGGATGCGCTGGACCACACCGGCCGGCAGGTCGTGGCCCATGCCTTCGATGCCGACCAGGGTGGCGCCGGGAATGCGCCGCGCCGTGTCTACGCCGCAGGCGTAAGGCACCAGCGGATCGGCCTTGCCGTGAATCACCAGTGTCGGCACCCGCAGCGCGCCCAGGGCGTGGGCGCGCTGGCTGTCGGCGGCGATGGCAGCCATCTGGCGCACCGTACCGGCCGGGTAGAAGCTGCGTTTGGCCGCCGCGGCAATGCGCTCACGCAGTTCGGCGTCGTCCATCGGAAAACCCGGGCTGCCGATGGCCTTGAAGAGTTTCACGTAATGATTCAGCACGGACTCGGCATCCTTGCCCGCCGGGCGGCTCATCAGCACCCGCATCACCTGCGGTTTGGCCTGGGGCAGGCCACGCGCGCCGCTGGAGCTCATGATGCTGGTCAGGCTCAATACACGCTGCGGCGCGGCAATCGCCACACGCTGCGCAATCATGCCGCCCATGCTGACACCGACCACATGCGCTTGCGCCACCCCCAGCGCGTCCAGCACCGCCAGCGTGTCCGCCGCCATGTCGCCCAGCGAATACGGTGACTTCACCGGCAAGCCCAGCTTGTACTTCAGCCCTTCCCACAGCAGGTTGGGCAAACCGAGGTGGTCGAATTTCTGCGACAGGCCGATGTCGCGATTGTCCAGCCGGACCACCCGGTAACCGGTGTCCACCAGCGACTGCACCAGCGCCGGCGGCCAGGCCACCAGTTGCATGCCCAGACCCATGATCAGAAGCACCACCGGCAGGCCGGTCGTGTCACCGGCGTGGCTGTCCTCGATTTCGATGTCGATGCCGTTTGCTCTTAATTTCATAGCTGGGTATGCCCGGCAGGCGCGGCCTGCAGGTCAATTTCTTTCACAAGTTAGCTGAATGGTCTTTCGCGTAGCCATTTGGTGGCTATCCACTTTTCACCAGCCAGCACCGGCATGCCGCCGTGCAGGGTCTGGCTGCAGGGATGCGCCTGGCCGTAGCTGAAAAACACCGCGCTGCCGCGCCGCGGCGCGACCTGCAGCCGCAGATCGGGAAACACCGTGGCACCGCCCTGCTCCGGCTCCTGCAGGTAGATCACCAGTGTCGCCACCCGCTGGCCACCGCGCGCCAGGATGGTGGCGCTGCCAGCCTCGGCAGGATCGAAATAATCGTAGTGCGGCTTGTATTCGGCGCCGGGGCCGTAACGCAGCACCTGCAGGCCTTCGCCGTTCTCGACCGGCCAGTCCAGCAGTTTCGCGATGCGTGCCTCGATGCTCGCCACCAGCCCGGTTTCGCCACGCGTGAAAAACATGCCGTCGCTGGTCCGGTCATCGTGCACCTCTTCGCCGCCTGTCTCCAGCGCCACCGTGAGCGAACGCTGAAGCCGCGGCCGGGCCGCAGCGATCAGCGCCAGGCATTCGTCGCTGTCCAGCAGGTTCTCCAGCACCAGCAGGTCGGGCGCGCGCATGACGGTGCTGATCGCCACCTGGCGGTCGCCCGCGTCCAGGCGCAGGCTCGACGCCGCAGCCGCCGGCCACGGCACGGGCACGGCTGCCGGCGGGGTTTCGGTCAGGGCTTCACTCGCCGCCTGGTGGCTCCAGCCCGCCGCGAGCATGGCCTGCAACACCGCCTCACGGCCGTGGCCGTCGGCGCTCTGGGCGGCAATCCAGTCGCGCAGTTCGCGCGTGATCGCCTGGTGCTGGCCGGTGATCGCAGGTGCGGGCATGTCGGGTCCTTGCGCGAGCTGCAGGCTCAGGCCGCCTGCTTGCGGCGAAACACCAGCCGGTCCGGGCCGGACACGGCGGGCTCGAAGCGGTAGCCCTCGGCATCAAAGCCCTCCAGCTTGCGCACGCTGGCGATTTTGTTCGCAATCGCATAACGCAGCATCAGGCCGCGTGCACGCTTGGCGTTGAAACTGATGATCTTGTACTTGCCGCCCTTGTACTCTTCAAACACACAACTGACCACGCGCGGCTTCAGGACCTTGCGGTCCACGGCCTTGAAATACTCCTCGCTGGCCAGGTTGACCACCACCGGCGATGTGTCGGCCGCGGCGCGCTGGTTGAGGTAGCCGGCAATCTTCGTGCCCCAGAACTGGTAGAGGTTGGCCGCGTCGCCAACCGCCAGCGACGTGCCCATCTCGAGCCGGTAGGGCTGCATCCGGTCCAGCGGGCGCAACACGCCATACAGGCCGCTCAGGATGCAGACATGGTCCTGCGCCCAGGCCAGTTGTGATTCGCTCAGGGTTTTGGCATCCAGCCCGCCATAGACATCTCCATCGAAAGCCAGTACCGCCTGTTTGGAATTTTTGGCGGTGAAACGCGGCGACCAGGCCTGGTAACGCGCCACGTTCAGGCCGGCGAGTTTGTCCGACAGGTGCATCAGCGTGCTGATCTGCTGCGGCGTTTTTTCGCGCAGCACGGCGATCAGCTCGGCCGACTGGCGCGCGAACAGGACAGATGTATGGGTGGCGACCTGCGGCGGCGTGTCGTAATCCAGCGACTTGGCCGGCGAGAGGAGAAACAGCATGGGGGAGGATTTCGTGACAAGGGCGAAACCCCCACTTTACGACAGCCGGGCAACACCCGGCCGGACTGCGGACTTAAGCAAGCGCTGAGCAAGCCCAGGGGGGTTGTTCAGCGCTTGCTTTTCAACGCAGGTCGCTGGCCAGCGAAGCCAGGGTTTCGGCCGCTATCGACACATGCGCCGGGTAATGCGTGTGGTCGCACCCCAGCTTGACGCCGGCGCCGGCTTTGACTGCCGCACACATGGGGGCATCGAGCTCGAAGCGCACAAAATGCACGGCCGAGGTCTTTTCCTCGTTCTCGCGGTCCATGTCCTCGTCGGCAATCGCATACACGCGGGCGTGGCCCTCCACCTCGACAAACAGCCTGTCCTCGACCCCGATCAGCCGGGCCAGTTCACGCTTGCGCTCGTTGATATCGGGATACTCCAGCATCACGGTGGCCTTCCAGTTGCTGCCGTCGGGCATCAGCGGTGCATAGGCCTCGATCTCCTGGTTGATGCCGTCTTCCTCGAAGATTTTTTCGATACGCAGCATTTCCTGGATCTGGTAGCGAATGCTGGTTTCGCTTTCGAACTGCAGGTTGATGTGTTCGCCCAGGCGCACGCTGCGCAAGCGGCGGTGCGCCATGATGGCCGGCTTGTTGTCCTTGCGGTATTTGCTGTAGGCCTCCAGCGTCATGAGGCTGTCTCGGGTGATTTTTCCGGTGGTCTGCATGATGGCCTCCTGTCTACTTCAGGCCGTAGGCGGTGCGCACCAGGGTCAAGGGGTGTTTTTGCGGCGGCGCGCCGAGCTGGTTCACCTCGAAGCCCTGGGCGATGTGGTGGCCGCCCAGCGGACAGTCGCTGCTGATCACGTCAGGCAGTCCACCGTCCCGGTGCGCGGCCATGGCCTTGAACAGCGGCTTGCCGATTTTCATGGCCTGCTGGTGGTAGGGCAGCTTCACGCCGAAGGTGCCGGCATGGCCGGAACAGCGCTCGTGGGTGTGAACGCTGGTACCGGGCACCATCCTGAGCATTTCCTCGGTTTTCTTGCCGATGTTCTGCACCCGTCCATGACAGGGGATCTGGTAACTGACCTTGCCCAGCGGCACCGGAAATTCGGTCTTGAGCAGGCCGTCGCGCTTGCGTGCCATCAGGTACTCGAAGGGGTCCCACATGTGTTCCTTGACCAGCTGAACCTCGGCGTCGCCCGGGTACATCAGCGGGATTTCCTGCTTGAACATCAGCGTGCAGCTCGGCACGGCGCTCAGGATGGCAAAGCCGTCCCGCGCATATTTCGCCAGCACCGGGATGTTGGCCTCCTTGCTCTCATTGACCGAATCGAGGTCGCCGAGCTCCAGCTTGGGCATGCCGCAGCATTTTTCCTTGTCGACCAGCACGTAAGGCACTTCGTTGTGGTCCAGCACCTTGAGCAGGTCGTGGCCTATGCCGGGCTCGTTGTAGTTGATGTAACAGGTCGAATAAATCACCACCTTGCCCGGTGTTTTGACGCCATCTTTCACCGCATGGGACGGCGACTCGGGCACGCCGGAGCGGAATTTTTTTGTCGCCAGTTCGGGCAGCCAGGCGTTTTTGTCCACGCCCAGCACTTTTTCCATCACGGCCCGGGCCGGCCTGGTCTTGTTGACCGCATTGGCCACCTGGACCACGACGGGAATGCCGGCAAACTGGCCATGCACATCGGTAGAGGCCAAAAACCTCTCGCCCATGCCGACCTCACCCTTCCTGAACTTGATGGCCTTGGCGCGCAGCATGGTATGCGGAAAGTCGAGGTTGAACTCGTGCGGCGGCACATAGGGGCACTTGGTCATGTAGCAGAGGTCGCACATGTAGCACTGGTCGACCACCTTCATGTAGTCCCTTTTATCCACGCCATCGACCTCGCCGGTGCTGCTTTCATCGACCAGGTCGAACAGCGTGGGGAAGGCCCCACACAGGCTCACACAGCGCCTGCAGCCATGGCAAATGTCAAAGATGCGCTCCATCTCATGGAAAGTCGCTTCCTCGTTGTAGTAGTCGGGATTTTTCCAGTCGATCGCGTGACGCGTCGGCGCCTGCAGATTGCCTTCGGTAGCCATGGCACACCTCTCTTATGGGAGCTTTATGGGTCGCAAGCCGCCACGCCGTCACGGCGTAGCGAGCGGGTGCAGGGCAAGGCGCGGGTGTCGGGTCACCGGAATGTGCTCAAGGCACATGAGGATGACCCGATCGGGACCCGCAACGCCGCCATGCGCCCGCGCAGTAGCCGGAATCAGTCGACAAGTTCAGCCAAAGCCTTGGTGTAGCGATTCGCATGCGAGCGCTCGGCCTTGGCCAGGGTTTCGAACCAGTCGGCGACTTCGTCGTGGCCTTCGTCACGCGCGGTCTTGGCCATGCCGGGGTACATGTCTGTGTACTCATGGGTCTCACCGGCCACGGCCGAGGCAAGGTTCTCACGCGTGCCGCCGAAGGGCATGCCGGTGGCCGGGTCGCCACACTGCTCCAGCCACTCGAGGTGGCCATGCGCGTGGCCGGTTTCGCCTTCCGCCGTGGAGCGGAACAGCGCTGCAACATCGGGTTGGCCTTCGACGTCGGCCTTGTTTGCGAAATACAGGTAGCGGCGGTTGGCCTGGGATTCGCCGGCGAACGCGGCCTTCAGGTTTTCTTCCGTCCTGGAGCCTTTGAGAGCAGCCATGGATATCTCCTTCGTGGTTGTAGAAGTTCTTGTGCCCCCGGTGTGAGCACCGCGGACGCTCACACGGTAGGCCGATCCAGCGGCGGCGTCCAATTGCCTGCTTCAATAGCTTGCGGCAAAAAAAGCTATCGCCCATTCCACCGAGAAGCATTCTCAGGTCACAGCTCGAGTCACCCGGAATTGCCGACTTGGCAGCTTGCCGGAGTTACGTTATAGTAAACGCATTATGAATAGGTGAATTCAAGCTGCATTTCCAATCCACCTGAATCGCTCTGCCGACATCCCCTGGAGATCCGCCATGGCCGCCCTTCCGAACACCCTGACCCCGCCCTCCCGACTCTCGCCCCTGCCGGCCCCGGCGCCGGTGCAGCAACTGCACCACTACGCCTATCGTGCGAAAGACGCCGAGGAAACCCGGCATTTCTACGAGGACATCCTCGGCCTGCCGCTGTACCACATCATCCAGAGCGACTACGTTCCGAGCACTGGCGAGTACTGCCCCTACACCCACTTCTTTTTCCGGTTGCAGGACGGCTCCTTCATCGCTTTTTTCGACCTCGGCAATGACGAGGCGGCCCTGCCCTCGCCGAACACGCCGCTGTGGGTCAACCACATCTCGTTTCGTGTCGATACGGTGGCCGACCTGGAAGCCATGAAAGCGCGCCTCGAAGCCGATGGCATCGAAGTGCTGGGTGTGACCGACCACCACATCTTCAAGAGCATTTACTTCTTCGACCCCAACGGCGTGCGCCTGGAGCTGACGGCGCAGCTGGCCGACGAATTTCAGATGCTGGAGGAAAGCAAGACCGCCCACGCCCGCCTGGCCGAATGGACGGCACGCAAACAGCAGTGGCGCAAGGACAAGGCGGCGGGTCAGGCCGCCGAAACCCTGAAGCCGCAGCAAAACGACAGGCCGGAGTTCGGCAGCAAACCCGCCGCCTGATACGCCTCGATTACTATCATTTTGATAGCTGCCTGCGCTCGTCCGGCAAGGGCCAGGCCTTGAAAATACTCACCACCCATTGATGCCCGGAGCGAGACACGCCATGCTGGAGACACCTGCCTACGCCCCGACGGCGTTCACCAACGGTTATGAGTTCACCCAGGGCACGGGTTACACCCTGCCTGAATACCCGTTCGTGGCTCCGCCCGAGCTCAACTCAAAACAAATCAGGCGCCATCCCATCGTCATCGTCGGCGGCGGGATCACCGGCCTGAGCCTGGCCTGCGCGCTGGCCCGTTACGGCGTGGCAGCTGTGCTGCTGGACGAAGACAACAGCGTGGGCGTCAAGGGCGCCTCGTCGCGCGGCATCTGCTACACGCAGAAGTCGCTGGAGGTCTTCCACCGCCTCGGCATCTACGAGCGGATTGCCGCCAAGGGCGTGCAGTGGAGCGTGGGCCGCACCTTTGCGGGCGACGACGAGGTCTATTCCTTCGACCTGCGCCAGCAGAGCAACTTCAACCTCTCAACCCAGCCGCCCTTCATCAACATCCAGCAGTTCTACATCGAGGGTTACCTGGTCGAACGCATCCATGAACTCGGCCACGTGGACCTGCGCTGGAAGTCGCGCGTCACCGCCTTCACGCAAAACGCCGAGGTCGCCACGCTGACGGTGGAAACGCCGGCGGGCAGCTACCAGATCGAGGCCGAACACGTGATCGACGCGTCCGGCTCGCACACGCTCTTTCACGACTGGGTCGGCGCCACCATGCAGAACAAGCGCGGCGACGACCGCTGGTGCATCGCCGATGTGCGCTTTTCCACACACCCGCCGGTCGAGCGCCACACCTGGATCGAGGCGCCTTTCAATGAAAACCGCGCGGTCTGGCAGCACCTGATGGCCGACGACGTCTGGCGCATCGACTACCAGATGGCGCCCAATGCCGATCCCGACGCCGTGAGCCGCGAAGACGTGGTGCGTGAACGCCTGCAGCGCCAGTTCGGCAAGGATGTCGAGGTCGAGATCGTCTGGGTCGGCCCTTATGCCTACCGCAGCCGCTGCCTGGACCAGTTGCGCGTGGGGCGCGTGTTTTTCATGGGCGACACCGCCAAGATCGTCAGCCCCTTCGGCGCGCGCGGCGGCAATACCGGCGTGGCCGATGCCGACAACCTGGCCTGGAAGCTGGCCGCCGTGCTGCGCGGCCGTGCCAGCGCCACGCTGCTGGAGAGCTACGACGCGGAGCGGCTCGAAGCGGCCCAGCAGAACGTGCAGGTGACCAACCGCACCGCCCGCTTCCTGCGACCGGCAGACGGCATGGAGCGCGGCTTTCGCACAGCGGCGATCAGCCTGGCCAGGCAGTACCCGTTTGCGCGCTCCCTGGTGAATACCGGCCGCATGGCGGTGGCCAACACCTACACCCGTTCCTCCATCTGCGACAGCACCGGCGGGCAATCGGTACAGAACGTGGCTTTCCGTTGGGCCGACGGCGCGCAAGGTGCCATCAATGACCTGCTGCAGTGGGCCGGCGGCGACCTGCTGGTGCTGGTGTTCGGCGAGCTGCCGGCCGCCAGCCTGCGGCGCCTGAAGCAGCTGGCCCAACACGCACCGGTGCGCAGCGTGCAGGTGCTGGGCCCGGACGACCGCGCCCAGGCACGCGAACATGTGCGCGATATCAACGTACAGGGCACCGGCCATGTGCGGGGTGCCTGCCACGTGGTTGGCCACACCTGGGCCCTGGTGCGGCCCGACGGCTACCTGGCCGCCACCGGCAAGGCCGTCGATGGCCAACTGGTCGCTGCTGTCGAAAAAACCCTGGGCCTGCGCTGAAATCCGGAAGGACCTCCCATGACCACCGAAGCTGCCATCAAGACCGACTCCAACTTCCAGGATGCGGATGCCTTTTACGAATGCCTGCTCGACGCCCACCAGGGCCTGAGCCGCGAGCAGTCCGAGCTGCTCAACGCCCGGCTGATCCTGATCCTGGCCAACCAGATTGGCGACAGCGCGGTGCTCCAGGCCTGTATCGCGGGCGCCCGGGACGCGCCGGCGCGCTGAAGCGGCGCCAGTCGAATAAAATCGGCCCACTGATCCACCCCGGCGGCATCTCACCAGATGCCGTTTTTCATTGCCGCCCATGACCGACCCTGCCCAGCCCCTGCCCACCCCACCCGCCGAGACCGCGACCGCGCGGGTTTCCGTGCCAACGCCGGGGCTGGACAGCCTGGCCAAGTCCTTCGAACCGGCGGCGATCGAAAGCCAGTGGGGGCCGCGCTGGGAGGCCAGCGGCATGTACGAACCGACGCTGGATGCGGCGAAACCGTCCTTTTCGATCCAGCTGCCGCCGCCCAATGTGACCGGCACGCTGCACATGGGCCACGCCTTCAACCAGACCATCATGGACTCGCTGACGCGTTACCACCGCATGCGCGGCCACAACACGCTGTGGGTCCCCGGTACCGACCACGCCGGCATCGCCACGCAGATCGTGGTCGAGCGCAAGCTGCAGGCCGAAGGCCAGAGCCGGCACGACCTGGGCCGCGAAAAGTTTGCCGAAAAAGTCTGGGAGTGGAAGGAAGAATCCGGCAGCACCATCACGCGCCAGATGCGCCGCATGGGCGACTCGGTGGCCTGGAAGCACGAGTACTTCACGATGGACCCGAAGATGTCCAAAGTGGTCACCTCCACCTTTGTGCAGCTCTACGAGCAGGGCCTGATCTACCGCGGCAAGCGCCTGGTCAACTGGGACCCGATCCTCAAGTCGGCGGTGTCGGACCTGGAGGTCGAAAGCGAAGAGGAAGACGGCTTCCTCTGGCACATCCGCTACCCGCTGGCCGACGGCAGTGGCTCGCTGACGGTCGCCACCACGCGACCCGAAACCATGCTGGGCGACGTGGCGGTGATGGTGCATCCCGAAGATGACCGTTACAGCCACCTGTTCGGCAAGGAAGTCGTCCTGCCACTGTGTGGCCGGAACATTCCCGTCATCGCCGACGACTACGTCGACAAGGCTTTCGGCACCGGTGTGGTCAAGGTCACGCCGGCCCACGACAGCAACGACTACGCGGTCGGCCAGCGGCACCAGTTGCCCATGATCGGCGTGCTCACGCTGGACGCCGCCATCAATGACAACGCACCCGAAAAATACCGCGGCATGGACCGCTTCGTGGCGCGCAAGGCGGTGGTCGCCGACCTCGAAGCCCAGGGCCTGCTGGTCGAGGTCAAGAAACACAAACTCATGGTGCCGCGCTGCGCGCGAACCGGCGCCGTCATCGAGCCCATGCTGACCGACCAGTGGTTTGTCGCCATGAGCAAGGTCAGCGAGCAGGACCCGACCGGCAAGTCGATTGCCCAGAAGGCGCGAGACGCGGTGGACAGCGGCGCCGTCAAGTTTGTGCCCGAGCAGTGGGTCAACACCTACAACCAGTGGATGGGCAACATCCAGGACTGGTGCATCTCGCGCCAGCTCTGGTGGGGCCACCAGATTCCGGCCTGGTACGACGAAGACGGCAAGGTCTATGTGGCCGAGAACGAAGCGGCGGCGCAAGCCCAGGCGCCGGGAAAAACGCTGACACGTGATCCCGATGTGCTCGACACCTGGTACTCCTCGGCGCTGGTGCCCTTCTCCTCGCTGGGCTGGCCCGAAAAGACCAGGGAGCTGGATCTCTTTCTCCCGTCGAGCGTGCTGGTCACCGGCTACGACATCATCTTCTTCTGGGTCGCCCGGATGATCATGATGACCACGCACTTCACCGGCCAGGTGCCCTTCCACCATGTGTACATCCACGGTCTGGTGAAAGACGCGCAAGGCAAGAAGATGAGCAAGTCTGAAGGCAATGTGCTGGACCCCGTCGATTTGATCGACGGCATCGAACTCGCGCCGCTGCTGGACAAACGTTCGCAGGGCCTGCGCAAACCCGAGACCGCGCCGCAAGTGCGCAAGAACACCGAGAAGGAATTCCCGGCCGGCATTCCGGCCTACGGCGCCGATGCGCTGCGTTTCACTTTTGCCTCGCTGGCCAGCCTGGGCCGCAGCATCAACTTCGACAGCAAGCGCTGCGAGGGTTACCGCAACTTCTGCAACAAGCTCTGGAACGCCACGCGTTTCACCCTGATGAACTGTGAAGGCCAGGACTGCGGCCTGGCCGAACACACCAAGGAGCAATGCGCGCCCGGGGGCGAGTTTCACAACTACATGAGCTTTTCCCAGGCCGACCGCTGGATAAGCTCCACCCTGCAACGCGTCGAAGCCGACGTGGCCAAAGGTTTTTCCGACTATCGCCTCGACAACGTCGCCGGCAGCATCTACCAGTTTGTCTGGGACGAGTTCTGCGACTGGTACCTGGAAATAGCCAAAGTGCAGATCCAGACCGGCACGCCAGCCCAGCAGCGCGCCACGCGCCGCACGCTGATCCGCACGCTGGAAGCCATCCTGCGGCTGGCGCACCCGGTGCTGCCCTTCATCACCGAGGAGCTCTGGCAAATCGTCGCGCCGGTCGCCGGCCTGAAAAAGGGCGACTACATCGGGCAGGCCGCCTATCCGCAAAGCCAGCCCGGCAAGATCGATACCCAGTCCGAAGCCCATGTGGCCAAACTCAAGACCCTGGTCGACGCCTGCCGCAACCTGCGCGGCGAGATGAAGGTGTCACCGGCGACGCGGTTGCCGCTGTTCGTGGTCGGCGATCACGCCTTCATGACGCAGTCGGCGCCCGTCATCAAGGCGCTGGCCAAGCTCAGCGAGGTCAAGGTGTTCGAGAGCGAAGCCGACTGGGCCAAAGCGGCCGAGGCCGCACCTGTCGCCGTCGTCGGGGAAGCCAGGGTCTGCCTGCACATGGAAGTCGACGTGGCCGCCGAAAAAGCCCGCCTGGGCAAGGAAGCCACGCGGCTGGAGGGCGAACTCGTCAAGGTCCAGGCCAAGCTGGCCAATGAAGCCTTTGTGGCCAAGGTGCCGTCGGCGGTGCTGGAGCAGGAGCGCAAGCGCCTGACGGACTACACCGCGACGCTGGAAAAAATCCGGGGCCAGTTGGCACGCCTGAATTAGCCGGCCCTGTCGAACCGCGGTTTGCTGAAGTCAAGCAGGGTCCGCGGATCTGCCTTCGCGAGTCCGCAGGCGGAGCGTCCCCAAGAGAGCAGAGAGTTACACGCAGTGAACGAGCGTGGGGGCTCTCACCTGATGGAGTATTCCTGGTCACCCCATTGCGAGGGCGACACGGCGCCGGGCAGTTCCATGTCCATGGGCGCACTCGGGATGTAGTCGACGCCGCGCTGATCGGCCGCAATCGCCTCGTGCATGCGGTGCGCCACATACCAGCTCGAGCGCAAGCGGGCTTCGCGCGTGTGCGAGCCCAGGCGCGGCGTGATGAACAGGTTTTTCAGGCCGTTGACAGGTGAGTTCTCGGCGGTGAAATTGTCCTCGGCGCCGTCCAGGATGCAGGCCTCGATGCGGCCGTCGCACAGGGCCGCCGCCAGGGCGTTCTCATCGAACAGCGCGCTGCGGCTGATGCCGACCCAGAGCTGGTTGCGCTTGCAGGCCGCCAGCAGTTTTTCGTTCACAAAGCTTCGGAATCGCGTGGCGTACAACATCTGCACCGACACCGCATCGGACTGGCTGACCAGTTCGGTCAGGGTCACAGGCTGGATGCGCAGGCGCTCCCAGATAGGCGCGGTGTGGTGGACCGCCGGGTCGTAACCGATCAGCCGCACACCGAGGCTGGTCAGCATGCCCGCCAGCGTGTGTGCCGTAGGCGCCAGCCCCAGAATGCCGACGGTGCTGCCATGGAGTTCACGACCCATTTGTGTCGTCGGGTGGCGCCTGCCCATCAATGCCGACACCACGCCACGGCGATACAGCAGCAACAGGCTGCTCAGCAGGTATTCGGCGTTGGAGCGCACGTTGGCGCTGCTGGCATGGATCACCTTGATGCCGCGTTCCTTGCAGGCTTCCAGGTCGGTGTTGTCGGTCCCCACATGCAGGCGGCCGACGGCCTTGAGTTTGGGCACGAAGTCAAGGAATTCCCGGGTCACCACGGTCTGCCGCGGAAAAACAATGCCCCGGGTTTTGTACGCCATTTTGCGCAGTACCACGAGATCGTCCGCGAGTTCGGGACGGTATTCCACACTGTGGCGCGACTCCAGCCAGGTCATGGCTTCAGGCACCAATGCATCAAGAAGTAAGATGTCCACCCAGCTATCCTTTTTCTTTTGCAGCCGACCGCCACTGCGGCTCCCACCCGAATTCGGGCTCCTGTCCGACACTGTCGCTGTGTTAACTACGCAACACTTTAGCCCTTTAACCTTTAAAAGTCGATGCAAAAAGTCACACTAAAAAAGGCCGTATTCCCGGTGGCAGGTCTGGGAACCCGGTTTCTGCCGGCGACCAAGGCCCAGCCCAAGGAAATGTTGCCAGTGGTGGACAAACCGCTGATCCAGTACGCCGTCGAAGAAGCCTACGCAGCAGGCATTCGCCACATGATATTTGTCACCGGACGCAATAAGCGGGCCATCGAAGACCACTTCGACACCGCCTACGAGCTCGAAACCGAACTGGAAGCGGCCGGCAAGCAGAAATTGCTGGAACTGGTGCGTTCCATGAATCCGGGAGACATGGATTTTTCCTATGTCCGCCAGCCACGCTCACTGGGCCTGGGCCATGCCGTGCTGTGTGCCGAACACCTGGTCGGCAACGAACCTTTTGCCGTCTTGCTGGCCGACGACCTGATGGTGGGCTCCCCACCGGTACTGGCCCAGATGGCAGCCCGCTTCGCCGAACTGCAGCAGTCGGTGCTGGCGGTGCAGGAAGTGCCCGCGGAACATACGCGGCGCTACGGCATCGTCGCCGGTGAAAGTGTCAGCCCGCAACTGATCAAGGTGAGGGCCATGGTGGAAAAGCCGGCGCCCGAAGTGGCGCCCTCACGCATGGGGGTGGCGGGGCGCTACATCCTGACACCCGCCGTCTTCCGGCACATCCGCAGCCAGCCTACCGGCGTGGGAGGCGAGATCCAGCTGACCGACGGGATTGCAGGCCTGATGGCCGAGGAAGGCGTGTATGCCTACCAGTACGAAGGCAAGCGTTACGACTGCGGCAGCAAGGAAGGTTTCCTGGAAGCCACCGTCGAGCTCGCCTTGCAACACCCCGAAGTTGGCGAGCACTTTCGCCACTACCTGAAAAACCTTCAGGTTCTGTAAAAGCGCATCCGCCGGGATGCTGGCCGCGAAGTACGGGAGCCGGTCAGCGGCGCTTCAGCACGTGAATGAAGTCGCCGCCTTCGGTCTGCTGCTCCACCAGCTCATTGCCGGTTTGCTTGGCAAAAGCCATGAAATCACGGGTCGAGCCTGAGTCCGTGGAAACCACACGCAGCAACTGACCGCTGGTCATCTCGGCCAGCGCCTTCTTGGCCTTGAGAATGGGCAGGGGGCAGTTGAGGCCCCGGGTGTCGAGTTCTTTGTCGATGTGCATCGTTGATCCTTGATTGCCCTCATTTTAAGCAAATCCGCGAAACCCGCCGGCACGCCACGTCCTGGCCTGGCCGGGGCCCCGGGTCCCGCCTTGCTGAACCGCTCTACGCTATCAAATCAATAGCTGCTTGCGCTCGTCCGGTATGGGCGGAAGCCGGATTTCATGCATAAAAAACCCCGGGGATGCAGTGCAAACCCGGGGCGGACTGTGCAGGCGCCGTAGCGCCGGAGCAGACCTTACTTCATGCCGAACCTGGCCTTGGCATCGTTCTGGCAACTGTCCTTGGCGGCGCCTGACAGGCTGTCGCAACGCTCTTTGGCGGCCTTGTACTGGGCTTCATTCTTGTCGGCATTGGCGTCCTTGCGGGCCTCGGCGACATTGTCTGCGCGGTCCTTGCTGCCATCGGCTGCCGCCTTGGTGACCTTGGCGTCGGCCTTGGCGGTGGTGCGGGCGGCCTTGGCGTCTTTCACGCAAACGTCCTTCGCATTGCCAGCCAGGTCGTCACATTTTTCCTTCGCGACGTCGTAAGCGGCATCTGCCTTGGCGTCGCGGATTTTTTTGTCGTGGCTGGGGCTGGGTTTGTATTGCGCTTCCAGTTCGGCCCTGGCGACTTTTTCCGCGCCCTTGGCCTCGGCCTGGCAGACATCCTTGGCATTGGCGCTCAGCGTGGAGCATTTGTCTTTGGCAGCCTTGTAGTCGGCTTCGACGCGGTCCTTCTGGACCTTGTATTCTTCCTTGGTCAAGGCCATGGCGTTACCGGCGAACGCGCAGGAGACTGCAAGGGTGAGCATGGCGATTCTGGTTTTCATTTGGAATGTCCTCTGGATGAATGAATGTTTGTGGTGCGCCTGTTCGACAGGCGCTGCGGCTGCGCGGGGGTCACATCAGCCCAGGGCTGGCCCCCGGTGCGCCCTCAGTAACGCTCGAAAAAGCCCGTCGGGTTGCGCCGCTGGAAATCCTCGAGCTGCGTTTCGGCTTCGTCCTTGGCCAGGCCGTGTCGGGCCTGAATCCGGCCCAGCAACTGGTCGCGCTTGCCGGCAATGATGTCGAGGTCGTCGTCGGTGAGCTTGCCCCACTGCTCCTTGACCTTGCCCTTGAACTGCATCCAGTTCCCTTCGATTTGATCCTGGTTCATGGTGATCTCCTGGTGAAATTAAATCGCCTGCGTTTTATCGTGGCGACAAGAACTTCACCTTAGGCAGGCTGTTTCAGCCCGGGGGTAGGCAGGCGCAAGAGATGGCCGTAGGTGGGTGCCTACAGCCAGGCGACGCCGGTCAAGCGGTCTTTTTGGCGCGCAAGCTGCGGCCCAGCAGCAGCACCGGCAGCAGGCCCACCAGCACCAGCGCCAGCGCCGGCAAGGCGGCCTCGCCCAGCCGCTCGTCGCGCGCAAGCTGGTAGGTCACCACCGCCAGGGTGTCGCTGTTGAAAGGCCGCAGCACCAGCGTGGCAGGCAGCTCCTTCATCACGTCGACAAACACCAGCAGCGCAGCCGTGCCCACCGAACGCTGCAGCAGAGGCCAGTGAATCTTCAGCAGCAGCGCTGCGCCGGTGCTCCCCAGCATGCGGGCGCTGTCGTCGAAACTGGCGGGAATGCGCGAGTAACCGCTTTGCACCGACTGCAGCGCCACAGCGGTGAAACGCACCAGGTAGGCCCAGACGATGCCGAGCACGGTGCCGGTGATCCAGTAGCCAGCAGCGGTTTGCGGTGCCGCCGCCTGCAGCCAGCCCACGGGCAGCAGCAGGCCCACCACAATCACGGCGCCCGGCACGGCATAACCGAGGCTGGCCAGTTGCACGGCGGCACGGGTCGGCCAGTCGGGCCGGCGGCGCAGCGCAAAAGCCAGGCCGAGCGCAATGCCCGTGGCCAGTGCAGCGCTCAGGCCTGCCAGGCCCACGCTGTTGAGCGACCACCGCACAAACTGCGTCCAGGGCAGCTCGCCCCAGCCGGCGACCAGCGGGCGCAACATGAACAGCACAGGCAACACAAAACCCAGCAGGATGGGCAGCGCGCACACCAGCCAGGCCGCAGCAGCGCGTGGCCCGCGCAGGGGTGCGGGTGCGGCGTCGGCCGCGCCGGCACGCCCGCCCCGGCTGGTGGAAAACCGCATGCGCTTTTGCGCCTGGTGTTCGATCTTGAGCAGCACAGCCACCACCAGCAGCAACACGCTGGCCAACTGCGCGGCGGCCAGACGGTTGTCCATGGCCAGCCAGGCCTTGTAGATGCCGGCCGTGAAAGTCTGTATGCCGAAATAGCTGGACACGCCGAAGTCGGCCAGCGTCTCCATCAGCGCCAGCGCCACCCCGGCGGCAACGGCGGGACGGGCCAGTGGCAAGGCCACCTCGCGAATGCGGCGTGACAGGGGCGCGCCCAGCAGCCGGGCGGCCTCCATCAGGTGCGCAGCCCGCTCGGACAAGGCGGTGCGCGCCAGCAGGTAGACATAGGGGTACAGCGACACCGTGAACACCAGCACCGCACCGCCAAGGCTGCGGATCTCGGGCAGCAGCCGGCCCTGCAGGCCGAAACTGTCACGCATCCAGCTTTGCAGCGGCCCGGCGTACTGCAAAAAGTCGGTGTAGGCATAAGCCACCACATAAGCCGGCATGGCCAGCGGCAGCAACAGCGCCCAGGCAAAAAAGCGCCGCCCCGGAAAGTCAAACAAGGTCACGGCACTGGCGGTCGCCATGCCGACCACCGCCACACCGAGGGCGACCGCAAGGCACAGCAGCAGCGAGGTGATGGCGTATTCAGGCAGAACCGTCTGCAGCAGCTGGGTCAGGATGGGCAGGGAATCGGCGTCCAGTTCCAGCCAGGACAGCAATACCGTCAGCACCGGCAAGGTGAGCACGGCCACGAGAGCAAACAGCAGGACAGACGGGATAAAACGGCGAAGCATGAAGTCCAGACAAAGGGCGGGTTGGCGCCGGGCAGTCCTTTTCGCCGGGGGTTGGCGGGAGAAGGCCTGCGAATTGTGAATGAGAATTGTAAGCATCTACAATTCATCCATGTTTTTAGACCTTTCCAAGCTGGTGGTCCACTATGCCGGGCAAGCGCGGCCGGCCGTCAATGGCGTGTCACTGGGCTTGCGGATCGGCGAGATCGGCGTGCTGATCGGGCCCTCGGGCTGCGGCAAGACCACCTTGCTGCGCGCCGTGGCCGGGCTGGAGCGCGCGCAGGCCGGCAGCATCCTGCTGGACCGCGAAACCGTCAGCAGCGCAGGCGTCCATGTGCCCGCGGAACAACGCCGCATTGGCATGGTGTTCCAGGACTACGCCCTGTTCCCACACCTGGACGTGGGCCACAACGTGGCTTTCGGCCTGTCCCACCTGCGGCCGGCAGAGCGCCAGCAGCGCATCGGCGAGGTGCTGGACCTGGTCGGCCTGGGCCAGGCGCAAGGGCGTTACCCGCACGAGCTGTCGGGCGGCCAGCAACAGCGCGTGGCACTGGCGCGCGCGCTGGCGCCGCGGCCGCGGCTGCTGCTGCTCGACGAGCCTTTTTCCAACCTCGATGTGGACCTGCGCGAACGCCTGGCCCATGAGGTGCGCGCGATCCTGAAGCAGGCCGGCGCCACCGCGCTGATGGTGACCCATGACCAGCTCGAAGCCTTTGCGATCGGCGACCGCATCGGGGTAATGCACGAGGGCGAGTTGCACCAATGGGACGACGCGTATGAGCTCTACCATCGCCCGGCGACGCGTTTTGTGGCCGACTTCATCGGCCACGGGGTGTTCACCCGCGCGCAAATCACGCAGCGGGGTGACAACGTGGTGGTGCGGACCGCGCTGGGCGACCTCAGCGATGTGCTGGAGTGCCCCCTGCCCGGCGCCTACCCGGACGGGGTATGCGACGTGCTGCTGCGCGCGGACGACATCGTGCACGACGATGCCGCGCCGGTGAAAGCGCAGATCGTGCGCAAGGCCTTTCGCGGTTCGGAGTTTTTGTACACCCTCCAGCTCGGCAGCGGCGAAACCGTGATGGCCCATGTGCCCTCCCACCACGACCACGCGCTGGGCGAATGGATAGGCATTCGCGCCGAGGTGGATCACGTGGTGACCTTCCAGCGCGAATGAGCCTTTTCTAGCGGCCGGCTTCAGCGCCTTCGCGCAACAGGCGGGCTACCTCGGCCTGAAGGTCGGCGGCCCAGGCCCGGCGGTCGCGTCCGTCGGCGCGCTGGGGCTGGCCCACCGTGACTTCGGCGCGCAGGTGCGTGACACACAGGGTTTCCCAGATCGATACAAAAATCGAATCGTCGTCGATATAACGCGGCGCGAAGTTTGTCTGCCCCGTGTCCGCGTCGACAAACCGCAAGGCCAGTGGCTGCACCGGCGCGTCGGCGGAAATCGCCGCCTGCAGCAAGTTGGCATGAAACGGTTTCATGGAAATGCCATCGCCGGTCGTGCCTTCGGGAAACACCGCCAGCACCTCGCCCAGCCGGAGCCGCTCGACCATGTGGTGCACCACCCGGTGGGCGTCGCGCCGGGATTCGCGCTCGATGTAGAGCGTGCCTGCGCCGCCCGCCAGGGTACCCACCAGCGGCCAGTGCCGGATATCCGCCTTGGAGACGAAGCGGCAGTAACGCGAGGCATGCAACACCACGATGTCCAGCCAGGACAGGTGGTTGGCCACCAGCAACACCGGCCCCTTGGCCACCGGCAGGCCCTGCAGCGCCAGCTCGATGCCGACGCCGCGCAACATGGCCTGCGCCCAGGCGTGCACCCGCGCCTCCCGCTCCTGCTGCGCGAGACGGGGAAAGCGGAAAACAATGGTCCAGATGCCGCCGGCAATGTGCGACAAGGCCCACAGCAGCCGCCAGACGGCCCTGGCTTGCCGCACGCGCCTATGCCCCGTAGGCGAGTTGGCCGCCCACCAGCGTCCAGCGCACGCGGGCCGGCAACTGGTAGCCTGAAAACGGCGTGTGTTTGCCCTGGCTGCGCAGTGCGTCCGGCTGGACCGTCCATTCAGACGCCGGGTCAAATACACAGACGTCGGCGACGCCGCCCACCGCGAGTTGTCCCACGCTGGACTGCAAGCTGCCGAGCGCGCTGCCGAGCACGCGAGCCGGCTCACTGGTGAGCACCGCCAGCGCACGCGGCAAGCCCACGCCACTGTCATGGCCCCACTTGCAGGCCAGGCCCAGCAGCAATTCCAGCCCGGTCGCCCCCGGCTCAGCCTCGGCAAAGGGCAAGGTCTTGGCATCGGCCTCGACCGGGGTGTGATCCGACACCAGTGCATCGATGGTGCCGTCCAGCAGACCCTGGCGCAGCGCATCGCGGTCACGCTGCTGGCGCAGCGGCGGATTCAGGCGCATGCGGCTGTCAAAGTAGCCGATGTCGGTATCGGTCAGGTGCAGGCTGTTGATGCTGACATCGGCGCTCACCGCCAGGCCTTCAGCCTTGGCGCGTGCCAGCAGGGCCACACCCGCCGCGCTGCTGATGCGGCAGATGTGAACACGCGCGCCGGTCGTGCGCATCAGTTCGAACAGGGTGTGCAGCGCAATCGTTTCGGCCGCCACCGGCACGCCGCTCAAGCCGAGGCGCGTGGCCAGCGCGCCGCTGGCGGCGACACCGCCGCCCAGCCAGCTGTCCTGGGGACGCAACCAGACGGTGTAAGCAAAGCTGGCGGCATATTGCAGCGCACGCAGCAGCACCTGGGTGTTGGCCAGCGGCACATCGGCCTGGCTGAAGCCGACACAACCGGCCTCGGTCAACTCCACCATTTCCGTCAGGGCCTCCCCCTGGAGCGCCCGTGTCAGCGCGCCCAGCGGGAACACGCGCGACTGGTGCAGTTTCTCCGCGCGGAACTTGAGCATCTCGACGAGTCCCGGTTCGTCAAGCACCGGGTCGGTGTCGGGCGGGCAGACCAGGCTGGTCACGCCCCCGGCGACGGCGGCAGCGAGTTCGCTTTCGAGCATGCCTTCATGCTCGTAGCCGGGTTCGCGCAGGCGCGCCGACAGATCGATCAACCCGGGCGCGACGACGCAACCCGTGGCATCAATGGTCTTGTTCGGCGTGAAGTCGGCCGCCGTGCCCGTGAGCGAAACGATGCGCCCGGCGGCGATGGCCACATCCCCCACCGCGTCGTGGCCCGATGCCGGATCGATCACCCGCCCGTTCTTTATGAGGATCTTCATGCTTTTTCTCCGCAGCGCGCGAAACGACAATTTCGGGGAGACATGTTTTTCCGCCGGGCCGCCCCAAGGAAAAATGCGCCCCCTCGGGGCTGGAGCCTGCGGCTCCGAAGCTGCTTGAGCAGCTTCGGACAGGCGACAGAAGCGAAGCCTCTGGCGAGCGGCGGCCTGCAAGGTGCAGCGTAGTACGCGCAGCGACAAGCGTGGGGGCTCATGTTCATGCTTCATTCCCGGCAACAATGCTCATGACGGCCATGCGCACGGCGATGCCGAAGGTGACCTGCGGCAGGATCACGCTTTGCGCGCCGTCCACCACCGCCGAGTCGATCTCGACGCCGCGGTTGATCGGGCCGGGGTGCATCACGATGGCATCCGGTTTGGCCAGTTGCAGCTTGTCGGTGGTGAGGCCGAAACTCTTGAAGAATTCCTGGCTGCTGGGCAGCAAGGCGCCGGACATGCGTTCGTTCTGCAACCGCAGCATGATGATGACGTCGGCATCCCGGATGCCTTCTTCCAGCGTGTGGCAGACCCGCACGCCCATTTGGGCCATGTCCGCCGGCACCAGGGTCTTGGGCCCCACCACGCGCACTTCAGGGCAGCCCAGCGTCGTCAGCGCATGGATGTCGGAGCGAGCCACCCGGGAATGCAGCACGTCACCGACGATGGCCACCGTCAGATTGCTGAAATCCTTCTTGTAGTGGCGGATGGTGTACATGTCCAGCAGCCCCTGGGTGGGATGGGCGTGGCGGCCGTCGCCGGCATTGATCACATGCACATGGGGCGCGACGTGTTGGGCGATCAGGTAGGGCGCGCCCGACTCGCTGTGGCGCACCACGAACAGGTCGGCAGCCATCGCGCTGAGGTTGGAAATGGTGTCGAGCAGGGACTCGCCCTTGGAGGCCGATGAGCGCGCGATGTCGAGGTTGATCACGTCGGCCGACAGCCGCGTGGCCGCGATCTCGAAGGTGGTGCGGGTGCGGGTGGAGTTTTCAAAGAACAGGTTGAACACGCTCTTGCCACGCAGCAGGGGCACCTTCTTGACCTCGCGGTCGCTGACGCTGACAAAATTGGCGGCAGTGTCCAGGATCTGCGTGAGCGTCGCCTTGGGCAGGCCCTCGATCGACAGCAGATGGATCAGTTCGCCGTTTTTGTTGAGCTGCGGATTTCGTCGGTACAGCATGGTCAGGCCTTGCGCGCGGCCAGGCCGCCGGTAACGGGGTTCATGGGGTCGCTCCTTGCACCTGGAAACTGAAATGCCCACCATCGCCGCGCGCCAGCGCCAGCGATTGCGAGCTCGGCAGGGCCACCCGGGCCGCGGCAAAGTCGGCCTGGATGGGCAATTCGCGGCCGCCCCGGTCCACCAGCACCACCAGCCTGACGCTGGCCGGCCGGCCGTAGTCGAACAGTTCGTTGAGCACCGCGCGTATGGTGCGCCCGGTGTAGAGCACATCGTCGAGCACGATCAGGTCGGCGCCGTTGACGTCGAAAGGCAGCACGGTCTGGCCGCTGGCCGACAGGCCGCGCTGCGCAAAATCATCGCGGTGCATGGCCGACGACAGGGTGCCGGCTTCTTCCGCCAGTCCCAGGTCGGCACGCAGGCGTTCGGCCAGCCACACCCCGCCCGACGCGACGCCTACCAGGCGCGGCTTTTGTCCGGATGTCGCCAGCATCTGCGGCATGACGCGCAGGACTTCGCGGTACAGCGCTTCGGCATCCAGGGTCAGGCTGCTCATGCCGCTGCCCGTCGCTGGCCCCGTACGCGGGTCGCCGCCGCGTGGCGCTGTGGTGCACTGCTCATGGAAGACTCCTTAAAAACTGCTCGAGGATTATGCAGGCAGACGCAGCGTCGGCATCCGGCGCGCCTTGTGACAGCGCTTCGGTGGTGCTGTAGCGCTCATCGACCTCGAACACCTGCAGGCCGGAACGCCCGCGCAACTGGCGCGCGAACTTCAGCGCACGTACGGTGTTCTCGTGGCTGGCGCCGTCCGGGTGATACGGGATGCCGACCACCAGCGCATCGGGTTGCCAGTCCCGGATCTTCTGCGTGATGGCGGTGAAACGGGCATCCCCTTCGGCGGCAATGCTGCCCCGCGGGGTCGCGGTGCGCGTGAGCCGGTTGCCGGTGGCCACACCGGTGCGCTTGAGGCCGAAATCGAAAGCGAGAAATGTCTGGAAACTGGCAGCCACGGCAGGCGGGGCCCATGTGCTCATGCGTGACCGGCCTCGGGCGACAGCGTCCAGCTTTGCAGGCCCAGCAGCGACAGGGCCTTGTCGTAACGTTGCTCGACCGGCGTGTCGAAGATCAGCGAGAGGTCGGCCTCCACCGTCAACCAGCTGTTTTCGGAGATTTCGGACTCCAGCTGGCCCTCACCCCAGGACGAATACCCCAGCGAGACAAACACCTTGCGGGGCCCGGCGCCGGTGGACAGCGCCTCCAGCACATCCCGGGAGGTCGTCATTTCAAGTCCACCGGGAATCGTCATGGTCGAGGCATACACGGATTCGCTGCCTTCCAGCATGCACTCGTGCAGCACAAAACCGCGCTCGGTCTGCACCGGGCCGCCCTGGAACACCGGTGAGCCGGTCAGGTCCTCGCGGCGCAGGGGCAAGGCGACCTTGTCGAACAGGTTCTGCAGGTTGATGTCGCTGGGCTTGTTGATCACCAGCCCCAGCGCGCCACGGTCGCTGTGTTCGCACATGTACACCACACTTCCGGCGAAAGCCTCGTCGTCCAGGCCGGGCATGGCAATCAGGAAGTGGTGGGTAAGATTGATCGGTGCAGAATCCATGGCCATGACGCGATTTTACGCGCAGGCTGCCTGTGCCGGTGGAAAAATCCCTGCCCGCAATCTCCCCCGTCCACCAGCAAGACTTCTCCGAACATGACCAAGCAATACGACAAAGGCCTGATGTGGTTCAGGCGCGACCTGCGCAGCGATGACAATGCGGCGCTGTACCACGCGCTCAAGACATGCCGCCAGGTCTTTTGCGTGTTTGTGCTGGATCGCGGCATCCTCGACGCCCTGCCCCGCGCCGACCGCCGGGTGGAATTCATCCGGGAATCCCTGCTGGACCTCGACGGGCAGTTGCGGCAATTGGCCAGCCGGCATGGCATCGAGGGCGCAGGCCTGGTCACGCTGCATGGCTGGGCGACGGAAGCTGTGCCGGAACTGGCACGGGCCCTGGGCGTCAGCGCCGTGTTCGCCAACCATGATGACGAGCCCCAGTCACTCCGGCGGGACCGGCAGGTGGGCGACGCCCTGGCTTCATCGGCCGCGGCCTTTCATACCTACAAGGACCATGTGATCTTTGAGCGCCAGGAGCTGCTGACACAAACCGGCACGCCTTACAGCGTGTTCACGCCGTATAAAACCGCCTGGCTCAGGAAGGTCGATGCGTTTTACCTGCGCCCCTACGCGATTGAGAACCACGCTGAGGCGCTGGCGTCGCGTCCTGCAGCATGCCGCGCAGCCGTGCCAGCGCTGGCTGATTTCGGGTTTAAACCGACCAATCTTGCGGAACTCAAAATCCCGACCGGCAGCGCCGGCGGCATAAGGCTCTTCGATGAATTCATCGAACGCATCGACCAGTACCATGCCACGCGCGACTTCCCGGCGGTCAAGGGGCCGAGCTACCTGGGTGTGCACCTGCGCTTCGGCACGGTGTCCATACGCCGCTTGGCGGCGGCAGCGCTGCGCAGGCAAGAGCAGGGCAGCGAGGGCGCCACGGTCTGGCTCAGCGAACTGGTCTGGCGCGATTTTTACGCGCAGATCCTGAGCAACTTCCCGCATGTGGCCACGTCCTCGTTCAAGCCGGCCTATGACGCCATCCAGTGGGAGCAGGGGCCACACGCGCAGGCACTGTTCCAGGCCTGGTGCGAAGGCCGCACCGGCTACCCGCTGGTCGATGCCGCGATGGCGCAGATCAACCAGACCGGCTACATGCATAACCGCCTGCGCATGGTCACCGCGTGTTTCCTGGTGAAGGAGCTCGGCATCGACTGGCGTTGGGGCGAGGCCTACTTCGCCACGCATCTGAACGACTTCGACCTGTCGGCCAACAACGGTGGCTGGCAGTGGGCGTCCAGCAGCGGCTGCGACGCGCAGCCCTATTTCCGCATCTTCAACCCGGTCACCCAGAGCGAGAAATTTGATGCTGGCGGCAAGTTCATCCGCAGGTACCTGCCCCGGCTGGTCGGGCTGAGCGGGCGCGCGATCCACAGCCCGTGGCTGGCCAGCCCGGTCGAGCTGGCAGCCGCCGGTATCGAACTCGGCAGGGACTACCCGCTTCCGGTGGTGAAACACGACGAGGCGAGAGCCTTGACCTTGCTGCGCTACGCACCCGTGAAAAAACCGGCAGAGCCCGAAACGCTATAGTTTTTATAGCTGCTCGCGCTTGCCGGTTGTGGGCTGGAGGCCTTTTTTACTTCAAGCTGCAAGCTCGGCGCTGCAGTAGTGGCGAATCAGGCTGAGCAGCTCGTCCTCGGCATAGGGCTTGCCGAGGTAGTGATCGACGCCCAGTTCCTTGGCATGTTCGCGGTGCTTCTCGGCAATTCGCGACGTGATCATGATGATGGGCAGGCTGCTCAGGCGCACATCGCCGCGGATGTTGCGCGCCAGGTCGAAGCCGTCCATGCGCGGCATTTCGATGTCGGACAGCACCACCGTGGGCCGCTCTTCCTGAAGCCTTTCGAGCGCCTGCAGGCCGTCGGCCGCCATGGCCACGCGGTAGCCCTCGCGCTGCAACAGCCGCTGCGTCACGCGCCGCACCGTGATCGAATCGTCGACCACCAGGATCAGCGGAATCTGCGGGGCCGCCGGCGTGACCGGCGCCATGGCGACGCTGCCGCCACCAGAGTCACCGGCAGCAGACTGCTCCAGCATATGCGGCTCGGCGCTGTCGGAACTCCAGCCGCGTGCCTGCTGACCGTACACCGTGGCCAGCGCGACCGGGTTGTAGATCAGCACCACCGCACCCGAGGCCAGCACCGACATGCCTGCCAGGCCTGGCAGGCGCGACAGCTGGGGCCCGAGGTTTTTCACCACCACCTCCTGGTTGCCCAGCACTTCATCGACGTGCAGCGCAATCCGCTGGGCGGCGCTTCGGAAGATCACCACCGGCGCGGTTTTCCCCTGGGGTTCGTTGCTGCGGCGCGAAGCCTGCAACAAGGCGCCCGACCAGAAGAAGGGAACACTCTCACCCGCCACGTCGAGCACGCCGCTGTTGTAGGCCTGCTGCAGGTCCTTGGCGGAAATCCGGCGCACGGTCTCGACCACGTTGGCAGGCACACCCACCGAGGAGCCGCCCGCACGCAGCATGACCACCTGCGTCACCGCCGTGGTCAGCGGCAGCACCAGCTTGAAGTTGGTGCCCTTGCCCGCCACGGTGGTGGTTTCGATCCTGCCGCCGAGTGCGTTGACCTCGGAGCGGACCACGTCCATGCCGATGCCTCGGCCGGCGAGTTCCGTGACGTGTGATGCCGTGGAAAAACCAGGCATGAAAATCAGGTTGGCGGCCTCATCGTCACCGATCTGCTGGCCAGGTGCGATCAATCCGGAGGTCTCGGCCTTCTCACGAATACGCTGCAGGTCCAGCCCGGCGCCGTCATCGCGGAACTCGACCGCCACGTCGTTGCCCGACTGCTGCACACTCACGGTGATCAGGCCGCTGGCGTCCTTGCCGGCGCCGGTGCGCGCCTCGGGGGCCTCGATGCCGTGCGCCACGCAGTTGCGCAGCAGGTGTTCGAAAGCCGGCGTCATGCGGTCCAGCATGCCGCGGTCCATCTCGATGGTGCCGCCCTGCAGGTCCAGCCGCACCTGCTTGCCGGTTTCCTTGGAGGCCTGGCGCACCACGCGGTACAGGCGTTCGGAAATGCCCTCGAACTCCACCATGCGGGTACGCAGCAAGTCGCGCTGCAGTTCCCGCGTCTGGCGGGCCTGCGCGATCAGGTCGTCTTCGGTCGCTTCAACGGTGCGCTGCAGGGTGCGCTGCACGGTCGCGACGTCGTTGACCGACTCGGCCATCATGCGCGTCAGTTCCTGCACACGGGTAAAACGGTCGAACTCCAGCGGATCAAACCCGAGCTGGGCCTCCTTGGCCTGCTGCAAGCGCGACTGCATCTGGGTTTCCGAATGCATTTCCACGTCACGCAATTGCGAGCGCAAGCGGTTCAAGTTACCGCTCAGGTCGTTGAGCGAGCCGCGCAACTGGTTCAGTTCGGCTTCCAGGCGGGAACGCGTGATCATCACCTCGCCGGCCTGGTTGACCATGCGGTCCAGCAACTGCGAACGCACGCGGATCGAGCCGGAAGCGGCCGGACGCAAAGGCTGCAGGGCCGTGGCTTGCGCCATGGACATCACCACCTTGCGGCCACCTGCAGGCGAGACGGCCGTGCCTGTCGCGTTCTGCGGCTCATCCGTCTCCGATGGCGTTGCCGCCTGGGACAAGGGCGGCAAGGGCTCCACGGTTTCTGAAGTACCGGGATGGCGCAGGGCCTCGAAGTTGGCCTGCATGCCGTCAAAAGTCGCCAGCAGCGCATCGAAATCCTGCGAAGCGGCAGCGTCGGAACCCATGTGTTCGATGTCCGACTCGATGCGGTGGGCCATCTCCCCCAGCCGCATGGCGCCTGCCAGCCGTGCACTGCCCTTGAGGGTGTGCAATGCGCGCAAGACTTCATTGCGCGCGCCCAGGTTGTCCGGTCGTGCCGCCCATTGCCGCAAGGCAGCGCCCAGTTGCGGCATCAGCTCGGCACCTTCTTCCTCGAAAATCGGGAACAGGTCCGGGTCGATCACGTCAACCGCGTCGAACTCGTCGTCCATGTCCTCGTTAAAGGCCAATGGCTGGGAGGACGCTGCCGCGGGAGCAACGGGCTCAGGCGCAGCAACCGGTGCGGGAGCGGGTGCAGAACCCACCGCTGCCGCCGCATTCGAAGGCGCGGCGGAAACCAGAACCGGCGCGCTGGTCACCGCCTTGATGATGAATTTGGTGGCAGGAGCGGGCGCAACAGGAGTAACTGCTTCCGCAACCGCAGCCGGCGCCTCGACGTTCCCCGCGCTGGAAGCCGGGGGGCTGGCGGGCTCGGAGAAGTCGATCTCGCGCAAGGCCTGGAGGATTTTCGGATCGGGCTGCTTGAGGAAGCCGGCGGCGAACTGGTGCAGCAGGCGCCGGATATCTTCGGCCGCATTGATGAACAACTGGCCGTGCCTGAACCCGCTGCTGTCCGGCTGGATCTGCGACTGTTGCAAAGCGTGTTCAAGCGCACGGGCCATCTCGGAAAGGGCATCAAATCCGACTGTCGATGAACTGCCCGCGAGGGAGTGGGTCAGCGCCAGGGTCGAGTCACCGATGGGCTGACCATGCTCCATGGTCCACTCTGTGACCTCGGTCACCAGGCGGCGGGACCATTCATCCGCCTCGTTCAAATAGACGTTGTACAGCGGAATGCCGATGCGCAGGGAGCCGATCACCTTGACCTGCTCGTCCCCGGCAGACTCCAGGGCCGCCGACTCGCTGAAGTCCTCGAAGGTGTCCGCCGCCCCGCTCTCAGGCCTTGCTGCCGGTTCGTCCGGGGCCTCTGCAGCCAGCTCCACCACGGCGTCCGCCGCAGGCGCACCAACCGCGTCCCCGGCAGATGCAGGGGCCAGAAAATGTGCATCAAAGTCCATGTCCGACAGCTCGACCGGACTGGCTTGCGCCGCCTCGGGAACAGGCTCGTCGAGGTCCAGCTCAAACACGGCCGCCGGCTCGGGCGGAGCCGCGGTCACCGCGTCACTGGACAGGGACGACAGGCTGTCAAAGTCGATGCCCTGGATCTCCAGCGGCTGTTCCGGCATGGCTGGCGCCGGTTCAGGCGCCGGCGCGGGATCCATCGAGAAGTCAAAGTCGAAATCAGTGCTCGTGCCTGCGTCCAAAGACGCGGGCTCAGCCAGCACAGCCTGCTCGACAGGCGCTGGCACAGGTGCGGCTGCTTGTGGCAAGGCGATGGCCACAAACCGCGCTTCGGTTCGCATGGCATCGGCGCTGCTGCGAAATGGCGCAGCTTTCCACGCCGCGTCACGGTTGGCCGCGATGTCGTCGATCCAGGCAGCAAAACCTTCCATGGCCTGAACACACAGATCGCGGAAGTTGTCATCCGACGCCTTCTGCTCAGCCAGCCAGCCGTTGAGCAGTTGTTCCATGGACCAGGCCGCCTCGCCAAACTCGTTGAGCCCCACCATGCGCGAGCTGCCTTTGAGCGTGTGAAAGGCGCGGCGCAGTATCGTCAGCTCGCCGATGTCGCCAGGCTCAGCAGCCAGCGCGGCAAGGGCGGCTTGCGCCTGCCCGGCCACCTCGCGCGCTTCCTCCAGGAAAATGTCGCGCAGGTCGTCTTCTTCAAATTCCTCGGAGACCGCAACCGGTGCCACGGGCACAGGAGCAGGCGTCGCGGCCGCCACCAGGTCGGTCAGCGAACTCGAATCCGGCTGGGTACTGCCGGCCACCGCCACCGCCGCATCGCGGGCAGTTTGCGCCAGCGCGGGTTGATCGGCCAGCGCAGCATGTGTCGCCAGCACGTCCAGTTTGTCACTGAGCGTTGCCGCCGACAGGCCGGCTTGCGCGTCGTGAACAACGGACAGGACCTCCTGGGAAAGCTCGCCGTGCACCGTCACCGAGGCAGCCGCGTCGGACGCGGCCTGGCTTCGACCCATCAGTGGCTTGAGTTCTCCCTTGGCCTCGTCGTAAACAAACAGCTTCTTGGCCAGCGCCGGCTGGTAATTGAGCATGTCGATCAGGAAGCTCAAGGCGCCCAGATTGTTGCCCAACTGGTCAAACGTGCCGGCGGAGCGGGCCAGCTGCTCATCCACTTCCGTGACCAGCATCTGCTCCACGCTGTCGCGCATCCGCAGTACCGCGTGCGACGCCTGGTCCAGGCCGAGCACGGACAGCACACCCCGCATCTGCGACAACTGCCCGGGCACCGCGGCAAGTACCGCCTTGTCCTGGGGATTGCGGAAAAACAGGTCCAGGGATTTTTCAAGTTCGCTCAGGGAGATGCGCAACTCGCCCACCACACTGCCCATGGTCTGTTTGTCACTGACATGGCGGTACAGCTCTTCCATCCAGGCTTCCAGCGGCTGGGCTTCGCCGCCACTGCGAACACCCTCAAGCCGCTCAGCCAGGCGCGCGGTCCGGGCCGTCAGTTGCGGGTCGTTCGGATCGAGGTCATCGAAAGCCGCTTCCAGATACAACACGGCGGTGGCCACCTCGAGGGCCAGCTCGATCGGCGGGGCCTGCCCGGACCGAACCGTCGTATCGATCACCCGCGACAAGGCCTGCGCGAGTGGCTCGCTCGGGGGATGCAACTTGACCAGCGAGTCGGTGACCAGGCTGAACTGGTCGGCCACGGTCTTGAACTTGCCGACATCGCCAGCGGTCAGTGATGACCAGGTTTCCTTGGCAGACACAATTCGCTTGCGGGCCTGTGCCAGCAACGCCGGGTCAAAGCGGCCAAACTGCACCGCTTCGTAGTCCACCGGCTTGAAGCGGGCCAGGCCATAACTTGCTCGAACCGCCGACAGCACCGGCGCGTCGCTGGCACGCGCAGCGACCGCCTGCGAGCAGAAGAACAGCAAATCCTGGGCAAGGCGGTCCGAGGCATTGGTACTGCCCTTGGCAAACGCCGCGTATTGCAGCAGGATGCGCGAAGCCGCCCGCTTGACGTGAATATCGACCTTCAGGAGGCCGTGCGACAGGGCCTCGAAATAAGCTGCCGCGATTTTCCAGAACACACGCGGCTCGCCACCCGGCTGCGCCTTGGCAAAGCCAAGGCACATGTCCCTGAAGCCTTGCGCAGCCTGCGCGTCGCCGGTGCGCATGATTTTGAGGACGAGTTGGTCCAGAACCTGACGCGACGCATCGTCGTAAGGCCGGGCTTCGGCCGGCAAGTCCGTGACCGGCTCGATCCAGCGCAAGTCGAAGATCCACAGGTCTGCCGGATGAATGCGGTCAGCGCCGACCAGGCCCTGAACATCACGGTACTGCGGAAACAGGGAAACTGCAGAGACGGGCTTGTCGGCCAGCACGCCCTCGAGGTACTCGGTGAGGGCAAAACTGGCCAGCTCGACCTTGGCTGCAGCATCCTGGCTGCACAGTTCGGGGCGCTGAATGAATTTCTGCACCGCCGCTTCCATGGCCCGCAGCAGCAGTGCCGGCGCGCCCAGTCCCACCATTTCCAGCGCACCGACAGCCTGATGCAGCTGCTGGCGCGCGATACGCAACTGGCTCGCATCGAGGGCGGCCAAATCCGAACCCCGCGCGAGTTCGGCATCCCGGACGAAGCGCTTCAAAGCCTTGGCAGATCCATCCAGTGATTTACGCAGCTCGTCCAGCACCCACGCCAGCGGGCCCAGATCATTGACAGCCACGTCCACTTCAGTGGCTGTTGAATTCAGGTCGTTCGATTGCATAGATGGCGGGCCGGTTCATAAATCGGATGTCACGGGCAGGAAAAACAGGTCCGCCTCAGGCAATCTTGAATCGCGACACGGACTGGCGAAGTTCTTCCGCCATCCGCGACAAGTCACGTACCTGCTGGGCCGTCGATCGGGTACCCTCTCCGGTTTGTTCCGTCACCGCAAAAATGTGCTGGATGTTGCCGGCCACCACGTTGGCCGATTCCGCTTCACGGGACGCCGAGGCAGAAATCTGCTCAATCAGGTCGGCGAGCCGGCGTGACACCAGGTCAATCTCGGACAGTGCGGTACCGGCGCTGTCTGACAGCTTGGCCCCTTCGACCACACCCTGCGTCGAGCGTTCCATAGCGGCCACCGCATCCTGCGTGTCGGTCTGAATCGCCTTCACCAGTGCAGAAATCTGGCGCGTTGCATCGGCGGAGCGTTCAGCCAGTCGCTGCACCTCCTCGGCCACCACCGAGAAGCCCCGTCCGGCTTCACCGGCGGACGCCGCCTGAATGGCGGCATTGAGCGCCAGCACGTTGGTCTGCTCGGTAATGTCGGAAATCAGTTCGGTAATTTCACCAATCTCCTGGGAAGATTCACCGAGCCGCTTGATCCGCTTGGAGGTTTCCTGGATCTGGTCGCGAATGGAGTTCATACCGCCGATCGCGTTCTGCACGGCCTGCAATCCCGATTCGGCGGCGGTCAGCGACTGGCGCGCCACCTGGGAAGATTCCTGGGCCTGGCTGGACACCTGGTTGATTCGGGTTGCCATGTCGAGCACCGACTGGCCAGTCTCGCGAATCTCGCGGAGCTGCTCCGTCGAAGCCGCCAGCAGCTCGGTCGATGTGCTTTCCACCTGTGCCGTGGTTTGCGCCACCCGGGTCGCCGTGTTCTGCACGTTGCCCACCAGCTGGCGCAACTCTTCCACCGTGTAGTTCACCGAGTCGGCAATGGCGCCGGTGATGTCCTCGGTCACCGTGGCTTCCTGGGTCAGATCACCCTCGGCCACTGTCTGCAACTCGTTCATCAATCGCAAAATGGCCGCCTGGTTGGCGTCATTCACGCGCTTGGCATCCTGCTCCTGGCCCTTGGCTTCCAGCCGCTGGCTTTCAGCAACACCCTGACGCTGCCGGCTGTCCAGCACCTGCAAACGCGCCAGGCCGGCCGCACACAGCAGCGCGAACGCCGCAGCAATGGCCAGGGTGGTCAGGGCGCCGACGCCCAGACCGGTTTGCGAAGAGAGCTTGCCCTGGATGTCTTCCAAGCCGCGGCGCAGGGGTTCGCTGTCAGAAATAATCGAGGCCTGCGCCTCGCGTGCCGACACCAGGCCCTGCAAGTTGCCGAGAATCGCACCCGCCTGAACCCGTGTCTGCTCATACAGCGCCATCAGCGCGTCCAGCCGCTCCCGGGTCTGCGGGTCCTTGGAACCGGTCAGGCGCAGTTCGGGGCTGCCTTCCTGCAAACCCTGGGCAATTTCCTTGAAGGAGTTCAGGTCCTTGCCAAGCAGGAACACCGCCTCGGGACTCACACCCTCCATGGTCAGGAACTCATTGGCGGATTTACCAATACGCTGCGTCAACATCACGAGCTGACCGGCCGCAGAAATTTCGGCGGCTGCGGCGTTCTGCTGAAGCTTGAGCGACGACACGGTTTCGGCAATTTCCAGCAGGTCGGAAGACTGCCGGTTGATGGTGCGCAGCGCGTTACCCACCTGGGTCAAAATCGCCTGCTGGGCCATCACGGTGGATGCATTTTTCTCGGCGCGCTCCGCCAGCGGCGTCACGGTGTCGACGTCCGGCTGCAGTTCCGGGGCGACGGCCTCGAGGCGCAGGGACTGATCGCCTGCACGCAGGCCGCGCACAGTTTTTGCCAGCACGTCCGAGCTTTCACGCACTTCCGGGAAAGCCTGCGCGCTACCCACCAGCGCCTGGGAAACCGACTTCGCCAGTCGTTGCGACTGCATCAGCGACTGGCCGGTGGCCGCCACCTGCTGCGCCACCTGGTCCGCCTGATTCAGCGCCACAAAAGTCACGGATGCCAGCACCACGACCGCAAAACCCAGCAACACCACAAGAATCTGCTGGTGAGCGCCCATGCGCCGGCGGCCCAACACCGGGAGCGACAACAATTCCCCGTCTTCGGACCGGTCGTCTTCGTTCTGGCTTTCGGGCCCGTCGCTGGCGTCTTGCGAGGACGTGGCCGCTGCCATGCTGCCCGATGCACTCATGGCACCCGTCGCGAGCGGATCAACCGACATGTCGAGCGAAACATCATCCATGCTGTCCTGGGGCGCAGCGGGCTTTGTTTTGAATAGCTTCTGGATAGTTTCAATGACAGACATGGTGAGCCTTCCGGGAAAAACGTAAACGCGCTAGGCGCTGATGGTCAAAAAATGGGCTTGTTGCGCGAGCGACTGCAGGTTGATTTCCTGCCAGATGGCACCGTTGGCGTCCACATAACTGTGTCCAAAAAACTCGGGCGATTCGGGCGACTTTTCGGTGAAGTCGGTGAAAGCATCCGGGTTGCGCAAGCCCGACAGCTTGTCAATCTGCAGGGCACAGTTGATTTCCAGGGCACTGTTGAGCGCCACCAGCCGTGACTCCGTGCGCGCCATCTCGCTGCGCGGAGGCGGCATTTTTCCGGTCACAAAACTGGCCAGGTCGACAATGCCGTACAGGCCGCCGCGCAAGTTGGCCACGCCGGCAAACCATGCCTGCGTGTAAGGCACGTTCTGCGCACTGACCCAGGGGAAAATTTCGCCGGACTGGTTCAGGGGAAACAGATATTTGTCGCCTCCCGCCTCCACCGCGAGCCAGGAAGCCGTGACACCCTGCGTCTTGGCGGCTTGCAGCCTGTCGGCCAGGCGGCTTTGCAGTTCTCTAAGTGCTTGTCGGTTGGCCATGCTTTAGTGATATCGGTGAAGAATCAGCCCAGCGCCTTGATTTTGGCCATCAAGTCGTCGGCATCCACCGGTTTGGTGATGTAGTCCTTGGCACCCTGGCGCATGCCCCAGACACGATCGGTTTCCTGATTCTTGCTGGTGCACATGATGATGGGCACGTCGGCGTACAGGGGATCCCGCGTGATGGCGCGCGTGAGCTGAAAGCCATTTTGCCCGGGCATCACCACATCCATGAGGATGAGGTCGGGTTTTTCCTCGGCAAGCCGACGGAAGGCGTCTTCAGCGTTCTCAGCGGTTTTCACCGAGAAACCGTTCTTGCCGAGCAGGTCGGTCATGAACATCAGCTCGGTTTTGGAATCGTCCACGATCAGAATTTTTTTGATTGCCATTACGCTACTCCTTGTTTTGCGCTGCCCAGTTCCTGCACGGTTTGCAACAACTGATCTTTGGTAAACGGCTTGGTCAGGTAGTCCTGGGATCCGACCATCCTGCCTCTTGCCTTGTCGAAAACGCCGTCTTTGGAAGACAGCATCACAATCGGTACGGTTGAGAATTTCGGGTTGCGCTTGATGATCGCGCAGGTCTGGTAACCATCCAGACGCGGCATCAGGATGTCGCAGAAAATCAGGTCCGGCAGGTAGTCATTGACTTTGGAGAGGGCATCAAAGCCATCCTCGGCCAGCAGTACCTCATGGCCGCCCTGTTTCAGGAATATCTCTGCGCTGCGCCGTATGGTATTGCTGTCGTCGATGACCAATACCTTGAGCCCTGAACTGGGAATACTCACTGACTGTGCTCCTTATGACGCGCAGCCCACAGACAGGCGTCTGCTGCGCGTTTGTTTAGACAACCGACCCGGCCATTCAGATTTGAACCATTTCAAAGTCCTCTTTTCGCGCGCCGCACTCCGGACAGGTCCAGTTCATCGGCACCTGGGCCCAGGGCGTGCCTGCCGCAATGCCGTGTTCCGGCGCCCCCGTCGCTTCGTCGTAAATCCACCCACAGATTAAACACATCCAGGTCATTGTTTGAGTCACAGCTTAAGTTGCCTTCGAATAGAATGCAACAATTGTATCGAGGCGGCGTTGCTTATTCGCGTACAGGTCAAAATCCAGCCTATGGCAAACCCCAACCCACCGCCTCCGGACGCCCCGCAAATCGAAGCCGAGGATGGCGAAACCGCTCCCGCCTGCGTGATGGCCTTCAATGCCAACGACCCCAGCGGCGCCGGCGGGTTGACGGCCGACGTCACCGCCATCACCTCGGCCGGCGCCCATGCGCTGGCGGTGGTAACCGGTGCCTATGTGCGCGATACCGCAGAAATTTTCGATCACATTTCATTCGATGAAGAAGCGGTCACCGAGCAGGCCCGCACCGCGCTCGAGGATATGCCGGTCAGCGCCATCAAGGTCGGCTTTGTCGGCAATCCGGAGAACATCAGCGCCATCGCCGAGATCGCCTCGGACTATGCCGATGTGCCGCTGATTGCCTACATGCCCAACCTGTCCTGGTGGGACGAGGAAGCCATCGACAACTATCTTGATGCGTTTCGCGAACTGCTGTTGCCGCAAACCACCGTGCTGGTGGGCAACCACAGCAGCCTGTGGCGCTGGCTGTTGCCCGACTGGGCCGGCGACAAAAGCCCGTCGGCCCGCGACATCGCCAAGGCCGCCGCTGAATCGGGCGTGCCTTACACGCTGGTCACCGGCATTCCCCTGCCCGAGCAGTTCATCGACAACGTGCTCGCGACGCCGCAAGCCGTTCTCTACAGCGAAAAATTCGAGCGCTTCGAGGCGGTGTTCGCCGGGGCCGGCGACACGCTGACAGCCGCCATCACGGCCTTGCTGGCCAACGGACACAACCTGCAGGCCGCCACCAGCGAAGCCCTCACCTACCTCGACCACAGCCTGGACGCAGGTTTTCATCCGGGCATGGGCAACATCGTGCCGGACCGGCTGTTCTGGGCGCAGACCGACACCGACGACACCGATGATGAGGACGGCGAAGCCGCCAGCGCTGAACCGGATCCGTCCCTGCCTTCCTTTGAGCTCCCCACCAATGGCACCAAGCACTAGTCCCGACAACTCCCGCAATGCCCAGCTGTTCGAACGCGCCCGCGCGCTGATCCCCGGCGGCGTCAATTCTCCGGTGCGCGCGTTCAAGGCGGTCGGCGGCACGCCGCGCTTCGTGCAGCGTGCGCAGGGCGCCCATTTCTGGGATGCCGACGGCAAGCGCTATATCGACTACATCGGTTCCTGGGGTCCGATGATTCTGGGCCATGGCCACCCCGCCGTGGTCGAAGCCGTGCAGAAAGCCGTGCTGGATGGTTTTTCCTACGGCGCGCCCACCGAGCGGGAAGTCGAGCTGGCCGAGGAAATCGTGAAACTGGTGCCCTCCATCGAGATGCTGCGCCTGGTCAGTTCGGGCACCGAGGCCACCATGAGCGTGATCCGGCTGGCGCGCGGCGCCACCGGTCGCAGCAAGATCATCAAGTTCGAGGGGTGTTACCACGGTCACTCCGACGCCCTGCTGGTCAAGGCCGGCTCCGGCCTGGCCACTTTTGGCAGCCCGACCAGCGCCGGTGTGCCGCCTGAGGTCGTGCAACACACCCTGGTGCTCGAGTACAACCACCTCGCCCAGCTCGAAGAAGCCTTTTCAGTGCACGGCAAGGACATTGCCTGCCTGATGATCGAGCCGATTGCCGGCAACATGAACTTTGTGCGCGCCAGTGTTCCCTTCATGAAACGCTGTCGCGAACTGTGCACGCAATACGGTGCGCTGCTGGTGTTCGACGAAGTGATGACCGGCTTTCGCGTCGCCCTCGGGGGCGCACAAAGCCTTTATGCCCGGAGCATTCCGGGATTCAAACCCGACATGACGGCGCTGGGCAAGGTCATCGGCGGCGGCATGCCGATGGCCGCGTTCGGCGGTACGCGCGCGGTGATGGAGCAGTTGGCACCGCTGGGCCCGGTCTACCAGGCCGGCACGCTGTCGGGCAACCCGGTGGCCACGGCCTGCGGGCTGGCCACCTTGCGCGAATTGCAGAAACCCGGTTTTTACGAAGCCTTGGGTGAGCGCACCCGCAGCCTGACCAGCGGCCTGACGCAGGCAGCCGCGCAGGCCGGCGTCAGCTTCTGCGCGGACAGCGAAGGCGGCATGTTCGGTTTTTTCCTGCTGGACAAGTTGCCGCAGAACTACGCCACGGTCATGACCACCGACAGCCCGGCCTTCAACCGCTTCTTCCACGCCATGCTGGACAAGGGTGTGTACTATGCGCCGGCGCTGTATGAAGCCGGCTTTGTCAGTGCGGCGCACACGGCGGAAGACATTGCCGCCACTGTCGAGGCCGCTGCCCAGTTCTTTGCTGGGCGCTGACGTCAGTTACGGGCGTCACGCTTCGTCCCCGGTTGGCCCTTGCCGGTAGGGCTTAACTCCCCACTCCCAACCCCCCGCCCTTCCCTCGCCCCGATGGGCGAGAGAAGGGAGCCTCATTTGGCCGCGTGTGCTGCGCTCGCGTGCAAACATGACGGCCGCTTGGGATTCCCGTCCTTGAAGCGCTGCGCGCTTCAAGGACTCCGGACTTTGTCTCTGGTACTTGATTTTCTCTTCCCCACCCGTCGGGCTGGGCCGAGGAGCGCAGCCGACAACGGATCAGGACGGGCGATTGTCTGAGCGCAGCGAGTTCGAGCCCGGCCCCGTTTTCGGCGAGCACCGCAGGTTGCCCGTAGCGAAGCGAAGGGACCCAGACCATCGGGTCGCCTTCTCTTTGCTTACTTTCTCTTGGCGAAGCAAGAGAAAGTGAGTCGCCCGCCGGGGCGAGACCCGGCTTGTTGGCAAACCTCAACATCACTAGGGAATCCCAGATAACGCCTCCCCCAAATTCTTTTGCACAATCAACGCCATGAAACTCACCTCCCTCCCCCTCCTCGCGGCCCGCACCCTGGCAATCTCCTCCCTCACCGTGCTGGCCCTGTCCGCCACGGTCACGACTGCGCAGGCCCAGCCCAAGGTCATGCGCATCATCGTGCCCTATGCACCGGGTGGCCCGATCGACGTCACCGCGCGCCTGATGGCCGAACGTGTCAAGGACTCGCTCGGGACGGTGATCATTGAAAACCGCCCGGGCGGCGGCGGCAACATCGGCGCGGACGCCGTCGCCAAGGCGGCGCCGGACGGCATGACCATAGGCATTGCCGCCGTGGCCACCCACGCGATCAACCCCTGGCTGTACAGCAAGATGCCGTACAACGCGGCCACCGACTTCGCGCCCATCACGCAAATGCTGCGTGTGCCCAACGTGCTGGTGATCAACGCCGACACCGCCAGGCGGCTGAACATCAACACCCTGGCCGACCTGATCAGTTATGCCAAGGCCAATCCCGCAAAGCTCAACTACGGCAGCGGCGGCAACGGCAGCGCGGGCCACCTGGCCGGCGAAATGTTCAAGGCGCAGGCCGGCATCTTCGCGCTGCACATTCCCTACAACGGCGGCAACCCGGCGCAGCTGGCGCTGCTGAGCGGCCAGGTGGACTTCAATTTCGACAACCTGGCCACCGCCTCGGCCAACATCAAGGCCGGCAAGCTCAAGGCGCTGGCGGTGACGACCAGCGCCCGCAGCGCCGTGCTGCCCGAGGTGCCCGCCGTGGCCGAGACCCTCAAGGGTTTTTCGATCGACACCTGGTGGGGCCTGGTGGCGCCGGCCGCGACCCCGAAAGACGTGGTCGCCAAACTGAACCAGGCCTTCGTCGCCGCGCTGAACTCCCCGGAAGCCAAAACACGCTTTGCAGCGCTGATGGCCGAGCCGGTGGCCAACACGCCCGAGCAGTTCGGCGCCTTCATGAAGTCGGAACTGGCGAAGTATGAAAAAGTGGTGAAAGCCTCGGGCGCACGGGTCGACTGAGTTTCAAGACATTCAGGCCCCCAGCCCATGGCTGGCAAGCGCAAGCAGCTATCGAATCAATAGCAATCCGGTGCGGCGCCCGGGCCGGCGGACAAGCTCAGCGCGCCACCCGGTAAGGCTCATCCGCCACCACAAAGTCCTGCTCTGCCAGGGCCTCCGCCATCCACGCCTTGACACCGGGCAAGGCGCAAACACGGTTGACGTAGCCGGTGATGGGGGCTGGCACCGGCAGGCCATAAGTTTTCAAGCGCATGCAGACTGGTGCGAAGTAGGCGTCGGCGATCGAAAACCCGCCGAACAACAGCGCACCCCGGTACTGTTCAAGCAGTTCGGTCCACATCGTGACGATGCGCTGCACATCGCTGCGCACCGCCGCCTGGTCGCGCCAGACGATGGCGCCGGTTTGCGACAAGTCGGCTTCGATGTTCATCGGGCAGGCGCTGCGCAGTGCGCCAAAGCCCGAGTGCATTTCCGCGCAGACACTGCGGGCCCGGGCGCGGGCTTTGGCATCCTGCGGCCAAAGCTGTTTGTCGGGAAATTTTTCGGCCAGGTATTCGGCGATGGCCAGCGTGTCCCAAACGGCGAAGCCTTCGTCCACCAGCACCGGCACCCGGCCGCCCGGGCTGACGGCCAGCACCGCCTGCTTGAAGGGGGAGCCCGCGCTGAACGGGTCGGCGCCAAAACGCACCATCACTTCCTCGAAGGGGATGCCTGCCTGCTTGAGCAGCACCCAGGGGCGCATGGACCAGGACGAGTAGTTCTTGTTGCCGATGTAGAGCTTGAGCACAGGGCCTCCCTTGAAGATGAACGCCAATGCTACTGTGCCGCGGCCTGCCGATTGATGCGAAAAGGCGCGCCTATTGATGTTTGTCCGGGACAGCCGCCTAGAACCGCCCCGCGGTCTTGCGCTTGAGCACCAGGTTGCTGCGCAGGCCCCAGCCGCCGGCGGTAGGTCCAAGGTAGCTGGGTGCAATGGCTTCGAGGGAAGCCGGCGTGATGCCCAGCGCCTCCAGGCCGGGCAGGTTGCCGCTGGCAATGTTGGGCAGGCTCATGGAATCCAGGTTGTCGCGGCTCATCAGGGGTTCCCCGGGCGCAAGCGCCATCAGGCGGGCCTGCAGCCGGCCCAGCGCCGCGGGCAGGGGCAACACCGGTCGGCCGCGGCCGTGGTTGACACCACTGAAGCGGCCCGCCAGTTCGACCAGTTGCCGCAGGGTGAAGATGTCCGGGCCGCAAGCTTCGAAGGTCTGGCCGGTCGTGGCATGCAGGTGGGCATCCTGCAGGCAGTGCGCGATGGCGCTGGCCACGTCTTCCACCCACACCGGCTGGAACAAGGCATGGCTGGCGGCCAGCGGGATGACCGGAAAAATACTCTGCAATTGCGCAAAGGTGTTGAGGAACTTGTCGCCGTTGCCGAACATCACGCTGGGCCGCAACATCGTCAGGGCCAGCTCAGCATGGTGCAGCACCACCTCGCCCTGTCCCTTGCTGCGCAAATACATGGACGGCGCGGCGTCCGGGTTGCGCGCGTCCGCACCCAGCGCGCTGACATGGATCAGGCGTGTCACGCCGGTCGCCGCGCAGGCGCGCGCGATTTTTTGCGGCAGCGCCACGTGGGCGCGTTCGAAGGAGGCCTGCGTGCCATGCAGGATGGCGACCAGGTTGACCACCGCGTCATGGCCGGCCACGATGCGGGTGAGTGCTGCATCGTCGTGCACATCGGCCAGCACCACATCGAGGGAAGGCAGCATCTGGATGTCGCGCGCACTCGCCTCCCGGCGTGTCGGCACTGTCACGCGCCATTGCAGCTGCGCCAGTTTTTCGCAGAGGTGGCGGCCGACAAATCCGGTGCCACCGAGAATCAGGATTTTTTTCATAACTGTTATTAAACGCTTTCAAGCCGCCGGATGCAAAAGACCCGCGGCCTTCTGGTGATTTTCCACCGCAGCCCTTTAAAGACGGGCGCAAGATGCTCCTGAAATTATAGCAATGCAGTCGCTGCCAGCACCCGCAACACCCGGCCCGGAGCCTGCAGTGTAGGCAGCCGCCGCAACAATTGTGGGCATCACGGCCTACAGCCTGCAACCCGGCCGCTTCCCATAATCGGGGCATGAATATTTTTGAAGCCCTGCGCACCAGCCATGAAACCCAGCGCGGCCTCGCCGACGCACTGATCAAAACCTCCGGCGACAGCAAGGAGCGCGAGGTCCTCTTCAAGGAGTTGAGGACGGAACTCGCGGCCCACGCTGCTGCCGAAGAACGTTTCTTTTACGTGCCACTGATTGGGCACGACATGACGCAGGAACCGTCGCGTCATGGCATCGCCGAGCACCATGAGATGGACGAACTGGTGGAAAAACTCGAGGACACCGACGCCAGCTCTCCGGCGTGGCTGGCCGTGGCGAAAGAGCTGCACCACAAGATCTACCACCACCTCAAGGACGAGGAACAGGGCATTTTCCAGCTTGCCGGCAAGGTCCTCACCGAAGCCGAGAAGCTGTCGCTGGCCAGGGACTATGAAGGCGAGTTTGTCTCGCAACGCCTGAAAGACTGATCAGTCGTCGGTCCGGATGCGCTGACGGGACAGGTCCCGGTCCGCGTCCCCGTCGGTGATCAGCGGCGCCGGTTTGTCGATCAGCCTGACCAGCACCGGCACCAGGGCCAGCACCACCAGGGCCAGCACGGTCGCCAGCACCGCCGTCAGCTCACGGCCCAGACCCGAGGCCACCCCGATGGCGGCCGTGAGCCAGAGGCCAGCTGCCGTGGTGAGGCCCTTCACATCGCCGGTCTTGTCTCCCTTGAGGATGGTGCCCGCGCACAGGAAACCCACACCGGCCGTCAGGCCCTGGATCACGCGGCTCAGGTCATCCTTTTCCATGCCCAGCTGTTGCGACACCAGCACAAACAGAGCCGCCCCCATGGCCACCAGCATATGGGTGCGCACGCCGGCCGCCTGGCCCTTGTGCTCGCGCTCCCATCCCAGCAAGCCGCCCAGCACGGCCGCCACCATCAGGCGCAAGACCACCTGGGTGGTCTGCCCCAGGTCGGACAGGTCGGAAAATTCGGTGGCAACCGTGCCGGCAATCTGTTGCCACCAGCTGGGGTTCATTCGCGTCTCCTGCGCCTTGGGAAAGCTGTTAATTTAGCCTGCATGTGGCCGGCGGCCAATAGGCGCACACCTACAAAACCGTTGCGGCGTGCGGCGATGCCGCCCGGTCTCCGCGCGCTGCCAGTCGCTGCCTTCCAGCCCTGCCGGACGCCCGTCATCAGCCACGCCTTCGGGTGCACCCTGCAGCCGCAGCTCAGGGCATCTTCTCATCCGGCGGTGGCGCCGAAGCGTCGCGCGGACCCACCGTGCCCAGCCGCGCCTTCAGCGATTGCGGCTGGCCGCTGAGCAGCGCGGCGTAGTTGGTGGTGTTGGACAACACCTTTTTGACGTAGTCGCGGGTTTCGCTGAAAGGCACGTTTTCAGCCCAGATCGCCGCCTCGATCACCGGGCCGTTGCGCCAGGCGCGGGGACGGCCCGGGCCGGCGTTGTAGGCGGCGGCGGCCAGCGGCATGGAGCCGCCGAAGTCGTCCAGCGCACGCTTGAGGTAGGCCGTGCCGATCACGATGTTGGTGTCGCGGTCGTTGATCTGGTCGGCGGTGAACCCGGCCAGGCCGATGTAACGCGCGGTTTCGCGCGCGGTGGCGGGCATCACCTGCATCAGGCCGGAGGCGCCCACATGGGAGCGCGCGTCCATGATGAAACGCGACTCCTGGCGAATCAGGCCGTAGACATACGCCGGGTCCAGCCCGATATCGCGGCTGCGCTGTGTGACGGCCTCACGGAATGGCGTGGGGAAACGCTGCTCGGCATCGAAGGCGTTCGGCGTGCGTTCGCTGGTGTTGATGCAGCGGTCCCAGATGGAACGGTCGCAGGCGAATTGCGCAGCAGCCAGCAGCTCGCGTTCGCCCATGCCGCCGCGGGTGTGCAGGTTGGTGCTGTAGTTCCACTCGCGCACGCCTTCGCTGCGCAGGCCGATGGCAATCGCATAGGCGCCGCGGTTCAGGCCGGGGTTCAGGCGTGCCGCTTCCCTTTCTTCGGCGCTCAGCGCCGGTGGCCGGGCCGGCAGCGTGATTTTCTGGCCCAGTTCCTCGAGCGCGAGCTGTTCGTAAAAACCGCGCACCGAGGCGATGGACTGCAGCAGGGCCAGCGCTTCGGCGCGTTGCGGCGAAGGCTGGGCGCCGGCCGCAGGCGGCGGCGCATTGCCCAGCAGTGCGCGCGCCTTCCAGTAGACCCAAACCGGCTCCTTGCGCGCGCCTTCGCTCATGGCGTTGATGCCGGCCAGCACCTGCGACCAGCGTTGGGTGCCGCCGGCACGCAGGGCGGCGCGCACCTTCCAGCCCAGCATGTCGTCGCTGAGGTCGGTGTTCCGGCTGACCCGGGCGAAGTAGCCGACCGCGTCATCGCTGGCCAGCCGCGAGGCGGCCTGCCGGCCAATCGCGCCCCAGACCCAGTTGCGCTCTTCCTCGTTGAGCTGCATGGCCCACTTGTCCTGCATGAAACGCGCTGCGCCGTCGGCATCGCTGCTGGCCAGCTTGACCAGCGCCAGCACGATGATTTCCTTGCGTACCCGGCTGATGGCGATCACCTTGGTGGCCAGGAAACGCGCCGGGCTGGCGTTGAGTTCGGTCACCAGGCCGACGGCTTCGGGCGCAATGATCTCGACCGCCTCACGGGCCGCGCGCGGCCGGTTGGCCTCGGTCGCCAGCCTGGCCTTGATCCAGGCATCATGCGCCGTCAGGTTGCGGTTGCCGATCAGGCGCGAGGCGGCGGACGTGCAGCCGTCGCTGGCGTCGCGCTGCGAGAACCAGTTCCTGCGGATTTCCTCGGCCAGTTGCGCATCCGCACCCGGGTTTTTCAGGTGTTCGATCAGCAGGGCGTAACAACGCACGTCGCGGTCATCGCCCATGCGGTAGGCGGGGTACTCGGCGGCAAACGCCGCCCAGTCCCGGCGCTGGCCCAGCAGCAGCAGCCAGTCGTTGCGCAGGCGGTCTTCCTGGTAGCTGCCGGCATACCGCGCCATGAAGTCCTGCACCTCGCGCGCACTGGCTTCGTCGAGCCGGGCCTTGAGTTCCCAGTAGGCGGCCCAGGGTTCAAGGGCATGGCCCTGCGCCTGCGGCAGCAGTTGCGACAGGCGGTTTTTGTCGCCACGCTTGAAGGCCTTGTTCATCTCCACCAGCACCTCGTCGGCGCGCGAAGCATTGTTTTGCGCCCATGTGGGCTGCAGGATCAAAAAGGACGAGAGGCCCGAAATCAGGGCAGTGACAACAAATTTGGATAGCATCGGGTCATTATGGACAAATTAACTGCGCGAAAAGCGTTGATTGAACAACGCCTGAACCTGCCCGACCGCCTACAGCGCGCCGACCTGTTACAGCGGGTCATGCGGATCTGGCTGGTCGGCCGCGAAGATGCGGTGATCGGGGCCTACTGGCCGATCAAGGGGGAGTTCGATCCGCTGCCCGCCCTCTACCGCTGGCAGGAAGACGCCATTTTAAGCCAGGCTTCAGATGCGAATCAGGCACCAGGCCATGAGGGACGGGCGGAAGCAGCTACTGAAAACATAGCAAACCGGTCACCGCGCAAGATCGGCCTGCCGGTGGTCAACAAGCTGCACAAGACCCTGACCTTCCATGCCTGGTACCCCGGTTGCCCGATGGAAGAAGACGCTTATGGCATCCCCAAACCCAAGGACACCGAGATCATCGTGCCGACCCTGCTGTTTGTCCCCTGTGTGGGTTACGGGCCGGGCGGCTTCAGGCTCGGCTACGGCGGCGGCTTTTACGACCGAACGCTGGCGACCCTGCAGCCCAAGCCCTTCACCGTCGGCCTGGGCTACAGCCACGGCTGGCTGCCCGACCTGGAGCCCGAGCCGCACGATGTGCCGCTCGATGCCATCCTCAATGACAACGGGGTGGTCTGGCCGGTGTGACTTCGGGGGCAGGTCGCAATGCCCGTGCTGCGGCGTGTCTGCGGAACACGCGGGCTAAGGCAGGGTGAAGCGCAGGGTGGCCCCTTCTCCCGGCCTGGCCTCTGCCCACAACCGGCCCTGGTGCCGGTCCACGATGCGTTGCACGATGCTCAGGCCGATGCCCGAACCCTCGAATTCGTCCAGGCGGTGCATGCGCTGGAAGGGCGTGAACAGCTTGGCGGCATCGGCCATGTCAAACCCGGCGCCGTTGTCGCGCACAAAATAAACCGTTTCGCCGGGCTGCGGCTCGGACCCGACCACGATGCGGGGCTGCGCGGTCCGCGCGGTGAACTTCCACGCGTTGCCGATCAGGTTTTCCAGCAGGATGCGTGTCAGGCCGGGGTCGGCATGGACGCGCAGGCCGGGCGCGATGGAGACATCGACCTTCCTGCCGGTATCCGCCTGGCGCAGGCTGTCCACGACGTTCAGCGCCAGCTCGCTCAGGTCGACCTCGGCGGTTTGCATGTGCTGGCGCGACGCGCGCGCCAGGCTGAGCAGATCGTCAATCAGGCGCGACATGCGCTCCGCGTTGACCAGCACCCGTTTCAGCAGCCCGCGCGAGGCCTCGTCGAGTTGTCCCTCGGTTTTGTTCAGCACCAGGCTGCTGAAGCCGTTGATGGCGGCCAGCGGAGCACGCAAGTCGTGCGACACCGAATAGTTGAAGGCCTCGAGCTCGGTGTTGGCCGCCACCAGCTCCGCCGTGCGGGCCTGGACGGTTTCTTCCAGGTCCGCGTTGAGGCGGCGCAACTCCTCCTCGGTCTGCCGGCGGATGTCTTCCTTTTCGTAGTTCTCCAGGGCAAACGACACATCGGCGGCCACTTCCGCCACCAGGTCCTCGAGCGATGCATCGAAGTAGTCTTTTTCACCCGCGAACAGGGTCAGCACGCCGACGACATGCTGGCCCATGTACAGCGGGCAGGCGGCTGCGGCCTGCAGGCCGGCCTGCTGCAGGCTGTCGCGGATGGGTTGCAGCGCCGGGTCGGCCTGCACGTCGTTACACAGGTAGATGCGTCCTTCGCCCAGGGCGATTTCGGCCGGCGTGCGCCTGGGTCCGCGCAGGCTGAACTTTCCGGTGCGGGCAAACCATTCGGGGCCGGGACCGCTCCAGGCCACGGGGACCACTTCACCACTGCCGATGTCGATCATGCCAATCCAGGCCAGCGTGAAGCCCCCCCGCGTCACCGCAATCCGGCACACCGTCTCGAACAGCAGATCGCGCTGGTCGATATGCACGATGGCCTGGTTGGTTTCGCTGAGCACGGCGTAACGCCGGTTCAACTTCTGGATGCGGGCCTCCGATTCGGTGAGCGCGGCCACCCGCTGCTCAAGCTGCTGGCTGCGTTTTTCCAGCTTTTTGACCAGCACCTCGTTGTACAGCTTGAGCGTGTCCTGCTCGTCAGCGGCCGGCGCGCGCATGCCGTGGCCGTCCCGGGACACACGCGCCAGCACCTCGTGGATGCACTGCATCAGGGCCTGCGGTTCGGTCGGCTTGATGAGGAAGGCATCGGCGCCCATGTCCCGGGCCAGCGCCTCGTCACCGGGGTCGGTGTAGGTGGCGGTGTACACCACAAAGGGAATCGCGCGCAGGCTGTCATCGGCCTTCCAGTAGCGCAGCAGCGTGTAGCCGTCCATCACGGGCATCAGCAGGTCGCTGATGACGAGATCGGGCGGCGTCAGGCGCGCGCGCTCCAGCGCCTGGCCGCCGTGCAGGGCTTCGTCGACCTCGAAGCCATGACCCTGCAGCAGCGCACGCAGCAAATACAGGTTTGCCGCGTGGTCATCGACGATCAGCACGCGCTTCATGGGTTCGCCACGCCGTCCGGGGGAAGCACAAAGGCCTCGACGGCGGCCGCAAAAGTCAGGGGGTCTATCGGTTTTTCGAGGTAGCCGTTACAGCCTGCGGCAAGGCAGCGTTCGCGGTCACCGGGCATCGCGTAAGACGTGACGGCCACCATGGGCGTGTCCTTGAGCCTGGCATTGGCGCGCAGCGCACGCGCCACCGCGTAACCGTCCATGCCGGGCAACTGGATGTCCAGCAGGATCAGGGCCGGCTGAAACTGGCCGGCCAGGGCGATCCCGGTGGGGCCATCGCCGGCGTGAACAATCTCCCATCCGCGTGCCTGCAGCAGGAAAGTCACGAGATAGCGGTTCTGCTCGTTGTCCTCGATCAGCAAGATTTGCCTGTTCATCCTGGCTTTCCCGCCCCGGTGGGGCCCAGAGGCAGGGTAACACTGAACACACTGCCTTGTTGCCAGACACTTTCCGCGTCGATCGTGCCCCCCATGAGTTCGGCCAGCCGCCGGCAAATGGCCAGTCCGAGTCCGGTGCCTTCGTGCTTGCGCGACAACACCGAGTCCACCTGCCGGAAGGGCTTGAACAGCATCGCCATGTCCTCGGTCCGGATGCCGATACCGGTATCGGTGATGGCCATGCGAACCGCCGCAGCCGGTGCCTGCGCCGGTCCAGCCTGCCAGCCGGCAAGCAGCGAGACATCCAGCGTGACGCCGCCCTGCTCGGTGAACTTGATGGCGTTGCCCAGCAGGTTGAGCAGGATCTGCTCGACGCGGCGCGCATCGCCGGTCATCCCGCCGACATCCGGCGCGAGCCTGACATCCAGCGACAGGCCCTTCCTGTCGGCCAGCGGACCGACGATGCCGATGACCTTGCGGATCGATGCCACCAGGTCGAAGGGCGCACTGGCCACCCCGAGTTCGCCGGCCTCGATCTTGGAAATGTCGAGAACGTCGTTGATCAGTGCCAGCAGGTGGCGAGAGCTGTCGCGGACCATGCCCAGTTGCCTGGCCTGCTCGTCGTTGAGCGGGCCGGCCAGGCCCTGCAGCACAATGCCCGTGAAGCCGATGATCGAGTTGAGCGGGGTGCGCAGTTCATGGCTCATGGTGGCCAGAAAGGCCGATTTCATGCGGTCCGCCGCCTCGGCGGCTTCCTTGGCCACACCCAGTTCCAGCGCCAGCTGGCGTTGGCGCTGCTCGCTGTCGCGCAGGCGGCCAGCCGTACGGCGCAGCGCCACGCCCCAGGCCAGGCTCGCGAGCAGCAGCAGCGTCGTCGCCAGCACCGCCCATTTCACCCAGGGCGGGAAGTCCTTGCGCAGGTCACCGGCGGTCCAGCGCCGCAGCGAGCTGTAGTACACGGACGACGAGTCGTTCCTGAATTCAAGCAGTTGCCTGTCGATCGCTGCAAGCAGCGCAGGGTCGCCGGATTTCGGTGCCGCAAAGTAAAGCCGGGAAGGATTGAAGATGATGGCCGTGTCTTCCAGATCGCTGGCCGCGGCATGGCGGGCGCCATAAAAGCGGTTGGTGACCACCGCGTCGGCCCGCCCTTCGGCCACCGCACGGAATGCCGTGGCAAAGTCGGGCAGGGGAACCAGCCGGGGATTGATGCTGAAACCGGCCATCATCTGCCTGACGAAGTCCTGCTGCATCGATCCCTGGAGCACGGCCACCCGCTTGTTGTCGAGATCGAGCAGCGAGCGGATGCCGCTGCCGCGCCGGGCATAGACCTGGTTCCAGCTCGACAGCACGGCCTCGCCATGAAAGGCGTAGAGACCCTCGCGCTCGCTGGTGAGTGCCACGTCGGTCATCAGGTCGATCTGTCCTTGCGCCAGCCGGGACAAGCCGTCGCTGAAGGTGCCGGGGACATACTCGAGTGTCCAGCCTTCTTTTTTGGCGATCGCCTCGATCAGGTCGACAAAAATGCCTTCGGCCTTGCCGGCCGCCGTGTAATCCACCTTGGGACTGTTCTGGTACACCCCCACGCGCACGGGGTCGGCAGCCCACAGCGGCAAGGCCGGCAGCAGGCACAACAGGCTGGCGAGCCACACAGCCCAGCGCGGCGCGCGGCATGCCGGCCCTTTTCCCTCAATCAGTGTGACCTCGGCCAGGCGCATGGGTGACGGACAGTGAAGTGTGATTCATCATACCTGCCGCATCCGCCGGCGTCATGCTGCACGCCAGCAGCCAAAGGCAAGGGCCCGGCGGCGGGTCCCCGGGTCTGGACCGCGGTGGGCGGTCCGGCTGGCACGGACGGTGACGCTGAAATTCGCTATGAATTCAATAGCTGCCCACGCTTGCCAGCCATGGACAAAAGCCCTGAAACGCCTACAACACCCGGGCCTGGACAGCCGCCGCCGCAGACTCGGCCTGCAGCCTCTGGTACTTCTGCCACAGCGTTTCGCGGTTTTCGATAAACGCCGGGTTGATGGGAATACAAGCGACCGGACAGACCTGCACACACTGCGGCTCGTCGAAGTGCCCGACACATTCGGTGCAGCGCTGCGGGTCGATCTCGTAGATCTCCCGGCCCATGTAGATGGCCTGGTTGGGACACTCCGGCTCGCACACGTCGCAGTTGATGCACTCGTCGGTGATCAGCAAGGCCATGCTCAGCCCTTTGCCTGCGCCTGCTGCAGGGCGGTGGCGACATCCGGACTGACCATCTGCGACACGTCGCCGCCCAGCTTGCTGATCTCGCGCACCAGCGTGCTGCTGATGCATTGCAGCGGCGCGTCGGGCAGCAGGAAAACGGTTTCGACCTGGGGCCGCAGCTTGCGGTTCATCGCCGCCATCTGGGCCTCGTAGTCGAAGTCGGTGATGTTGCGGATGCCGCGCACCACGGCGACCGCCTGCTGCGCGGCGCAGAAATCCATGATCAGGCCGTCAAAGGGCAGGACGCTGACCTGGCTCATGCCGCGCGTCTCGGCCCGGACCTGCGCCAGGCGCTGCTCCAGGCTGAACAGCGTTTTTTTGTGGTGGGCTGCCGCAACGCCAATGATCACCCCATCGAACAGGCCTGCGGCGCGCCGCACCACGTCGGCGTGACCGAGCGTGAAGGGATCGAAGGTGCCGGAATAAACCGCAATGCGGGAGGGGGTCGCCATGGGCCAATTATGCCCGGCCCCCTGCGTGGACGCGTGTCCCTGCCGCGCGCAGGGCTACGCGCCGGCGCGGACCAGCAGATGGAAGTGCACCGCGCCGGCCTTGCCGCTGCGGTGCAGCTTCAGGCCATAGGCGGCCAGCGCCTCGTCGTCCCAGGCCTTGGGGGCCTCGAGGTAAACATAACCGGGCTCGGCCACCGCCTGGGCGGCGGCCTTGAGCGCACCCTCGAACAGCGGCGAATCAAAGGGCGGATCCAGAAACACCAGCTGCTGGCTGCCCGGCGGCTGACGCCGCAGCAGCGCGATGCCGTCGCCGCGTTCGACCTGGACCATGGTCGCCTGCAGCTTGAGCTGCAGCGCCTTCAGGCGCGCCACCAGCGCCGCGTCCTGCTCGCACAGCAGCACCGCGGCCGCACCGCGCGAGGCCGCCTCGAAGCCCAGCGCGCCGGTGCCGGCAAACACATCGATGCAGCGCCAGCCGCTCAGGTCCTGCCCCAGCCAGTTGAACAGCGTCTCGCGCACGCGGTCCGGCGTCGGCCGCAGGCCTGGTTTGTCGGGCACCGGCAATTTGGTGCGTTTGTACTGCCCGCCGATGATGCGGATCTCGCCGGGCGGCACCGACTTGCGCGCCACAACCTTGCCGGATGTGGCGCGTGGCGCCGGCTTGTTGCCTGACGCCGGCGCGGCTTTGGCCGGGGTGTATTTCATGGCGCGGCTCCCACGGTCACGGTGACCATTTTTTCGGGTTGCAGCTTGCGTGCAAAAGCCGCCTGGATGTCGGCCGCGCTGACTTTCGCAATCTGCGCGGTCCAGGTCTCCAGGTAATCGAGCGGCAAATCGTTCCAGGCGATGTTGGACAGATTGCCCAGCAGCTTGGCGTTGCTGTCGATCAGCAGCGGGAAGCCGCCGATCAGGTTGTCTTTCGCGGCCTTGAGTTCGGCAGCGGTCGGGCCTTCGGCGACGAACTTCGCCAGCACCTGGCGCGCCACCGCGATCGCCTGGGCCGCCTGGTCCGGCCGGGTCTGCAGGCCGATGGTGAAAGCGCCGGCGTGGCGGCCCGGCGAAAAGCCGCTGTAGACGCTGTAGCTCAGGCCGCGCTTTTCGCGAACCTCCTCGGTCAGCCGCGAGACAAAACCGCCGCCGCCCAGGATGTAGTTGCCGACGGTGATGGCGAAAAAGTCCGGGTCGTTGCGTTTGAAGCCGGGCTGGCCCATCAGCACATGGGCCTGCGCCGAATCAAACGGGATGCGCAATTCCTGCGCGGCCTGCAGCGGCGGCACCTCGGCCACCGGCGGCAGCGCCGACACCGTGGCGCAATCGGTTTTCGGCAGGCGCGCCAGCAAGGTGTTGACCATCCCGTCGGCCTGCGCCCGTGTCACTGCGCCCACGATGCTGACCCGCGCGTAACAGGGCTTGAACCAGGCCGCGTGAAAGGCCCGCATGTCGGCCACGTCGATGCGCTCCAGGCTGGCCGGCGTGACCTCATGGCCGTAGGGATGGCCGCCGTAAACCGCCTTGCCATAGGCGCGGGAAGCCACGCTGCCCGGCCGCGTATAGGACTCTTTCAGTTGCGCCAGCAGGCGCTGCCGGTCGCGTTGCCAGACATCCGAGGGAAAGGACGGCTCGGCAATTTGCCGCGCCGCCAGCGCAAGCGCCTGGTTCAGCAAGTCCGGCTCGGTCAGGCTGCGCAGCGAAAAGCTGAAGCGGTCGGAACCGGCCGACGCACCGAAGGACGCGCCCAGATCGGCCCAGGCCTCGCCCAGTGCGTTTTCATCGAGGGCCGGGTCGGAGCCGCGCGCCGCCACGCCTTTGGAAAACAGGCCGGCCGCAGCCCCGGCCAGGCCGGCCTGGTCGGCGCCCACGCGCCGGCTGCCGGCGTCGAAATCCAGCTGCACATCCACCATGGCAATCGCCGGGCTTTCCACCAGGTAGACCCGGGCGCCGCTGGCCTGCGTCCAGTGCTGCACGGGGATGGCGGCCATCGCCGATGCATGAAGAAAAAGACCTGCAGCCCATACCAGGCAAGCGCAAGCAGCTCTTGTTTTGATAGCAAATGTCACAAACATGTCCCGGAAAATCGGTGAAGAAAAAGGCCGGCAGCTCAATGGCGGCCTGCGGCAGGCGGCGCACGCCGCTGGCGCGTGGGGTCCGGCGGCTGCGGCAGCAAGGTCGCGATGGTGAGCTGGTCGTCGCCGAAATAACGGGCGGCCACGGCCTGGACTTCAGCCGCCGTGATGCTGCGCAACTGGCTGATCAGACGTTCGTCGGTGTCCAGCGGCAAGCCGTTGATCCAGTAAGAGCCGAGCTGGCGCGCCTGGTTGAACACCGCGTCGAGCTTGTAGGTTTCACTGGCAATCCACTGGATTTTCACACGCTTGAGCTCGGCTTCGCTGACGCCTTCACTGGCCACCCGCGCGACCTGGGCGCGCAGCGCATCGCTGACCTGCTGCGCAGTCTTGCCCTCGGCCGGCACGCCGTCCAGCGAAAACAGCTGCGGCCCGCGGCCAATCAGGCCGTTGGAGGCGCCCGCGCTGTCGGCCAGGCGCTGTTCGCCCTGCGTCAGCGCGCGGTCCAGCCGGGCGCCGCTGTAACCGTCGAGCACCGCCGACAGCACCGTCAGCGCCAGCGCATCCCGGTTGAAGGCTTCAGCGGGGCCGGCGCCGGGGCTGCGCAGGCCGGGCACCTTGAAGGACAGGGCCACATAAGCCTGGCTGGCAGGCGCCTTGAAATCCAGCTTGCGCAAGCCGGTCTGCGCGGGTTCGATACGCGGCTTGCGCGCGGGCACGGCGCCGGCCGGGATGCTGCCGTAATATTTCTCGGCCAGGCGCCGCACTTGCGCCACGTCCACGTCGCCAGCCACCACCACCGCCGCGTTGGAGGGCACATACCAGCGCCGGTAAAAGGTGCGCGCATCGTCGGGCGTCAGGGCATCCAGGTCGCTCATCCAGCCGACCACCGGCCGCCGGTAGGGCGAGGCCAGGAAGGTGATGGCATTGGCGGTTTCGTACATCAGCGCGCGCGGCGAGTCTTCGGTGCGCAGGCGGCGCTCTTCCTTGACCACCTCGATCTCGCGCTTGAACTCGTCATCGGCCCACTGGTTGCGCGCAAACCGGTCGGCCTCCAGGCGCATCACGTCCTCGAGCTTGTCCGAAGGAATCTGCTGGTAATAACCGGTGGCGTCGCGCGAGGTGAAGGCGTTTTCACGGCCCCCCAGCGCCGCCACACGGCGCGAGAACTCACCGGGCTTGAGATCGGGCGTGCCCTTGAACATCATGTGCTCCAGCACATGCGCCACGCCGCTGGTGCCGTCGACCTCATCCATGGAACCGGCCCGCACCCAGAGCATGTGGGCCGCGGTCGGGGCGCGCCTGTCGGTCTTCACGATCACCGTCAGGCCATTGGCCAGCTGGAATTGCGTGACGGAGGCCGAGGGTGAAGCGGCTGCCTGCGCGTGCACGGCAGGCGCGGCAAGCGGGAGGAGAAAGAGGCACAAGGCCAGCGGCAGGCCGGCGCCGCGCGAGGCTGCAAAAGGCGCGGAAGATCGGTTCAATAACCCCATGAAGTGCTGTCCCCTGTGTTTCATAGAATAGTGTGACTCCAAAGCACACCCAATGTTCAGTTTCTTCAAGAAAAAAAAACCTGCTGACGCCCCCGTTGCCGCAGCTGCTGCGCCCCTGCCGTCCCCCGCGCCCGACATACCACAAGCGCCCGCCCCGGCCGCAGCAAGCGCCACGCCGGCTGCGCCGCTCACGGGCGGCAGCCTGATCGGCAGTGCGCTGGTCACACCCATAGCTATCCCGGTGCCCGGCGCCACACCGGCGGTACGCGAACACTGGGTCAGCAAACTCCGCTCGGGCCTGCACAAGACCGGCGCCAGCATCTCGGGCGTGTTCACCGGCACCCAGATCAACGAGGAACTCTACGAAGACCTCGAGTCGGCGCTGCTGATGGCCGATACCGGCGCCGGCGCCACCCGCTATTTGCTCGACGAGGTCAGGCGGCGTGTCAAGGACAGCGGCGTGACCCATCCGGTGGCCGTCAAGAACATATTGACCGACGCGCTGACCCAGTTGCTCAAGCCGCTGGAGCAGGCGCTGGTGATCGGCGAGTTCAAGCCCACGGTGATCATGGTCGCGGGCGTCAACGGCGCAGGCAAAACCACCTCCATCGGCAAGCTCACGCGGCACCTGGCCGGCGAAGGCGCGTCGGTACTGCTGGCAGCCGCCGACACCTTCCGCGCAGCCGCGCGCGAACAGCTCGAGGTCTGGGCCGACCGCAACATGGTCGAAATCGTCAGCCAGGAAGGCGGCGACCCGGCGGCGGTCAGTTTTGATGCGGTCAGTGCCGGCAAGGCGCGCGGCAAGGATGTGGTGCTGGTCGACACCGCGGGGCGGCTGCCGACGCAGTTGCACCTGATGGAAGAGCTGCGCAAGATCAAACGCGTGGTCGCCAAGGCCGATCCCACGGCCCCGCACGAAGTGTTGCTGGTGATCGACGGCAACACCGGCCAGAACGCGCTCAGCCAGGTCAAGGCCTTTGACGAGATCCTGCAACTGACCGGCCTGATCGTGACCAAGCTCGACGGTACGGCCAAGGGCGGCGTGCTCGCGGCGATTGCGCTGTGGGCGCGCGAGCGCGCCAAAACCTCGCCGGGACTCAAGCCGGTGCCGGTGTATTTCATCGGGGTGGGCGAAAAACTCGAAGACCTCGAAACCTTCAACGCGCGCGAGTTTTCGCAGGCACTGCTGGCCTAGGCCTGGCCCTAGCCCAGACCCATCAGCAAGACACCGGCCACAACAAAGGCCACGATAAACACCGTCTCGCCGAGCAGCAGCGCCACCGGTTTCCAGCCCAGCTTGAGCAGGTCCTCGAAGCTGGTCTTGACACCGGCCGCGGCAATCGCGGTGACCAGCATCCAGCGCGAGCTGTCGCCGGCGACGCTGGCCATGTCCGGCGTGATGGTGCCCACGCTGGCCAGCATCACCAGCACGATGAAGGCCAGCAAAAAGCCGGGGATCAGCGGCACCTCGGTGTCCGGCGTCCTGACACCCGGATGCTTGCGGTACAGCACCGCAATCACCAGCACCACCGGCATCAGCAGCATCACGCGAAACAGCTTGACCAGCGTCGCGGTGTCGCCGGCCTGCGGGCCCAGCATCATGCCGGCGGCCACCACCTGGGCTACATCGTGGATGGAGCCGCCGAGCACAATGCCGGCCTGGGCCGGGCTCAAGCCGATGGCATTCAGGCTGAAAGGGTAGATCACCATGGCCAGCGTGGACAGCACAGTGACGCCAACCACCGCCAGCAGGGTGAAACGCTCGTTCTCGCGGGTCTGCGGCAACACCGAGGACACGGCGAGCGCCGCCGAGGCGCCGCAGATGGCCACGGCGCTGCCCGTCAACACACCCTCGTCGCGCGCGCAGCCGAGCCAGCGCGCCAGCAGCAGGCCGAAGGCGATGGTCAGCAGCACTGCCAGCACCATCAGCACCGCCGTCTGCAGGCCGAGCTCGGCCACCTGGGCGAAGGTGATGCGCGCCCCCAGCAGCGCCACCCCCACGCGCAGCACCGTGCGGCCGCAGAAGTTGATGCCCTTGACGACGCGCGGGTCGGCGTTGAGGAAGTGGAAGGCCAGTCCGATCAGCAGCGCATACAACAGTTGCGGGCCGCCGTAGTGTTCCGACACAAACGTGGCCGACAAGGCGATCACCACGCACACCAGCACCCCGGGGAAATGTTCACCCAGTTGCGCGCGCCAGCGGCGCGGCAGTTCCCGCCAGCGTGCGCCCCGGCTCATGGCGATTTCGACAGCATGCTGACGTAGTCATGCGCCTGCGTGTTGATGGTCGAGACGCGGTATTCGACCGGCCGGTCGCCAAATGTCAGTGCCAGCCGGTGTACCTCCATCACCGGGGCGCCCGCCGGCAGACCCAGCACACGCGCCACCGCCCGTCCTGCCGCCACGGCGCGGGCACGCTCCTGCGCACGCAGCACCGTGATGCCGAAATCGGTCTGGAACAGCGCGTAAATCGTGCTGGGGCGTTCCGAGAAACGCTTTTCTGTGAGGTGGCGGAACAGCGCTGCGGAAAGCGTCAGCCGGTCATGCAGTACCACGCGCCCGCGCAGCGCCAGCCGGTTTTCTATCCTGAACACCGCATCGCCGGGCTGGATGCGCAGGGCCCGCGCCTCGGCCTCGTCGGCCTGCTCGCGCGCAAAGGCGATGCAGTCGATGTCGGGAAAGGGTTGCTCGCGCGGCGTGTCGTCCTCCGGGTCCCAGCGCGGCTCCACATGGAAAAACTGGAACATGAAACGCGCCCGGTTGTGCGGCGCCACAAACGTGCCCTTGCCTTGGCGCCGCACCAGCACGTGTTCGTGCACGAGTTCGTCAACCGCGTGGCGCAAGGTGCCTATGCTGACCTGCAGGGCCAGCGCCAGCGTGGCTTCGCTGGGCAGGGGTTTTCCCGGGCCGTAGTGGCCGTCCTCGATGATTTTCTGCAGTTCACGCTTGACCTGGCGGTACAGCGGCAGCGAGTCGTCCGCGGAAGACGTCTTGAGGGGAACCGTTTTGTTTTTGACCTGCACCGTGTTATTGGAACACCGCAGCCCAGGGTCGTACAAGTCATTTATATGAGTTGATTGACAAGCTTTGGGGGGTGCCTAGACTGGCGGCTCGATTCACTCGGACCTCTGGAAAAACAATGATTCATTTTGTATTGCATGACGCCAAGGACACCGTGGCGGTGGTGGTCGTGGAAGGCGTGAAGTCGGGCATGGACATGACCGGCTGGATCATGGACGAAGACCGCATGATCAATGTCAAGGCGCAGCAGGACATCCCGATCGGCCACAAGGTGGCGCTCAAGGACATGGCCACAGGCGACACCGTCTGGAAGTACGGCATCGACATGGGCAAGGTCGTCGCCGACATCAAGGCCGGCCAGCACGCGCACGTTCACAACATTAAAACAAAGCGCTGGTAGGCCGGCGAAGGGCGAAAAGAGGGGCCCCGCGCAGCGGGGATCGGGCCCGTAGTCGGCCTGCGACCCACAGGGTCGCGATCAACACAATCACATCAAGGATTCCCCATGTCAGTCATCGATAAAAACACCACCTTCCTCGGCTACCGGCGCGAAAACGGACGCGTCGGCGTGCGCAACCACGTGATCATTCTTCCGCTGGACGATTTGTCCAACGCGGCGGCCGAAGCCGTGGCCCACAACATCAAGGGCGCGATGGCGATCCCGCACCCCTACGGCCGGCTTCAGTTCGGCGCCGATCTCGAACTGCACTTCCGCACGCTGATTGGCGCGGGCTGCAATCCCAATGTGGCCGCGGTCGTGGTCATCGGCATCGAGGACAGCTGGACCAAAAAAGTGGTGGACGGCATCGCCACGACCGGCAAGCCGGTGGTGGGCTTCGGCATCGAAGGCCACGGCGACCACGAAACCATCATGCGCGCCTCCAAAGCCGCGCGCGAGTATGTGCAATGGGCCAGCGAGAAGCAGCGCGAGGTCTGCCCGATTTCCGAACTCTGGGTCTCCACCAAGTGCGGCGAGTCCGACACCACCTCGGGCTGCGGCGCCAACCCGACCGTCGGCAACGCCTTCGACAAGCTGCACCCGCTGGGCAACTACCTGTGTTTCGGCGAAACCTCGGAAATCACCGGCGGCGAAAAAATTGTGGCCGAGCGCTGCGCCACCGATGAAATCCGCGAGCAGTTCATGTTCATGTTCAACCGCTACCAGGCCATGATCGACCGCCACAAGACCAGCGACCTGTCGGACTCGCAGCCGACCAAGGGCAACATCGCCGGCGGCCTGACCACCATCGAAGAAAAGGCTTTGGGCAACATCCAGAAAATCGGCAAGAAATGCACGGTGGACGGCGTCATTGACAAGGCGGAGATGCCAACGCATCCGGGTCTGTGGTTCATGGACTCGTCGAGCGCCGCAGCCGAAATGGTCACGCTGTGCGCCGCCTCCGGCTACGCGGTGCACTTCTTCCCCACCGGCCAGGGCAATGTGATCGGCAACGCGATTGTTCCCGTCATCAAGATCTGCTCCAACCCGCGCACCGTGCGCCTGATGAGCGAACACATCGACGTGGACACCTCGGGCCTGCTGCAACGCGAGATCACGCTGGACCAAGCCGGTGACAAACTGCTGGAAAGCATGCTGCGCACCGCCAACGGGCGCCTGACCGCCGCCGAAGCGCTGGGCCACCGGGAGTTCGTGTTGACGCGCCTGTTCGAAAGCGCCTGAATATGGCCCCCACGCTTGTCGCTTCGCGTACTACGCTCCCCCCCGAGGGGGCTGTGCTTGCTCGGGGCGGCCCGTCGCTGCGCACGCGGCCCCCCGCATTTGCTCGCAAATGCTGGAGCGTCTGAGCCATGGCTCACCTTTCCATCGCAGAAGCAACCCGCCTCGCCACCCTCGCCTTGCGCCATGCCGGGGCGGGCGACGCCATGGCCAGCAGCACCGCGCGCGCGCTGGTGCGCGCCGAGGCCCAGGGATTGGCATCCCATGGCCTGAGCCGCGTGCCCCAGTACGCCATACATTTGCGCAATGGCCGCGCAGACGGCAAGGCGTTGCCGATGATCACCCGCCATAAGGGCGCAGCCGTGCTGGTCGACGCGAAGCAAGGCCTGGCTTTCCCGGCTTGCGACCTGGCGATCTCGACCGCCATCACCACGGCGCAAGCGCTGGGTGTGTGTTTCGCCGGTATCACCAACAGCCACCACTGCGGCGTGCTGGTCGATCACCTGCGCGCCGTGGCGGATGCCGGCATGGTCGGCCTGGGTTTTGCCAACTCACCGGCAGCCATGCCGGCGGCGGGCGGCAAACACCCGATTTTTGGCACCAACCCGGTGGCGGCGGCTTTCCCGCGCCGCAACGCCGACCCGATGATGATCGACCTGTCGCTCAGCGAGGTCGCGCGCGGCAAGGTCATGCTGGCCGCGAAAGAGGGCCGTCCCATACCGCTGGGCTGGGCGCTGGACAGCCACGGCCAGCCGACCACGGACGCCAAGGCGGCGCTCACCGGCTCCATGCTGCCCGTGGGCGCCGTCAGCAGCCCCAAAGGCGCCATGCTGGCACTGATCGTCGAGCTGCTGGTGACCGCGCTGGTGGGTGCGCAGTTCGGCTTCGAGGCCTCCTCGTTTTTTGTCGACGAGGGCAATGCGCCGCGCCTCGGCCAGGCTTTTATCGTGATCGACCCCGGCGCGCTGGCCGGCCGGGATGTGTATGAGGAACGCATGGAGACGCTGGTCAGCGAGATGCTGATCGACGACGGCGTGCGCCTGGCCGGCGCACGCAGGACAAGCCTGGAACAACAGGCGATGCACGCGGGGCTGACGATTCCGGATGCCCTCAAACACCAGCTCGACCTGCTGGCGGCTTGAGCCCCGCGTGGCGCACGCCGGGGCGGTGGTTCCCCTGATTGCCGCGGCCCGAAGGAATGATTAGAGTGATTCCGGAGGCCCCCATGAATACCACCGTTTCCCACGATCCCGCTGTCACGCGCCGCGTCGACCAGTTGCTGGCGCATTACGAAGAAAGTCACCGCAACCCGAAAAACGAGCTCATCCACTTCATCGCCATCCCGCTCATCATGTTGAGCCTGGTCGGCATGATGTTTGCGCTGCACCCCTATGTGGCCTATGCCTTCATCGCGGCAAGCATGGTGTACTACCTGCGCCTGTCTGTGGTGTTTCTCGTGACCATGGTGCTGTGGTCCCTGCTGACCGTTGCGCTGGTGTTTGCCATGGGCTCCCTGGTGCTGGAGCTGTCGGTCGCGATTTTTGTGGGCGCCTGGATACTTCAGTTCATCGGCCACAAGCTGGAAGGCAAGAAACCCTCATTTTTCGAGGATATCCAGTACCTGTGGGTCGGCCCGCTGTTTGTGCTGAGCAAACTTTTCAACAAGCTGGGCCTGCGCTGGTAAGCTTGAAGTGCAACCATTGGCCCGCATCTGAATCAGACTGGCTTTAACGGGAACCCACACTTGCCCTCCTTCATCAGCAGTTTTCTGCGTTTTATCCTGCGTCTGGTCCTCTGGCTGTTCGCGGCGGTTTTTGCCCTCAGCCTGCTGGCAGCGGCCCTGGTCGTGATGACCCTGGGCCTGCTCAAGGCCTTGATCACCGGAAAAAAACCCCAGCCCATGGTGTTTGGGCGCTTCCAGAAGTTCTCGCCGGACGCCTTCTGGCCGCGCGCCGCACCGGGCGGGGCCCAGGCGCGCGAAACCGACGTGGTCGACGTGGAAGTCCGTGAAATACGCGACGACAAACGCCTGCCCTGAGCCCAGCATCGGCCTGAGACCCCGCCCGCCAGAAAAAGCCCTGTCCCGGCCCCCGCTTGGGCTGCCCGCCTGCCATCTGCGGCAGGCAAGGCAATGGTCTGGCGTGGCATCCGGTTTGGACGCCCTGCAGTCAGGCTGCCTTCCTACAAGGCCGGATTGAACCAAAGCGCAGGATAAGTGACCAACAGGCATCTGGCTCAGGGTTTACGCGTATAGCCTGACCCTATGCGAGTCATTGAACCTATCGCTTAGCACTCTCTCCAACAGAGTGCTAATATTGACTTCAGAAAAGGAGTTTTGCCTCATGTCCTATGCACTTTCCCCCAAAGTGACACCCGCCAGCACGGCCCTGGCGAGCGCCAATCCGTGGTCGCTGCTGCCGCCGCTGGGCAACCTGGACGCCTATATTTCTGCGGTCAACCGCCTGCCCATGCTCACCCTGGAGCAGGAGCAGGAGTTCGCGCGCAGCCTCAAGGACAACAACGACCTTGACGCTGCCGGTAAGTTGGTGCTCTCTCACTTGCGCCTGGTCGTGGCCACGTCCCGCAAATACCTGGGTTATGGCCTGCCCCATGCCGACCTGATCCAGGAAGGCAACATCGGCCTGATGAAGGCGGTCAAACGTTTCGATCCGGACCAGGGCGTGCGCCTGGTCAGTTATGCGCTGCACTGGATCAAGGCCGAGATGCACGAGTACATCCTGAAAAACTGGCGCATGGTCAAGGTGGCGACCACCAAGGCCCAGCGCAAGTTGTTTTTCAACCTGCGCTCCATGAAACAGGGTTTCAAGGACGATGCCGACGTGGCGACCCACCGCGACACCCTGACCGAGGACCAGATCAGCTCGATGGCGAAAACCCTCAACGTCAAACGCGAGGAAGTCATCGAGATGGAGCAGCGCATGTCGGGCGGCGACGTGCTGCTCGATCCCAGCCCCAGCGACGACGGCGAAGACGCTTTCGGCCCGATCGCCTACCTGTCGGATGCAAGCCAGGAACCGACCCAGCTGATGGAGTCGCGCCAGCGCGACTACCTCGCCAGCGACGGCATCGCGACGGCGCTCGAAGGCCTGGATGAGCGCTCGCGCCGCATCGTCGAGGAACGCTGGCTCAAGGTCAACGACGACGGCTCCGGCGGCATGACGCTGCACGACCTGGCCGCCGAATACAAGGTCAGCGCGGAGCGTATCCGCCAGATCGAGGTGGCGGCCATGAAAAAAATGAAGAAGGTCCTGGCCGCTTACGCGTAAAGGCCTGACACCTTTTGACTGGCGTGGTCCCCACTGGCCGCGCCCAAAGCCTGCATACGACCATCGTGTGCAGGCTTTTTTTTGCCCGCAAGATGCGGGTGCTGTCTAGTTGCCCTTGAGCAGCAGCTTGACGTCGGCCGCCAGCGCCGGCGCGCCGGTGCCGTAGCGGCTGTAAAGGCGCACCCGCCCCTGCGGGTCGAACACATAACTGCCGGCGGAGTGGTCCAGCGTGTAGCTTCCCGGCGTCTTGCCGTCGACCTTTTTGTAGAAAATCTTGAAGTCCTTGGCCACCTGGGGGAGCTGGTCGAGGTCCGGCCGCAGCGCCAGGAAGCCCGGATCGAAATTGGCCATGTAGGCTTTCAGCACCTCGGGCGTGTCGCGCTCGGGATCCAGCGAGACAAACAGGCCCTGCAGGCGGTCGCCGTCGGCGCCCAGCATCTTCTTGATCTCGGCCAGCTCCGCCATTGAGGTCGGGCAAACATCCGGGCACTGCGTAAAGCCAAAAAACACCACCACGACCTTGCCGGCGAAGTCCTTGATGCTGCGCATCTGCCCGTTGTGGTCGGTCAGCGCAAAGTCCTTCGCGTAGTCGGCCCCGGTGATGTCGATGCTGGTGAACTGCGGTTTCGCCTCCGTGCAGCCGGACATCAAGCCAAAAAGGCCTGTAGCACCCGTCCACAAAGCGCCACCAGCTATCAACCTGATAGCATTTCGTTTGCCGGGAGAAGTCGGGGAAAAGCTCATACGAGGTAATGGTCCAGCAGCAATGCCGCAAACAGGGCAGACAGGTGAATCAGCGAAAAGCGGAAGGTCTTGCGCGCCAGCGCGTCGGAATAATTGCGCCACAGCTTCCAGGCATACCAGCTGAAGCCGAAGCTCAGCACGATGGCGGCCAGCAGGTACAACCAGCCGCTCATCTTGAAGACAAAGGGCATCAGGCAGGCAGCAAACAGCACCAGGGTGTAGAGGAAGACCTGCAGGCGTGTGAACTCGTTGCCATGGGTCACCGGCAGCATCGGCAGGCCGGACTTGCGGTAGTCCTCCACGCGGTACAGCGCCAGCGCCCAGAAGTGCGGCGGCGTCCACAGGAAGATGATCAGGAACAGGATCAGCGCCTCGGGTGCCACGTTGCCGGTCATGGCGGCCCAGCCGAGTACCGGCGGCATCGCGCCGGAGGCGCCGCCGATCACGATGTTCTGCGGCGTCAGCGGTTTCAGGATCACGGTGTAAACCACCGCGTAACCAACAAAGGTCGCAAAGGTCAGCCACATGGTCAGCGGATTGACCCAGACGTAGAGGATGACCGAGCCGGCCGCGCACAGCAGGCTGGAGAAGGCCAGCGTCAGCGGGTTGCTGATCTGCCCCTGGGCGGTGGCGCGCCAGGCCGTGCGTTTCATCTTCGAGTCGATCTGCTGTTCGACCAGGCAATTGAAGGCTGCGGCCGCGCCGGCCACCAGCCAGATGCCGGCACAGGCGATCAGGGCCAGCCTGACCTCGGCCCAGCCCGGCACGCCGGGCACGGCCAGCACCATACCGATGAGTGCGCAAAACACGATCAGTTGCACCACGCGCGGCTTGGTCAGCGCGTAGAACTGCGCGAACTTGGACGGCACAAAAGCCGGGATGGCCACGGCGGCGGAGGTGTCAGAGGGATTCATAAGGAGGCGGTCCCCAATTTTGACGCAGTTGCCGTCTGTGGGACGCGCCGGCTCGAAAAAAGGGCGCCAGTCAGCACCACCACCAGGGCGGCCGCGCCGCCGGTGTGCGACACCGCGGCAAGCAGCGGCCAGCCCAGCACGACGTTGCTCAGGCCGGTGGCGAACTGCCACAGGGCCAGCCCGCCGATCCAGTTGCCGTAGCCGCGCATTGCCGGAATCCGCCGCAACTGCCAGGCCAGCGCCAGCAAGGCGGCAAACACCAGGTAAGCGGCAAGCCGGTGCACGTAATGGATTGCGGTCAGCGCCTGGAAGCTGATGTTGTCGCCGTCCAGCCCGGCACCCAGGGCGCGCCACAGCGTGAATCCCTCGCGGAAGTCCATGGCCGGCCAGAAGCTGCCCTGGCAGGCCGGAAACTCGCTGCAGGCCAGCACCGCATAGTTGGTGCTGACCCAGCCGCCCAGCGCAATCTGCAGCCACAGCAGCACAAAACTCGCCACCAGCAGCGACCAGGCAGCGCGGGACAGCAGCACCGGCCGGGTAGCCTCATGGGCCTGCGCATAACGCACGGCCTGGGCCTGCAACAACGCCAGCAGGATCAGTCCACCCAGCAGGTGCAGGGTCACGATCAGCGGAAACAGCTTCATGGTCACCGTCAGCGCGCCGAATGCGCCCTGGATGCAAACCCAGACCAGGGTCGCCAGCGGCCACCACGCCGACAGGATGTCCTGCGTGTGGCCACTTTCCCGCGCCTTGCGGCGGCTCCACCAGGTGGCCACCGCCAGCGTCAGGATCAGCACGCCGACACCAGTCGCCAGGTAGCGGTGAATCATTTCTATCCAGGCCTTGGAATGCGTCACCGGCCCGGTGGGCATGGCCGCCTGCGCCGCGCTGATGGGCTGGGCAGCGCCCACCGGGCTGGCGTGACCGTAACAGCCGGGCCAGTCGGGGCAACCCAGGCCGGAATCGGTCAGCCGCGTGAAGGCGCCGAACAGCACCAGATCGAAGGTCAGGAACAGCGTCAGCAGCGTCAGCACACGCAGGCGCCGCGCCATCGGCTGGTGCTTGTTGCGCAACCAGACCCAGGCCAGCGGCCCCAGCGCCAGCACCAGGCCCATGCCCATCAGGCGCAGCGCCGGGCTCAGGTTGTAAAGCTCTTGCGTGTCCATCAAGGTCAGGGCAAGCGGCCAGCTTTATCCCAGGAGCTTGATGCCCGCAGCAGGCGTTCAAGATCGCGTTTGGCCTGTGCCGCGCCGGCGGCGTCCATATTGGCCGGGAAACGCATCATCCAGTTGCCGATCGGGTCCACCACATACAGGTGATCCGCAAGTTGCTGCCCGGCCGCAGGCTGCAGCCATTGTTCGAGGCCGGCCACGCGCAGCACGGTGGCGCCCTGCAGCGCGGTGTTCAGCGCTGGCGGGATCGCCGCCTCGTCGCTGACCAGCCAGACGCGATCCAGCCGGTCTTTCTCACGGCCCAGCGACTCGCGCAGCTGGCGCTGGAAGTACAGGTGCTGCTGGCAGGCCGCGTCGCAGGCGCCGCCGGCCACACTGACCAGCAGCCACTGCCCCTTGAGTGCCGGCAGCTCGATACGCTGGCCGTCGGGCGCCACGGCGGCCAGCGCCGGCAGCGGCCGCTGCGGATCGACCAGTTCGCCGTAATTGCGCCGCCCTTCCGGACGGATCACGTAATAGGTGAAGTAGGAGGCGATCACCGGCGCGGCACAGACCAGCAGGACGGCCAGCATTTTCCAGCGGCCGGTCCGGGTGTCGGGGCGTGTCATGGCGGCGGCCTGCGGCAGGCTGTGCACGGTCAGGTCCAGCGGCTGGTCGCGGCCGGTGGGTCCGGGGGAAGAAGATGGCGGGGAAGGTGTCACGGTAAATCGCTCTCGGGAACGGAAGAAGGAGCAGCACTCGCCCTGCGGCGCGGAAGAAAGACCTGGAACCAGCCATACAGCCCCACCAGCAAGGCGCACAGCGCAAACCACTGGAAGGCATAACCGTGATGTTTGTCGACGCCGGTGTTGGGCGCCGGCCAGTTGCGCAGCAGGCCTTCGCTGGCCGGGCCGGTTTGCAGCAGCGACACCGGCAGCAGGGCCAGTCCGGTTTCGGCGCTGAAAGCCGACAGGTCGAGATTTTGCCGGATGCGGCCCTGCGCCGCCCCGTCGAACTCGTATAGCTTGGACGGCGGCGGGGCCATGCGGCCCCTGACCGTGACCACACCGTCCGGCGTCTGCACCGCCGGCAGGCGGGTGCGGTCGGTGAAGTCGCGCGGCACCCAGCCGCGCTGCACCAGCACGGCTTGCTGGCTGCCGGCCAGCAGCAGCGGCGTGACCACCCAGAAGCCGGACTTGCCGTCCATGGGCCGGTTGTCGAGGTAGACCGTGTGTGCGGCCTGCCAGCGGCCTTGCAGCGCGGCCTCGCGGTGCACCGCGTCTGCTACGTTTTCCATAGCTGCCAGCGCTGGTCCATCTAGGGCCGGAAGCTGTTTTTGCGCATCAATCGCGGCCTGCAGCGCTTCTTTCTGCGCGGCGCGGCCCAGCTGCCACTGGCCCAGCGAGAAGGTCAGGGCCACCATCAGGAGGGTCGCCACCGTCAGCACCAGAAAACGCGGCTGGAGCAGGCGGGGACTCATGCGCGGATAATCCGGTTCATGAATTACCTTGTTGCTCTCGCATTTTTGGCCATCCTCGCCAGCCTGGCCTCGGCGCTGTTTTTCATGCTCAGGGACGGCACCGGCGGCAAGGCAAAAACCAGCAACATGGCGCGCGCGCTGGCCTTTCGCGTTGGTTTTTCCATCCTGCTGTTCATCTGCATCCTGATCGCCTGGAAGATGGGTTATATCCAGCCTACCGGGATTCCGGCGGGCAAATAAAAGGAAAAAGGCCGCAACGGCGGCCTTCACGTACACATCGGCGTAGCGAGAGCTTGTCAGCCGAGGCGCGGGTGGCCGGTAACCGGAGTGGACTTCAGGTCCATGAGGATTTCCGGACGGGCCCCGCAACGACGGATCACGAGCTCGCAGTAGCCGCTACATCCAGTAGACGAGGATGTACAGGCCCAGCCACACAACGTCGACGAAGTGCCAGTACCAGGCCGCGCCTTCGAAGCCGAAGTGGCGGTCGGCGGTGAAGTGGCCGCTTTGCAGGCGCAGGGTGATGAACAGCAGCATCAGCATGCCGACGAACACATGGAAGCCGTGGAAGCCGGTCAGCATGAAGAAGGTGGAGCCGTAGACACCGGAGCTCAGCTTCAGGTTCAGGTCGCTGTAGGCGTGGAAGTATTCATAACCCTGCACACACAGGAAGATGATGCCCAGCAGCACGGTGGCCCACATCCAGGCGATGGTCTTGCTGCGGTGGTTTTCACGCAGCGCGTGATGGGCAATCGTCAGCGTGACGCCCGACGTCAGCAGCAGCGCGGTGTTGATGGTGGGCAGCCAGAACGGGCCCATGGTGGTGAAGGGCTCGATGATGTCGGCGGGCGAGCCGGTCACGCCGGCAGCGGCGCTGGGCCAGACCGCCTTGAAGTCGGGCCAGAGCAGGCCGTTCTCGAGGCTGCCGAGGGCCGGCAGGGCATGGGAACGTGCCCACCACAAGGCCGTGAAGAAGGCGCCGAAAAACATCACTTCCGAGAAGATGAACCAGCTCATGCTCCAGCGGTAGGACAGCTCGATCTTGTGGCCGTACAGGCCGCCTTCGCTTTCACGCGCGGCGGCGCGGAACCAGAAAAACAGCACCGTCAGCCACCAGACCATGCCGAAGGCCAGCGACCAGGCGCCCCAGCCGGAGCCGTTGATCCACTGGCCCGCGCCCAGGATGACGAAAAACAGGCCCACCGCCGTCATCACCGGATAGGCCGAGGGCGCCGGGACAAAGTAATACGGTGTGCCTGTATGTGCTGCTGAAGACATTTCCAACTCCTGTTTTCGCTAAATTCTTGAATTCGTTTTTTTGATCAAAGGCCTGGTGGCGCCTGCCGCCTACTTGCCCACCACCCAGGTCGCCAGAAGGATCAGGCTACCGACAAACACCATCACGCCCACCAGGCCCACGACCAGAATGTGCACCGGGTTGAGCTTCTCGATGTCCTCTTCGTAGGCACCGCGGGAACGCAAACCGACAAACGACCAGCTGATGGCCTTGATGGTGCGCCAGATCGAGCCCCGGCGCCGGGTCACCGGCGTGTTCACGCGCCCGGCTCCGCTTTGGCAGCCACATCCGCAGCCGCCACCGGCGCCGCCGGCACCTTGCCACCGACTTCGAAGAAGGTATAGGACAGGGTGATGGTCGTCACGTCTTTCGACAGCTTGGGGTCGATCACAAAAGCCACCGGCCACTGTTTTTTCTCGCCGGGCGCCAGCGTGTACTGGCTGAAGCAGAAACACTCGAGCTTGTTGAAATGCGAACCGGCCTGCAGCGGCGCATAACTCGGAATCGCCTGGGCCGACATGGTGCGGTTCTGCACGTTCTGGAACTCGTACATCACGGTGGCCAGTTCGCCCGGGTGCACCTGGATCGAGCTGACCGCCGGCTTGAACATCCAGGGGCCGCGCGCATTGGCATCAAATTCGACGGTGATGCTGCGGCTGGTGTCGACCTGGGTGTTGGCCGACATCTTCGGCGTCGCGCCGGGGATCTGCCGGTCGCCGAGCGCCAGCACATTGATGCCGGTCATTTCGCAGATCGCCTTGTAAATCGGCACCAGCGCATAACCGAAGCAGAACATGCCGAGCACGATCACGCCCAGCTTGCCCACCATACGGAAATTTTCGCGCTTCAGGCCCATGACTCAACCCCGGCCGAAAAACACAAGCTTGGCCATGAAACCCAGAAAAAACACGATCGCAATCGAGGCCAGGGTCAGGCCCAGGCGCAGGTTGTTCTTTTTCTGTTCAGGTGTCATGGCGCCAGCGAATCCTGTCGGCTCAGTAATAACCGGTCACCTTGGTCGCCGTGGCGTCCAGGCGGGGCGGCTTCTCGAAAGTGTGGAAAGGCGCGGGCGAGGGAACTTCCCACTCCAGGCCTTCGGCACCGGCGCCGTCCGGATCGTTCCACGGACGCTGCGGCGCTTTTTCGCCCTTGCCCATCATGGTCGGCAGGACGATGAAGAAGAAGAAATAGACCTGCGCAATGCCGAAGAAGAAGGCACCGACGCTGGCGATTGCGTTGAAATCGGCGAACTGCATCGGGTAGTCGGCATAACGGCGCGGCATGCCGGCCAGTCCCAGGAAGTGCATCGGGAAGAAGGTGATGTTGAAGGAGATCAGCGACCACCAGAAATGGATCTTGCCGCGGCGCTCGTTGTACATCACACCGGTCCACTTGGGCGCCCAGTAGTAATAACCGGCAAACAGCGCGTACAGCGAGCCGGCCACCAGCACGTAATGGAAGTGCGCCACCACGTAGTAGGTGTCCTGCAGCTGGATGTCGATCGGCGCCACCGACAGGATCAGGCCGGTGAAGCCGCCCATGGTGAACACGAAGATGAAACCGACCGCAAACAGCATGGGCGTCTCGAAGGTCATCGAGCCCTTCCACATGGTCGCGATCCAGTTGAAGATCTTCACGCCGGTCGGCACCGCAATCAGCATGGTCGAATACATGAAGAACAGCTGGCCGGTCACCGGCATGCCGGTGGTGAACATGTGGTGGGCCCACACGACAAAACTCAGGATGGCGATGGAGCCGGTGGCGTACACCATGGAGGCGTAGCCGAACAGGCGCTTGCGGGCGAAAGCCGGGATGATCTGGCTGACGATGCCGAAGGCCGGCAGGATCATGATGTAGACCTCGGGGTGGCCGAAGAACCAGAAGATGTGCTGGTACATCACCGGGTCGCCGCCGCCGGCGGGGTTGAAGAAGCTGGTGCCGAAGTGGCGGTCCGTCAGCGTCATGGTGATGGCACCGGCCAGCACCGGCATCACGGCGATCAGCAGGTAGGCGGTGATCAGCCAGGTCCAGCAGAACATCGGCATTTTCATCAGCGTCATGCCGGGAGCGCGCATGTTGAGGATGGTCACGATGATGTTGATCGACCCCATGATGGACGAGGCACCCAGGATGTGCAGCGCAAAAATGCCGGCGTCCATCGACGGGCCCATCTGCAGGGTCAGCGGCGCGTACAGCGTCCAGCCGGCGGCGGGGGCGCCACCGGGCATGAAGAAGGAACCGACGATCATCAGGCCCGCAGGAATCAGCAGCCAGAAGCTGAAGTTGTTCATGCGCGCAAACGCCATGTCGGCCGCACCGATCTGCAGGGGAATCATCCAGTTCGCGAAACCTACGAATGCCGGCATGATCGCGCCGAACACCATGATCAGGCCGTGCATGGTGGTCAGCTGGTTGAACAGCTCGGGGTTGACCAGTTGCAGGCCAGGCTGGAACAACTCGGCGCGGATACCCAGCGCCAGCACACCGCCGAACATCAACATCGTGAAGCTGAACAGCAGGTACAGCGTGCCGATGTCCTTGTGGTTGGTCGCGAAGACCCAGCGCCGCCAGCCCGTGGGGGCGTGGTCGTGGTCGTCATGCGCGTGATCATGATGGTCGAGAACTGCACTCATCTTGGCTTCCTTTGGTGGCTTGTGCCTGTAGCTTTGTCTTTGCGGCTGACCGGGGGTCGGGCCTGAATCGGGGAAAACGTCTTACTTGCGCGCAGCCTGGAATTCCGCGGGCTGCACAATCTGGCCGGTCTGGTTGGACCAGCTGTTCTTGGTGTAGGTCGCCACGGCGGCCAGGTCGGTGTCGCTCAGCGTCTTCCACGCCGGCATGGCGGCTACGCCGTTGAGCAGGATGGCGATCTGTTTGCCATGGTCCTTGTCGACCACGATGGCCGAGCCGTCCAGCGGCTTGATCGGGCCGGCGCCCTTGCCGCTGGCCTGGTGGCAGGCGGCGCAATTGGCGGCATAGACTTTTTCGCCGCGGGCCTTCAGCTCGGGCAGCGCCCAGACCTTGGAAGGATCGTCCGCCTTGGCAGCAGCCTCTTTCACCTTCACGCCGACCCACTTGCTGTAGTCCTCGGCGGAAAGCACCTTGACATGGATGGGCATGTAGGCGTGCTCCTTGCCGCACAGTTCGGCGCACTGGCCGTAGTAGTCGCCGATTTTTTCGGCACGGAACCAGGTGTCACGCACAAAGCCGGGAATCGCGTCCTGCTTGATGCCGAAGGCCGGCACCATGAAGGCATGGATCACGTCGTTGGCGGTGGTGATGATGCGGATCTTGCGGTCCACCGGCACCACCAGCGGGTTGTCGACCTTGAGCAGGTAGTCGTCCACCGGCTGGCCCTTGGCGGGGCCGCCCTTGTCGGACATTTCGCGGTGCGTGCTGTCGAGCGTCGACACGAAGCCGATGCCTTCGCCCTCGCCCTTGATGTAGTCGTAGCCCCATTTCCACTGCATGCCGGTGGCCTTGATGGTCAGGTCGGCACTGGTGGTGTCCTTGGAGGCAACCAGCACCTTGGTGGCTGGCAGCGCCATCAGGATCACGATGACAAACGGGACGATGGTCCAGATGATCTCGACCGTGGTGGACTCGTGGAAGTTGGCCGATTTGTGGCCGACCGACTTGCGGTGCTTCCAGATCGAATAAAACATCACCCCGAACACCGCCAGGAAAATCACCAGGCAGATGATCATCATGAACCAGTGCAGCCACTGCTGCTCTTCGGCAATCTTGGTGACTGCGGGATGCAGGTTGAGCTGGTTGACGGCAGGGCCGCCGGGCAAGTCATTGACCGCATAGGCTGCGGTGCTGACCCATGCGCCCATCAGGGCCGCAATCGCAGCCAGCCTGGAACCGGCATTGCGGGCCAGTGACGTCAAACCCCGGCCTGCGTGCTTCATTCCCGATCCTATCGTTGTACGTACGTTCATCGTGATCACTTTTAATGCCTCAATTACCGACTGATTAAGCAGCTGATTATAAAGTTAGCCATGCGGCCCACCGCTTCAACCCTCTGCTTCACGCCCTGCTTTCGTCTCTGCCTCAACATCCGCGCAACGCGTGGCGGATTTCCCGGGCCAATGCCGGCCTCAATTCGGGGCGCACATGCCGCCCCACCCTGACCGACCGACCCTGGCCCGATACCTCGATCAGCGAGCCGTCACCGTGTCTGGGCTCGACACGAACCCACAAACGGTTGAACACCGAGCGCTCCAGGCGCCCTGCGCTCTCCAGTTCCACCACCAGCTGCCCGCCCTGCAGCACGATGCGTTCACCGTCCGTGGCATGCCGGGCATAGGCCGAAAACGCGGCGCCGACCACCAGCAGCTCCAGGCACGCAAAAGGCATCACCAGGGTCGCGCCCTGGGACCAGAAGAATCCCGCAATGCTCAGGGAAACCGCACACAGCGACAGGTACAGCCACAGCAATTGCGCCGGTGTCACCGAGCAATTGCGCTTGAGCAGCCATTGAACCGCCGGCTGGCCCTGACCGTTCGGGCCGGAAGCCGTGGCGAAACGAAAAGCCGGAGAGACGTGCGACACGGGGCAAGACTCGAAAAATTGCCGCCGATCAACACTTTCGGCCGCGTGGTGCGTGGGAACATACCCAAAATTCGAGTCTGGATTGTAGCCGGTTTGCCCCGTGCAAAGCTGCGGGCGGGCTGCCAGCCCCTTCCCCTCAGGAGCTATGACGGGAACCCTGCAACATCGCGCGCATGTCCGCGACGGAGACGGCGCTCATGGCGCTGACCTTGACCTTGGGCTGCGCCTTCATCGCATGCCCGTAAATGATTTCGAAGGTCAGCACCAGCCGGCCGTCGGCCTGGCGCGGCAAGCTGGCCTCCAGCGCCTGCAGCAGGCGGGCCTTCCAGGCGCGGCCGCGCAGGGCCGGAAACCGCAGCGGGTGGAAATTGCGGCCGAGTTCACGCAACTCCTGCAGCAGCCGTTCGGGCGATGCAAAGGTCAGCGTGATGCGCTCCATGTCCATCACCGGCTCGGCAAAACCGGCCTGCACCAGCATGTCGCCCCAGTCGTGCATGTCGGTCATCTGGTGGCCGGCGGGTGGCCAGCCCAGCGCCGCATAAATGTCACGCAACTCGCGCGCTGTGTCCGGCCCGAGGCAGGAAAACATCAGGAAGCCGCCGACCCGGATGGCCTGGTGCCACTCGCCAATCAGGGCCTGCGGGTCGGCCGCCTCGTGCAAGGCCATGTTGGCCCAAAGCATGTCCACGGTCCCCGCCGGCGGCGCCTCGAAACGCACCGCGGGGCCGCTCCAGCGCTTCGGGTGCCACCATGGAAACGCTATTTTTTTGATAGCTGCCTGCGCAAGTCCCGCATGGGCTTCAAGCACAAAACATGTTGAATCTGGATAACGGGTGGCGAGCTGGGCATGGGCAGACACACCGCCGCGCAAGGCACCCCAGTGGAGCCAGGCCCTGGGCTGCAGCCGGATCCATTGCAGCCGGTCCAGCATGCGCTGCGCCACTTCCTCATGCAGCCAGGGCGAAACGGCCGGCGCCATGCGCTGCCACCGCCCGACAGCAGTCGGGTCCAGGGTGGGCGGGCGTTCGGTGGGCATCGGTGGAGCGGCAGAAGAAGCAGCGCCGAGTATATTGACATGATGTTGCTGCGCCTGCTTGATCTGGTTTCGCCGGCTTCCGTGCTGCAGTCACTGGCCAGCCAGTGCGCTGTCTGTCGCAGCTGGCCGGCACGCCGCGTATGCGCCGCCTGCACGGCGCGTTTCGGCCAGATGCAGGCGCGCTGCATCAGTTGCGCGCTGACGCTCCCGGCGGATCTTTCGGGGGGTCGCGGCCCGCCCTCGCTGCGCTGCGCCGCCTGTGTGCGCCAGCCCCCGCCGCTGGACACCTGTTTCGCCGCCATGCCCTACGCCTACCCCTGGTCGGAGCTGGTGGCGCGATACAAATTCGGCGGCGACCCGGCCTGGGCCGGCGTTTTTGCCGGGCTGTTGCTGGACGTGCCCGGCGTACGCGCGCGCCTGCTCAGCCTGCAGGCCGGCGACTGGCTGATCCCGCTGCCGCTGTCGGCGCAGCGCCTGCAATCACGCGGCTTCAACCAGGCGTGGGAACTGGTCAAGGCGCTGGCGCGCCAGAGCGGCACCGCCGCCGTGGCCGACGCCGGGCTGCTGCTGCGCATCCGGGACACGGCGCCGCAAGCCCGGCTTGGGCGGGCGGCCCGCCTGCGCAACCTCAAAGGGGCGTTTGCCGCCGATCCCCTGCGCGTGGGCGAGATCCGGGGCCGCAGTGTGCTGCTGGTGGATGACGTGATGACCAGTGGCGCTTCCCTGTTCACTGCCGCCGAGGCCTTGCGCGAGGCCGGCGCGAGCGCTGTCAGTGCGGTGGTTTTTGCCCGGACTGAATAAAGCCACACGCTCGCGCGGCGACAATCGGCGCATGTTCAACATCGTTCTGGTCGAGCCTGAAATCCCGCCCAACACCGGCAATGTGATCCGCCTGGCGGCCAACACCGGTTGCCGGCTGCACCTGATCGAGCCGCTGGGGTTTTCGATGGACGACAAACACATGCGGCGTGCCGGGCTGGATTACCACGAGTACGCCCAACTCACCCGCCATGCCGACTGGGCCGCCTTCCTCGCGGCCGGGCAGCCCGATCCGTCGCGCCTGTTTGCGCTGACCACCCGCGGCACGCGGCGCGTGCACGACACCGCCTTTGCACCCGGCGACTGGCTGGTGTTCGGCTCGGAAACACGCGGCCTGGCCCCGGAACTGCGCGACACCTTCGCGCCGGCGCAGCGCCTGAAGCTGCCCATGCTGCCCGGGCAACGCAGCCTGAATTTATCGAACGCCGTGGCGGTGACGGTGTTCGAAGCCTGGCGCCAAAACGGTTTTGCCCAGGGCGCCTAGGGCTTCGCCACAGCCTGCGCCCCGAATTCGGCCAGGAAATCCAGGAACGCCCGGGTGCGCGCCGGCATGAACTTGCGCGTCGGCAAGGCCGCGTAAATCGTGAACCGGCCAAAAATCCAGTCCGGCAAGACCTGCACCAGGGTGCCGCGCGCCAGATGCGGCGCCACCAGCATGCGCGACAAAAAGGTGATGCCGGCACCGTCCAGCGCCGCGCGCAGCAACACATCGAAACTGGTGGTCTGCAGCGCCGGCTGGACGTCCACCTCCACCGGCTCGCCACCGGCCAGCGGCTGCAGGCGCGCCAGCCGGCCGTAGTGGCCGGAGTTCTGCGTCCACAGGAACTTCAGGTAGGTGTGATCACGCAAATCCTGCGGCGTGGCCGGTATGCCGGCACGCTTGAGGTAGTCGGGCGACGCACACACGATCCACTCGGTCGTAGCCAGGGGCCTGGCCACGATGTCCCCGTCGAAACCTTCATCCACCACCACAAAGGTCACATCGAACTCCTCGATGCGTGACTGCGGAAAAGGGTCGATCGCGATGTCCAGCACCACCTTGGGATGGCGCGCGTGCCAGATGGCAATGCGCGGCGACAGGAAATACGAGGCCAGCACCGGCGTCGCCAGCACATGCAGGGTGCCCTGCAGCTCGCGTGTGTGCGCCGCAGCCGCCGACTCGGCGTCTTCGACCTCGTAAAGAATCGTGCGCACCCGCATCAGGTAGGCCTCGCCAGCGTCGGTCAGGGCCAGTTTGCGCGTGGTGCGCTGCAGCAGGCGCACGCCCAGATGCTCCTCCAGCGCCGCCACCATGCGGGTGACGCCTGCGGGCGACATGTCCAGGGCACGCGCCGCCGAGGCGAAGCCGCCCTCGTCGATCACCCGCTGAAACACTTTCATCGCCTGCAATTTATCCATGTTGAAACAAATTGTAGTCTTGATCTTAGATAATTTCAATAACTGCAATGGTTAATTGACGACTGTATAGTTTTCAAATGATCTGAGTAGTTTTAAAGTTCAGTCATCGATGAGCCGGAACACACAGCAAGGACTCAGCGAGATGGTCAGACGGGAAATGTTTCCCGCACTGCCCGGAATGTTTCACCCACTTTTTCAAGGACTTTCATCATGAACACGAAATTCATCGCCTCCGCCCTGATCGCTGCTGCCGGTTTCACTTCTGCCGGCGCTTTCGCCGCCGGTGCCGATAACGCACCCGAGCAGAAAAGCAGCTTCATGAGCATGCAGACACGCGCCGAAGTGCGCGCCCAGGCCCTGGCTGCGCAAACAGGCCCGGTCACCGCCAGCAGCCAGGTCGACGGCGGCATGAGCGTTTCCGCCACGCCGGCCGCAAGCAAGGAAGCCAGCCGCAGCGATGTGCGCGCCCAGTCCTCGCAGGACGACAGCGCCCGCTACAACCCAGCCCCTGGCCGCGCATAAGCAGCACACACCCCCTTTCCCATCGACCATCCCCTGCTATTTATTCAAAGGACTTTCACCATGAACACGAAATTCATCGCCTCCGCCCTGATCGCCGCTGCCGGCTTCACTTCTGCCGGCGCTTTCGCCGCCGGTGCCGACAACGCACCCGAGCAGAAAAGCAGCTTCATGAGCATGCAGACACGCGCCGAAGTGCGCGCCCAGGCCCTGGCTGCGCAAACAGGCCCGGTCACCGCCAGCAGCCAGGTCGACGGCGGCATGAGCGTTTCCGCCACGCCGGCCGCAAGCAAGGAAGCCAGCCGTAGCGATGTGCGCGCCCAGTCCGCGCAGGACGACAGCACCCGCTACAACCCGGCCCCCGGCCGCGCCTAAGCACCGGCGACCTGCCTGGCAGGCTCGCAAAAGCCCGGCTGGTCCGGGCTTTTTTTCGTCAGCCCGGTACCGGGGCTGCGGTGGGGCCGGCCGGGTCCGACGCGCCATCGTCGGGCCAGGTCCGCTTGGCTTCGGCCGCCTTCAGCCGGGTTTGCTCGATCAGGAATTCCATGAACACCCTGGCGCGGGCCGGAATGTACTTGCGGCTGGGCAGCGCCGCATACAGCGTGAAGCGTCCGGTGATCCAGGGCGCCAGCACCCGGCGCAACTGCCCGTCACGCAGGTAGTTCGCCACCAGGTCCAGCGGCTGCGCACTGATGCCGGCGCCGTCCAGCGTGGCACGCATCAGGGTGTCGCTGTGGTTGGCCAGCAGCACCGGCTTGATCTCCACCGCCACCTCCCGGTCATCCTCCTGCGGATTGATCAGTTGCCATTCGCGCTGGCGCACGCCGGCATGGCTGAGGCGCAGCATGGCATGTTGCTGCAGGTCCTCCGGCCGGCGCGGGATACCGGCACTGCGCAGGTAACGCGGCGAGGCACACAGCAGGCCTTCCGAGACAATCACCGGCCGCGCCACCACATTGGCGTCGTACAGCCGGCCGGCCCCCAGAATCGTCAGGTCGAAATCCTCGATGGGCGGGACCAGCGGCGAGTCAACCGTGATGTCCAGCACCACCTTGGGGTAACGCCGCCGGAACTCGGCCACCAGCGGCGCCAGGATGTGCACCGCCATCACCGGCTGGGTGTGGATGCGCAACACGCCGGCCAGCTCATCGGTCTGCTGGCGCGTCGAGGCTTCCGCCTCGTTCACATCGTTGAGGATGTGCCGGACCCGCTGCAGGTAGGACTGCCCGGCCTCGGTCAGCGACAGCTTGCGCGTGGTGCGCTGCAACAGGCGGGCACCCAGATGTTCTTCCAGGTCGGTGATCAAGCGGGTCATCACGGCCGGCGACATGTCCAGGCTGCGGGCGGCGGCGGCAAAACCCCCGTCGTCGACCACCTGCTGGAAGGCGCGCATCGACAAAAGTCGGTCCATAGGGTTAGCCCTTAGTAATTCAAGACCTTATTGTTCCACATTTGGAAATTAACAATTGAATTTACTGCTATTTTTCTTTGTTATTCGCAATAGTACAGTTGACCCCATCGATGAGCCGATACCTGCAAGACGACTCACCGAGGCTGGACAGACGGGGTTGATGATGCCCGCCCGCCCGGAAATGTCTCATTAACTTTTGAAAAGGATTTCTCAATCATGAACTCGAAATTTATCGCTTCCGCCCTGATCGCCGCTGCCGGTTTCACTTCTGCCGGCGCTTTTGCCGCCGGTGCCGACGGCTCGGTCGACGTCCAGCCCACGCTGACCAGCAGCGTGACCCGCGCTGAAGTCCGCGCCCAGGCCGTGAATGCCCAGCCCGCTGCCGTGACGGCCAGCAACCAGGTCGATGGTGGCACCGTGATCGTGGCCACACCCGCCGCTGGCGACCGCAGCCGCGCCGATGTGCGTGCCGAAGCAGTCCAGGCCGGTGCACGTTTCGGTTCGGCTCCTGGCCGCGCCTGAATCGCCTGAGCTGCGGCTGCCGACAGGCAGCCCCACACAACCCGCCACGGTTCGCCCTGGCGGGTTTTTTTCATGCGAATCCGGACAATTTTGGCGTTTGAGCGAGAGTTTTAAGGCCAGCCGCCTACCAAAAATAGGGGAAAACCCTAGAATTGTTGTCTATACAACTTGCGTGCCGACACCCGGCGCCAAGCCCCTTGCAACCCCTCGCAGGTCCACAAGACCGGCCGAGCATCCCCTCCTCATCATGGTCATCTCGATTTTTGCCGCGCGCCAGCCTGCGCCTGCCAGACCCTTGACGCTGGAACAAATCCGCCAGCGTCTGTACCTGGCCCTGGCCGATTGCAAGGACATGAGCGCCCAACGCGCCATCTACCGGATCAATCTGGCCGCCACACCTGAAGAGCTGTGGCTGTTGCGCTGCGACCTGCACCAGTGTATTGCCCGGGTGCACAGCGAGTCCGAAGCCACGCGGCGCATCAACGACCTGCGCGATGCCTTCGAGGGTTGGGTGCCGGCGCGCCAGCTGACGCCGATCTGAGACCGGGCCTGGCCCGGGACCTAGGGGTAACGCCGCACCAGCGACTCGGCCACACACACCGGCTTGGCCGAACCCTCACGCTCCACCAGCACTTCCCAGGTCATCTGCAGGCCGTCATTGGCGATCGGCTCGCAGGCCAGCAGCTTCATGTGCGCACGCAGGCGGCTGCCGACCGGCACCGGCGAGGTGAAACGCACCTTGTTCAGGCCGTAGTTCACGCCCATGCGGCTTTGCACGATCTCGAACGAGGATTCGAAAAATTTCGGCAGCAGGGACAAGGTCAGGAAACCGTGGGCGATGGGCCCGCCAAACGGCCCGGCCTTGGCCTTTTCCGGGTCGACATGGATCCACTGGTGGTCACCGGTGGCCTCGGCAAACAGGTCGACCTGGGCCTGGGTGATGGTGAGCCAGTCGCTGACGGCAACTTCCTGGCCGACACAGGCCGCCAGTTCGGAAAGGGTCTGGAAGGTTTTCATCCGGCGACTGTAACGCCGTCCGACCGGGCGGCTTGTCCAGCCAGTGACATCGGCCCAAGGAGGCTGGGCTCCTAGTCCAGCCAGCGGCAGATGCCGGCCCATTGCTCCAGGTCTTTTTCGACCCGGCTGGGCGCCACATCGAACAGCGTCAGGCCGCGCGCCGCCAGGTGGATGTAATTCTGCGTGTCGCGCAGATAACCGAGCACCGGCAGCCCCAGCCCTTCGACAAAGCCGCGCAACTTGTCGGCGGCAATCGTGCGGGCATCGACGCGCATGCCGACGATGCCGACCTGCACCTTGCCCGCGCTGCGGTGTTCGGCGAGCTGGTCGAGGAAAGCCCGGGTGGCAAAGATGTCGAAAATGCTGGGCTGCAAAGGCACGATCACCTTGTCGGCCAGCTTGATCACGTCATTGAAGCGCCAGCCGTGCAGCCCGCCGGGGGTGTCCAGCACCACATGGCTCGTGCCCTTGGGCGGCTTGACGATCAGGTCGGCGCTGACATCCCAGGTCGCGATAGGCCGGGCGGCCGGCGGGCGCAAGCCGAGCCAGAGCCGCGACGATTGCTGGCGGTCCGCATCGCCGAGCATGACCGCATGGCCCTGGCTGGCGAAATATCCGGCGACATTGGTGGCCAGTGTCGTTTTACCGACGCCGCCCTTGGGATTGGCAATCACAACCACAGGCATGGAGATCTCCCGATGTTTGAGCGCTATGGTAACGGCAGGTGTGCCGCCCCCCAAAACCTGGCGATGCCTGCGCGCCACATCGGCCCTGCGCCAGCCCCCCGGATTCTGGATCAAATCGGTCTTCGGGCCAGGCAGGGTCAGCGTGGACAGCTCATTTTTTGATAGCAAACACCGCCCCGCCCCGGGGCCGGCGGCAGCTACTGACGTCCGTCCCGGATGTCCTGGCGCATTTTTTCCTGCTCCCGGCGCTCCACGCAGACCGGATGGTTTTTGAAGCGCTGCCGGGCGCATTGCTCGTTCATGCAGATCTGGAAGCCGAGCAGCACGCGGTTTTCGCAGGCCTGTTTGGGGTCGGTCGGCCCACCCGGCGCAGCGGCGGGATCGGCGGGCGCAGCCGCCGTGGCCGGCGCCGTCCCCGGGGACGGCGCGGGCGTAGCTGCCACCGGTTTGTCGGCGGCGGGTTTGACCGCTCCCTTTTTCGGCGCCGGCTTGGTCGCCGTCGCCCCGGCGGCCGACGCGGGCAACACGGCACCGGCGCTCACGGCAGAAGCTGCCGCCGCCGGCGCCGGACTGCCGTCTGCGGTGGCAGGCGGCGCGGCAGCCGCAGCAGCATCCCCCTGCGGCGCAGCCGTCCCCCCAAAAAACGCGAAGCCCAGGCCCGCCAGCGCCAGCACGGCGACAGCAGCCACGGCATACACCGGCGTTTTTGACCGGGCAGCAGCGCCTGCTGCGGCGGGCGGGGGCGACGCTGGCCGCGGTGCCGGCGGCAAGGCAGCCACCGGGGCCGCTGGCGCCGGCACGGCAGCCGGCTTGGGCGCAGGTTCCGGTTCCGGTTCGGAGATGGCCGGTGCTGGCGCCGGCGCTTCGGCCTCGGCCGGCGACACCGGGGGCGCCGCCAGCCGCGTGGCCTCGGCATCCGCATCGCCTGCGGCAGCGGCAGCGCCCAGGCCAGCCTGGGTCTGCAGCCGTGTCCAGTCGCCCTGCGCTGCCGGGACGGCGGTGCCCGTGCCGGTGCCGGTCGCGCCGGCCGCATCGTCGGGGACGCTGCCACCCAGCTTTTTCAGGCGGCGGCGCGCCAGGTCCGCATAAATGCCCGAGGGGAAGCGTTCGAGGAAACCCGCCAGGTCCTCGATGTCCTCAGAGTCCTTGATGTCCTTCCAGTAGACCAGTTCCAGCTCCTGAGTCACGGTCGAGCCAGTGTCGGTGCCCGACCCCAGCCGGACCGTGGAGCCGCCGGCGCGCGAACGCTGCAGGCCGGTGTCGGTGTTGTTGCCACCGCGGCGGCCGGGTTGGCTGACCGGCGGAACAATCGTCGGATCGGCCGCCTGGCCGCTGGCTTCCTGCAGCGCCTGGGCAAACTCATGGGCACTGGCAAAACGCTGGTCGCGCTTTTTCGCCAGCGCCCGCGCCAGCACCGCATCGATGGCAGGCGGCAGCATGGGGTTGATGCTGCTGGGCGCGGCCGGCGTGTGGTTGACGATCTGCTGGATGATGGCGAAGTCGGTGTCGCCGTCGAAAGGCCGCTTGCCGGTCAGCAATTGGTACAGCACGATGCCCACGGCAAACAGGTCGGCGCGCGCGTCGATGGGCTGGCCCTGCACCTGTTCGGGCGACATGTATTTGAGCGTGCCGACCATGGAGCCCTGGGTGCGCGTGACCTCGCCGGAATCCTGGATGCGGGCGACGCCGAAATCGGTCAGCTTGACGCGGCCGTCGGCCTCGATCAGCAGGTTGGCCGGCTTGACGTCGCGGTGCACGATGGACTGGCGGTGGGCGTACTCGAGCGCCGACAGCAGTTCGCGCATCATGGCCAGCGACTGCTCGAGCGAATAACGCTGCCCGGCGTCGAGGTGGTGTTTGAGGTCCTCGCCCTGGATGAACTCCATGACCAGGAAGGCCATGTCGCCGTGGCGGTCCGAGTCGTAGACGCTGACGATGTTGGGGTGTTGCAGGCGCGCCGCCGAATGCGCCTCGGTCTTGAAGCGGGCTTCGTACTCGGCTGCGGCCTCTTCCGACAGGTTCTCGACCTTGATGGTCTTGATCGCGACGCGGCGGTTCAGGTTGGGGTCCCGCGCCTCGTACACCAGTCCCATCGCGCCCTTGCCCAGCACGCGGATGATGTCGTAACGGCCAAGCTTGTTCAGGCTCATGAGGGATACGTCTGGAAACAAAAAAAGATTCTAGCTGCTGGGCCCGCCAGGAAAGCTCAGCTGCTGATGGAGAAACTGATCAGCGGGCTGCCTTCCCTGCGTTCACACCCGGCGCTGATCTGGCCGCTGCCGACCAGGTAACACTCGGTGCGGCGCAGCACCACGGCCTCGCTCTGGTTGCCGAAATACACCCAGGTGCCGTAACTCGAGGCGTCACTGAGCACGAACTGGCCGCCGCGCCACTCCAGCGTGGCGTGCATGCGCGATACCCTCGGGTCGTTGAGCGCCAGCGAGGCGCCGGCGCCCCGCCCTATCGAGACCGCCAGGCTGCGCGCATCGATCTGCAGGGTCTGCCCGCCGGCTTGCAGCGACAGCACCTGCGGTGAGGCTTTGTCCGCCATGGACCGGCCCATCATGGTGGCGTCCTCGTCGCGCCCGGCCTGCCACTCGACGCGGTAGACATGGCTGGCCTCGGCCCGGCCGCGCAAATGCATGGGCCCGAGGCTGCGCAGGCTGGCCTGCTGTAACGGAGCCAGCGCCGACCAGACGTTTTGGGTGGTGAGGATTTGCGCTGCGCCGGCCAGGTCGGCCAGGCGGGCCGCCGAATTGACGGTGTCGCCAAAACAGTCGCCGTCGATTTCCACCACCTCGCCCGACTCGATGCCCATCTGCATCTGCACCGGCGCGCCGCTGCCGCCGGCGCGTATCGGTTTGTCGAGAAAACGTTTCTGGATGCTGATGCAGGCGGCCAGCGCGTCGCCTTCGTGCGGGAACACCACAAACAGGCCGTCGCCCAGCAGCTTGACGACGCGGCCGCTGTGCTGCTCGAAGACCTGGCTCAGCGCGCCCACCAGTTGCGTGACAAAACGCGAGGCGGTTTCGTCGCCCAGCCGTTCGAACATGCTGGTGCTGCCCACCAGGTCGGCAAATACCACCGTGGTCATGCAGGCGCCGCCGCAAACAAAGGCATGACGACCACCGAAGCCCCGGGCGCTCCAGGCGTCAAAACGTAAGCACTTGTTCTCATTCCGGGGATTTTCACCCAAAAGCCGGCGAGGCCCCTGTGCGGTTTTTACCGGTTTGCCGCTAAAGCTGGCCGGCGGGCCTTAGCGAAAAGCGTCCCAGAGCAGCTTGATGCCGGTCAGGAACATGCCGACATACAGGATCCGGTAGAACAGCAGCGGCTGGATGCGCCTGGCCAGGCGCACGCCGACCCAGACGCCCAGCGGGGCCAGCGGCAGCAGTACCACCGAGGTGGCCATGTTGCGCATGTCCAGCAGGCCCAGCCAGGCATAGGGAATCCACTTGGACAGGTTGATGACAAAAAAGAAAAACGCCATGGTGGCGGTGAAGGTCAGCGGCGCCAGCCTCAGGGGGATCACGTAGGCGCTGAGCGGCGGGCCGCCGGCGTGGGAGATGAAACTGGTAAAGCCCGAGGTCACGCCGAGCAGCGCGCCCAGCCAGCGCGGCGGCGGCGGGCTGTCGGGCTTGGGCGGGAACACCAGCCGCTGCGCCAGGAACAGCAGGGTGAACACGCCCACGATACCGGCCACGATCTTGGGCTGCATGATGCTGAACAGCAATGTGCCGACCACCGTCCCCAGCAGGCCGAAGGGCAGCAGGAACTTCACCAGCCGCATGTCGAAGTCCTTGCGGAAGGCCGCCATGCCCAGGATGTCGATCAGCAGCAGGATGGGCATCAGGATGGCCGCCGCCTGCGGCACCGTCACCGCCAGCGCCATCATGGGCACGGCCAGCGAACCGAAGCCCGCACCGAAGCCGCTTTTGCTGATACCCATCAGCAGGACGGCCGGAATCGCGACAGCGTAGAAAAAAGGGTCGGTGATGAGGGGAAAGGTCACTGGCAGCTCAAAAAGGGACAGCCCGCCGGCGAGGGCTTGTGCAACAGGGGCGGACGGAACAGCAGTCGCCGATTATGGGCCTGCGGGGCATCGCCAGCGCGAGGGGCCGGCAGCAAGGGCTGCCCCGCCGGGCCGATGTTCATGCATCAAATCGGCGCCCAGCCCTTGCCAGACAAGCGCAAACAGCTACTATTTTGATAGCGCTTACGGCCCGCGCGAGGTTCAGCGCTGCAGCGCCGCGCCGGCCAGCCAGCGGGCACCGCGCCTGTACAGCTCCTCCACCACCGGCCCCTTGAGCATGGGCATGTCGAGTTTGACGCTGTAGCCAATGCGCGTCTGGATGTAGGCCAGGTGCCGGTAGCCCTCGGGAAAAGACTGCAGCGCCTGCGGATCGAGCGCCACCCTGACGGTCGAATCCACCGGGTCGATGCGGTCCTTTTCGTAAATCGGCTGGCGGTGCAACAGCTTCCACTGGCCTTCGTGCTTTTGCACAAAGTCGTAAAAGCGCCCGGTGCACACCACGTCGCACAGCACAGGCCCGTCGGCGCCTTCGACCATGCCGCGCTGGGAAATTGTCATCTTGGTCTGCGCGATCGCGCGATCACCGGCCACCTCGACCGCCGAGCCACCCAGGAAGTGCAGGATGCTGACGCCTTTGGCCCAGCCTTCCCGGGTGACGCGGATAAATTCCGCGAACGGACCCTGGAACCAGGTCGCCATCATCACGCCGTCCGGGTGCCAGACCGTGGCAAACCGCTCCCAGTCGCCGGCATCGCGCCAAACCGCCCAGCGCTCGATCATCCGGCGGATCTGCAATTCATCGTTCATTGCGTCGTTCATGCGCGCGTCTGCCGGGTTCATGCAGGTGCTCCCAGCGGATTGAGCACAAAGTCGAAGTCCAGGCGGTAGACGCCATCGGGCTGGCGCACCCAGTCGGCCACCAGCGATTGCCGCACACCAAACACGGCGTCGGATTCGAGGTAGCGGTCGCCGCTGCGAAACACATGGGTGACCAGCTTTTCGTAGCCCGGCGCCGTGATCATGAAATGCAGGTGCGCCGGCCGCCAGGGATGGCGCTTTGTCGCCCGCAGCATGTCGCCCACCGGGCCATCGACCGGGATCGGGTAGGCCTCGGCGACGATGGTCCTGAAGTCGAAGCGGCCATCCGCGCCGGACGTCAGCACGCCGCGCGCCCGGTGCTGGTCCAGGTCGGGGTACTGCACGTCGTAGTTGCCCGCGGCGTCGGCCTGCCAGACCTCGACCACGGCGCCGGCGACCGGCTCCCCCTGGAGGCCCAGCACCCGTCCGCGCACGATGCAGGGCTCGCCGGCCGCGCCGTTGGCGACATCGGCGCCGTGTTCATAGTGCGGCGCACCTTCGACGTGAAACGGGCCGAACACCGTGGCTTCGGTGCAGCCTTGCGGCTTGTTGTTGTTCATGGCCACGGTCAGCATGGACAGGCCCAGGGTGTCGCTGAGCAGGATGAATTCCTGGCGCTTGTCATCACACTTCTGGCCGGTGGCGGTCAGAAAGTTGATGCCGGCCAGCCATTCGGCCTCGGTCAGCTTCACCTCGCGCGCAAACGCGTGCAGGTGCTGCACCAGGCTGGTCAACACTTGCTTGAGGCGCGCATCGGGCGTAGCCGCCAAACGCGCGATCACGGCCTCGGTGATGGTGTCGGGGTTCAGGTTGCGCATGGCCGGACCCGGACGGGAAGGAGGGAGTGGAGATTCATGGATTTTTTTCCTTGGTGCCTGTCACCAAATATAGGCCAGGGCGCGTCCGGGGAAAAGCCGGGGGCGCCAATGACTTTGACGCGCGATGGAAAAATGTCCAGAGAGGCTGGGCCACAATGCAGGCGACACTGAAAAAACAAGCGGCAACTGCAGGAGACATGGCGTGGATGGCTGGACGGAAATAACAGGGTGGCTGCCGCTGGCCGAAACCGGCGGCCGGGGCCGCGCAGACGGCAGGGTATCGACATGACAGCGCCTGTGCACACCGACGTGCTGATCGCCGGCGGCGGCCCTTGCGGCCTGATGCTGGCCAACGAACTGGGCCGCCGCGGCATACGCTGCCTGCTGGTCGATCCCAAGCCCGGCACCGCCTTCAATCCGCAGGCCAATGCCACGCAGGCGCGCACCATGGAGCATTTCCGCCGCCTCGGTTTTGCCGGCGAGATCCGCGCCCAGGGCCTGCCGGCCGACCACCCGACCGACATCGCCTACTTCACGCGTTACACCGGCCATGAGCTGGCCCGGCTGCAATTGCCGACGGCCGCACAGGCCGTGGACAAGATCAGGGCCATGGGCGGCTCCTGGAGCGCCGCCGAATTGCCGCACCGCGTGTCGCAGAAATTTGTCGAAGCCACCTTGCGCCGGCAGGCCGAGGCCCTGCCCGGCGTCGATGTACGTTATGGCTGGGGCCTTGAAACTTTCGAGGACCGCGGCAGCCAGGTGCAGGCGCAGGTGCGCGCCAGCGCCGGCGGCGAGCCCCTGGACGTGCAGGCCGCCTACCTGGTCGGCGCCGATGGCCCGCGCAGTGCGGTGCGCAGCACCCTGAGCATCGCCTGGGCCGGCGCCAGCGGCGTCAGGCGCGAGTTCATGGGCGGCAAGATGTTTGCGGTCTACCTGCGCGCGCCGGATTTTTACAGCGTGTTCCCCCATGCCCGCGCCTGGATGTATGTGTCGGTCAACCCGCAGCGCCGCGCCTTCATGGCCTCGGTGGACGGCCGGTCGGAATTTGCCTTTCATGCCGCGGTGCACGAGGGCGAAGATGCCGACGCCTGGACCGCCGCCGATGCGCAGCGCATCGTCGATGAAGCCATGGGCCGGCACCTGGCGATCGAGGTGCTGTCGGTCGGCACCTGGACCGCCGGGCATTCGCTGGTGGCGCAGAGTTTCCAGCGCGGCCGTGTCTTCATTGCCGGTGATGCGGCCCACCTGTTCACGCCGACCGGCGGCCTGGGCTACAACACGGCGGTGGAAGACGCGGTCAACCTGGGCTGGAAACTGGCCGCCGTCGTCCGCGGCCAGGCGCCGCCGCAACTGCTGGACAGTTATGGGACCGAGCGCCTGCCGCTGGCCGAACGCAACACCGCCTACGCCCGGCATTTTGCCGACTCGGTGGGCCGCTTCAGCGCGACGGCGCTGCTGGAGCAGACCGGTCCCGAGGGCGAGGCCGAACGCGCGCGCGCAGCGGACTACCTCAACCAGCACGTGCGCATGGAATTCAACATTCCCGGCGTGACCTTCGGTGGGCGTTATGACGGCTCGCCGCTGATCGTGAAGGACGGCAGCAGCCCGCCGCCGGACGAGGCCGGCAACTACCAGCCGAGTGCCAGTCCCGGCGGGCGCGCCCCGCATGCCTGGCTGGCGGACGGCCGCTCGCTGTACGACAGCTTTCATTTCGAATGGACCCTGCTCGCGCTCGGGCCGGACAGGCCCGCCACCCGGGGATTTGTCGATGCGGCGGCGGCGCTGGGCCTGGACCTGCGTGTGGTTGCGCACACAGCGGCGGAGCTGCGGGCGCTGTACGAGGCGCCGCTGGTACTGATACGTCCCGACCAGATCGTGGCCTGGCGCGGCAGCGATGCGCACCACGCGCTGCAGGTGCTGGCGCAGGCCAGCGGGCACCCGCCCGGCAGCTTTTGATCGACAATCATTGCTCCTGATTTGATAGCTGCTTACGCACGCCGGACAAGGGCGGATGGCCAATCCTGCTTATGACTTTGGCGCCCGGACCGAAAAAGCCATCTGCTGCGCCACAAAACCATCGAAGGCCCGCAGCAGCGGCTGGAAGGGCGCATCGCCGCCCTCGAGTTGCGCCAGCGCAGCGCACACCGCTTCCAGCGTGGACAGCTGGTCCGGCCGGTGCGCGCGGCGTATCCGGTAGCTTGACGCCGGCAGGTCCTGCAGCGACAAGCGCGGCAACTGCTGTAGCGCCGGATTCAGGTACAACAGCTTGCGGCTCTTGCGCCAGGTGCCATCGAGGACGATCAGCCGCAGCAGCGACGGGTCTTGCAACACGCCCGGTGCCAGCTCCGGTGGCGGCGGCCAACCGGCGCCGCGGTCGGAAGGCCGGTCGGGGTAAAGCAGCAGGTTGTGCCGGGTGTTGCCGGGCGGCTGCCACGCGCCGGCATCGAACACTTCGCCGACCAGCAAGCGGCTGGACCGCAGGCTCAACTGCAGCAAGCGCGCCGTGCCCTTGGGATGGTCTGCCTCCAGCGGGTGTTGCAGGATCAGCACCTCGACACGGTGCGCCACCGGTGTGACCCAGCGGCAGATGCAGCCGTTCTGTGGGCGCAGGCAGGCCGCGCAGTGCAGCCTTCCGCTCACCGGCCTATCGCCGCCAGGTAGGCCTCGCGTGTCTGCGCATCCACCGACGCCAGCAACTGCGCGTAAGGCGTCTGGTGCCGCGCCAGCATGCGTGCCGAAGCCACGGCTTTGGAGCGGCAGTACCAGTGACAGCTGTGCTGCATCAGGAACAGTTCGGCCGACAGCGTGTAGGCCCGGTCACGCGGTGACCGGCCACTCGCGTTGCCAACCACACGCTCAATGCCCTGCGCATGGACGTTCAGGATCTTGCGCATGTCAAAGGTGTAGTCGGGGAAAAACCGGTCGCTTTCTGGCAGGAACACCGGCAGCTTGCTGACGCGCGCATCGGCCGCATCCACCGACGCAAAATCCGCGGCAAAGCGCCGGAACTGCTCGACCATCTGCGCCTCGGAAAGGGCCAGCGTGTTCCAGATCTGCGCCTGGCGTTCCGGGTCTTTTTCGCCCAGTGCGCGCAGATACCCTTCGGTCAGGCTTTCCATCAGTTTTTCCACCTGGTACCTGCCCAGGTGGCTGGCCAGCAAGGCAATGCGCCTGGCCTGGGTCTTCGCTTTGAGCTGGTAGGCGCCAAAGGCGGCCACCATCAGCAGGAGCACAAAAATTTCCATCGCGGCGCAGGTCCGTAACAACAATCCCCCAGTGTAGTGGCCGGTGGACCGGTGCGCCTGCCCACGCCCGCGCGCCGGCGCGGAGGGTTCTGCAGACCTCTCCAAACTCAGGCAATATCGATCCCATGAACGACACCACGCCCTACACACCCCCCGCCATCTGGTCGCCACCGGCATCCAGCGGCGGCCGCTTCGCCAACATCAACCGGCCGGTGGCCGGCGCCACCCACGACAAGGAACTGCCGGTGGGCCGGCACCCGCTGCAGCTGTATTCGCTGGGCACGCCCAATGGCATCAAGGTCACGGTGATGCTGGAGGAGTTGCTGGCGCTGGGCCACACGGGTGCGGAGTACGACGCCTGGCTGATCCGCATCCACGAGGGCGAACAGTTCGGCAGCGGTTTTGTGGCAGCCAACCCCAACTCCAAGATCCCGGTGCTGGTGGACCGCAGTGGCGCCAGCCCGGTGCGGGTCTTCGAATCCGGCGCCATCCTGCAGTACCTGGCCGAGAAGTTCGGTGCGTTTTTGCCCGCGGGCGGTGCCGCGCGCGCCGAATGCCTGTCCTGGCTGAACTGGCAAATGGGCAGTGCGCCTTTTCTGGGCGGCGGCTTCGGCCATTTCTATGCCTACGCGCCGAGCAAGATGCAATACCCGATCGACCGTTACGCGATGGAAGTCAAGCGCCAGCTCGATGTGCTGGACCGCCGCCTGGCCGAGGTGCCGTATCTGGCAGGCGACGACTACACGATTGCCGACATGGCGGTCTGGCCCTGGTACGGCGCGCTGGTCAAAGGCCAGTTGTATGAGGCCGGCGAGTTCCTGCAGGTGCAGGCTTACACCCACGTGCTGCGCTGGACCGACGAAATTGCCAAACGTCCTGGCGCCCGGCGCGGGCGCATGGTCAATCGCACCTGGGGCGAACCGGCCAGCCAGCTGCACGAGCGCCATGAAGCCAGCGATTTCGACACCCGTACCCAGGACAAGCTGGCACAGCCGTCATGATCACCCTGTACGACTGCGCCACCGCCCCCAGCCCGCGGCGCGCCCGCATCCTGCTGGCCGAGAAAGGCCTGGTCCATGACACCGTGCAGGTCGACCTGCGCACCGGTGAACAGCTGGGGGAGGCCTACCGCCGCATCAACCCGCAGTGCACCGTGCCGGCGCTGCGCACCGACGAAGGTATGCTGCTCACCGACAACGCGGCGATTGCCGCCTGGGCGGAAGCGTTTTGCCCTGAGCCGGTGCTGATGGGCCGCAGCGCACTGGAAAAGGCCGAGATCGCCAGCTGGCAATGGCGCATCGAGTTCGAGGGCCTGCTGGCGATTGCCGAATGCCTGCGCAACAGCTCCCCCGGGATGGCCAACCGCGCCCTGCCCGGCCCGGTGGATTACCCGCAGATTCCCGAACTCGCCCAGCGCGGGCTGGCGCGGGTGCAGAATTTTTTCGCGATGCTCGACGAACGGCTGCGCGGGCGCGAGTTCATCGCCGCAGACCAGTTCAGCATCGCCGACATCACCGCGGTGGTGGCGGTGGATTTTGCGCGCATCGTCAAGGTCAAGCCCAGCGAGCAACACCCGGAACTGCTGCGCTGGCGCGCCGCCATGGCGCAGCGGCCGTCCATGTCGCTTTGATGGGCCCGGCTCAAACCCGTTCGATCACCACCGCAATGCCCTGGCCGACGCCGATACACATGGTGCACAGGGCGTAACGGCCGCCGGTGCGGTGCAGCTGGTTCACGGCGGTGGTGATCAGGCGTGCGCCGGACGCGCCCAGCGGATGGCCCAGCGCAATCGCGCCGCCGTTCGGGTTGACGCGGGCATCATCGTCCTGCAGGCCCAGCAGACGCAGCACGGCCAGGCCCTGGGCGGCAAAAGCTTCATTGAGTTCGATCACATCCATCTGCGCCAGGCTCAGGCCGGTCAGGGCCAGCACCTTCTCGGTCGCCGGTGCCGGGCCTATGCCCATGATGCGCGGCGGCACGCCGGCCGTTGCCATGCCGACGATGCGCGCGCGCGGCGTGAGGCCGTTCTGCTTCGCGGCCTCTTCGTTGGCGATCAGCAGGGCGCAGGCGCCATCGTTGACGCCCGAGGCATTGCCGGCCGTCACGCTGCCCTCAGGCCGCACCGCGCCCTTGAGTTTGCCCAGCGCTTCCATCGAGGTTTCGCGCGGATGTTCGTCCTTGCCGACGATCAGGGCATCGCCTTTTTTCTGGGCGATGGTGACCGGCGTGATCTCGGCGTCGAAGAAACCGGCCTTCTGTGCGGCGACCGCCTTGAGCTGCGAGGCCAGCGCCATCTTGTCCTGGTCTTCACGGCTGATCTTGTACTCCGCAGCCACGTTTTCGGCGGTTTCCGGCATGGCATCGGTGCCGTATTTTTCCTTCATCAGCTTGTTGACGAAGCGCCAGCCTATGGTGGTGTCGTACATCTGGGCGGCGCGGCTGAAGGCAGTTTCGGCCTTGGCCATCACGAAGGGCGCGCGGCTCATGCTTTCGACACCGCCGGCAATCATCATGCGGGCTTCGCCGGCCTTGATGGCACGCGCTGCCGTGCCGACCGCATCCATGCCCGAGCCGCACAGGCGGTTGATGGTGGCGCCGGGCAGCTCCAGCGGCAGGCCGGCCAGCAGCGTTGCCATGTGGGCCACGTTGCGGTTGTCTTCACCGGCCTGATTCACGCAGCCGTAAATCACGTCGGTCACGGCCAGCCAGTCGACATTCGGGTTGCGCGCCATCAGCGCCTTGAGCGGCACGGCGGCCAGGTCGTCGGTGCGCACGCTGCTGAGCGCGCCGCCGTAACGGCCGAACGGGGTACGGATGGCGTCGCAGATAAAGGCTTGTGTCGTCATGGTGTGTTCCAGGAAAAGAATTTGAGGAGACAGGGTCGGGCAGCTCAGGCGGCAATCGGCAGGCCGACCAGCTTCTCCAGCTCGTCGTGTGTCAGCCCCTCGACTTTATCCACCAGCGTCAGGCCTTGCGGGGTGCATTCGAGTGTCGCGAGTTCGGAATAGATACGCTTGACGCAGGCGATGCCGGTCAAGGGGTAGCTGCAGGTTTTCACGACCTTGCTCTCCCCGGTTTTGGTCAGCAGGTCCATCATGACCCAGGTTTGCCTGGCGCCGACGGCCAGGTCCATGGCGCCGCCCACCGCCGGAATCGCGCCGGGCTCGCCGGTGCTCCAGTTGGCCAGGTCGCCGGTGGCGGAGACCTGAAAGGCGCCGAGCACACAGATGTCGAGGTGGCCGCCGCGCATCATGCCGAAGCTGTCGGCATGGTGGAAAAACGCGCCGCCTTTGCGCAGGGTCACCGGTTGCTTGCCGGCATTGATCAGGTCGTAGTCTTCATCCCCTGCAGCCGGCGCCGGCCCCATGCCGAGGATGCCATTTTCACTGTGCAGCAACACCTCGCGTGTGGACGGGATATGGTTGGCCACCAGCGTCGGCATGCCGATCCCGAGGTTGACCACCGCGCCTTCGGGGATGTCCTGGGCCACCCGTGCGGCGAGCTGGTCCTTGCTTCTTTTCTGGTAAGTCATCTCAGACGCCCTTCTGGAAACCGCCGGCCTGCGTGGCGACCTGGGCTATTTTCACAATTTTGTGGACGTAAATGCCGGGCGTGACGATGTGCTCGGGATCGATGTCGCCGAGTTCGGCAATCTCATGCACCGTGGCCACCGTGAGCCTGGCCGCCGTCGCCATGACCGGCCCGAAGTTGCGCGCAGCCTTGCGATAGATCAGGTTGCCCCAGCGGTCGCCGCGCTCGGCCTTGATCAGCGCCACGTCGCCGTGAATCGGTGTCTCCAGCACGTAGCCCTTGCCCTTGATCTCGCGGGTTTCCTTGCCTCGGGCCAACTCCGTGCCATAGCCGGTCGGCGAAAAAAACGCGCCTATACCGGCGCCGGCAGCGCGCAGGCGTTCAGCCAGGTTGCCCTGCGGCACCAGCTCGAGCTCCAGCTTGCCCGAGCGGTACAGCGCGTCGAACACATGGCTGTCGGCCTGGCGTGGAAAGCTGCAGATGATTTTGCGCACCCGGCCGGTCTTGAGCAAGGCGGCCAGCCCGGTGTCGCCATTGCCGGCGTTGTTATTGACCACCGTCAGGTCTTTCGCGCCCTGCGCGATCAGTCCATCTATCAGTTCATTCGGAATGCCGGCCGTGCCGAAACCGCCGATCAGCACGGTAGACCCGTCCTGCACGCCGGCCAGCGCGTCAGCCACCGACCCAACTATCTTGTTGATCATGAAAGGTTTTGTCCCCAACAAAAAGGCTGATTGATTTGTTCTTATGTCGAACAAATGTTCGTATAATGAATTTCAGGAGATTGTAGCAACCATGGCCATTGCGGCATCCCCCCTGGGCCCACCCGGCCCCGTGCCGGGCGACAGTTATGTGCAGTCGTTTGCGCGCGGACTGGAGGTGATCCGGTCCTTCAGCGCCAGCTCGCCGCGCCAGACCCTGAGCGAAGTGGCGGCCCGCAGCGGCCTGAGCCGGGCCGGGGCGCGGCGCATCCTGCTGACACTGCAAACCCTTGGTTACGTGGAGGGGGACGGCAAACATTTCTCGCTGACCCCGCGCATCCTGGACCTGGGCTTTGCCTACCTGTCATCCCTGCCGATCTGGAACCTGGCCGAGCCGGTGATGGAGGCTCTGGCCGGCGAAGTCGGGGAATCGTGTTCGGCCGCGGTGCTGGACGGCACCGACATCGTCTATGTGCTGCGCGTGTCCACCCACAAGATCATGAGTATCACGCTGGGCGTCGGCTCGCGGCTGCCCGCCTACTGCACCTCCATGGGCCGGGTGCTGCTGGCCGCCTTGCCCGACGATCAGGCCATGGCCTGCCTGAAAGCCTCAAAACCCGGGGCGCTGACACGCCACACCGTGACGGAGCTGGACGCCTTGCGCCAGAAACTCGCGCAAACCCGCAAACAGGGCTGGTGCCTGGTGAATCAGGAGCTGGAAGAAGGGCTGGTGTCCATGGCTGCACCGATTCATGACCGGGCCGGACGCACGGTGGCCGCGCTCAACATCAGCGGCCAGGCCAACCGCACCAGCGCGCGGGTGATGCAGGACAACATGCTGCAGCCGCTGCTGCAGGCAGCGCAGACGATTTCACGCCTGCTGGCGGTGCAGAACAAGGGCTGAGCAGGAAAAAAAAGCCGCGGCCTGCGAGCTGCAGGACCTGATACGCGGTGAGGGACCTCAGGGCTCAGGGCTTGCGCGAGCCCATCACCAGAACAACTGCGCCGAGAAGCACGGCGCCTATGCTCAGCCACTGGGGAAAGTTGACGGTTTCCTTTTCCTTGACCACCAGTTCGAGCGGGCCGAGCTTGGCGGTGGACGTGTCTTTGGTGAAGCTGAAGCCACCGGTGAAAAAGCCGGCCAGGCCGAGCACGATCAGGACGATGCCCGTGATTTTCATTGCGTTCATGGAGTTCTCCTCGCCGGATGTTTGGATAAGCCGGTGCGCGCTTGCCGGTATCACGCTGCCGTGCCGCTAATTTAAGGCACTGCGCGCCCGGAAGGCGTAGGACGGGGCCGTTACACGGTCCGGGAAAAGCAGCCGTGCTACGCTTGCTGCATGTTCACCCCCTCACAAGCTGATGTTCGCCGGTTCTTTTGCTCTGTTTACGCCAAAACCCGCGCCGGACAACCGCTGGAAGCTATTGAAACCATAGCAAGCCAGTGGCTGGAAGAACATCCCGAATACCACGCCGACTTTGCCGATGCCGAGGCCGCACAGGCCAAGATCTACGCGGTGGAAGCCGGCAAGACCAACCCCTTCCTCCACCTGTCCATGCACCTGTCGATCAGCGAGCAATGCTCCATCGACCAGCCACGCGGCATCCGGCAGGCGGTGGAATTGCTGGCCGCCCGGCGCAACTCGCTGCACGACGCCCACCATGAAGCCATGGATTGCCTGGGTCAGATGGTCTGGGAAAGCCAGCGTGCAGGCCGTCCGCCCGACGGCGACGCCTACATCGCCTGTGTGCAGCGCCACGCCACCAAAGATTAGCCCCCACGTTCGCCCGCTGAATTCCGTTCGTCCTGAGCTTGTCGAAGGATGCGCCCGCTGTCCCTGCCTGAAAACAAGCAGAAATGCCAGGCAGAGCCGGCCAACAAAAAAGCCGCTGGATCAGCGGCTTTTTCGTGGACGCAAGCTGTGCTTATCGGAACTTGCTCTGCGGTACCACCTTCAAGTCGCCCTCGATGGAAGCCATGTAGTTGGCCAGCTGCTTGAGTTCGGCGTTGGTGTACTGCTTGGCCATGCCGGCCATGATGGCGTTGCCGCGGCCGACCTTGGGATTGTTCTCGACCTTGTAGGCCTTGAGCGCCACAAACAGGTAGTCGGCATGCTGGCCGCCGAGCTTGGGGTAGGTCGGGTCTATCGGTTTGCTGAAGTCTGCGCCGTGGCAGGACGCGCAATTGGCCTTGGCCAGCAGCGCGGCGACGGCAGGCGTTGGGGTTTTGACGGTGCGGGCGGCGGGCGCGGCGCCGGCGGTCACGCCGTGCTGCTCGTAATAAGCCGCCAGGTCGGCGATGTCCTGGTCGTTCAGCGACTCGGCCAGACCACGCATGGTCGGGTGCTTGCGTTCCCCCTTTTTATAGGCCTGCAGGGCCGCAGCGATGTATTTGCCGCTCTGGCCCGAAATCATAGGCACCTTGTACACCTCGGGGAAGCTGGCCTGGTAGCCCTTGATGCCGTGGCAACCGATACACATGGCGTTTTTGGTTTCGCCGGCTTTGACATCACCCTTGATGTCCTGGGAATGGGCCGCAGCGGTCGCAAGAGAGACAGCAAGAGCGAATATCGTGGTGAACAGCTTATTCATTTTTCGCGCACAATTCAGGTGAGGATTCGTTATATCAACAGCCGCCGATTATATCTGGGCCTGCCGGGCCGGCGCCCGACCCGGCCGAATCCAGACTCATTCACCCGTCTTCCCCTTCACCGCTGCTGCCCACCATGAAATTCCAAGGCTCCAAGAACTACGTTGCGACCCAGGACCTGATGCTCGCCGTCAATGCCTCCGCCACCCTGAAAAAGCCCTTGCTGGTCAAGGGCGAACCCGGTACCGGCAAGACCATGCTGGCCGAGGAAGTGGCCGAGGCGCTGAAGCTTCCGCTGTTGCAATGGCACATCAAGTCCACCACCAAGGCGCAACAGGGCTTGTATGAGTACGACGCGGTGTCCCGCCTGCGCGACTCGCAGCTGGGCGACGAGAAGGTCAAGGACATCCACAACTACATCATCAAGGGCGTGCTCTGGCAGGCTTTTACCGCCGATGAGCCGGTCGCGCTGCTGATCGACGAGATCGACAAGGCCGACATCGAGTTTCCGAACGACCTGCTGCGCGAGATCGACCGCATGGAGTTCTACTGCTACGAGACCCGTGAACTGATCAGGGCCAAACACCGGCCGCTGGTCTTCATCACCTCCAACAACGAAAAGGAACTGCCCGACGCCTTTTTGCGCCGCTGCTTTTTCCACTACATCAAGTTCCCCGACGCCGACACCATGAAGCTGATCGTCGACGTGCATTTCCCCGGCCTCAAGAAAGAGCTGCTGGCTGCGGCCATGAAGACCTTTTACGACGTGCGCAACCTGCCCGGCCTGAAGAAAAAACCGTCCACCTCCGAACTGCTGGACTGGCTCAAGCTGCTGGTGGCCGAAGACATTCCCCTCGAAGCCCTGCAAAGCAAGGAAGACAAGGTGGCCGTGCCGCCGCTGGTCGGCGCGCTGCTCAAGAACGAACAGGACGTCACGCTGTTTGAAAAACTGGTGTTCATGCAGCGCCACAACCGCTGATGCCCTGAGCCTGACTGAAGGAAGTCACGAGCCATGAGTTTTGTCCAACCTGTCACCCTGTCCGGCCGCGGTATCGAGCTGGTGCCGCTGGCACTGGAGCACGAAGCCGGGCTGCGCGCTGCGGCCGCCGACGGCGAGTTGTGGAAGCTGCGCATCACCTCGGTGCCCGAGCCCCACCAGACCCGCGCCTACATCGAAGACGCGCTGAAAGCCCGCGAGGCCGGCCAGCGTTTTGCCTTTGCCGTGCGTGACCAGGCCACCGGCACGGTGCTGGGCAGCAGCAGTTACCACGACATCCTGCCGGCCGTGAAAAGGGTCGAGATTGGTTACACCTGGTACGCCGCGCGCTGCCAGCGCACCCATGTCAACACCACCTGCAAGCTCTTGCTGCTGACGCATGCTTTCGACACCCTGGGCTGCCATGTCGTCGGCTGGCGCACCGACAACTTCAACTTCGCCTCGCAGCGCGCCATCGAGCGCCTGGGCGCCAAAAAGGACGGCGTGATCCGCGGCCACGCGTTGCGCCGCGACGGCACGATTCGCGACACGGTGATGTACAGCCTGCGTTCGGGCGAGTGGCCGGAAGTGAAAGCGCAACTCCTGTATCTGCTCGACAAACCGAGACCATGACCCCCACGCTTTGCACTTCGTGTCATGCGCTGCCCCCCGGGGGGGCCGTCGCTTGCTCGGGGCGCCCCTTCGCTGCGCGCTCGCGCCTCGAAGCTGAGGAGAACACACCATGCTGATCGACTTCTTCTACACCCTGCGTTCGGCCAAGCTGCCGGTGTCGGTCAAGGAATACCTGATGCTGCTGGAGGCCTTGCAGGCCGGCGTGGTCGGGCCCAACAGCGGCAAGGGGGAGGACGGCGACACCGACGAAGGCGAAGACAGCCGCACAGGCGAGGGCGCCTGGAAAATCGACGACTTCTACTACCTCAGCCGCACCGTGCTGGTGAAGGACGAAAAACACTACGACAAGTTCGATCGCGCTTTCGCGGCCTACTTCAAGGGTGTAGAGATGATTGCCGACTTCACGAAGGACATTCCGCTGGAATGGCTGCGCAAGAACCTCGAGCTCGAACTCAGCGCCGAGGACAAGGCCAAAATCGAGAAGATGGGCTGGGACGAGCTCATGGAAACGCTGAAGAAGCGCTTCGAAGAGCAGAAGGAACGCCACGAGGGCGGCAGCAAGTGGATCGGCACGGGCGGCACCTCGCCCTTCGGTGCCAACGGCTTCAACCCCCAGGGCATACGCATAGGCCAGGAGAAAAGCCGCAACAAAAGCGCGGTCAAGGTCTGGGACCAGCGCGCCTACAAGGACTACGACGACACCCAGGAGCTGGGCACGCGCAACATCAAGGTCGCGCTGCGCCGCCTGCGCAAGTTCGCGCGCGAGGGCCATGTGGAAGAGCTGGACCTGGACGACACCATACGCTCCACGGCCGCCAATGCCGGCTGGCTGGACATCAAGATGGTGCCGGAGCGCCACAACAACGTGAAGGTGCTGCTGCTGATGGATGTGGGCGGCACCATGGACGAACACATTGCGCGCGTCGAGGAGCTGTTTTCGGCGACCAAGTCCGAGTTCAAGCACATCGAGTTCTACTACTTCCACAACTGCGTCTACGACTTCATGTGGAAGAACAACCGCCGCCGCTTCAGCGAGAAGTTCGCGACCTGGGACATCATCCGCAAGTACAACAAGGACTACAAGCTGATCTTCGTGGGTGATGCCACCATGAGCCCTTACGAAATATTACAACCGGGCGGCAGCGTCGAATACAACAACGAGGAAGCCGGCGCCGAGTGGATGCAGCGGCTGACCAATGCCTTCCCGAAATTCGTCTGGATCAACCCCGAGCCGCAAGGCGTCTGGCAGTACCGCCAGAGCATCAGCGTGATCCAGCAGTTGGTGAACCAGCGCATGTACCCCCTCACCATCAAAGGCCTTGAAGAGGCCATGCGCCTGCTGTCCAAGTAAACTGGAAACGTGAACCGTTCCTGCCTCGCCCGGAGGGCGGCCAGGAATTTACCGGCCGCCGCCTTCGCCCTCTTGCTGGCCTGCACCGCTGCGGCACAAAGCGTAGCGCCTGCTGCACCTTCGGCCCCGTCCGACAAAGCCCCCGCAGCACCTTCGGCAACCAGCCCCGCGCCCGTCACCCCGACCAGCGTGCCCGCGCCACCGCCAGCCAGCGTGGCGCCACCGGACACGCCGGCGGGTGCGGTCGGCCCCACCCAGGCCCAGCCCGAGGTCACCGCTTTCGACATTGAGGTCAAGGCGCCGCCCGAGGTGCGCGCCCTGCTGGAGCGCCACCTCGAGCTGCAGCGTTACCGCGCCGTGACCGATCTCGACGATGCGGAACTGGCGCGCCTGGTGGTGCTGGCCGAACGCAATGTGCGCAACCTGGTCGGCACCCTGGGTTATTTCAGCCCCCGCATCAGCATCGTCCGTGAAGGCGCCGCCTCGCAGCGGCCCAACATCGTGGTGGCCGTCGATCCCGGCGAGCTGAGCCGCACCCGCGCGGTGGCCATCAATTTCTCCGGCGACATTGCGCAGTCCCCGGATGCCGATGCGGTGAGCCAGCGTGATGGCATCCGCAGCAACTGGCGCCTGCCGACTGGCCAGCGTTTCACCCAGGACGCCTGGGACGGCGCCAAGACCCAGGCACTGCGCGACCTGGTGGCGCGGCGCTACCCGGCCGGCCGGCTGGCGACCAGCCTGGCCGACATCGATGCGCCGGCCGCCAGCGCCGACCTGTCGCTGACACTGGACTCCGGCCCGCTGTACCGGCTCGGCCCCATGCAGGTCAGCGGCATCCAGCGTTACGACCCGCTGCTGGTGCCGCGCCTGGCCCGGCTGGACCCGGGCTCGGTCTACGACCAGAACCGGCTACTCGAGGCCCAGCAGCGCCTGGCCTCCAGCGGTTACTTCGATTCAGCCACCGTGCTGATCGATACCGACAGCGACCCGCAGGCGACGCCGGTGCAGGTCACGGTGCGTGAGGCGAAACTGCAAAAAGTGATTCTGGGCGTCGGCCTCACCACCGACGCCGGCCCGCGCGCCTCGGTCGAACACACGCACCACCGCGTGCCCGGCATTGGCTGGCGCGCCGTGACCAAGCTGCAGCTCGAGCGCAAGTCCCCTTTCGCGCAAACCGAATGGACAGCCATCCCGGACGAGGACGGCTGGCGCTGGGGCTTTCTGGGCCGGGCCGAACGGCTGGACGACGACGAGCTGGTCACGCGGGCCCAGCGCCTGCGTTTCGGCCGCTCACAAGCCGGCGACCGGATCGACCGCAACGTTTACCTGCAGTACGACCGGGCCAGCGTGCAGGCGCTGCCGGGCAGCGCAATTTCGGACAGCGACAGCGGTGACGGTTCCGCCATCAGCGGCAACTACGTCTGGACCGGGCGTTATTTCGACAGCCTGCCTTTCCCGAGCCGGGGTTACGGCCTGGCCGCCGAACTCGGTGGCGGCATGACACTGGGTACCGAGCGCAAGCCCTTTGTGCGCACCGCCGCGCGCTGGCTCGGCGTCCAGCCGCTGACACGCGGGCGCATCGCCTTGCGCGCCGAAGCCGCTGCGGTCCTGGCGGCCGATTCGGCGCGTATTCCCGGCACCCTGCTGTTTCGCACCGGCGGCGACAGCACGGTGCGCGGTTACGGCTACCGCGACATCGGCATCCAGCGCGCCAACGGCGTGACCGGGCCCGGCCGCTACATGGCGGTGGGCAGCGTGGAGTGGCAACGCCCCATGCTCAGGAACGGCCTGCCCACCGAGTGGGAGAACACCTTTTTCATCGACGCCGGCGCGGTGGCCGAGCGCCCGCAAGACCTCAAACCCAAGGTCGGCGTCGGCACCGGCGTACGCTGGCGCAGCCCCATCGGACCGTTGCAGGTGGACCTGGCCTACGGCGTGCAGCCGAAAAAATTCCGGCTGCACATGAGCGTGGGATTTGTTTTCTGATGGGCTCGCCCGCAAGCGTCGAACCGCAACGCCGCTGGCCCCGGGCGCTTGCCGCCAGCGCCCTGGCCGTGCTGCTGGTGCTGCTGCTGGCCCTGGCCAGCCTCTGGTGGTGGTCAGGCAGCGAAGGTTCGCTGGCCACCGCGCTGCGCTGGGCCAGCCGCAGCCAGCCGGTGACGGCCGACGGTGTGTCGGGCTCGCTGCGCGCTGGCGGCCAGGTGCAGCGACTCTCGCTACAGCAGGATGGCCTGCAGGTGGTCGCGACCGGCGTGGTGCTCGCCTGGGACCCGCTCTCGCTGCTCAAGGGCAGCCTCAAGCTGGACCGGCTGGCGGCCGCCCGGATCCGCATCGATGACCAGCGCGCCGCCGCACCGCGTGCGGCCGGTCCGCCCGCGTCGCTGGCCCTGCCCTTTCGCCTCACGCTCGATGAATTTTCGGTGGGCCAGCTGCTGTGGCTCGGCCCGCCGTCCTTCGAAGCCAGCGCGCTGGCCGGCACGTATGCCTTCGACGGCAGCCAGCATCGGCTGGACCTGCGCGGTGCGCGTGTGGCGACCGGCAGCTACTCGGGCCGGCTCAGCCTGCTGGCCACCGGCGACCAGACCCTCGACGCGGTCCTGCAAGGCGTGCTGGACACCGCCGTGCCCGGCAGCCAGACCCGTCTGCCGCTGAGCTTCACCGCCACCGCGCAGGGTCCGCTCAAAGAGCTCATTGCAAAGGCTGAACTGCAGATCAGCACGCCCTCCCCGCGCGCTGCCGGCACGCCGCAGGCCAGTGCGACGGCGCGCATCACGCCGTGGGCGGCGCAGCCGCTGCCGCAGGCCGATGCCACTTTTCGCGCGCTGGACCTGGCCAGCCTCTGGCCGGCCGCGCCGCAGACCGGTCTCAGTGGAAATGTGAACATCAAGCCCGTCAGCGGAACCGCCAATACCTGGCAGTTGCAAGCCGACGTCAGGAACAGCCTGCCCGGCGCCTGGGACCAGCAGCGCCTGCCGCTGGACAGCCTGCAGGCCGAGGGTGAGTGGCGTGACGGCGTGGCCATGCTGCGCAGCATGCAGGCCCAACTGGGCGGCGGCGAGATCACCGCCAGCGGTCAGTGGTCAGAAGCAGCGCCCTCCGCGTCAGGCGCGCAGAACTGGAAGGCAGAAGCCCTGCTGAAAAACATCAACCCGGCGGCCCTGCACACCGAGTTGGCTGCGCTGCCGGTCGATGGCCGTGCAGAACTCGCGGGCAATGCCGGCGCCATCCATTTCGACGCGAGCCTGAAGGCCAGCGGAGCGAAAGTCGCGGCGCGCAGCATCAGCACCGTTGGCAGCCTGCGCCTGCGTGACGCCACCGCCACAGGCCGCTGGTCGGGCGACACCTTGACGCTCACCGGGTTGCAGGTGCGCAGCGACGACGCGACGCTGAGCGGCGCGCTCGAGGTCCAGCCGGCGTCACGCAGCGGCAAAGGAAGTCTGAGTCTGAGCGCACCCGGCCTGGAAGCGCAGCTCAAGGGCGAGTTGCGCGAAACCCGTGGCGGCGGCGAACTGAGCCTGCGCGGGCGGGATGCAGCCCAAGCCCTGCGCTGGCTGCAGCGCCTGCCCGGCATGCCGGCATCGGTGCGCACGGCATCGGCCAGTGGCCGCGCCGACCTGCAGCTCAGCTGGCAAGGCGGCTGGCGCGACCCGTCGCTGCAGGCGCAACTGGACATCCCCTCGCTGGACTGGACCGCCGCGCCGCCCCCGCGCGGCGCCACGACTGCAGCAGCTGCGCAGCCGCTCAAGCTGCGCGCGCTGCAGGCCAGCCTGTCCGGCCGCCTCAGCCAGGCCGAGCTTAAGGTGCAAGGCCGTATCGAACAGGGCCAGCGCCGCTACACGCTGCAAACCACCGCCAGCGGCGGCCGGGTCGGCCCGGCCCGCGCCAGCCTGGCGGCCTCCGGCTGGCAAGGCATGCTGCAGCAATTGAACCTGTCGATGGAAGACCCGGCCCTGGGCACAGGTGCCTGGCGCCTCGCCAGCCGCGGCGCGGTTGCGCTGAAGTGGACACCGACACCCCGGGGCGGTGCGCTGCAAGCCGGCGCGGGCCAGGCGGTGCTGAGCGCGCCTGTGCGTAGCGGCAGCACGGCCTCCCAGGCCCAGCTGGCCTGGCAACCGATCACCTACGGTGGCGGCCAGCTGCTCACGGCTGGCACCCTGACCGGTCTGCCGCTGGCCTGGCTGGAACTGGTCGCCGGGCCGCAACTCGCCGGCGCGGGCCTCGCCGGCACCATGCTGTTCGACGGCCGCTGGGACGCGGTGCTGGGCGACACCCTGCGCATCAAAGCCAGCCTGGCGCGCAGCAGCGGCGACATCTCGGTGCAGGGCGAAACCGCGCAAGGGCCGGCCACACGCGTCGCGGCCGGCGTCAGGGAAGCACGCCTGACACTGGACAGCAATGGGGATGCGCTGAACCTGGCGCTGCGCTGGGACAGCGAACGCGCCGGCACCGCCGAGGGCCAGCTCACGACGCGGCTGGTGCGCAGCGCGGCCACCGGCTGGGCCTGGCCCGCGGACGCGCCCCTGAACGGCCAGTTGCGCGCGCAACTGCCGCGCATCGGCGTCTGGTCGGTGCTGGCGCCACCGGGCTGGCGGCTGCGCGGATCGCTGGCCGCCAACGTGGCCATCAGCGGCAACCGGGCGGCGCCGCAACTGGCGGGCACCTTGCAGGCCGACGACCTGGCCTTGCGCTCGGTGGTGGACGGCATCGAGTTCGGCAAGGGCCGGCTGCGCGCCACGCTGGACGGCACCCGCATGTCCATCACCGAGTTTTTGCTGCAGGGCGCCGGTGACAAGGGCGCGGGCGGCGTGTTGCGTGCCCAGGGCGAAGCCGGCTGGGTCGACGGCAAGCCGCAGGTGCTGCTGAACGCCAAACTCGAACGCCTGCGTGCCAGCCTGCGCACCGACCGGCAGATCACACTGTCGGGCGACATCCAGGCCAAACTCGAAGGCAAGGCCGCCGCCTTCACCGGCGCGCTGCGGGTAGACCAGGCCAGCATCCTGCTGCCCGACGAAAGCACGCCGCAACTCGGCGACGACGTGATCGTGCGCAGCGCCAGCGGCGGCGCGGCAGCCGGCAAACAGGCGCCCGCCGAAACCAGCAGCGCGTCCGGCAGCGCCGATGACAAAAACGGCCGCTCTCTGAAACTCGCGGTGCAAGTCGATCTGGGCGACAACTTCCGCATCCAGGGCAAGGGCCTGGACACACGGGTGCGCGGCACGCTGGCGCTGAACGCCGAATCGGCAGACACCGTGCGCCTGACCGGCACTGTCAACACCGTCGGCGGCCAGTACCGCGCCTACGGCCAGCGCCTGGACGTCGAGCAGGGCCTGCTGCGTTTCACCGGCGCGGTGGACAACCCCAGCCTGGACATCCTGGCGATACGGCCCAACCTCACCCAGCGCGTCGGTGTGCAGATCACCGGCACCGCGCTGCTGCCGCGCGTGCGCCTGTATGCGCAGCCCGAGTTGCCCGATGCCGAAAAACTGTCCTGGCTGGTGGTGGGCCGCGCCTCGGCCAGCGGCGGCGCCGAAGCCGCGCTGCTGCAGCAGGCGGCGATTGCGCTGCTGGGCAGCAAGGCCGGACAGTCGGCCGGCCTGGCCGCCTCGCTGGGCTTGGACGAGTTGTCATTCCGCGGCTCGGAGACCCTGGCCAACGGCAGCACCAGCCAGGGCGCGGTCACCCTGGGCAAACGGTTCTCGCGCAATTTTTACGCGGCCTATGAACGCAGCCTCTCGGGCGCACTCGGCACGCTGTTTGTGTTTTACGACCTGTCGCAGCGCTTCACGATACGCGCCCAGGCGGGCGAACAAAGTGCGGTGGACCTGATCTACACCCTGCCCTTCGACTAGCGCTGAGGCGGGAGGGTGCCCTGAAGATGGTGCCCTTGGCAGGAATCGGACCTGCGACCTATCCCTTAGGAGGGGATCGCTCTATCCACTGAGCTACAAAGGCAGGCCTGTAGTTTAACAAGGCGGCTGTGGCGGCTTGCAATCATCCATCCACAGCCGGAGTTGCTATTTTTTTGATAGCTGCTCACGCCCGCCAGTTATGGGCAGGAGCGCAAAAAAGCTTGAAACGCCGGCGAATCGCGCTTCAGCGCGGGTTCAAGCGCGCCAGCATGGCCTGCATCTCCGCCATGCCTTCGCTCAACACGTCGTCGGCGTCGCCGGCCACCTCGCCCTGCGGCGTCAGCTGGTTCACCACCTCGGGCAGGAGCTGCGCAAAACCGTCGGCCACCTGCTGCTCGGGCACACCCAGTTGCTGCGACATGCGCGACAGCTCCTCCAGGCCCACCACCTCATCGATGGCCTCGCGGGGCAGGGCCTCGTTCTGGCCGGTCGACACCCAGGACGCCGCCTGCTGGCTGTAACCTTGTTGCCGGAACTTGCCCAGCACCGCGCCCAGCCCGCCATTGCGCTGCACCCACTGCATGGCCAGCGGCAACAGCACGGCCAGCAGCGCGCCGCCGCCACCGCTGCCGAAGGGGGAGTTGCGTTGCGGTGTCGAGTCGCCCGGTGCGCTACCGCCACCCAGGATCCCGCCCAGCAAGTCGCCCAGGCCGCCGCCGCCGTCCAGCGACGGGCCCTGCGCGCCAGACTGGCCGCGCCCGCCCATGGCGCCTGACAACACGCCGGCGAGTATCTGTTCAATCAAATTGTTGGCCATGTGGAATCCTCTCGACGAATGGAGCCCCAGTTTAGGCTGTTCGACGGCAGGCCGGTGTAGGCCGGAATGCCAACCCGGTGCCACTGTCACGCTTTCAAACAGCTATTTTTTTGATAGCTGCTCGCGCTTGTCAGTTTTGGGCCAGAGGCCGAAATGGCTTGAAATTCGGGGGGTTCAGCGCATGACCAGCCCGCCGTCGACAAAAAGCGTCTGCCCGGTCATGAAGCCGCTCCAGTCCGAGGCGAGGAACAGCACCGGGCCGGCCACGTCGTCGGGCGTGGCGATGCGGCGCAGCGGGGTTTGCGCGGTCAGCAGGTCGCGGACCTCCTCCTTGGTCTGCCGGCTGGCAGCGGTCGGGTAGACCAGGCCGGGCGCCACGCAGTTGACGCGTATGCCCAGCGGCCCGAGTTCGGCGGCGAGGTTGCGGCTGAAGCCGACCAGCGCCGACTTGGCGGTGCTGTAGTCGTGATAAGGCACGCTGGGCCGCTCGACCAGGTCGCTCGCGAGATTCACGATGGCGCCCTGGCTGCGCTGCTTGAAATGCGGCAGCACCGCCTGGCAGACGTTGAAGGTGGCGCGCACCGCGCCGTCGATCTGGCGCTGGTAGTCGGCCCAGTCCAGCTCCCAGAACAGCTTGCGCTGCTCGGGATCGAAGCTGTAGGAGGCGAAGGCGTTGTTGACCAGCACATCGATGCGGCCCATCTCGGCCAGCACCTGCGCCACCATGGCCGTGACCGCGGGCTGCGAACTCACATCGGCCTGTATTGACCAGCCGTCGCCGCCCAGGGCCTTGCATTCGTCGGCAACGGCTTCGGCCGATACGGCGTCCTGCAAATAGTTGATGACGACAGCCGCGCCTTCACGCGCAAAGCCGCGCGCGATCGCCGCGCCGATTCCGCGCCCGGCGCCGGTGACCAGCACCACCTTGCCCTTGAACTTCATGACGGCTCCTTCCCTGTTCTTACTTGGCCGGCAGCAGGTCCTGCATGATCACATCCGAAGCCTTGATCTCGCGCTGGATCATGCCGAGTTTTTTGTAGCTGTCGGCGGCTTTCTGGAACATGGCCATGTCGAGCGCGCCCAGGCCGCGCGCCTGCGTGACGGCCGAGACGCTGGATGCATTGCGCAGCTGGATGATCTCGCGATTCACCGCCGGGTTTTTGCCGTCGATGGCGCGTTTGACAGCGAGCGCGGCGGCCTCGTCCGGATTCGCAATCATCCAGGCCATGCTGTCGCGGTAAGCGGCGAGAAAACGTTTGAGCACGTCCTTCTTCGTCTGGTAGGTGGTTTCGGTCACCACAAACAGGTCGCTGGAAATATTCAGGTGATCCCGCACCGCCATCACGTTGACATCAGCCAGGCCTCTGGAGCGTCCCACCAGCAGGCCGGTGTCGGTTGCGGCGGTCGCATCGACCTGGCCCTGCATCAGCGGCGCGAAGTTCAGCAGGCCGGTGACCACGATGGTCACATCGGCCTCGGAGAGGCCAGCCTGCTGCAACAGCACCAGCAGGTTTTGCCGGGTGCCGCTGGACAGGCTGTAGACCCCAATTTTTTTGCCCTTGAGGTCGGACGGTTTGGTGATGCCACTGGATTTGAGCGCCACCACATTGAAGACATTCTGCGGATAGATGTCGTAAATCGCGCGCAGCTTTTCGCCCTTGTCGAGCGCGGCGAAGAAAGAACCCGGATCGGTGAAAGCCACGGTCGCCTGGCCGGTCAACATGTTGCGGATCGCGTCGCCGCCCCCGGCGCCCGGCACATAACCGAGCTCGATGCCGCGCGCCTTGAAGAAACCCTTGTCTTCCTCGACCAGCAGGTTGGTGATCTCGGTGATGGGCTGGCTCCAGCCGGCCACCACCACCTTGTCGGCGGCATGGGCCAGGCCGCAGCCCAGCAGCAGGGTCGCGGCGAGGGTACGAAGAAGCGAGGTGAAGTGAAACATGTCAGTCCTTAAAGTTGTCTTTTAAATGTGTCCAGAGCAGCACACGCTCCAGGCCAAGCGCCAGTTGGTACATCACCAGGCCCAGCACGGTGATCAGCAGCAGCACCGCAAACATCAGCGGTGTGTCCATCATTCCCTGCGAGGCGATGATCAGCGCGCCCAGGCCCTTGCTGCCGCCTATGAATTCGCCGACCACCGCGCCCACCAGCGCCAGCACCACGGCCACGCGAAAGCCGGCCAGGATCACCGGCAGGCCCGAGGGAATCTTCAGGCGCCACAACGTCTGCAGCCGGGTCGCGCCCAGCATGCGGAACAGCTCGAGCTTGCGCGGCTCGACCTGCTGCAGGCCGGTCAGGGTGTTTTCCATCAGCGGGAAAAAACAGATCAGCGCGGTGATCACCACCGTCGATGTCATGCCAAAACCGAACCAGACGATGAACAGCGGCGCCAGCGCGAGTTTGGGCACGACCTGGCTGACCAGCACGTAAGGGAACAGCAGTCGCCGCAAAAATGCCGACTCGCCCAGAGCGATGCCACCGAGCAAGCCGGCGAAACAACCGAGCGCCAGGCCCAGCACCAGCTCGGTGCTGGTGTGGATCAGGTGCGGCCAGAAATAGCCGCTGCGCAGCCCGTTCCACAAGCTGTCCCAGATCACCGAAGGCGCAGGCAGCACCAGCGCCGAAACCCGATCGCCGCGCACCAGCATCTCCCAGCCGAGCACGAGGGCCACGAACAGCGCCAGGCTGGCCAGGCGGCTCAACATGAAACCACCCCGTCCATGGCGCGCCGCACCTGCGCGCAGACCGCGTTGAAGGGCGCGCCATAACGCAGATCGCGCCGGCGCGGCCAGGGCAGGCCCACGGCGAGGTCGGCGGTGATTTTGCCGTCGGCCATCACGGCCACGCGGTCGGCCAGGTACACCGCTTCGCCGATGTCGTGCGTCACAAAAAACACCGTGGTCTGCGCCAGCCGGCAGATGCGCAGCAAGTCGTCCTGCAGTTCCTCGCGCGTGATCGCGTCGAGCGCCGCAAACGGTTCGTCGAGCAGCAGCAGCGTGGGCGCCAGCAGCAACGCACGCGCAATCGCGACGCGGCTCTGCTGGCCGCCCGACAGCTCGGTCGGAAAGCGCCGGCCCAGGCCGGCCAGGCCCATCAGCGCCAGCAACTCCTCAGCACGCGCGTGATCGGCCGGCAGCGGACGGCGTTGCAAGGTGACAGGCAGCAGCACGTTGTCGAGAACCGTTTTCCATTCGAGCAGAGTCGGCGCCTGGAACACAAACCCGAGCTGGCTGCCCGGCTCGCGCAGGGCCTGGCCATCCACCGTCACCGTGCCGGCATCGGGCAGCAACAGGCCGGCCGCGAGTTTGAGCAGGGTGGTCTTGCCGCAGCCGCTGCGGCCGACCAGGCTGTGCACCTCGCCGCGCAAGATCTGCCAGTCCACCTGATTGACCACGCGCGGATAGGCCGGGAAGCTGTAGCTGACCCCGCGCATGTCGAGAAAGGCCGGCGCTTCAGTCGACATACGGCGCCAGGGTTTCTGCCGCGGCTTCGGCCGAACTGTCGATGTCCACCATCTGCACCAGGTCGAGCAGGCTGCATCGCCCGTCGTGGTGCCAGCCGGCTTCGGGCGACGTCATCTGGCCCAGCGCGCAGATGCGCGTGACGCCGGCGCGGCCGAGCTGCTCGGCGAGTTCAAACAGCTCGCGCGGCGTGGCGGCCACGCCCACCGTCTGCAAAAAGGCGCGGTGTGGTGCCAGCAGCGGCATCACGTCGGCGATTTGATCCACCGCGACCACCCGCACCGTGCGGTTCAGCGCGCCGGGCGCCAGCGGCTGCAGCTCATGGTTGTAAACCACGGTCCAGTCGCCCTCGCCTGCGACCTGCGGGCCACCGGGCGACAGGCTGCGGATTTCTTCGGCGCCGCGCCATGCCGCCAGATCGGCCGCCTCGGACAGGCTCAAGCTGCGCCGCGGGTATTTCTTTTGAAGCGCCGACAGCTCGTGCGCGAGGTAACGCGAGAATTCATCCGGGCTGATTTTTCCGCCACGCGCCACATAAAACACATGCGGCGAGTAACAGCCCTGCTGGTCGTAACGCACCACGTCATAAGCCGCCTGCTGCGCGGCGCGCGGCGCCTTGCGTGCGTCCAGCGCCGACGCCGCGACCAGGCCGAAACTGAGCTTGTGGCCAAAGGGCAGGAAACGTGTGGTGACCGGCACCTGGCGCCGCACCTCGGCCAGCGCCGCCGTGCCGCCGTAAGCCAGCACCAGGTCGGCGTGCTTGAAGAACACGGTCTCCTGCGCGGTGTCTCCGCCTTTCCACCAGACCACCGCCAGGCAGTCGGCGAGCTTCGGGTCGATCTCGACCAGCAGTTGCGCCATCCAGCCGGCCAGCAGCGGCTCGGCGCTCGCGACCTTGCCGATGCTGCCGGACTTGACCAGCAGGCCCGAGATCAGGCTCCACAAACACAGGCCGGGCACATTGCCGGCCCAGACATGCACCGCCACATCGGGCCCGAAGGCCTTGGAAAAACCGCCCCTGGGCCGCGGCACAAACCCGTCCAGCAATTGCGGGTTGCCGAAATCTTCGGCGAGAAAGCGTTGAAGTTGCGGCTTGCGGAAAGTCTTGAGGTAGCCGGTCAGGCCCAGGCGCACCATTTCGGCGTCGTAACCCGTCACGCGCGGCAAGATGCTGTCGGCCTTGCGCCGCCACGGGTCCTGCGGGTCCAGCAGGCGGTGGATGGCGCGGTCTATGGTGTCGACAATCTGCGCCACCGTCAGCGATTTCAGGTAGCTTTGGCTGGCGCTGCGCACACGCTGCGTCAGCAGAACAATCTGCGCTTCGCTCAGCACCGGCACGGCCACCTCGACAGCGCCGCCCTGGCCCTCGAAGCTCAAGGTCTGCCACGCCACCTCGTCGGCGCGCAGGCCCGGCAAGTAACCGGCGGTCTCGTGCAGCACGCTCATGCCGCGGCCGCCTGCAAAAATTCCTCGACCGCCAGCGAACAACCCTTGGCCGCGCTGCCCTGGGCGCGGCCCAGCAGCAAAAAGCCGCCGTCCACGGCCACACCGACGTCTTCGGTCAGGATGGTGGTGACCGAGTTGAAGTTCGCAAGGTCGCAGTGCGCGAGGATGCCCTGCTGGCCGCGCGGCAGCTCTTCACCGCTCAGTGGCTCGACGACACGGCTGCGTATCCAGTGCGGGCCCGACTTGACCGAGGGCAGGATGGCGTTGCCGTCGTCGTAAAACTGCGTGCTGAGTTCGGTCATGCCGTACATATTGATGCAGTCGCTGGCGCTGATGCCCAGGGCGCTGGAGAGTTGCGCATAAAAGTCCTGCATGGACAACTCGCGCGACTGGCCCTTGAAGCCGCCGGTGTCCAGCACACGGCTGCCGGCAGGAAGCCTGAAGGTTTTGCCCAGGCGCTGCAACGCGTCGAGCAGGTGCACAAAGCTGTAGCTCGCACCCAGCAGCGCATAGGGCTCGCCGGTTTGTTCAGCGTGTTCGAGTTCGGCGATGACACGCGCCGTGTCCAGGCCCTGCTGCGTCAGCACATAGTGGCTGGCCCCGGTGCCGAACTCGCGTACGGCCAGCGCCAGGTAATGCGCCAGCGAGGAATTCGGCAACAAGGTCTCGTCTGGAAACAAAATGCCCATGCGAATGCGCTCGCTGCTGCCGGCCATGAAACGCTGGCGGAAATTGCGGAGCATGGATGCGTCGTACACCGCCAGGCTCGGGTGGTGGTGTTTGCCCTTGATCTCGGCCTGCGTGGTGCCGCTGGTCATGAAAGTGCGCTCGGCCTGGTCCGCCGGGATGCAGCTCAGGGTCAGGGCCTTGAAGGCGCTGATGGGCACGGCAGGAATGTCGCGCCAGCTCCTCACGGTGCGCAGGGTTTTGCCGCGTTGCTGGCAAAAGCGCTGGAAGGGCAAGTTGTGCTGGAACTGGTGCGCAAACAGCGCAAGCGCCTGCTGGTCGAAGGCCTGGTCGGACGGGTGGGTGTCGGCCAGAAAGGCCAGCAAATCAGCAATCAACGGAGAAGAAGCCATTCGTCACGCTTTCGGTTGCCTGTTGTTTTCACAAGTGCTCCGAAAGATGTGACAGTCCCGCCCCGGGTTGCTGACAGCTCTCCTTACGTCGGTATGAACCGATTCAAGTTCGCGGGTTTGGTTCTGACCATCTCAGCCACCCCTGCTGTTCCCAGCAAGGCTGCACCCCGGAGCAAGGCAAATTCTAGCGGAATGCCAAAACCGCAGGCAGCACGCAAGTTCAGTCGCGTTTTTGCCACTCGACAAACTGCGGTGAATAACCTTTGGACTTCAGGAAGTCGGCCATGGCGTAACCGGTGCCGGCCGGCCAGCATTTGACGTCTTCGTGCGCATACAGCTTGTAGTCCACCAGTTCGGGCGACAGCTTCACCTCGCCATGGCCGACCGCGCTGTAGGCAATGATGAGCTGGTTCATGCGCTGGAAGTCGTAGACACCGATCAGCTTGAGGTTGGTCACGTCGAGGCTGGTCTCTTCCTTGATCTCGCGCGTGATGCCGCCCTCCGGCGTTTCGCCGGCTTCCATGAAACCGGTGATCAGCGCATACATCTTCGCTCCCCAGGCGGCGTTGCGCGCCAGCAAAATCTTGCCCTGGTATTCGATCACCGCAGCCAGCACCGGCACCGGGTTGTTCCAGTGGGTGTAGTCGCAGGCCGGGCAACGCAGGCGCGCCTTCTCGCCGCCGTCCTCCATCTCGGTGATGGTCGCCAGGGGGGTGGCGCAGTTGGGGCAGAACTTGAATTCAAGGCTCATGGCAAAACTTCCGGTGCACTACGTTATTGATAGCTGCTTGCGCTTGCCAGACAAGCGCTGCAGCCACTTATTATCAAAATCCTGATCAGGCCGGAAACACGCCGGTGGACAGGTAACGGTCGCCGCGGTCGCAGACGATGAACACAATCACCGCGTCCTTCACGCTTCTGGCGATCTCCTGCGCCACCCAGCAGGCGCCGGCGGCCGAGATGCCAGCGAAGATGCCTTCCTCGCGCGCCAGCCGGCGGCACATCTCTTCGGCATCGTGCTGGCTGACCAGCACGGTCTCATCGACGGTGCTGGCGTCGTAAATTTTCGGCAGGTATTCCTCCGGCCACTTGCGGATGCCGGGAATGCGCGACCCTTCCGAGGGCTGCGCGCCGATGATGCGGATAGACGGGTTTTTTTCTTTCAGGAAACGCGAGACGCCGGTGATGGTGCCGGTGGTGCCCATGGCGCTGACAAAGTGCGTGATTTTGCCGTGGGTGTCGGCCCAGATCTCCGGGCCGGTGGTCTCGTAGTGGATGCGCGGGTTGTCCTGGTTGGCAAACTGGTCCAGCACCCGGCCCTTGCCCTCGCGCTGCATCTGGTCGGCCAGGTCGCGCGAATGCTCCATGCCGCCGCTTTTGGGCGTGAGGATCAGTTCGGCGCCAAAGGCCTTCATGGTCTGCGCACGTTCGATCGACAGGTCCTCCGGCATGATCAGCACCATGCGGTAACCCTTGATCGCCGCGGCCATGGCCAGCGCAATGCCGGTGTTGCCCGATGTCGCCTCGATCAGCGTGTCGCCCGGTTTGATATCGCCGCGCTCCTCGGCGCGTTTGATCATGGACAGCGCGGGCCGGTCCTTCACCGAGCCGGCCGGGTTGTTGCCTTCGAGCTTGCCGAGGACCACGTTGTTGTTCTGGGAGTTGCTTTTTGCCTGGATGCGCTGCAGCGCCACCAGCGGCGTTTTGCCAATCGCGTCTTCGAGAGTCGGGTAGTTCATACCCTCACTGTGCCATAATTTGCCTCTTCGCATCCTTGCAGCCCGGGTGGTGAAATTGGTAGACGCAGGGGACTCAAAATCCCCCGCCGCAAGGCGTGCCGGTTCGATTCCGGCCCCGGGCACCACCTCCTCTGATTACCGAACAAATGGTTCTCGCGAACCGGCACGCCTTTTGGCGTTATTGGACAAAGCGCACTTCGTACGCGGGTTCGATGCCGGCCCCGGGCACCAGACACAGGCCCTTCCTTCACGGAAGGGCCTTTTTTGCTTCATGAATTCAAACTTTCTGCGCACTGCGCTGGTCCTGGGCCTGCTGTCGGCCATCGGGCCCTTTGCCATCGACATGTATTTGCCGGCGTTGCCGTCCATCGGCCAGAGCCTGGGCGCGTCCACCGGTGCGGTGCAGGCCAGCCTGATGGCGTTTTTCATTTCGCTGGGCATCGGCCAGATCATTTACGGCCCGGTCTCCGACATGGTGGGCCGCAAGCCGCCGCTGTATTTCGGCCTCGCGCTGTTTGCGGTGGCCAGTGTCGGTTGTGCGCTGGCGCCTGATGTGGAGACGCTGGTGGGGCTGCGTTTTGTCCAGGGCCTGGGCGCTTGCGCCGGCATGGTGATCCCGCGCGCCGTGGTGCGTGACCTGCACACCGGCACCGACGCGGCGCGGCTGATGTCGCTGCTGATGCTGGTGTTCAGCGTGTCGCCCATCCTCGCGCCGCTGGCCGGCAGCCTGCTGATCGAGTCGCTGGGCTGGCGCAGCGTGTTCTGGGCCGTCACGGTGGCGGGCGCGCTCGGCCTGGTGCTGCTTGCCACCAGCCTGCCCGAGACCCGCCCGCCCGCGCAACGCGCGGACAGCAACGTGGGCAGCGCCCTCACCGCCTATGGCGTGCTGCTGCGTGATCGCCGCTTCATGGGCCTGGTGGCCACCGGAGCTTTCGGCATCTCCAGCTTTTTTGTTTACCTCGCCAATTCGTCCTTTGTGCTGATCGACCATTACGGCCTGAGCCCGCGGCAATACAGCATGGCCTTCGCCGTCAACGCTGCCTCCTTCATCGGTGTCTCGCAGTTCACCGCCCGGCTGGCCGGCCGCTTCGGCATGGTCCCGGTGGTCAAGGTGGCGGTGACGGGTTATGTGGCGACGATGGTGCTGCTGCTCGCCTGCAACCTGCTGGGCCTGGACCAGTTGTGGCTGATGATAGGCCTGCTGCTGGTCGGCAATGGTTTTTTAGGCCTGGTGATTCCCACCACCGCGGTGCTGGCGCTGGATGACCACGGCGACATCGCCGGCACCGCCTCGGCGCTGATGGGCACGCTGCAGTTCGTGACCGGCGCGGCCATGATGGCGCTGGTCGGCCCCTTCACCGACGGCACGGCGCGGCCCATGGTCGCGGGGATTGCCGGCTGCGCGGTGGTGGCGTTTGTGATCGCGCGCATCACGCTGGGCGCACGCCAACGCTGACGACGCAAGGCCGGCAAAAAGACGGGATACTCCCGGCATGCCTTATTCCGCCACCACGCCCCTGCATCAACTCCACGCCTGGCAAGCCGCCGCGCTGCTGGCCCGCCGCGAACTCAAGGCCGTCGACCTGGTCCGCGCCTGCCTGGCGCGCATCAGCGAACGCGAGCCGGAAGTCCAGGCGTTTGTGCAACTCGGTGCCGAGGCCGCACTGACGCGGGCGCGTCAACTCGACGCCGGCCCCGTGCGCGGCCTGCTGCATGGCCTGCCTTTCGGCGTGAAGGATTTGTTCGACAGCGTCGATCTGCCCACCGCGTACGGCTCGCCGATCTATGCCGGGCAGCAGCCGGTCGCCGATGCCGCCGCCGTGGCGCTGTGCCGCGAAGCCGGCGCAGTGCTGCTCGGCAAAACCGTGACGACCGAACTGGCCAACATGTTTCCCGGCGCCACGCGCAACCCGCACAACCCGCAACACACGCCGGGCGGCTCGTCCAGTGGTTCGGCCGCCGCGGTGGCCGATGGCATGTTGCCGCTGGCACTGGGCACACAAACCGCCGGATCGCTGATCCGGCCGGCGGCTTTTTGCGGCGTGGTCGGCTACAAGCCCAGCCACAACCGCGTGCCCAAAGCCGGCGTCAAAAGCCTGTCGGAAACGCTGGACACCGTCGGCGGTTTTGCGCGCAGCGTGCGTGATGTGGCACTGCTGGGCGCGGTGCTGACCGGTGATGCGCGGCTGGCCGATGCTGCGGCCTTCGAACAAACAGCCGCGCCGCGCATAGGCTGGTGCCGCACCCCTGAATGGACCCAGGCCGATGGCGACACACAGCAGGCCTGGGCCCAGGCCGAAAAAAGCCTGGCCGGTCACGGGCGTCCGTTGACGCTGCCGGACGGCCTGTCGGGCCTGGTGGCGGTGCAAAAAGCCGTGCAGGCCTTCGAGACCGCGCGCTCGCTGAGCCACGAACGCCTGCACCACCGTGACCAGCTCAGTGCGCCGCTGCAGGCATTGATCGCCGACGGCCTGGCCATCAGCGGCGAGACCCATGCGCTGAACCTGCAGGCCACGGCCAGCGCGCGGCAGCAGGCGGCGGCGCTGTTTGCGGACTGCGACGTGATCCTCGCGCCCAGCAGCATCGGCGAGGCGCCGGCCGGGCTCGACGGCACCGGCGACCCGCTTTTTTGCCGCAGCTGGACCCTGCTGGGCCTGCCCTGTGTGCACCTGCCGTTTGCGCGCGGAAGCCGGGGGCTGCCGGTCGGCCTGCAACTGGTCGGTGCGTATGGCGACGACCACCGGCTGCTGGCCGCAGCGCACTGGCTGCACCAGCGCCTGGCGGGCTGATTCCGGCCGGTTGGCGGGGCGCCGGCGCCGGCCTTTTTTTGTTCCCCGGTGCTTGCAAGGGTCTTCAATTAGGCGCATTCTTTGAGCGCGGCCATCCGCTGCGTCAGGAGTCTGTCATGCACTCACTTTTCCGCTGCTTCACTCCCCTGCTGGGCGCTTGCCTGCTGGCCGCCGGGGCCCACGCGGCCACCGTGCAGCCGCCGGGCGCACAGGTGATGATGGACGCGCTGACCCGCGCCAATGCCGCAGTCGTCGGGGTCAAGGTCACGGCGGCCGACGGTGCGCGTTCGGCCGAAACCCTGGGCCAGCGCCGCGCCGGCTCGGGCGTGGTCATCGGCCAGGACGGCCTGATCCTGACCATCGGTTACCTGATGCTGGAAGCCGGGCAGATAGAGATCGTGACCCAGGACAACAAGACCCTGCCGGCGCGCGCCGTCGCCTATGACCTGGCCACCGGCTTCGGCCTGCTCCGGCCGCTGTTGCCGCTGCGCGGCATCCCGGCCGCGACACTGGGCAACAGCCGCGAGCTGCAGCCGGGCGAAACCCTGATGGCCATGACCGGGCCGCAGGGCAACGAAGACGGCGACGTCAGCATGACGCGGCTGGTCAGCAAACGTGCGTTTTCCGGCAACTGGGAATACCACATCGATACCGCGCTGTTCACCAGCCCGCCGGTGCTGGCCAGCGGCGGCAACCACAGCGGCGCGCCGCTGTTCAACAGCCGGGGCGAACTGCTGGGCATAGGCTCGCTGTTTGTCTCCAATGCAGCCGATAACAATGTTCGCCTGCCGGGCAACATGTTTGTGCCGGTCGACCTGCTCAGGCCCATCCTGGCCGAGCTGCAGCAATCCGGCACCAGCGTCAAAAGCCGCCGGCCCTGGCTGGGCCTGACCTCCAACGACCAGGGCGGGCGGGTGCAGATCATGCGCGTCAGCCAGGACAGCCCGGCGCAGCTGGCCGGGCTGGAAGCCGGCGATGTGGTGCTGGCGGTGGACGGCGCCACCGTGGCCACGCTGGAGGCGTTTTACAAAAAGCTCTGGGACCGCGCCACGCCCGATGCCGAGATCCGCCTGACGGTTTTGCAGGGCGCCGAGGTGAAGAACATCGTGCTCAGGGCGCAGGACCGCTTGCTCACACTCAAGAAGCCTGCCGGCATCTGAGCTTCAAGCCAAATCAGCCTGCAGCCCTTTTCTGACGTGCGTCAGCAGCTCCTGATTTGATAGCAAATCAGGAGCCGTCCGGTGGCGCCAAACCCTGCGCCACCGTCGGGTAGTGCAGCCGCACACGCAGTTCCTGCTTGAGCCGCGTGTTGGCCAGCCGCCTGGATTCACTCATGAAACTCAGCAGCATCAGCGGCAGTTCGTCCTGCGCCGTGCTGCGCGCCACGCGCGGCGGCCGTGGCAGGCCATAGAGGTCGGCCGCCAGGTCGAAGTAGTCGCCCATCTTCAGTTCGGTGTCGTCGCTGGTATTGGTCACGCGCTGCGGCTTGCCGCGCCACAGCGCCCCCAGGCAGGCGCGCGCCAGGTCATCGGCGTGGATATGGTTGGTGTACACGTCGTCGGCCTGCTGCAACACCGGCGTGCCCTTGACCAAGCGGCCGCGCGGCGTGCCGCCCTCGCGGTCGGGGGCGTAAATGCCCGGAATCCGCAAGGTGTGCACCCGCACGCCGCTGGAGCGGCCGAAAAAGCGCAGTTGCTGCTCGGCATCGACGCGGCGCCAGGCACGCGGCGTGTGCGGATTCACCGCCCGTACTTCCGTGGCCAGTCCGCCGTCGCAGTTGCCATACACCCCGCTGGTCGAGCCATACACCATGGACTGTGGCAGGCCGCGCAGGCGCAACGCGCGCAGCAGCGCCAGCGTGCGCGGGTCGCGCCGCCAGTCAGGCAGGTTGTCACCCGGCGGTGGCGCCAGGTGGATCACCCGGGTGGCCAGGCCGGCCAGGCGGCGCAGTGTCGCGGGCTGATCCAGGTTGCCGGCCAGCGGCGTGATGCCGCGGGTCCGCAAGGCCGGGATTTTTTCATCGGACGAGGTCAGCGCCAGCACGCGGACACGCGATGGCAACTGGCGGACCACGCGCAGGCCGACATCACCACAGCCGATGATGAGAAGACGCTGGCGGCGGAAACGCGAAGGCAGGGCGCCTAGGGGACTTTGGTTTGAGGGCAAAATTGGGGAATCTGCTGAAAAACAGCCAGAGTTATAAAAATCGGATTACGCCAGAGGATAACCAGTATGACTTTTAACGTCACCGTGCTGCCCAGCGGCCGCGCCTTCACCACCAACCCCGACGAAGCGCTGCTGGCCGCGGCCATCCGGCAGGGTGTGGGCATGCCCTACGGCTGCAAGGACGGCGCCTGCGGCTCCTGCAAGTGCAAAAAGATCGAAGGCACGGTGGTGCACGGCCCGCACCAGCTCAAGGCCTTGAGCCATGAGGAAGAAGCCGCCGGTTTCATCCTGACCTGCTGCGGCGTGCCGCAAACCGACATCGTGCTGGAGTCGCGCCAGGTCACCGACGAAAGCGCCTTCCCGATCAAGAAAATGCCGACCCGCGTGAACACCATGGTGCGCGCCTCGCACGACGTGATGATCATCCGCCTGCAGCTGCCGGCCAGCGATGTGTTCAAGTACCACGCCGGCCAGTATGTGGAGTTTTTGCTGCGCGACGGCGACCGCCGCAGCTACTCCATGGGCAACGCGCCGCACACGCAGATCGACAATCCGGGCGTGGAACTGCACATCCGCCACATGCCCGGCGGCAAGTTCACCGACCATGTGTTCAACGCCATGAAGGAAAAGGAAATCCTGCGCGTCGAAGGCCCGTACGGCAGCTTCTTCCTGCGCGAGGACAGCGCCAAACCCATGGTGCTGCTGGCCTCGGGCACCGGCTTTGCGCCGATCAAGGCGCTGATCGAACACCTGCAGTTCAAGGGCAGCACCCGGCCTGCCGTGTTGTACTGGGGCGGCCGGCGGCCGGCCGACCTGTACATGAACGACTGGGTGATGGCCAAGCTTGCCGAGATGCCCAACCTCACGTATGTGCCGGTGATTTCCAACGCCCTGCCCGAGGACCACTGGACCGGGCGGACCGGCTTTGTGCACAAAGCCGTGCTGGAAGACTTTCCCGACCTGTCGGGGCACCAGGTCTATGCCTGCGGCGCGCCCATCGTGGTCGATTCGGCCCGCGCCGAATACACCGCGGCGGGCGGCCTGCCCGAGGAAGAGTTTTTTGCGGATTCGTTCACGACCGAGGCGGACAAGGCCAAAGCGCTGGCCTGAACTTCAAGCCTTTCAGCTGAGGCGTCACGCCGCGTTCGCGGCTCGCCTGGGGCAGTAGTTAGAACTCCCCACTCCCAACCCCCCGCCCTTCCCTCGCCCCGCTGGGCGAGAGAAGGGAGCCTCATGTGGCCGCGTGCGCTGCGCTCGCGTGCAAACATGACGGCCCCTTGGGATTCCCGTCCTTGAAGCGCTACGCGCTTCAAGGACTCCGGATTGAATTCGGATCTGGTATTTGGGGTTTGCTTTTTTTTCCACCCTTCTGTATGCGCCGAGGAGCGGAGGGCCAGACGGATCAGGACGGGCGATTGTTTGAGCGAAGCGAGTTCGAGCCCGGCCCCGGCTGGACCGAGCACCGCAGGTTGCCCCTCGTAGCGTCAGCGAAGAGGGGTCGCAGACAGCAGGGTCGCCTTTCTTTTGCTTACTTTTCTTTGGCGAGACAAAGAAAAGTGAGTTGCCGCCGGGCAACCCCCGGCCAACAGACATCAGCGAACTCAAAGGCTTGAAGAAAAAGAAGAAGACGGCTTCGACAGGCGCAGCCCGAACGGTGTCGGTGCGCCCACATGGATCCCGGATCCAGTCCGGGATGACAACATGGCCAGGTTTGCTATGGATTTAATAGCTTCTCACGCCCACCAGGTATGGGCCAACCGCCGATTTGACTCCGAAACGCGGCAAGGCATGCTCAGAACTTGGGCATGCCCTTCATCCCGCCCATACGTTTCATCATCTTCATCATCCCGCCGCCCTTCATCTTCTTCATCATGCCCTGCATCTGCTCGAACTCGTTGAGCAGCCGGTTCACGTCCTGAACCTGCACACCCGAGCCAGCCGCGATGCGGCGCTTGCGCGTGGCCTTGATCAGTTCGGGCTTGCGCCGCTCCAGCGGGGTCATGCTCTGGATGATGCCTTCCTTGCGGCGTATGTCCTTTTCGGCCTTGTCCATATCCACCTGGCCGGCCTTGGCGGCCATCTGCGACGGCAGCTTGTCGAGCAGGCTGGACAGGCCGCCCATGCTTTTCATCTGCTGCAGCTGGCTCAGGAAGTCCTCGAGATCGAAGCCGCTGCCGGACTTCATCTTGGCGGCGAGTTTTTGCGCCGCCGCCATGTCCACGCCGGCGGTGACCTGCTCGACCAGGGCCACGATGTCGCCCATGCCGAGAATGCGCCCGGCGTGGCGCTGGGCGTCGAAGACCTCGAGCCCGTCGATCTTTTCGCTGGTGCCGGAAAACTTGATCGGCGCGCCGGTGATCTGCCGCACACTGAGCGCCGCGCCGCCGCGCGAATCGCCGTCGGTCTTGGTCAGGATGATGCCGGTCAGCGGCAGCGCCTCCTTGAAGGCTTTCGCGGTGTTGATCGCGTCCTGGCCCTGCATGGCGTCGACCACAAACAGCGTCTCGACCGGATTGAGCGCCGCATGCAGCGCCTTGATCTCGGCCATCAGGGCTTCGTCGATCGCCAGCCGGCCGGCCGTGTCGACCAGCAGCACGTCGAAGAAATGCTTGCGCGCATAGTCCAGCGCGGCCAGCGCGATGTCCACCGGCTTCTGGTCGGTGCTGCTCGGAAACCACTCGGCCCCGGCCTGCTTCGTCACGGTTTTGAGCTGCTCGATCGCCGCCGGGCGGTACACGTCGCCCGACACCGTCAGCACTTTTTTCTTGCGCTTTTCGATCAGGTGTTTGGCCAGCTTGGCGGTGGTGGTGGTCTTGCCGGCGCCCTGCAGGCCGGCCATCAGGATCACGGCCGGCGGCTGGGCCGCCAGGTTGATGTCGCTCACGCCTTCGCCCATGGTCGCGGCCAGCTCGCGGTTGACGATGCTGACCAGCACCTGGCCGGGCGACAGCGAACTCATGACCTCCTGGCCGAGTGCCTTGTCCTTGACGCGGGCGATGAAGTCGCGCACCACCGGCAAGGCCACGTCGGCCTCGAGCAGCGCCATGCGCACCTCGCGCAGCATGTCCTGCACATTGGACTCGGTGATGCGGGCCTGGCCTCGCATTTCCTTGACGAGGCGGGAAAGTTTGTCAGTAAGGGCAGAGGCCATGAGCAGGCTCCACAGCTGGAGCAAAAGGAAGTGAAGGAAGAAATACCGGCCTGCGCGGCAGGCGGCTACAGCTAAACTGTAGCCATGATTTTAACTTTGAGCGCTGGGTGGGGTCTGGCGACGGCCATCGCCGCCGCGCTGGCCTACGCCGTGCTGGCGCTGGCCGCCCGGCGCCTGAGTCAGTCAAGCACCCGCATTGTGCTGTTCATGGCCTGGCTGCTGCACGCGCTGGCACTGGCCGACGGCCTGATCGGCGATCCGCCACGCTTTGGTTTTGCACCGGCCCTGTCCATGACGGTCTGGCTGGTGCTCAGTGTGTATGCGGTGGAAAGCCGCCTGTTTCCGCAACTGAAGGCACGCTGGACGCTGGCAGGGCTGGGCACGGCCGCCGTGCTGCTGGCGCTGGTGTTTCCCGGCTCCAGCTATCACCTGATCGCCTCGCCCTGGCTGCCGCTGCACTGGGCGCTGGGTATTGCGTCCTACGGCCTGTTTGCCGCAGCCGTGGTGCACGGCTGGCTGATGAACCGGTCGGAGCGCTCCATCCGTTCCGCCACCCAGCCGGACACCGGCGTTCCCCTGTTGACGCTGGAGCGCCTGACCTTCCGTTTTGTGCAGGCCGGTTTTGTGCTGCTGACCGCCACGCTGCTGGTGGGCTGGCTGTTTGCCGAAACCCTGTACGGTCCGGGCCTGGCCGGGCAGTGGAACCACAAGACGGTATTTTCAGTGCTGGCCTGGCTGACCTTTGCCAGCCTGCTGGCAGGGCGGGCCCGCCTCGGATGGCGTGGCCGCCAGGCCGTGCGCCTGCTTTACCTGGGCTCGGGCCTGCTGCTGCTCGGCTATGCCGGTTCGCGTTTTGTGCTCGAAGTCGTCTTGAAGCGCGTATGAAATACCTGATCGTTTTTGTGGTGGTGCTGGTGGGTATCTGGTTCTGGCGCAACAACCGGCGCGCCGAATTGCGCGACAAAAAGCCCTCGCCGCCTCCGACCGTCAGCGGCCCGAAACAGGCCACCGAGGTCGTGGCCTGCGCGGTCTGCGCCGTGCACCTGCCGCGGCCGGACGCGGTGCCGGGCAAACTGGGCCTGTACTGCAGCGAGGCGCACCGCCGCCAGGGCGAAACCTAGATGGGTGGCGCCACGGACTCGGGCAACTCGTGGTTCGGCCCGCCCGACGCCAGCGCCTGGGACAGCGGCGCGAGCGGCGAGTCCTTCGCCCGCCTGTGGCGCGCCTTCATGACTGCGCGCGTCACGATTGCCAGCGTGCTGCTCGCCCTGCAGGCCTCGATTTATGCGCTGGGCCAGCCGGTGCGCGGGGAAATGATCGTGCTGTGCGTGACCTACTTCGCCGCCACGCTGGCGGTGCGGGCCTGGGCCAGGCCCAAGCGGCCGGGCAGCACCTTCGACGCCCAATGGCTGTACACCGTCGGCATCGATGTGGTGGCGTTTTCGGCGCTGAACTTCCTGCAGCTGGGGGCCTTGAACTACACCGCATTGTTTGCCTTGCCGGTGCTGCTGGCGTCGGTTCTCGGGCCCATCCTGCTGGCGCTGGGAACGGCCGCCAGCGTGACCCTGCTGCTGCTGACCGACGCCTGGTGGGTGTCGCTGCAAATGCAGGGCGACGCCACCGCGCGGTTTCTCCAGGCCGGCCTGAGCGGCTCCGGCTTTTTTGCCGTGGCCCTGCTGGCCAACCAGCTCGCATTGCGACTGTCGCGCGAGGAGCAGCGCGCCCACAGCAACCAGTCCGCCGCGCGCATGCAGACCCAGGTCAATGAACTGGTGATCGATACCCTGGCCGATGGCGTGCTGGTGATAGACACCAGCGGCATTGTTCGCGCGGCCAATCCGGCCTCGCGCCGGCTGCTGGCGGCCCAGGGCGGGGAGCGCGCCGCCCCGTTTGTGCTCGCCGCCGAACCCGCCTGGCGGCCGCTGGCCGAGCTGGCCCACCTGACCTTTGAGCGGCAACAGCCGCAGCAGGCCGACGTGGGCCTGGAACACGCCTCGCGCCACGCGCGCCGCCTGCAGGTCCACACCCGGCTGGCTGCGTCGCGTGACGGCTCCCACGAAAGCCTGTGCGTGATGTTCCTGGAAGACCTGCGGGAAATGGAGGCCAGGGTCCGCACCGAAAAAATGGCCGCCATGGGCCGCATGTCCGCGGCCGTCGCCCATGAAATCAGGAACCCGCTGGCCGCCATCACGCAGGCCAACGCCCTGCTGGAAGAAGACCTGCAGGACGCCGGGCACCGGCAGTTGACGGGCATGGTGGCGCAGAACGCCCAGCGCCTGGCACGCATCGTCGAGGAAATCCTCAACCTGTCGCGTGTGCAGGAGCAGGCGCCCGAGGTGCAGACGCGGGCGCTGCGGCTCGACGACATGGTGCAGCGTATCTGCGCGGACTGGGCCCAGCAGAACGCGGCCGGCCAGCGGCTGCGCGTGGTTGCCGGCACCGGCCAGACTGCGATCCTGTTCGAGGCTGAACACCTGCGCCGCCTGCTGGTCAACCTGCTGGACAATGCCCTGCGTTATGCCAGCCCCGCCGCCGACGCCATCCAGGTCACCACCGATGCTTCGTCGGGCCAGGTGCGCATGCTGGTCTGGAGCGACGGCCAGCCACTGGAAAAAACCGTTCAGTCGCACCTGTTCGAACCTTTTTTCTCATCGGAAAGCCGCTCCAGCGGACTGGGCCTGTACATCTGCAGGGAGCTGTGCGAGCGCCATGGCGCGCTGGTGGGTTACCAGCGGGTGGCGCGGCGGAACGTGGAAGGCAACGAGTTTTTCGTCATCTTCAGGCCGGCGTCCGCCGACTCGGTGCTGCCACCGGCCGCTGCGGGCACCTTGTTCTGACACGCGATTTTCCTGATACAACACCTGACCCATGAGCACCCCGAATCCGGCCCATATCCTGGTCATCGACGATGAACCGGACCTGCGCACCCTGTATGAGCTGACGCTGCTGCGTGAAGGTTACCGGGTGGAAGCCGCCGCCGACCTGGCGCAGGCGCGCGCGCAGTTGCAGGAGCACCGCTTCGATGCCGTGATCACCGACATGCGGCTGCCCGACGGCCTGGGACTGGAGTTGCTGCGCGAGATGGTGAGCCAGCAACGCCCCGAGCGCTGCGTCGTCATCACCGCGCATGGCTCCGCCGAAAACGCGGTGGAAGCGCTAAAGGCCGGCGCTTTCGACTACCTGACTAAGCCGGTCGATCTCAAGCAGTTCCGCAACGTGGTGGCTTCGGCCATCCAGGGACCGGCAGGCACGGAAAAACCCAGGGCCGACAGCGAACCCGGCCCTGCGGCCGCCCGGTCCGGCAAATCCCAGGACGGCGCGCTGACGCTGCAGCGCCTGGTCGGCGAGTCGGCCGTCATGCAATCCGTCAAGGCCCGCATCATCAAGGTGGCAGGCAGCATGGCGCCGGTGCTGATCCAGGGCGAGTCGGGCACCGGCAAGGAGCTCGTCGCGCGCGCGGTGCACGACTGCAGCCATCGCGCCGCCGGGCCGTTTGTTGCGGTCAATTGCGGCGCCATTCCCGAGAACCTGCTGGAAGCGGAGTTTTTCGGCGCGCGCAAGGGTGCCTATACCGGCTCGACCCAGGACCGCCAGGGTTATTTCCAGGCGGCCAAGGGCGGCACCCTGTTCCTCGACGAAATCGGCGACCTGCCGCTGGCCATGCAGTCCAAGCTGCTGCGCTCCATCCAGGAACGGGTGGTGCGGCCCCTCGGTTCGGCGCAGGAGGACACGGTCGATGTGCGCATTGTCAGCGCCACCCACAAGGACCTGGGCGCCGCGGTGGCGTCCGGGCATTTCCGCCAGGACCTGTATTACCGGCTCAACGTCATCGAAATCCATGTGCCGGCACTGCGTGATCGCCGTGAAGACCTGCCGGTGCTGTGCCATGACCTGCTGGGCCGGATCTGCCGCGAGTCCGGCCTGCCGGTTCCCGAACTGTCCGGCCAGGTGCTGGCCCGCCTGCAGGCCCACCCCTTCAACGGCAATGTGCGTGAACTCGAAAACATGCTGCACCGCGCGGTGGCCCTCGGCGAAAGCAGCGAGCTCCAGGTCGACACCCAGCCTGCCGGGCAAGTGGTGACGGTCCCGGAAAACCTCCAGGACTTCCTGGACAGCCAGGAGCGCGGCATCCTGACCAAGGTGCTGCAGGAAACCGGCTTCAACCGGACCGCCGCGGCAGCCAGGCTGGGCATCAGCCTGCGCCAGATGCGTTACCGCATCGCGCGGCTGAACATCGTCACACCCAACAGCGACGACGCGCCCGATGAAGCCTGAGGCGTCCGGCGCGGCCCAGGCACTGTGGCACGACGGCTGGTACCGCTACGCGCGCGCGCTGGCGTCGCCAAATTTCGGCCCGCGCCCCGCGGGCGCAGACGTCGACCTGATCGTGCTTCACTCCATCAGCCTGCCGCCGGGCCAGTATGGGACCGGGCAGGTGCACAAGCTGTTCATGAATGAGCTGGACTGGGACGCCCATCCCTACTTCCAGGGCATACGCGGGATGCAGGTCTCGGCTCACTTCTTCATCACCCGCGACGGCAGGCTGTGGCAATTTGTCAGCTGCGACCAGCGTGCCTGGCACGCGGGCCAGTCCAGCTACCGCGGCCGCGGCAATTGCAACGACGACTCGATCGGCATCGAACTCGAAGGACTGGAAGGCGGCCTGTTTGAAGCCGCCCAGTACGAAACCCTGTCCAGCATCTGCGCCGAACTGTTGCGCCACTACCCGGTGCGGCACATCGCCGGCCACCAACATGTCGCCAGCGGCCGCAAGCAGGACCCCGGCCCTGGTTTCGACTGGCCGCAATTGCAGGACTCGCTGGGTTTGCCGGCTAAGTGTTTTCCCGAACGCGATTAAATCGGCCGCCCAAAAAAAAACACACCAGCAGGGTGCGCGCAAAAACGGTGGCACCTGCATCCGCGCCCATGCTGCCTGCGCACACCGGCCCGGACCCCAATGCTGCTGCGGCTTTCCGCCACCTGAGGCCTGTCCGCCGGCATGCCGCGCGAAGCATCACAGGCATGCGCGCGATGACAAAAACGGTGCATTTTTCACAAGCGAAAACCGCTACATAAGGTAACACCGCCAAAAGCAGGCGATACACTACCTGTAGTGCTTGAAATCACTCCAGACCCTAGGTATAGTGTCTGAGCCCTACATTCAATTTGATGCATCCGGGGCACCGCAACCCAAGGAACAGCAGCCAAACGTGTCCGCCAAAGGCAACCGTCAGCCCTCCCCTTTGCCCTGAAGCCATCGAACTCTCACCAACAACAAAGATACAACGAGGAACCATGCAAACAGCCCAACATGCAACCCCCGCCGCCGGCATGCCGATGGCCGCCCAGTCCGGCAACAGCAGCGCCCAGCCCAACCCCCTGACCCACTACCAGATCATCCGCCGCAATGGCGCCGTGGTTCCGTTTGAGCCGAACAAGATCGCCGTGGCGATGATGAAGGCCTTCCTCGCGGTGCATGGCACCCAGGGCGCGGCCTCGGCCAGCGTGCGTGAAACCGTGGATGGCCTGACCCAGGCCGTGATGCGCGCGCTGATGCGTTCGCGCCCGGGCGGCGGCACCTTTCATATAGAAGACGTGCAGGACCAGGTCGAGCTCGGCCTGATGCGCGGCGGCCACCACGAAATCGCCCGCGCCTATGTGCTGTACCGCGAAAAGCGCACGCAGGAACGCGCGCGCCAGCCGCAGGTGACGGCAGCGCAGGCGCCGCAGCTGCATGTGCTGGACGGCGGAAAAAAAGTCACGCTGGACATCGGCAAGCTGCAGGCCCTGATTGAGGCTTCCTGCGCCGGCCTGGGTGCCGAAATCAAGCCGGACCCCATCGTCGCCGAGACCATGCGCAACCTGTATGACGGTGTGCCCATCGACGAGGTCTACAAGGCCTCCATCCTGGCGGCCCGCACCCTGATCGAAAAAGATCCCGACTACACCTACGCCACCGCGCGCCTGCTGCTGCACACCATCCGCCGCGAAGTGCTGGGCGAGGAAGTGGTGCAGGAAGACATGGGCACGCGATATGCCGAATATTTCCCCCAGTTCATCGCCAAGGGCGTGCAGAACGAACTGCTCGACGAAAAGCTGCTGCAGTTCGACCTGGAGCGCCTGGGCGCCGCGCTCAAGCCCGAGCGCGACCTGAAATTCGACTACCTCGGCCTGCAGACCCTGTTCGACCGCTATTTCCTGCACGTGCGCAAGCAGCGCATCGAGCTGCCGCAGGCCTTCTTCATGCGCGTGGCCATGGGCCTGTCGCTTGACGAGATCGACCGCGAAGCGCGTGCCATCGAGTTCTACGAAATCATGTCCTCCTTCGACTTCATGTCGAGCACGCCGACGCTGTTCAATGCCGGCACGCTGCGTTCGCAGCTGTCGTCCTGCTACCTGACCACGGTGGCCGACGACCTGGGCGGCATCTACGACGCCATCAAGGAAAACGCGCTGCTGTCGAAGTTCGCCGGCGGTCTGGGCAACGACTGGACGCCGGTGCGCGCACTCGGCGCCCACATCAAGGGCACCAACGGCGAGTCGCAAGGCGTCGTGCCTTTCCTCAAGGTGGTCAACGACACGGCGGTGGCGGTCAACCAGGGCGGCAAGCGCAAGGGCGCGGTCTGCGCCTACCTGGAAACCTGGCACCTGGACATCGAGGAGTTCCTGGAACTGCGCAAGAACACCGGCGACGACCGCCGCCGTACGCACGACATGAACACCGCCAACTGGATCCCCGACCTGTTCATGCGCCGCGTGATGGAAAAAGGCAGCTGGACGCTGTTCTCGCCGTCGGACACGCCCGACCTGCACGACAAGTTCGGCGACGAGTTCGAAAAAGCCTACGTGGCGTATGAAGCCAAAGCCGAACGCGGCGAGATCAAGCCGGCGCGCAAGCTGCAGGCCGTCGACATGTGGCGCAAGATGCTCTCGATGCTGTTCGAGACCGGCCACCCCTGGATCACCTTCAAGGATGCCTGCAATGTGCGCTCGCCCCAGCAGCACGTCGGTGTGGTGCACTCGTCCAACCTGTGCACCGAGATCACGCTCAACACCAGCGACACCGAAACCGCGGTCTGCAACCTCGGTTCGGTCAACCTGGTCCAGCACCTGAAGGACGGCGCGGTCGACCACGAAAAGCTCAAGAAGACCATCACCACGGCCATGCGCATGCTGGACAACGTGATCGACATCAACTACTACGCCGTCAAGAAGGCGCGCGACTCCAACATGCGCCATCGCCCGGTGGGCCTGGGCATCATGGGTTTCCAGGACTGCCTGTACGAGTTGCGCATCCCCTACGCCTCGGACGCCGCCGTCGAATTTGCCGACAAGTCCATGGAAGCGGTCTGCTACCACGCCTACTGGGCTTCCACCGAGCTGGCCAAAGAGCGCGGCAAGTACACCAGCTACAAGGGCTCGCTGTGGGACCAGGGCATCCTGCCGCTGGACACGCTGGACCTGCTCGCCAAGCAGCGCGGCGGCTACCTGGAAGTCGACCGTTCGGCCACGCTGGACTGGGATGCACTGCGCCAGAAGATCGCAAAGGATGGCATGCGCAATTCCAACTGCGTGGCCATCGCGCCCACGGCCACGATCTCCAACATCATCGGCGTGGACGCCTGCATCGAGCCCTGCTTCGGCAACCTCTCGGTCAAGTCCAACCTGTCCGGCGAATTCACGGTGATCAACCACTACCTGGTGCGCGACCTCAAGCGCCTGGGCCTGTGGGACGACGTGATGGTGGTGGACCTCAAGCACTTCGACGGCTCGCTGCGCCCCATCGACCGTGTGCCGCAGGACATCAAGGCGCTGTACGCCACTGCTTTCGAGGTTGATGCGACCTGGCTGGTCGAGGCCGCGTCGCGCCGCCAGAAGTGGATCGACCAGGCGCAGTCGCTCAACATCTACATGGCCGGCGCTTCCGGCAAGAAGCTCGACGACACCTACAAGCTGGCCTGGCTGCGCGGGCTGAAGACCACCTACTACCTGCGCACCATGAGCGCCACACACGCGGAAAAATCCACCGTGAAGGCCGGCAAGATGAACGCAGTGGCTTCGGGCAACACCGACGACACCGGCAGCATGAACGCACTCGATGCGGCAGCCGCCACGGCGCAGGCGCAGATGAATGTTTCGCCTGCGACCGACATCAAGTTCTGCGCGATCGATGATCCGGGTTGCGAGGCTTGCCAATAACAAAACGCATCGCGGCACCGGAAAAATCCGGTGCCCGATTCGATGTAATTGAGCAACACTAATTTATAGCGATGTGAATGAACACTTTTCATTTTGTATCGCTGCTTTCATAATCCAACTTATTGGAAACATCTATGTTGACCTGGGACGAAGAAGCCAAACCATCGTTGCAAAAATCGTTGACCAGCGGCTTGCCTGAAGGCCGCTCGATGGAGCTTCCGCCTCTTTCCGCCGTGCAGCCTCAAGCCGCGACCCGCATGCTTGACGACAGCGCACTGACTTCCACCACACCGACACGCGCCGCCGCAAGCCCTGCGGCTGCCGTCGCGCCCACGGCACACCGCGTCAAGGCTGCCGACAAACGCATCATCAACGGCCAGACCGACGTGAACCAGCTGGTTCCGTTCAAGTACAAATGGGCCTGGGAAAAATACCTCGCCAGCTGCGCCAACCACTGGATGCCGCAGGAAGTCAACATGACGCGCGACATCGCGCTGTGGAAAGACCCGAACGGCCTGACCGAAGACGAGCGCCGCCTGGTCAAGCGCAACCTCGGCTTTTTTGTCACCGCCGATTCGCTGGCTGCCAACAACATCGTGCTGGGCACCTACCGCCACATCACGGCGCCCGAGTGCCGCCAGTTCCTGCTGCGCCAGGCCTTCGAGGAAGCCATCCACACCCACGCCTACCAGTACATCACCGAGTCGCTGGGCCTGGATGAAAGCGAGATCTTCAACGCCTACAACGAAGTGCAGTCGATCAAGGACAAGGACCAGTTCCTGATTCCTTTCATCGATGCGATCTCGGACCCCAACTTCAGGACCGGCACCCAGGAGTCCGACCAGACCCTGCTCAAGTCGCTGATCGTGTTTGCCTGCCTGATGGAAGGCCTGTTCTTCTATGTCGGCTTCACGCAGATCCTGGCGCTGGGCCGGCAGAACAAGATGACCGGCGCGGCCGAGCAGTACCAGTACATCCTGCGCGACGAGTCCATGCACTGCAACTTCGGCATCGACCTGATCAACCAGCTCAAGCTGGAAAACCCGCTGCTGTGGACTGCCGAGTTCAAGGCCGAGATCAAGGCCCTGTTCCTCAAGGCGGTCGAACTCGAATATCGCTACGCCGAAGACACCATGCCGCGCGGCGTGCTGGGCCTGAATGCTTCCATGTTCAAGGGCTACCTGCGCTACATCGCCAACCGCCGGGCCACGCAGATCGGCCTGGAGACGCTGTTCCCGAACGAGGAAAACCCGTTCCCCTGGATGAGCGAGATGATCGACCTGAAAAAGGAACGCAACTTTTTTGAAACCCGTGTGATCGAGTACCAGTCCGGTGGTGCCCTTTCCTGGGATTGAAGGCTGCTACGCACAATGATTTCAAGAATTGCAATGACCAGTGACGCTACCGAAGAGTGCGCGTTGGGCTTTGCTCCTGTGTTCGCGGCGCTGGGCACGGTTTATCCGTCCGCCCAACGCCGTGAATCGCTTCGCGTACTCCAACCGTGAAGTGCTCTTTGCAATGTGATCAAGGAGAAAACTATGGCAACTGCGAAAAAATCTGCGGCTAAAAAAGCTGCTCCGAAGAAAGCCCCTGCGAAAAAAGTAGCGGCTAAAAAAGCGCCTGCTAAAAAAGTAGCAGCGAAAAAAGCCCCGGCCAAAAAAGCGCCAGCGAAAAAAGTAGCAGCTAAAAAAGCTCCTGCGAAAAAAGCGCCAGCGAAAAAAGCCCCGGCCAAGAAAGTAGCGGCCAAAAAACCAGCTGCAAAAAAAGCAGCAGCTAAAAAGCCTGCAGCGAAAAAAGTAGCGAAGAAGGCCCCAGCGAAGAAAGCTGCTGCCAAGAAGCCTGCAGCCAAGAAAGCAGCGAAAAAACCCGCTGCGAAGAAAGCCGCGAAAAAACCCGCTGCCAAAGCACCCGCTGCCCCGGCTGCCCCTGCGGCTCAGACAACTCTGAACCCGCAGGCTGCCTGGCCGTTTCCGACAGCCAGCAAGCCGTAAGCGACAAGGTCGTTTTGCTTGAAGCCCGGCATCGCAAGATGCCGGGCTTTTTCTTTGGGGGGAAACCGCGGGGCCTGAGCAGGCGCGCCAGCTTGCTATCGAATCAATAGCTTCCGGCGCTCGCCAGTTGCGCGTTACAGGCCGGTTTGTTCAGTGCCCAGGGTGTAGTTCTGGCCGCCCCGGAAGGCGATCTTGTGAGCGCCGACCCGGTTGCCCAGTTCTGCGCAACGCGCCAGCGGCCAGCCTTTTTCGAGGCCAAACAGCAGTGCGCCGCGAAACGCATCGCCGCAGCCCGTGGGGTCCACCACCTGCGCGGCCTTGACCGGCGGCACCAGCGTTTTTTCGCCCGCGACCCAGACCTCGCAGCCCTGCGCTCCGAGGGTGACGATCAGGCCTTCGACACGTTGCGACAACTCCGCAATCGACAGGCCGGTGCGGTCACACAGCAGCCTGGCTTCGTAGTCGTTGACGGTGACCCAGGTCGCCAGCTCGACGAAGTGCGCCAGGTCCTTGCCATCAAACATCGGCAGGCCCTGGCCCGGATCGAACACAAAAGGAATGCCGGCGGCCTTGAACTGCTCGGCATGCTGCAGCATGGCGTCGCGTCCATCCGGCGAGATGATGCCGATGTTGATGTCGGCGCGCGGCGCGATTTTTGTCGTGTGCGCCTGGCCCATCGCCCCCGGATGGAAAGCGGTGATCTGGTTGTTGTCGCGGTCCGTCATGATCATGGCCTGGGCGGTGTAGGTGTCGCCCACCTCCCTGACAAACTCGGTGCTGATGCCCTGCGTGTCCAGCCGCGCCACATACTCGGCACCATCGCTGCCGACCGTCGCCATCGGCAGCGGCGTGCCGCCCAGCTGCTTGAGGCTGTAGGCGATGTTGCCGGCGCAGCCGCCGAATTCGCGGCGCAGCGCCGGTACCAGGAAGGACACATTGAGGATGTGCAGCTGGTCGGGCAGGATCTGCTCGGCAAAGCGGCCCTCGAAGGTCATGATGGTGTCAAAGGCCAGGGAACCACAAATCACAGCAGGCATGGGATCTCGTTTCAGGGATAAAAAGCAAGGACGCGGTAGCCGGCAATCCGCAGCGGCACGGATGGCCTGGGCAAAGCCGCAGGAGCGCTGGCAGCGGCCACGGGGGCCGCCGCAGGGTTGGAAACAGCAATCGCCAGCACACCCGAAAATTCGCCGCCGGCGGCCAGGGTGGCCACATCGGCGCCAAGTTCGGCCGGCGCCAGCACACGGCGCACCAGCGCCTGATCCTGGCTGTCGGTCAGCGTCAGTTCCAGCGCCGGCATCGCCAGGGCCACGCTGCCGGTGTTCTTGATCACCACCTTGAGGCGATAGGCATCGGGGGCGAGCTTGCTGAAGGACGAACTGTCGATCACGATGGATTCGATTTGCCGCAGCGGCCCGATCTCGCAGCCGAGGTAGCCGCACAGCGCCTGCAAACCGCCATGCAGGCCGGGCTGACGCACGGCCAGGGCATCCCTCTGGAACAGCGCCACCTGCAACAGCAGGCCGATCAGCAGCAGCAGCCCCACGCCGCCCAGCGACCAGCGCATGACCGGCCGGCGCCAGAAGGCCTGCCGCCTGGCATCACGCACGAACGACACGTCCTGCACGGGCACTGGCGGCGCGGCGGATTCGCCGAAGTTGCTGTCCTCCTGCGCCTCGCGCGCCGCCGCATCCGGCAGCACATATGAATCGGGGCTCACCGAGGACGCGAACACCTCGGCGGCCAGGTCGGGCGGCATGGACACCTGGACTTCGGGCACGGACAACGCTGGCGCGGGAGGCTCGGGTGGTGCGGCGGCTGTCGTGTTGTCCGGCGCCACCAGCAGGGTGGACAAGGCAGCCACCGGGGTTGCTGCCGGCGCAGACGCCGGTGGCTCGGCCACTGCCGAAGCGGCTGGCGCGCCTGTTGTGCCCGTCACAGGGGCCGGGGCAGGAACACCCAACTCGCGCGGCTGCAGGTATGCCGCAGCATCAAACACATCGGAACACTGGCCACAACGCACCCAGCCCTGGGAAATCTTGAGTTGGTCGGCCACGACTTTGAACATCGTGCCGCAGGCAGGACAGCGCGTAATCAGGCTCATGTGGCTCGTATTGTACGGGCGCGCTACACCCGGAACTCAGTCCCCGCGCGAGCGCGTCACCGGCTCAAAGCCGGGCGGTCATCAGGATCCAGCCGTCTTCCTGGTCACTGACCTGCAGCTGCGCATACGGGGCGTAGGCCGCCTTGAGCTCGTCGGCCTGGCGCTCCAGGATGCCGGCCAGCACCAGCGAACCACCGGGCGCGACACGGGAACACAGCAGCGGCGCCAGCACCTTGAGTGGCGTCGCGAGGATGTTGGCGAGCACCGTCTGGTAGACGCCATCGGCCTTGTCGGGCAGGCCGGCGTTCAAACTCACGTGGTTGGCCTCGGCATTGGCCAGTGTGGACTGGACCGCAGCTTCATCGATGTCCAGCGCGTCGATGCCCACGGCGCCGAATTTTGCAGCTCCAATCGCGAGAATGCCTGAACCGCAGCCGTAGTCGAGAACCCTTCCGAGTGATTTGCCGGCAGCGCCCGAACGCAGCGAAGGGCCGCCCCGAGCAAGTTCAGCCCCTTCTTCAGAGGAAAGGGGCAGCGAGTCGCCGGAGGCGACTCGGCCAGTGCCGAGCGTGGGGGCGCCATTTTCAGCGATCCAGCGAAGGCACATGCGTGTGGTCGGGTGCGTGCCTGTGCCGAAGGCCAGGCCCGGATCGAGCCGGATCACCTGCGTGGCCTCAGCCGGCGGCTCGTGCCAGGTCGGCACGATCCAGAAGGCGGGCGTGATCTCGACCGGCGCAAACTGCGACTGCGTCAGACGCACCCAGTCCTGCTCGGGCACCGGCTGGATGGCCACCACCTGGCAGCCGTCGAAAAAATCCTGGGCAGACAGGAGGGCGGCCGCATCACGCGCCAGCACTTCGCTCTCGAACAAGGAGACCACGCGCGAGCGCTCCCAGCCGGCCTGGGGCGGCGGCATGCCGGGCTCGCCGAACAGCGCCTGCTCGGCCGGTGTCTGCGCATCGGCGTCTTCGACCGACACGCTGAGCGCGTCCAGCGCATCGAGCGCGTCGCTGAGCTCCTCGACCTGCGCCGCCGGCGCCAACAGGATCAGTTCAAACATGGATGTCCCGGAAAAAATTCAGGCAGGGGCCGCAGGCGCAGCGCCCCCACGGGAGGCATGGAGCGACACGCAGTGCGCGAACGGGGCATTACCTGTCCCGTTTTGACAACCACTCTTCCAGGTAATGGATGTTGGTGCCGCCGTCCATGAACTTGGCGTCCACCATCAATTCGCGGTGCAGCGGGATGTTGGTGTTGATGCCCTCGACCACGGTTTCGGCCAGCGCCGTGCGCATGCGGGCCAGCGCCTGCTCGCGCGTGTCGCCGTGAACAATGATCTTGCCGATCATCGAGTCGTAGTTGGGCGGCACGAAATAATTGGCGTAGATGTGCGAGTCCACCCGCACCCCGGGACCGCCCGGTGTGTGCCAGGTCGTGATGCGACCCGGTGAAGGGGTGAACTTGTAGGGGTCTTCGGCGTTGATGCGGCATTCGATCGCATGGCCCCTGATCTGGATGTCGCGCTGCACGAAGGGCAGCTTTTCGTTGGCCGCCACCATGATCTGCGTCCTCACGATGTCCACGCCGGTGATCCACTCGGTCACCGGGTGCTCGACCTGCACGCGGGTGTTCATCTCGATGAAATAGAACTCGCCGTTTTCGTAGAGAAACTCGAAGGTCCCGGCCCCGCGGTAGCCGATTTTTTTCACGGCCGCGACACAGCGATCGCCGATGCGCTCGATCAGCTTGCGCGGGATGCCCGGCGCCGGCCCTTCCTCGATGACTTTCTGGTGGCGGCGCTGCATGGAGCAGTCGCGTTCGCCCAGCCAGACCGCATTCTTGTGCTGGTCGGCCAGGATCTGGATTTCGATGTGCCGCGGGTTCTGCAGGAATTTCTCCATGTAGACCTCGGGATTGCCGAAGGCCGCGCCGGCTTCGGCCTTGGTGGTCTGCACCGCGTGCAGCAGCGCCGCCTCGGTGTGCACCACACGCATGCCACGCCCGCCGCCGCCGCCGGCGGCCTTGATGATGACCGGGTAGCCGACCTGCTTGGCCGTGCGCTTGATGATCACCGCGTCGTCGGGCAAGGCGCCTTCGGAACCGGGCACACAAGGCACGCCGGCCTTGATCATGGTCTGCTTGGCCGACACCTTGTCGCCCATGATGCGGATGGACTCCGGCGTCGGGCCGATGAACTTGAAGCCGCTTTTTTCCACCCGTTCGGCAAAGTCGGCGTTTTCGCTGAGGAAACCGTAGCCGGGATGGATAGCCTCGGCGTCGGTCACCTCGGCGGCCGAAATGATGGCCGGCATGTTGAGGTAGCTGAGCCCCGAGGGCGCGGGACCGATGCAGACCGACTCGTCGGCCAGCTTGATGTATTTGGCCTCGCGGTCGGCCTCTGAATACACCATCACCGCCTTGACGCCGAGTTCGCGGCAGGCGCGCTGGATCCGCAGGGCGATCTCACCGCGGTTGGCAATCAGTATCTTTTTGAACATGCGGCGATCACTCGATCATGAACAGCGCTTGGCCGTATTCCACCGCCTGGCCGTTCTCGCAAAGGATGCGTGTGATGGTGCCGGATTTGTCCGCCTCGATCTCGTTGAGGATTTTCATGGCCTCGATGATGCAGATGGTCTCGCCTTCCTTGACCTGGCTGCCGACTTCCACAAAAGCCTTGGCGCCGGGACTGGCGGAACGGTAAAAAGTGCCGACCATGGGGGACTTGACGGCATGGCCGGCCGGCGCCGCGGGGGCCTCGGCGACCGCAGGCGCGGCAGCGGCGACCGGCGCAGCGGCGACCGGTGCCGGGGCCATGGCGGGCTGCTGCATCATCACCTGGGGCGCGCCGCCGGACTTGACGATGCGTACCTTGCCCTCGGCCTCGGTGATTTCAAGTTCGGACACATTGGACTCCGAGACAAGGTCGATCAGGGTCTTGAGTTTTCTTAAATCCATGGGGAGCTCCAACGACAGTAGACGGCCAAGGCTTGGCGGGGCGATTTGCACCTAAGCTCCGCGTTTTACACCTTTTAGTGCCTGAAAATCACTTAAATTTTATCAACCCGGCAGCACGCCGGGTCAGGAAAGGGCGAAGTCTACCCTATCCCCATGCCTTTTTGACGAGAAACCGCGGGGACACCGGCGCCAGGCACTCAAGCCACGGTGAGTAGGAGGAAAAATCCAGTTAAAGTCAAGCAAAATTCAACAACTTCTTAGAAGTTATCGTTATTTGTCTTTATCTATGAATAATTCGGATGACTCAAGCAAGCCGCCGGCAGGCGGATCAGGTGAGCTGGGCCCATTGCGCCAGATCGTCCGCAGACACCTGGCCGCTTTTGCGGTGCAGCACCTGGCCGGAGGCGCCAAACACCACGGTGAACGGCAGGCCGCCCGCCAGGTTGCCCAATGATTTGCTGAGTTCCGTCCCCTGCAGCCCGGCCATGACGACCGGGAAACCCAGGGGTTTGCGCTGCAGCCAGGTCCGCACCGCACTCGGCTGATCGACCGCCAACCCCAGCACCTGCCAGTTCCTGGCCCGGTTGTCGGTATGAAACCGGTCGATCAGCGGCAGCTCTTCCACACAGGGCGGGCACCAGGTGGCCCAGAAATTGACCAGCAAGGGTTTGCCGGCAAACCCTGCCATGGGCAGGGGCGCGCCCTCAGGGGTGTCGAAACTCTGCTGCCAGAAGGCCTGAGCCACGGTATCGGGCGCCGCGGCGCCGCGGGAAGCAGGGTCGCCATGCGGCCGGATCTGCCACCAGGCCACGCCGGCGCCGGCCAGCGCGGCGGCGCCGGCCGTGCCGGCATACAGGATTTGTCTGCGTTTCAAGAAGAGGACTCCGGGGAAGACATCAGCAATTTTTGCACGTCCGCGAGGTCCCCACGCGGTTTGCGGCCTTTGCCGTCGGGCCGCAAAGCACCGCGCAGGTCGTCGTGGTCGTACACCAGCAGGTGCACACCGACCGGCTCCTTGAGACCGGGGCAGAAGCTGCTCAGGCTCAGCGCTTCCACCTTGTCGCCGGTGAAGCCCGTCACGGTGCGCGGTTCGTAGTCCACCTGGTGGTCGATCAGCGCGATTTCGGCCGATTTGGAGTCGTCGCAGAACAACTGGATATAGATGTCCGACAGCCGCGTCGCCGTGCCGTGCCAGACGGCGCCGCCCAGGTAAGGGCGAAACGCCGCCAGACGCTGCATCCAGGTCAGCGCCAGCTCGCGCAGCGCCGCCAGTTCCAGCGGCTGGGTATCGGCACAAAAAATCGAGATGTACTCGATCACCGCGTCCTCGACCTCGTCGTTGCCGGGCAGTTCGGTGCGCGCCGGCAGGCCCATCTGCTTGACGGCACGGCGCTTCGCCGGGCCGTATTCCAGGCCTTCCTCGACGATGAGGGCGGCGGCGGCGCTGGCAATTTCCAGTTTCAGGGGGGTGGTGTTCACGGTGCGAGGGCTGAAGAACGAGCCTGTGACTCTACAGGGATGGAGCCGCCGGCTGGCCGGAAAGTTGCAGGAGCTTGCGCGGGGGCGGCACGCGCTATCAAATCAATAGCTGTCCACGCTTGCCAGTCAAGGTCTGGAGGCCATTTTTATACTGAAGCGAAGGTGCACCGCCTGGCCGGGCAGCCGCGGCAGGCTCCGGCGGCCAGCCTCCTAGAATACCCGCATGCACATACATATCCTCGGAATCTGCGGCACCTTCATGGGTGGCCTGGCAGCGCTGGCGCGCGAAGCCGGCCACACCGTCACCGGCTGCGACAGCGGCGTCTACCCGCCCATGAGCGACCAGTTGCGCGCCCTCGGCATTGAACTGGTCGAAGGTTATGGCGCCGACCAGATGGCCTTCGCACCCGATGTGTTTGTGGTCGGGAATGTGGTGTCTCGTGCGCATGACGTCGGCGGAAAACCCAAATTTCCCCTGATGGAAGCCATCCTGGACGCCGGCGTGCCCTACACCAGCGGTCCACAGTGGCTGTCCGGCCATGTGCTGCACCACCCCACGCACCACCCCACCGGCCCGCGCCATGTGATGGCGGTGGCCGGCACCCATGGCAAAACCACCACCACGGCCATGCTGGCCTGGATCCTGAAGTGCGCCGGCCTGCAGCCGGGTTTTCTGGTCGGCGGCGTGCCTCTGAACTTCGGCGTCTCCGCACGATTGGGAGCGGGCAATACCTTCGTGATTGAAGCCGACGAATACGACACCGCGTTTTTCGACAAGCGCAGCAAGTTCGTCCACTACCGGCCGCGCACCGCCATCCTGAACAACCTCGAGTTCGACCACGCCGACATCTTTGACAACCTGGCGGCCATCGAGCGGCAGTTCCACCACCTGGTGCGCACCGTGCCCGCTGCCGGCCGCGTGGTGGTCAATGCCGGCGAAGACAGCCTGGCCCGGGTGCTGGCCCAGGGCTGCTGGAGTGAGCGGGTACTTTTCGGCGCTGAGGCGACTGAAGGCTTCTCGGCCCAGGGCGAACCTGCCGCTTTCGACGTACTGCGCGACGGCCGCCAGGTTGCGCGGGTGGAGTGGGCCATCAGCGGCGTGCACAACCAGCTCAATGCGCTGGCCGCCATCGCCGCGGCAGAACATGTAGGCGTGACGCCGCAAGCCGCCGCTGAAGCCTTGCGCAGCTTCGAGAACGTCAGGCGCCGCATGGAAGTGCGCGGCACCGTCGCCCGTGCCGGCGGCAACATCACCGTGTACGACGACTTTGCACACCACCCGACCGCCATTCACACCACCATCGACGGACTGCGCCGCCAGATCAAGTCGGGCGAGCGCATTTTGGCCATCTTCGAGCCGCGCAGCAACACCATGAAACTCGGCACCATGACGGCGCAACTGCCCTGGAGCCTGGAGCAGGCGGACCTGGCGTTTTGCCACGCCGGCGGGCTCGACTGGGACGCCCGCGCCGCCCTGGCGCCCATGGGCGCGCGCGCGCAGGTGGCCGACAGCATGGATGCGCTCGTGGCCCAGGTACAGGCGGCGGCCCGCCCCGGCGACCATTTGCTGTGCATGAGCAATGGCGGTTTTGGCGGCATCCATGCGCGGCTGCTGGAGGCGTTGCAGGGACCCTGATTCGCTATTTTTTTGATAGCTGCCTGCGAGCATCCAGTAAGGGCTGGAGGCCGAAAACGCCTGAAAATCAGTAACTGATGCTCATCGCCGCCACATCGATGTGCACCACCGGCTTGGCCAGCGCCGCGCTGACCGCACGCGCAAAGGCCTGGGCCCAGGCAGGGTCGGCAAAGCGGGCCCGGCCGGCAGCCTGAGCCACCACCAGCACCTTGTCGGCTGTCAGCAGCTTGCCGGTGGGCCGCAGCGGCTCGCAGTCCATTTGCGTGAACTGGTCGTCCAGCCAGATCCTGGCGAGGTCATGCGGCAGCGGCTGGACTTCCTCCAGGTCCACGCGGATGGGCGGGGCGTTTTTGAACGACACGGTGACTTCGCTGCGCATGGGGTCCTCGCTGGAGAAATGACGGCAGCCCCCAGCTTGGGCGCGGCCAGGCGGGCTGGCAATCGGCTGAAACCCGGGCGTCGGCCGGTATTTATTTGCGGCCGAGCTGCGCGGGCGCCGTCAGATCCACGGTCAGGGCGCGTGACTGGGCGGGCGCCGCGGCCGGCTTGGGCGCCGCTCCGTCCGGGGTGCTGCCGGAGCCGGCATCCAGCGGGCCAAAGCTGCCGGTGCCGGCCTTGTCCGGCGTGGTGGTGATCGAACCCGCAAAGTACAGGCTGGCCAGATCGCGCGTGAGCTGCGCCGGGCTCAGGCCGGTACGCTGCTGCAGGCGCTCGAAGGTGCTGACCTCCTGGGACAGCGCGCGCAGCAACAGCAGCTGCGAGTCGCGCAACCAGCGCAGCGGCACATCGGGCGCGCGCCGGAAATACACCGGCTTGCTGCGGTAACGCGGCGGCAACACGTCGCGCCGGGTGCGCTGCGCGTAGATCCAGCGCAGTTGCGACAGGCTGTTGGGCAGGAAATGCGCCGGCACACCGCGCGCCGCCAGCGGACGCCGGTCCCAGCGGGCCAGCTCGAAATCCTGCGGCTCGGCGTCCGGCGAAATGCCGATGCGCCATTCGTGAAAGTCCATCACGGCCAGCAGCGCCCCCTTGTGGCTGACCTGGTAAATACCCGGCAGCAACTGGCTCTCGCGCGCAATCAGTTGACCGCCCAGCACGAACTGGCAGCACAGCGAACGCAGGCGCACCTCGATCTGCTGCAGCATCCGGTGCAGGCTGGGCACCGAGGCGGGATCGAAGGAATACATCGGATCGAGGTCGCTGGACGCCAGCGGCAGCGAGAAAGCGATCGGACGGTCGACTTCCGACAGGTTGAGCTGGATGGCGCGCTCGGTCGGCCGGCCGGCCAGCACCTTCAGGGTGTCGGCGCTGAGCAGCCGGCTTTTTTCACCACTGACCAGCCAGGCATCGGCCTCTGAAAAAGCCCCTCCCTGCCACGCGGCCAGGCCCTTGGGCACCTGCGCCAGCAGCACTTCCAGGTGTTTGCTTTGCTCCGGCGTGAAACCGGCCAGGCCCAACCACAGAACAGGCTGCTCAAGAGACATGGGATTTTTTGGACCAAGGGGTGGGAGACGTGATGCCGACAAAATGCAACAACACGTAACCGAACTGTACCTTCTTCCGTCCAGCCCGGCACCCCCCAAATGGGGGAGACGGGCAGAAACGCCACACTGGTGTGCTTAACGCGCGCGCCGGGTCTTGACCGCTTCCGACAACACGTCGAGCACCGTCAGCGAATCGTCCCAGCCGAGGCAGGCATCGGTGATGCTCTGGCCATAGTCGAGGGCCTTCGCATCGTCCTTGCCGGGCGTGAATTTCTGGGCGCCGGCTTTGAGGTGGCTTTCCACCATCAGGCCGAACACCTGGTGCGATCCAGCGGCCACCTGGCTGGCGATTTCGCGCGCCACATCGCGCTGCTTTTCGTGCTGCTTGGAGCTGTTGGCATGGCTGCAATCGACCATCAGGGTGGCCGGCAGCTTCGAAGCCTCGAGTTCCTTGCAGGCCGCGGCCACGCTGGCCGCGTCGTAGTTGGGCGCCTTGCCGCCGCGCAGGATCACGTGGCAATCCTTGTTGCCGTTGGTCTGCACGATCGCGACCTGGCCGTTTTTGTGCACCGACAGGAAGTGGTGGCCGCGCGCCGCCGCCTGGATCGCGTCGGTGGCAATCCGGATATTGCCGTCGGTGCCGTTCTTGAAACCGATGGGGGCCGACAGGCCCGAGGCCAGTTCGCGGTGCACCTGGCTTTCGGTGGTGCGCGCGCCGATCGCGCCCCAGGCAATCAGGTCGCCGATGTATTGCGGCGAGATCACGTCGAGAAACTCGCTGCCGGCCGGCAGGCCCAGGCGGTTGATGTCGATCAGCAACTGGCGCGCGATGCGCAGGCCCTCGTCGATACGGAAAGTCTCATCGAGGTAGGGGTCGTTGATCAGGCCCTTCCAGCCGACGGTGGTGCGCGGCTTCTCGAAATAGACGCGCATCACGATTTCCAGCGTGCCGGCGTATTTTTTGCGCTGCTCGGCCAGGCGGCGCGCGTAGTCCAGGGCCGCGGCCGGGTCGTGGATGGAGCAGGGCCCGATCACCACCAGCAGGCGGTCGTCGGTGCCGGCCATGATGTTGTGGATGTCCTGGCGCGTCTTGCTGATCAGCGTTTCAACAGGGGTGCCGCTGATCGGGAAGAACCGGATCAGGTGTTCGGGAGGTGGAAGCACGGTGATGTCCTTGATGCGTTCGTCGTCGGTCTGGCTGGTTTTCTCGACGCTCGCATACCAGCTGTCGCTGGTTCGGGGGGCTGTGGGATTCATGGCTGGCTTCCTTTTGGGACTTTGAACAATCAATCGGTGCGCCGCAGGGCAAAAAAAAACCGCCGGAGGTCCGGCGGTTTTTCAAGATTCTGTGGCGTATTTTTTCTGCTTACGCGAGGATCTCTCTACCGCCGGAGGCGCTTGAGAACCAAAAGTAGGCAAAATAAAATTTCGCGGAGGTCATGGCTGGAATGTAGCACAGCGCCGTGCGGCGTCCGGAAATTGCAATCGGCGCGCCACGCGGCCGTGGGAAACACGCCACACACAGCGCCAGCAGCCTCCGTCAACGCCGTAAGCGCACCCACCAGTTGCGGGCCCGCCTGAGCCGGGTGGCTTCCAGCGCGGCGGGTACGGATTCCGCAGGCGCCTGATCGCGCAGCTGCTCGTACATGTCGATGAGCAGCATGCCCTCGCCGAGCGTGCGCCAGGCCACCAGCTCGAAATCCTCCAGCGGAATGTCCTGCGCGGGCGGCTCCCCGGCCGCCTGCGGCTGGGCGGGCGGCAGCAGCCACTGGCCAATCAGCACCCGGAAGTTGTTCAGCGCGGCCAGGTAGGACGCGTATTCGTAGAGGCCGCGCCAGGCCGGGCTCAGGCCGATCACCAGCGCCCGGTGCTCCCGCAGGGTGGTCATCAGGTCCATCAGCAGGGGCGCGGCTTCGGCCGGTCCGGCCGCCAGCTTCAGGCGCGACAGCACCGCCTCGATGCCGACCGACAGCACGCCCATGCCCTCGGCCAGCTGCAGCGACTCCTCGTCGGCCATGGCCGAGCGCAGGAACTGGCTGAGTTCGCCGAAACTCTGGATGCTGGGCAGCTGGGTCGAGGGATCGATGACCAGCCGGGAGTTCGGCGCCGCAGCCATGGACTCCCCTCAGGCAGTGCCGCCCACGGTCAGGCCGTCGATGCGCAGCGTAGGCTGGCCCACGCCCACCGGCACGCTCTGGCCTTCCTTGCCGCAGGTGCCCACGCCGCTGTCGAGCGCCATGTCGTTGGCGATCATGGTGACGCGGGTCAGCGCATCCGGGCCGTTGCCGACAATCGTCGCGCCCTTGACCGGATACAGGATCTTGCCGTTTTCGACCCAGAAGGCCTCGCTCGCCGAGAACACGAACTTGCCTGAGGTGATGTCGACCTGGCCGCCGCCGAAGTTGGTGGCATACAGGCCTTTCTTGATGCTGGCGACAATTTCCTCCGGCGCCTTGTCGCCGCCCAGCATGTAGGTGTTGGTCATGCGCGGCATCGGCACATGCGCATAACTTTCGCGGCGCCCGTTGCCTGTGGGCTTGACGCCGGACAGGCGCGCATTCAGCGAGTCCTGGATGTAACCCTTGAGGATGCCGTCCTCGATCAGCACGTTGCGCTGGCTGGCATGGCCCTCGTCATCGACGTTGAGCGAGCCGCGCCGGTCGGCAATCGTGCCGTCGTCGAGCACGGTCACGCCCTTGGCCGCCACGCGTTCGCCGATGCGGCCGGAAAACGCGCTGGAGCCCTTGCGGTTGAAGTCGCCTTCGAGGCCGTGGCCAATCGCCTCGTGCAACAGGATGCCGGGCCAGCCGGGGCCGAGCACCACGGTCATCTCGCCGGCCGGCGCCGGTCGCGCTTCCAGGTTGGACAGGGCCGCGGTCACTGCGTCGGTGACATATTCATTGATCTGCGCCTCGTCGAAGTACGCCAGGCCGAAACGCCCGCCGCCGCCGCCCGAGCCCATTTCGCGGCGGCTCACGCCGCCGACTTTTTTCTCGGCGATCACGGTGACCGACAGGCGCACCAGCGGACGCACGTCGGCGGCCAGCGTGCCGTCGGCACGCGCCACCATCACCACGTCGTATTCGCTGGCCAGGCCGGCCATCACCTGCACGATGCGCGGATCTTTGGCCTTCGCGAGTTTTTCCACCCGTTCGAGCAACTGCACCTTGGCCGTGCTGCCCAGCGTGGCAATCGGGTCCATGTCGCGGTACAACGCGCGGCCCGGTGCCACCTTGCGCGAGGGCACCTTGATACGACCAGCGCGGGTCGCCGCCGAGATGGTGCGCACGGTGCGCGCCGCGTCGAGCAACGAAGCCTCGGAAATGTCGTCGGAGTAGGCAAACGCGGTTTTTTCGCCGCTGACCGCACGCACGCCCACGCCCTGGTCGATGCTGAAGGAGCCGGTCTTGACGATGCCTTCTTCCAGGCTCCAGCCTTCGCTGCGGGTGTACTGGAAATACAGGTCGGCGTCATCCACGCCCCAGGAGGTGATTTCACCCAGCGCCCGCGACAGGTGCGCTTCCGTCAACCCGAACGGTGCCAGCAACAGCTTCTGCGCAATCTCCAGCCGCTGCGAGGTCGCGTCGGCGCTGGGCCGGGCGCTGGAGGCGGAAGCCGGACGGCGGGCAGAAGACGGCGAGGATTTGAGTGAGGTCATGCGGTCATTGTAGGCAGTCCGCCCCCGCCTGCGCCCTGCGGGGCTTTCCCGCCAGGTCAGCCGCTCAGGTCGCTGGTGCTGGCGCCCGGGCCGTTGGTTTTGCACGATTCGATGCCGCCGTCGCGCGCAGCGGCGCTGGCGTACATCTGGCTTTGGCCAATCACCTGGTTGTTGCCGGCGCGCAGCGTGAAATAGGGCGATCCGTCCTTGCCGTCCAGGCGCATATACCGGGCGTCGTCCGCGGCATTCTTCTTCACGGATTCGATGCCGGCAAGGGCGCTGGCTTTGGCGTCGTACATCTCGCTGGCCAGGATGGTCTGGCCATTGGCGGCCAGCAGCGAGAAGAAGTACTTGTCGTTTTTGGACTTCTTGAGTTCGAATTTTCCGGCCATGGCGGTGTCCTTAAGAAAAAGTGAGTACACATGCTTGCCCTTCTTTGTAGCCCACCCGAGGCCGCGACGCAAGAACTTATTCCCGGGCCTGCTGCGGCGCGACCAGCCGCCGCCCGGGCGTCAGGCCCGGCGCTCAGCCAGGTATTTGAAGATGGCCGCGTCATCGAGCGCAGCCAGCCCGGCGCCATGCGCCTGGGCAAACACCTCGCTGGCACGCGCACCGAGCGGTCCCTCGAAACCGGCGGCCCGGGCGGCTTCCACGGCCAGCCGCGTGTCTTTCTCGAGCAGCGTCACATGCGCCCGCGGCGCGTAGTCGCCGGCGATCGCACGGCGCAGCCGGTCCGAGCCTATCCAGCTCTGGCCGCTCGACTGCTCGATCACGTCCAGCGTACGGCCCGCGTCCAGGCCCAGCCGTTCGGCCAGCACGAGGACTTCGGCAGCGCCGACCAGGTTGATGCCGGCCAGCAGGTTGTTGACCAGCTTGGTGCGGGCGCCGTCGCCAGGCCGCTCGCTGATCCGAAAAACCTTGCCCGACAGGGCCTGCAGCAAGTCCGCCTGCTGCTCGTACACGGCCGGTGCACAGGCGACCATGAGGCTCATGGAACCGTCGCGCGCGCGGGCCGGGCCGCCCGACATGGGGGCATCGACCGTGTGCACGCCCCGTTCAGCCAGGCGGGCCGCGACAGACTCGACCACCTGCGGTGCAATCGTCGGGCACAGCAGCACGGTGTGCCCCGGCTGCAGCATGCAGGCCAGGCCGTCCGCCCCGAACAACACGGCCTCGGTCTGCGCGGCATCCACCACACACACCACAAATGCTACGGAATTGACAGCTGCTTGCGCAGGTCTGGCAAGGGCTGAAGCCCCTTCTCGTTCAAGATCGGCGACTTTGGCAGCATCGATGTCGCAGACCTGCACGGCCCAGCCCCGATCCAGCAGGTTGGCCGCCATGGCGCCGCCCATGTTGCCGGCGCCGATGATCGCAACGCTTTTTTTCTTCACTAGGATTGCACGAGCCGCTTGGCCTTGGAAATCGACATCAATATGCCCACCGCCAGCCCCAGCGTCACCATGGCCGTGCCGCCGTAACTGATGAAGGGCAGGGGCACGCCGACCACCGGCAGGATGCCGCTGACCATGCCCATGTTGACAAAGGCATAGGTGAAAAAAATCATGGTCACGGCCCCGGCAAGCAGGCGCGCGAACAGGGTGGGCGCCTCCAGCGCAATCACCAGGCCGCGGAAAATCAGGAAGATGAAGGCCACGATCAGCGCCAGGTTGCCGGCCAGGCCAAACTCCTCGGAGTAGGCCGCGAAGATGAAATCGGTGGTGCGCTCGGGAATGAATTCCAGGTGGGTTTGCGTGCCCTGCATGAAGCCCTTGCCCAGCAGCCCGCCCGACCCGATGGCGATCATGCCCTGGATGATGTGGAAGCCCTTGCCCAGCGGGTCACGCGTCGGGTCCAGTAGGGTGCAGATGCGCTGCTGCTGGTAATCATGCAGGACCGGCCAGCGCATGCCCCTGGCGCAGAGTTCTGGCTCGAACCAGACCAGCAGCAGGATGCCCGCCAGGCCCAGCAGCACCGGCGGCAGGATCAGCTTCCAGCTCAAACCGGCAAAAAAGATGACGGCCAGACCGGCCGCCAGCACCAGCAGCGAGGTGCCCAGGTCGGGCTGCTTCATGATCAGGCCGACCGGCAGCATCAGCAGCGCGCCGGCCACCAGGAAATCGAGCGGTCGCAACTGGCCCTCGCGCTTCTGGAACCACCAGGCCAGCATCAGCGGCATGGCGATCTTCAGGATTTCGCTGGGCTGGATCACGATGCCCAGGTTGATCCAGCGTTTTGCGCCCTTTTTGGTGATGCCGAAAATCGCCACCGCAATCAGCAGGGCGACACCGGCCACGTAAAGCGGCACCGCAAACGCCATCAGGCGCTGCGGCGGTATTTGCGCCACCACAAACATGATGAAGCCGGCAATCAGCATGTTGCGGCCATGATCGACAAACCGCGTGCCGTGGTCATAACCCGACGAATACATGATCAGCAGCCCGGCGCCAGCCAGCAGGAACACCGCAAACGCCAGCAGCCCGTCGAAGCCCTGGAACATCGGGGCGGCGCGCTGGAAAACGGAGGGTTTGTCGAAAACGGCGGACATGAGGAAGGATTATCTGCCAGCTGGTGCTGGCGGGGTGGAGAAGGCAAGGTAACCCCCTGCTTCACGATGCGTCCCCGGTTGGCGTCAAGGCGGTAGGAGTGAACTCCCCACTCCCAACCCCCCGCCCTTCCCTCGCCCCGCTGGGCAAGAGAAGGGAGCCTCATTTGGCCGCGTGTGCTGGACTCGCGTGCAAACATGACGGCCTCTTGGGATTCCCGCAGAAGAAGCGCTGCACGCTTCTTCTGCTCCGGAGTTTCGCATTCCGTATTGGTTTCGTTCCCCCCACCCTTCTGTATGCGACTAGGAGCGCAGGGCCAGACGGATCAGGGCGAGCGATTGTCTGAGCCGAAGGCGAGTTCGAGCTCGACCCCGGCTGGACCGAGCACCGCAGGTTGCCCCTCGCAGCGCCAGCGGAGAGGGGACGCAGACAGCAGGGTCGCCTTTTCTTTGCTTACTTTCTTTTGGCGAAGCAAAAGAAAGTGAGTTGCCGCCGGGCAACCCCCGGCCAGCAGGCCTTGGCAAGCCCAAGCACCCGGTTCTGCCACCGACAGCAGGACTGAACTCCCCACTCCCTCCCCTAGCCCCTCCCTCGCCCCGCTGGGCAATGGAGGGGGACTTCATTTGGCCGCGTGCGCTGCGCTCGCGTGCGATCTTGACGGTCTGTTGGGATTCCCGTGCAGGAAGCGCTGCGCGCTTCCTGCACTCCGGATTTCTTTCCCCGCGTTGGTCTTTTGTCTTCCTTCCCCCACCCGTCGGGCTGGGCCGAGGAGCGCAGGTCAAAGCGGATCAGGGATCGCGATTGTCTGAGGCGAAGCCGAGTTCGAGCGAGACCCCGCTTTGAGCGAGCACCGCAGGTTGCCCGTAGCGAAGCGGAGGGACCCAGACCATCGGGTCGCCTTTTCTTTGGTGACTTTCTTTTGGCGAAGCAAAAGAAAGTTACTTGCCGCCGGGCAACCCCCGGCCAACAGCAATTAGCGAACCAAAGAGGCTTGAAGAAGAAACGCGGCTTCGACAGGCTCAGCCCGAACGGTGTCGGTGCGCCCACATGGATCCCGGATCCAGTCCGGGATGACAGGCGCGCAGCGAATCCGCTATAAATTCAATAGCTGCTCGCGCTTGTCGGATATGGGCCACAGCCACTTTTTATAGCGAATCCCGACCGTACGGCGGGTACCATACACGCCATGCCCACCACCCACCTCCTCTACCTCCACGGTTTCCGTTCCTCCCCGCAATCGGCCAAGGCCCGGCAGGTCGCCGCGTGGGTGCAGCGCCGGCATCCTGAGCTCACCTGGTGGTGTCCGCAACTGCCACCTTCGCCAAAAGAAGCGATGCAGATGGTGGCCCATGGCATCGCGGACTGGCCGCGCGCGGCCATGGCGGTGATGGGCTCCTCACTGGGCGGTTTTTACGCGACCCATGTCGCCGAAACCTGCGGCTGCAAGGCGGTGCTGCTCAACCCTGCGGTGCACCCCGCACGCGACCTCGCGAAATACATCGGCGAACAGAGCTCCTGGCATGACCCTGACGAACGCTTTTTCTTCGAGCCGCGTTTTGTCGACGAGTTGCAGGCCCTGAGCCACGGCCCGGTCGCGCGACCGGAAAACTATTTCGCGCTGATCGCGAAAGGCGACGAGGTGCTGGGCTGGCGCGAAATGACCGGCCCTTATCCCGGCGCGCAGATCCGGCTGCTCGAAGGCGGCGACCACGCCATCAGCGACTTCGAGACCCACCTGCCGGAAGTGATGGACTTCCTGGGCCTGGCCTGAGCCGGGTACGGGTACGGGGCGGCTGATTACACTAGGCAACAAGGCCGTCGGACGTAGCGCGATGTTCGGCTCGCAATGCCAGAGTAAGCAAAGGATGACGTTTTGTTTGTATTGTTTGAAGAAGCCGGCAAGTTTCTGGCCGGCCGTATTTTGTCCGAGGCGGACAGCTCGCTGCAGGTCGAGCTGGACTCGGGCAAGCGGGTCAAGCTCAAGGCTGCCAACGCGCTGCTGAAGTTCGAGAAACCCGCACCCGCCGAGCTGGTCGCGGCGGGGCAGAAAATCAGCGAAGAGATCGACCTGGACCTGGCCTGGGAGTTCGCCAGCGAGGAAGAATTCAGCTTTGCCGAACTGGCGCGCGACTACTTCAGCGCCGACCCGTCCAAACCGGCCTCCACCGAACAGCAGGCCGCCGCCCTGTTCCGGCTGTTCGAGGCGCCGCATTATTTCCGGCGCGCCGGCAAGGGCCGCTTCAAAAAGGCCCCGGCCGAGATCCTGCAGCAGGCGCTGGCCGCCATCGAGAAGAAAAAGCAGGTGCTCGCGCAAATCACCGCCTGGGCCGAAGAACTGGCGCAAGGCAGTTGCCCGGCGCCGGTGCGCGAGCAGCTTTACAAAATCCTGTTCAAGCCCGACAAGAACAGCCCTGAATACAAGGCCGTGGTCGAGGCCTCGCGCGCCGCGCACAAGGCGCCGCTGGACCTGCTGCAGCAGGCCGGCGCCATCGCCTCGCCTTACCAGTTTCACTGGAAACGTTTCCTGTTCGAGAACTTCCCGAAAGGCACGGCCTTCCCCGCGGTGCAGGCGCCGCCGGTCAGGGACGAACTGCCGCTGGCCGCCGTGCAGGCCTTTTCCATCGACGACTCCAGCACCACCGAAATCGACGACGCGCTGTCGGTGCAGGGCCTGGGCAGCGGCACCGTCACCCTGGGCATCCACATCGCCGCACCCGGCCTGGCGGTGCTGCCGGGCAGCGCCATCGACCTGCTGGGCCGCGCCCGCCTGTCCACCGTCTACATGCCGGGCTACAAGCTGACCATGCTGCCCGACGAGGTGGTGCAGAGCTACACGCTGCAGGAAGGGCGCAACTGCCCGGCCCTGTCGCTCTACGTCACGCTGGACGAAGCCACACTGGCCATCAGCGGCACGGCCACAAAGCTGGAGCAGGTGCCGATTGCCGCCAACCTGCGCCACGACAAGCTGGACGCGGTGTTCACCGAAGAATTTTTCGAGGCCGCCGCGCACACCGGCGCAGCACCGGCCGATGTGCCCTGGGGCAGCGAGCTGTCCTTTCTGCACCGGCTGGCGCGCCAGCTGAAGGCCCAGCGCGAGCTTGTGCGCGGCAAACCGGAGAACTTCAACCGGCCCGACTACAACTTCAGCCTGGACAACCCGGGCGGCCAGGAGCCGCAAGGCGATGAAAAAGTCAGCATCAGCATCCGCAAGCGTGGCGCGCCGCTGGACCTGATCGTCGCCGAAGCCATGATTCTGGCCAACAGCACCTGGGGCGAGTGGCTGGCCGAACACAGCGTGCCCGGCATCTACCGCAGCCAGGCCAGCTTGGCGCCGGGCGTCAAGGTGCGCATGGGCACCAAGGCCCTGCCGCACGCCGGCATCGGCGTCAAAAGTTACGCCTGGGCCACCTCGCCGCTGCGCCGCTACACCGACCTGGTCAACCAGTGGCAGATCATCGCCTGCGTCACGCACGGCCGCACGGCCGCGCTGGCCGCGCCCTTCAAGCCCAAGGATGCGGAACTGTTCTCCATCATCTCGGGTTTCGACGGCGCCTACAGCGCCTACAACGGTTTCCAGGCCGGCATCGAGCGTTACTGGACGCTCAAGTACCTGCAGCAAAACGGCATCACCGAGCTCACCGCCACCGCCTTCAAGGACAACCTGGTGCGTGCCGACGACCTGCCGCTGGTGCTGCCGGCCATGGGCGCGCAGGGCCTGCCGCGCGGCGCGAAGCTGCGCATTCGCCTGGGTGCGATCGACGAGATCACGCTGGATGTCAGCGGCACGGTGGTCGAGCGCCTCGACGTGGTGGTCGACGATGCGGCCGCCCAGCAGGTGGACGAGGAAGACAACGAATCGGAAATTGCCGCCGGTCCGATCTCGATTGCCGTCGATCTGAACGAAACGCCGGCCGAAAACGCGCCTGTCACGGGCGCGAGTTAGCCCCGATAATCCTGTCCTGTGAAATCCCCCAGCACCCTGCACATCGCCCTGGGCTTTTCCGTCGCCCTGCACGCGGTGTTGCTGACCGTGCGTTTTGTCGATCCTGAACGTTTCAACCGCGTGTTCCAGGACACGCCGCTGGAAGTGATCCTGGTCAACGCCAGATCCAGCGAGCGCCCGGAGGTTGCCAAGGCCATCGCCCAGGCCTCGCTGGCCGGCGGCGGCGATGCGGAGCGGGGCCGCGCCACCAGCCCGCTGCCGCCCTCGGCGCTGACCGAACTCGGTGACGCCAGCGAGGACGCGCAGCGCAAGATCGAGGCGATGCAGGAGCAGCAGACCCTGCTGCTGGCGCAGATCAAGAAAGAACTGGCGTCCATGCCGCCGCCCGACCCCAAGGTCGCGACGCGCGACGCGGCGCAGGCCGAGCGCGAGGAAAAACGCAAGCAGCTGATCAAGATCCTGGCCGAGATCGAGCGCCGCATCAACGAGGAAAATGCGCGTCCCAAGAAGCGCTACATCAGCCCGGCCACCCGCGAAGAGGTGTATGCGGTCTACTACGACGCGATGCGCCGCAAGATCGAGGAGCGCGGCACCGTCAACTTTCCCGAGCTGGCCGGCCGCAAGCTGTACGGTGAGCTGACCATGGTGCTGACCATCAATTTCGACGGCCGCGTCTTGTCCACCGAAGTGGCCGAGACCTCGGGCAACCTCACGCTGGACCGGCGCGCCCAGAGCATTGCGCGCGCCACCGGCCCCTTCGGCAACTTCAGCGAAGCCATGCGCCGCAAGGCCGACCAGATCGTGGTGGTGTCGCGCTTCAAGTTCACGCGCGACGAAACGCTAGAAACCAAACAACTCGAGCGCTGAGCGCGACGCTACCCCCCATGGATCACTACTGCGTCCTCGGCAACCCGGTTGCCCACAGCAAGTCGCCGGCCATCCACGCGCGCTTCGCCGAGCTGACCGGCGAGGTGCTGGAGTACAGCCGGCAACTCGCGCCGCTGGACGGCTTTGCGGCCACCCTGCACGACTGGATCGCCCGCGGCGGCCGCGGCTGCAACGTGACCGTGCCCTTCAAGTTCGAGGCCTTCCGCCTGGCCGCCACGGCCAGCGAACGCGCCACACTGGCGCAGGCCGCCAACACGCTCAGCTTCGGCGACGGCGGGCAGATCGCGGCCGACAACACCGACGGTGCCGGTTTGGTCCAGGACATCCAGTTCAACGCCGGCGTGAGCCTGGCCGGACGGCACATCCTGCTGCTGGGCGCGGGGGGCGCAGCCGCCGGTGTGCTGGGCCCGCTGCTGGCAGCCGGGCCGCGCCGGCTGGTCGTCACCAACCGCACCCACGCCAGGGCGCAGGACCTGGTGGCGCGCCATGCGGCGCATCCGTCCGTGCGTGCCGTGCTACAAAAAACAGAGCTGCTTGCGCTTGAACAGCAAGGGCTGCAGGCCAGTTTTGATGTGATCATCAACGCCACGGCGAGCAGCCTGGGCGGCGCTGCGGTGCCGGTGGACCCGCGCGTGCTCAAGCCCGGGGCGCTGGCTTACGACATGATGTACGGCGCGGCAGCGAAGGGGTTTGCCGACTGGGCGCTGGCCCACGGCGCCCTGCCGCGCGATGGCCTGGGCATGCTGGTCGAGCAGGCCGCCGAGTCTTTTGCCGTCTGGCGCGGCGTGCGGCCGCCCTCGGCCCAGGTGCTGCAGGAAATGCGCAAGGCGCTGGCATGAAAGCCATGCTGCGCTGGCTGTTGCTGGTCGTGATCGCCGGCCTGGCGGTGCAGCTCTATTTTGTCGGCCGCATCGCCATGATGGCGCTGGTGGACCCGCAGTCCACCGCCTTCCAGCGCTCCGAGATCTACCGGCTGGCCACCGAAAAAGGCAGCCTGAAGTGGCGCCAGCAATGGGTGCCGTATTCAGCGCTGTCCGACAACCTCAAACGCGCGGTCATCGTGTCCGAGGACGCCACCTTCATCGAACACGAAGGCGTGGACCTGGAAGCGCTGGAAAAAGCCTGGGAGAAAAACACCCAGGCCGAACAACGCGCCGAGAAGGCCGCCAGCCGGCTCGGCAACAAGGCGGCGCCAGCCGCAAGCGGCAAGGCCGCGGCGAGGCCGGCGAAAATTGTCGGCGGCTCCACCATCACCCAGCAACTCGCGAAAAACCTGTTTCTGTCGGGCGAGCGCACGCTGCTGCGCAAGGGCCAGGAACTGGTGCTGACCCTGCTGCTCGAAGCCCTGCTGAGCAAGCAGCGCATCCTGGAGATCTACCTCAACAATGTCGAGTGGGGCGAAGGTGTGTTCGGCGCCGAAGCCGCGGCGCAGCACTATTTCCGCAAACCGGCCGCCAGGCTCAGCGCCTACGAAGCCGCCCGCCTGGCAGTGATGCTGCCGCGCCCCCGTTACTTCGAGACCCGGCCCGGCTCCGGCTACCTGGCGTCGCGCGCGTCCACCATCGCCGCGCGCATGGGTGGGGTGGAGCTGCCATGAACCTGCGTGCAAAGGCCATGAGCCTGTTTCTGCTCGGCCTGATCCGCGCGCTGACCGGCGCGCAGGCGCGCTGGCAGGGCTGCCCGCCCAAGGCCGAACAGCGGATTTATTTCGCCAACCACCAGAGCCATGCCGACCTGGTGCTGATGTGGGCCGCCCTGCCCAGCGAGCTGCGCAGCATCACGCGGCCGATTGCAGCGAAAGACTACTGGACCAAAACACCGTTCAAGCAGTGGATCACCACGGCGGTATTCAACGCCATTTATGTGGACCGCACCAAAACCACCGATCAGGACCCGCTGGAGCCGCTGATCGATGCGCTGGAAAGCGGCGACTCCATCATCCTGTTCCCGGAAGGCACGCGCGGCAACCAGGAAGAACCGCAGCCCTTCAAGTCGGGCCTCTACAACCTCGCGCAGAAGTTTCCAAACGTGGTGCTGGTGCCGGCCTGGATCAACAATGTGCAGCGGGTCATGCCCAAGGGCGAGGTGGTGCCGGTGCCCATCCTGTGCTCGGTCACCTTCGGCGCGCCGCTGGCGCTGGAAGCCGGTGAGGACCGCGGCAGCTTCCTGGCGCGCGCGCGCCAGGCGGTGATGGCGCTGAGGGATTCCTGATGAGCAGCTTCCTGCGCAACCTCACGCCCTCGCAGCAGGTCGGCCTGCTGTTTGTGATGGTGTTCGGCCTGCTGATTGCCGCCAGCATCTGGGCGCTGGTGATCTCGCTGCGCGACGACGGCGAGAATGAAATCCGCAGCCAGGACATCCGGGAGCTGAGCAGCCTGCTCAACACGTCCTGGGTGATGTGCACCGTGTTCTGGCTGGCCTGGGCCTCCGGCGAAACCGTGGCGACCATGCTGTTTGCCATCGTGGCCTTTTTTGCGCTGCGCGAATTCATCACGCTTTCGCCAACGCGCCACGGCGACCACCGCAGCCTGGTGCTGGCGTTTTTTGTGGTCTTGCCGGTGCAGTTCTGGCTGGTGATCACCAAACGCTTCGACCTGGTGACGGTGTTCATCCCGGTCTATGTGTTCCTGGCCATTCCGGTGGTCAGCGCGCTGGCCAATGACCCGCAGCGTTTCCTCGAACGCAATGCCAAGCTGCAATGGGGCATCATGGTCTGCGTCTACGGCATCAGCCATGTGCCGGCGCTGTTGCTGCTGGGCTTTCCCAACTACAGCGGCAAAAACGCCTTCCTGGTTTTCTTCCTGGTGTTTGTGGTGCAGACCGGCATGCTGGTACAGCACCTGGCCAACCGCAAGTGGCCGCGCAAGGCGACCGCGCCGCAGGTCAGCCAGAGTTTCAACTGGACCAGCTGGCTGATCGGGCTGGGTGTGGGCGGTTTTGTCGGCGGCCTGATGTCGGGCCTGACGCCCTTCAAGCCGGCGCAGGCGGTGGCCATGGCGCTGATTGCCTGTATTGCCGGATCGCTCGGCCACCTGGTGATGAAGGCGCTCAAGCGCGACCGCGGCATCACCAACTGGGGCACCGAAGGCAAGTCGGTGACCGGCGCCAGCGGCCTGCTGGACCGGGTGGACGCGCTGTGTTTTGCCGCCCCCGTGTTTTTCCACTCGGTTCGGTGGTATTTTGGTTTATGAACCTGTTCAGCACGATCAGGAAAGTGCGCCGCGCCGGGCCGCCCCAAGCAAGCACAGCCCCCTCGGGGGGCAGCGTATTACACGCAGTGAAAAGCGTGGGGGCTTGTCTCTGATGAGGATTCTCGGCATCGACCCTGGTTTGCAGATCACCGGCTTCGGCGTGATCGATGTGGACGGGCCGTCGCTGACCTATGTGGCCAGCGGCACCATCAAGACCACCCATCTGGACCGCGGCAACCTGCCGGCGCGGCTCAAGGTGCTGTTCGACGGCATTTGTGAAATCACCGCCCGCTACAGCCCAGACAGCTCGGCCTGCGAGATCGTGTTTGTCAATGTGAATCCGCAGGCCACGCTGATGCTGGGCCAGGCGCGCGGCGCCTGCGTGACTGCGCTGGTCAGCTGCAACATCGAGGTGGCCGAATACACGCCGCTGCAGATGAAAAAAGCCGTGGCCGGTTACGGGAAGGCCGGCAAACCCGAGGTGCAGGAGATGGTCAAACGCCTGTTGAGGCTGCCGGGACTGCCGGGCAAGGACGCCGCCGATGCGCTGGCGCTCGCCATCACCCACGCGCATGTGGGCGGCTCGGCCGCCATCCTGGCGCGCGCCACCACTCTGGGACGGACCTCGACCGCGTCCTTCAAGGACGGCCGGCACCACTGAGCCAGGGGCAGCTTGGGGCCTAACCCCAGATCAACTGGTCGGCGATCAGGATGGCGAAGAAGATGAAGGCTGCCACCAGGGTGCCGCCGAGAATCCGCAGGCCGGTGCGTTTGTAACGCACATTGGAGGTCAGCGCGAACAGCGCAAAGGATATGCCGGCAGCCACCAGCAGCAACACGATGAGGATGCGAAATACAGCCATGATGGGCGTCCGTGGTTCTCTCGTTTCGGGCATCGAGCCCGAAACGCTCGCCGGCCACTCCGCTGGTCGATCCCCGCTAGCGGGGCCCCTCGCCCCGCGCTTCATGTCCTACCAGGCCCGCGCCAGCTGCGCAAACCCCTGGGGCGCCTTTTTCTCGTCCTCGAAGGTCACGGTCTCGTAGGCGTCGGCGTGCGACAGCAACTCGCGCAGCAGCTTGTTGTTCAGTGCGTGGCCGGAGCGGAAGGCGCTGTAGGCCGCCAGCAGCGGCTTGCCGAGCAGGTAGAGGTCGCCCATGGCGTCGAGGATCTTGTGTTTGACGAACTCGTCGTTGTAACGCAGCCCGTCGGTGTTGAGCACGCGGTAGTCGTCCATCACGATGGCGTTGTCCAGCCCGCCGCCCAGCGCCAGCCCGTTGGCCCGCATCATCTCGACGTCCTTGGTGAAACCGAAGGTGCGCGCCCGCGCGATGTCGCGGGTGTAGGAACCGGTGCCCAGGTCGAATTCGACGCGCTGGCCGGTGGAGTCCACCGCCGGGTGGTCGAAGTCGATCTCGAAGCCCAGCTTGTAGCCATCGTAGGGGGACAGGCGCGCCCACTTTTCCGTGGCGCCCTGCCCTTCGCGCACTTCCACCGTCCTGAGCACGCGGATAAAACGTTTCGGGGCCGACTGCATTTCAATGCCGGCCGATTGCAGCAAAAACACGAAAGAGGAAGCCGACCCATCGAGGATGGGCACTTCCTCGGCCGTGATGTCGACATAGAGGTTGTCGATGCCCAGTCCGGCACAGGCCGACATCAGGTGCTCGACCGTGTGCACCTTGGCACTGCCGCTGGAGATGGTGGACGCCAGGCGTGTGTCGGTCACCGCCTCGGCCGAAATCGCGATGTCCACCGGCTGTGGCAAATCCACGCGGCGGAACACGATGCCCGTATCAGGCGCGGCCGGCCGCAGGGTCAGTTCCACCCGCTGGCCGCTGTGCAGCCCGACACCGACCGCCTTGGTCAGGGATTTGAGGGTGCGTTGCTGGAGCATGCGCCGATTTTAAAGCTTCACACCCACCGGCTACAGGTGCTGCCTGAAAAACCCTGTCCAGTGGGGCACCGCGACAAAGCGGTCTTTCCAGTGGCCGCTGTGGTAAATCCTGCCCACACATTTGGCCAGCATGGCATTGATGTTGGTGGCGCCCGGCATTTTTTCGCCGCTGTTGAGCTCGGTCACGCCGGTTTCGTCCACCAGAATGTCGCATTTCGCGTAATGCGGGCCGAACACATTGCGGTGGCGTTTGTAGGGCGCATCGAAGCTGTGGCCCTCGCCGGGAATCACGATGATCTTTGCGTTGCCGCCGCGTTCGTTCATCCAGGGAACATAACGTTCGCAATATTTGCTCGGCGTTTCGTCGTCGACCTCGCCGGTGATGAACAGAAATGGCGTGGAAACGTAGGCATCGCGCGTGGCATGGCGGAAGCCGCAGAAACCATACAAGCCCACGACGGCATCCAGCGGCCGGGCACGGAAGTCGCTGCCGTAGATGCGCCGGATATTGCGCTCGACCAGCACATGGGCCCACTTTTGCTGCAGCACGATCGCCGCTGACGCGCCCTGCGACTCGCCGATGCTGCCCACTTTTTCGTAACCTTTGCTGCGCAGCCAGTCTGCGGCGGTCAGGCTGTCGGAAACCATGTTCAGCTCGTTGCCGCCGCGCAGCGAGGCCGCCAGGTAGTCCTCATGCGTCACGCCGATGCCGCGCGGCTTCCAGTGGTCAATCACCAGCGCAGCAAACCCTTCCCTCCGCAGGCTGTCCACATAGTCGTACATGCGGCTGTCGATGCCCTGCGATCCGTGCGAGATCAGCACCACCTTCTTCGCCCCGGGCGCAGCGAACAGGTAGCCCTGCGCGTCCAGCCGGTTGCATACCCCGGGTGTGCCGGCACACAGCATGCTGGGCCAGCTCACCTTTTCGGCCTGCTCCGGCCGCGCGATCTGGGCATGGACATTCCCCCAGGAAAAAACCGTCAACAGGCACGCATAAATCATTGGCGTTTTCATCACGTCTCCCGTCAAGTACGGTTCTGCCAGGCATAAAAAAGGGTGGGCTCCCTTGAAGCCCACCCTTGTTTTACTCCCGGAGAGCCTCAGTCGGCCTGTTTGCGCAGAAAGGCCGGAATCTCGAAGTCGTCCATGCCACCCGACGCCAGCGCATCGACCTTGGCCGCCGCCTGGGTGCGGTTGGTGCGCCAGACGCTGGGCACCGCCATGTTGCCGTAGTCGGGCTGGGCCGAACCCATGCTGCCGCCGGGATGGGCGCTGTTGACCGAGCCGCCCACGGCCATGTTCAGCACCGGCATGTTGTCGGTACCGGTGCGCAGCACCTGCAGCGGCGGCGCCGTGCGGCGTGCGCCCTGGCGGCTCAGGCCGGTGGCCACCACCGTGACGCGGATATCGTCACCGAGCTCGTCATCGTAGGCCGTGCCGTAGATCACATGGGCATCAGGCGAGGCATAGGCGCGGATGGTGTTCATCGCCAGCTTGGACTCGTTGAGCTTGAGCGAGCCCTTGGCGGCGCTGATCAGCACCAGCACACCCTTGGCGCCCGACAGGTCGATGCCTTCGAGCAGCGGGCAGGCGACGGCCTGTTCGGCGGCGATGCGCGCGCGGTCCGGGCCATTGGCGCGGGCCGTGCCCATCATGGCCTTGCCGGGCTCGCCCATCACGGTGCGCACGTCCTCGAAGTCGACGTTGACATGGCCGGGCACGTTGATGATCTCGGCAATGCCGCCGACGGCGTTTTTCAGAACGTCGTTGGCATGCGCAAAGGCCTCGTCCTGCGTGACGTCGTCACCCAGCACCTCGAGCAGCTTCTCGTTGAGCACCACGATCAGGGAATCGACATTGGCTTCGAGTTCGGCGAGACCCAGGTCGGCATTGGTCATGCGGCGTCCGCCTTCGAACTCGAAAGGCTTGGTCACCACACCCACGGTCAGGATGCCCATTTCCTTGGCGATGCGCGCGATCACCGGCGCGGCGCCGGTGCCGGTGCCGCCGCCCATGCCAGCGGTGATGAACAGCATGTGCGCGCCGGCAATCGCCTCGCGGATGTCTTCCACCGCCATCTCGGCTGCGTCGCGGCCCTTCTCGGGTTTGCTGCCTGCGCCCAGGCCGCTGCCGCCGAGCTGGATCTGCTTGTGCGCGCTGCCGCGGCCCAGGGCCTGGGCATCGGTGTTGGCGCAGATGAACTCCACGCCCTGCACGTTGCGTTCAATCATGTGTTCGACCGCGTTGCCGCCGCCGCCACCCACGCCAATCACCTTGATTTGCGTGCCCTGGTTGAACTCTTCGATTTCAATCATTTCGATGCTCATGTGAGCCTCCTGTCGGTATGTTTGCAGTTGCCAAAAATTTTGTTGTGAAAGTCGTGCGGTGATCAGGCCTCATGCAGGGGGATCGGCGCCTCCCGAATGTTTGCAACGCGGGCTCCGCCAGGAAAACACATGGAATTTTTTCATCAGAAGTTCCCCACCAGCCAGTCCTTGACCTTGCCGAATGCGTTGTGCACGCTGCCCGCCTTTTGCGCGACCCGATGGCCGCGCATGCGCGCCAGCCGGGCTTCCTCAAGCAGACCCATCACGGTGGCGGCACGCGGCTGGGCCACCATGTCGGCCAGCGCGCTCGAGTAACGCGGGATGCCGCGGCGCACCGGCTTGAGGAAGATGTCCTCGCCGAGCTCGACCATGCCGGGCATCACCGCGCTGCCGCCGGTGATCACGATGCCGGAGGACAGGACCTCCTCGTAGCCCGACTCGCGGATCACCTGCTGCACCAGCGAGAAAATTTCCTCGATGCGCGGTTCGATCACGCCGGCCAGCGCCTGGCGCGACAACATGCGCGGGCCACGGTCGCCCAGTCCCGGCACCTCGACCTGGGTGTCCGGGTCGGCCAGCAACTGTTTGGCAAACCCGCTCTCCACCTTGATGTCCTCGGCGTCCTTGGTCGGCGTGCGCAGCGCCATCGCGATGTCGCTGGTGATCAGGTCACCGGCGATCGGGATCACGGCGGTGTGGCGGATCGCGCCACCGGTGAAGATCGCCACATCGGTGGTGCCGGCGCCGATGTCCACCAGCGCGACGCCGAGTTCCTGCTCGTCGCGGCTGAGCACCGAGAGGCTGGAAGCCAGCGGGTTGAGCATCAGCTGGTCGACTTCCAGTCCGCAGCGCCGCACACACTTGATGATGTTTTCCGCGGCGCTTTGCGCGCCGGTCACGATGTGCACCTTGGCTTCGAGCCGGATGCCGCTCATGCCGATAGGCTCGCGCACATCCTGGCCGTCGATCACGAACTCCTGCGGCTCGACCAGCAGGAGGCGCTGGTCGGTGGAAATGTTGATGGCCTTGGCAGTCTCGATCACGCGGGCCACATCGGCCTGGGTGACTTCCTTGTCCTTGACCGCGACCATGCCGCTGGAATTGATGCCGCGGATGTGGCTGCCGGTGATACCGGTGTAGACCCGGGCGATCTTGCAGTCGGCCATCAGTTCGGCTTCTTTCAATGCCTGCTGGATGCTCTGCACGGTGGCGTCGATGTTGACCACCACGCCGCGCTTGAGCCCGTTGCTGTAGGCAATGCCCAGCCCCGCGAGCTTGAGCTCGCCGCCCGGCAGGACCTCGGCCACCACCGCCATGACCTTGCTGGTCCCGATGTCCAGCCCCACGACGAGATCCTTGTATTCCTTGGCCATATCTTTACCTTTTTGCTTTCGCGTTGTTCTTGTCACCCAGCACGGTGGTGGTGACACCCCTCAGCTTGATCGCGTACCCGTTGCCGTAACGCAGGTCGGCGGACTCCAGCGGCTTGCCGAATTTGCCGGCCACCTGGGTCAGCGTGGCGGCAAAACGCGCCACCCGGCTTTCAATTTCCTCGAGCGAGCCGTGGCCGAGCTCCAGCGTGGCACCGTCGTCCAGCCGCGTCCGCCAGCTGCCGCGGCCGGTCAGCTCAAGCTGCTCGATGTGTGCATCGATTTTTTCGAACAGCGGTGACAGCCTGCGCCAGGCGTCCAGCACCAGCGCGGCCTGCCCCTCGGGACCACTGAGCAGCGGCAGGTCCTCGGCCTCGACATCACCCGGATTCGCTTCGAACACCTCGCCATAGGTGTTGACCAGGTGGGCATCGGCGTCCTGGCCCCAGTAGGCGACCGCCTTGTGTTCCTGCAGCACTACACGCAGGCGATTCGGGAACTCGCGCTGCACCACTGCACGGCGCACCCAAGGCACGGATTCGAAGGCCGACTGCGCGCCGGCCAGGTCCACGGTGAAGAAATTGCCGTTCAGCCGCGGCACCACATTGGCCCGCAGGGTCACGGCGTTGTTGTGGCTCACGTCGCCGCGCACCTTGATGGCCGTGAGCCGGAACAGGTTCTGCTGCACCAGCCAGCCGATGCCGAGGGCCGCCAGCATGCCGGCAAACGCCAGCCCCAGCAGCAGGGAGGCGATGTTCATCAACCGGACGTCCATCGGTGCGGGCAGGGTCGGGCTCATGCAGTGCCTCCCTCCGGCGGGTGATCGAGGCTGGCGCTGCGCAGCACTTCCAGGCACAGGTCTTCATAACTGATGCCGGCCGCGCGCGCCGACATGGGTACCAGCGAATGGCTGGTCATGCCCGGGGAGGTGTTGATCTCCAGCAGGTAGGGCTTGCGGGTTTTCGCATCGATCATCACGTCCAGCCGGCCCCAGCCGCGGCAACCCAGCACGCGGTAGGCCTGCAGCACCATGGCCTGGATGGCTTCTTCCTCGCCAGCCGGCAGGCCGCAGGGCACCAGGTACTGCGTGGTGTCGGTGAAATACTTGTTCTGGTAGTCGTAGTTGCCTTCGGGCGCCACGATGCGGATCACCGGCAAGGCGCGGGCGCTGTCGCCCGTGCCGAGCACCGGGCAGGTCACCTCGTCGCCGCTGATGAACTGTTCGCACAGGACGTCGGCATCGAGCTGCGCCGCCTGTTCCACGGCGTCCACCATGCCGGAGTAGCCCTCGACCTTGACCACACCGATGGATGAGCCCTCGCGCGCCGGCTTGACGATCAGCGGCAGGCCGAGTTCATCGGGCACGGCCACCACCTGCTTGCGCTCGAACACGCCGCGGCGCAGCAGCAGGTACTTCGGGGTCGGCAGGCCATCGGCCAGCCAGATGCGTTTGGTGGTGACTTTGTCGATGGAAATGCTGGAGGCCATCACGCCCGAACCGGTATAGGGAATGCCCATCAGCTCGAGCGCACCCTGCACCGTGCCGTCTTCGCCGAAGCGGCCGTGCAAGGCGATGAAACAGCGCTGGAAACCTTCGCGCTTGAGCTCACCGATATCACGCTCTGCAGGATCGAACGCATGCGCATCCACACCGCGGGAGCGCAGGGCCTCGAGCACACCCCGGCCCGACATCAGCGAGACCTCGCGCTCGGCCGAGCGCCCGCCCAGCAGCACCGCCACCTTGCCAAAATCAGATGCTTTCAGGCTCACAACCCTTGTCCTTCCTGCACAGTGCGCTCTGGTTTTTGAAGCAACTCCAGCAATTTGGCGGGTACCCCGCCAATCGTGCCGGCACCCATGCACACCACCACGTCGCCATCGAGCGCGTTGTCAGCGATCGCCTGCGGCATGGCCTCGATGTCGTCGACAAACACCGGCTCGACCTTGCCGGCCACACGCAGCGCGCGCGCCAGCGAGCGGCCGTCGGCAGCGACGATGGGCGTCTCGCCCGCGGCATAAACTTCGGACAGCAACACGCTGTCGGCCTGGCCGATGACCTTGATGAAGTCCTCGAAACAGTCGCGCGTGCGGGTGAAGCGGTGCGGCTGGAAAGCCAGCACCAGGCGGCGGCCCGGAAAGGCGCCGCGCGCGGCAGCCAGCGTGGCCGCCATCTCGACCGGGTGATGGCCGTAGTCGTCCACCACCGTGAAGCTGCCGCCCGCAGGCGCTGCGACTTCGCCGTAGCGCTGGAAGCGCCGACCCACGCCCTTGAACTCGGCCAATGCCTTCTGCACCGCCGCATCGGGGATGTTGAGTTCGACCGCCACGGCAATTGCCGACAAGGCATTGAGCACGTTGTGTTCGCCGGGCAGGTTCAGCACCACCGGCAGATCGGGCAGGGTCACGCCATTGCGCCGCTGCACCGTGAAAAACATCTGGCCGTCCACCGCCTTCACGTCCACGGCGCGCACCTGGGCGTCCTCGTTGAAGCCGTAGCTGGTGATCGGGCAGGACACCTGCGGCACGATATCGCGCACCGCTGCATCGTCGGTACACAGGATGGCGGTGCCGTAAAACGGCATGCGGTGCAGGAAGTCGACAAAGGCCTTTTTCAGGTTGCCGAAGTCGTGCCCATAGGTTTCCATGTGGTCGGCGTCGATGTTGGTGACGACTGCCATGACCGGCAACAGGTTCAGGAAGGAGGCATCGGACTCGTCGGCCTCGACCACGATGTAGTCGCCCGAGCCCAGCTTGGCGTTGGCGCCGGCGCTGTTCAAGCGGCCGCCGATCACAAAGGTGGGGTCCAGCCCGCCCTCGGCCAGCACGCTGGCGACCAGGCTGGTGGTGGTGGTCTTGCCATGGGTGCCGGCAATCGCGATGCCCTGCTTCAGGCGCATCAGCTCGGCCAGCATCAGCGCGCGCGGCACCACCGGGATGCGTTTTTCACGCGCAGCCAGCACCTCGGGGTTGTTGGCCTGCACCGCCGTGGAGGTCACGACGGCATCCACGTTGGCCAGGTTGTCCGCAGCATGGCCAACAAAGGTCTTGATGCCCAGGCTGGCGAGCCGGCGCAAGGTGGCGCTGTCGGACAGGTCGGAGCCCGAAATCACGTAGCCGAGGTTGTGCAGCACCTCGGCGATGCCGGACATGCCGGAACCACCCAGGCCGATGAAGTGAATGTGTTTGATTGCGTGTTTCATGTCGCCAACTCCTCACAGGCGACCACCACTTCCGCGGTGGCATCTATTTTTTGCATCTTTTTGGCCTGTAACGCCCGTTCCACCAGCGTAGAGCGCTCTGTTTTTTGTAGCATGTCGGCGAGGTATTGCGGTGTCAGCGCCGGCTGCGCCACCAGCCAGCCACCGCCCTGGTCCACCAGGAAAGCGGCGTTGCGGGTCTGGTGGTCGTCCACCGCTGCGGGGAAAGGCACGAACAGGGCGGCAGCCCCGACAGCGGCAATTTCCGTCACCGTGCTGGCGCCTGCGCGGCACACCACCAGGTCGGCCTCGGCAAAGGCGCCGGCGGTGTCCTCGATGAACGGTGTCAGTTCGGCCAACACGCCGGCAGCGCGGTAGTTCTCGCGCAGTGCGTCGATCTGGCTGGCGCCGCTCTGGTGCAACACATGCGGACGAAGCTCCTGCGGGATCAGCGCCAGCGCCTGCGGCACGATGCGGTTGAGCGCCTGCGCACCCAGGCTGCCACCGACCACCAGCACCTTCAGGGGCCCGCTGCGCCCGGCAAAACGCGTCTCCGGGTCCGGCTGCTGCGTGAACGCGGGCCGCAGCGGGTTGCCCACCCACTGCGCGTTTTTTATCACGCCGGGAAATGCCGTGAACACCCGGTCGGCGACACCGGCCAGCACCTTGTTGACCATGCCGGCCACCGAGTTCTGCTCATGCAGCACCAGCGGTTTGCCCAGCAGCACGCTCATCATGCCGGCCGGAAAAGCGATATAGCCGCCCAGGCCCACCACCACATCAGGCTGGACGCGCCGCACCACGGCAATGCTTTGCCAGAAGGCTTTCAGCAGGCGCATGGGCAGCAAGGCCAGCGTGAGCGGGCCCTTGCCGCGCACACCGGAAAAATCGATGGTTTCAAAGGCAAAGCCGCGCGGCGGCACCAACTGGCTTTCCATGCTGGGCCGTTCCGCCGTGCCCTTGCCACCCAGCCAGTGCACACGCCAGCCGCGCTCGCGCAGGGCCTCGGCCACGGCGAGACCGGGGAAGATGTGGCCGCCGGTGCCGCCGGCCATGATGAGAGCGCACTTCAACTTCGCCCCCCTCTCATCAACAGTCTGTTCTCGTAGTCAATACGCAGCACCACGGCCAGCGAGATCAGGTTCATCAGGATCGCCGAGCCGCCGTAACTCATGAGCGGCAGGGTCAGTCCCTTGGTCGGCAGCGCGCCCAGGTTCACGCCCATGTTGATGAAGGCCTGGAAGCCGATCCAGATGCCCACGCCCTGCGCCACCAGGCCGGCAAACAGGCGGTCCAGCGCAATCGACTGGCGGCCGATGTGCATGATGCGGCGTGTCATCCACATGAAAGCGCCGATCACACACAACACCCCCAGGAAACCGAACTCCTCGCCGATCACCGCCAGCAGGAAGTCGGTGTGCGCCTCGGGCAGCCAGTGCAGCTTCTCGATGCTGCCACCCAGGCCCACGCCGAACACCTCGCCGCGCCCGAAGGCGATCAGCGAGTGCGAGAGCTGGTAGCCCTTGCCCATCGAGTACTTGTCGCTCCACGGATCGAGGTAGGCAAAAATCCGCTCGCGGCGCCAGTCGCTGAGCATCACCATCAGGGCGAAGGCAATCACCACCACGGTGGCGATCACAAAAAACATGCGGGCATTGACGCCACCGAGGAACAGAATGCCCATGGCGATCACCGAGATCACCATGAAGGCGCCCATGTCGGGCTCGGCCAGCAGCAGCAGGCCCACGATGCCGATGGCCACCGCCATGGGCATGACGGCGCGGAAAAAGCGCTCCTTGACCTCCATCTTGCGCACCATGTAGTCGGCGGCATACAGCAGCACCGCAAACTTGGCCAGTTCGGAGGGCTGGAAGTTCATGAATCCCAGCGAGATCCAGCGGCGCGCGCCATTCACACCCTTGCCGATGAAAGGCACCAGCACCAGCATCAGCAGCACCAGCGAAGCCACAAACAGCCAGGGTGCGAGCTTTTCCCAGGTTGCCACCGGCACCTGGAAGGCCAGCAGGGCCATCGCGAAGGCCACGCCCAGCGAGATGGCATGGCGCAGCAAAAAGTGGGTGTGGGCGTAACGCGCAAACTTCGGGTTGTCCGGCATGGCCACAGACGCGGAATACACCATCACCAGGCCCCAGACCAGCAGCGCCACCGTGACCCAGATCAGCGACTGGTCGACGCCCGACATGCGCACCGGCGCAGACGCGGTGCGCGAAGCACCCTGGCCGCCCAGGCGAACCGGCAAGCCCTGGGTGGCCGCGCCGCCCAGGCCCGAGAACCAACCCGCAAGGCGTGTGGCGACGGTCATGACACCACCCCCGCGTCGCGCGCCAGCCCCTGGACCGCATCACAAAACACCTGGGCGCGGTGCCCATAGTTGTCGAACATGTCAAAACTCGCGCAGGCTGGCGACATCAACACGGCATCGCCGGTTCGCGCCTGCGCCGCGGCCAGCTCCACTGCGGCGTGCATGGAGCCGGCATCCAGAAGCGCCACACCTGTGTCCTGCAACGCGGCACGGATCTGCGGCGCGTCCCGCCCGATCAGGACCACTGCCCGGGCATGGCGCCGCACCGGATCGGCCAGCGGCGAAAAATCCTGCCCCTTGCCGTCCCCGCCGGCAATCAGCACCAGCTTGCGTTCGGCGCCCAGGCCGGTCAGCGCGGCCACGGTGGCGCCCACATTGGTGCCCTTGCTGTCATCGAAATATTCGACGTCGTTGACCACGGCCACCGGCGTGACGCGGTGCGGTTCGCCGGCGTAGTCACGCAGGCCGTGCAGCATGGATGCCATGGTTCCGCCCGCAACGCCGGCCAGCGCCAGCGCGGCCAGCGCATTGGTGGCGTTGTGGCGGCCGCGCAGGCGCATGGCCTCGACCGGCATCAGGCGCTGGATGTGCAGCACCACTTCCTCGTCCTTGCGGCGCTTCACGGTTTCATCGGCTTCGGCCGCACGCACCAGCCAGGCCATGCCGTTGACAGTCTCGATACCGAAGTCGCCCGGCCGCCCGGGCATCCCGAGACCGAAGGTCAGGTACTCGCGCCACTGCGGCTTTTGCAGCTTCATGCGTACGGGAGGTTTTGGCTCCCCCACGCTGGCCACTGCGTGTGCTGCGCTGCCCCCAGAGGGGGCTCTCGCGCCTTGGGACGGCCCGGCGGTGCTCGGCAACATCGCCATCACCGCGGGGTCATCGCGATTGAGCACCAGCAGCGCCTTGCTGCCGAAAATCCGCGCCTTGGCAGCGCCGTAAGCCGCCATGCTTCCGTGCCAGTCCAGGTGATCCTGGCTCAAATTCAGCACTGTCGCGGCACTCGGCTCGAAGCCCTGAACGCCATCGAGCTGGAAGCTGGACAGCTCCAGCACCCAGACCTCGGGCAGCGTGCCCGCGTCGATGTGCCCGGCCAGCGTATCCAGCAGGCTGGGGCCGATATTGCCTGCCACTGCAACGCTCTTGCCGGCATGGGCGAGCAGTTGACCGGTCAGTGCCGTGGTGGTGGTCTTGCCATTGGTGCCGGTGATGGCCAGCACTTTGGGTGCGTAGTTGCGCTCGGCCTGCAGCTCCCGCAGGGCGGCCGCGAACAGGTCCAGTTCACCGCCCACCAGCAAGCCGATGGCCTGCGCCGCCTGCCAGACCGGCGCCACCTGTTCCGGCGACAGACCCGGGCTGCGAAACACCGCGCGGACATCCTGGCCCTCGATCAGGCCCGCCTCGAAGGCGCCCGCACGAAAATCCACCTGCTGCAACTCTTGCTGCAGCCGCGCCAGTTGCGGCGGCGCCTCACGGGTATCCGCCACCGTGACACGTGCACCCTGGCGCGCACACCAGCGCGCCATGGCCAGGCCCGAGGCACCCAGACCCAGGACGAGCACATGCTGGCCCTGCAGCAGCGACGCTGCCACCATGCCGGCCGCGGCGCCCTCCGGCCCGCCTTCTTCATCGACCCGTGCCGGGTCGACCACCGGCGGCACGTCCACGGCAGCCACGGGCACAGCGGGCGTCTCGGGCGCGCTCACCTCGGCAAACAACTGGGCCACAAAGGCCGCGGCATCACGCGCTGCCGTCAGTGTTTCGGGCAAGGGCCGCACACCCGCCTTGCTGCTGGCGGCGGCGGGCGCCTGAACGTCGCCGACCGCCGGCGCCTCCCCTGCCGAGGCCACCTCAGGCACAGGCACCTGCGCCAGCTCTGCGGGAGGCTGTTCGGGCGGAGTGCCGGGAGGAAGGGATTCGTCGGGGTTCATCGCAGTTTCAGGGTGGACAGGCCGACCAGGCACAGCAGCATGGTGATGATCCAGAAACGCACGACAACCTGCGTCTCCTTCCAGCCGTTTTTCTCGAAGTGGTGATGCAGGGGCGCCATCTTGAACAGGCGCCGGCCCTCGCCATAACGTGCGCGGGTGTACTTGAAATACAGCACCTGCAACATCACCGACAGCGCCTCGACCACAAAAATGCCGCCCATGATGGCGAGCACGATTTCCTGGCGCACGATGACCGCAATCGTGCCCAGCGCCGCACCCAGTGCCAGCGCGCCGACGTCGCCCATGAAAACCTGCGCCGGATGGGTGTTGAACCACAAAAAGGCCAGGCCGGCGCCGGCCATCGCCGAGCAGAAAATCAGCAGTTCGCCCGAGCCTGGAATGTGCGGGAAGAACAGGTACTTCGAATACACCGCGCTGCCGGTCACATAGGCAAACACGCCGAGGGCCGAGCCCACCATCACCACGGGCATGATGGCCAATCCATCCAGGCCGTCGGTCAGGTTGACCGCATTGCTGGAACCCACAATGACCAGGTAAGTCAGCAGCACAAAGCCGAACACGCCCAGCGGGTAACTGATTTCCTTGAAGAACGGCAATTGCAGGCCAGCCTTGGGCGGCAGGTTCACGTCAAAACCGGATTGCACCCAGCTGAAAAACAGCTCGAGCACCCGCAGGTTGGAGCTCTCAGAAATGCTGAACACCAGGTACAGCGCCGCGAGCAGGCCGATCACCGACTGCCACAGGTATTTTTCGCGCGAGCGCATGCCCTCCGGGTCCTTGTGCACCACCTTGCGCCAGTCGTCGGCCCAGCCAATGGCGCCGAAGCCCAGGGTGACGATCAGCACAATCCAGACAAACCGGTTGCTCAGGTCAAACCACAGCAGGGTCGAGATACCGATGGACAGCAGGATCAGCACGCCCCCCATGGTCGGTGTGCCGCTCTTGCTCAAATGCGTCTGCATCGCGTACTCGCGGATGGGCTGGCCGATCTTCAGGTGCGTGAGGCGGCGGATCACAAACGGGCCGGCAATCAGGCCGATCAGCAAAGCCGTGAGCGCGGCCATGACCGCGCGAAAGGTCAGGTACTGGAACACCCGGAAGTAGCCGAATTCCGGCGACATGGTTTGCAGCCACTGGGCCAGGCTAAGCAGCATGGGGTGCCTCCTGCCGAGCCGCCTCAAAGGAGGCACACGCCCCCTCGGGGGGCAGTGAACGAATGTGAACGTGGGGGCTCATTTTTTCTCCTCTTGTTGTTCTTGTACGCCGGCAACCATCGCTTCCACGACCCGCTCCATCTTCATGAAACGCGAGCCCTTGACCAGCACGCTGCCCAGTCCCGGCAAGGCCGCCGCGACGGCAGCCTGCAGTGCCGGCAGGTCGTCGCCAAAATGGCGGCCCGCGCCAAAATTCGCGGCGGCGTCACCGGACTGCTGGCCCAGGGTGAACAGCTGTTCAATGCCGCGCTCACGCGCGTGCAGACCCACTTCGGCATGGAAGACCGGGCCCTGGTCGCCCACCTCACCCATGTCGCCCAGCACCAGCAGGCGCGGGCCCGGCAGTTCGGCCAGCACATCGATGGCGGCACGCACCGAATCCGGATTCGCGTTGTAGCTGTCGTCGATCAGCGTGATGGCGCGCCCGGCGCGTGTCACTTGCAGGGCGCGCGAGCGGCCCTTGACCGGTGAAAAAGAGGACAGGCCGGCGGAAATGGCGGCCAGCGGCACCCCCGCCGCCAGCGCGCAGGCTGTCGCGGCGAGCGCATTCTTGACGTTGTGGCGGCCCGCGATCTGCAGCGAAAAATCCAGCACGCCCTGCGGCGTGGTGGCCAACACCTGCCAGGCGCTGCCCGTCCACTGCGCAACACCCGTCACGTCGGCCGCGCCTGATTCGGCAAAGGTCAGCACGGCGCGGGGTGCGGCGGCTGCGCGCCAGATCGGCGTGTAGGGCTCATCCGCCGGGAACACCGCGACGCCCGGGCCGGGCAAGGCCGCGATCACGCTGCCGTTTTCCCGCGCCACCGCTTCCACGGTGGCCATGAACTCCAGGTGTTCGCGCTGGGCGTTGTTGACCAGCGCCACCGTGGGCCGTGCCAGGCCGGCCAGGTAGGCGATCTCGCCGGGATGGTTCATGCCGAGTTCGACCACGCCGGCCTCATGGCCCGCGCGCAAACGCAGCAAGGTCAGTGGCAGGCCGATGTCGTTGTTGAAATTGCCCTCGGTCGCAAAGGCCGCGTCGCCTTTCCAGGCCCGCAGGATGGACGCGATCATTTGCGTCACCGTGGTTTTGCCATTGCTGCCGGTCACCGCAATCAGCGGCAGGCTGAACTGCGAACGCCAGCCAGCCGCCAGCTGGCCCAGGGCCTTGAGGGAATCCTCCACCAGCAGGCCCGGCTGGCTGGCCGAGAGTCCGCGCTGCGCCAGCGCAGCGACCGCACCCTGGCTGGCAGCCTGCGGCAGGAAATCATGCGCGTCAAAACGCTCGCCCTTGAGCGCCACAAACAGGTCGCCGGGCCGCAGGCTGCGCGTGTCGCTGTGAACGCGTGAAAATCGCAGCGCGCCATCGCCCACCAGGCGCGCCGAAGGCAGCCACTGCAGGGCTTGCTGCAGCGTCATCATGCGAGGCCTCCCATGGCCACCCGGGTACCGGCGCCCTGGCTCAAGGCGGCTTCGGCCTGGGCCTTGTCGGAAAACGGCAGCTTGACGCCGGCGCTTTCCTGGTAATTCTCATGGCCCTTGCCGGCGATCAGGATCACGTCGCGGGCATCCGCGCGCGCGACCGTGTTCGCGATGGCGAGGGCGCGGTCCGCTTGCACCTCCACCTTCGCGCCGCGCTGGAAACCCTGGAGGACCTGGGCGATGATGGCCGCCGGGTCTTCACTGCGCGGATTGTCGCTGGTGACCACCACCTGGTCGGCGCCTTTTTCGGCAATGGCCGCCATCAGGGGCCGCTTGCCGGCATCGCGCTCACCGCCGCAGCCGAAGACGCACCACAGCCGGCCGGCGCGCCCGTCGGCAAGCGGCCTGAGCGCTCCCAGCACCTTCTCCAGCGCATCCGGCGTGTGCGCATAGTCAACCACCACCAGCGGCCGGCCCGGCACCGAGATCACGTCCATGCGCCCAGGCACCGGCGGCAGGTGGGCGCAGGCCTGCACCACCTCGCGCAGCGGCAGACCCAGCGCCCGCAGTGCGGCGATGACACCGAGCAGGTTGGACACGTTGTACAAACCGACCAGTCCGGTGGACAGGCGATGGCGGGATTCGCCTTCGAGCACGTCGAAGCTCATGCCATCCTCGCCCTGGTGGATGGCCTGCGCCCTGAGGCGGGCCGGCGCGGCGCAGGACACGGTCCAGACATCCAGGCCCGAGCCCTGCAGGGCCCCGGCCAGCGCCTCGCCCTTGGCATCGTCGACGTTGAGCACCGCAGCCTTCAGGCCCGGCCAGCCAAACAGGCGGGCTTTTGCCTCCCAGTAGGACGCCATGTCGCCGTGGTAGTCGAGATGGTCCTGCGTGAAGTTGGTGAAGATGGCCACGCGAATGGTCGTCGCGTCGAGACGGTGTTCGGCGATGCCGATGGACGATGCCTCCAGCGCGCAGGCCGCAAAGCCGTCATCGACCCAGCGCCGCAGTTGCTGCTGCAACAGCACCGGGTCGGGCGTCGTCAGCCCGTTGAACACCATGGCATCCGGCTGGCCCATGCCGAGCGTCCCGACCACGCCGCAGGGTCGCCCGAGCCGCCCCAGCGCCTGGGCCAGCCACCAGGCGGTCGAGGTCTTGCCGTTGGTGCCCGTCACCGCCAGCAGGTCCAGCTGGCGGCTGGGGTGACCGAAAAATTCGGCAGCGATGGGCGCCGTGGCCAGCTTGAGGCCCGGGTATGCCGCCACGCGGCTGTCCGTAAAGCCGTAACTCTCGACGCCGTCGCGCTCGACCAGGCAGGCCTGGGCGCCGGCGTCCAGCACCCCCGCCACATAGCGGCGGGCATCGGTGGCCGCACCCGGCCAGGCGATGAAACCATCGCCGGTGCCGACCTTGCGGCTGTCCGTCCACAGGCTGCCGGCCACACGCTGGCGCAGCCATTGCGCCGCCTGCCCGGGTGTCTGCAACTGGTCCATCAGAAGGACTCCTCGACCGGGCTGTAGACAATTTGCGGTTTCACGCTCATGTCCGGCTGCACACCCATCATGCGCAGGGTCTGCTGCACCACTTCGCTGAAAACCGGCGCCGCGGCCACGCCGCCGAAATACTTGCCGTCGCTGGGCTCGTCGATCATGACCGCCACGATGATGCGCGGGTTCTCGATGGGTGCCATGCCGGTAAACCAGGCGCGGTATTTGTTGCTGGCGTAACCCTTGCCGACCTGCTTGTGTGCGGTGCCCGACTTGCCACCCACCGAATAACCGACGGTCTGCGCCAACGGGCCGGTGCCGCCCGGCGCTGCCGCCATCTGCAGCATCTTGCGCACGGCGCGCGCGTTGTCGGCGGAAAAGACCTTGATGCCGACAGCGGGCTCGCTGCTTTTGAGCATGGTGACCGGGATGATCTGTCCGTCATGGGCAAACGCGGTATAGGACTGCGCCATCTGGAACAGCGAGGCCGACAGGCCGTAGCCGTAAGACATGGTGGCCTGCTCCACCGGCCGCCATGTTTTCCAGGGCCGCAGGCGTCCGGTGACAGCGCCGGGGAACTGGATCTGCGGCTTCTGGCCGTAACCGAGCGCGGTGTATGTGTCCCACATTTCGTGGGGGCTCATCTTCTGCGCGATCTTGAGCGCGCCGACGTTGCTCGACTTCTGGATCACGCCTTCCACTGTCAGCGTGCCGTAGTTGTGGGTATCGCTGATGGTGAAACCGCCGATGCTGTAACGGCCGGGGCCGGTTTCCACCAGGGTTTGCGGCTTGATGCGGCCGGCTTCCAGCGCCATCGCCACCGTGATCGGCTTCATGGTCGAGCCGGGCTCGAAGGTGTCGGTCATCGCGCGATTGCGCAGTTGCTCGCCGGTCAGGTTCTGCCGCTTGTTGGGCACATAACTCGGGTAGTTGGCCAGCGCCAGCACTTCGCCGGTGACGGTGTCCAGCACCACCACACTGCCGGCCTTGGCCTTGCGTGCGATGACCGCATCGCGCAGCTTCTGGTAGGCGAAAAACTGCACCTTGCTGTCCAGGCTGAGCTGGATGTCCTTGCCTTCGAGCGGGGGCACCTGCTCGCCGACGTCCTCGACGACCCGCCCCAGCCGGTCCTTGATCACCTTGCGCGAGCCGGCCTTGCCGGCAAGCTCCTTGTTGAAAGCCAGCTCGATGCCTTCCTGGCCGCGGTCTTCCACATTGGTGAAGCCGACCACGTGGGCGGCGGTTTCGCCTTCCGGGTACTGGCGCTTGTATTCCTTGCGCTGGTAAATGCCCTTGAGGCCCAAGGCATGGATTTTCTGCGCGATGGGTTCGTCCACCTGCCGCTTGATCCAGACAAAGGTCTTGTCCTCGTCGGCCAGCTTTTTATTCAGCTCGCCCAGCGGCATCTCCAGCAGCTTCGCCAGTTCCGTCAGTTGCGTCCGGTTGGCATCCACATCTTCGGGAATCGCCCAGATGCTGGGCGCCACCACGCTGGTGGCCAGCAGCAGGCCGTTGCGGTCCAGGATGCGGCCGCGGTTGGCGGGCAACTCCAGCGTGCGCGCAAAACGCACCTGCCCCTGCCGCTGGAAGAAGTCGTTGCCTATCACCTGGACATAGGCCGCGCGGCCGGCCAGACCGGCAAAGGCCAGCGCAATGCCGGCCACGATCAGCTTGCTGCGCCAGACCGGTGTCTTGCTCGCCAGCAGCGGGCTGGAGGAGTACAGGACACTCCGGCTCACGGCTTGGCCCCGCCTGCCGGCGCCTGTTTGTAGCTGACGTATTCGGTGATGGCCGGGGTGGCCGTGCGCATCTGCAGGCGATCCTTGGAGATCTGCTCCACGCGCAGCGGCGTGGCCTGGGCGCGTTTTTCAACCTGCAGGCGCTCCCTGTCGGCCTCGAGCTGGCGGCTGCGCGCGGCCGTCTTTTCCAGCTCGACGTACAGGCGGCGCGACTCGTACTGGGTGCGCACCAGGTACAGGGCGCTGAACAGAACGGCAATCAGCAGCACCAGGTTCAGGCGCGTCATGATTGAGCCCCCACGCTTTTCACTGCGTGTAATGCGCAAGGCCTTGCAGGCCGCCGCTCGCCAGAGGCTTCGCTTCTGTCGTCTGTCCAAACCTGCTCAAGCAGGTTTGGAGCCGCAGGCTCCAGCCCCGAGGGGGCGAATTTCCCTTGGGGCGGCCCGGCGGGAAATTGTCCATGCCTCATTCGCCTGCTCCAGGATAACGCTGCGTGACGGCCTGGACCGGCACGTCGGTGCGTTCTGCCACGCGCATCACCGCGCTGCGCGCGCGCGGATTGGCGGCGATCTCGTCGTCGCCCGGCTTGATGCGCTCCAGGGCCTTCAGCCGCATCGGCTTGGGCGCGGCAAAGGGCGCGCGGCGGTCATACACCTCGCGCGAGTGCTCGGCAATGAATTGCTTGACGATGCGGTCTTCCAGAGAATGGAAACTGATCACCACCAAACGTCCTCCCGGTTGCAGTACCTTGAGCGAAGCCTCTAGCGCCTGTTGCAGCTCTTCAAGCTCGGCGTTGATGAAAATCCGAAAAGCCTGAAATGTGCGCGTTGCAGGGTCCTTGCCCGGCTCGCGGGTTTTGACCGCGCCAGCCACGACTTCGGCCAGCTCAGCGGTGGTTCCAAAAGGGCCCCGTTCCTGTCGGCGACGATCAATCGCCTTTGCAATCTGCCCAGCAAACCGTTCTTCGCCATATTCACGAATGACCTCCGCAATGGTGTCTGTCTCCGCATCGGCCAGCCACTCGGCCACGCTCTGGCCACGCGTCGTGTCCATGCGCATGTCCAGCGGGCCGTCGCCGCGAAACGAAAAGCCCCGCGCCGGGTTGTCGATCTGCGGCGAGCTGATGCCCAGATCCATCAGCACACCAGCCGCGCAGCCGGCGGGCAGCTCGCCCAGGTGTTTGAAACCCTCGTGGCGGATGACAAAACGCGCATCGTTCAGGGTCTTCGCTTCGGCCACCGCCTCCAGGTCCTTGTCGAAGGCGGTCAGACGGCCCTCGGGCGAGAGCTGCGAAAGAATCAGGCGGGAATGTCCGCCGCGCCCGAAGGTCGCGTCGATGTAGTGGCCGTCCGGTTGGATGTGAAGCGCTGCGACTGCTTCGTTCAACAAGACGGTGCGATGTGTCCATGTGTCTTGCACCGCCATCTTTCAGAATGAAAAATCTCTGAAGACATCGGGCATGGGACCCTTCATCTGCTCGGCCTCCTGGGCCGCGTAGGTCGCCGCATCCCACAGCTCGAAGAAGCTGCCCATGCCGAGCAGCACCGTGTCCTTGCTGATTCCCGCAGCGGCGCGCAGTTCGGGGGACACCAGCACACGGCCGCTGGCGTCCATCTCGACGTCCATGGCATTGCCGAGAAAAATCCGCTTCCACCACTGTGCCTCCATCGGCAGGGCGGCAATGCGCTCACGGAATTTCTCCCACTCGTTGCGCGGGAATATCATCAGGCAGCCGTGCGGGTGTTTGGTGATGGTGAGCTGGCTCGAAGCAGTGGCGCTCAGGACGTCACGGTACCGGGTCGGCACAGAAAGCCGACCCTTGGTATCGAGAGCCACAGAAGACGCGCCTTGAAACACTGTTAAAAACCTTTGGAAAACACTTTTCACCACTAAATTGCACTTTTTCCCACTTTATCAGGAAAGTTTTGTGGTGCAAGCGCTTTGCAACAAATTTTTTCAATGAAATCAAGCACTTAGAAAGCTATTTCAAAGCGCGAAAAATTAAAAGATGTTCTAAATTAAGCACTTAGACCATTTAATGAAAGTGTTGTCTCAAGCCTGCCGCCGATGCGGCCCGTGTCACGGGTTAGCCCAGCCTTGACTTGCAGGCACGCTCGCCGCAACCAGGGGCAAACAACAAGCGCCGGTCGGCGCGCACGCCAGCTTCAGCAGAAATGCTGCAGGGGTGGAGGGAAGGAATAGCCCCGCTTCAGGGGGCAGGCGTGGCAGGCAAGGCCGTGTGGCGACGGGCCGGCCTGGTCGATGCTAGTCGATGCGTGTCAGCACCCGGGCGTGTTCGGTGATACCGATCACATTGAAAAATGCAGCCACCAGCCGGTGCACGTCGGTGAATTGCACAGCGCGGTTTTCCGACTCTCGCGCCGACACCCAGTTGAGCAGGGTCCCGGCGGCCGAAAAGTCGACGCGGATCAGCTTGGCGCAGGAAATGACCATGATGTCGGCGCCCATCAGCTTGGCCTCCAGCTTGTCCAGCACGTCAATCGCATCGCCCTCGATCTGCCCCGACAACTCCACCGCAAACAGGTTGGACATCTGTGAGTTGCCGTCCATCTGGGTGTCGCCTTCCATCACGCTGCTGATGCTCGAGGGCGCGGAGTCGCGGTAGACATCGCCGATGATGGCCTGACCACTGACTGCGGCGCCCTGCGGGTCCAGCGGCTTGTACTCGCAGCGCGCGCTGTCCCAGGCTGGCGGCGACACCTCGTAAGTGACGCAGAAATCCAGCGCCGTCAGCTCGAACTCGTCGGGCTGGTGCGTCACGCGCAAGGCTTCCAGCCGCAGTTGCCACCAGGCCTGGGCGGTTTCGCGCACACCCGAGGGCGTCGCGTCCTGCAGCACATGCTGCAGCTGCGCCGCGCCTATGAATCGCAGTTGTACCGGCTGCGCGGCCCAGCCGCTGAACACCTTGCCGAGCGGTTCGACCGCCCCGGCGTCGATGCTCTTGAGGTTGTGCCAGTCGAGCCGCCAGGGCATGGGCGCTCGGGCCAGGGCAGCCGTCAGGGTGGCAACCGTCTGGATGCCCAGCACGGACGGGCAGATCCAGTCGGCTGCCGGGCCGTTGCCCTGCACCGGGGCGCTCGGGCTGGCCAGTTGCTTGACCATGTCGGGCATGGAATACCACTGCGGTGCTGACCGGTCAAAGCGGCCGACAAACTCGATCGCCTGGTTTTCGAATTTTTCGTGCTGGCCGGTCGCCCGGTACAGATCGAACAGGGCCAGCCAGGTGTCGGCGTGCTGGGCGCGGCTGCCCTGGGGGCCCAGGGTTTCGAGCAGGCCGGCCTCAGCGCCCGCATCATCGCCGTTGGCAAAACGGATGGAGGCCTCTTCCAGCTCCGGATCGTGCGCCACTTCCGCGCCGTCCACCACGGAAAATTTGGAAGCGGAAAAGCCCGAGGGCGTGTCATCACGCGACAGCGCCGAAATAGGCTGGAAGCTGGCCGGACGGGCCGGAGGGGGTGCCGGGGTGGCAGCCGGCGCAGGCGCGCGTTCCTGCATGGCCGGCGGGGCTGCGGCAGCCGGGGCAGGCCCGCCCCCCTTGACCTTCGCAAGCGCGGCGGTCAGCTCGGTCGGGGCGGTCGCCACATAGCTGGCCGGAAGCGCGTTGTCCAGCAGCGGCGCATGAACACTGAGGTTGCCCGGCGCAGCGGGCGCCGGCGCAACCGGCATCGGCCCGGACGACATCGAACTCATGGCCGAGCCGGTGCCGTGTTTGGTCTTCCACCACTGCATCGACATCTGGGCCTCGATCTCGTCGATCTTTTTCAGGGTCACGGCACGGTCGTCCGGCTTGGACGGCATGCTGCTCTGGAAAAAGGACGGCCGGGCGCCCGGGTCCTGGCCGGTCATGGCTTCACGCTTGCGCATCTTGCGCAGCATGTCGAATTCGCGCTTGCGCACAAAGTCGTTGCGGCGCTTGCGTTCGATCATCTCCTTGAGCAACTGCTTGCTCATGGCCTCTTCGCGGCCGGACTCCCGATTGTCCAGATCAGACCAGTTCGTGGCCGGATTACGGACGAACTTCACGACTTTTGACAGCAAGCCGGGGGTGGTGTCTTCTTTGGCCATGAATGCGGTCAGGTCGGGTGAAAGGCAGACGGATCAGTCACCGAACATTTTCTGCTTGAGTTCGCGGCGCTGCTGCGCTTCCAGCGACAGGTTGGCGGTCGGACGGGCAATCAGCCGCCCCACACCAATGGCCTCACCGGTTTCGTCGCAGTAACCGTAGTCACCGGAATCGATGCGGGCGATCGACTGCTCGATCTTCTTGAGCAGCTTGCGCTCGCGGTCGCGCGTGCGCAACTCCAGCGCATGTTCTTCCTCAATGGTTGCGCGGTCCGCCGGGTCCGGCACCACCACCGTGTCTTCACGCAGGTGCTCGGTGGTTTCGCCGGCGCTGTTGTGGATGTCCTGCTTGAGCAGCGACAACTTGTAGCGGAAGAAGGCGAGCTGCTTCTCGTTCATGTACTCGGAGTCAGGCATGGCCTTGACCTCCTCGTCCGTCAACTGGTCGGCCGGCTTGGTTTTCCAGTTGTTGGCGAGCTTGGGATCCTTTTTGGCGGCCACATGGGGAGGCGGCGCGATCACACGCTCGGCAATCGCCGAATAACTGGCCTTGGCTGCGTCGGGCGAATGGGTCGGCACCATGGGCGCCGGCGGAGGGGCGAACGACGAGTTGCGCAGCGAAGCACGGCGTCCCGGCTTGAGGGCCGGTGTCTGCAGCGGCGCAGGCGCGGCGGCGATGGGGGAAGGGCTGGGCGCGGCTTTGCCGGCGGGGGCCGCAGCCGTTTTGGGGATCGTTTTGATGATGACTTTTTCTTCAGGTTTGGCGGTGGCCTTGCCGGCCGCAACCGGCTTGGGTGCCGGCTTGATGACTGGTTTGGCGGCTTTGACCGCGGGTTTGACAACAGGCTTGGCAGCCTTTTTGGCGGGTGCCGGTTTTTTGGCAGCGACCGGTGCTTTCCTGGCGGCGACAGGCTTGGCAGCAGGTTTGGCTTTGGGTTTGACCGCAGTTTTTTTGGCGACCGGCTTGGCGACTGATTTGAGCTTGGCTTTGACCACCGGTTTGGCGGCTTTTTTGGCCGGCGCCGCCTTGGCGGGCGCAGCTTTGGCCTTGCTCACCGCCTTGGCAGCGGGCTTGGCTTTGCCGACGGGTTTTGCAGCGGCCTTGACGGGGGGTTTGGACTTTTTCGCTTGAGCTTTCACAACGTGTCTCCTCGGGGAAGCAGCTTCGGGATGGCCCGCATGCTGATTCCGGGCGGGACCAGCTGGGCCGGTCCATGCCTGTCTTTTACCTGATTGTCTGGTTTGTCTGCCGCCGTCCCTGCAGTTTTCAGGCCAGTACTTACCCTGACTGCTGTCCCGGACTGTCCTGGTCGGGACGTCCGGGTACTGCAGTCGGCGCGCGATTGTAGCGGCTCGCCGGGATGGCCGGACTTTCCTGGACCTGAACGTTGGAGATTGGAGACAAACATGAGACCCTCCCGCCCTTAAGAGCAATTTGGAGACAGCCTACCTCAAACCAGGCACTGCTCCAGGCCCTGCAGGAAAATATCCTTGGGCAAATCGATGCCGATGAACACCATCTTGCTGTTCTTCTGCTCGCCCGCCGCCCAGGCCGGCCCGAGGTCGCTGCCCATCAGCTGGTGCACGCCCTGGAAAATCACCTTGCGCTCGGTGCCTTCCATGTGCAGCACGCCCTTGTAGCGCAGCATGCGCGGGCCGTAGATGTTGACGATGGCGCCCAGGAAGTCCTCGAGTTTGGCCGGGTCGAAGGCGCGCTCCGAACGGAACACAAAACTCTTGACGTCGTCATCGTGGTGGTGGTGGTGGCCATGCGCATGGTCGTGGGCATGCGAGGGGTGGTCGCAGTGTTCGCCCTCGGCATGGTCGTGCCCGGCGTGGTCATGCTCGTCGGCCTTGAGGAAGTCCGGGTCGATATCGAGCTTGGCGTTGAGGTTGAAGCCGCGCAGGTCGAACACGTCGGCAATCGCCACTTCGCCGAAATGCACGGCTTTCTGCGGTGCGCGCGGGTTCATGTGTTTGAGGCGGTGCATCAGCGCCTGCACTTCATCGGCGGCCACCAGGTCGGACTTGCTGATGAATATCTGGTCGGCAAAACCGACCTGGCGGCGCGCCTCCTGGCGCTCGTTGAGCTGGGTGGCCGCGTGTTTGGCATCGACCAGCGTCAGGATGGAATCCAGCAAATACTGCTCGGCGATTTCCTCGTCCATGAAAAAGGTCTGCGCGACCGGGCCCGGATCGGCCAGCCCGGTGGTTTCGATCACCACACGCTCGAAATCCAGCAGGCCCTTGCGTTTTTTGGCGGCCAGCAGTTGCAGCGTCTCGCGCAGGTCCTCGCGGATCGAGCAACAGATGCAGCCGTTGTTCATCTGGATGATGTTTTCCTCGGTATCGTTGACCAGGATCTCGTTGTCGATGTTTTCCTCGCCGAACTCGTTTTCGATCACGGCGATCTTCTGGCCGTGGGCCTCGGTCAGCACGCGCTTGAGCAGCGTGGTTTTGCCGGAGCCCAGAAAGCCGGTCAGGATGGTCACGGGAATCAAGCTCATGGGGTCAACCTCAGGAAAAACAGGGTGAAAAGATGCGGCGGGCGCTCGGCCGGAGCAGGGAGTTTAGCGGTCAGGCCATGGCCCTGATGCCAGGGCATGTTTAGCTGGGGTCGCTCTTCTGACTTTACAGGGCATGTCAAGCCCCAAGGTGCCCAGAGCTCCCCAATGCTCCTGTTTTCATAGCTTGTTATGCACGACCAGCAAGGGCTGCAAGCCTTTTTGGCCTGAAAATTACTTTCGGAGCAGCACCAGGCCCTTGAGGTACTCGCCTTCCGGGAAATTCACCGTCATCGGGTGATCCGGCGCGCCGCCCAGGCGTTCGGTGATGAAGGCGTCGACCCCGGCGTCGATGCCGGCCGAGGCGACGATCTTGTGGAACAGGTCGGCGCTGATGCCGCCGGAGCAGGAATAGGTGAACAGCACCCCGCCCGGCGCCAGGATGGACAGGGCAATGCGGTTGATGTCCTTGTAGGCCCGCGCGGCGCGTTCGGCATGGGCCACCGTCGGTGCGAACTTGGGCGGGTCCAGCACGATGGCGTCGAAGGTCCGGCCTTCCTTGTGGAACTGGCGCAGCGAGGCGTTGACGTCGGCATCCAGCATGGTGGTGCGGCCCGCGTCAAAGCCGTTGAGCGCCACATTGGCCTTGGCGCGCTCTATCGCCGGTCCCGAGGAGTCGATCGAAGTCACATGCGCCGCGCCCCCGGCCAGCGCCGCCACCGTGAAGCCGCCGGTGTAGCAATAACAGTTGAGCACGTCCTGGAACTGCAGGCGGCGCGTATGCTCGGCAAACTTGCGGCGGCTGTCGCGCTGGTCCAGGTAAAAGCCGGTCTTGTGGCCCTCGGCCACGTCCAGGCTGAGCTTCCAGTCATGTTCGGTGATGGTGATGCCGGTGTCGCCGGAGCCATGCAGCCATCCGGTGGCTTCGGGCAGGCCTTCGAGCGAACGCACACTCGCGTCCGAGCGCTCGTACAAACGGGTCAAGCCGGTTTGCGCCAGCAGGGCTTCCACGATCACGCTTTTCCAGCGCTCGGCGCCGCAGCTGGAAAATTGCGCCACCAGGGTGTCGGCATAACGGTCCACCACCACGCCCGGCAAGCCGTCGGACTCGCCGTGGATCAGCCGGCAGCCGTCGCTCTGGATGTCAAAACGGCTCCTGGCCCTGATCGCCTGGGCGATGCGGGCTGTGAAAAACGCAGCGTCGATACGTTCGTTTTCATCAAAGCTCCAGACCCGCGCGCGTATCTTCGAACTCGGGCTGAATGCGGCCCAGCCGAGAAACTGGCCTTCGTGGCTCTCCACACGCACGGTTTCACCGGCGTCGCCGCCACCTTTGGCAATCGCGCCGTCAAACACCCAGGGGTGGCGCCGCAACAGCGAGCGCTCCTTGCCTTGCCTCAATCGAATGGATTTCATGCTGCCATTGTCCCCGGCTTACAGGCCTCTTACATTCCGCCCTGCAGATTTGCGACAATCCCCCGATGGGTTTTCGCCGCTTTTCCACACAACTTGCCGACGTCGGCGCCGTACGGGCAGCCCTGCGCCGCTGCTGGCGCGCCTGCGTTTGCGTGCTGCTGCTGGCGCTGGCAGGCCAGGCCGCGCTTGCACGTACCGTGCTCGAACTCGACCCCGATCAACAACCGGTGGCCCTGGCCGACTGGGGCGACTACTGGATAGACCCGACGGCGCAAAAAACCGTGCAGGACATCGCTGCCGGTGCTGGCCTGCCCTGGCGCCCCACCCTGGCACGAAACATTTATCCGCTACAGCCGCAGCAGGCGCTGTGGATCCGTTTCACCGTGCCGCCGGCGCCCGACGACGAGCGCTGGTTGCTGGAGATTCCCTACCCGGCGCTGGACAGCGCCTCGCTGTACACGCTGGACCGCGCCGGCGTCTGGCGCGAGCAGCGCAGCGGCGACCTGACACCGGTCAACCAGTGGCCCACGCCGCACCGGCACCCTCTGCTGGTGGTGAATTTCAATGCCGAGGAACCGACCCACTACATGCTGCGCCTTGCCAACGTCCAGGGTTTCAGCGCGCCCATCCGTTTTGTCAGCTCGGGGCATGTGTTGCGTGGCGAGCAGCAGGTGTCGCTGTTCCTCGGCGTGTATTTCGGGCTGGCGCTGCTCGGCCTGCTGGTCGGGCTGGTCGGCATGGTGGTGCTGCGGGACCGCGCCTATCTCTATTACGCGGTCTGCTCCGCGCTGGTCGGCCTGACCCAGTCGGCGATCACGGGTGTGGCGGCGCTGCACCTGTGGCCCGATTCGCCGCAATGGACGGACCGCTCGCTGGTGGTGCTGGGCGTCTGGATGCTGATGGCGCTGCTGCTGCTCAATGCCACCATCGTGTCGCTGGCGCAGCGCTCGCGCCTGCTGCATCGCCTGGTCTGGGCGGTGGTGCTGGCCGGCGCCGCGCTGTCGGCTGCGCTGCTGCTGACCGCCAGCGAACTGCGCATCGCACTGGTCGTGCCTTACCTGGTGCTGGTCCCGGTCCTGATGCTGGGCGTCAACCTCTGGGCCTGGCGCCGCGGCGACCGCTTCGGTGGCTGGCTGCTGCTGGCCGCCGCGCCTCTTGCCATCAGCCTGGCGTTGGCCATAGGCCGTTACCTGCAGTGGCTGCCGCTGAGTTTTGTGACCGAACAGGCGGTGCTGGCCAGCATGGCGCTGCAGATGCCCGCGATGCTGGCCGTGCTGGTCCTGCGCAGCCAGCATCGCCGTGAAAACACGCGCCGCATCCAGGGACTGGACCGGATGGACCCGTCCACCGGCCTGATCAACGAATCGGTGTTTGCCGAGCGCCTGTCGCGCATGATCGCCCGCTCGGAGCGGCTCAAACACCAGGGCGCGGTGCTGATGATCGACCTGGTCAACAGCGAGCAGATCCAGCGCGACTTCGGCCGCAAGGCGGCCCAGGACCTGCCGCTGCGCGTGGCCGAGCGCCTGCTGTCCACTGCACGCGACATCGACAGCGCGGCGCGCCTGTCCGAGCACCGCTTCAGCATGCTGGTGGAAGGCCCGTTTTCTGCCGAGGAAGCCGCCACCCTGGGGCCGCGCATCGTCGCGCGCTGCCTGATGCCCTACCAGGGCCTGCCGGTCGACTGTGTGGCGCAGGTGCGCGTGGCCTACGCGCTGGTGCCGCGCCAGGGGCCGACGGCCGAGATCGCGCTGGCCCGGCTGGCACAAAAGCTGGCCGCCGTCGCGCCCCAGAGCAAACGCGCGGTGTTCATGCTGCCCGATTACGTGGCGCCCGCCTGAACCTGCGGTGACCCAGGGTCTGGCTGTTTTTGCGGGCCAAACAAAAGTTGCTCAGCGCTTGTTTTTTGTCGCGGGTTTGATACCCGCCACCGTCGCGCGCGGATGCGCTGCGTCATAAACTTTGGCGAGGTGCTGGAAGTCCAGCCGCGTGTAGACCTGCGTGGTGGTGATGTTGGCGTGACCCAGCAGTTCCTGCACCGCGCGCAGGTCGCCGCTGGACTGCAACACATGGCTGGCAAACGAGTGGCGCAGCATGTGCGGATGCACCGGCGTGGCCAGCCCGGCCTGCAGTGAGCGCTGCTTCAGGCGCACGCGGATGTGCTGGGGCGTCAGGCGCGTGCCGCGCTGACTGATGAACAGCGCCGCATCGTCCTTGGCCCACCCGCCGCGCACCGCCAGCCAGGCCTGCAGCGCCTCCAGCGCCTTGCTGCCGACCGGCACGCTGCGCCGCTTCGAACCCTTGCCCAGCACATGCGCTTCGCCGGCCTGCAGGTCGATCCAGCCGCTAGCCTGGCTGCTGGCCACCACGTCCAGGCCGGTCAGCTCGCCGATGCGCAGGCCGCAGCCGTAAAGCAGTTCGGTGATGCACTGGTCGCGCGCCAGCAGCGCCGGATCGTCGCCGTCTGCGCCCTGGAAGGCCGCCAGTTGCACCGCTTCATCGACGCTGAGCGCCTTGGGCAAGGGTTTGGCGGCCTTGGGCGCGCGCAGGTCCTGCACCGGGTTGCTGGCCACCAGGCCCTCGCGACCCAGCCAGGTGTAAAAACCGCGCCAGCCCGACAGGATCAGCGCAATGCCGCGGCCGCTGCGGCCACCGCCGTGCATCTGCGCGACCCAGCGCCGCATGTGGAGGTTTTGCACCGCCGTCAGCGCCACGCCCGCCTGTTTGCAGTGGGCCTGCAGCTTGGCCAGGTCCAGCGCATACAGCTCGACAGTACGCTGGGCCAGGCGTTTTTCGACGCGCACATGTTCGAGGTAACGCTCGACCAGCGGGTCCTTGTCGGCAGGTGGCGCGGCGGCGGCAGCGCTGACGGAGTCGTCCGGCACGGCCATGAACGGGTGAGGGCTAGTCGGCCATGGGGCGCAGGCGCGACAGCGCCGCGCCGGCCAGCTCGCCGATGCGCTCGAGGAAGTCGGTGCCCATGCTGGCACTGAAACGCTCGGGGTCGGGCGAGGCCAGCACCAGCATGCCGAAGGCTTGCGGCGCCTTGCCCGGACGCAGCGGGATCAGCGCGACCGACATGGCCTGCGCCGGATCGGGCAGCCAGTTGACAGCCTCGAAGCCGGAATTGACGCCGCAATAAGGTGCGGTCAGCGAGGACGCAAAGGTTTGCGTGTCTTCGCTGACGCCGGTAGAGAAATCTTCCATCGAGAAAATGCCGTTGACGTGCCAGACCTTGATCGCCGCCTGCGGCACCGCGAACTGCGCCTGGATCTCGCGCACGATGGTGTCGGGCAGGTCGCGCGCATGGGCGGTCAGCAACAGGTTCAGGGTGCACTGCTGCAGCTTGTCGGCAATGGCGACGTTTTCATTGCCGTAGCGGATCATCTCGACCACCTTGGCTTCGAGCCCCTTGATCTTGTCGCGCAACATGCCGGCCTGGCGCTCCTGCAGGCTGACCGCGCGCGCGCCGTGGCCGCTGGACAGCTGCACCGTCGCCAGCAACTCGGCGTGGCGCTCGAAGAAGTCCGGCGTGTTGGCCAGGAAGTTGGCGATGTCGTCTTCGGTGATCGGGTTCTGGATCGAGTGTTCGCTTGGATTCATGTTCTTGTGGTTCCGGTAAGTCTGTGTGCGTCAGTCTACAGGTGGTCGGGGACCTCAATCGAGGCTTCGAACACCGTGGTCGCCGGGCCGGTCATCAACACCGGGGCCGGCGCGGCATCGACGCCGCCCTGCCATTCGATGGTCAGCGTGCCGCCGTGGGTCCGGACATCGACCCGCGCATCCAGCAGGCCCAAGCGTATGCCAGCGACCACCGCGGCGCAAGCCCCGCTGCCGCAGGCCAGGGTTTCGCCGGCGCCGCGTTCATAGACCCGCAGGCGGACCTGGCTGCGCGAGACCACCTGCATGAAGCCGGCGTTGACGCGGCGCGGGAAACGCGCGTGGCCTTCGATCAGCGGCCCGGTTTCCAGCACTGGCGCGGTCTCGACCTCGTCCACCAGTTGCACCGCATGCGGGTTGCCCATGGACAGAACCGCTATCAAAACAGGAGCTGCCTGCGCTTGTCCAGCAAGGGCCAGAGGCCATTTTTGCCATGAATGAACGGGCTCCGGCGTCAGGCCGGCGGCATCGAAGGGCACGCGCGCCAGATCGAAGACGGGTGCGCCCATGTCCACCGTGACGCGGCCGTCAGCCTGCATGCGCGGCTCGATCACGCCCGACAGCGTTTTCACGCGCACCGCGTCCTTGGCGGTCAGCCCCTGCTCGCGCACAAAACGCACAAAACAGCGCGCGCCGTTGCCGCACTGCTCGACCTCGCCGCCGTCGGCGTTGTGGATCACGTATTCGAAGTCGATGCCCGCCTCGCTGGCCGGCCGCACCGACAAAATCTGGTCGGCGCCGACGCCGAAGTGGCGGTCCGCCAGGAAGCGGTACTGGCCGGGCGTGAGGTTCAGGCGTTCGCGGGTCTCGTCGAGCATGACAAAATCATTGCCCGCCCCCTGCATTTTGGTAAATCGGATCAGCATCCCCGCATTATCCGCCGGGGCCACACCCCACCGCACAAGCGAAAGACCCCCATGCGTATTCCCGACTGGACCCCCGCCCTCAAACCCCAACCGCAAGACCTGGTCGACGCCGTCCTGAAGCGCCGCGGCGGCACGCTGATCAACCTCGACAAGGCCCTGCTGTGGAGCGAACCGCTGGCGCGCGGCTGGAACGTCTACCTGGGCGCGGTGCGCACCGGCCTGCCGACCAGCCGCAAGCTGCGCGAGCTGGGCATTTGCACCGTCGCGCTGCTGACCGGCGCGGCTTACGAATACAAACACCATGCGCCCGACTTCCTCGCGGCCGGCGGCAGCCAGGCCGAGCTCGATGCGCTGAATCTGCTGGTCAAAGCCGATGCACGCGCCTCGGCGGCGCATCCGGCACTGGGCGAGGTCGAGCAGCTGGTGATCCGTTACGCCGCGCAGATGACGCTGGACGTGAAAGTCAGCGACGATGTGTTCGAGGCCCTGCGCGCCCATTTCGACACCACCGGGCTGGTGGAGCTGACCAGCGCGATTGCGACCTACAACATGGTGGCGCGTTTTCTGGTGGCGCTGGGTGTGTCGCCGGAAGAGCATGACTAGAACAAGTCTCCTGCATCCGTGAGGCGGTGAATCAAGAAAAGCATGCAAACAACACATCCCCGTTTTTCTCTGTCCGCCATCTCCAGGTTGGTGCCTGCCCTGCTGGCAGTTTTCGCGCTGGCGGCCGGCGCTGTCACGCTTTCGGCCAGCGCCCAGATGCCGCCGCCAAACAGCAGCCCCGCATCAGCCGCACCCGCTGATACCGAACGCGACCAGCGCTTCGCCCGCTGGATCGCCGACTTCAGCGCCAGTGCGCGCGCTGCCGGCATCAGCGAGGCCACGCTGCAAAGCGCCTTCGAGGGCATCCGCTTCATCCCGCGCGTGACCCAGGCCGACGGCGCGCAAGCCGAATTCACGCGCACCGTCTGGGACTACCTCGACAGCGCGGTCTCGGCGCAGCGCGTGATCCGCGGCCAGGACCGGCTGCTCGAGGCACGGCCTGCGGTCGATGCCGCCGCTGCGCGTTACGGCGTGCCGGCCGAAATCCTCGCAGCGATCTGGGGCATGGAAAGCAACTACGGCAGCTTCACCGGCGACATCCCGACCATAGACGCGCTGGCGACGCTGGGCTTCGAAGGCCGGCGCGAAGCCTGGGCGCGCAGCCAGTTGATCGCCGCTCTCAAAATTCTGCAGAACGGGGATATCCCTCGCGCGCAGATGGTCGGCTCCTGGGCCGGCGCCATGGGCCAGACGCAGTTCCTGCCGACGAACTTTCTGGCCTATGCGGTCGACGCCGACGGCGACGGCCGGCGCGACATCTGGGGCAGCCTGCCCGACGTGATGGCCTCCACCGCCAACTTCCTGGCCCGCTCCGGCTGGCAGGCCGGCCAGCCCTGGGGCCAGGAGGTGCGCCTGCCTCCGGGCTTCGACCTGCTACTTGCCGACGGCGAACAGCGGCGGCCGGCGTCGGCCTGGGCAGCCCTGGGTGTGCAGTCGATGGACGGTGCGCCTTTGCCCGCGCTGGCCGACGCCGCCCTGCTGCTACCCGCCGGCGCGCGCGGCCCGGCTTTTATCGTCGGCCCGAACTTCCGCACCATCCTGCGCTACAACAACTCGACCAGTTATGCGCTCGCGGTTGGCCTGCTGGCGCAGGCTCTGGGCGGCGGCCCGGCGGTGCAAACACCCTGGCCGCGCGATCTGCAAGCGCTGTCGCGCAGCCAGTTGCTGGCGCTGCAAACCGCGCTCAATGCGCGCGGCTTCGACAGCGGCACGCCCGACGGTGTGGCGGGGCCGGCGACGCGCAGCGCGGTTCGCCGTTATCAGCAGAGTTTGAATTTGCCGGCGGATGGGTATCCGACGGTGGAGTTGCTGCAGGGGCTGCAGTGATCGCAAACAATCCGGTCTGATGAGTATTAACACCACCGCCGATAGCCGTCGCCATTTGCACTAGGACTCAAAGAACAAATACCTGAGCCAGAAAAACAAAGGCGCAACAAGATAACAAACAGAGGTAATGCTGAGCAGAATGACAGTGTAAAAGCGGGCAGACGAGTTTGCCGCTGCTTCGTTCCATACAAACCGATGCCAACGAAGAGGATTCGCGGGCATTCGTCCGAGTGGCACACGTGCCACGACCATGGCAACCCAAAGAAGCACAAGACCGATACACAAATAAAGCAGGGCTATTTCCAGCCGCTCCTCGCCCACTACGGCCTTATCCGTCGTCATACCCCGCAGCGTCCGCAGGACCGTTCCTTCAATTGACATCGCAGGCGAAACCTTCGCGAGAAAGTTTGGATATTGTTGTAAGCCGTCAGATAACGGGGCATCGCTTGGTTGTAAAACATTTTTGTGAATTCATAAAGCGATCCCAACGCGCGGGCGACTGATGCAACATCTACGCAACATCGGCAACTTTGGTCCTACAGTCAGGCGCGTCCTGTCATCGCGTACACACAGAAATAAAAAAGGGCCCGCAGGCCCTTTCCTCATCCAGCGGTGAGCTTCAATCCGCCTTGATCCCGTTGTCCTTCACCACCTTGGCCCAGGTGTCGATCTGTTTGTCGATGAAGACACGTGCCGAGTCCGGCGTGCCGCCCAGGATGTCGATGCCTTGCGCGCTCAGCTTCTTTGCGATCTCGGGGTTTTTCAGGGCCTTGTTGATTTCCTCGTTCATGCGTTTGATGACCTCGGGCGGGGTTTTGGCCGGTGCCAGGATGGCCCACCAGGCCGGGGCGTCGAAGCCGGCAAAACCGCTTTCGGCCACCGTGGGCACGTTCGGCAGTTCGGGGGCGCGTTTGCTGGTGGTCACGGCCAGCGGGCGCAGGCGGCCGCTGTCGATGTGCGGCTTGGTGACAAACACCGAACCGATGGCCAGCGGCACATGGCCGGCGACGGCGTCGCTCATCAGCGGGCCGCCACCCTTGTAGGGCACGTGTTGCCAGTCGATGCCGCCGCTTTTGGACAGCAGCGACATGGCCAGGTGGCCCAGGCTGCCCGAGCCGATGCTGCCGTAGTTGACGTTTTTCTTCGCCTTGGCAGCCGCCACCACATCGCCAAAGGTTTTGTATTCGGAGGCGGCAAAGGTGGCCAGCACCATGGCCGAGGTGCCGATCAGCGAGACCGGGGCCAGGTCCTTGCGGGTGTCGAAGGGCATGCCGGGGATCAGGCTGGGGTTGACGCCGTGGGTGTCGAACACCACCGCAAAGGTGTAGCCGTCGGCCGGCGCCGCAGTAACCGCCGCGGTGCCGATGGAGCCCGACGCGCCGCCCTTGTTCTCGACAACGATGTTCTGCCCGAGTTGCTGCGACAGCGGCACCGCCAGGATGCGCGCCACCTGGTCCACCGAACCGCCGGGCGGGAACACGGCGACAAACTTGATCGGCTGTTTGGTCGGCCAGGCCTGCGCCATGGCGCTCATCGAGGTGGCGCACAAGGTGGCGGCCGTGACGGCCAGGGCGGTTCGGGAGATCCAGTATTTCATGATGGGGTGGTCCTGCTAATGAAGTAATCCCCAGTATCCGCAGCCCGCGCCGTGAAAACCATTGCGGTTAATACTTAGCATGCCAACAATCAGCCGGGCGCAGCGGCAGCACGCGCGGCTTTCGCGCAAAATCAGCCCATGGTCCGACCCTCCCAACTTTTGTATCCGCAGCGCGAACCCGCGCCCACCCGCCCTGCCGCCACCGTGCTGCTGCTGCGTGACAGCCCGCAAGGCATCGAAGTACTGATGACGCGGCGCTCCATGACCGCCAGTTTTGCGCCGGGCGCCTATGTGTTTCCCGGCGGCGGCATCGACGCGGCGGACAGCGCGGCGCATGGACAGTCCACGCGACGCGCCAGCCAGAGTGATCTGCACCTGACGCAGGCGATTGCCGCCATCCGTGAAAGTTTTGAAGAGCTGGGCGTGCTGCTGGCCCGCCATGCCGACGGCAGCTACGCCACGACCGCGGATATCGCCGCGCTGGACCGCAAGGCGCCGTTTGCTGCGCAGTGCCGCGACAAGGGTTTGCTGCTGGCGGGCGACGAAGTGTTTGTGCTGGCGCACTGGATCACCGACCGCGATTTGCCGCGCCGCTTCGACGTGCCCTTTCTGGTAGCGCGCATGCCGGAGGGCCAGGAGCCGGTGGCCGACGACGCCGAGCAGTTCGAACCCTGCTGGGTGCGGCCGGCCGATGCGCTGGCGCGGCACGAGGCCGGCGGCTTCTTCATCATCTTCCCGACCATACGCACGCTGCAGCGGCTCAAGCCCTTTGAAACCGTCGATGCGGTGCTGCAGGCCTGTGCGGCGAACGAGCAGCCGCTGTGGACTTCATGCCCGCGCGCCGGTTTTCTGGAAGGCGGCGAGGCGCGCTACATGGAGCACGAAGCACCGTATGGTGAACTCGCGCTGACCAGCCCCGACGGCCAGATGGTGCACACGCTGGACTGGCAGACCACCCAGCCGGTGGCGCTGCTCAAAAACCTCATGCGCCTGACCGCGCCGAATCCTGGCGTGATGACAGGCCCCGGCACCAACAGCTATCTGGTCGGCGACCCGCACACCGGCTACATCGTGATCGATCCGGGACCGGCCGATGCGGACCATTTGCAGCGCCTGTGGCGCGCCGCCGGCGGCGACATCCGCATGATTGTGTGCACCCACTCGCACGCCGACCATTCGCCCGGCGCCCAACCGCTGCAGGCCATGTGCAAGCTGCCGCCGCCCATCCTGGGTTTGCCGTCGGCGCCGACGGCACGCGCCGCCAGCCAGTTCACGCCCGACCGCTCGCTATCAAATCAGGAGCTGCTCACGCTCACCCGTACTGGGCTGGAGCCCGAAATGGCGCATAGCCTGAAGGTGATCCACACGCCCGGCCACGCCGCCAACCACGTTTGCCTGGTGCTGCTGGAAGACGGCATTCTGTTCAGCGGCGACCACATCCTCAACGGCAGCACCACCGTGGTGGACCCGCCGGACGGCAACATGCACGCCTACATCGAGTCCCTCGACGCGCTCAGCGCCGCCTGCGACGAACACGCGATCGACTTCATCGCGCCGGCCCATGGTTATGTGATCGGTGAAGCCAAAACTGCGATCGCGAATCTCAAGGCGCACCGCCTGAAACGCGAAGCCAAAATCGTTGGCGTGATGCAGGCGCAGCCGGAGGGCTCCATGGACGACTGGGTGAAACTCGCTTATGACGACGTGGACCCGCGCATCTGGCCGGTCGCCAAACGGTCGCTGCTTGCGCATGTGGAGCGGATCCAGGCGCAGGGTTTGTTCAATTATTGAAATGCCTTGACTAGCCGCAACATTTCATCCTCAAGAGTAATCCAATGCCTATCAAGTTTTACGGCTACAGCGCATCAACACCAAGCGAAGAGCAGCCAACTGTACTCAGCGAAGTCACGTTATCGGCCTCCCCATCGGAGTTGCGCAGCATCGCGGAATTTCTTGTTCAATCCGCTGCGGCTATGGAAGAGCGTGGAACTGCTTGGGAACATGCGCACCTTCGTGACAGCCTCCCCGGCTTTGACGACTCCCCCGATTTTGTGTTGTTCAATCCACAAGCCCGTAACCTGACCTGACGTCAACGGCTGCATAGCTGTATGCGCCACTGAAAAATTTCAGAGCGAGCTCAGCCCGCGTCCCCACCCAAATAAGCCTGCGCCAGCGACCCATCGGCCAACAAGGATTGCGCCGTTCCCTCGGCCACCACCCGCCCCGAGGCCAGCACATAAGCGCGATCCGCCAGTGACAGGGCCAGCGCCGCCATCTGGTCCACCAGCAGCACGGTCAGGCCTTCGTTGCGCAGTTGGTCCAGCGCAGCGAACAACTCCTCGATCACCTTGGGCGCCAGGCCCAGCGAGGGTTCGTCGAGCAGCAGCAGCACCGGCTGGCTCATCAGGCCGCGCGCCACGGCCAGCATCTGCTGTTCGCCGCCGGAGAGCAAACCGGCGCGCTGGTGCAGGCGTTCGCGCAGGCGCGGGAAGCGAACCAGCATCTCTTCCATGCGCTGATCGATGCCCTCGGGTTTCAGGAAAGCGCCGAGGCGGATGTTGTCGCGCACGCTGAGCTCCGGAAACACCTGACGGCCTTCGGGCACCAGCACCAGGCCACGCGCCACCATTTTTTCGGCGCCCTGACCGGTCAGGTCAGCGCCCTGCAAATGCATGCCGCCACTGAGCGGCCGGTGCAACCCGGCCAGGGTGCGCATCAGCGTCGACTTGCCAGCGCCGTTGGCGCCCAGCAGCGCCACCAGCTCGCCGCGCCGCACCTGCAGGCTGACCTGTTTGAGCACCGGTTCGGCGCCGTAGGCGGCGGTCAGTTCACCCACGCCCAGCAGTTCGGACGCTGCGTCCGCTCCGGAGTGTGTGCGAACCTGCGCAGGATGGGCACCGGCCGCCGTGGTGCCAAGGTAAGCCTGCTTGACCGCCGGGTTGTCGCGAATTTCTGCCGGCGCGCCGGTGGCCAGCAACTGGCCGTCGGCCATCACCACGATGCGGTCGGACACCGTCATCACCAGCGACATGTCGTGTTCGACCACCACCACGCCGATGCCGCTGTCGGCAATGCTGCGCAGCAATCGGCCCAGCGTCTCCTTGTCTTCGCTGGACAAACCGGCGGCCGGCTCGTCGAGCAGCAGCACCTGCGGGTCAGTGGCCAGCGCGCGCGCGATCTCGACCAGGCGCCGGTCCACTTGCGGCAGGCCGGCTGCAAGCATGCGCGGTGAACCGGTGTAACCGCAGCGCGCCAGCAGCGCGCGGCTCTTGCGGCGCAGTTCACCGCTGTTGAACTGCGCGGCGCGCAGCGGGTTGCCGAGGCGGCCGCGGCACAGTCCCAGCGCCACGTTATCTTCCACGCTCAGCGAGCCGAACATCTGCGAGGTCTGGTAGGTGCGCGCGACACCGCTGCGCGACAGTTGCCAGGCGGCCGGCCCCAACAGGGCCTGGCCCTGCAACTCAAACGAGCCGGCCGAGGGTTTGTAAAAGCCGCTGAGCATGTTGAGCACGGTGGTTTTGCCCGCGCCGTTGGGGCCGATCAGGCTGGTCACGCCACCGGCCAGGGTGCCGAAGCTCAGCTCATGCACGGCGCGCACGCCGCCGAAGACGCGGCCCAGGCCAGTGACCGTGAGTGCGCCGCGCGGTGTGGTGGCCCTTGCCGGCAGCACATCTGCGTCCGACGCGGTCACGGGAGGGTCCGATGGCAGCGGCCGCACGCGCCGCCACAAGCCACTCACCAGGCCCGCCAATCCCTGCGGCGCCGCCCACAACACCAGCAGCAGCAGCCCTCCGAAAAACAGCAGACGGTATTCCTCGAGGCTGGCCAGCAGTTCGGGCAGCACACCCACAATCACCGCACCTATCACCGGCCCGAGGATGGAACCGGCGCCGCCAATCATGACCACCAGCACAAACAGGATGGACTGCAACATGCCGAAGCCTTGCGGCGTGACAAAACCCGACAGCGGCGCGAACAAGCCGCCGGCCAGTCCCGCCAGCGCCGCCGACACGGCAAAGGCCACCGCCTTGATCAGCAGCGGGTTGATGCCCACCGACTCGCAGGCGGTTTCACTGTCCTTCACCGCGCGCATGGCCGCACCCCAGGCGCTGCGCGACAGCCAGCTGTAGAGCACCAGCACCACGGCGCAGGTAGCGATGGACAGCGCCGCGACACCGCGTACGTCGAACTTGAGCGCACCCAGCGCCGGCGCCGCCACACCCATGATGCCGTTCTGCCCGCCGGTGACACCGCGCCACTCGACGATGCCGTGTTCGACGATAAAGCCGAAGGCAATCGTCACCATGGCCAGATACGGGCCCTTGACGCGCAGCGCCGGCAGCGCCAGCAGAAAGCCCAGCACAGCGCTGAGCCCCACGCCCAGCGTCCAGGCCAGCCAGAAGTTCATGCCGAACTTCGTCGTCAGCACCGCCACCGCATAGGCGCCCAGCGCATAAAAACCGGCATGGCCGAAGGACACCTGGCCGGTCAGGCCCAGCAGCACATTCAGGCCGATGCCGACAATCGCCAGCAGCGCCACATTCGCCAGCACATAGACAAAATAACCGTTGACGGTCCAGGCCAGGCCCAGCGCGCCCAGCATCAACACGGCCAGCACGGCCACCGCCGGCGCCGGGCCCAGGCCCCAGAGCAGTGAGGAGGGTTTGGACGCGCCGCTCATACCTTCTTGACCTCGAACCGGCCGAACATGCCGTTCGGCCGCAGCGCCAGCACCACGATCACCAGCGAAAACATGATGATCTGGGTGTAGCTCGAGCCCAGCGTCGAGGTGATCAGCGCCTCGCCGACGCCGAACAGCAGGCCGGCCAGCATCACGCCCCAGGCGCTGGTGATGCCGCCCAGAATGGCGACTGCAAAGGCCTTGAGGCCGAACAGCGTACCCATGTCGGAATGCACATTGAACAGCGGCGCGACCAGCGCACCGGCCACGCCGGCAAACAAGGTGGACAACGCAAAAGCCACCAGCACCACCACCTTGACCGGTATGCCCATCAGGCGCGCGGCGTCGCGGTTCTGCTCGACCGCGAGCAGGGCCACGCCCCAGCGCGTTCGGCGCGCGACCAGGTGCAGCGCGCCCGCGAGCGCCAGCCCGACCACCGGGATCAGCAGTTGCAGCGGATACACACCGAGGCCAACCTCACCGAGCTGTATCGGCGTGACGGCCAGCGGCGAGGGCAGGTTGCGCGGCTCCTTGCCGAAGGTGAACATCACCAGGTTGTCGAGCACGATGCCCAGCGCCACGGTGGACATCAGCCAGGCGTTGGAGCCGCGGCTGGCAAACGGCCGCACTGCGACAAACTCGACCAGCATGCCGTACAGCGCACACAGCGCCAGCGCGGCCGTCAGCGCCAGCGGCCAGGGCCAGCCCAGGGTTTGCGAAAAGGTGTAGGTCAGGACAGCACCGAGCATCATGGAACTGCCCTGGGCAAAGTTCACCGTCGCCGAGACGGCGTAGGTGATGTAAAAGCCCAGGGCCATGAGGCCGTACATGCTGCCCAGACCGAGGCCACTGATCAGCGCCGAAGTCAAAAGCATGAAAGTCTCCTGTCAGGCCGCCCGCAAACGGGTTATGGCCTGGCACAACGCAGGTTGGTGTCAGTTCATGCCCACGGGCAGGATGCGGTTGTCGATGAACTGCGCCCAGACATAGTCGTTTTCAGTCACGGCGTCATGCACCTCGGCCGAGAACGGTTTGACATAGGTCTTGATCAGGCCTTCGTAGCGGTCTATCTTGTAAAAGCCCTGGCGCACTTCGTCACCCTTGGTGCTGCCGGCCTTGGCGATCGCCAGCGCCGCGAGCTGCATGCCGTCGTAGGCATTGGCCACACCGACCGCAGGCGTGACGTCGTCGGCACCCTTGATGTCGGGGTACTTGGCCATCAGCGCCTTCATGACCTTTTCGCCGACCGGGGTCTGTTTGCCGAAGAAGCTGTAGGTCTGGACAAAATGCACGGTTTTGGCGTTCGGGCCGGCCAGTTCGGTGAAGCGGCCGCCGGCCGGACCCCAGTGCGAGACCACCGGCACCTTCCAGCTCATGCGGTCCAGCGACTTGACAACCTGCGCTGACGGGCCGACGTTGCCGACCATGAACAGGGTGTCGGCGCCGGCAGCGCGCAGCTTGGTCAGTTGCGGCACCACGTCGACGTCGTTGGCCTCGAACTTCTCGATGCCGACAGCCTTCATGTTTTTGGCGCTCAGCGCGGCGGTCAGGCCCTTCTCGTTGGACTCGCCCCAGGGGTTGTTGACCAGGATCATGCCGGGCTTGGCCGACTTGAAGGTTTTCTGCGCGTACTGCAGCATGGCCTTGTTGACGATCTCGTCCACCGCCGACACGCGGAAGGCGAAGTTGGGGTTGGCGCCGTTTTTGGTGATCGGCGTGCCCGCGGCCCAAGGGCCCATGAACGGTGTTTTCTCCTGGTTGGCGATCGGCACGATGGCCATGGAGACCGGCGTGTCGAGACCGCCGAACAGCACCGCCACCTGCTCCTTGAAGATCAGCTCGCGCGCAGCCACCACGCCCTTGGCGGGGTTGCCCTCGTCGTCGCGGCGCACCAGCTCGAGCTTGCGGCCGCCGAGCAGGCCGCCCTTGGCATTGATTTCGTCGATGGCGACAGCCAGGCCGCGCGTGATGGCTTCGCCGGCCTTGGCCGACTGGCCGGACAGGGCGGTCACCAGGCCGATCTTGATGGCCTCCTGGGCATGGACGGGCAGGCAGGCAAGGGTCGCCACCGCCGCGGCGGCGGCGGCGATGAAGGAACGGCGGAACAAAGGCATGGCAATCTCCTGAAAAGGGGTGGGCGGTTGGAACTCGGCGTCAGGAGACGCAAACTCCATGCCACGCCAACATCAAGGATTGACATGCCATGAAAATATTGAAAACAATCAACGATTCATATTGTTGACAATCTGATCCCTGTTTAGGCACCAAAATTGCTCAGACAAAAGCCTCCCATGCACCTCGCCCTGCCCTTTTTCTCCATGCACCGAAACCGACCATCCAGGCACAAAAACCGTGCCCTGTGCGCCAAAGCCGGACACGCCCGGACGGAGCGCCTGTCATGACGACCCGCGATCACGGCCTGGCCGGCCGCCCCGTGGCGGGCCATGGCCTGTTCAGCTACCAGGCCATCCACGCCAGGCCGGACTACCACTGGCCGGGCGGCGCGCGGCTGGCGGTCTACATCGGTTTCAACCTCGAACATTTCGCCTTCGGCGAGGGTCTGGGCGCGAACCTGGGCCCGGCCTCGCCGCAACCCGATGTGCTGAACTACGCCTGGCGCGAATACGGCAACCGCGTCGGCGCCTGGCGCTGCCTGGAACTGTTCGATGCGCTGAAGCTGCCCACGGGTGCGCTGATCAACACCGCGCTGTACGACCATTGCCCGGAACTGGTGGCGGCGTTTGTGGCGCGCGGTGACGAGCTGATCGGTCATGGCCACACCAATGCCGAACGCCAGGCCGCCATGGACGAAGCGCAGGAGCGCGCCCTGCTGGCCGACTGCCGTGCCCGCATGGCCCGCGAGAGCGGCAGCGCGCCACCCGGCTGGCTGTCGCCCTGGATTTCCGAAAGCCTGGCCACACCGCATCTTCTTGCCGAAACCGGTTACCGCTACACGCTGAACTGGTGCCACGACGACCAGCCGGTGCGCCAGAGCACGCGCCACGGCAGCCTGTGGTCCATCCCTTACCCGCAGGAGCTCAACGACATCCCGATGATCGTGGCGCGCCAGATGGATGGCAAGGACTTTGCGCAGATGATCATCGACAACTTCGACGAAATGCTGGAACAGTCGGTGCAGCAGCCGCTGGTCATGGGCATTGCGCTGCATCCCTACATCGTCGGCCAGCCCTACCGGCTGCGCCATTTGCGCCGGGCGCTGCAGCACATTGCGCAGCAACGCGACGCAGGACGCGTCTGGGTCAGTACACCCGGCGCGATCTGCAGCCACATGGACCAACTGTTCCCGGAGACAGCCGCATGAGCGCCGCCAAAAAAGCTGCGCCACCAGCTGCCGGCGTGACCGTGCCGCTGGTGTCCGGCCTGTCGGACAGCGAAAGCCGCATCTACCACTCGGTGTTCGACAGCGTGATGAACCAGCGCATCGCGCCCGGCACCAAGCTGCCGGAGCAGGCGCTGTGCGAGCTGTTTTCGGCCAACCGGGCGACAGTGCGCAAGGTGTTGCAGCGGCTGGCGCACGACCACATCGTGGACCTGCGGCCGAACCGCGGCGCCGTGGTGGCCGCACCCACGCCCGAGGAAACGCGGCAGATCTTCGAGGCGCGGCGCCTGCTCGAAGCCACCATCGTGCCGCTGGTGGCGCAGCGCATCAGCAAGGCCGAAGTCGCTTCCCTGCGCAAGCAGTTGCGCGACGAACACTCGGCCATCCACCGCGCCGACCAGCCGGCCTGGGCACGCCTGGCCAGCACCTTCCACCTGCGCCTGGCCGAGCTGTCGGGCAATGCCATCCTGCACGGCTACCTGCACGAACTGGTCTCGCGCTGCTCGCTGATCGTGGCGCTGTACGAGCCGCCGGGCAATGCTGCCTGCGAACACGACGAACACGCACGCATCGTCGACTACATCGAAAACGGTGAACCGGCCAGGGCGGTGCGCGTGATGAACGAACACCTGCTAGACCTGGAGCGCCGCATCTGCCTGGACAAACCGCAAGCCGAAAAAAGCCTGGCCCAGATGCTGGGCCTGGGCTAGGGCCTGTTCACAGGCCCCAAACTGGACTATTTATGGACATCGACTTTTCCGCCATCACCGAATACCAGCGTTACAAGCTGATGGCCAGCCTGATCGTGCCGCGGCCGATCGCGCTGATCACCACGCTCAGCGAGGACGGCGTGGTCAATGCAGCACCCTTCAGCATGTTCAACATGCTGGGTGAGGAGCCGCCCATCGTGATGGTCAGCATCAACCGGCTGCAGGACGGCCAGCTCAAACACACGGCGGCCAACATCGCGCGCACCGGCGAATTTGTGGTGCACCTGGCCGATGAAGCCATGGCAGCCCAGATGCACCGCTGCGGCGAACGTTTCCCGGCCGATGTCAGTGAACTGAGCGCCGTCGGGCTCACGGCCGCGCCATCGAAAAAGGTCAAGCCGCCGCGCATCGCAGAGGCGCCCTGCGCTTTTGAATGCACCTTGTACGAAACCCTGGAAACCGCGAGCCGGCAGATTTTTATCGGCCAGGTGCACTGGCTGCATGCGCGCGAAGGCCTGATCGACACCGAGCTCTGGCGCGTGCGCCTGCAGGACTACTTTCCGGTGGCGCGTTTCGGCGCGAGTTTTTACATCAACACGCGCGAGCGTTTTTCCCTGGAAGCAGCCGCCGGCGCGCAGCATGCGCCGGCCCTGTCGACCGCGATCGACGAAATCTGAGGACCAGGGCGCCGGTTTTGCGCCGTCCGCCTGAAAAAAGTGTGAAGCCCGCCGATAGGCCGGATTTTGTGCAGGACGGTTTCCTTGCGGTCGCCGCCCCGTGACTGCCATTAATCTGGGCCGTTTGTCACCAAACGGCTCGGTGCTACCTACCCGCACACTCCGGGGGCCCCGTCAACGTGTGCCTACTTGGTATTGCTGCGCGTAGAGATTGCTCGTTTCACCCGTCCCGGGTTGCCCCGGTCCGACTCGTCTCTGTAGCTCTGATCCTCACCTCGCGGTGGACAGCCGTTAGCTGCTACGCTGCCCTGTGCAGTCCGGACCTTCCTCCAGTGCGGTGTTTCCACCCTTGCACCAGCGGCAGTCTGGCGTGCTTCACGGGGCCTATTATCCCGGCAATTGACATGCTATGGATTTGATAGCTGCTTGCGCACGTCGAATATGGGCTGAGGGCGTAAAATACTTGATAGATCCGAAATACAGATCCCGAGAGCCCCATGATCCGCCTGACCGAACTCAAGCTGCCGCTTGACCACCCTGAAGACGCCCTGCCCGCGCTGATAACCCGCACGCTGGGCATCCAGCCCGGCCTGCTGCGCAGCCACACGGTTTACAAGCGCAGTTACGACGCGCGCAAGCAAAAGTTATTGCTGGTCTACATCGCCGACGTCGAAGTGGCCAGCGCCGAACTGGAAGCTGAACTGCTGGCCAGGTTCCAGGACAATCCGCACATCCGCCCCGCCCCCGACCAGAGCTACCACCTGGTCACGACAGCCCGCCAGGCGCCGGCCCTGCGGCCGGTGGTGGTCGGTTTCGGCCCCTGCGGCATTTTTGCGGCGCTTCTGCTGGCGCAGATGGGCCTGAACCCCATCGTTCTGGAGCGCGGCAAGAAGGTCCGCGAACGCACCAAAGACACCTGGGGCCTGTGGCGCAAGCGCGTGCTCCATCCCGAGTCGAATGTGCAGTTCGGCGAAGGCGGCGCGGGGACGTTCTCCGACGGCAAGCTCTGGAGCCAGATCAAGGACCCGCGTTTCCTCGGGCGCAAGGTCATGACGGAATTCGTCAAGGCCGGCGCGCCCGACGAAATCCTGCTGGTCAGCAAGCCGCACATCGGCACCTTCAAGCTGGTCAAGGTGGTGGAGAACATGCGCAAACAGATCATCGCCATGGGCGGCGAGATCCGTTTCCAGCAGCGGCTGGCCGACGTGTTGATCGAGGACGGCCCCGAGGGAAAACATATCCGCGGCCTGACGGTGCAAAACCTGGCCGACGGCAGCAGCTACGAGCTGCGCACGGACCACGTGGTGCTGGCGCCCGGCCACAGCGCACGCGACACCTTTGCCATGCTGCATGAACGTGGCGTCTACATGGAAGCCAAGCCGTTTTCGGTGGGTTTCCGCATCGAACACCCGCAAGGCCTGATCGACCGCGCGCGCCTGGGACAACATGCCGGCCACCCGCTGCTGGGCGCAGCCGACTACAAGCTGGTGCACCATGCGGCGAATGGCCGCTCGGTCTACAGCTTCTGCATGTGCCCGGGCGGCACTGTGGTCGCGGCGACGTCTGAAGAAGGCCGGGTCGTCACCAACGGCATGAGCCAGTACTCACGCAACGAGCGCAACGCCAACGCCGGCATCGTGGTCGGCATCAGCCCGGCCGACTACCCGGGCGGGCCGCTGGCCGGCATCGCCTTTCAGCGCGCACTCGAGTCGAATGCCTTCACGCTGGGCGGCGGCACTTACGAGGCGCCGGGCCAGCTGGTCGGCGACTTCGTGGCGGGCCGGGCGTCGACCCAGCTCGGCAGTGTCGAGCCTTCCTACAAGCCCGGTGTGTTGATGACCGACCTGGCCGGCGCCCTGCCTGGCTACGCGATCACCGCGATGCGGGAAGCACTGCCGGTGTTCGGCAAAAAGATCAAGGGCTTCGACATGTTTGATGCGGTGCTGACCGGTGTCGAGACCCGGACTTCCTCGCCGCTGCGCATCACGCGTGGCGACGATTTCCAGAGCCTCAACGTCAAGGGCCTGTACCCGGCCGGCGAAGGCGCGAGTTACGCCGGCGGCATTTTGTCAGCCGGTGTCGACGGTATCGAGGTCGCCGAGGCGGTGGCCCTCAGCATGACAGGCAATAAAGGCAGCGCATGAACGACGACATCCACTTCTACGAGCCGGCCAGCGGCCACGGCCTGCCGCACGACCCCTTCAATGCCATCGTCGGGCCGCGGCCCATTGGCTGGATCTCCTCGCAGAACGCCCAGGGCCGGCTGAACCTGGCGCCCTACAGTTTTTTCAATGCCTTCAACTACACGCCGCCCATCATCGGTTTTGCCAGCATAGGCGCCAAGGACACGCTGCACAACATCGAGCAGACGCGCGAGTTCGGCTGGAACCTGGCCACCCGTGCACTGGCCGAACAGATGAATATCTCCTGCGCGGCAGTGCCGCCGGAGGTCAACGAGTTCGAGCTGGCCGGCCTCGCCACCGTGGCCTCACGCCGCATCGCCGTGCCACGTGTGGCCGAAAGCCCGGTGTCCTTCGAATGCCGCCTGACCCAGGTGTTGCTGTTGCAGGGCGTGGACGGCGTGGCGGTGCCGACCTGGCTGGTGCTGGGCGAGGTGGTGGGCGTCCACATCGCGCGCCACCTGCTGAAAGACGGCATTTACGACACGGCGGCCGCCCAGCCCATCCTGCGCGGCGGCGGGCCGGCAGACTACTTTACTGTCAGCCCCGACAATCTCTTCAAGATGTTCAGGCCGCGCTAACATGCAGCAACGCCTCTTGCCGTGCACGCCTTCCCAAGGTGAACCCGCACCCCACCCTTCCTGAATCGACCCTTATGACTGACGTGATCAACGAGACAAGCCAGACCAACGCGGCGGAAGCGCCGCCGGTATCGCCAGCCAAGCAAGCTTCCGCAAAACGCGGTGGCCGGCCTCGCCCACCAGGCCAGCGCCAGCCACAAGCGGCCCGGCCCCAGCAGGCCCCGCGCCCGGTCAACCCGCTGCTGCAGCGCCTGTTCGAGCTCTACCCCAAGCTGTTTGGCGCCAAATTCCTGCCGCTCAAGCTCGGGGTGTTCCAGGATTTGCTGGCGCGCCATCCCGAGGATTTCAAGAAGGACGAACTCAAGATCGCCATGGGCCAGCACGCACGATCCACGCCCTACCTCGACAGCGTGGCGGCCGGCCTGCCCCGGCATGACCTCGATGGCAACCCGGTCGAGCCGGTGGCGCCCGAACATGTGCACCACGCCATCCTGGAAATCTTCCGCCGCCGCCAGGCGCGCTCGCGCGAGGACCTGCGCCCGCGCCTGCGGCTGCGGCTGATCCAGGCCATCGAGGCTTCGGGCCTGAGCCGCGAAGACTACGCGGCGCTGGTGCGGGTTCAGGACGAAGCGACCAATGCGCTGGTCGACGATGCGCTGGCCGAGATGGCGGTGCAGGCGGCCAAGCGCGAGGCGCTGCTGCGCGCCTTCGATGCCAGCGGCAAGACCGAGGCCGAATTTGCCGACATGTACGGCATGAACCCGGCCGAAGTGGCTGCAACGCTGGCGCGGGTGCGCGCCGACAAGGCCGCCCAGGCCACCACCGACCCGGCATAAAAAAGCCGCTGCGGCTGCAGCGGCTTTTGACGCTCAGGAGAGGCTCAGACCTGGCCGGGCTGGGCATTCTGCAGGGCAGCAATCCGCTCCTCGATAGGCGGGTGCGTCGCGAACAGCTTGCCCATGCTGCCGGTGATGCCCATGGCTTCCACTGCCTTGGGCAGCTGGCCGGGCACCATGCCACCGAGGCGGGCCAGCGCGTTGATCATGGGCTGCTTCCTGCCCATCAGCTGGGCGGCGCCGGCGTCGGCACGGAACTCGCGGTGGCGCGAGAACCAGGCCACCACGATGGCGGCGGCAAAACCGAGCACGATGTCCAGCACGATGGTGCTCACGTAGTAACCGATGCCGGGGCCGGAGTTGCTGTCGCTGCCCTTGCGCAGGAAGCTGTCCACCGCATAACCGATCACGCGGCTCAGGAACACCACAAAGGTGTTCATCACGCCCTGGATCAGCGTCATGGTGACCATGTCGCCGTTGGCCACGTGGGCGATCTCGTGGCCCAGCACGGCCTCGATTTCTTCACGCGTCATGCCCTGCAGCAGGCCGGTGGACACCGCCACCAGCGAAGAGTTCTTGAAGGCACCGGTGGCGAAGGCATTCGGCGCGCCCTCGAAAATCCCGACTTCGGGCATGCCGATGCCGGCCGTGGTGGCCAGCTTGCGCACGGTCTCCACAATCCAGGCCTCGTCGGCGTTTTGCGGCTCGTTGATGACACGCACACCCGAGCTCCATTTGGCAACGGGTTTGCTGATCAGCAGCGAGATGATGGCGCCGCCGAAACCGATGACCGCGGCAAAACCGAGCAGCATGCCCAGGTTCAGGCCTTGCGGCGTCAGGTACTGGTTGACGCCCAGCAGGCTGGCGACGATGCCCAGCACCACCACCACCGCAAGGTTGGTCAGTACAAACAGGAAAATACGTTTCATGGGTTCTCCGTGGGGTCGGTAAAAAAGGTCCGCCTCGCGCAGGATATGAGGTCGTCACGACCCATATCAAGTGCCGGCAGCTCGGCCGCTGCTGTCTGTTGTTCTGGATTGTTGCAGCGGCTTTTGCGGCCTGAAGACAAGAGAGTCATCATAAAAGGAAAAGTTCTCGTTGTCCGGCCACCAGCCGGGCACACCGAGCACCGGCAAGGGCGCAAACGGCTTGCGCGCCAATTTTTCCGCGTCCAGGTCGCGCGCCACCCAGGCGTCGAAGTCCGCTATTGAATTCATAGCTGGAGGCGCACGGTAGACGTGGGCTGTGACCGGTTTTCGTGGGTAAACCAGCTTTTCCAGCAAGGCATGGCCGAACAGCACCAGCTGCGCCTCCTGCCACAGCGGCCGCAGATCAACGAACAGCCGGCGCCATTGCCTGGCCAAGAGCGCATCCCACAGCGGCTCGGGCGCCGACAGCAGGGCGGCGTTTTCGTCGAACACCGTCAGGGCATCGCGCACCGGTCCGCGCAGGGGCGCCACGCCAGCCGCGGCGATTTGTGCGGCTTGCAACTGGTTCAGCCTGGCCTTGGTCAGCGGGAAACGCAGCCAGCACAGGCCGTTGAAAAAATCATGCAGGTTGTCGCGCGTCGGCACCGTGCCGGAATCGTGGATGAACTGTTCGTAGGCCTGGCCGGCCGGCAAGGCAGACTGCGGCACAAACCGCCGCGGCGCCCCGGGCTCGCTATTCAGCGCATCGTGGAAGCTGGCGCCGCCTTCAATCGCCAGCGCTACCCGCTGGCCGGACTCGCGCCAGGGCGCCAGCCAGGGGCGGTCCCAGTCCACCGGCAAGGCAGAAGCCGACGCGCCGGCACTCATCCGTTCCTGGACGCCGGCCGCGACTGGCGTTTGTCGCGCACCATCACGCTGGACTTTCCTTCGTCGGCAATGTCGAACAGCTGGCTGGCCACCAGCAGCTTGGTCAGCGTCGCATAGCCGTAGTTGCGGTGGTCGAAGGAGGCCTGGTTGGCGATCTGCGTGCCGACCGCGCCGACGCGTGCCCAGCCCTCGTCGTCGGCGGCGGCCTGCACCGCATTGCGCAGCAGCATCACCAGCTTGGCGTCCTGCTTGAGCTGCGCCGGCGTGGCGCGCAGCGGCGCGGCGGCCACGGCTTCGGCCTCTTCGCGACTGCCGGCGGGTATGTCGGCCGAGGCAATCGGGCGCAGCTTGTCGAGGTACAAAAAGCGCGAGCAGGCATTGACAAACGGCTCAGGCGTTTTCTGCGCACCGAAGCCATACACCGCCGCGCCCTTGGCGCGCAAATGCATCACCAGCGGCGTGAAGTCGGCGTCCGAGGAGACGATGCCGAAGGCGTCGGGGCGGTCGGTGTATAGCAGCTCCAGTGCGTCGATCACCATGGCCATGTCGCTGGCGTTTTTGCCCTTGGTGTAATCGAACTGCTGCATCGGGCGGATGGCGTGTTCGTGCAGCGCTTCTTCCCAGCCCTTGAGCTCGCTTTTTTTCCAGTTGCCATAGGCGCGCCGGATATTGGTCTCGCCAAAGGTCGAGAGCTCGTTGAGGATCAGGTCGATCTTGGACGCCGGCGAATTGTCGGCATCGATCAGCAGGGCGACGCGCGGTTTGCGTTCCATCACTTTGCCCCGCCAGGGGCCAGCTTCCACGCCAGCGCCTCACCCGAACGCAGCGGCTTGAGCTCGGCCTCGCCAAAAGCGTAACTTTCGGGCGGCGTCCAGCTTGTTTTGCTCAGCGTGATGCTGCCGCTGTTGCGCGGCAGGCCGTAGAAGTCGGCGCCGTTGAAACTCGCAAAACCTTCGAGCTGGTCCAGCGCGCCGGCAGCGTCGAAGGCCTCGGCATACAGCTCCATCGCCGCATGGGCGGTGTAACAACCGGCGCAACCGGTCGCGTGTTCCTTGAGGTGGGCCGGATGCGGCGCGCTGTCGGTCCCCAGGAAAAACCGCGGGTTGCCGCCGGTGGCAGCCTCGACCAGCGCCAGCCGGTGTATTTCGCGCTTCAGCACCGGCAGGCAGTAGTAGTGCGGACGGATGCCGCCGGTAAAAATCGCGTTGCGGTTGTACAGCAGGTGGTGCGCGGTGATGGTGGCGCCCGTGAAATTGCCGGCGTCACGCACATACTGCGCGGCTTCCCGGGTCGTGATGTGTTCGAACACGATCTTCAGTTCCGGAAAATCGCGGCGCAGCGGAATCAGCTGCTGGTCGATGAACACGGCTTCGCGGTCGAACAGGTCGATATCGGGCGAGGTGACCTCGCCATGCACCAGCAGCAGCAGGCCCTCGCGCTGCATGGCCTCCAGGGTTTTATAAGTCTTGCGCAGGTCGGTGACGCCGGCGTCGCTGTTGGTGGTGGCGCCGGCGGGATACAGCTTGAGCGCGACCACGCCGGCCTCTTTGGCGCGCTTGATCTCGTCGGGCGGCAAATTGTCGGTCAGATACAGCGTCATCAGCGGCTCGAAAGCCACACCGGCCGGCACGGCGGCCTGGATGCGCTCGCGGTAGGCGACGGCCTGCGCCGCCGTGGTCACCGGCGGACGCAGGTTGGGCATGATGATGGCGCGGCCGAACTGCGCCGCGGTGTGCGGCACGACGGTCGTCAGGGCATCGCCGTCGCGCACATGCAAATGCCAGTCGTCGGGCCGGGTCAGCGTCAGGGACAGGGGGGTCGGGGAGGCGGCAGAGGTCATGCCCTGAATTGTCGCACCGGCGGCCGCCAGTGACCGCCCCTCCCCGCCCGCGAGTCCGCTTACAGCAGGTAGTCGCCGCTTTGTTCCGGCTGGAACAGGATGTCCACGATTTTTGCCGTCGCGGTGGCCCCGTCCGGCGTTTGCCAGCGCGCCACGCGGCCTTTTTTCAGGCCCAGCAGGCCCGCGCCTGCCGGCGACAGCACCGAGACAAACCCGGCGTCGGCATCGGCGTCATGCGGGTAACACACCGTCAGCTTGCGCTGCTGCCCGGTGTGCCCGTCGGCAATCAGGACCTGGGAGTACATGGTGACGACGTTGGCCGGCACCTTGTACGGTGAAACCAGTTCGGCGCTGTGGATCAGGTCTTCCACCTGGTCCAGCGTGTCCGCGGGCGGGCCCGGGCGCTGGAGCAGCTTGCTGATGCGGATATGGTCGAGCTCGGTCAGCAAACGCGCCGGCTGTTGTGAAAAAAACATGGGAACTCCTGGATCTGACGCCCGGCTAAAAGCTGCCGGGCACGCCGCGCTGAAGGCGAGGGGCCCGGTGATCCAGAAATGCGCTAAATGGAAATGAAGGAGAGGATCGCCGGGCTCAGGAATGTGCCACCGGCTGATGCGGCCACGCAGCTTCCAGCAGCGCGTACGCGCATGGCAGAGGAAAGATCAAGAAGGTGGCGGGCATATCGACGATTGTAAGTGAGCGCTCCCCGGCGCGTAGCGAGCGGGATGCAATGCGAGGCGCGGGTGCCCGGGGAAAACCGGAGCGACCTTGAGGGTCGTGAGGAGTTTCCCTGGGCTGCAACGACGCAGTGCGCCCGCGCAGTAGCGCCTAGTGGGCGAGGATCTTGTTGAGGAAGTCCTTGGTCCGCGCCTGGCGGTTCTCCGGATGCATGAAAAACTCGTCCTTGGAGCAATCCTCGAGGATCTTGCCGCCCACGTCCATGAAGATCACGCGGCTGCCCACCTTTTTGGCAAATCCCATCTCGTGGGTAACCACCATCATGGTCATGCCGTCGGTGGCCAGGCCCATCATGCAGTCGAGCACCTCGCCGACCATCTCCGGGTCCAGCGCCGAGGTCGGCTCGTCGAACAACATGGCAATCGGGTCCATGCTGAGGGCGCGGGCAATCGCCACACGCTGCTGCTGGCCGCCCGAGAGCTGGCCGGGGAATTTGTCCTTGTGCGCCATCAGGCCCACGCGGTCCAGGTACTTCAGGCCGTGCGCCTTGGCTTCGTCCTGTTTGCGACCCAGCACCTTGATCTGCGCCAGCGTCAGGTTCTCGGTCACGCTCAGGTGCGGAAACAGCTCGAAGTTCTGGAACACCATGCCGACACGCGAGCGCAGCTTGGGCAGGTCGGTCTTGGGGTCGTGCACAGCCTGGCCGTCGACAAATATCTCGCCTTTCTGGAAAGGCTCCAGCGCGTTGATGACCTTGATCAGGGTGGACTTGCCCGAGCCGGACGGCCCGCAAACCACCACCACCTCGCCTTTTTCGATCCTGGTGCTGCAGTTGTTGAGCACCTGGACGGCGCCGTACCATTTGGATACTTCTTTGAGTTCGATCATTTGATTCTCCGGGGAGCGTGTGCGTTTGTCTGTTTAACGGATGATGGCGATCTTGTTCTGCAGCTTCTTGACGATGTACGACAAGCCAAAACAGATCACGAAATAAACCACGGCGGCCAGCAGGTAGGCCTCTTCCGGCCGCCCGTAAATCTTGCCGGCGGTGGTCAGGCCCTTGAGCAGGTCGTAGGCGCCGATGGCGTAGACCAGCGAGGTGTCCTGGAACAGGATGATGGTCTGCGTCAGCAGAATCGGCACCATGTTGCGGAAGGCCTGCGGCAGCACGATCAGGCGCATGTTCTGCGCATAGGTCATGCCCAGCGCCCGTCCGGCATTGACCTGGCCGCGCGAGATCGACTGGATACCGGCGCGCATGATCTCGCTGAAGTAGGCCGCCTCGAACGCGATGAAGGTGATGATGGCCGAAATTTCTGAACGGTTGTTGGCGCCGCCCGGAATCAGGTCAAAAAACGCGGCGGGCATCAGCAGGTAGAACCACAGGATCACCATGACCAGCGGCACGGAACGCATGCCGTTGACGTAGAAGGTTGCGGGAATGGTCAGCAGCTTGATGCCCGACAGGCGCATCAGTGCCAGCAGTGTGCCCAGGATGATGCCGCCTATGGTGGCGATCACCGTCAGCTCCACGCTGAAGATGAAGCCTTTCAGCACGAACTTGGAGATGATCTCCCAGTTCAGGAAACTCATGTCAAGACCGAACATGTCAGTGCCCCCCACCGGTGGCGCCGGCCACGACAAAGCCCGGAATCTGGACCTTTTTCTCGACAAAAGCCATGACGCGGTTCACCGCAAACGCGGAGATCGCATACAGCACGGTCACGGCCAGGTAAACCTCCACGCCGCGCGAGGTTTCTTCCTGGGCCTGCATGGCGAACATGGTCAGCTCGGCGATCGATACCGCAAAAGCCACCGATGAGTTTTTCAGCAGGTTCATCGACTCGCTGGTCAGCGGTGGCAGGATGATGCGAAACGCCATCGGCAGGATCACATACCGGTAGGTCTGCGCCGTGGTGAAGCCCATGGCCATGCCGGCATAACGCTGGCCGCGCGGCAGGGCCTGCACGCCGGCACGCACCTGCTCGGCAATCCGCGCCGAGGTGAAAAAACCCAGCGCAAACACCACCAGCGCAAAACCGGGCACCTGTTGCATGGCCGGGAAAATCTTGGGCACCACGAAGTACCAGATGAAAATCTGGACCAGCAGCGGGATGTTGCGGAACAGCTCGACCCAGACATTGGCCAGCCGGACCAGCCAGGGGCTGTTGGGCAGGGTGCGCAGCGTGCCCATCAGGCCGCCCGTCAGGATGGCAACCACCCAGGAACAGCCTGCGACGGCCAGGGTCCAGCCCCAGGCGTCCATCATCCATTGCAGATAGGTACGGCCGCTGCCGTCGTCATTCAAAAATACTTGCCAGTCCCAGCTCATGGTCACTCCGCCAAAAATAATTGCGCTTCGATCTGTTGTTGTCCGCGCTTAAAAAACAAACCCCGCCAGAACTGTCGCAGACGGGGTTTGTGTTCAGCTCATGCCGGAATTACTTCTTGGCGTAATCTTCCATCGGCTTGTCGTTTGGCGTGGCCCAGGCAGCCTTGGTGCTTTCGCTGACCGGCAGGCCGACGCGGCTGTTTTTCGGGGGAATCGGCTGCATGAACCACTTGTCCCAGACCTTGGCCATGTCGCCGGACTTGATCATGCCGGTGATGGTGTCGGTACCGATTTTCTTCAGCGCGGCATCGTCCTTGCGGATCATGATGGCGATGGGCTCGACGCTCAGAACTTCACCGACGATGCGGAAATCGGCCGGGTTCTTGGAGGTGGCGATGTTGCCGGCCAGGATCGCGCCGTCCATCACGAAGGCGTCAGCACGGCCGGACTCGAGCAGCAAAAAGCTGTCGGAGTGGTCCTTGCCGAAGATTTCCTTGAAGTCGATGCCGCCGGCGCGTTCGTTCTTGCGCAGGGTCTGCACCGAGGTCGTGCCGGTGGTGGTGGCGACGTTTTTGCCGTTGAGCTGGGCGATCGAGGTGATGCCGGAGTTGGCCTTCACGGCGATACGCACTTCTTCCACAAAGGTGGTGGGCAGGAAAGACACGTCTTTCAGGCGCGTGGCGTTGTTGGTGGTCGAGCCGCACTCGATGTCCACCGTGCCGTTTTGCACCAGGGGAATGCGGTTTTGCGAGGTCACCGGCAGGTATTTGACTTCCAGCTTGCGGCCGACGGCTTTTTCGACGTCGGCGATCACGCGCTGGCAGATCTCGACGTGGTAGCCGGCGTATTTGCCGTCACCCAGGGTGTAGGACAGGGCGCCCGACGAGTCGCGAACACCCATGGTGATCACGCCGGAAGCCTTGACTTTGGCCAGCGTATCGTTGGCCTGGGCAAAAACGCCGGAGGTGGTCAGTACGGCAATTGCCAGTGCGGCGAGTTTGAGTTTCATGGAATTTCCTTACGTTGATGAAATTGTTAATGACGCCATTCTAAGGAGCCGGTCATGGGCCCATGCCCAAGGTTTACCCCAGCCCCTAATGCGCCAGCCGCTGGACGGGTATGTCCACAAACGCGCCGGATGATCCCAGCGCCGACAGCGAGCAGGTAAAGCCGCAACGCACGAAGGCAAAGTGTTGATCCAGCAAAAGCAGTCCCCAAGATAGTGCCCGCGTTCAAAACGGCAGAACAGAGTTGTCTAGCTAAGCAGCCTTTGTGCCAACCCTTGGCAGAATCTGGCCCGGCTGCATCGCAGAACGTCCCGGACTGTAAATTTGCGCGCCGCCAAAAGCCAATGCCGATAACTCGCAGCTTCATGCATTTAATTTATAAGGGCTCAGGGTTACCACCTAGAGCCCCCCTGTTTCACCGCGCTCGACGCGCGTCAGGCAGAGGGTCCCCGGGGTTTCCCCGCCGGCTTGGGCGAAGCCTGGCTTTCCAGATACGCCCAGAGCGCCTGCGCCGGGCTTTTGGCCGCGGCCTTGGTGGTCGGCCGCTCGCGGTAGACGCGCAAATCCATGGTCATCTCCAGCCCCGGACCGGCGCTGACCAGTTTTTTCACGCGCAACTCCTTCTTGACGGCGCTGAAGGGCAAAAAGGCGATGCCGTGGCCCTCGAGCGCCATGGCCTTCAGGCCTTCGGCCATGTCGGTTTCGTACACGCGGTCGAGGTGGATGGCGGTGCTGGACTGCTTGAGGATCAGGTCCACCACACGGCCCAGGTAAGCGCCGGACGCATAACCCAGGTACGGCAGCGGCTGGCCGGCACGTCCCGGCAGGCGGTACAGCGGTGCGCCGTCGGCATCGGCTTTCACGAAAGGCGCCAGCACTTCCTGGCCCAGGCTGATCATCTCGTAGCGGTCGGCATCGAGCTGGAAGGGCTGCGAATCGTGGTGGTAGGCGATCAGCAAATCGCAACTGCCCTCGACCAGGCGCAGCACCGCGTCATGCACATTGAGGGCAATCAGCCGGCTCTTGATGGGACCGAACTTCTCGCGCAGGCTGCTGACCCAGGCCGGAAAAAAGGTGAAGGCCAGCGAATGCGGCACGGCAAACTCGATCACGTCCTGCCCGGCAGAGTTGTGGCCGCGCAGCATGGCGCGGGTCGACTGCAGGCCCTGCAGCATCTCCAGCGACTGGGTGTACAGGGTTTCTCCGGCCGGTGTCAGCCGTGTCGGGTAGGAACTGCGGTCCACCAGGTCGGTGCCGGCCCAGGCTTCGAGCGCCTGGATGCGCCGTGAAAAAGCCGGCTGCGTCACATGACGCAGCGTCGCCGAACGGCTGAAGCTGCGCGTTTCAGCAAGACTGACGAAATCTTCCAGCCATTTGGTTTCCATGCTTTTTATTATGCGAGTGCGCAGCACGCTTGTATCTACGGGAATCCCTCATGCAGGCCCGGCGACCGTCGGCCAGACCAGAACGCTATCAAATCAATAGCTGGTTACGCAGGTCCACCAAGGGCTGGAAGGCCAACACACCCACAACTTATTCGGAACTCTGCTGCAGCGCCCACATGGACGCATAACGCCCGCCCAGCGCCAGCAAGGCCGCGTGGGTGCCGCGCTCGATGATCTGGCCGGCTTCCATCACCAGGATTTCATGCGCATCGACCACGGTGGACAAGCGGTGCGCCACCACCAGCGTGGTCTTGTTCTCGGCGATGCTGCGCAGTTCGGCCTGGATCGCGCGTTCGTTGGCCGAGTCCAGCGCCGAGGTGGCCTCGTCAAAAATCATCAGGGGCGGGTTTTTCAGCAGGGTGCGCGCGATCGCCACGCGTTGCTTCTCGCCACCGGACAGCTTCAGTCCGCGCTCGCCGACCATGGTGGCGTAGCCGGCCGGCGTCGAGGCGATGAAGTCGTGGATGCGGGCGGCGCGCGCGGCCTCTTCCACCTGGGCGCGGCTGGCGCCGGGCTGGCCGTAGGCGATGTTGTATTCCACCGTGTCGTTGAACAGCACGGTGTCCTGCGGCACGATGCCGATGGCCTGGCGCAAGCTGGACTGCGTGACCTCACGGATGTCCTGGCCGGCGATGGTGATACGGCCCCCATCCACCGCAGGGCTGCCCGGAATGCCCACATCGTAGAAACGGAACAGCAGGCGCGCCAGCGTGGACTTGCCGGCGCCCGAAGAACCGACCACGGCGACGGTCTTGCCCGGCGGGATCCCGAAACTGATGTTGTGCAGGATGGGCCGCGACGCCTCGTAGGCGAAGCTGACGTTTTCAAAACGCACTTCCGGCGAGGCCTGCAGGACAAGCGCCGGCGCACCGGGCCGGTCGGCGATCTCGCGCTCCCTTTCCATCAGGTTGAACATCTTGGACAGGTCGGTCAGGCTTTGCTTGATCTCGCGGTAGAGCACGCCCAGGAAACCCAGCGGGATGTAAAGCTGGATCATGAAGGCATTGACCATGACCAGGTCGCCCAGCGTCATGCGGCCATCGACCACGCCCTGGGTCGCGCGCCAGAGCATGGCCACCAGGCCGGTCGCGATGATCAGTTGCTGGCCGGTGTTGAGCAGGCTCAGCGTGGTCTGGCTCTTGACGGCCGCGGCGCGGTAACGCTTGAGGTTCTCGTCGTAACGCCTGGCCTCGAACTCTTCGTTGTTGAAGTACTTGACCGTCTCGTAATTGAGCAGCGAGTCGATGGCGCGGCTGTGCGCCGAGGAATCGAGTTCGTTCATCTCCTTGCGGAACTTGGTGCGCCACTCGGTCACTGTCACGGTGAAGGTGATGTAGAACACCAGCGCGATGATGGTGATGCCGGCGAACCAGACGTCGAACTTGACCGCGAGCAGGGTCAGCACCAGCGTGACTTCGATCAGCGTCGGAATGATGCTGTACAGCGAATAGGAGATCAGCGAATGCACGCCACGCGTGCCGCGCTCGATGTCGCGCGTCATGCCGCCAGTCTGGCGCTCCAGGTGAAAACGCAGGCTCAGCGCGTGCAGGTGACGGAACACCTCGAGCGAAATGCGCCGCGCCGCGCCTTCGGTGGCCTTGGCGAAGACCAGCTCGCGCAACTCGGTGAACAGCGAGGTCGACAACCTGAGCAGGCCGTAACCCACCAGCAGTGCGGCCGGCACCACCAGCACGGCCTGCACGTCGCCGGGCTTGAAGCTCATGGCATCGACCAGGTTCTTCAGCAGCAGCGGCACGCCGACATTGGCCACCTTGGCGCCCACCATGAAGGTCAGCGCCGCCAGCACCCGCCATTTGTAGTCCCACAGATAGGGAAACAGGCGCTTGAGCGTGGCCCAGTCGGAGCGGTTGATATCGGGGGGCGGGGTGGCGCCGGGCGCGCTGGGCGCTTCGGCGGTGGTGGCATGGGAGCGCATCGGAGACAATTGTCCTGTTGTTTTAATTTTCCACCACCGATTGTGCCTATGTCCATCGAATCCAGCCTTCCCCATGACCCCTTGAGCGTCAAGCTGCCGCTGGACAAGGAACTGGTGCTCAAGGTCATCCCCATGCCGGCGGACTGCAACGCCAATGGCGACATCTTCGGCGGCTGGGTCATGGCGCAGGTCGACCTGGCCGGCTCGGTGATCCCGGCGCGTTACGCCGAAGGCCGCATGGCCACGGTGGCGGTCAACGAGTTCATCTTCAAGCAGCCCGTGCGTGTCGGCGACATCCTGTCCTTCTATTCGGAACTCACGCGCATAGGCCGGACCTCGATGACGGTCAAGGTCGAGGTGTATGCCGAGCGCTTCCGCTCCCAGGGCCGCTACATCAAGGTCACCGAGGCCAGCGTGACTTACGTGGCCATCGACGACGCTGGCCAGCCGCGGCCGGTGCCGCCGTCGTCGCTGCCGCGTCCGCTATAATTTTGATAGCTTCTCACGTCCGTCGAATATGGGCAAAGCAGCAATTTCACTGTCAAAATTGGCCATGCCGGCCGCGCCCCCCGGCAAACTGCGCAGCGCCCTGCAGACCCTCGGCAATACATTCCCGGCCGCGCACCCACTCCTGCCTGAGCGCCTGCGCCAAGGGCAGGTCCCACTGCGCATAGGCGCTCTGGCGGTCGGCCCGCATGGTTTTTTGCGGAAAAGCCGCCAGCTGCCGCGCCAGCACCAGCGCCGCCTCGCGCGCCGCACCGCGCGCCACGACCCGGTTGCACAGCCCCATCTGCAAGGCCTCGGCCGCCTCGACCTTGCGGCCGGTCAGGATCAGATCCATCGCATGGCCCATGCCGACCAGCCGCGGCAGGCGCACCGTGCCGCCGTCGATCAGCGGCACGCCGAAGCGGCGGCAATAGACGCCGAAATACGCGTCCGCTTCCATCACCCGCATGTCGCACCACAGCGCCAGCTCCATGCCGCCGGCGACGGCCGCACCGCTGACGGCTGCAATCACGGGTTTGGACAGCAACAGGCGCGACGGACCCATGGGGCCCAGCGCCTGCATGTCCTCTGCTTCGAAATCGAGATCTGCGAACACGGGCGCGTCGCCGCCCTGAGCCTCGCGCAGCAGCTTGGCTCCGAACTGCAAATCCCAGCCGGCACAGAAATGGCCATTCGCGCCGTGGAACACCGCGACCTTCGCACCGTCATCGGCATCAAAGGCCAGAAAAGCGTCATACAGTTCACGCGCATGGCCGCTGTCCACCGCATTGCGCACGTCGGGGCGGTCCAGGGTGACGATGGTCACCTCGCCTTCCTTTTCTACATGAACTGTCATGGCTTGTCCCCCCACCAGCCGACACGCGGCGCGGCCCGGCAGGCGGCCAGTTCATCGTCGCTGACCTCAATTTCCATGCGCAGCAGGGCCGCCGCCATGGACTTGCCGAGGTTGTCCAGGCGCAGGTTGCGCGCCCCGCCGCCCTGCAGCGCGTCGTGCAGCACCAGCTTGATCGCCAGGATGTTGGGCAGGTACCAGCATTCGACCTGGCCCGGCAACCAGGGCGCAAAGTGTTCTGCCACCCGCTGCGCCGTGAGCTCGCGCGCCAGCAGCGCATAGCCGGCGGCATTCCAGGCGAACAGGCCGAAGTCCACCCAGTCGGCCTTGTCGCCGCTACGGGCATGTGCCAGCTCGACCAGCCGGATTTTTTGCAAAGGCATATTCATGTTTGCAAAATCTCCACACGCATCCGCGATTCCACAGCCTGGCGATCGATCAGCGCCGGCCAGATGCCCAGCAGTTCGCTGCTCTTGTTCAGGCCCTGAAAACCGCAGGTGTAGGCCGGCCCGCTCAGCGCCATCCACGGGAACAGGCGGCCGAAGCCGTCGGCGGCTTTTTTGTCATGCGTGTGTATCACCATGCGCACCCAGACCTCGTTCAGTTCGGCCAGCGCCACCGCGTCCGGCAGCGGCGCCAGCGCGCCGTGCGCAGAATTCAGGCCAGGAAACTCGACAAACAGCGCCTCATGCGGCACCGCCTTGTCGGCCAGTTGCGCCTTCACCATCGCCACCGCGGCCAGCGCCTTGTCATAAGCATCCGGCCAGCTGAAGCCCCAGGTCACCTCGGCCTTGAAGCCGTCGCGGTAGCCACCGACCACCTTGAGTTGCTGCGGGCGCGGATGGCCGGTGGCACCCGTCATGGACACCCGGTCCTGGCCCAGGTCCTCGAGGGCGACGGTGGACAGGTCCAGCACCACATCAGGCGAGGCATAGGCGTGCGGGTTGTGCACCTCATACAGCAGTTGCTGGCGCACCGTGTCGAAATTGATGCGGCCGCCCGTGCCCGGCGCCTTGGTGATGACCGCGCTGCCGTCTTCGCCGACTTCGGCAATCGGGTAACCGATGTGGGCCAGGTCGGGGATGTCCTTCCAGGCCTGCAGGCTGCCGAAGTTGCCGCCGCTGCCCTGGCCCGAACATTCCAGCAGGTGCCCGACCGCCAGGCCCTGGGCCAGCCGGTCCAGGTCGGCCTGCGACGCAGGGCGTTCATCCCCGAGATTCCAGTTGAACCCGTGCGCCAGCGGCCCGAGAAACAGCGCGGCATCGGCGACGCGGCCGGTGATCACGATGTCGGCGCCCTGCTGCAATGCGGAGACGATGGGACGCGCGCCCAGATAGGCATTGGCAAACACCATGCGTTCCCGGACGGTCTCGAACGGCGCGCCGCTGAACATGTGTGCCGGCGCGAGGCCGGAAAGCTGTTCCAGCACCTCATCACCTGTCACAACGGCGACGCGCGCAGTCCAGCCTTTGGCCGAAAAAGCATCCCGAACCGCGCTTGCCGCGCCGGCTGGATTGAGACCGCCGGCGTTGCAGATGAAGCGGACTTTTCGTTGCGCCATCGCCGGCCACAAATACATCAGCATGGGCACCACGTCCCTAGCGTAGCCAAGGGAAATGTCGCGTTGCAGATCCTTTTGAAGAATGGCCAGTGTGAGCTCGGCAAGATGGTCGCTGGCGATGTACTGGACACCGCCTTTTTCGATGCTTGCCAGCACCGGTTCCCATGCGTCTCCGTAGAAACCCAACCCGGCACCAATCCGGATTGATTTTTTCATTGAATGCAGCTCATGATCACTCCCGTCAGATTCGAGTCAGGAAAAGGCGGCGTGCCCCGCCTTCCGGTCAGTGCTTATTTTTACCAAGCATGTGCTTGGTGAAAATTTATTGTGGAGTAAAAGTGCAGTTATTGCAATTGATCATCAGCGGCATCGCGCAAGGCTGTATCTACGGGCTGATTGCCCTGGGTTTCGTGCTCATCTACAAGGCCACCGAGACGGTGAGCTTCGCGCAGGGCGAGCTCATGATGCTGGGTGCCTTCGGCGGCCTGGCCTGCATGACCATGCTGGGTTTCCCCTTCTGGCTGTCCATCCTGAGTGCCATCGCCGGCATGGCCCTGTTCGGCGTGCTGCTCGAGCGGCTGGTGATACGGCCCATCCTCGGACAGCCGGCTTTTTCCATCGTGATGCTGACCATCGGCGTCGGCTACGTGGCACGCGGGGTGATCACCATGATTCCCGGCATAGGCACCGAGACCCACACCCTGCCGGTGCCCTACAAGGACATGATCTGGCAGATCGGCGGCGGCGACAACGGGCAGGGTGCCCTGATTCTCAACGTCGAACAAATGGCCGTGATCGGCAGCACGGCGGTGTTGTGCCTGGTTCTGTTTGCATTGTTCAAGTACAGCAAGCTGGGCATTGCCATGCAGGCGTCCTCGCAAAACCAGCTGGCCGCCTACTACATGGGCATTCCGGTCAAGCGCCTCAACGGCCTGGTCTGGGGCCTGGCCGCCGCAGTCGCCGCGATTGCCGGCCTGTTGCTCGCGCCTATCACCTTTGTGCACGCCAACATGGGTTTCATCGGCCTGAAGGCTTTCCCCGCAGCCGTGGTCGGCGGCTTCGGCAGCCTGCCCGGCGCCATCGTGGGCGGCCTGGTCATCGGCATCGTCGAATCGCTGGCGGGCTTCTACGCCCCCGACGGCATCAAGGACGTGGCCGCCTACATCGTGGTGCTGATCATGCTGATGGTCAAGCCCAACGGACTGTTCGGCGAAAAACTCCGCAAGAAAGTCTGACCCCCATGCGTTTCATATTTAAAACTGACTACGGGCAGGACATCAATCTTGCGAAGCACGGCGGCCATGTCTTCTGGTACGGCGCGCTGGTGCTGCTGCTGGTGGCTGCGCCCTGGCTGTTCGCCGAGTACTGGCTGGCCCAGCTGACCTTCATCCTGATCTATTCGATCGCCGGGCTGGGCCTGATGCTGCTGGCCGGATTCACCGGCCTGTTCTCGCTGGGGCATGCGGCCTTTCTCGGGGTCGGCGCCTACACCCAGGCGGTGATGACCAACGCCGGTGTGCCTTTTCCCATCGCGCTGGCCTTTGCCGCCGGACTGTCGGCCGCGGTGGGACTGGTGGTGGGCCTGCCCGCCTTGCGCGTCAAGGGCATCTACCTCGGCATCGCGACCCTGTCCTTCGGTTTCATCGTCGAGGAGGTGTTTGCACGCTGGGAAAAAGTCACCGGCGGCAACTCGGGCATCCACATCAAGGCGCCCGACATCTTCGGCTGGAAGCTGAACAGCGGGGAAGAGTTTTATTTCCTCTGCCTGGTCCTGGCCATAGCCGCGACGCTGGCGATTCTCAACCTGCTGCGTTCACCCACCGGGCGCGCCTTCGTGGCGATTCGCGATTCGGAAATTTCCGCGCAAAGCATGGGCATCCATCTGGCCCGCTACAAAACCCTGTCCTTCGCGCTGTCGGCGGCGCTGGCCGGCATTGCCGGGGCGCTGTATGCGCACAAGCTGCAATTCATCTCGCCCGAGCAGTTCAACATCCTGCAGTCGATCGACCTGCTCCTGATGATTGTGGTCGGTGGCCTGGGCTCGGTGCACGGCGCTTTCCTCGGCGCGATTTTCCTGATCTCGATGCCGCAGGCGATTGCGCTGATCAAGGATTACCTGCCGGCCTTCATCGGGCAGGCGCCCGGCCTGCAAGGCCTGATCTACGGCCTGGTGCTGATCGGTTTTGTGCTGTTTGAACCGCTGGGCCTGTACGGGCGCTGGCTGAAGATACGCACCTACCTGCAGACTTTCCCGTTCTATCGCAAGGGCATGTTCAAACGACAAAAGTCCTTCCAGAAATCCGACAGGTTGAAATGATGAGTGACATCCTTCTATCAGCCAAAAATCTCAGCGTCCGCTTCGGCGGCGTGCTGGCCGTCAACAACGTCAGCTTCGATGTCAAACAAGGCGAGGTGTTCACCCTCATCGGGCCCAACGGCGCCGGCAAGACGACGGTCTTCAACCTGATCAGCCGCATCTACACGCCGACCACGGGCGAAATCGACTACCTGGGCGCAAAACTGACCGATCAGCCGCCGCACAAGATCGCCGCGCTGGGCATCGCGCGCACCTTCCAGAACATCGAGTTGTTCGAACATGCCACCGTGCTGCACAACCTGCTGATCGGCCGGCACACCCACCGGCAGACCGGGCTCTGGAGCGAAATCTTCTTCACCAAAAAAACGCGGGAAGCCGAACTCCAGGCGCGCGAGAAGGCCGAGCAGATCATCGACCTGCTGGACCTGCAGCACCACCGCGACTCCTATGTGGCCGGCCTGCCCTACGGCGTGCGCAAGGTGGTGGAGCTGGCGCGCGCGCTGTGCACCGAACCCAAACTGCTGCTGCTCGACGAGCCGTCCTCCGGGCTCAATGTGGAGGAAACCGACGACATGGCCTTCTGGATCCAGGACATCAAAAACGAACTGGGCATCACGGTGCTGATGGTCGAGCACGACATGACGCTGGTCTCCAAGGTCTCCGACCGCGTGCTGGCCATGAACCAGGGCGAGGTGCTGGCCATGGGCACGCCGCGCGAGGTGCAGAACGATCCCGGCGTGATCGAGGCCTACCTCGGCTCTGTCGACGATGTGTCTTCGCTGCGCCGCCAGCACCAGCCGGTCGATCTGCACAGAGCGGAGATCCGGTCATGAGCGCCGTACCTCCACCGGTGAGCGACCAGCCCGTGCTCAGGCTGCTCAACGTCGAAAGCTCCTACGGGCCGATCAAGGCGATACGCGGCGTCAGCCTGCAGGTGCGCCGCGGGGAAATTGCCACCGTGCTGGGCTCCAACGGCGCGGGCAAAACCACCATCCTGAAAACCATCTCGGGCATCATCGACCCGCGCAAAGGCTCGATCGAATTCAAGGGCGGCAACATCACCGCGCAGGACCCGGCCTATATCGTCCAGCAGGGCCTGAGCCATGTGCCGGAAGGCCGCGAGGTGTTTCCGCTGCTGAGCGTGCGCGACAACCTGCTGATGGGCGCCTACACCCGCAAGGACCGCGACGGCGTCGCCAGGGACATGGAAGCGGTCTACGGCTACTTTCCCATCCTGCGTGAACGTGCGCTGCAGGACGCCGGCCTGCTGTCCGGCGGCCAGCAGCAGATGCTGTCGATCTCGCGCGCGCTGATGGCCTCGCCCGACCTGATCCTGCTGGACGAACCCAGCCTGGGCCTGTCGCCCAAGCTGACCAAGGAAATTTTCGAGATTGTGGTGCGCATCAACCGCGAACGCGGCACCACGATTTTGCTGGTCGAGCAAAACGCCAACATGGCCCTGAACGCCTCCGATTACGGCTACGTGCTGGAGAACGGCCGCATCGTGATGGAAGACACCTGTGCCCGCCTGCGGGAGAAGGAAGACATCAAGGAGTTCTACCTGGGCATGAAGGAAAACGGCGTGCGCAGCGAGCGCCGCTGGAAAAAGAAGAAAACGTGGCGCTAAGAAAAGGCATGGACACCGTATGAGCAACCTTTGGGACCTCTCCCACATCCAGCCTGAAACCCGCGTGGTGCTCGAAGGCGAAACCATTCCGGAGCTGTTCTGGAACGGTGTGGCGCAGCGCCAGGACAAGGTCTGGATGCGCCAGAAAAAACTCGGCGTCTGGCGCAGCTGGTCCTGGAACCAGACCGGGGAAGCCGTGCGCGAAATCGCCGGCGGCCTGATCAGCCTGGGTTTTGCGCCCGGCGAATGCGCTTCCATCCTCTCGAACACCGTCATCGAATGGGTGCTGGCCGACCTGGCTGTGCTCAGCTGCGGCGGTGTGTCCAACGGCATCTACCCGACCGATGCGGCGTCACAGGTGCACTACCTCTGCGAAGACTCGCGCACGACCATTTTGTTTGTCGAAGACGACGAGCAGCTCGACAAGGCCCTGGAAGTGCGCGCGCAACTGCCGCGGCTGCGCAAGATGGTGGTGTTCGACATGGAAGGCCTGCGCGACCTCGACGAGGCCGATGTGATCAGTCTGGCCGGCCTGCGCGAACTGGGTCGCAGCTACCTGGCGCAGCACCCCGGCGCCGTCGAGGAACGTGCCAAAGCCTGCAAGCCCGAAGACCTGGCCATCTTGGTCTACACCTCGGGCACCACCGGCAAACCCAAGGGAGCCATGCACAGCCACCGCGGACTGGTGTTCACCGCGCGCGGCTACAACACCCTGGTGGCGCAGGACGAAAACGACGAACGCATGTGTTTCCTGCCGCTGTGCCACATTGCCGAACGCATGGGCGGCGAATACTTTGCGATGTACACCGGCGCCAAGCTCAATTTTGTCGAGAACCCCGAGACGATTCCTGAAAACGTGCGCGAAATCGCGCCCACGGTGTTCACTGCCGTGCCGCGCGTCTGGGAAAAGTTCTACTCGGGCGTGATGATTGCGCTCAAGGAAGCCAGCCGCCTGCAGCAGGCCGCCTACGCCTGGGGCATCAACGTGGGCAGCGACATTGCCGAGCGGGTCATGGATGGCCGGCCGGTCGGGAACTGGCTCAAGCTGAAATTCACCGTTGCCCGCTGGATCGCGCTGGACAACACGCGCAAGCTGATCGGCATTCACCGCGCGCGTTTCTGCGTGACCGGCGCCGCGCCGATCTCGCCGGAGCTGGTCAAGTGGTACATGGCGCTCGGCGTGCCCATGCTGGAGGTCTGGGGCATGACGGAAACCTGCGGTGCTTCCACCGGCGTTCCGGCCAGCCGCATCAAGCCGGGGTCCATCGGGCCGGCGGCCGGCTACAACGAGATGAAGCTCGATCCCGCCACCGGCGAAATCCTGGTGCGCGGCACCAATGTCTTCATGGGTTACCTGAACCTGCCTGAAAAAACCGCCGAGACCATCGATGCCGACGGCTGGCTGCACACTGGCGACGTCGGCCTGGTGGACGAAGACGGTTTTTACCGCATCACCGACCGCATGAAGGACATCATCATCACGGCCGGCGGCAAGAACGTGACCCCCAGTGAACTGGAAAACGAACTGAAGTTTTCGCCCTACATCACCGATGCGGTGGTGATCGGCGACAAACGGCCTTACCTCACCGCGATCATCATGATCGACCAGGAGAACGTCGAGAAATACGCGCAGGACCACGACGTTCCCTTCAGCAACTACCAGAGCCTGACGCGTTCGGCTGAGGTGCAGGCGCTGATCCAGGCCGAACTGGACCGGGTCAACAAAAAGTTTGCGCGGGTCGAGCAGATCAAAAAGTTTTTCCTGCTCGAAACGCAACTCAGTGCCGAGGATGAAGAGTTGACACCGACCATGAAGCTCAAGCGCAAGCTGGTCGAGAAAAAATACGCCGACACCATCGAGGCGATGTACCGCTAGGCCGACACACCGCCTCGCAGAGGCTCCCCCGTTCTATTCACCCATCGCCAGAAAACCAGTCTGGCGGTAACGGCCTTCCCATGCCCATTTTTTTGCAACCACCGCCTTGACTGACAACTGCATCCTGATCTGACTGCTGGCGTCAGGAAGCCAGGCGCTCCCGCGCCTGACCACATGCCAGCGATAGCCCCACCCACAAAACGGAGACTCCCATGAAATTCATGACCACCGCGGCAATGACTGCACTGATCCTCAGTGCCGGCGCAGCCATTGCCCAGCAAGGCGTTAGCAAAACCGAAATCACGCTCGGTTCCATTCAGGACCTGTCCGGTCCACTGGCCGGCTTCGGCAAACAGATCCGCATGGGCATGACACTGCGTGTGGAAGAACTCAACGAGCAAGGCGGCGTCAACGGTCGCAAGGTCAAGCTGCTTGTCGAAGACTCGGGTTATGACCCCAAAAAGGCCATCCTGGCCGCGCAGAAGCTGGTCAATCAGGACAAGATCTTCATGATGGTCGGCCACATCGGCACCGCGCAAAACCTGGCCGCCATGCCAGTCCAGTTCGAAAAGAATGTCATCAACTTCTTTCCGATCACGGCTGCCCGCGAAATGTACGAACCATTCGACCGGCTCAAATACGCCTTTGCCGCCACCTACTATGACCAGATCCGCATCGCGACGCCCAAGTTGATGAAGGACAGAAACATCAAGAGTGCCTGCATCATTTACCAGGATGACGATTTCGGACAAGAGGTACTGCGCGGCGCCGAAGCGGGGCTGAAAACAATTGGTGCGACCTTTGTCGAGAAGACCTCGTACAAACGCGGCGCGACGGATTTTTCATCCCAGGTCGCCAGGATGAAGGCCTCGGGTTGCGAAATGGTCGTGCTGGGCACCATCATCCGCGAAACCATTGGAACGATCGGGGAATCCCGCAAGTCAGGTTTCAACCCCGTCTTTCTCGGTTCCAGCGCGGCCTACACCGACCTCATCCACAAACTCGGCGGGAAGGCGATGGACGGCCTGTTTGCCACCATGACCTCGCAACACCCCTATCTGGACGCGGCCGAGCAGCCGGTCCGCTTCTGGGCCAATAAGTACAAGACCCGGTTCAACGATGAGCCGACGGTGTTCTCGGTTTACGGTTATGCCGCCATCGACGCGTTCATACGCGGGGCCCAGAAAGCCGGCGCCGATCTCAGCACCGACAGCTTCATCAAGGCCATGGACACCATGGTGGTGCCGCGCGACATGTTCGGCACGGCGGAGGCCAGCTTCAGCCCGACCAAACGCCTGGGCAACAACTTCTCGCGGCTTTCTCAAATCCAGGACGGCCGCTGGAAAGTCGTCTCTGAATATGTGGCCTTCAACGGACTGCGTCCGGTACTGCAAAAGAACGGCACCTGGAAAATCAGCGCTGACCAGTTCAAGGAATAGCGGTCCCCCTGCCCGTATCAGGTGCAACCCTGAGAGGGACAAAGGAAAAGCCGCCGCCGGGCGGTTTTTCCTGTAACGGCAGTGACAGTTATGGCCGGGTTATGGCCGCCGTTAGTGAATACGCCAGCTTGACACCGCTGGACGAAGGTTAAGAATAGCCCCGGTAGAGGTCAAATCGTTTTTACAGGAGACATCCATGAAATTCAGATCCACTCTGGCACTGGCGCTTATGGCGCTCGGTTCCAGCTACGCCATGGCCCAGCAGGGCGTCAGCAAAACCGAAATCACCCTGGGCTCCATCCAGGACCTGTCGGGGCCGATTGCCGGTTTCGGCAAGCAGGCGCGCCTGGGCATGTTGCTGCGGGTCGACGAGATCAACGAGCAGGGCGGCATCAACGGCCGCAAGCTCAAGATCATCGTGGAAGACTCGGCCTACGATCCCAAAAAAGCCGTGCTGGCGGCCCAGAAGCTGGTCAACCAGGACAAGATTTTCATGATGGTCGGCCACATCGGCACGGCGCAGAACCTGGCCGCCATGCCGGTCCAGTTTGACAAGAACGTCATCAACTTCTTCCCCATCACCGCAGCGCGCGAGATGTACGAGCCCTTCCACAAGCTCAAATATTCCTTTGCGGCCACCTACTTCGACCAGATCCGCAATGCCGCACCCAAGCTGGCCAAGGACAAGGGCATCAAGAAGGTCTGCACCATGTACCAGGACGACGAGTTCGGCCTGGAAGTGATGCGCGGCGGCGAAGCCGGCCTCAAGTCCATCGGCATGGAGTTCGCCGAGAAGACCTCGTACAAGCGCGGCGCCACCGACTTCTCCTCGCAAGTCGCCAAGATGAAGGCTGCAGGTTGCGAGATGGTGGTGCTGGGCACCATCATTCGCGAAACCATTGGCGCCATCGGCGAGTCGCGAAAAACCGGCTTCAACCCCATCTTCCTGGGCTCCAGCGCGGCGTACACCGACCTGATCCACAAGCTGGGCGGCCCGGCCATGAACGGGCTGTATGCCACCATGACGGTGCAGAACCCCTACCTCGACGAGGCGTCGCAACCCATCCGTTTCTGGGCCAACAAGTACAAGACCAAATTCAATGAAGACCCGACTGTCTTCTCGGTCTACGGCTACAACATCATCGACATCTTTGCCAAGGCGGCACAAAAGGCCGGCACCAACCTGACGACGGACAGCTTCATCAAGGTGATGGACACCATGACGATTCCACCCGACATGTTCGGCAGTGCCCAGGGCAGCTACTCCCCGACCAAGCGCCTGGGCAGCGATGCCTCGCGTCTGTCGCAGATCACCGACGGCAAATGGAAAGTGGTCTCCGACTACATCAAGTGAGCGCCACGCGCTGCAAGCGAGAGCCACCTGCGGGTGGCTTTTTTCATGACACGATGTAAGCGCCGGCACCGGTGGACAGCAGCTTGCCGTCGGCACCGAGGAACTCCATGCGGGTGCTGGCCACGCGCGAACCCAGCCGCATGACTTCGGCGCGCAGCTCGAAAAATTCGCCGATGGCGGGCCGCAGGTAGTCCACCCGCAAGTCGATGGTGCCGAGTTTGGAGAAACGCTGCATCCGCTGTGCCGGTGTTTCGTCCATGTGGCGCGCGCCTATGGCCGCCATGATGGCCAGCCCAGCCATCGCGTCCAGACCTGCGCTGACCACCCCGCCGTGGATGCGGTTGTAGGCATAGTGGCCCACCAGCCCCGGCTTCATCTCGATACGGCCCACCACACCGTCGGGCCGCACCGAAACCACCTTCAGGCCCAGGGCCTGGTTGAAGACGATTTTTTCCTCGAACAGTGTTTTCAGCGCAGCGATGAACTCGGGCTCGAATTCGACAGCATTGGCAGCCGTGGCGGTGTTTTTGCTCATAGACCCAATTGTCGTGCAGCCAGGTCCTTCATGATCTCCTCGGCGCCGCCGCCAATCATCATGACCTTGACCTCGCGGTAAATGCGTTCGCTTTTGGTGCCGCGCATGAAGCCCATGCCGCCCAGGATTTGCACCGCCTGGTCAGCGCAGAACTGCATGGTTTGCGTCGCGTGGTTCTTCAACATGCAGACATGGGCGACCCAGTCGGGGCCCTGCTCGCCGGCATCGGCACGGTCGGCCACCGCATCGACCCAGGCCTGGGTGGATGCAATGCGCATCTGCATGTCCACCAGCTTGTGGCGAATCACCTGCTTGTCGGACAAGGTGCTGCCGAAGGCCTGGCGCTGGCGCGCCCAGTCCAGCGCCTCGTCGTAACAGGCCTGGGCGAACCCCAGCGCGGCAGCCGACATCGCCAGGCGCTCGCCGTTGAAGTTGCCCATGATGATCCTGAACCCGCCACCCTCCTCGCCCAGCAGATGGCTGGCCGGCACCCGCACAGCGTCAAAGCGCAGGTGGGCGGTGTCGGAGCACCACCAGCCCATCTTGTCCAGCCGGGTGCGCAACAGGCCCGGGCTGTCGCCGGGCACGAGGATCATCGAGATGCCTCCCGACCCTTTGGCGCCGCCGGGCCGCCCCAAGGCGCCAACGCCCCCCTGGGGGGCAGCGAAGCGTGGGGGCTCTGTTGCGCCGGGCTCACCGGTGCGCACCGCCACCGTGATGAAGTCCGCGCGCATGCCCGAGGTGATGAACACCTTCTCGCCGTCGATCACATAGTCGGCGCCGTCACGCCGCGCCGTCGTGCGCAAGGCCGCCACATCGGAACCGCCGCCAGGCTCGGTGATCGCCAGCGCCGCAATTTTTTCGCCACGCAGCACCGGCGGAATCACCGCCTGCTGCAGCGCCCTTGATCCATGGGCCAGCACCGGCGGCAGGCCGATGTTGTGGGAAAACAGGCTGGCCAGCACACCGCCGCTGCCACCGTGGCGGCACAGCGCCAGCGTCATGGCATTGCGCAGCCGCCACGATGCAGGGGTGCCGCCCAGCGCCTCGGGGTAACCGAGGCCCAGCAGGCCGAGTCCAGCCGCCTGGCGGTACAGCGCACGCGGAAACTCGCCGGCATCGTCCCACTGGCTGACATGCGGCGCAATCTCGCGCCGGGCGAACCGTGTGACGGACTCGCGGATATCGGCCAGTGCGTCGAGGTCCAGCGGCGGCGGGTTCATGCTGCAAACCTCAGCAGCACCTGCCCGGTCGCAACCTGCCGGCCGGGCTCAACCTCGACAGTACCGAGAACCGCATCACGCGTGGCACACACCGCGTGTTCCAGCTTCATCGACTCGATCACCAGCAGGGTGTCTCCGCGCCGAACCGTGGCGCCAGCCACCGCGCTGACGGCAATCACCTTGCCATTGAAGGGCGCACGCAGCTCCAGCGCGCCACCGGCGGCTGCCGGCCCGGCCGCCGGATCAAAACTCGCATCCTTCAGCCAGAGGTCAGTGGCACCAACCTGCACATGCCAGCGGCCATCGGCCACGCGGCAAGCCTGCACCTCGCTGCGCAGCCCATCGACCGTGACGACCAGTCGCCCGCTGCCGCCACGCACGCAGCTTGCCGTGTGCCGCTGTGCGCCGGCTGAGATCTCCAGCCATCCCCGGCCGGTTTCCGTGACAGTGAACGCCAGCAATTGCTCGCCATGCACGAGGCGCAGCGACCTGCCGAAAGGACAGGGTAAAGGCTGTGCTGCGCCTGAGCCGGCGCCAAAGTGAACGGCCAGCGCTGCCGGTAGCAGCCCCTGAACCTGCTGCGCCTGCAGGGTCTGCCGGATGGCGTCGCCCTGCTCGGCCAGAAAGGGAATCAGCGCCCCGCCCGCGAGAAATACCGGATGCGCCAGGCAGGCCGCGAGAAAGGTGCGGTTGGTCGGCAAGCCCAGCACCTGCGTGCCGTTCAGCGCCGCGATCATCTTCGCGATGGCTTCGGCGCGGCTGGCGCCGTGGACAATCAGTTTGCCGAGCATGGCGTCGTAATGCGGCGTCACCTCGGCGCCGGCCTCCAGCGCATGGTCGAAACGCGCATGGGCCGGTGCCGTGACGTGCAACACCCGGCCGGTATGTGGCGAGAAATGTTCGTCTTCAGCGCACAGCCGGACCTCGATGGCATGGCCGCTGAACTCCACCTCTTCCTGGCGCAGCGGCAAGGGCTCGCCCTGGGCGATACGCAACTGCCACTCCACCAGGTCCAGCCCGGTCAATGCCTCGGTCACCGGATGCTCCACCTGCAAGCGCGTATTCATCTCCATGAGGAAGAAGTCACCGTTTTCATCGAGCAAAAATTCGACGGTCCCGGCGCCCACATACCCGGCGGCCTGTGCCAGCGCCACTGCGCAGGCGCCCATGCGCGCACGCAGCTCAGCACTGACGGCCGGGCTCGGCGACTCCTCGATCAGTTTCTGATGGCGGCGCTGCACCGAGCAGTCGCGTTCGCCCAGGTGGATGCCATGGCCCTGGGCATCGGCAAACACCTGCACCTCGACATGGCGCGGCCTCAAGAGCGCGCGTTCCAGCAGCAAGTCGCCGCTGCCAAATGACGAGAGGGCTTCCGAACGCGCACTGTCCAGCGCCGCCTGCAAGCCGGCGGCCTGGGTCACCAGGCGCATGCCGCGCCCGCCGCCACCGGCCGTGGCCTTGACCATCAAGGGGTAACCGATGCCGTCCGCCTCGCGCTGCAGCCGGGCATCCGCTTGATCGCTGCCCTGGTAACCCGGCAGGCAGGGCACGCCGCGAGCCAGCGCCAGTTGTTTGGCGGCCGCCTTGTTGCCGAGCGCGCGTATGGCCGCCGGCGGTGGCCCGACCCAGATCAGGCCCGCGTCCAGCACCGCCTGCGCAAAGTCGGGGTTCTCGCTGAGGAAACCGTAGCCCGGATGAACCGCGTCCGCGCCGCTGGCTTTGGCAGCCGCCAGCAGCTTGTCGATGCGCAGGTAGCTGTCTGCCGATACATTGCCACCGAGGGCCACGGCGCTGCCGGCCTCGCGCACATGTGGGGCGCCGGCGTCGGCATCGGAATACACCGCCACCGTGGCCATGCCCAGGCGATGCGCGGTGCGCAGGATGCGGCGGGCGATTTCGCCGCGGTTGGCCACCAGCAGGCGGGTGATGGTGGGGGTCCTCATGCCGCCCACCGTGGCTTGCGCTTGCCGGCAAAAGCCGCCAGGCCTTCGGCAGCTTCCGGGCTGCGCAAATTCGCTACAAATTTAATAGCTGCTTGCGCAGGCAGGTCAAGGTCTGGAGGCTGATTCAGCATGGAAAGCAAGGCCTTGGTGTGGGCCACCGCGGCGGGCGCGGCACGGCGCAGGGTGCTGATGCGCTGCGCCAGCGCAGCGGGCAGATCGTCGGCAAGCTCGTCCACCAGCCCCTGGGCCAGGGCCTGCTGCGCAGAAAGTTTTTCACCGGACAGCAGCATCTGCCGTGCCAGCCTGTCGCCGAGGCGCCGCTGCACAAGCGCTGCGATCTGCGCCGGCACCACACCCAGCGTGACTTCCGGCGCGGCAAACACGGCGCGCGGACTGGCCAGCACAAAGTCGCCGCAACACAGCAGGCCCAGCCCGCCGCCCATGGCCGGGCCGTCGGCTGCCACGAGCAGGATTTGCGGCAGGGCACACAGCTTGCCGAGCAAATGACCAAAGCCTGCATTCATGGCAAGCAGCGGATCGTCCTGCCCGTCAGGCAGGCTCTGGCCGATCGCTTCGGAAAAGCCAGCCAGGCTGCCGCCGGCGCAAAAGGCGCCGCCGCTGCCCTGCAACACGACGAAACGCAAGGCCCGGTCCTGCGCGGCGCGCTCACAGGCCAGTGCCAGCGCCGCCACAAGTGGCTCGCTCAGCGCATTGCGCGTGGCCGGGTCGTTCAGCGTCCAGTGCTCGACCTCGCCAGCGCGGTCAATCAGCAATTGGCCGGTCATGGCGCCGCCCATCAGGCCGCCGGCTTGCGGCTTTTGGACAGGCCCATGTACTTGGCGATGATGCCCATCATCACCTCGTCGGCGCCGCCGCCTATCGAGGCCAGCCGCCCGTCGCGGAACATGCGCGCCACCTTGTTCTCCCAGGTGAAACCCATGCCGCCCCAGAACTGCAAACAGGTGTCGGGCACCAGGCGGTTCAGGCGACCGGCCTTGAGCTTGGCCATGGACGCCAGCTCGGTCACGTCCTGGCCCTGCACATACAGTTCGCAGGCGCGGTAAGTCATGGCGCGCAGGCTTTCGACCTCGGTTTTCATCTCGGCCAGCTTGAACTGCACCCACTGCTGGTCGGCCAGCGTGGCGCCGAAGAGCTTGCGCTCGTGCGCCCACTCCACGGTCCAGTCGATGCAGTTGCTCAGCGACTGGATGCAACTGGCCGCGCACCAGAGCCGCTCTTCCTGGAACTGCATCATCTGGTACATGAAACCCGAGCCCTCCGCGCCTATCAGGTAACGCTGCGGCACCCGCACCTCGTCGAAATAAATCAGGCCGGTGTCGCTGGCGTTCATGCCGATTTTTTTGATCTTTTTGCCGACCTCGATGCCCTTGCGCAGCTTGCCCTTCTCGCGCATGGGCACCATCACCAGGCTTTTGTTCTTGTGCTGCGGCCCGTCGCCGGTGTTGACCAGCATGCACATCCAGTCGGCCTGCAGGCTGTTGGTGATCCACATCTTCTGGCCGCTGATCACATAGTCGTTACCGTCCTTGCGTGCATGGCTCTTGATGGATGCCACATCGCTGCCGGCGCCCGGCTCGCTGACCCCGATGCAGCCCACCGTGTCGCCGGCGATCGCCGGTGCCAGGAACTCGCGCTTGAGCTCGTCGCTGCCGAAACGCGCCAGAGCCGGCGTGCACATGTCGGTTTGCACGCCGATGGCCATGGGCACGCCGCCGCAATCGATATGGCCCAGCGCCTCGGCCATGGCCACACCATAGGAATAGTCCAGACCCGCGCCACCGAACTCCTCGGGCTTGGTCAGCCCAAGCAGGCCCAGATTGCCGAGTTTCTTGAACACCTCATGCGCCGGGAAAATCTCCGCCGCTTCCCACTCGTCGACATGCGGGTTGATCTCGGCGGCTATGAAACGCTTGAGGGTGTTCTGGATTTCGAGGTGTTCGTGGGTGTACTGCATTGTTTTGTCTCCGTTTTTCTGGGTCTGTCATTGCGGACTTGATCCGCAATCCATGGTGGCTCGGCCATGGATGCCGGATCGGGCCCGGCATGACAAGTCATTTCACATTCTTGCAACTCCAAACTGCAGGGGCCGCAGTTGCCGCGCCTCGGCCTCGGCACACATCGCCAGGCACTGCGCCAGCACCGCGCGGGTATCGCGCGGATCGATCACACCGTCGTCGAGCAACAGGCCCGAGGTGTAAAAGGCGTCGGCCTGGGCCTCGAACACCGCGACGATCTTGTCGAACTGGGCCTGCGACTGGGCCGCGTCCACGGGGATGCCTTTGCGCAGCATCGCCGCCTCCGTCACGATCTGCATGGTGCGTGCCGCCTGCTCGCCGCCCATGACCGCGGTTTTCGCACTCGGCCAGCTGAACAGGAAACGCGGCGCATAACCCCGGCCGCACATGCCGTAGTTGCCGGCGCCGAACGAGGCGCCACACTGGATGGTGATCTGCGGCACGGTGGCGTTGGTGACCGCCTGGATCATCTTGGAGCCGTGTTTGATCATGCCGGCCTGCTCGCTGTCCGTGCCGACCATGTAGCCGGTGGTGTTCTGCAGGTAAATGATGGGGTGGCCGAGCTGGCACATCAGCTGGATGAAATGGGTGGCCTTGTTGGCGCCCGCCACGTCGATCGGGCCGTTGTTGCTGATGATGCCGACCGCGTGGCCATCCATCGAGGCCTGGACACACACGGTGGCCGCGCCATGCAGCGCCTTGAAGGGCAGGAAATCGGAGCCATCGACCAGCCGCGCAATGACTTCGTGCATGTCCACCGGCTGGCGCAGGTCGGCACTCATCAGGCCGAGCAGGTCTTCCGCCGGGTACAGCGGCTGCTTGCTTGCTACTGAATTAATAGCTGCCTGCGCTTGTCCCGCATGTGCTGGCGCCCTGTTTGACCACGAAGCCCGGGCGACGACCTGGCGCGCCAGCCCCAGGGCATGACGGTCATCTTCGGCCAGCTGTTCACCGAGGCCGGACACACTGCTGTGCATCTCCGCGCCGCCCAGTTCTTCTTCGGTGGCGACCTCGCCGGTCGCGGCCATCAGCAGCGGCGGTCCGGCCAGGAAGGCGCGCGAGCGGTTTCGCACCATGATCACCACATCACTGAGCCCCGGCATGTAGGCCCCGCCGGCCGTGCCGGAGCCGTGCTGCACCGTGATCACCGGAATGCCTGCCGCCGACAGCCGCGCGAGGTTGCGGAACAGCGCGCCGCCGTGCACAAAGCCCTCGACGCGATAACGCATCAGGTTGGCGCCGGCGCTTTCCACCAGGTGAATAAAGGGCAACTTGTTCTGCAGCGCGATCTCCTGCACGCGCAGGATTTTTTCCAGCCCCATGGCCTGGATGGCGCCGGCCTCGATGCCCGAGTCGCTGGCAACAATCATGCAGCGCGCGCCTTCGACAACGCCGATCCCCGCTACAACGCCACCCCCAGGCACAGAAAGCTCACTGCCCTTGTGGTCCTGCATGAACCCGGCCAGCGAACACAAAGGCAAATACGGCGTGCCCGGGTCCAGCAGCAGCGCCACCCGTTCACGCGGCAGCAACTGCCCGCGTTTGTCGAAGACCGGTTTCGATGTGGCCGAGGCCTGGGCGGCGCGGTCCTCCAGCGCCCGCAGCGCTGCGATGCGCGCCAGCATGGCTTCGCGCCGCTGCATGGCCACCGCGCCCTGCGGATTCCAGGCCGACTGGAAAACCGTCATGACTGCGCCCCGGCGCCGCTCATTTCTGAAACACCTTGGGCGTCGTCGCCAGGTGAAAGCCATCAAACGGTTTGACCGCCTCACGCTGTTGCGCCGCGGCATCGGGCAGCCGCATCGGCCAGCCCATGCGCACTTGCGGCCGCGCGCCGTCCACCCGCAGCACGCTGCCGCTGATGAAGCTGGCCGCCGGGCTCAGCAAAAACACGATGGCCGCCGAGGTTTCCGCCTCGGTGCCGAAGCGGCCCAGCGGCAAGGTGTTGCGCATCTCGCGCAGCATGGCGCCGGCTTCGGGCGGGTAGTGGTCCATGCCGCTGGACGCGATGTAACCGGGCGCCACCGCATTGACCCGCACCCCGCTGTGCGCCCATTCGGCGGCCGCGGTTTCGGTGAAGCTGACCATGCCGGCCCGCGCCGCGCCGCTGTGGCCCATGGACGGCATGGATCCCCAGATGTCGGCCACGATATTGACGATGCTGCCGCCGTGCGCGGCCATGGACTGCAGGTAACACTCGCGCGCCATCAGGAATCCGCCCGTCAGGTTGGTGTTGATGACCGCTTCCCAGCCCTTGGCGCTGATGCTTTCCAGCGGCGCGATGTACTGGCCGCCCGCGTTGTTGACCAGCGCGTCGATCCGGCCCTGCGCGATCACGATGGCCGCGACCGTCGTCTGCACGGCTGCCTCCTGGCGGATGTCGCAGGGGTGGAAACTGGCGCGGCCGCCGGCGGCCACAATCTCCCCGGCCACCTCGTGCAGCTTCTCGAGCTTGCGGCCGATCAGCACCACGTGCGCGCCCAGCGCCGCCAGCTCATGCGCGGTGCAGCGGCCTATGCCGGAGCCACCGCCGGTGACCACCACGATCTTGCCGGCAAACAGGCCGGCACTGAACACGGAACGGTAAGTCATGGGCGGGCTTTCCTTGTGGAGGGCGCGTGATCTTCGCCAATGAAGAGAGCCATCGCCGCATCGGCGAGTTCGTCGAGCGAAGCGCCCTTTTTGGCATCGAACCACTGCACCGACCAGTTCAGCGCGCCGAACATCAGCAGGCGCGCCAGCTTGACCGGGCAACGCAACCGGCCCTGCCGGTGCAGGGCCTGCAACACCGGCTCCCAGACGGCTTCATAGTCGCTTTGCAATTTGGCGAGCACGGCGCGCTGCCGGGCCGTGATGGAGCGCGACTCATACAGCATCACCGGGATGAAGTCACTGCCGGGACCCAGCAGCACGTCGAAGTGGTTGCGCACCAGCACGTGCAGCTGGGCTGCCGCATCGGGCGCGGCCGGCGCAGCAGCTTGCAAGGCCGCGGTCTGGCGCTCGATGGCCGAGCGCATGCCCTCGGCCATCACCGCATGCAGCAACGCGCCCTTGCTCTTGAAGTGATAAAACGGCGACCCGCTGTGCATGCCGACCGCCGTCGCAATATCGCGCGTGCTGGTGCCTTCGAAGCCCTTGCGGCGGAACAGCCGGGCCGCCGCATGGACCAGCTCGACGCGGCGATTGCCGTCGTCGCGCTCGGCAACGGTTTTGCGCGGCCGGCCGCGCGGGCGTTTTTCGGCGACGGCGCCCTGCGCTTCGGCCACAGGCCTGACACGGGCAGAACGTTTTGACGCGGCGGGTTTGTCCATGGCATGAGACCATACCAAATGCCGATATTTTTAGCAAGCACGTGCTTTGTAAAAATAACCGGTTGAGGAGCTGGCGATCTTTACACGCCCGGGACTGGCGCTTTGTACGTCGGACACCCGGCAGTCAGACCATGAAGCCTCACCAACCACCGGAGTAGCTCCATGAAATCCACAGCCACTGTCTGCGCCGCCGCCCTCGCGGCCTTGAGCTTCGGCTCGCTGTCCTTCGCGCAGGACTTCGACCGGCGCGGCAGGATTGCCGAGCCGCCACGTTTCGAACAGCGCGGCCCCGCCGGGCGTCACATGCACGACGACCACAGCTTCCATGCACGCCAGGCCGAGCGCCGCGCCATGCGCCAGGATCACCGCTTCGAGGCGCGCGGTCCGCAGTTCCACCGCGGCGACCGTTTGCCGTCCCAGTACCGCAGCCAGCGCGGAATGAACGACTGGCAGGCCCGGCACCTGCATGCGCCCGCGTACGGCCAGCAGTGGGTCCAGGTGGGGGCGGACTATGCGCTGATCGCCATCGCCACCGGTGTGATTGCGCAGCTGGTGATGAACCGCTGATTTGCAGTCGCCCAGCGGGGACGGGACGAGAACGTCCCCCTCCCCGCTTGTCATCCCGGACTGGATCCGGGATCCATGAGGGCGTATCGACATCGTTCTGGCTGAGCCTGTCGAAGCCGTCGTTGCCTCAAGTTGGCAGGTGTGCCGACAAGCCGGGTCTCGCCCCGGCGGGCGACTCACTTTCTCTTGCTTCGCCAAGAGAAAGTAAGCAAAGAGAAGGCGACCCGATGGTCTGGGTCCCCTTCGCTGGCGCTCCGGGGCAACCTGCGGTGCTCGCAAAAAATGGGGTCGAGCTCGAACTCGCCTTCGGCTCAGACAATCGCTCGCCCTGATCCATTTTTTGCTGCGCTCCTCGGCCCAGCCCGACGGGGAAGGGGAAGCAACCGGATCCCGGGGAGAAAAATTCGGAGCAGAAGAAGCGCGACGCGCTTCTTCTGCGGGAATCCCAACGCACAGTCATGTGTGCACGCGAGCGCAGCGCACGCGGCCAAATGAAGTCCCCCTCCATCGCCCAGCGGGGCGAGGGAGGGGTTAGGGCTGGGAGGGGGGAGTTAGTCCTGCTGGCTTTTGCATAACCAGCTGCCAGGGCTTGCCAAGACCTGTTGGCCGGGGGTTGCCCCGGCGGCAACTCACTTTCTTTTGCTTCGCCAAAAGAAAGTAAGCAAAGAAAAGGCGACCCGATGGTCTGGGTCCCCTTCGCTGGCGCTCCGGGGCAACCTGCGGTGCTCGCAAAAAATGGGGTCGAGCTCGAACTCGCCTTCGGCTCAGACAATCGCTCGCCCTGATCCATTTTTTGCTGCGCTCCTCGGCCCAGCCCGACGGGGAAGGGGAAGCAACCGGATCCCGGGGAGAAAAATCCGGAGCAGAAGAAGCGCGACGCGCTTCTTCTGCGGGAATCCCAACGCACGGTCATGTGTGCACGCGAGCGCAGCGCACGCGGCCAAATGAAGTCCCCCTCCATCGCCCAGCGGGGCGAGGGAGGGGCCAGGGGTGGGAGTGGGGAGTTAAAACTACTGTCTCAGGCGAGCTACAACCGCAGCGTGATGCAGCATTCGCTACGAATTTGATAGCTGGTTACGAACGCCGGATATGGGCTGCAGGTCATTTTTCATCTCAGAACGAAGCATCTGCACGCCCCAGGCCGCGGGCGCGTTCCATCAGCAGCTCGCGTTCCCGCGCATTCCCCGCCAGCGCCGCCGCCCGCTCGAATTCTTCGCGTGCCTCGGCGTGGCGGCCCAGGCGGGCCAGCAGGTCACCGCGCACGCTGGGCAGCCACGGGTAGTTCTGCAGCGCTTTTTCGCCGCGCACGGTATCGATGATCGCCAGGCCGGCGGCCGGCCCGAAGGCCATGGCGACGGCCACCGCGCGGTTGAGTTCCACCACGGGCGAGGGGGCGATGCGGGCGAGGTCCGCGTACAGGGCGGCAATACCCGCCCAGTCGGTGTCATCGGCCTGCAGGGCGCGCGCATGGCAGGCCGCAATCGCCGCCTGCAGCGCGTACGGTCCGGGCGCCTCGCCGGCGTCGGCACTCAACACCCGGGCACGCTCCAGGGCCGCCAGCCCGCGGCGGATCAGCAGGTGATCCCATCGCGTCCGGTCCTGCGCCAGCAGCAACACCGGCCTGACCTGCCCCCTCCCAGCCATACCAGCGTAATTTCCAGGAAGTCCGTCACTATGGAAAATGACGGACATGAGAAAAAGCAGATACACCGA